>Ga0207828_100018_pt1 | contig 403018 bp, 344 predicted proteins | sample TtaePargueraPR_11_FD_187276 | JGI IMG/M metagenome (GOLD analysis project Ga0207828, IMG submission 187276) | Aerobic enrichment media microbial communities from Bioluminiscent Bay, La Parguera, Puerto Rico - Tt and P2 (3) (SPAdes) | ecosystem: Environmental > Aquatic > Marine > Unclassified ...
CCCCCGAGACGATCCAGGTCTGGAAACCGTTCGCGCGCAGATAGTCGAGCAATTCGAGCATCGGCTGGTAGATCAGCTCGTCATAATACCGCTGCTTCGTCGGGTGCTTGCTGTCGTCGAGGAAAGCGGCGACCGACGCGGCAAATTCGTCGCTGGTCATGCCGGCGTGGCTGGCCATGACAAGCTTCACGAGCCCTTCCTCGCCGTCGGCCGCCAGTGCTTTCATGTCGTTCTCGATTGCGGCTTTGAACGGCTGCCTGTCGCGCCACTCGGGGTGCTGGTCCACATGCTTCTTCACGAAGTCGATTGCGTAGAACAACTGGAAGTAGGCCGGCTGCTCGGACCACAGCGTGCCGTCGTTGTCGAAGACCGCGATGCGCTCGGCGACCGGGACGAATTGCGCGCCGCCCTCGTCGGTGACCGCTTCGACAAACCCGATGATCCGCTCGCGCGACGCCGTATCGCTCCAGGACGGAAGAATCTCCGCCATTGCGGCACTCGACAGGCTCGCCGACATCAGGATCAGGACGACAATACGACAGGCCATAGAGGTCTCCTCAGGTCATTAAAGAGAAAGCGGCCGCAACATAGTTGCGGCCGCCGTTGTCATACGCCTGCCTAGCGTCCACTCGCAGCCGTCTTCAACTGCTCCTCGATCTTTGTGAGGTTGAAAGATCCCGGTGACTGGCTCGGCGGAAACTCTGCCATTGTCTGCAGGAATTCGGCTGCAAGGGCCTGCAGCGGAACGAGCACGTACGGGCGTTCGAGGAACCAGTCGTTGTATGTGTTCGAATTGTGCTGCGCTTTTTCGAACGGGTCGCGCCGCAGGTGGAACAGGATCGGTACGCGCAACTCCGTCCACGGCTCCCGCCAGACTTCGAACGCTTCGCCCCGGTTCTCGAGGAACACGGCCTTCCAGGCATCGTAACGTGCCGCGACGATCTGGCCGTCGTCGTTGACGTACCAGAACTCGTGACGCGGTGACTCGTCGGTCGCGCCGCTCAGGTAGTCGAGCTGGTTGTAGCCGTCGATGTAGTTCTTGTACTTGCGCCCGTTCAACCGCACGCCGTCGCGCAGCTGATCCTTGATCTCGGCATTGCCAGCAATCGCGGCAAAGGTCGGGAGCCAGTCTTCGTGTGCGACGATGCCATTCAGCGTCGTTCCGGCCGGGAACTTGCCGGGCCAGCGGACGAAGGTCGGTACGCGATAGGCGCCTTCCCAGTTGGAGTTCTTCTCGCTGCGGAACGGGGTCGTGCCGGCGTCCGGCCAGGTGTTGTAATGCGGGCCGTTGTCCGTCGAGTACATGACGATGGTGTTGTCCGCGATCCCCAGTTCGTCGAGAAGGTCGAGGAACAGGCCGACGTGCATGTCGTGCTCGATCATGCCGTCCGTGTACTCGTCGTTGCCCGGGTGGCGGTGCTCGTCACGCACGTGAGTGCGGAAATGCATTCGCGTACCGTTCCACCAGACGAAGAACGGCACACCGGCGCTGACCTGCTCGCGAATGAATTCCATCGCCCGTTTTGACGTCTCGTCGTCCACGGTCTCCATGCGTTTCTTCGTCAGCGGACCGGTATCCTCGCAGCGCTGTTTGCCCATCCGTCCGAAGCGCGGGTCCTCGGTTTTGTCCACGGTATCCGTAGCGTAGCAGTGCATGACGCCACGCGGCCCGAACGTTTCGAGGAAGGTCTTGCCGCTCTTCAGGACCATGTCGCCCGGGTAGTCGAAGTTCTCCGGTTCCTCCTCGGCATTCAGGTGATACAGGTTGCCGAAGAACTCGTCGAAGCCGTGATTCGTCGGCAGGTGCTCGTTGCGGTCACCCTGGTGGTTCTTGCCGAACTGGCCGGTCGCATAGCCCTGGCTCTTCAGGACCGTTGCCATCGTGACGTCGGTTTCCTGCCAGCCCTCGGCGGCGCCCGGCAACCCGACCTTTGTCATCCCCGAGCGCACCGGCACCGAGCCACCAATGAACGCCGCTCGGCCGGCCGTGCAGCTCTGCTGCGCGTAGTAGTCGGTGAACGAGACGCCCTCGGCGGCGATCCTATCGATGTTCGGCGTGCGGTAGCCCATCATACCGCGGTTGTTGTGGCTGATGTTCCAGGTGCCGATGTCATCGCCCCACAGGACGAGGATATTCGGTTGCTTGTCCTGCGCCGTGGCGATGCCTGATGCAATCAGCATCACGACGGCGGACGTAGCGGCCAGCCATCGGACCGGTGCTTTTCGGGATGTCATGGTGAGGTCTCCAGCGTTGGTTTGTTCTTGTCGCGTCTCATTCTTGCACGTTGAGCGCAGCCGCGCATGGCCGGTCCCCGGCTTGCGAACGAGCTGATTGGAATGTCGCATGCCCCCTGTCACTCGACGGCGCGACGACGTCGGGCAAGGCTAGTTGAATCCGGAAAAGGTTTGCTGATCAAATGTACGTATTGAGCGCCTGAAAAATTCGTCACAAAAATGCAATAGAGAACAACAATGAACGAGAAGAACGGCATCGACGCCACGGCCGACGCATGGCACAGGCTGGAAACGAGCCGCTGGCTGTCGTCTTGTTCGGATACAGTGCGTGAGTCGCTGCGCCGGATCGGTCGGCTCCGGCGTTACGGCAAAGGAGAGTACGTGTACCGCGCCGGCGACCCGCCGGGCGGTGTGTTCGGTTTCGTCGACGGCCAGATTGAAACCCTGATCCCGACGCTCGACGGCCAGGAGGTCGTCGTGCACCGCGCGAGCAGCGGCTTCTGGGTCGGCGACCTGGCGCTGTTTGCCGGCCAGAAGCGCCTGGTTTCCCTGCGCGCGGTCTCGCCGGTGCAGGCCGTGCAACTCGCCAACGACGACCTCAGGGACCTGATGGCGCGCGAACCGTCACTGGTCGGCGACTTTTACCGCATGACCCACGACAACGTCGCGATATCGCTGGCCCTGCTCGGCAGCCTGGCCGTGCGCGGCGCCCGGAACCGGGTTGCGTTGCGCCTGTTGTTCCAGCAACAGCTGTTCAGCGACGCGGAGGGCTGGCTGCCGATCGACCAGCACTCCTTCGCCGAACTGGTCGCCCTGTCCACCCAGTCCGTGAGGCGTGCGCTGAGCACGCTGGAAGCCGACGGCCTGATCGAGATCGCGTACGGCCGCGTCCGCATCGCAGACCGGGCGGGCCTCGCGAGCCTGTGCGGCTACACCGGCCAGTTCACGCCGTACAACGCGGTCGCGACGGTGTAGCGGCGACGGCACTGCTGCCGGCGGTCAGTCCGCGTCGCTGACCCCGAGGCGCTCGTGCATGATCGGGCTCGTCGTCGTGTACTGCAGGTGCGCCTTGCGGCCCGGCTCCAGGCGCTCTTTCGCGGCGAATGCCGCCAGTGCCGCCTCGTGGAAACCGGACAGGATCAGCTTTTTCTTTCCCGGGTAGAAGTTGATGTCGCCGATGGCATAGATGCCCGGCACGTTTGTCTCGAACTTCTCGGTATCGACGTTGATCGTCTTGCGGTTGATGTCGAGGCCCCACTCGGCGATCGGCCCGAGCTTTGGCGCCAGCCCCCAGAAGACGAGCAGTGTGTCGCAGTCCACGTCGACGGCGCCGTTGTCCGTGTCGACGGTGATACCGGCAATACCGTTCTCGTCGGCGCGGTAGGCACCGACCTTACCGGTGATCTCGCGCATCTTCCCGTCGTCGACCAGCGCTTTCATCTGCGCCACGGTGGCCGGCGCCGCGCGGTACTCCGCACGCCGGTGCACGAGCGTCAGTGACGCGGCCAGCGGCTGCAACGCCAGTGTCCAGTCCAGCGCGGAATCGCCACCGCCGAGAATCGCGATGTGCTTCCCGGCGAAGCGCTGCGGGTCGCGTACCCGGTAGAACAGCGACTTCTCTTCGTGCGCCTCGATGCCCTCGAGCCGCATGCGCCGCGGTTGGAACGAACCGACGCCGCCTGCGATGAAGACCGTCTTCGCCAGGAACTTCGTGCCGGCATCGGTTTCGACGTTGAAGGCCCCGTCGCCGCGCGGCTGCACGGCGCTGACTTCCTCGCCCAGGTGAAACTGCGCGTCGAACGGCTCGATCTGCGCCATCAGGTTGTCCACGAGTTCCTGGCCGGAGCACTTCGGGATGCCGGGGATGTCGTAGATCGGCTTGTCCGGGTACAGCTCCGCGCACTGCCCGCCGACGACGCGCATCGTGTCGATGACATGTGCCTTGATGCCGAGCAGGCCGAGCTCGAACACCTGGAACAGGCCGCAGGGGCCGGCGCCGACGATCAGGGCATCGGTTTCGATGGTTTTCGGAGTCAAGATTCGGGGTTCCGTGATGTGATCGCCCTATTGTGGCCGGAACAGCGTGCCTGTCCAATGCTTTCGGCAGCCGCTTCGAGGCCCCGCATCGCGGCATTGCCGACTTGATCGCGGGCCGCTGTCCGCCATTCGTCCCGGCGTCACCGTCAGGCCACCAGCAGCGCCATGAAGTCGTCGACGTCGGTGGCCGCGAGCGCTTCCCGGTCGGCCGTCAGCGCCTTCAGCTCCGACCACTGCCCGTCCGCCAGCTTCGGCGACACGCTGTCGACGAACTTCTTCTTCAGCACCGGGATGCCTTCCGCGCGCCGCTCGCGGTGGCCGATCGGGAAGTTCACCTCGACGCGGTCCGTCTTCGTGCCGTCCGTGAAGAACACCTGCACCGCGTTGCCAATGTAGCGCTTTTCCGGGTCGAAGTAGTCCTTCGTGAACTTCTCGTTCTCGCGCACCGTCATCTTGTCGCGCAGCGCGTCCACGCGCGGGTCGTCCGCCACGTCGTCCTCGTAATCGGCCGCGGTCAGGCGCCCGAAGATCAGTGGGATCGCCACCATGTACTGGATGCAGTGGTCGCGGTCGGCCGGATTATCGAGCGGCCCGGTCTTGTCGATGATCCGGCAGCCGGCCTCCTGCGTCTCGATGACGATCTTCTCGATGTCGTCGAAGCGGTCCTTGACCGCGGCGTGCAGCGTCATGCCGGCTTCGACGGCCGTCTGCGCGTGAAACTCCGCCGGGTAGGAGATTTTGAAGAGCACGTTCTCCATCACGTAGCTGCCGTAGGGCCGCTGGAACTGGAACTCGCGGCCCTTGAACAGCACGTCGTAGAAACCCCAGGTCGGCGCCGACAGCGCGGACGGGTAGCCCATTTCGCCGGTCATCGCGATCAGTGCGAGACGCACGGCGCGGCTCGTGGCGTCGCCGGCCGCCCAGCTCTTGCGCGAACCGGCGTTCGGCGCATGACGGTAGGTGCGGAGCGCGCCGCCGTCGATCCACGCGTTGGAGACGGCATTCAGCACCTGATCGCGCGTGCCGCCGAGCATGCGCGTGACGACCGCCGTCGTCGCAATGCGGACCAGGAGCACGTGATCGAGGCCGACGCGGTTGTAGCTGTTCTCGAGCGCCAATACGCCCTGGATCTCGTGTGCCTTCACCATCGCCGTGAGCACGTCCTTCATCGAGAGCGGTGCGCCACCCTCGGCGCGCGCCTTGCGCGACAGGTAGTCGGCGACGGCCAGGATGCCGCCGAGGTTGTCGGACGGGTGGCCCCATTCGGCCGCGAGCCACGTGTCGTTGAAGTCGAGCCAGCGGTTCAGCGCGCCGATGTTGAAGGCCGCCATGACCGGCTCGAGCTCGTAGGATGTGCCCGGTACACGCGCGCCGCCCGCCAGCGTGGCGCCCGGTACGACCGGGCCGAGCAGCTTCGTGCATGCCGGGTAATCCAGCGCCTGGAAGCCGCAGGCCAGCGTGTCCATCAGGCAGTAATGCGCCGTTTCGAACGCGAGGTCGGACGTGATTTCCGCGTCGCAAACGTAATCCGCGATGGCGACGAGCGCCGGGTCCCAGTCGGCGCGCTTTGCCGAGCGCGCGTCAAAAGTCGACATCAGTATTCTCCAGTCTTGTGGTTCGGTCGTCGCGAGCTCAGCGCTGGTCGATCGGCAGCCAGTCCTGCAGTCCGGGACCGGTGTAGTCCGCGGCCGGGCGAATGAGCTTGTTGTGGGCGCGCTGTTCCATGACGTGCGCGGCCCAGCCCGTCACGCGCGAACAGACGAATATCGGCGTGAAGAGCTGCGTGGGTATGCCGAGGAAGTGGTAGACGGTGGCCGCGTAGAAATCGGCGTTCGCGAACAGTTTCTTCTCGTCCCACATGACCTTCTCGATCGCCTCCGACACCGGGTACAGGACCGTGTCGCCGACGACCTCCGCGAGCTGCTTCGACATGCGCTTGTTCACGCTGTTGCGCGGGTCGGAGGTCGTATACACACGGTGCCCGAAACCCATGATGAGCTCTTTCTTCTCGAGCATCTCGTGAATGCCCTTCGTCGCGGTGTCGGCCGAGTCGAAGCGCTCGATCAGCTCCATCGCCGCTTCGTTCGCGCCGCCGTGCAGCGGCCCGCGCAGTGCGCCGATCGCTCCGGCGATCGCAGAGTGCATGTCCGACAGCGTGGCCGTGATCACGCGGCCGGTGAACGTCGAGGCGTTGAACTCGTGCTCGGCGTAGAGGATCAGCGTGGTGTCGAGGCACTTGCGCTGCAGTTCGCCCGGCGTCTCGTCATGGAGCATCGACAGGAAGTGGCCGGCAACGCTGTCGTCTTCCGTCTTCGTGTCGATCCGCTCACCGTCGGCGTGGAAGCGGTACCAGTACAGCAGCATCGACGGCAGGCATGCGACGAGCTTGTCGGCCACGTCGTTCTGCGCGGCGAAGTCGCGTTCCGGCGCGACGTTGCCGAGGAACGAGACGCCGGTGCGCAACACGTCCATCGGGTGCGCGTCGCCGGGGATCATTTCCAGCACGGTGCGCAGCGACTTCGGCAGCCCGCGGAGCGTCTTGAGTTTCGCGACATAGCCTTCGAGCTCGTCGCGGTTCGGCAGGTGCCCGTAAAGCAGCAGGTAAGCCACTTCCTCGAAGCTCGCCTTGTCGGCGAGATCGTAGATGTCGTAGCCGCGGTACGTGAGGCCCGCGCCTTCCTTGCCGACGGTGCAGAGTTCGGTCTGCCCCGCGGTTACGCCGGCCAAGCCGCCGGTTTTCGTCGTTGCCATCGTCGCCCTCTCCTCCGGCGCGTTCTCAGTCGCCGGTCTTCAAACCCTGGTCCGCGAACAGCGCGTCCAGCTTGTCTTCGTATGCCTGGTAATCCAGTACGTCGTACAGCTCCGCGCGTGTCTGCATCGACTCGACGACCGCTTGCTGCGTGCCGTCGTTGCGGATCGCCGCGTAGACGTTCAACGCGGCTTTCGACATGGCGCGGAACGCACTCAGCGGGTACAGCGCCATCGCCACGCCGCAATCGGCGAGTTCGCCGGTCGTGAACAGTGGTGTCTTGCCGAACTCGGTGAGGTTCGCAAGCACCGGGGCCTTCACGGCAGCGGTGAACTGGCGGTACTCGTCGAGCGTGGTGAGCGCTTCCGCGAAGATCATGTCGGCGCCCGCTTCGACGTAGGCCGCGGCGCGGTCGATCGCGGCCTGCTGGCCCTCCACCGCGTGCGCGTCGGTGCGCGCCATCACGACGAAGCCCTCGTCGGTGCGGCCGTCGACCGCGGCTTTCAGCCGGTCGCACATCTCGCCGGTTTCGACCAGCGCCTTGCCAGGCCGGTGACCGCAGCGCTTCGCCGCGACCTGGTCTTCCAGGTGGCAGGCCGCGGCGCCGGCGCGAGTCATCTCGGCGATCGTGCGGCCGATCATGAACGCGCTGCCCCATCCGGTATCGGCGTCGACCAGCAGCGGCAGGTCCGTGGCGGCGGTGATTCGGCGGATGTCCTCGCAGACGTCGTTCAGCGTGGTCATCGCGAGATCCGGCAGCCCGAAGGACGCGTTCGCCACCCCGGCGCCGGACAGGTAGATCGCCTTGTGGCCGGCTTCTGCGGCCAAAAGGGCGGTAAATGCATTGATCGTGCCCACAATCTGCAGCGGTTTTTCCGCTGCGACTGCGGCCCGGAAGTGGCTTCCGGCACTCATGGCATCTCCTCGGGTAACGGTCGTCGGGGCCTGGCCGCGCGATTTTAATGCGCATTAGAATCGGCGGGCGCCAGATTCTAAACCACGGGAATGCCCATTCCCAAATCGAGCAGATGGTCTAAATTATTCCGCCGTCCGGACCCTCACGGGTCGGCCCCCGGCACGGGGTACACGGCGACGGCGAGCGGCGCCGCAGGCATCGGCGCCGCGTATCGAGACCCGGCAGCACCGGCCGGCGGCCCGCATTCGCGGGTGGACATGCACGCGGTCAATCTAGCCGTGGACAGTCACACTCTTGCGCATTCTTGTGCAAAGCCGCGACGAATGTCGCTGTTTCTAAGTTCGGCACCCCTTCATGCTGAGCGCATGCCCCGAGCCCGCAAACACTTGATATGCGTGGACACCACCCCGTATTACCACGTGGTGTCCCGGTGCGTGCGCCGGGCCTTTCTCTGTGGAGAGGACCGCCTCACTGGCAAGTCCTATGAGCACCGCCGGGGCTGGATCGAGGACCGTGTGCGGCGACTTTCCGCAATCTTCTGCGTGGACATAGCCGCCTACGCCATCATGAACAACCACTACCACCTGGTCGTGAAGCTGGCCCCGGACCGGGCAAGGACGTGGTCGGATGACGAGGTTCTTGAGCGCTGGGCCGCACTGTACCGTGGTCCGCTGCTGATGCAGCGCTATCGCGAGGGAGAGACTTTGTCCGCGGCCGAGCAAGGCAGCCTTGCCTCCTTCTCAAAGGTGTTCCGCACGCGCCTTACCAGCCTCAGCTGGTTCATGAAATGCTTGAACGAGCCCATCGCCCGACAGGCCAACCGTGAGGATGGCTGCACCGGGCACTTCTGGGAAGCCCGCTTTCATTCTCAGGCGTTGACCTCGGACCGTGCTGTGCTTGCTGCAATGGCCTACGTGGATCTGAATCCGGTACGCGCCGGGATTGCCGAGGCGCCGGAGCACTCCGAGTTCACGAGCTTTCGGGCACGACTCCACGAAGAAGCAATCAACGCCCGCCGAAGGCGCCGGCATGTCCGACCGTTGCTGCCGTTTGCCGATGAAGGCGGCGCGGATTCATTGCCGGTTCGCCGGCCGGATTACCTGGAGTTGGTCGCAGTCGCCGGACGCGCTGCTCGGAATGGCAAGGTGCGGCGAATGAGCGCCTCCCTGAAACCGATCCTCGCGCGACTGGGGCTGTCGCCGCAGGAATGGGTGACATCGGCAACGCAATTCAGCCAAACATTCCGCAGGGGCGACCTAATAGCAGCCAAGTCGGCTTGAGCGGCTGCACACTTTGATCAGGCCAGGCGCTTGAGTATTGGTATGCCTGTCTTCAACGAAGTTGCGCCGTACAATTACTCGAAGAACCGTTGAGACTGGAAGCAGTCTTTCGGTGGGCTCGGCTATCAAGGGTTTGTGCCTGTCCATGTTGCCTTGGCGCAGCAGGTCGCGACTCCTTCAGATGCGTCGGCAACGCTAGCTCGCGATCTCCACCACCGTGCGCCCCGTGATCTTGCCGTCGAGGTAATCCTGGAATGCGCCCGGCAGGTCGTCGAACGCGATCGTGCGATGGCCGATGCGGTCGAGGTGCGACGGCTTCAGATCGCTCGCGATGCGCGACCAGACAGCGAGGCGCAGGTGCCGCGGCGTGTCCACCGAGTTGATGCCGAGCAGGCAGACGGCGCGCAGGATGAACGGCATCACGGTCGTGTGCAGTTCGTGGCTCGCGGCGAGGCCGATGCTCGCGATGTTGCCGCCGTAGCCGGTCGTACGGGTGAGCCACGTGAGGTAGTCACCGCCGAGATTATCGACAGCGCCTGCCCATTCCGCTTTCTCCATCGGCCGCTTCCCGAGATCAAGCTCGTCGCGCAGCAGGATGCGATGCGCGCCGATATCGCGAAGGTACTGCTCTTCGTCTTTCTTGCCGGTCAGCGCTACGACCTCGTAGCCGCGGCCCGCGAGCATGTCGACGGCGACGCTGCCGACGCCGCCGGTGGCGCCGGTGACGACGACCGGCCCCTGCTCGGGCAGCTGGCCGTTCTGTTCCATGCGATGGATCGCGAGCGCCGCGGTGAACCCGGCCGTGCCGAGCTGCATGGCCTGCGCGGCTGAGACCCCGTCCGGCAATGGCACGACGGCGTCCGCCGGGACGCGCGCCATTTCCGCATAGCCGCCGTCACGGGTCTCGGAGAGGCCGCAGCCGTTCACGAGCACGCCGGTGCCCGGCGCAAGGTCCGGATTCTCCGAGCTCACGACCGTGCCGGCCAGGTCGATGCCGCCGTTCAGCGGGACGCGTCGCAGGATCCGGCCGGCGCCGGTCGCGGCAAGCGCGTCCTTGTAGTTGATCGTCGAGTGGCTGACGCGGATGACGACGTCGCCCTCGGTCAGCTCGTCCACGGCCATCGTGGTGAAGCCGGCGACGGCCTTGCCGTCCTGTTCATTGATGCGAAATGCGCGGAATGCGTCCACCGGGTCCCCCTGATTCTTGTTCGGTTATTGTCTACGTCGTTTGAGCCACACGTCGAGGCCCTGGGCGTTCAGGTCCACGTCGATACTCAGCAACGACCACAGCGCGTCGCTGTCGCCGGCGTAGCCGTGCGCGTGCGCCCGCTCGCCAAGGTACGCGAACATGCTCTCGCGCAGGCGTTCGAGGCGGTCGTCGTCATGCTCGTGCGCGAGTGCCATGTGCCGATAGGCGTCGATGCCGGCGTGCAGGTCCGCGACGAGCCGGTCGAGGTCGGCGACCCGGCTGTAGTGCGTCAGGAACACGTGCCGCGGTTCGCAGGCCATGATGCGATCGTACGCGACGTGCGCCGCGTCCGGGTCGAAATCGATCGGCGTCGCGGACGGAAAGATGAACGGCCCGGCCGCCGTGTCGAACTCGCGGTAGGAAATGCCGAAGCTGTCGCCGGTGAACACGCTCTGCGACGCCGGGTCGTGCAGCACGTAGTGATGCCGCGCGTGGCCTTCCGTGTGCAGCGCCCGGAAATCGCGGCCGGCGACGCTGAACGTGTCGCCATCATTCGCGATATCGATGCGATCTGCATCGATCGGAACCAGTCGCCCATAGATCTCGCGCGCCCGGCGCTTGCCGTACACGGCCTCTGTGCCTGTCCACAGTCGCGATGGGTCGATCATGTGCGGGGCGCCGCGCGGATGCAGCACGCAGCGGGCGTTCGGCAGGTGCGTCAGCAGCGCGCCCGCGCCGCCGGCGTGGTCCAGGTGAACGTGGGTGAGGAAGACGTAATCGACGTCGCCGCGGCCGAGGCCGGCGCGCGCAAGCGCATCGAGCAGCAACGGCACGGCGTTGTTCGCGCCGGTGTCCACGAACGCGGCACGGCCGTTTTCGATGATGAGGTGACTCGCGTCCTGCGTCGGACGCGCGTACTCGGTATCAATGGCGGTGATGCCGTCGTCAAACGCCGTCAGTCGGGCGGTGGGCGGCGGCATCCCGGGCGGCTTATTCGCCCTCGACCGGCTGTGTCGTCTCGAGACCGTCGAGGCCGGCGTAGTACTTCGCCAGCACGGCCACGTCCTCGTCGGTGAGCGCTGCCGCCATCTGCGACATCACGGGGTCGCCGCGCTCGCCGCCGCGGTACTGGTTCAGCGCGTGCACGATGTATTCCTCGTGCTGGCCGGCCAGCGTCGGCCACATCGGCGAAACACTGATGCCGTTCGGGCCGTGACACGCAACGCAGGTCGCGGCGCCGTCGTAGTTCGCGTCCGGCGTCCCGCCGGCTTCCACAGTGCCCGTGTTGAGCGTCGCGAGGTAAGCAGCGACGTCCTCGATTTCCTGGTCGGTGAGGCTTTCCGCCTGGGCGTTCATGGTCGGGTGCTGGCGCGTCCCTTCGCGGTAGCCTTTCAGCGCCACGACGAGGTACGCCGCCTTCTGCCCGCCGAGCTTCGGCACGCGGTACGACGGGTAGGCGTTCCGGTAGCCCTCGATGCCGTGGCAGCCGAGACAGGTGTACGCCAGCGCTTCGCCGCGCCCGGCGTCGCCTTCGGCGTGGGCCGTTTGCGCAGGGACAGCAAGAATTGCGATCAGGATCGCCAGGGCGGCAGCGGTTCTCATCATTCCAACCAGTTGATTCAGCGAAGATTTGCCCGGATCGGCCGCGTGGCCGGGGCTACAGGACCGGCTATGTTAGAGAGTGTTGCGGCCAAATTCCAGACATAGCGCACGGCCCGGGACGCACGGCGGGCGCCGGGTGTGCGACGATACGGCGGCATCTCACCGTCAGCCGGAGTAGCGGCATGAGAAAGAGTATCGTCATCGGCCTCGTCGTCCTCGCGCTGATCGTCCTGGTCTCCCCGGGCATCGTCGGGAAACTCGCCGAGCGTTCCGTGGACACGCAGCTCGACTGGGCCGCGGACGAGAACCGGGAGATCGAGATCACGGCGTCGCGATTCGACCGGCGCTGGTTTTCTTCCGAAGGCACGCACCGCATCGAATTCGCGGACACGCCGAAAGGCGCCGCGCTGCGCGAGTTGCTCGGCTTCGCCGCCGGCGACGGGGAACCCGCGATCATCATCGAAACGCGGCTGGACCACGGCCTCGTGCCGGTCGCGTCCATGAACCGCGAGAACGGGTCGCTGATGCCCGGCCTGGGGCAGGCCGAGTCACGCATCAGCGTCGAGGCCGCCGACGGCACGATCACGCCGCTGCCCGGCGTGGTTCATACGCGCATCGGGCTGACCGGTGCGGTGACGTCGCATTACGCGCTGCAACCGGGCGGAACCGCGGACGTGACCTGGGGCGCGGCGGACGTCGAGGTCTACGGCGATGCGCGCAACGGCCGGGTTAAGGTGAGCGGGTGGGCCGACTCCTTCGCCATCGACGACGGCAATGAACAGCTGCAGGTCGGGCGAATGGACGTGACCGCCGACATGCGCCATACGCCCTTCGGCTTCTCGGTCGGCGACGTCGACCTGGCACTCGCGTCCGTCGCGGCGAACAACGGGGACGCGCAGGCAATGTTCGGCCCCCTGAGCCTGAAGAGCCGTTCATCGCTGGACGAGGCCCGCGTGAACAACGACTTCGACCTGCGGTTCTCGATGGAGCAGGTACCGGAGGTCGGTGCGATCGAATGGACGATCCGCGGCCGCCTGCAGGACCTCGACGCCGCTTCCGTTGGTCGCCTGCGCGACGGCATCAAGCGCGCCAGTGACGATTCCCTGTCCGCGGACGTGTTTGCCGAGGTCGAGCCGGACCTGAAGCGACTCGTTGCCGCCGGGTTTGCCGCCGAGTTCGAGCAGTTCGACGTGACCCTGCCGGAAGGGACCCTGGGCACGACGCTCGACTTCAGCATCCGCGAATCGGACCCCGCCGACTTCGTCTGGACCAGCGTACTGCTCGCGTTGCAGGCAAGAGCCGACCTGCGCATACCGAAGCCGGTGTTTGATCGAATCGCGACGCAAAATCCGGACCTGCACGGTGCGGTCGCGATGGGCTTCCTGCAGCTCGACGAGGGCACCTACCGGATGATGGCGGAGTACCGGCAGGGACTGCTCACCGTCAATGGAAACCCGGTCCCCATTCCCGTACCGTCGATGTAGCGGACCCGTCATGCCACACGCACGCGAGAGCACCCTGAAAGAACTGCCGATGAAGGACGGCTTTCGCCAGCGCGGCATGGAGATGACGCGCACGGAAACCTTCACCGACGCCGCCTTCGCCTTTGCGCTGACGCTGCTGGTCGTGTCGATCGATTCGATCCCGTCGACGTACGACGAGCTGTTGCTTGCGGTGCAGGGCATCCCGGCGTTCGGTCTGTCCTGCGCTCTGCTGTTCCTGTTCTGGCACGGGCACTGGAACTGGAGCCGGCGCTACGGGCTTGAGGACTTCGCGTCGATGGTCCTGAGCTTTTTCCTCGTCTTCGTCATGCTCTGCTACATCTACCCGATGAAGTACGTGACCTCGATCTTCGTCGCCTGGATCACGGACCAGCGGCTCGAAGTCGGCGCACAGATCACGTCGCTCGAGGAGCTGTACGGCATCTTCACGATCTACAGCGTAGGCTTCGTCGCGTTGTGCGTCGCAATCCTGCTGCTGTACGTGCGCGCGTGGGTGCGCCGGGACGATCTGCAACTCGACGCGGTCGAGCGGCACACCACGCGCTCGGAGCTTGGGAGCTGGACGATCCTGGCCAGCGTCGGCTGCCTCGCAATCCTGATGGGGCTGTTCGCGCCCATACACCCGGCCACGGTGCCCGGTTGGGCCTACCTGTTGCTCCCGGTCATCATGCCGGCCTGGGGTGTCATTCGGGGACGGCAGCTGGCGCGTTTGCGCGCGGCGGATTGATCGCCGGTCGCTGGCGCGCGGGCTACGACGTTACCGCGGTAACGCGGAGATCCCGACGCACTAACCGATCCGGACGTACCTCGGCACCCGCGCCTTCAGCAGCGCAACCAGCACCGGGTCCATGTACGCGAACACGTCGGGGATGTTCAGGACCGCGAGCTTCTTGTCCTTCAGCAGCGGGCGGAACTTCCTGGCGACCTTGTTCCGGTGCGACGACTCCATGACGAGAATCACGTCGGCCCACTCGATGAGGTCGCCGCTCACCGGCGTCTCGCAGTCCGCATTCGTTCCGGCGCTGATCGCCTCGACGCCGTCGTACGCCGAAAACACGGCCGCGGCCGTCGGGCTCCGCAGGCGGTTCTCACTGCAGACGAAAAGCAGCCTGGTCACCGCTTTCCGTGAACCGCTTCGATCGGCGGTCCCCGTCCCGAGTCCGAGATGCCCGTGCATGTTTTCACGGCGATTCGGCGCCCGCCCATTCGCCGGGGTCGATGGGATACCACGCGTAGTGCAGATGCCAACGCGCGCTGAGCGGCATCACGCACTCGCCGCTTGCTGCTCGCGCGGAAGAAGTCATCTTGTCGCACATTACCGCGTCGGGTGTTTGGGGCGGGAGCAGGTAGCTGACCTCGAACAGCGTGCGGCCGCGACGTTCTGAACCAAGGAATACCCGCACGCCGTCGTCTTTGTTACTGACGAATTGAGCATCCACCGATACCAGCGCGTCCAGGATGTCGGGGCGGTCGAGCTTTTCGTCCCGATACTCATCGGCCTGCAACCTCACATTGAGACCGACAGCGGAAATTGTCAGCCCGTCGACGTGCGGCAACGCCTGCAGAAAGCCGACAATAGTCTGCAGGTCCGGCTGTCTGTCTTCGAAGTGACGGCGTACAGCCCACTCCAGCGGCCAGTCGCCGAGGGTAAGGCATTCCACCACGCGCCCCTGAATGCGCCTGGGTGCCATCGCGAAGGCAATGCTCAGGCCCAACAACACTGCCAGAGCGACGACGAAGCGCCTCTTTGTCTTCATTCGGGCATCGCCAGCAAACCCGCCGTGTCGCACGATCTGGCGACGGCGCGTGGGCTACTTGCCGGATTCGCTCCACGCATTCGATCAGTCCCGACAGGGCAGGTCCCGGGTGAGAACCTCGTCGCAACGTCCGCAGTTGAGAACGTCATACGCCTTTCGCGACACGCGCGCCCCGTTCTCGGTGTTGGCCGCGGGCGTTGGCCCGGCGTCGGTGGCCGCGCAGCCAATCGCGGCCTTCAGGTCGACCGTGACAGGCATGCTCCCGAACGACATCGCTCGGCCCCTTTTCAGTCAGCGCTGCCCAGGAACCGCACGATCTCGGCACTGACCTCGCCCATCGCCGCGGACGTCGCATCGAGTTGCGCGCGCAGGCGTGTTTCCTGGAAGTTCGTGTCGTTGTTGTTTTCGACGACGTCGTACGAGTGCGTCACCACCGTCGTGAACGGGACCAGGCCGGTGCGGGTATCGAGCAGTACGGCCTCGACGCCGCAATACGCCCGCGACTGGTCGGCGGCGAAGAAACGGTAGCGCTCGAAACTCTGGCAGTAGCTGCGGTACACCAGCAGCAGGTCTGCCTGGTAACGCGCCGCCGCCTCACGGAGGTGCGGCACCGTGCGCTTCTCGGGTACGAGGATCGACGGCAGGTACGACGCGTCATACACCCTGGGCGACGCACGCAGGCGGCCCAGCACATCGCTCTTGATCTTCGCCGACGCGATGGCCAGCTCCTCGGACCAGCCCGACCAGCGTTCACGCCCGAATGGCATCAGTGCGACGCGGCTCAGCGCCGGCGGTTCGTAGTCGTAAGCCAGGATGCGCTGGATCGCGTCGTCGGACAGCGTGGCCGCATCGCCGGCGAACAGTGATGCGTCGTCCGTGCCCGACACGGCGGACGCGTAATACGCCTCCGGCCGCGACCCGGTGGACAGGGTGGTGCCGCAACCGCCCGCCGTTGCGACTACAACGAGAAGAATCAGGATTCGCGACATGCTTCGCTCCGTCGTTGGGTGCCGAACGTTCTCCGCGCGAGACTACGCCCGACCGCGCGCCAGATCGAGTTCCTCGGCGCGTCGGCAGGCGACACTGGAATTGCCGGCGGCGCGGCGCGCCGGCGCCTCGGCGCGGCAGCCGTCCTCGGCGTACCGGCAGCGCGGATGGAATGCACAGCCGGGTGGCGGTGACAGTGGCGACGGTACTTCGCCGGGCAACACGGCCGGCCGTCCCGCTTCGCCCGGCGGCGGGGGCACGGCGTCCAGCAGCGCGCGGGTGTACGGGTGCCGCGGACGCTCGAACAGTTCGTTGCCGGGCGCCAGTTCGACGATTTCGCCCAGGTACATCACCGCGACGCGGTGCGCGATCTGGCGCACGACCGCCAGGTCGTGCGCGATGAACAGGATCGCGAGGCCGGTGCGCGCCTGGATCTCCCGCAGCAGCGCCAGCACCGTCGTGCGCACGGTGCCGTCGAGCGCGGCCACCGCCTCGTCGCAGACGAGCACCGTGGGCCGGGCGATCAGCGCGCGCGCGATCGCCACGCGCTGTGCCTGTCCACCGGAGAGCTGGTGCGCGTAGCGGTCGAGGAAGGTCGTGTCGAGGCCGACGTCCGCGAGGGCCGCGGTGATCTCGCCGGCCGTCGCCGGGTTTCCGGCGATGGCCCGTGGCTCGCCGACGATGGACGACACCCGCATCTGCGGGTCGAGCGACGCGGCCGGGTCCTGGAAGACGAGCTGCAGGTCGCGGCGGGTCGCCCCGGCACGATCGGCCAGGTCCCGGGCGAGTGCCTGTCCACCATAAACCACGGTGCCGGCCGCCGGCGGCACGAGCCCGAGGATCGCGCGCGCCAACGTTGACTTGCCTGAACCCGATTCGCCGACGATCGCGAGTGTTTCGGCCTGATTCAGCGAAAGATCGGCGCTTTTCACGGCAACCAGTGCCTGCCCGCGACGTGCGCGGTAGCGCACCGACAGCGCCTCGACGCCCAGCAGGACCGGGGTCTCCCGCGGCGCGGGGCCGGACGCGTCGAGGTGCGGCACGGCGGCGAGCAGCGCTTGTGTGGCACCGGCCGCCGGCGACCGGAACACATCGCGCGTTGTGCCTGTCTCGGCAACACGCCCGCGGTCCATCACGAGCACCCGCTCGCACTGGCCGGCGACCACGCCGAGGTCGTGCGTGATGAGGAGCAGCGCGGTGTCGCGCCGCAGCCGGTCCAGCAGCGCCAGGATCTGTGCCTGGACAGTCACATCGAGCGCCGTGGTCGGCTCGTCGGCGACGAGAAGGTCCGGTTCGGCGATCAGTGCGGCCGCGATCATGACGCGCTGACGCATGCCGCCCGACAGCTCGTGCGGCCAGGCCCGCGCCTGGCGCGCCGGGTCGGGCAGCCCCACCGCCTCGAGCATCGCGATGACGCGCTCGCCCGTCTCGCGGCCGGCGCTCAGTCCGTGCGCCTCCAGCACGTGCCCCAGTTGCGCGCCGATCCGGAGGTACGGGTTCAGCGCCTGGAGCGGGTCCTGGAACACCATCGCGATGCGCGTCGCGCGCACGGCGTCCAGCACCGGCTCCGCGGCGCCGACGAGCTCCTGCCCGTCGAGCCGGATGCTGCCGGTGACGGTGGCCGTCGGTGGCGTCAGCCCGAGGAGCGCCAGCGCCGTCTGCGTCTTGCCGGAACCGGACTCGCCGACGATACCCACTGCCTCGCCCGGCGCGACGTCGAAGTCCACGCCGTCCACGACCACCGCGTCGCCGTGACGCACCGTCAGTCCGCGGACGGACAGCAGGCTCATCGGGACTCCCGTGCGTCGAGCGCGTCGCGCAGGCGATCCCCGGCGAAGTTGAAGCACAGCAGCAGCAACGTCAGGAGCCCGCCGGGAATCAGCAACAGCCATGATGCGCTTTCGAGGTGGTGCGCGCCGGTGGAGACCAGCGTGCCGAGCGACGTGTCGGGCTCCTGCACCCCGAGACCGAGAAAGCTCAGGAACGACTCGACGAGGATCGCCTGCGGGATCGTCAGCGTCAGGTAGACGACGACGATGCCGGCCAGGTTCGGCACGATGTGGCGCAGAAGAATCCACGCACCCGACGCCCCGTTCAGCCGCGCCGCCTGCACGAACTCGCGCTCGCGCAGCGCGATCGTCTGGCCGCGCACGATACGCGCCATGTCGAGCCAGTTGATGGCGCCGATCGCGACGAACATCAGGAAGAAGTTCCGCTCGAACACGACCATGAGCAGGATCACGAAGAAGATGAACGGCATCGCATACAGCGTGTCGACGACGCGCATCATCACGCTGTCGGTGCGGCCGCCCGCGTAACCCGCGATCGCCCCGTAGCCGACGCCGATGACGAGGCTGACGAGGCTCGCGACCAGCGCGACGATCAGCGTGACCTGCGCGCCTTCGGCCGTGCGCACGAGCAGGTCGCGCCCGAGGTCGTCGGTGCCGAACCAGTGCATGTTCTCGGACGTCGGCGCCTCGAGGATGCGGTCGAAGTTCGTGGTCCGGCCCTCGTTCGGGCTCGCGAACGGAACGGCGATGGCGAACACGGCGATGAGCACCAGCCCGGCCGCGCTCCACGACAGGCGGCGGCGCGATTCGCGCGTGGCGGCCGGCGCGCTCACCGGTGCCGCACCCGCGGGTCGATCGCGCCGTACAGGATGTCCACCAGCAGGTTCAGGCCGATGATCAGCGTGGCGTACAGGATGACGACGCCGAGTACCAGCGTGTAGTCGCGGTCCAGCGCGCCGCGCACGAACGCCTGGCCGATGCCGGGTATGCCGAAGATCTGCTCGACGACGACGGAACCGGTGAGGATGCCGGCCAGCGCCGGCCCGAGGTACGACAGCACCGGCAGCATCGCCGGCTTCAGCGCATGCCGCCGGACGACGCGCCGCATCCCGAGGCCCTGCGCACGCGCCGTGCGGATGAACGGGCTCGCGAGCACGTCGATCAGGCTCGCGCGCGTGAGTCGCGCGATGTAGGCGATCTGCGGCAACGCCAGCGCGATGACCGGCAGCACCCACGCGCCGACGCCGCTGGAACCGCTCCAGCCGGCGGGCAGCCAGCCCAGCCTGACGGCGAAGACGAGGATCAGCACTGGCGCGACGACGAACACCGGGATCGAGATGCCGGTCAGCGCGACCGTCATCGATACGCGGTCGCGCCAGCCGTCACGGCCGAGCGCCGCGAACGCGCCCACGCCGACGCCGACGGCCAGCGCCGTCCCCATCGCCAGCAGGCCGAGCAGCGCCGACAGCGGGAACGCATCGGCGATCATGTCGTTGACGCTCTGGTCGTAGCGCCGGTACGACGGCCCGAGGTCGCCGCGCAGCAACCCGCCGGCATAGCGCAGGAACTGCTGCGGCAGCGGCTCGTCCAGGTGATAGGCCGCCTCGATGTTCGCGCGGACGTCGGCCGGCAGCGCGCGCTCCTCGTCGAACGGCCCGCCGGGCGCCGCGCGGACCAGCGCAAACGCCAGCACGATGACCAGCAGCAGGGTCGGGACGGCGCCCATGACCCTGTGCAGGACGTAGCGCGTCAGGCTCATGCTGACTTCTGCAGGTGCCGTTTCTTCAGGTGAATCAGGATCAGGGACACGGCGGACGGCGTCATGCCCTCGAGCCGCGAGGCCTGCCCGAGCGTCGCCGGGCGCGCAGCCGCGAGCCGCTGGCGCGCTTCGGTCGACAGCCCGGACACGTGCGCGTAGTCGAGGTCGTCGGGCAGCGCCAGCGATTCCTGGCGGGCGTGCTTCGCGATCTCCCGCGCCTGGCGTTCGATGTAGCCGGCATAGCGGGCCCGGACGTCGAGCTGGGTGACGACCTGTTCGTCGAATTCGTCGATCTCGCCGCTAACGTCGCCGAACGCGCCGCCAACCATCGACAAGCGGCTTACGGCTGCGTAGTCGAGCTCCGGCCGGTGCAGCAGCTCGGCCGCGGTCGCGTCCCGGCCGAGCCCGTTTGGCAGGATGGCCCTGTCTTCGGCGGTAATCGCGGCGGATCGCACCGTGATCGAGGCAAGACGCTGCTGTTCACGCGCCACGGCCTCGCGCTTGCGCGCGTAGTGTGCCCAGCGCGCGTCGTCGACCAGGCCGAGCGTGCGGCCGACCGGCGTCAGCCGCTCGTCGGCGTTGTCTTCGCGGAGCGTCAGCCGGTACTCGGCGCGCGACGTGAACATCCGGTAGGGCTCGCTGACGCCGCGCGTGACCAGGTCGTCGACGAGCACGCCGAGGTAGGCCTGCTCGCGGCCCGGGAACCAGCCGTCCTCGCCGCGCGCCCGCAGCGCCGCGTTGATGCCGGCCAGCAGGCCCTGCGCGCCGGCCTCCTCGTAGCCGGTGGTGCCGTTGATCTGGCCCGCGAACCACAGCCCACCGATGAATTTTGTCTCGAGCGTCGGGCGCAGGTCGCGGGGGTCGAAGTAGTCGTACTCGATCGCGTAGCCCGGCTGCGTGATGACGGCATTCTCGAAACCCGCGATGGAGTGCACGAAGCGCGCCTGCACGTCGGCCGGCAGGCTCGTCGAGATACCGTTCGGGTAGACGATGTGCGTGTCGAGGCCTTCCGGCTCGACGAAGACCTGGTGCGAGGCCCGGTCCGCGAAGCGCACGACCTTGTCCTCGATCGACGGGCAGTAGCGGGGGCCTGTGCCCTCGATGAGCCCGCTGTACATCGGCGACTGGTCCAGCGCACCGCGGATGATGTCGTGCGTGGCCTCGCCCGTGTGCGTGATGTGGCAAGCCACCTGCCGCGGGTGCTCGGCGCGCCGCCCGAGAAAGGAAAACACCGGCGCCGGGTTGTCGCCCGGCTGCGCCTGCATCACGGAATAATCGAGCGTGCGGCCGTCGAGCCGCGGCGGCGTGCCGGTCTTCAGCCGCGCGACGCGGAACGGCAGCTCGCGCAACCGCTTCGCCAGCCGGATCGACGGCGCGTCACCGACACGGCCGCCCGGCGTCTCCTCCCGGCCGACCAGGATGCGACCGCCGAGAAACGTGCCGACCGTCAGCACGACCGCCGGGGCGTCGAAGCGCCGGCCGTCGTCGCACACGACGCCCGTGACCGTGTCGCCGGCGACGACGAGGTCGTCGACCATCGCCTCGGTGACGGTGAGACCGGGCTGCGCCTCGATGAGCGCCCGGATCGCCTGCCGGTACAGCGCCCGGTCCGCCTGCGCGCGGGTGGCGCGCACGGCCGGGCCCTTGCTCGCGTTCAGCGTACGGAACTGGATGCCGGCCCGGTCGGCGGCACGCGCCATCGCGCCGCCCAGCGCGTCGATCTCCCGGCACAGGTGCCCCTTGCCGATGCCGCCGATCGCCGGGTTGCAGCTCATCTGCCCGAGCGCGGCCACGGATTGCGTGACCAGCAGCGTCCGCGCGCCGGCCCGCGCGGCCGCCAGCGCGGCCTCGGTTCCGGCGTGTCCGCCACCGACGACGATGACGTCGTAGCGCTTTTCGGGTGCTGGGTTCATCGGCTGAGTAAGTGCTCAATTTTCAAGCAGTAACGGCGGCGCATTTTAGCCGCCCGTGCCTTTACATGCACGGCTGCAGCACCCAAGATAGCGCGCCTCTGAGCCCCCGGTATACGGATGTTGCGACCCGGCAAGCCCCTCTCCCTGTTTCTCGTGCTCCTGGCATTGTCGGGCAACGCCGCCGCTCTTGAACTCGAGAACTGCCGGATCAGCGCCGGCGAGGCGTTCCCGAGCCTCAAGGCGCGTTGCGGCACGATGGCCCGGCCGGAGAATCCCGACGACCCGGACTCGCCGGTGATCACGCTGCGTGTGGCCGTCGTGCCGGCACTGAACCTCGAACCGATGCCGGACCCGGTCGTCCCGGTTGCCGGCGGGCCCGGCCAGGGCACGATCGAGTATTACGCGGGGACCTCGTCTGCGTTCGAGGCCCTGCGCCGGGACCGCGACATCCTGCTGGTCGACCAGCGCGGCACCGGCGACTCGAGCCGCATGACCTGCCCGAGCGATGACGACCTCGCCGACACGACATTGTCCACCCAGGAGATCGTGGCCTACAGCACCGAATGCCTGGACGGGCTGCCGCACGACCCGCGCTACTTCACGACCAGCGTCGCGGTGCGCGACCTCGAAGCCGTGCGCGAGGCGCTGGGCTACCCGACACTGAACCTCTACGGGATTTCCTACGGGTCGCGGGTCGCCCAGCACTACGCGCGGCGCTACCCGGAGACGACCCGGACGGTCGTTCTCGATGGCGTCGTACCGCCGCAGTTGCCGCTCGGCCCGGAGATTGCTACCGAGTCACAGGCCGCCATCGACCGCATCTTCGCCCGCTGCGCCGAGGACCCGGACTGCAACGAGCGCTTTCCCGATCTCGCATCCCGCTTCGCCGACCTGCGATCGCGGCTCGACCGGCAGCCGGTACGCGTGAAAAGCGCGGACCCCGTCACCGGGGCATTCGACACCGTCACGTTCGGTACCAACGAGATGGCCGCGGCGCTGCGCCTGCTGGCCTACAACGCGCGAACGATCGCGCTTGTCCCATTGCTCGTGCACGAGGCGGCGAACGGCAACTACCGCCCCCTCGTCGCGCACTTCCAGATGAACACCAGCGCCCTTGCCGAAACGCTGGCGCTCGGCATGCATAACGCCGTCATGTGCTCGGAGGACGTTCCGTATTACTCCGACGCCCTCGTCGACGACGCGGCGCTGGCCGCGAGCTACATGGGCCCGTTGCAGCTCGAGGCGCTCGAGGCGATCTGCTCCGCCTGGCCGGCCGGCACCGTCGACCCGGACCTGCACACGCCGCTCGCGACCGACGCCCCCGTGTTGCTGCTGTCCGGCGATGCGGACCCGATCACGCCGCCGCGCTACGCCGACATGGCCGCGATCAATCTGAAGAAGGCCTGGCTGCTCACCGGCTACCACCAGGGGCACGGGCAGATCATGGTCGGGTGCATGCCGCGCGTCATCGCCGACTTCGTGAGCCGCGCGAGCCTCACGGACGTGGACACGAGCTGCATGGAGGCCAACTTCGTCATGCCGTTTTTCCTCGACTACGGCGGGCCGGCGCCGTGATCCGCGTCGACGACATCCACAAGTCCTTCGGCACGGTCGAGGCCGTGCGCGGGCTCGGGTTCACCGCACCGGACGGCAAGATCACCGGCCTGCTCGGCCCGAACGGCGCCGGCAAGTCCACGACGCTGCGCGTCCTGTACACGGTGCTGAAACCGGACAGCGGCACGGCCACGATCGACGGCCACGACGTCGTCACCGACAGCCTCGCGGCGCGGCGTTGCACCGGCGCGCTGCCGCACGGCGCGGGACTCTACCCGCACCTGACGGCGCGCGAAAACATCGCGTACTTCGCCCGGCTGTGCGGACTGCCGAAGAGCGAGCTCAACGGGCGTGTCGACCACATCATCGAGCAGCTCGCCATCGGCGACATCGCGCACCGCCGGACGAAGGGCTTCTCGCAGGGCGAGCGCACGCGCGTGGCCCTTGCCCGCGCCCTCGTGCACGACCCGCAGAACGTCATCCTGGACGAGCCGTCGAACGGCCTCGACGTCATGGCGACGCGCGCCCTGCGCGAACTCATCCTCGAGTTGAAAGCCGCGGGCCGCTGTGTGCTGTTCTCGAGCCACGTCATGCAGGAGGTCGCCGCGCTTTGCGATGAGATCGTCATCGTCGCACACGGGCGGATCGCCGCGGTGGGCACGGCCGACGAGATCCGCGAGCGCACCGGCTGCGAGGACCTCGAAGACGCGTTCGTCGCCGCACTCCAGGGCGTGCCCGACTGATGGGCACGACCGGCATCGTCTTCGCGAAGGAGGTCCTCGACAATTTCCGGGACCGCCGCACGCTGCTGTCCGCGATCCTGATGGGCCCATTGTTCGGCCCGGTCCTGTTTGCGTTCATCATCAACCTCTCGATCCAGCGCTCACTGTCGGACGCGGAGCAGCCGCTGGACGTGCCTGTCATCGGTGCCGCGCATGCGCCGAACCTCGTCGACTACATGGAAAGCCGGAACCTGCGCATCGTCGACGGCCCGGCGTCCCGGGACGCCGCGATCACCGCCGTCGAGACGGGGAGCCTGGACGTCGTCGTGTACATCCCCGCGAACGTCGGCGAGCGGCTGCGCCAGTCCCGGCCGGTGCGTATCGAGGTGATCTCCGACCAGGCGAACTCGGCGGCAAATCGCGACGCGCGCCGGGTGCGGTCCGCGTTGTACGGCTACAACCAGGAAGTCGCGGCCATGCGGCTCGCGGCGCGCGGCCTGAGCCCGCTCGCCGCACAGCCGCTGAATATCGACGACGTCGACGTATCGACGCCGTCGGGCCGCTCCGCGCTGCTGCTCGGCATGATGAGTTACTTTTTCATCTTCGCGCTGATGATGGGCGGCATGTACCTCGCGATCGACTCGACCGCCGGCGAACGCGAGCGCGGCTCGCTCGAGCCGCTGCTGTCGCTGCCCGTGACGCGCGACCGGCTGATCCTCGGCAAGATCTTCGCCGCCTGCCTGTTCATGATGCTGTCGCTCATACTCAGTATGCTGTCGTTCTACGTCGCGCTGAATTTCCTGCCGCTCGAGCAGCTCGGCATGACCCCGAACTTCGGCCTGCCGGTCGTCGGCAAGGCCTTCCTGCTGCTGCTGCCGTTCGTCCTGCTCGGCGCCGCGCTGATGACGCTGGTCGCGTCGTTCACGAAGAGTTACCGCGAGGCGCAGACCTGGCTCAGCGTCCTGATGCTGGCGCCGACGCTGCCGATCCTCATCGTCAGCGTGCTGACGCTGCGGCCGCAGACGGCCTACATGTTCGTCCCGAGCCTGAGCCAGCACCTGCTGCTCGTCGACATGGTCAAGAACGAACCGCTCGACCCGCTGCACGTGACGATCTCCGTCGTCTGCACCCTGGCCATCGGTATCGCGCTCACGTGGCTGTGCGCGCGGCTCTACCGCCGCGAGGGATTGCTCGGCTGACCGGCCCCCGCGCCGCGCCCGCGAGTTGACTTTCGCGGGCATTGCACCAAGATGGGGTCCCCCGGCAATCCGGTGCGAGTGTTCATGGGTCTATTCGCAGAGATGCGACGCCGCAACGTGTTCAAGGTGGCCTTCGTCTACCTGTTCGGCGCGGCACTGGCTTACTGGCTGTCGGTCGTCGTGCAGACGCAGTTCGGCCTGCCCTGGTGGACGAACCGGCTGATCGCCCTGCTGCTGTGCGTGGGCTTCCCGGCTGCACTGATCTTTGCGTGGGTCTACGAGATCACCCCGTCGGGCCTCAAGAAGGCCATCGACGTCGACCAGACCCAGTCCATCGTCTTCAAGACCGGGCAGAAACTGAACGCCGCGCTCGCCGTCGTGATCGTACTCGGCGCCGTGGCGATGATCGCCGACCGGCTGCTGCCGGAACTCGCCGTCGTCGAGCCGCCGCCACCGCCTGCGCCCGTGTTCGATGCGCCGGCCGGGCCGCGCGTGCCGCCCGAGATCGCGAGCTTCACACTGGACAACGGGCTGCGCGTCATCGTCTGGCCGGATCACGATATCCCGAACGTCGCGATGTACCTTTTCGTCCGGGCCGGCGGGCGCAACGAAGTTCCGGGCATCACCGGACTCTCGCATTTCTTCGAGCACATGATGTTCAACGGAACAGCGACCCGCGCACCGGGCGAGTTCGACCGGATCATGGAAGCGGCCGGTGGTGCAAACAACGCGTACACGACCAATGACGTCACAGTCTACACGGACTGGTTTCCGCGCTCGGCGCTAGAGACGATCTTCGAGCTCGAGGCCGACCGTTTCGAGAACCTCGCGATCGTGCCGGACGTCGTCGAAAGCGAGCGCGGCGTCGTCTACTCGGAGCGCCGCTCGCGCGTCGACAACGACAACACCGGGCGCCTGTACGAGCAGGTGATGGCGACGGCGTACGTCGCGCACCCTTACCAGTTCCCGGTCATCGGCTGGCCGTCGGACATCGAGGCCTGGACGCTCGAAGACCTCGAAAGCTATTTCCGCACGTACTACGCACCGAACAACTGCACGCTCGTGGTGACCGGGGACGTGACGGCGGACGAGATTCATGCGCTGGCGACGGACACGTTCGGGGCGATCCCGTCCCAGGAACCGCCACCGCCGGTACGCACCATCGAGCCGGCGCAGTCGGGCATGCGCCGGGTCACGATCGAGGCGCCCGCGCAGACGCCCCTGCTGCACATTGCCTTTCACACGGGCCGCACATCGGATCCGGACTCACTGCCGATGGACCTCCTGCTGAACATCCTGGTCGGCGGCGACTCGTCCCGCCTGCACCAGTTGCTCGTCGAAGAGGAGGCGCTTGCGATCAACGTCGGCGGCTTCCGCGGCGACGCGTTCGACCCGGGCCTCGTTTACCTGTACCTGACGCTGCCGCCGGGCGCCGACCCGGCCGCCGCCGAGGCTCGATTGTTCGACGCGCTTCGGGACGTCGCGAGCAACGGCGTCACCGACCCGGAACTCGCGAAGGCACGCAACCTCATGCTGGCCGACTTCTGGCGCGGCATGGCGACGATCAGCGGCAAGGCCTCGGCGCTCGGCAACTTCGAGGTGTTCCACGGCGGTTACGAACGGCTGTTCGACCAGGCGGCCGACATCGACGCCGTCACCGGGGCGCAATTGCGCGACGCGGCAGCACGCGTGTTCCGCGCCGAGAACGCGACGGTCGGCGTGTTCCTGCCCGCCGCGACCGACGGGGCGGCACCATGAGCCGGCGTTTCCGCCCCCTCGGCGTACTCGTGCTGCTGTTGGCGGGCACCGCGGCCGCAGAGGGTGTGACGCTGCCTCCCGCCGAGCGTTTCACGCTCGAGAACGGCACCGTCGTCGTGCTCGTCGAGCAGCACGAGGTTCCGCTGATCGGCCTTCAGGCGATGCTCCCGGGCGGCGCGACCGCCGACCCGGACAGCAAGGAAGGGCTCGCGAACCTGTTTGCGGGCCTGCTCGGCAAGGGCGCCGGCGAACGCGACGCCGCGGCCTTCGCCGAGGCGATCGACGCCGCCGGCGGGCGGCTGTCGGCCCGGGCAGGGCGCGAGGCGATCACGATCTCGGGCGAGTTCCTGGCGCGGGATGCGGGGCTCGCGATCGAGCTGCTCGCGGACATGCTGCAGCGGCCGGCGCTCGATGCCGCGGAGTTCCGGAAGCTCCGGGAGCGCGAGCGCAGTTTCATCCTCGCGGCGAAGGACGCGGACCCGGGTGAGCTGATGCCGGCGTACGCAAATGCGTTCGTGTTCGGTGACCACCCGTACGGCAAGCCGGTGTCCGGCAGCGAGTCCTCGCTTGGCGCGATCACGCACGCGGACATCCGTCGCTACCACGCGAACGCGGTCGGTGGCGACCGGCTGCTCATCGTGCTCGCCGGCGACTTCGACCCGGCCGAGATGCGAGATCGCGTGACGGCGGCTTTTGCCGACTGGCGTCCGGCCGCCGAACCGGCCGGGAGCGTTCCGGCGCCGGATGCGGCCCCCGGCGGGCAGGTACTGCTCATCGACAAGCCCGGCGCGACGCAGACCTATTTCTGGATCGGAAATATCGGGGTTGCGCGCGGCTTCCCGGACCAGGCCAATCTGGACATCGCGAACACCCTGTTCGGCGGGCGCTTCACGTCGATGCTGAACACCGCGCTGCGCATCGACTCCGGGCTGACCTACGGGGCGCGATCGCTGCTCGTGCAGCCGCGCCAGCGGGGCACGCTGGCGATCTCGTCGTTCACCCGCACGGACGCGACCGTGGAGGCCATCGACATGGCGCTCGACATTCTCGGCCGCCTCCACGGCGGCGCGATCGATGCGGCGATGATCGACTCTGCCCGGAACTACGTGCTCGGCCAGTTTCCGACCGATTTCGAGACCGCGTCACAGCTCGCGGCCGAGTTTGCGCTGCTCGAGTTCTACGGCCTCGGCGACGCCGCGGTCAACGGCTATGCGGACGCGATGGCGACCGTCGATGTCGAATCGGTAGCGCGCCTCGTCGACGCGGTGTATCCCGCGGCGGACGAACTGGTGTTCGTGTTGCTCGGGGACGCTGAGGCGATTCGGGAGTCGGTGAAAAAGTACGGGGCCGTGACCGAGATGCCGATCACGGCCCCGCAGTTCCGTCCGCCAGAAGAACGGTAAACGGGGGTGGTTCCCGGGCGTCAGTCGAAGTAGACGCGCGCGCCGAGGCCCCAGGACGTAACGTCATCGCCGAGACCGACCTGCGCGCCGAGCGCGAACGCCCGCGTCAGGCTGTACCAGGCTTCGCCGCGGAACGACGTGTCGTCGCCGCTCTCGTCGAGGTCGATGTAGTCGATGAAGCCGGCGAGCTCGAGCTTCTCGCCCCACAGGGAGCGCAGCCCGAACGTCGCGCCGAAGCCGTCGTCGTCACCGGAAAGGCCGAACGCCTCCGCGTCCACGCTGATGTAGGACAGGTTGATGACGAGGTCCATGCCCGGCGCGATCGGCGTGTGGTAGCCGCCGCCGATGACGACCTCGTCGAGGTCGATGTCGAAATCGAGGTTGGCGCGGCCGAAGCCCGAGAAGATGTGAAAGCTCTCGCCCACTTCCAGCGAACCGGCGATGCCGAAGCCGTCACCGTCGATGTCGCCCGCCGAATCGTCGACGTCGAGTCGCTGGTAATAGCCCTCGATGAAATTGTAGTTCAGGTCTTGCGCCAGTGCCGGCCCGGCGGCAAACACCAGGGCTGCCATAATCGTTACTCGCATGTGTTTCTCCATCGTGCGATTCAACCCGGATCGGGTTGTGTATAGGATGCCTGTCGAAGCTGTACGGCAGATGAACGCCGACGCCCCCCTTTGAGCGCCCGGGGGCGCGAGGGTTCCGTCCTTTTCGGTGCGCGTCAGTCGGTGGCGGCCGGCCAGGCGGCCTCGTCGTAGACGACGGGCAGCGGCTCGGCATCCGAAACCGGATCAGTCGGGTAGCGATCGTCCGTGAAGTCGCGGTACGCGGTCGACAGGGCGTCGACGCGCACTTCGTGATCGTGGGTACTGCCGGCTTCGAGAACGTCGCCGGCACCGGTGACGACGGAAACCGCGGGGAAGCCCAGTAGCGAATCGACGGTCGTGCGGGCGAGCGTGCTGCCCGTCCAGCGGAGCTGGTGGCTCGAGCAGCCCGACGTCCCGGTCAGCGCTGCCGCGAGCAGGGCGAGCCCCAGCGAGGCTCGGCACAGGTCTCGTCGCCGCATCCGTATGGCCCCGAATTACCGGTCCGGGAGCATAGCGCGGCAGGGTCGGGGTTTCAGTGACCCAGCTAACGGTTTGGCGCGTTGCCGCCGGTTGATCGCCTTACTTGCCGATGCAGAACGTGCTGAAGATGCGGCCCAGCAGCTCGTCCGAGGTGACCGCGCCGGTGATGCGGCCCAGCGCGTTCTGCGCCTCGCGCAGCTCTTCCGCGAGGAGCTCGCCGGCGCGGGCCTCTTCCAGTGCGCGCCGGCCCTCCGCGAAGTGCCGGGCGGCCTCGTCCAGCGCCTCCACATGCCGGCGGCGCGCGGTGAACGTGCCTGCGCCGGGCTCCCGGTGGCCGGCGAGCCGTCGAATGTCATTGCGCAGTGCGTCGAGCCCCGCGCCGGTGAGTGCCGAGACCGCGACGCCGTCGCACGGCGCCGGCGGCACGAGGTCCGACTTGTTGCGGACCAAGAGCACCGGTATGCCGGGCGGAATGTCCGCCGGCGGGACCTCCCGGGCGGTCGCGTCCTGGACCCACAGGACGGCGTCGGCGGACGCCATTGCTTCCCGGGCGCGGCGTATGCCCTCTTTCTCGATCACGCCCGGGTCGTCGCGCAGCCCGGCCGTATCGACCAGTTCGACGAGCAGCCCGTCGATGTCGATGGTTTCGCGGAGAATGTCGCGGGTCGTTCCCGCGACGTCCGTGACGATCGCCGTCTCCTCGCCCGAGAGCCGGTTCATCAGGCTCGATTTGCCGGCGTTAGGCGCGCCGATGAGGACGAGCCGGAACCCGTCGCGCAGCACGCGACCCGCGTCGGCGCGCGCCTGCAGGGTTGCGAACGCGAGCGCGCAGGCATCGAGGGCGTCGGCCAGCGCCCGGTCGGCGAGGAAGTCGATCTCTTCCTCCGGGAAGTCGATCGCCGCCTCGACGTGCACGCGCAGGCGGGTGAGCTTTAGCGCGAGGGCGTTGACCTCGGCGGAGAATTCGCCGCTCAGTGAGCGCAGTGCGGCTTGCGCGGCCTGGGTCGTGCCGCTTTCGACGAGGTCGGCGATCGCTTCGGCCTGCGCCAGGTCGAGCTTCTCGTTCAGGAACGCGCGCTCGGAAAACTCTCCGGGCTCGGCGCGTCGCGCCCCGAGGTGGATCGCGGCGCTCTCGATCAGCGCGATGACGGTCGGCCCGCCGTGGCCCTGCAACTCGAGTACGTCCTCGCCCGTGAACGACGCCGGACCCGGGAAGTAGAGCGCGATGCCACGGTCCAGCGCTTCGCCGGCCGCGCCCCGGAATACGCTAAGCTTCGCGACTCGCGGCGTTGGCAAGGCGCCGATCATCGCTTCGGCGATCCGTGGCACGTCCGGCCCGGAGAGCCGCACGACGCCAATACCGCCGCGGCCCGGCGGCGTCGCGGCGGAGACGATCGTATCGGTGCTTGCGCGCATGAAGACAGGATATGGCGGGGGGAGGACACTATGCAGAAAGGCGATTCGGGGAACAACAACGGGGCGGTCACTGCGCGCACGCTGATCGACAGCTTTACGACGGAGCTGGACATGGCGGGCCACGGCGCGGTCGCCGACGAGCCGGCCGACCTCGGGGGCAATGCTCTAGGGCCGTCGCCCTATGAGTTCCTCGCGGCCGCGCTGGCGAGCTGTACCAGCATGACCCTGAAAATGTACGCCGCGCGCAAGGGTCTGCCGCTGCGCTCGGTGGCCGTCACGGTGGTGCACGACCGCGTCCATGCGAAGGACTGCGAGGACTGCCGGTCGACGGACGGCTATATCCACGAGTTCCGGCGTGAAATCGCGATCGAGGGCGACCTCGATCGCGACGCACGATTGCGGATGCTGGACATTGCGGACAAGTGCCCGGTGCACAAGACGCTGACCGGCGAGATCCGGATCCGCTCCGTGCTCGCCACGGCATAGCCGCGCCCACATACGGTTGACCGTATATATGGTTGGCCGTATATTCCCGGCCATGCGTATCCCGACCCGCGACCTGCTCGCGCTCCTGGCCGACGAGACCCGCCTGCGCGCCCTGGTGCTGCTGGCCCGCAACGACGAGTTGTGCGTCTGCGAACTCACGGCCGCTCTCGACGTCGTCCAGCCGAAGGTATCCCGCCACCTCGCCGCCCTGCGCGAGGCCGGCGTCGTGCAGGACCGGCGCGCCGGCCAGTGGGTCTACTACCGGATCGATCCTGCGCTCCCGGCCACCGCCCGGCACCTGCTCGAGGCCGCGGTCGACGCCGCGACCCGCGAGGGCTGGTCGGGCCGCGACGCCGAACGCCTCGACCAAATGCCGAACCGGCCCACCCAGAAGGATTGTGCGTGATGAGCGAAACCCCCTACCGTTTACTGTTCCTGTGCACCGGCAACTCGTGCCGGTCGCAAATGGCCGAAGGCTGGGCGCGCGCGCTCGGCGGCGACGCCGTCGACGTGCAGTCGGCCGGCATCGAGGCGCACGGGAAGAACCCTCGGGCAATCGCCGTGATGCAGGAAGCAGGCATCGACATTTCCGGCCAGGCATCGACGCGCCTGACGAACGAGATGCTCGACGGTATCGACCGCGTGGTCACGGTGTGCGGTCACGCCGATGAGAACTGCCCGCTGCTGCCGCCCGGCATTGCGAAAGAACACTGGCCGCTGGACGACCCCGCGCGCGCCACGGGCACGGAGGACGAGGTCATGGCCGTGTTTCGCGCGACCCGCGACGAGGTCCGCGCGCGCGTGGCGGAACTGCTCGGCCGGGTAACGGCGTCGTGAGCGTCTTCGAGCGTTACCTGACCGTCTGGGTCGGGCTGTGCATCGTTGTCGGCATTGCGCTCGGGCGCTTTGCGCCCGGCCTCGCCGAGTCGCTCGACGCGATGAACATCACGATCGACGGCGCGCCGGTGATTTCGATCCCGATCGCCATCTGCCTGTTCTTCATGATGTACCCGATCATGGTGAAGATCGATTTCGACGGCGTCGTCCGCGCCGGGAAATCCGCGCGGCCGGTGCTGCTGACCCTGGTCATCAACTGGGCCATCAAGCCGTTCACGATGGTCGCGATCTCGGCGTTTTTCCTCGGGACCGTGTTCATCGGCTTCATCGGCCCGGAGGCGACGGACCTCGTGAAGCTGCCGTTCGGCGTCGACCTGGCGCCCGGCGAGACCTGGGGCGCCGGCCGGGTCGTGCTCGAAAACGGTGTACCGATGCTGGAGGTGCCGCTCTGGCGCAGTTATCTCGCGGGCTGCATCCTGCTCGGCGTCGCGCCGTGCACGGCGATGGTGCTCGTCTGGGGCCACCTCGCCCGCGGCAACGACGGGCACACGCTGGTCATGGTGGCGATCAATTCGCTCGTGATGCTGCTGCTGTTCGGCGTGATCGGCGGTTACCTGCTCGGGGTCGGCCGCCTGCCGGTGCCGTGGGAGGCGCTGCTGCTGTCGATCGCGGCGTACGTCGTGCTGCCGCTCGTGGCCGGGTACGTTTCGCGGCGCGCCATCATCGCCGCGAAAGGCGCGGACTGGTTCCGCGATTCGTTCCTGAAGTTTTTGACGCCGGTGACCATCGTCGCGTTGCTGGTCACGCTCGTCGTGCTGTTTTCGCTGAAGGGCGAGACGATCGTGGCGCGGCCGCTGACGATACTGTGGATCGCGGTGCCGCTGTTCGTGCAGACCGTGGTCGTGTTCGCGCTCGGCTACCTGGCGGCGAAACTGTTCGGCCTGCGCTACGAGGACGCCGCGCCGACCGCGATGATCGGGGCGTCGAACCACTTCGAGGTCGCGATTGCGACGGCAGCCATGCTCTACGGCCTGTCGTCCGGCGCGGCACTGGCCACCGTCGTCGGCGTGCTCATCGAGGTGCCGCTGATGCTGGCGCTGGTGCGCTTTTGCCTGCGGTCCCGGAGCTGGTTCGCGCCGGCCGCCGCCTGACTACTCGGTGTCCTCGGCGCCTTTCCGGTTTTTCTTCTGCCGGCCGGCCTTGCGCGCCAGCGCTTCGGCGTGCACCACCTTGTTGATGCGCCATTGCTGCGCGATCGACAACAGCGTGTTCGTCACCCAGTAGAGCACGAGGCCCGACGGGAAGAACGCGAAGAACACCGTGAACATCACCGGCATGATCTGCATCACGCGTGCCTGCACCGGGTCCGGCGGTGCCGGGTTCAGCTTCTGCTGGAACAACATCGCCGCGCCCATGATCAGGGGCAGGATGAAGTACGGGTCCTTTGAGGAGAGGTCGTTGATCCACAGCGCGAACGGCGCCTGGCGCATCTCGACGGACTCGATCAGCACCCAGTAGAACGCCAGGAAAAACGGCATCTGGATCAGGATGGGCAGGCAGCCGGCCGCCGGATTGATCTTCTCGCGCTTGTACAGGTCCATCATCGCCTGGGACAAGGCCTGGCGGTCGTCCTTGTAGCGGTCCTGCAGCGCCTTCATGCGCGGCTGGATCTCGCGCATCTTCGCCATCGAGCGGCCGCTGGCCGCGGTCAGCTTGTAGAACGCGAGCTTGATGATCAGCGTGACGAGGATGATCGCCCAGCCCCAGTTGCCCACGAAGCCGTGGATCCACGACAGCAGCCAGAACATCGGTGCGGACAACAGCGTCAGCAGGCCGTAGTCGACGGACAGGTCCAGACGCGGGTGTATCGCGGCGAGCTGGTCCTGCAGCTTCGGCCCGACGAACAGGGTGCGTTCGAAGACCGCGCTGCCACCCGGCTCGATGGTTTCCGGGGCGCTGATGACGCTGGCGGTCGTGTGCCCGCTCGCAAGGCGCACGGTGTAGACGTTCGTGCTGCCCTCGGCCGGGATGACGGCGCTCAGGAAATGGTGCTGAATCGAGGCGACCCAGCCGTCATCGGTCGTGTTGCCGTTGCGCCCGGTGTACTTCTCCGGGTCGCCGTCCGCGAGATCGTCGAGGTCGAGTTTCTCGGCCTTTTCGCCGTCGAAGACCAGCGGTCCGTCGAACGAATAGGTGTCGGGGTCGAACATGGAGCGGTCCGGCTCGAGCGCCCGCCGGATCAGCTGCGTGACCTGGTCGCCGGCCCACGCGGTTTCCGCGTTGTTCGTGACGTGCTGCTCGAGCGCGATGGCGTACTGCCCGCGGCGCAGCACGAAGCGTTTCTCGACGACGAGGCCGTCGCCCGACGTCCAGCTGAGCGGCACGATGAGCTCATCGGCGTCGCCGAGCTCGTACTGGTCGCGGGGGGCCGTGTAAACGGCTTCCGCGTCGGGCGCTGCGCCGTCGCGGGCGCGCAGCCACGACCGGATCACGCCGGTGTCGTTCGGCGCGGTGCTCAGCAGAACGACTTTTTCAGGGCGGTCTTTCGTGACCGGGTAGCGCAACATCTCCGCGTAGACGAGCGCGCCGCCGCGGGTATCGATGTGCAGTTCCATGACGTCGGTGCGGACGGTGACGACTCTCGCCGCCGGCGCCTCGGCCTCGGAGGTCTCGACCGGCATCGCCTGCGAGCCGTCGGCCGGCTGAATCGCGGGAAGCGTGTCACTGTCGTCGGCCGAGAGGCCGGGAAGGTCACCGCCGCCCAGCGTCGGGTCCGGCGCCTGCGTTTCCGTCGCCGGCGGTGCGGGTTGCGGGCCGTAGTCCTGGTTCCAGGCCTGCCAGGTCATGAAGGCCAGGAACGCGAACAGGCCCCACGTGATCAGTCGCTGATTGTCCATTCCCTATCGGTTTCCACTCGCCGCGTTGCGGGCGCATCGGCGCCAGTGTTTTTCGAGGCTCGCGAACAACTCCGGGTTGCTGGCGGCCGCACATTCCACCTTGTTCAGGACAACGACGTCGAGGCCCGCAAGGTGCTCCGTATTGTGCCGAAAGGACTCGCGAATCACCCGTTTGATACGGTTGCGGTCCGTCGCCTTGCGGCAATGTTTCTTCGAGATCGCGAGCCCGAGGCGGGCAATCTCGCGCTCGTTGTTGCGGCACAGCACCGTGAACAGTCGGTCACGGCTGCGCTCGGCCTGGTCGAACACGCGCGCAAACGCCGCCGCGTCCAGGAGCCGGTGGGTCTTCCTGAACCGGTTCGGGCGCGATCGTTCCAATCGGGAGTGGCGGTCTGCCGGGGCGACCGGGAGTTACGGCGTGAGCTTGGCGCGGCCCTTGGCACGGCGGCGCTTCAGCACCAGTCGGCCGGCCTTGGTCGCCATACGGGCACGGAAGCCGTGCGTGCGTGCGCGCTTCAGGGTGCTGGGCTGGTAGGTACGTTTCATCTGCCTGTTACCTGGGTTTCAGGGCGGGCACACGGACCCGGCCGAACAAAAGGGCGGCAAGGGTACGTGCGGGGCCGTTGAGTGTCAATAGAGGCCGGTATTCACGGGATTTTCCGCCGTGCGGAGCGCGCTGGCGGCGTGTGGCAGCGGCCGTGAATCGGCGTTAGACTGCCCGGTCTTTCGACGCGCCCAGGGTGACTCCGCAGAGGGTCCCCTAACTGACAAGAAGCATCACGCAAGATGGGGAACTCGTTGCCGGCCGACACTGCGCTCTGGGACCGTTGCCTCCGGCTATTGCAGGCGGAGCTACCGGAGCAGCAGTTCAACACCTGGATACGGCCGCTGCAGGCGATCGAGGACGGGAGCAGCCTGAAGCTCCTTGCGCCGAACCGCTTCGTCATCGACTGGCTACAGGAACACTACGTCGAGCGAATCCTGGAGATCATCGACGGCAGCGCGACCGGCAGCGAGCTGGTACTCGAGGTCGGCTCGCGAGACAAGCCGGCCCCGGCCCCCCGGCGGGCGCCCGTGACCCCGCTCGGCAACAGTGAGCCGGCGCCACCGCCGGTGGCCTCCCGGCTGAGCCCTACGTTCACCTTTACGAGCTTCGTGGAAGGCAAGAGCAACCAGCTTGCGCGGGCCGCTGCGAGCCAGGTCGGCGAGAATCCCGGGAAGTCCTACAACCCGCTGTTCATTTACGGCGGCGTGGGGCTCGGAAAGACACACCTGATGCACGCCGTGGGCAACGCGATACTCGCGTCGAACCCGGCGGCGCGCGTGGCCTACGTGCACTCGGAACGCTTCGTCGGCGACATGGTCAAGGGCCTGCAGCACAACAAGATTTCGGAGTTCAAGCGGTCTTACCGATCGCTGGACGCGCTGTTGATCGACGATATCCAGTTCTTCGCCGGAAAAGAGCGCTCCCAGGAGGAATTCTTCCACACGTTCAACGCGCTGCTCGAAGGGCAGCGGCAGATCGTGCTGACCTGCGACCGGTACCCGAAAGAGGTCAGCGGCCTCGAGGAGCGGCTGAAGTCCCGCTTCGGCTGGGGCCTCACGGTGGCGATCGAGCCGCCGGAGCTCGAGACCTCGGTCGCGATCCTGATGAGCAAGGCAGCGGCGGAGAATGTCGTACTGCCTGAGGAAGTCGCGTTTTTTATCGCGAAGCGGATCCGGTCGAACGTTCGGGAGCTGGAAGGCGCGCTTCGGCGAGTGATCGCGAATGCGCGGTTCACCGGACGGCCGATCAATCTGGATTTCGCGAAGGAGGCGCTGCGCGACCTCCTGGCGCTCCAGGAGCGGCTGGTTTCGATCGAGAACATTCAGAAGACGGTCGCGGACTATTTCAAGATCCGGGTGGCGGACCTGCTGTCCAAGAAGCGCAGCCGCTCCGTGGCACGGCCGCGGCAGATCGCGATGGCGCTCGCAAAGGAACTCACGAACCACAGCCTGCCGGAGATCGGGGACGCGTTCGGTGGCCGGGACCACACGACCGTGTTGCACGGGTGCCGGCGGATCGAGTCGCTGCGGGAAACGGAAAAGCGCGTCGACGACGACTATTTGAATTTGTTGAGAACCCTGACAGGATGACGTGGGTAAGCTGTGGATAAAATCCAGCGCGAAATTCATCCACAGGCTGTGCACAGGGGACTCGCTTTGCATCCACGCGGATACGCGCGGATGTTTTGATTATAACTGGTTGTTTTAGTTAGGGGTTCCGGTCTTATCCACAGCGGCGGGTCGCCCTAATAATCACTATAAAACTATATTTCCAATTTTTACTAACAGGTGGAACGTATGAAATTGAGCGCTTCGCGGGACGTGCTCCTGAAACCGCTGCAGGCCGTCATCGGGGTCGTTGAACGGCGGCAGACGATGCCGATCTTGTCGAACATCCTCCTGGTCGCTCGCAACGGGGAGCTGTCGGTGACGGCGACAGACCTGGAGGTGGAGCTCGTCGCCCGCGCGGAAGTCGATGTCGAGTCCGGCGGGGAAATCACCGTGTCGGGTCGCAAGCTTCTCGATATCTGCAAGGCCCTGCCGGAAGACGCTGCGGTGCAGATCGCGGTGAGCGGCGAGAAGATGAGCGTACGCTCGGGGAAGAGCAAGTTCTCGTTGACGACGCTGCCGTCGGCCGAGTTTCCGACGGTGGAGGACATCAAGGCGGGCCAGACGATCTCGGTGGACAAGGAGGCGCTGGGTCTCCTGATCGAGAAGACGCACTTTTCGATGGCGCAGCAGGACGTGCGCTACTACCTGAACGGCATGCTGCTGGAAACCGGCGGGTCTCATCTTCGGGCGGTCGCGACCGACGGGCATCGGCTGGCGCTATGCCAGGTCGCGGTGAACGGCGGCAAGGTGAAGGAGCAGCAGGTCATCATTCCGCGAAAAGGTGTTCTGGAGTTGCAGCGGCTGCTCGGCGGTGACGGGGATGTCGACCTGCAACTCGGTGAAAATCACGTTCGGGTCCAGATCGGCGGAATTCGCTTCACTTCGAAGCTGATCGACGGTCGTTTCCCGGAGTATGGGCGAGTGATCCCGAAGGAATCGGACAACGAACTGACGGCCGACAAGGCGGTCCTTCGGAGCGCGTTGCAGCGCACGGCGATCCTCTCGAACGAGAAGTACCGGGGAATCCGGCTGATCATCCGTGACAGCGGGGTGGTGCTCCAGGCGCACAATCCGGAGCAGGAAGAGGCCGAGGAAGAAGTCGAGGTGGCCTACAGCGGCGATGACATCGAGATCGGGTTCAACGTGAATTACCTGCTGGACGCGATCGGGGCGGTGGACACGGACGAGGTAACGCTGTCGGTGGTGGACGCGAACTCGAGCTGCCTGATCCGCGAGCCGGGCAACGACGACCGGAAATTCGTCGTGATGCCGATGCGGCTGTAAGCCGGTCGGCGCGGGTCCGGCGTGCCGATACGCTCGTTCAGGGCACAGAATTTTCGGTGCCTTCAGGACGTCGAGTTCGAGGCGGACGCGAACTACAACCTGGTGTACGGGGCAAACGCCTCCGGCAAGACAAGCTTGCTGGAGGCGTTGTCGTATCTGGGGCGCGGAAAGTCCTTCCGCGGCGCGCCGACCGGCAGCCTGGTGCGGCACGGCGAAGCCGGCTTCCTGCTGGTGGGCAAGGTCGAGGGACCGGGCTGGGAATCAACGGTCGGCGTCCGCAACGGGCGCGAGGGCCTCGAGGTTCGAATCGACGGGGATTCCCAGGTTGGCGTGGCCGAGCTGGCGGAGGCGCTGCCGCTGCAGGTGATTGATCCGGAGGTGCACGAGTTGGTGAGCGGCGGGCCGGACGGGCGCCGTCGCTTCCTGGACTGGGCGGCGTTCCACGTGGAACACGGCTTCCTGGAGGCCTGGCGGCGCTACCGTCGGGCACTGAAGCAACGCAACGCAGCGCTCAAGGACGGCGGGGCCCTGGAGGCCTGGACCCACGAACTGGTGCAGGCCGGGCTGCGGCTGGACGCGCTACGCGGGAGCGTCGCCGCGGCGACCGGGGCGGTGCTGGAGCGCTTCGCGTCGGAGATGGTGGGCGCCGAGGTCCGGTTCTCGTACCGCCGGGGCTGGGCGCAGGGCAAGTCGCTGGAGGCGGCGGTCGAGGATTCCCTGGACCGGGACCGGCAGCAGGGGGCTACCCAGGCCGGTCCGCACAGGGCGGACCTCGCGATCGAGTTCGACGAGCGCCAGGCGCGGCGGCTGGTGTCCCGCGGACAGCAGAAGCTCCTGGCCTGCGCGATGGTGCTGGGGTCGGTCGCGACGGTGCAGGCGGCGGTCGGAAAGCGGCTCCTGCTGCTTCTTGACGACCCGGCGGCGGAGCTCGACCCGGCGTCGCTGGGGCGGTTGATGGCGTCGGTGTTCGGCCTGGAGTGCCAGGTCGTGGCGACCGCGCTGGACCCGGAGATCCTGCGCTTTCCGTCACCGCCGGCGCGGTTCCACGTGGAACACGGCCGGCTGACACCGGCCACGGGCTAGGCCGTCGAGGCGCCGTTCCGCGACCCATTGAAATCGGCCCTGCCGGGCCCATCTTCAGGCGCTGAAACCCGCACCACGCAAGGCTTTCGGCGCGCCCTGAACCGTACTCCCGGGCGTCCCGTTTTGGTACAATGCGTCGGTTCACGCCCGGGAAACCCGTATGTCGGATCAGAAAACCTATACCTCCAGTAATATCAAGGTCTTAAAAGGCCTCGAGGCTGTCCGGAAACGCCCGGGAATGTACATCGGCGACACCGATGACGGCACCGGCCTGCACCACATGGTTTTCGAGGTCGTCGATAACTCCATCGACGAGGCGCTGGCCGGCTATTGCGACACGATCACGGTGACGATCCACGCCGACGAGTCCGTGACGATCAGCGACGACGGGCGCGGCATCCCGGTCGACATGCACCCGGAGGAAGGGCGCTCGGCGGCCGAGGTCATCATGACGGTGCTGCACGCCGGCGGTAAGTTCGACGACAACTCCTACAAGGTCTCCGGCGGCCTGCACGGAGTCGGTGTCTCCGTGGTGAACGCGCTGTCGGAACTGCTGACGCTGACGATTTACCGCGACGGCAGGGTCTGGCAGCAGGAATACGCGCACGGCGAACCCAAGGCGCCGCTCGCCGACGTCGGTAGCGCGGACAAGACCGGCACGACGATCCGCTTCAAGCCCAGCCCGAACACGTTCACGAACATCGAGTTCAACTACGACATCCTGGCCAAGCGGTTGCGGGAGCTGTCGTTCCTGAACTCCGGCGTCCGCATCCGCCTCGTCGACGAGCGCGACGAGCGCGAGGACACGTTCGAGTACGAGGGCGGCATCCAGGCCTTCGTCAAGCACCTGAACCGCAACAAGACCCCGGTGCACGAGACGGTGTTCCATTTCACGTCCGAGCAGGACGGCGTCGGCGTCGAAGCGGCGCTGCAGTGGAACGACGGCTACCAGGAAAACATGTTCTGCTACACGAACAACATCCCGCAGCGGGACGGCGGTACCCACCTGGCCGGCTTCCGCAGCGCGCTGACCCGAACGCTGAACGGCTACATCGAGCGCGAGATGACCGGGCGCAAGGATAAGTTCACGCCGTCCGGCGACGACGCCCGCGAGGGCCTGACTGCGGTGCTGTCGGTCAAGGTGCCGGACCCCAAGTTCTCGTCCCAGACCAAGGACAAACTAGTTTCGTCTGAAATTAAAGGCGTCGTGGAAAGCGCGATGGCCGGTCGCCTGGAGGAGTTCCTGCTGGAGCACCCCACCGAGGCCAAGGCCATCGTCACGAAGATCGTCGAGGCAGCCCGCGCCCGCGAGGCGGCGCGCAAGGCGCGCGAGATGACCCGGCGCAAAGGGGCACTGGACGTCGCGGGCCTGCCGGGCAAGCTCGCCGACTGCCAGGAGAAGGACCCGGCATTGTCCGAGCTGTTCCTGGTCGAGGGCGACTCCGCCGGCGGCTCCGCCAAGCAGGGCCGCGACCGGCGCACGCAGGCGATCCTGCCGCTCAAGGGCAAGATCCTGAACGTCGAGAAAGCGCGCTTCGACAAGATGCTGTCATCGGCCGAGGTCGGCACCCTGATCACCGCGCTCGGCTGCGGCATCGGCCGCGACGACTTCGACCCGGACAAGCTGCGCTATCACCGCATCATCATCATGACCGACGCAGACGTCGACGGGTCGCACATCCGCACGCTGTTGCTCACGTTCTTCTACCGGCAGATGCCGGAGCTCATCGAGCGCGGGCACATCTACATCGCGCAGCCGCCGCTGTACAAGATCAAGCGCGGCAAGCAGGAGGTCTACGTCAAGGACGACGGCGAACTGAACCGCTACCTGTTGAGTTCCGCGCTCGACGGCGCGGAACTGCACGTCAGCGAAACCGCGCCGCCGATGTCCGGCGCGGCGCTGGAGACGCTCGCCACGGAATACAACGCCGTCGAAAACATCATCGCGCGCCTCGCACGGCGCTACGACGAAACGGTGCTGCGTACCGTGGCCCGGCTGCCGAGGCTCGACCGCGAGCAAGCGGACGACCTCGTGCGGTTGCAGGCCTGGACGGACGAGCTCGCCGCGGCGCTGCCGAAGAACGACGGCGAGCGCAAATCGAACGGCGACGCCGGCTCGTACACCGCCACGCTCGATCGCGGCGGTGACGACGGCGAAGGCGTACGCATCGGTGTCACGCGCGTCCAGCACGGCGTCGGCACCACGCGGTACATCCCGCGCGAATTCTTCGACACCAACGAGTACCGCCACATCATGGCGCTCACGGAGAAGCTCGACGACCTTCTCGAGCCGGGTGCTTACGTGCGACGCGGCGACAAGACCGAGCCGGTCGCGAGTTTCGCCGCGGCCATCGGCTGGCTCATGAGCGAAGCGCGCCGGGGCCAGACCGTCCAGCGCTACAAGGGCCTCGGCGAAATGAACCCGGACCAGCTCTGGGACACCACCGTGAACCCGGACACGCGCCGACTCATGCAGGTCAAGATCGAGGACGGAGTGAAAGCCGACGAAATATTCACGACCCTGATGGGCGACCAGGTCGAGCCGCGCCGGGACTTCATCGAGAAGAACGCGCTCACGGTTTCGAACCTGGACGTCTAGACGCTCCCGACCGCAATGACCGATCGCCGCCGGTTACTCCAGACGATCGTCCTGTACCTGCTGCCGATCGTGGTGGCCGCGTACGGCTGGTCCGTCTGGGGCGCGCTGCTGGCCGTGCTGCTGATGCTGGCCTGGCGCTGGCTGATCACGATCTCCGGTTTCGTGCTGCCGGAGAAACACCCGCCGGTCGTGCTCGACAGCATTGCTGCCAGCCACTTCGTCGAGAAGGTGCGCTGGAACATGGACCTCGCGGGAATCGAGTACGTCGAGAAACGCAGTGCCGGCACGCTGGGCGCCTATTTCCTCGGCAGAACCGTGCCGCGCCTGCGGGTCACCACCGGCGCGGTCCGCTCGCAGATCGGCAACTCCCCGGAAATCCTCCGCTACCTGTACGGTGCCTACATAGCGCCGCTCGGCGACGCGGTGTGGCACCTCGAGCCCACGACGGAGCGCGTGGCCTTCGAGGAACGGCTCGACCAACACGGCCGTAACCTGCAGGTGTGGGTCTACCATCACGTGCTCGAGGACCGGAACCTGACCGTGCATGCGTGGGGCGCTGACGACCCGCGGACGCCGATCTGGCAACGCTGGCTGCTGCACGCCCTGTTCCCGGTGCTCGCGACCCTCATCCGCAGGACGTTCCGGATCACGCCGGGGCGCTACGAAAAGGCGTGCCAGCACATCGAGCAACTGCTCGCCGAGATCGACGCAACCTTATCCGACGGCCGCGCATCTATACTCGGTGGTGACCGGCGCAATTACACGGACTACCAGTTCGCCGCGATGACCGGCCTGTGGCTGCAACCACGCGGCTACGGCGGCGGCAAGTCGGACCATGTCCGCATCGAGCGCAGCCAGGCCACCAACCCGATGCGTGCCGACATCGAACGCTGGATCGACGACCACCCGAAGGTGGTGTCCTGGGTACAGCAACTGTACGCGGAGGAACGAACATGCCAGACAAAAGACGCCTGAGTGCCGGCCAGCTGCCGGCGCTCGTCACGGTGGCGCTGGTGCTGGGCGCCTGTGCAACGGGCTACGACGAGCGAGAGATCGAAGCGGTGCGCGACTACATCGCCGCCGCGCAGCTCGAGGAGCTGGATTCGATACGCTACTTCCAGCAGCTGAGCTACCGCGTCGTGAACGACCAGTTCGTCACCGTGCCGACGCGAACCGGCGACTACCTCGTCGAGTTCGCCCGGATATGCCGGGAACTGCGCGAGCTGAGATTCCGGCCGGACATGGTCGACGTCCGTGACGACAACCGGACGCTGCGCGCCCGCTTCGACACGATTCGCGGTTGCCGCATCGAGAAGATCTACGCCATCACCGAGGCGCAGCGCGACGAGATCGAGGAAATCGGCGATGCGCCCGGCGACGAGCTTTACCTGCCCGAGGACGACGATTCCTGACCGGGCGCCGGAGGAACCGCACGACCACCGCGTGGTCTATGCACACACACGGGCGACCGGGACGGTCGCGCAGAAGGGGAAAGACGTGAAGAAATACCTGCTGGGTGCCGCGGCACTCTTTGTGATCACGGCCTGCGGCGAGAAGGCCGCGGAGCCGGCAGCCGGAACGCCGGCCGAGGACGAGGCGCTGGTATCGGGCCTCGTCCTTGAGAACATGGACAAGAGCGTCGATCCGGGCGACGACTTCTTCATGTACATGAACGGCGCGTGGATCGACCAGACCGAGATTCCGGCCGACAAGGCCAGCTACGGCGGCTTCGGCATCCTGAACGACGAGTCCCAGGAGCGCGTGAAGGCCATCATCGAGGATTCCGCCACCGGGGACTTCCCGAAAGGCAGCCCGGAGCAGATGGTCGGCGACCTGTACCAGTCCTACATGGACTGGGAGACCCGAAACGCGCGCGGCCTCGAGCCGCTGGAGCCGGAGCTCGAGCGCATCGCCGCGATCGACAGCTACGACGACCTCGCGGTGTACTTCGCCGAGGCCGTCAAGCGCGGCATGGACGCCCCGCTCGGGATTACGCAGTTCGCGGATCTGAAGCGCCCGACGCACTACGGTATCTACGCGTTCCAGAGCGGCCTCGGCCTGCCGGACCGGGAGTTCTACTTCAACACCGACGACAAGTCGGTGGAGATCCGCGAGAAATACGTCGCGCACATCGCGACGATGTTCGACCTCGCCGGCCTCCCGGACGGGGGCACCGCGGCGAAGACGATCATGGCGCTCGAAACGCGGCTTGCCGACGAGAACATGAAGAAGGAAGACACGCGCAACTGGGCGGCGAACTACAACAAGGTGCCATTCGACGAGTTGCCCGAGCTGATGCCGAACTTCAACTGGGCGGGCTGGATCGAGACCGCGGAGATCGACACCGACATCAACCAGGGCCTCATCGTCGTCACCACCGATTACGTCCGTGCCCTCGACGGGATCATTCGCGACACCGGGCTCGACACCTGGAAGACGTACTTCACCTGGGTCGCCCTGAACCAGCGCGCGTCCACGCTCACCGAGGCCCTCGACAAGCAGAACTTCGCGTTCTACGGCACGGTGCTGTCCGGCACCGAGGAGCAGCTCCCGATGTGGCGCCGCGCGGTGAGCGCGGTCAACGGCACGCTCGGCGAAGTCGTCGGCGAAGTCTACGTCGAACGCCACTTCCCGCCCGAGGCGAAGGAGCGCATGCTCGAACTCGTCGGCAACCTGATCCGCGCCTACGAGAAGAGCATCAAGGAACTCGACTGGATGACCGACGAGACCAAGGTCCAGGCGCTCGACAAGCTGTCGAAGTTCAAGCCCAAGATCGGCTACCCGGACGTCTGGCGCGAGTACGATTTCGAGATCACGCCGGAGGACCTGTACGGCAACCTCGAGCGCGCGACGCTCGCCGAGTACGAGCGCGAGATCCAGCGACAGGGCGGTGAGGTGGACCGCACCGAATGGGGCATGACCCCGCAGACGGTGAACGCCTACTACAGCCCGCCGATGAACGAGATCGTGTTCCCGGCCGCCATCCTGCAGCCGCCGTTCTTCAACCTGGAGGCGGACGACGCGGTGAACTACGGCGCGATCGGCGCGGTCATCGGCCACGAGATCGGCCACGGCTTCGACGACTCCGGCAGCCGCTTCGACGGCGACGGCGTGTTGCGCAACTGGTGGACGGACCAGGACCGCGAGGAGTTCGAGCGCCGCACGAAGAGACTCGTGGAACAATACGACGCGTTCCAGCCGTTCGAGGACCTGCACGTGAACGGCGAGTACACGCTCGGCGAGAACATCGGCGACCTCGGTGGCATCAGCATCGGCTTGCTGGCCTACAAGATGTCGCTCGACGGCAAAGAGCCGCCGGTCATCGACGGCTTCACCGGCATCCAGCGCGTCTTCCTGGGCTATGCGCAGGTCTGGCGCAACAAGTACCGCGACGAGGCGCTCCGCAACCTGATCCAGACGAACCCGCACGCGCCGTCGATGTACCGCGCGAACGGCGCCGTCCGCAACGTGCCGGAGTGGTACGAGGCGTTCGACGTGACCCCGGAGGACGACCTGTACCTGCCGCCGGAGGAGCGCGTCAAAATCTGGTAGTGCCGGAACATATTCGGCGAACGCAAGGGCGCTCGATCGAGCGCCCTTTTTTTGTTGTTACCTGACAGGCCCCGGCCCGCCGTTCCTTGAACCAACTCACGGACGCCGCGAAGCGGCCGTGCCATCGTAGCGCCGCGGCCGACGGTGCTGCGCCCGGCCGCTGCCCGGGCGGCGCGCCGGCGACGCCGAACCCGATCAACCAGGCAGAACCGGATTGCACGCGTGACGATGACCCAGATGATCCCCGTCGACCAGCTCGCGGTCGGCATGTACGTTGCCCAGCTCGACCGGCCGTGGCTGGAAACGCCCTTCATGTTTCAGGGCTTCTACATCCGCGATGACAACGAGATCGGCGAACTCCGGGCGCACTGCAAGCACGTCTACGTCACCCGCGAGACGCTGCCCGCGGACATGCAACCCAATACCCGGGTCGTCACCGGCGGCGCGAGCGAGCCCCTGAAGCCCGTCGACGAAGAACCCGAGCGCAAGCGCTTCGGCCTGAAGGGCCTGTTCAACCTGTTCAAGCCGGCGCAATCCGGCGAGGACCCGGCAACCAGTACGATCATCTACCAGCCGTCCGCGAGCCTGAAGGAAGAAATGCCGGCGGCGGCCGGCGTCCACCAGCGTGCGTCCATGATCGTCAACGGCGTCATGGACAAGGTTCGCGAATCCGGCAATCTCGAGATCAAGACCCTGCAGGCCGCCGTAACACCGATGGTTGACAGCGTACTGCGCAATCCCGCGGCCCTTGCCTGCCTGATGCGCCTGCAGAAGACCGACAACTACCTCTACCAACACTCGATCGCGTCGTCGGTGTGGGCAACGATCTTGGGCCGCCAGCTCGGGCTCGACCGAAAGGACCTGGACGTCATCGCGCTGGGCGCCATGGTGCTCGACGTCGGAAAGACGCAGGTGCCGAAGGCGGTACTGACGAAGCCGACGGAGCTTACCGACAGCGAGCGGGAGCTGATGCACCGGCACATCCAGTTCGGACTCGACATCCTGGAGCGCTCCGGCAACGTCGAGCCGGCCGTTCTGGAAATGGTGGCGCACCATCACGAGCGCCACAACGGCACCGGTTACCCGGCGGGCCTCAGCGGCAACGACATTCCCGTCTTCGGCCGCATCGCCGGCATTGTCGACACCTACGACGCGATGATCACGAGCCGCCCGTACGCGACCCAGATGTCGAACTACCATGCCCTGCGCCAGTTGCGGGTCCTCGCGGACGTCGAGTTCCAGGCGGAAATCGTGGAGCAGTTCACGCGCGCCGTCGGCGTGTTTCCCACCGGCACGCTGGTCGAACTGAACACCGGCGAGGTCGCCGTCGTCACCCGGCAGAACGCCATCCGCCGCCTGCGACCGGAGGTCATGGTCATCATGGATGCGAACAAGACGCTGCTCGACGACTTCCGCGTCGTAAACCTGGACAAGGAGACGGTCGCATCGTCGGAACGCGCATCACTCTGGATCGAGACGGGCCTCGCGCCCGGCACCTACGGGATCGATCCGACCGAGTTCTATCTCAACTGAGACCCGGCGTGAGCACCACCTCCGTACGGTTGCCCTTCCTGCAAAGTGACGGCCTGACGCGGGCCAGCCGCCACCTCGTGGCCGCGGCGCGACGGCAGCAGCCGGTCGTCCTGTTGTTGGTGAATGTGCAGAGTTACGAGCGCCTTGTCGCCTCCGTCGGCCACCTCCGGGCCGCCGAAGTCCTGCAGGACTTCTTCACGCGGCTGCGCAACATCAAGCGCGAGGACGATGCGTTCGAGCGCATCGCCGAGTCACGCTTCGCGATGATCGTCAGCGGGTTGAAGAACCGGGGACACGCGACGCTCGCCGCCCGGAAGGTCCAGCGCATCGCGGTGGAAACACAGGTGGCATTCCGGCTCGAACCGTCCGCCCTGCAGACGTCCATCGGCGTCGTCATGTGCCGCGAGCACGGCGACAACCCGCACGACCTCCTTCGCTTCGCGGAGATCGCCTGTCTCGACGGCCGCCGCCACAGCGAGCGCATCAGCTTTTTCGAGCCGCGTACCGCGGAGCAGCTGTTCTCCGACTGGGGCCTGGAGGGCCGGCTGGCCGACGCGATCGACGCCGGGGACCTCGGGCTGCGCTACCAGCCGAAGCTGTCCTTCGCCGATCACACCATCGTCGGCGCCGAAGCGCTGATGCGCTGGACCGAGCCGGAAATCGGCCCGATCTCCCCGGAGGTGTTCATCGACCTGGCCGAGACGACCGGTCAGATCACGGAGCTGACGCAGTTCGCGATCCAGCGCGCCTGTCGGCAGCTGAGCGAATGGGTGTCGACGATGCCGGCGCTTGGCGTTGCGGTAAATCTCAGCCCGACGCTCGTCCAGGACACGGGCATCATCGACGTCATCGAGAACGCCATCGGGATCTGGGGCACGAACCCGGCGGCGCTGACGCTGGAGGTCACCGAAAACGCGCTGATGGCCGACCCGGAGACCTCGCACGAGGTGCTGACCCGGCTTCGCGAGATCGGCGCCCGGGTCTCCATCGACGACTTCGGCACCGGCTACTCGTCGATGGCGTACCTGAAGCGCATCCCGGCCGACGAACTGAAGATCGATCGTTCCTTCGTCATGGGCATGCTCTCGGACGAGGGCGACTACAAGATCGTCGAACACTCCATTGCCATCGCGTCGAGCTTCGGACTCTCCGTGGTCGCGGAGGGCATCGAGAGCCAACGCGAGTTCGACGCCCTCGAGGCGCTCGGCTGCGATTACGCGCAAGGCTTCTACGTCGGCAAGCCGGTGCCCGCCGACCGAATCGCCGAGGTCTGCCGCGCGTGGAGCGGAACCTAAGCCGCCGACGGGCTCTCGCCGCGCAGAGAAGGACGCAGTCTATTCGGTTACCGGCGGATCGATGCGGTGGATCAGGTCCAGGATGCGGCCCGGCACCGGCTCCGCCGGCGGCGGTCGGAAGGCCGCATCGAAGAACGCGATCCCGATCGACTTGCCCCGTTCCCGAAGCGCATCACCGGCCGCTGAACACTCCGGCCCCTGCGCTTCGTAGGTGGCGAAGTACGCAACCTCCGCGTCGCGGGATGGTGGAATCGCTTCGATAGCGACGATCCGGAACCGGCAATCGAACGCATCCTGAAGCGACGCCAGCAGTTCGACGACGGAGCCGGCAAGCGTCTCCAGGTCCTGCTCGCCTTCCGCGGCGAGCAACGGACTCGCCAAGAGCGCAACTACGATCCCGGTCAGTACCGCCCCATTTCGAACGATCATGGCAACCCTCCTCCATGCATCATTCCCGCCGCTACGCTGTCACCTTCAGGCCCACGATACCCGCTACGATCAATGCGATACAAACAAGCCGTGCCGAATTCGCCGGCTCCTGGAACAGCACGATGCCGAGGATGACCGTGCCGACCGCGCCGACGCCGACCCAGACACTGTAGGCCGTGCCGACGGGCAGTGACTTCATCGCGACCGCGAGCAGCCAGAGGCTGACAGCCATCGTCATGGCGACCCACACACTCGGCCAGAGCCGCGTAAAGCCTTCCGTGTACTTGAGGCCGATGGCCCAGGCGACTTCGAACAAGCCGGCGATGAAAAGTATTGTCCAGGCTATGACGGTACTCCTTCATGCGATGACTGGTAGACCGTACTGATCTCGTGCATGGTCGCTTCGACCCAGGCCTGGGCCTTTTCGTTGACCTCGCGGGGTTCGAGCCCGGCCGGGTCGATCGGCGGGCCGATGACGAAACGCACGGTGCCCGGCTTCTTCGTGAACGAGCGGCGCTGCCAGATGTCGCCGGCGTTGTGCGCGACCGGTACGACCGGCACCCCGGTGTCGCAGGCGAGCGCCGCGCCGCTCACACCGTACTTGCGCGTCTGGCCCGGCGCCATGCGCGTGCCTTCGGGAAAGATCGTCACCCAGATGCCCTGCGCGAGCTTCTCCCGGCCCTGCCGGATGACCTGCCGGACGGCAGCGCCGCCGGCGCCGCGGTCGATCGCAATGGGCTTCAGCGCAAGGCCGATGGCCCAGCCGAAGAACGGCGCGTACAGGAGTTCCCGCTTCACGACCCACGTGGTCTGCGGGAAGTACGTGACCTGCCAGAGCGTCTCCAGCGTCGACGTGTGCTTGACCATCACGACGCTCGGGCGGTCCGGCACGTTTTCCTCGCCCTCGACGACGACGTGAATGCCGCAGAAGAACTTCGCGGCCCAGACGGCGAGACGGCACCACGTGACGCACATGAACCAGTGAAAACGGTACGGCGCCCAGAAGCACAGGAGCAGTACGATTGCGAACAGGATGACCGAGCCGAAGCCGAAGACGTTGAACGCGAGCGACCGGAGCGCGAGCACGATCAGATCTCGGCGATCAGGGCGTCCGCTGCCTCGGACAGCGTGTCGAAGACCTCCATGTCGACAAGCTCGTCCGGCAACCGGGTCTCCGTCTGGGCCCCGTTGCCGGTCCGTACGAGGATCGGCCGCGCGCCGACCGCGACGGCGGCCTGCAGGTCACGCATGGAGTCGCCGATCACCGGCACGTTCACGAGCGTCACGTCGTAGTGGCGGCCGATCCGCACGAGCAGCCCCGGGCTCGGCTTCCGGCAGTCGCAGTCGTCGTCGGGCCCGTGCGGGCACCACTCAATGCGGCCGACGACCCCGCCCGCCGCGTCCACGAGCTCACGAAACTTCGCGTGCATGGCGACGAGCGTTTCTTCGTCGAACAGGCCGCGCGCGAGGCCGGACTGGTTCGTCGCGACCGCGACCGTGAATCCGGCCGACGACAGGCGCGCGACAGCCTCGATGCTGCCCGGCAGCGGGATCCACTCGTCCGGCGTCTTCACGAACTCGCGCGACTCCCGGTTGATGACGCCGTCGCGGTCGAGAATGACGAGCCGGGTCACGGCCGCCGCTCAGTCGATCGCCAGGCGGGAGACGTCCGCCACGCGCAGGAACAGGTCGCGCACGTCGGCCAGCAGCGCCAGGCGATTCGCGCGCACCGCGTCGTCGTCAGCCATGACAAGGACGTCGTCGAAGAAACGGTCGACCGGGTCGCGCAGGCCCGCGAGCTGGCGCATGGCCTCCGTGTACTCGCGGCCCTCGAGCAGCGGCGAGACGGCCGTGACTGCGCTTGCCGTTGCCTTCGCGAGCGCGCCTTCGGCCGGCTCGTCGAGCAGTTCGACGTTCAGCACGGCTATTGCCTCGCCGCTCTCCGCGGACTTCCTGAGGATGTTCGCGATGCGCTTGTTCGCCGCGGCGAGGCTCGCGGCCTCGTCCAGTTCCACGAAACTCTGCACGGCGTCGAGCCGGCGGGCGAAGTCGACGAGTGATGCGGGTTCGCGCGCCAGCACCGCGTCGAAGGTCTCGGGCCTGAGCGCCGCATCGCGGTCCAGAAAGTAGTTGCGCAGGCGCTCGACGATGAAGCCGTAGATGTCGGCCGGCAGTGTCTCCGTCGGCACGCCTTCGGCCGGCTGTGCATCGGCGGCGCGGGCGATCGCGGCCTTCAGGTCGATGTCGATGCCGCCCTCGACGAGCGTGCGCACGATGCCGAGCGCGGCGCGCCGCAGCGCGAACGGGTCGCGGTTGCCGGAAGGTTTCTTGCCGAGTGCGAACACGCCGGCGATCGTGTCGAGCTTGTCGGCGGCTGCAAGCAGGCGACCGGCGTCCGTCGCCGGGATGTCGTCGCCGGCATAGCGCGGCTGGTAGTGCTCGCCGATCGCAGCCGCCACGTTCTCCGGTTCGCCGTCGGCCTTTGCGTAGTAAAGCCCCATCGTGCCCTGCAGTTCCGGGAACTCGCCCACCATGCCGGTGAGCAGGTCGCACTTCGCGAGCATCGCGGCACGGCGCACGGGCTCGGACGGCAGACCGAGTTCTTCGGCGAAGGCCGCGGCCAGGTCCGCGGTGCGAGACGCCTTGTCGCGCAGGCTGCCCAGGCCCTGCTGGTAGACGACGTCGGCGAGGTCCGCTTCCCGCTCGGCAAGCGTGCGCTTGCGGTCGTGGTCCCAGAAGAATGCGGCGTCGGCGAGCCGCGGCAGGATCACGCGCTCGTTGCCGTCGCGCACCTGGTCCGGGTCCTTGCTCTCGAGGTTCGCAACGGTGACGAACGCCGGCAGCAGCGCGCCGTCCTTGCCCGCTACCGGGAAGTAGCGCTGGTGGCCGGTGAGCGTGGACGTCACCACCTCGCGCGGCAGCGCGAGGAAGGCCTCGTCGAAACGGCCGGTCAGTGGCACCGGCCACTCGACCAGTGCGGCGACCTCGTCGTACAGGCTTTCGCCGTCGACGACCGTGCCGTTCGCGGCCGCCGCGGCTGTCGCGACGCCGTCGACGACGAGCGAGCGCCGTCGATCGAAGTCCGCGATCACGCGGCCGTCGGCTTCCAGCACGTCGAGGTAGGCGTCCGGCCGCGCGATCGTGATCTCGCGGTTCGCGTGGAAGCGGTGCCCGCGCGTGGTGTTGCCCGCGCGATGGCCCATGATGGCCGCGTCGACGACGCGCTCGCCGTGCAGCATCAGCACCCAGTGCACCGGGCGTACGAACTCGGCCTCGCCGGCGCCCCAGCGCATGCGCCGCGGAATCGGCAGCGCCGCCAGCGCGGCCTCGACGAGCTCCGGCAGCAGCTCGTCCGCGTCGCGCCCCTTTTCGGTGACGTTGCAGACCAGCCACTCGCCCTTGTCGGTGGCCACGCGTTCGAGGTCCTCGACCGCGACGCCGCATTTCTTCGCGAAGGCTTCGGCGGCGGGCTTCGGCTTGCCGTCGTCGTCGAACGCGACGCGCACCGGCGGGCCCTTCTGCTCGGACGTGCGGTCTTCCTGTGCAAGTGCGAGTTGGTCGATGCGCACGGCCAGGCGCCGCGGGCTCGCATACGCGTGCAGTTCGCCGTGCGCGAGGCGCGCCTCGTCGACACGGCTCGCGAGGTTGTCGCGGAACGCATCCATCAGCGTGCGCAGCGCTTTCGGCGGCAACTCCTCGGTGCCGATCTCGACGAGAAAGTCCGCGGTCTTCATGCGGCACCCCGCGTAGCCTGCACCGACTCGACCATCGGGAAGCCCAGCGCCTCGCGGCTGGCGAAGTACGCCTCCGCGATCGAGCGCGCCATCGTGCGCACGCGCAGGATGAAGCGCTGGCGTTCGCTGACCGAGATCGCCTGGCGCGCATCGAGCAGGTTGAACAGGTGCGAGGCCTCGAGCACGCGCTCGTAGGCCGGCAACGCGAGCCCGGCGTCGATCAGCCGCACGACCTCGCGCTCGCAGTGGTCGAACGCGCCGAACAGCGACTCCACGTCCGCGAGCTCGAAGTTGTACTTCGACTGCTCCACCTCATTCTGGTGGTAGACGTCCCCGTAGGTGATGCGGCCGAGCGGGCCGTCCGTCCAGACGATGTCGAAAATGCTCTCCACGTCCTGCAGGTACATCGCGAGGCGCTCGAGACCGTAGGTGATCTCGCCGGTTACCGGCCGGCACTCCAGCCCGCCGACCTGCTGGAAGTAGGTGAACTGCGTGACCTCCATGCCGTTCAGCCAGACCTCCCAGCCGAGGCCCCAGGCGCCGAGCGTCGGCGACTCCCAGTTGTCCTCGACGAAGCGGATGTCGTGCACGAGCGGGTCGATACCGATCGCGCGCATCGAATCGAGGTACAGGTCCTGGATGTCGTCCGGGGACGGCTTGATGACCACCTGGTACTGGTAGTAATGCTGCAGCCGGAACGGGTTGTCGCCGTAGCGCCCGTCCGTCGGGCGCCGCGAGGGCTGCACGTAGGCCGCGCTCCAGGGCTCGGGCCCCACGGCCCGGAGGAACGTCGCCGGGTGGAACGTGCCGGCCCCCATCTCCTTGTCATAGGGCTGCAGGATCACGCAGCCGCGCGCCGCCCAGTATTCCTGGAGGCGGAGAATGAGGTCCTGGAAGGATAGGCGCGCCGGCGCCGCGTCGGTCTTCATCGGGAAAATTCTACAGGCTCAGTGCGCCAAAAAGGTCGCGGATTATAACGGCCTGGGGTGCCCGGCGCTGAAAACAGGGCTCCGGTATCGCCTGGCCGGCGACGGGTGCCGCACCCGACCTTGCGCAATGTCTTCGGAAGTGCCTCCACCGCCGGTGGGAATGCCAGCACAATTCATGTCGATATCAATCCGGAATTTCGACATTTACGTTCCGAACAGCGAACCGAAAAAAGTAGCGGCACAACGCCGCGCTGCCAAGCTGAAATCGATACGCCCCGAAACACACACCGACAATCAACACCTTGCCGGGCACGGTCTCCGGGCCCCTATGGGCCGGGCGGTCAATTTTGCGCATATCCGCAGTCTCCAGCTGTAATCGGTCTAAAAAGCACACATTTGACATTCCGGCGGGCGGTGACCGAATCTCGCTGCCCACGCGGGTTCATGAATCGAAAGGGGAGAGTCGATGCGCCAGATGGGTCGTGCTGCTGTTGTGGTGTGGATGTCGCTGTGCCTGTCAACGACCGTTGTTGCCCCACCACCCAGGACGCAAGGCAGCTGCGCTACGACCTGAAGGTCACGTCCGGTGCCACGAACATCGCGTTCCTGCGGCACACGTATGACGCCAACGCGAACATCACGGCGATTACCGATTACGTGACGGCTTCGGCCAACCGCGCCATGACCTACGACGACCTGGACCGGCTGAAGACGGCCTCGGGCATCTGGGGTTCAGGCAGTTACACCTACGACGCGCTCGGGAACGTCAAGACCAAGACCGAGGGCGGGCAGGCGATGACCGACGCGTACAACACGTCCGTGAACCGCCTGACGAGCATCACCGGCGCGAATGCCCGTACGTTCAGCTACGACAGTTTCGGCAACGTCACGAACAACGGCATCCACGGGTTCACGTACAACCGGGCGGGCAACATGGTGAGTTCGACCGTTCCCTCGATCACCTACAAGTACGACGGCCACCAGCGCCGGGTGCAGAAGACCGAGGGCGGTCAGACCGGCTACACGGTGTACAACCAGGCCGGGCAGCTGATGCACAAGCTGAAGGGCGGCGTGGCGACGGATTACATCTACGCCGGCTCGATGCTGCTGGCGGAGAAGTCAGGCTCGACCATCGACTACATGCACACGGACCTGCTGGGCTCGCCGATCAAGGGCACGAACGGCACGAGCTACACCGAGCATTACACGCCGTGGGGGGAGAAGTGGAGTAATCCGGTGCAGCTTGCGGATGACGTCGGCTATACGGGGCACCAGAGTGATATCTCGACCGGGCTGACGTACATGCAGGCGCGGTACTACGATCCTATCGTGGGGCGGTTTATGGCGGTGGATCCGCGGCATTTCGATGGCCATGGCCCGACTACTTTCAATCGCTATATGTATACTCGAAACAACCCTTTCAAATACATAGATCCAACCGGAATGGTCGAGATCACCATTGGAGCGAGTTACGAACAGATTGCGTTGCTGGGAGCCAAGGGTGAAGTGGTGACCGTACCCCCGCCAAGTTAGCCACCCTTGATGTGGGATTTCCCGATATTCTGACCGGAGGGAGGTCCCGACATGAAGCGCAAGCGATACAGCGAAGAACAGATCATTTCGATCCTGAAGGAGCACGAGGCCGGTGCCTCGGCGGCTGACTTGTCCCGCCGCCATGGCGTCGCCGAGAACAGCATCTACCGCTGGAAGGCCAAGTACGGCGGCATGGAGGTCTCGGACGCCAAGCGTTTGCGTGAGCTCGAGGACGAGAACCGCAAGCTCAAGCACCTGCTGGCCGAAGCCGAGCTCGACAAGGCGGCGATGAAGGAGATCATCAAGGGAAAGTGGTAACGGCCAGGCACCGGCGACGCGTCGTCGAGCATCTGAAGGCACGATGCATCAGCGAACGACGAGCCTGCCGCCTGGCCGGCATCTCACGGGTGGCGATGTGGAAGCCGCATAAGGGCCGCGACGATGCCGAGCTTCGCGCCCGCCTGAAGCAGTTGGCCGAGCGCTATCCGCGCTACGGGTACCCGACCCTGCATGACATGCTGCGTGCCGAAGGCCTCGCCGGCCGCGAACAACATTGGACAGGCACTCTCGTAAGACATCATGCGTGACCGTGGACAGGCACTCTCGACTCGAGCGAGACATACGGCCACGCAGCGCATTTCTAGGCCCATCGTAAAGATTCATCCTTCCTGGTTGGCCAGACCTTCAACCTCGCCTACGGCTTCGACACCCAGGGCCGGCTAACGACACTGGACAGGCACCCTCGTAAGGCTTCAATGAAGATGGCGGCCATTTCCTAGTCTGAAGGGTGCTTCAATCTTGGATACGACTCATCGGCGGGAACTTCACGCACAACAATGCTCAGGCCCGACGCCTGACAGGCGTGCGGAATCGACTACGCTGACTTCGCTACCTGCAGGTCACCTTTACGGACCGCGCCCTTGAAGCGGGTCGCTGATTCCACCCATTCATTCTGCGATAGCCCCAGGCGCTCGAGGATCGGCTGCAAACGTCGACTGATACGCCCGGCTTTGCCGCTCAGGGTGGCACGCCCGGCGATATCGACCAGCTGCAGGTAGTCCTGCTGGACGATGGGCAACGTCTCTGCGGCGGCTCCATCCGCAAAGGGCAGTAGCAGACGAGCCTGGCGCGGGGTCGAGTGAGCGCCAGTAGCGCCTTGCCGAAGCCGTGCACGCAGGCTCGTGAACTCGGAACGTTCCGGAGACTTTGCAATGCCGGCCCGTACCGGGTTCAGGTCCACGTAGGCCATGGCAGCGATCAGGGCACGGTCTGAGGTAAGTGCCTGGGAATAGAACCGAGCCTCCCAGAAGTGCCCGGTGCACTCGTCCTCACGGTTGGCCTGTCGGGCAATGGGCTCGTTCAGGCACTTCATGAACCAGCTGAGGCTGGTCAGGCGCTTGCGGAAGACCTTAGCGATTGAAGCCAGGCTGTCTTGCTCGACTTCGGATAATGTATCGCCCATGAGATACCGCTGCATGAGCAGCGGACCGCGGTACAGCGCAGCCCACCGGTCCAGCACCTCGTCGTCGGACCAGTTCGTGGTTCTATCCGGGACCAGTTTCACTACCAGGTGGTAGTGATTGCTCATGATGGCGTAGGCGGCGATTTTCACGCAGAAAATTGAGGAGAGCAGCCGCACCCGGTCCTCGATCCAGTCCCTGCGGTGCTCAAAGGATATGCCGGTAACGCGATCCTCGCCGCAGAGAAAGGCCCGGCGCACGCAGCGGGACACCACGTGGTAGTACGGGGTGGTGTCCAGGCAGACCAGGTGCTTGCGGGCTCGGGGCATGCAAAGGAGTTTGGGTGATGCACTCCGCTGTGAATAGGAGGAAAAGTTCGTGGATTATCCCCAAATGTGCCTGTCCAAAACCAATGACACTCATGCGGCCAACCAATTCTCCACGCCAAGCCTCGGTACCCTGGAAAATTCCTTCACGTTGGCCGTCACGACCGTAAGTTCCTCCGCCAGTGCGTGGGCAGCAATCAAAAGATCATTCGGCCCGATAGGCGTCCCGTTGCGGGTAAGCAAGTCGCGAAGCTGTCCATAGGCGCGATCCGCCGGAACCTTGAGCGGCAATATCTCGATGGCCGACAGAATGAGGTCGACACGGTCTGCCAACGCGCTGGGTGATGACTTAGCAGCGCCATAGCGCAGCTCCGCCGCTACCACCACGCTGGTACAGATGGTGCCCTCACCTACCTCCGCGATGTGCTTCGCGACCGCGCCCTTCGGGTTGCGCAGCAGGTCGGAGAGGATGTTCGTGTCCAGAAGGTACGCGAGCGCCACGATCAGAGAGTCACGTCATCCGCTGAGGCAAGGTCTTCGTCCACGTCAGGGAAGGGTGTCGAAGTGGGAGCGAGCGTTTCCAGCAGCGCGAGCAATCGGCCCTTTCGCACCGGCTCGATGATCAGCCGGTCGCCGTCTCTGCGGATCAGCGCTTCGGTCCCAGCCAGCTCGAACTCTCTCGGGATCCGGAGGGCCTGGTTCCGGCCGTTTCGGAACAGGCTGACGTGTCGTTCATTGTCTGGCATCGGAACTCTCAATATTTAGGCATAGGCCATAGCCTATGCTATCTAAACAGGGCGGTCAAATGTGCCGAGCCGCCGCTGCGGACAACGACAGTCTCCAGAACCAGGCCGCGGTCTGCCTCCGGGCAATGTCGGCAAGCCGCTGCGAAATGTGCCTGTCCTCACCCAGACGTCACCCAGGAACGCAGATCGCCAGCAAATGTGCCTGTCCACGTTCAAAAAGGGACACCGGACGCGCGGGCCGTCGGCATGGTGCAAAGCGGGGCGGAATGCACTACGATGGTGCGCACGTGGCGCGAAATGCACGCTTTCGGTGCGTCACGAGGCCTGTGGATAAGTTGGACCTCAATGTATTCAATCACTTGCATCCAGCACCATTTTGGCACAGAACCTGCACTCTACGGTTACCCGGGCCCGTAGGCGACGGGCCAACACCATTCGCAATGCACTCGGAGGACATCCAATGAAGCCGTCAGAGGTACTCGCCCTCATCAAGGAAAAAGAGGTCAAATTCGTCGATTTCCGTTTTACGGACACGAAAGGTAAGGAACAACACGTCAGCGTGCCCGCGCGAACGGTCGATGAGGACCTGTTCGAGGATGGGAAAATGTTCGACGGCTCGTCCATTTCCGGCTGGAAGGGCATCAACGAGTCCGACATGATCCTGATGCCGGATGCGTCCACCGCCGTCATCGACCTGTTCTCCGAGGAGACCACGCTGAACCTGCGCTGCAACGTCGTCGAGCCGTCGACGATGCAGGGCTACGATCGCTGCCCGCGCTCGCTCGCCGAGCGCGCCGAGGCCTACCTCAAGTCGACCGGCATCGCCGACACGGCCTACTTCGGCCCGGAGAACGAGTTCTTCGTGTTCGACCACGTCTCGTGGGACGACTCGATGCACGGTGCGTTCTACAAGATTGATTCCGAGGAAGGCGCCTGGAACCGCGGCCGCTCGAGCGAAGACGCGAACACGGGTCACCGCCCGACCGTCAAGGGCGGCTACTTCCCGGTCCCGCCGGTCGACTCGCTGCACGACCTGCGCTCGGCCATGTGTCTTGCGCTCGACGACATGGGCGTCGAGACGGAAGTGCACCACCACGAGGTGGCCACGGCCGGCCAGTGCGAAATCGGCGCGCTGTTCAACACGCTCGTGAAGAAGGCGGACGAGGTGCAGATCCTCAAGTACGTCATCCACAACGTCGCGCACGCCTACGGCAAAACGGCCACGTTCATGCCGAAGCCGCTCGTAAACGACAACGGCAACGGCATGCACGTTCACCAGTCGCTCGCGAAGGACGGCAAGAACCTGTTCTCCGGTGACGAGTACGGCGGCCTGTCCGAGACCGCGCTCTACTACATCGGCGGCGTCATCAAGCACGCGAAGGCGGTGAACGCATTCACGAACCCGTCGACGAACAGCTACAAGCGTCTCGTCCCCGGTTTCGAAGCACCGACGATCCTCGCGTACTCCGCGCGCAACCGCTCGGCGTCGATCCGGATTCCCTGGATCTCCAATCCGAAGGGTCGCCGCATCGAGGTCCGCTTCCCGGACTCGATGGCAAACCCGTACCTCGCGTTCTCGGCGCTGATGATGGCCGGCCTCGACGGCATCCAGAACAAGATCCACCCTGGCGATGCCATGGACAAGGACCTGTACGACCTGCCGCCGGAAGAAGAGAAGCAGCTGCAGCTCGTGGCCTTCTCGCTCGAGGAAGCCCTGAAGGCGCTGGACGCCGACCGGGAGTTCCTGAAGAAGGGCGACGTCTTCTCGGACGACCTGATCGACGCGTACATCGACCTCAAGATGGAGAACGTCACGCGCCTGCGCATGACGACGCACCCCGTCGAGTTCGACATGTACTACAGCCTCTGATATCGAAAACTGTGAACTGGGCGGCATTTTTTGCCGCCCGGTTCACTGGCTTCGAGGTGGCCCCCGTTGCTATGCTAACTGTATGGACAAGCGCCCGATTTTCCTGCTCGCAGGGCTACTCGCTGCCGACTCGCTGCTGGCGGACGCCTACAAGTGGGTCGATAGCGAGGGCGTCGTTCATTACTCCGACCGGCCCGAACCCGGCGCCGAGGTCATCGACCTCCCGGAAGCAAACACGACGACCGTCCGCCGCTACAACCGGACGACCAGCACGGCGGACGACAGCACGGATTCCGACACCACGGCGGCACCGTTCCGTTACGAAAGCCTTGCGGTCGCGTCACCTGCTGCGGAAGAGACGCTATGGAATATCGAGGGCGTCCTGAGCGTACAGCTGGCGGTGACGCCGGGGTTGCAGCCGGGCCACCAGGTCCGGGTGTACTTCGACGGCGAGCCGCGGCTGGTGAGCGGTTCGAGCTTCCAGATCGAGGAAGTCTACCGCGGCGTGCACAACATCCAGGCGGAGATCATCGACGAGACCGGCAAACTGATGATCCGAAGTCAGCCGAACCGCTTCTACGTGCAGCAGAACACGGTGAACTTCTAGGCGGATCCGGCAGGCGCGCATCGCGCGGCGGAACCGGCTCCGGCGGCGTCTTCGACCGGGACGCCCGCAACATCCTCGACAACCTCGCGACCGGCATTGTCATGCTGGACCGCGCGCTGTTGATCGTCGCACTGAACCCCGCGGCCGAGAACCTGCTCGGCATGAGCGAACGGCGCGCCCGGGGCGACTCACTGCTCCGGCTCATCGGCGACGAACCGGAGTTGCGCGACGTGCTCGCGCGCGTCATCGAGACGGGCGACCACTACGCCACCGAACTGACGCTGCCGAACACGGAAGTCCACGCCGAGGAACGCATCATCGATTGCCGCGTGTCCCCCGTCGGCAGCGGCGAGGCCGCACTGCTGGTCGAGATGACCGACGTCACGCGGCGCTCCAAGATCACGCGCGAGAACGCGTTGCTGATCCAGCACGGGGCCGGCCGCCAGATGATTCGGCAGCTCGCGCACGAGATCAAGAACCCGCTCGGCGGCATCCGCGGCGCCGCGCAACTCCTGGCCAAGCAGCTCGATTCCCCCGAACTCCGGGAGTACACGGACGTCGTCATCAGCGAAACGGACCGCCTCGCCGGTCTGGTCGACACGTTGCTGGGCCCCGGCGGCCCGCCGCGGAAGCAGCCGCTCAACGTGCACGAATTGCTCGAGTACGTCGTGCGCATCATCCAGGCCGAGGATCACCGCGCGCTGACGATACGGCGGGACTACGATCCGGGCCTGCCCGAAATCCGCATGGACCGCGACCAGATGGTGCAGGCGGTGCTGAACATCGTCCGCAATGCGGCGGCGGCACTCGAGGGCCACGGCACGATCACGCTGCGCACGCGCGCGGCCACCAATTTCACCATCGGCGAGACCCGGCACCGGGTCATCGCCAGCATCGACATCGAGGACGACGGGCCGGGCATACCGCGCGACCTGCAGGACTCGGTGTTCTATCCGCTCGTTACCAGCCGACCTGAAGGCACGGGATTGGGGTTACCGGCCGCGCAGGAGCTGATCAGCCGACATGGAGGCCTCATTGAATTCGACAGCCGCCCCGGACGTACGGTCTTTTCCATCCGACTCCCGCTCGAGCAGCAGGACCTGGTTACCCATGAGCGTTAGCGAACCCGAAGTCTGGGTCGTCGACGACGACCAATCCGTTCGCTGGGTGCTGGAGAAGGCCCTGCGACAGGCCGGCATCGGCTCGCGCAGTTTCGAGCGCGCCGAGCACCTGCTCGAGGCCATCGAGCATCGCAGCCCCGATGTGCTGATCACCGACGTGCGCATGCCGGGGATGAGCGGCATCGCCCTGCTGGACCGGCTGCGCGACACGCAGCCGGACCTGCCGATCATCGTCATCACCGCGCACTCCGATCTCGACAACGCCGTCGCGGCCTACAAGGGCGGCGCGTTCGAATACCTGCCGAAGCCCTTCGACATCGACGAGGCTCTCGAGCTGGTGCGCAAGGCCGCGCGCGCGAACGGCGGCCACCGCCAGACCGGCGACGACGATGACGGTCACCCGATTCCGTCGCTGATCGGACAGGCGCCGGCGATGCAGGAGGTGTTCCGCTCGATCGGTCGCCTGGCCGGCTCGAGCATGACCGTGCTCATCACCGGCGAGTCCGGGACGGGCAAGGAGCTCGTCGCCCGTGCATTGCACGAACACAGCCCGCGCGCCGACAAGCCGTTCATCGCGCTGAACACCTCCGCCATCGCCTCCGAGCTGCTCGAGTCCGAACTGTTCGGGCACGAGAAGGGCGCATTCACCGGCGCCGACTCCCGGCGCATTGGCCGCTTCGAACAGGCCAACGGCGGCACGCTGTTCCTGGACGAGATCGGCGACATGTCGCCCGCCCTGCAGACGCGCCTGCTGCGCGTACTCGCCGAGAGCGAGTTCTACCGTGTCGGCGGACAGACCTCGATCAAGGTGGACGTGCGCGTCATCGCAGCGACGAACCAGGACCTCGCGCGCGCGGTCAAGGAGTCGCGGTTCCGCGAAGACCTGTTCCACCGCCTGAACGTCATCCGCATCAACACGCCGCCGCTCAGGCAGCGGCGCGAAGACATCCCGCTGCTCCTGAAGCACTATTTCGCGGAAGCCGCGGGCGAACTCGGCGTCGCGGCAAAGACCGTCGACAGCGAGGCGATGGACCTGCTTCGCGCCTACGACTGGCCGGGCAACGTGCGCCAGGTCGTCAACGCCGCCCGGCGCCTCACGGTCACCGCCCCCGGCAGCGTTATCACGACCCAGGACATACCGACGGACCTCGGCGGGCAGGACGTCAGCGCACGCGCGGCGCAGGACTGGACGCGCAGCCTCGCCGCCTGGGCCGAGACCCAGCTCGGCGAGGACGGCAAGCCGCTGCTCGACACGGCGCTGCCCGAGTTCGAGAAGACGCTGATTCGCATCGCGATGGCCAGGACGAAGGGCCACCGGCAGGCCGCGGCCAAGCTGCTCGGCTGGGGGCGGAACACGCTGGCGCGGAAGATGAAGTCGCTGCGGATGGAATGACGTCGGCCGCGTCGGCGAGCGTGACGGCCCCGTACCGGTGCGTCCGGCGGGCGGTCACGCCTTCCGCGCGTTCACGACCACCAGGTACACCGAGCGTTCCTCGCGGATCTCGTCGAACAGGGACGGCGCGTAGGTCGACGTCGCCGGCCAGGTTCGCACGTCCAACGGCGGCGCCGGGTAGCGCTCGAGCGGCGCGTACTCTTCGCGCCATTTCTGCAGGCTGACGTCGCGCCAGAGCGCCGGGTCGAACAGCGCCCGGATGCGCGCCAGGTCGCCCGTGACGAACATCTCGTGGCCGTGCAGGTGGATCGGCGCGTCGAAGTAGATGCGGCCGCCGGGCTTGAGGACCCGGTGAATTTCACGAAACGCCTTGTCGTAGCCGACCTCGAGGTCGGGGTCCGGCAGCGCCTCGTCCCAATGCTCCAGGGTCTGGATGCCCAGCACGACGTCAAACGTCGAATCGGCGAACGGTATATCGGCGACGTGACCGAAGCCGCCACGGCCGAGCGCGGCCCGTTGCGAACGCGCCGCCATGGGCTCGATCCCGGTCCATCGGCCGCCGGCGCCGGTCACCAGCGTGCGCGGCAACGAATGCCGGCCGAAGCCGACCTCGAGCACGTCGCTGGCACCGAGCGAATGCAGGTTCGCTTCCTGCGCGGCGGTCACGCATTTCCGGATCGGGCTGCCGAACGCGATGCGGCAGCGGTTGGCACCGGCGTCGAACTTCCGGCAGTCGCGACAGTGAATCACCTGCGTGCCCTGCTCGTCCCGCCAGTACTGTCCCTGCCACACGCGAGCGCAGCGCGCGTTGTCGAGCCGCAGCGCGTGCCAGCGCTTGGCGAGGGAGTTCTTCAGGGAGTGCATGTCACCCGGCCGTCCCGAAACGTCGTCGAAACAACGATCAGCGTAGCAAGCCGTTCGCCCGAACGACAGCGAAGCCGTGCTACGGCTCCAGCGTTCCCACGAGTTCTGCGACGGCGCTGAAGCCGTGATGGGACAGGTAGTCCGCGATGCCGGCGTTGATCTTCCGGCACACGAGCGGGTCGTAGAACAGCGCGGTGCCGATGCCGACCGCACTGGCGCCGGCGATGATGAACTCCAGCGCGTCCTCGGCCGTGCAGATCCCGCCCTGGCCGATGATCGGCACACCGTGTGCCTTCGCCACCTCGTGCACCTGGTGCACTTTCAACAGGGCAATCGGCTTGATGGCCGGGCCGGACAACCCGCCCTGCCGGTTGCCGATGACCGGGCGGCGGGTGCGTACGTCAACGGCCATGCCCATCACCGTATTGATCACGGCGAACGCATCCGTGCCGGCCTCGATGCAGCGCCGCGCATTCTCACGAATGTCGGTCTGGTTCGGAGACAGCTTCGTGATGATCGGCTTGGACGTCTTCGCGCGGCAGGCGGCGACGACGCGCGCCGACATGTCGGGATCGTTGCCGAACTGGACGCCGCCCTCCTTCACGTTCGGGCAGGAGATGTTGATCTCAATCGCGTCGATCGGGGAGTCGTCGAAACGGGCCGTGACCCGCTCGTACTCGTCGATCGTGGAGCCGGACACGTTTGCGAAAAAGCGCGTCTCGGAAAAATCGAGGCCGGGCAGAATGTCGTCGACGACGCGGTCGACGCCCGGGTTTTGCAGGCCGATCGCGTTCAGCATGCCCATCGGCGTCTCGTACACGCGGTGCGGCGGGTTGCCGAGTCGCTCGTCGCCCGTCGTCCCCTTGAGCACGACCGCGCCGACGTCGGCGTTCGAGTAGCCTTCCACGCGCGTGTACTCCTCGCCGAAACCGACGCAGCCGGACAACAGCACGATGGGCGATGCCATCGGCACGCCGCAAAGATCCGTGTGCAACGTAGCGTGTGTCTTGAAGGCGGGGGCGGTCATCGGGCGGCATTCTACACAGTTCGGGAGGGTGCCGCCGCTGGTCATGCTACAGTCCCCGGCTGCGATAACCGTGCATGCCTGATGTTCTCGATCATCCTCTACGAGCCGGAGATACCGCCGAATACCGGCAACATCATCCGGCTGTGTGCAAACACGGGATGCGCGCTGCACCTCGTGGAGCCACTGGGTTTCGAACTCGATGACGCACGGTTGAAACGCGCCGGTCTCGACTACCGCGAGTACGCGAACGTGCAGACGCACGGAACGCTCGATGCCTGCCTCGATACGCTGGGACGGCCGCGTGTGTTTGCGCTGAGTACCCGGGGAAACGCGCCGTACGCGGCGACGCGCTATTCAGGTGGGGATGCGTTCCTGTTCGGCCCGGAAACGCGCGGCCTGCCGCAGGCCGTGCTCGACGGGCTGCCGCCGGAACAGCGGCTGCGGCTCCCGATGGTGCCGGGGAACCGCAGCCTGAACCTGTCGAACGCCGCCGCCGTCCTCGTTTACGAGGCGTGGCGCCAGCAGGGATTCACCGGGGGCAAATAAGCCCTACGCCGGCTCGATGTTGCTGTTCATCCGGAACAGGTTACCCGGGTCGACCTCGCCCTTGATGCGGCGCAGCCGGGCGTAATTCGGCCCGTAGTTGCGCTTCACGGACTCGTCGCCCTCGAACTCGATGTTGTCGTAGTAGCCGCCGGTGTACGGCTCGAGTTCCGAGAACCACTCGCGGGCCGACGCCATCGCGGATTCGTCGTCGGCCGGGTCCATCCAGCCGCCGCCGACGATGATCATCGTCTCGGCATTGCGATGCGGGAATGCCGTGTCGAGTTCGCCGACGTCTTTCACCGCGCCGCCGGCGGTGTGCGTGAAGACGGCGAGACGCGGGTCCGGACGGAACGAGTCGAGCAACTGGTCGACGAGCTCGCCGGTGATCTCGCGCACCATGCCGTTTTTCGCGTAGGAGCGAACGCCGTGGCCGAAGGACTCGTCTTCCTGCGTCTGCATGACCATGTAGTCCTGCATCCTGATGCCGTCGTCCATCGGCGTGCCGATGGCGCGCAGCGGCGCCATTTCCTTCTCGCCGGCCACCGGGTCACCCGCGTACACCACCTCCATCGCGAGGATGCTGCCGCCTTCGAGCATCGTCATCATCGCCGGGCCGACGTACAGCTCGCGCGACAGGCCCTGGTACCACTCGCCGTAGAAGTTCAGCACGTCACGCGCCTGGTCCATCGGCCAGACGATCATGCCGGACAGGACCTCCCGCTCGAACGGGTGCACCCGGAAATCGAAACGGGTGACGACGCCGAAGTTGCCGCCGCCGCCGCGCAGGGCCCAGAACAGGTCCGGTTCTTCCTCCGCCGTGACGTAACGGGTCTTGCCGTCGGCCGTGACGATCTCGGCACCGACCAGGTTGTCGATCGCCAGCCCGTACCGGCGGTTCAGGCGGCCGAAGCCGCCGCCGAGCGTGAAGCCGCCGACGCCGGTGTGCGAAACGACACCCGCCGTCGTGACCATGCCCTTCTCGAGCGCCGTGGAGTCGAGGGCGTTCAGCAGCGCACCGCCGCCGGCCTTCGCCACCTGCGCGTCGCGATCGACGTCCACCGTGTTAATCTGGCCGCCGAGATCGAGCATCAGGCCGCCGTCACACGTGGACTTGCCGGGCCAGCTGTGGCCGCCGCCCTTCACCGCCAGCAGCAGGTTGTTGTCGCGCGCAAACTCCACGGCGTGCACGACGTCCTGCGTGCCGGCCGGGCGCACGATCAGCGCCGGGCGCTTGTCGTGCATGCCGTTCCAGATCTTGCGCGCCGTGTCGTATTGCGGGTGCCCGGACAACATCACGGTGCCGGATACCGCATCCTGGAGCTCGTCGATGGCCGCCTTGCCGAGCTCCATGGAGGCACCGTCCAGCGACACGGCCGGAATAGCGGTGTCCGCCTTCTTGCCGCAGGCGGCAAGCAACGGGTAGGTCGCGGCCATGCCGGCCGCGAGCGAGGTCTTGCAGAACTGGCGTCTGTCCATTGAAGTCTCCCGGGATCGTTATTGTTCTATGCGGACAAGATAGCGCATCCGCAGGAAAGCGCCAGTGGACGGCCGCCGCGGCCTCAGCGGCTGGACAGGAGAAAACCGGCCCAGAAGTAGGGGTGCAGGTCGAGCAACGACAGCTGCGCGCGTTGCAGCGCGCGCGCGGTGCGATCGTCGGTGGCGTCCATCGCGGCCATCTCGCCGTACAGTCGGCGCATCAGGCTCGCGGTGCTGCGGTCCTCGACGCGCCACAGGCTGGCGATTACGCTGTCGGCGCCGCGTCGCTGAACAATGGCGCTCAACCCCTCGACCTCGCGGCCGTCGGCGTCCGTTGCGCCACCCATCGCGGTGTGACAGCCGGAGAGCGTCGTCAGCCGGATGCCGCTGAAGTCGAAGGCGCTGACCCGGTCGAGTGTCAGGTGGGCACCGTCGCCGAGCAACAGGAACGAGCGCATCGCATTGCCGGGCCGCAGGTCGAAGTGCGTGCCGACGTGCAGGACCGAGAAGTCCCGCTCCGGTCCGAGGAGCGTCCCGAGTCGAGCCTCGGTGAATGCCGCGTTCGCGTAGCCTTCGCCCCGGATCGCGCCGCGCCCGATCCACGCACCGTCACGCAACGGCTGGTCGCAGCCGTTGCCCGGTTCGGCGAGGCCGGCGATCGGGCCGCGGACGATGTCGCACAGCTCGTCGGCGACCGCGGGCAGCGCGCGAAAGCCGCCGAGCGCCTGCGTGACGCCGAGGCCGCGAACCGTCAGGTCCCGCCCGTCGTCACTCGAGCCGCGATCCACGCCCTGTTCCGCAAAGAGCTGCAGCGCAAACCGCTCGACCACGTACTGGTGGCCATCATGCAATGCCGCGAACGGCACGTACCGCAGGGCGTCGTCGGGCCACAGAACGAGCCGGCTCGCGCCGGCCTGGCCCGCGGCGTCGGCCAGCGGCCCGAGCAGCGTGTCGTACAGGCGCTGTGCGTCGCCCCGGATGTCGCGCTGCTCATCGATGCCGTCGAGCAGCTTGCCGATCTCGCGCCGCAGCGTGGCGGCATCCACGTCGATGCGGTGCTCGGACTGCCCGCTGCCGGTCGCCACGATCAGGCGGAGGTACGCGTCGGTCACCAGGTACACGCCGATGGCACTGCCGGGTCCGTAGCGCTCCAACTCCGTCGCCAGGCGACTCGCCGACACCGCGCGGCTGGTGATCGCGGGCGGCGTCCGCTGGGTGTCGGCGATAAAGGCGTCGATGCGCCGCGTGCGGGCCAGTTCCGCGCCGCCGGTCGCCCGCAGCAGGGTCCCGAGCCGGTCGAGTTCCGCCGGACTGATGTGGCCGCTGGCGCGCAGCCGGGACAGCGTGTCGATCTCCGCACCCGTCGTCGCGTCGGCCTGCAGCGTTGCGAAATACGCATCACGGAGCAGTTCCTCGCGGGCGGTGAGGCGGACCGGCCGCCCGGCGGGCTCGTCCGCGGCACGCGGTACGAAGTCACGCAACTCCTCGGCCTTCAGCAGACCCAGCACGTCCAGCCCTTCGTCGATACGGCCGGCCTCGAACAGCCAGTCCGCCACTGCGCGATAGACGTCGACCTTATCCTGCAGGAAGCCCGACAGCAGCGACTCGTCGGCGGCGCTGACGCCGGCGCGCAGCGCCTCGACCCGGGCGAGCGACTGCTTGCCGAAGAAGATGGCGAGGGCCGCGTCGCCGCGCTCGTTGAGCCGCCGGGCAAGCCGGTATTGCGCCTGCCATTCCGGGTCCGGCGTGCCGAGCGTCGTTGCCGCCGCCAGCGCGCGCACCGCGTAGGCGTAGGCACCGTCGGGCCGCCCCTGCAGGAGTTCGCGATCGCTTTCGTTGGCGTAGACGGCATGGCGGAGGGCCGGTTCGGTCTCCGGCAGGGCGGCAAGGCGCTCCGTCGCGTCGGCGCAGTCCGGGGAGTCCGGCGCGCCGGCGGCAATGTCGATCGTGCACAACTCCGTCGCCACCCGCAGTAGCGTCGGGTGACCGTCGGGCAGCCGTTCCGCGTACAGGCGGCGCGCTTCCGCGAGTTGCCGTTGCGCGGTCGCCGGTTCGACGGCAGCGTTGATGCGGGCCAGCAGCAGGAGCACGGCGGCACGCTCCGTCTGCAGGTCGGCCGCGTCACCCGCTGCATCGAGTCCCTGCACGAGCGTAGCGCGCGCCTCGGCAACCGCGCCGATCTGGTACTGCAGCAGACCGAGGCCTCGGTAGTAGTCGACGCGCACCGGCTGCTCCACGTCATCCGGGTGCGCGGCCACGATTCGGCCCGCGTGTTCGTACAGCGCCAGCGACTCGGGCAGGTTGCCGAGTGTTCGCTCGATGCCGGCGCGCGTGAGTAACACGCGCACCAGGTTCGGGGAGTCAGCGCCGAGTTGATCGATCGCAACCTCGACCGCCCGGCGGGATACCGGCAGTGCTTCCCGTGGCTTGCCGCGCGCGCTGAGCAACGTGCCGAGGCCGGTCAGCGCGCGCAGGTACTGGCGTTGCAACGGCCCGTCGGACGATTCCGACAGCCGCATCGCCTCGCGCATCGCCTCTTCGGCGAGGCTGAACTCCGCGAGTCGCTCCAGCGCCTGTCCGAGCATCAGGTAGGCCGTGACCGGTTGCGCCGGACCGCGTTGTGCGCGCAGCTCGAGTTCAATCGCGAGCTGGGCTTCCGCGTGCTGCCGGGCGCGCGCGTAGTCTTCCTCGCGAAACGCGATGTTCGCGAGTGCATTCTCGATCGCGCCGGCGGCTTCACTGACGCTCTCCCCGTTCTCGGCCAGGATCCGCTGTGCGCGTTCCAGCAGATCGCGGGCAACGCCGAACTCGCGCTGCGAGAGGCGCACGTGGGCGAGCCCGACGAGTACCTTCTGCAGCTCGATCTGGCGCGGCCCCGGCACGCGCTCGCGAATCCGGAGCGCCTGCTCCCATTCCTCGCCGGCGTCGGCGAGCCGGCCGTGGCGGAACGCGATCCACGCATACGCGACATGGATCTCGGCGATCTCGGCGCTGTCCGGTCCCTTCTCGCGTTCGAGGATGGGCCGCGCGTGCTCGAGCAGCGGCACGGCTTCGGGGAACTCTTCCATGTACGCGATCAGCGGCGTCGCCAGCGTCTGCACCCACCATGCAAACTCGAGCGAATCCTCGCCGTACTCCGCGCCCACGCGAGGAATCGTCGTGCACAGGATGCTGACCGCCGTGAACGGGTCGGTCTCGCCGATCTCCTCCACCCTGGCGCGCAGCACCGCAACCGGGGCGTCGGCATCGTCGTACGGTGCCTGTGCCGCACACGCAGAGGGCAGTTCGAAAGCCAGCGCGGACACATCGGGAGCCGCCAGTGCCGCGACCAGCAGCCAGGCCGCGATTCGCAGCGGGCTCATGGCTCGTCTGGTGCCGCGACTTCGACGCGCAGGACGCCGTCGGAAGGCAGCGCCAGTCCGTAGCGTACGAGCAGGGCCGACAATTCCGCCGACGGATCGCCCGGCAGGTCCGCGTCGAGGCCCGAGCGGCCGAAGCGCTCGTAGGTGCGTACCTCGATGCCTGCCACGCGCAGGTGCTCCGCGATCTCGTCACGCAGGCGGCGCGGCTCCGCCGCATCCAGGCGCTGGATCGCGCCGGGCGCCTCGCGCACGGCGCCCGGTTCCCCGGCGTCGTACGGGTCCGGCATGCGCGCGAACCACGCAACCGCGATGCCGGCGAGGACCGCGGCGGCGACGGCCGGCCAGCGCTTGCGCCGGTGATCCGGCCGGCGTGCGAGTGCCGGTGCGAGCACCGGGTCCGTGCGCGCCCGGTCGAGCAGTTCGGGACCGCCGCGATTCCGCATCGCCGCGAGTTCCCGAGCGATCGCCACCTCGTCCTCCGGCGGGAGGCCGCGCAACGCGGCCCGGAGTCGCGCGGCGTCGGGTAGGCCGTCGTCGCGACGGCGGCCCGCCAGCGTGTCCACCCAGCGATCGATGTCGTGGTCATGGTTCACGAGGCCGGCCCTCCGAAACCCAGCTCGTACCATTCGGCGAGGTAGACGCGCACCTTTTTCCGGCATTGCGACACGTACTCGCGCGTGGCGCCGGGCGTGCGCTCCAGCATGGCCGAGAGTTCGGCGTTGTCGAGACCGTCTTCGCCGATCCAGCGGATCACCGCGGCCTGGGCCGGGCAGTCGGCCTCGAAGCGCTCCCAGCAGCGCCGAAACGTGGCGGCCATCTCGGCGGCGTGCGCTTCGGCCTGCGGGGTCGGCACCGTGGCGGCGGAGAGCTCGGCGATCCGCGCTTCGACCTCGACGCTGGGGTCGTCGAGCGACGCGTGTGAACGGGCGCGGCGGAACGCGTCGAGAATGCTGTGCCGCAGGATGCTGCGGATCCAGGTGGCCAGCTCGGCATCGCCCTTGAACGTGGCACAGCGCTGCCAGACCTTGATGAACGTGTCCTGGACGGTGTCGCGCGCGAGGTCGGCATCGCGGACCACGCGCCGGCATTCGCGGTAGAGCGCGGCAAACAATTCACGATCAAGCGACGCGATGGCGTGCTCGAGAACGGCCCCGCCCTCCCGGCAGGCCCTGATGAACGCGACTTTGTCCAAATTGTGAATTTGCCTCCGGCAAAGCGTAGCCGAGTCCCCGCGACCTGTCAGCACGTTATTCAGACGCGCGCCGGGCGAATTTGTCAGGCCTGTCCTGACGATTCCGCCCCGGCTGCGTCTTACCCCTGTCTGTCGATCTCAGGATGGGGGTGCGAGGTGAAACCACTGTTCCAGGTACTGGCCGCGGTCGGTCTGCTGGTCGCTTGCGAAGAGGCGCGCTGGATCGAGCTGCCGCCGCTGCTGATGACCTGCGGCGACCTCGAGGACGAGGAGTTGCAGGCGGAGCTCGCGAACGAGGACCGCTTCAGCATCGGACGGGGCATGTTGCAGGGCGTGTGCGTGCAAAGCGGCGCGAAACAGTTCGCCGGGAAGACCCGCTGCCGCGACGACGTCGTCGAAATCCGGTGCACGTCATGAGCGTGCGGCTGGCTACGGTGTTCTCGTTGCTGGTGCTTGCCGCTTGTGGCGGCGAACCAGCCGACGGCAATGCCCCGGTCGCCTCGAAGCCGCCGAAGTCGAGCGGCGACGTGCTGAGTCTCGACCCGGCTTCACCGCCCGACGCCCAGGTCGTCGCGTTCCTGTACGGCGTGCACCGTTTCGTGCTGGACGACGACGAGATCTATACCGCGAGTACGCGGCTGCCCGCCGACGATGCCGCGGATGCCGTCGCAGCAGCCCGGTTGTCCGACGCGCTCACCGTGCGCATCGAGCAGCAGGGCGACCAGCAGGTCCTGGTGTTCTCGAACGGGCCGCGCGGGCCGCTGCGCGCGTACACCGCTCCGGAGGTGAAACCATGAAAACCGCGATCATCCTGGCGGGACTGCTTGCCGTGACTGCGTCCGCGCACGGCGCGGAGTTCGACACGGAACAGTTCGTGCTGACCTGGCACAAGGTGTCGGGCAAGCCGTTCGACTTCGACCGCTACGCGTCGCTGTCGCCGGACGTGAGCCGGGCATCGGGCTTCGACCGTCCCGACGTGCTCCGCGCGGAGACCGAGCGGCTGCGCGCGATACACGACGCCGGCACGGACAAGGTCGAGTTCGAGATCGACATCCAGAGCTCCATCAGCGACTACGATCACGACGCCGCCGAGTTCACCGTGTCGATCTTCGAAGCAGGCTCGTACATGCCGGTCTACTACAACCGGCAGGAGTACCGCGTCGTCTTCGCCAACGCGGAACAGGCGCGCGCCATCCGGATGCCGAAGGAGGAGGCGCGCGCCTTCGATCAGCAGATCATGCGCGACCGCAACCGCATGGTCGTGACGCCGGTGCGCTTCCGCATCATCGGCGAAGGCGACCCGAACGGTGCAGTGGGCGGGCAGTACGTCGTTCGCGCGGAGCTGATCGAAACCTCGATCATCGACGGCGACGGAACGCTGCTCGCGACGCCGGACCTGACCGCCGTGCCGGTGGCGCCGGCCGAACCGTTCGACGCACGGCGCGTCGACGCCGGCGGCCTGCGCGTCGGCGTGCACGTCGACGAACTGGAAGCGGCGATCACACGGCTCTACCGCAAGCCGGTGCGCACCGAACGCCGGCCCGGCTCGACGAGCGACGCGCGGCTCGGGGGATGGATCGAGATCGATCTCATGGACTGCCTGTTCATTCCGGGCAGTCGAGACCGGGAGCCCGTGCCGGGCGACGTCTGCCTGAAGGCCTCGTACGACCCGCAGGGCATCGTCCGCCAGGTGCGCATCCAGCGCGTGCTGCCGCGATTCGATTTCGAGCAGGCGCGGAAAGCGGCGATCGACCGCTTCGGCCCGACGACCTCGGGCAGCATGGGCAGCACGCCGAGGCTGACCTGGGGCGAATCCGACCCGACGCTGGGACCGGCACTCATGATGACCATCGACCCCTACGGCAACTCGCTGAGTCTCGGCAACAGCTCGATCCGTGCCGGCTCCATGGACATGACCCTGACGGATATCGAGTGGGCGAAGGCCACGCCGGTACCCGCGCAATAGGACCCTGTGAGGAGAAACGACCATGAGAAACCTGATTGCGCTGTTCCTGCTTGCCGCCGCAACGACCGCAACGGCGGCAGACGGCTGCGACAGCAGTGATGCGTGCGCCGAGACGCGCAGTTTCGTCGCGAACGTCAGCAACTTCCGCATCAGCAAGAGCGGCACGCAACGGCTGCTCACGGTGACACTCACCGTGCGCAACACGACGGCGGCGCCGCTGACGCTGGGCTACGTCAGCGACTCGGCCGTCGCGATCGACGACAACGGCAATCGCTACGTCGTGGAGCGCCCGCAGTCAGTGCGCGGCATGGGCGTGATCGCCGGCGGCAACATCGACGCGAAGTTCGCGCTGCCGCCCGGTGAGGCCGGCGACGCGCGCTTCGAACTCGCGTGGAACGCCCCCGACGAGGAGCCCGGCACCGCGTTCGAGCTCGACCTCGCGATCCGCGAGATCGCGGCCGCGGGCGGCGACGCCTACAAGCTGGGCGCCGAGCACTCGGTGCACTTCGCCCGACTCTCCGAGAACACCGCGGCCACCGCGCCGCCGGACCCCTGCGGCGGGTCGCCCGCCTGTTACAACGCCGGCGTGTTCATAGCCGAGATCTCGCAGGTAACGCCGAGTGCGATGACGCGCGGCGCGCGCCACCACACCGTCGCCATCAACATCCGGTTTCGAAACGTCAGCGACCAGCCCATCATCCTGGGCTACGAATCGGGAACGAGCGCCGGCACCGACAACTTCGGCAACACTTATTATTGGGGCCGCGCCGGCACGCACGACACGAGCGTCAAGGGCATGGGCATCGTGACCGCGCGCACTGCCGACACGCAGTTCGCGCTGAACCCCGGGCAGAGCCGCAACGCGACGTTCAACCTCGTGCGCTACAACGCCGTGGCACCGATCGGCGAGGCCTGGACTTACGACGTGGTCATCGACGAACTTGCGTTGCTGGCGGGTCAGCAGGTGCAGACGGTGCGGCAGAACAGCCTCAACTTCCGCAACGTGAGCCCCGCCTCGACCTTCACCGGCACGGCGGCGAACGCGGAGGAGACGGCGAACAAGGTCATCGACCTGTTCAAGAAGCTGGGGAACTAGCGAACGGTCCTAATCGAGTTCGGGGCCGATTTGCCGGCGCATCAGGTTGCTGACGGCTTCCCGCGGGTCAACGCCGTCGTACAGGATCCGGTAGACCTGGTGGCAGATCGGCATCTCGATGCCGAGTTCGGTGGCGACCTCTTCCACGGCGCGGGCGGCCTTGACGCCCTCGACCACCTGGCCGATCTCGCGCTCGGCCTCGGCGACCGTCCTGCCGGCGGCCAGCGCAAGGCCCATGCGCCGGTTGCGCGACAGGTTGTCGGTGCAGGTCAGCACGAGGTCGCCCATGCCGGCGAGTCCCATGAACGTGTCGCGCTGTGCGCCGAGCGCGACACCCAGGCGCGTCATCTCGACGAGCCCGCGCGTGATCAGGGCGATGCGCGTGTTCGCGCCGAAGCCCAGGCCGTCGGACATGCCGGCGCCGATCGCGAGTATGTTCTTCACGGCGCCGCCGACCTCGACGCCCACGATGTCGTCGGAGGTGTAGGCGCGGAACTTGTCGCCGGACAGCGCCTGCGCCAGCTCGCTGGCGAAGGCCGCGTCGTTCGCGGCTATCGTCATCGCGGTCGGCAGGCCTTCGCCCACCTCCTTCGCGAACGTCGGTCCGGACAGCACCGCCATCGGCCGGTTTTCGCCGAGCACCTCGCGCGCCACCTGGTGCGGCAGCTTGCCGGTGTGCAGCTCGAAGCCCTTGCTCGCCCAGCACACCCGCGCGTCCGGCGAGAGCAGCGGTCGCAACGCGGTCAGCGTCTCGCGCAGCGCATGGCTCGGCACCGACACGAGAACGTCGCGGACGCCGTCCAGCGCGCCGGCCAGGTCGGTGTGCGCAGTGAGGTTGTCCGGGAATTCGGCGCCGGGCAGGTAGCGCGTATTCGTGCGAGCGCGCTCCATGTCGGCGAGCTGGTCAGCATCGCGGCCCCAGAGACGCACGTCACGTCCGCTGCGCGCGAACTGCAGCGCGAGCGCGGTGCCCCAGGAGCCGGCGCCAACGACCGCCAGCGGCTCCTGCCGGATGTCCGCGTGCGGCTCGGTCGCTATCGGCGCTACTCCGCGGCGGCGGCCTGCGCCTTGCCGGCTTCGGCCTGCTTTGCCTGAAGCTGCTTCAGGTACAGCGCGTCGAAGTTGATCGGCTGCAGGACGAACTCGGGGAAGCCGCCCTTCTGGATCATCGACGCGGCAGCCTCGCGTGCGTACGGGAACAGGACGTTCGGGCAGAAGCTGCCGGTCAGCGCCGAAATGTCGTCCTTCTCGTAGCCCGCGATCTCGAAGATGCCCGCCTGGTGTATCTCGGCAAGGAACAGCGCCTTGTCGGAGTCACGGTCCTTCGCCTCGACGGTCGCGGTCAGGACGACCTCGTACAGGTCACCCTCGACCGGCGCCCAGGCGCTGCGCAGGTTCAGGTTGATGTTCGGCTTCCAGTCCTCGGACCGGAAGATGCCCGGCGACTGCGGCGATTCGAACGACATGTCCTTGATGTAGATCTTGACGATCGAGAGGCGCCGATCAGCGCCCGCCTGGTTTTCTTCCGCCATTTGCTAGTCCCGTTCTCTGGTTGTCTGTCAGTTGGGCCGCGTCAGCTTGCGGCCAGGATGTCATCGAGCTCGCCGGCTGCGTCGAGCGCCGCCAGTTCGTCGTAGCCGCCGATCAGCCGGTCTCCCGCGAAGATCTGCGGCACGGATTGCCTGCCGGAGCGAGCCTCCATTTCTTCACGCCTGGCCGGGTCCTTGTTGACCAGGACGTCGTCGTACGCCACGCCTTTCTTCTTCAACAGCAGTCGCGCCGCGCCGCACCACACACAGGTGTCGGTGCCGTAGAGGGTCACCGTCGCCATGCGTTACTTGTTCTTGCCCTTTCGCGCCGACCCCGTTTTCTTCGACGTGACCACCGGCATGCCGTCCTGGCTCCAGCCGTTCATGCCGCCCTTCAGTCCGAAGGCATTCTCGACGCCGGCGGCGCGCAGGCGCTCCACCGCTTTCTGCGAGTTCATGCCGGAATCGCAGACGGCGACGACCGTCCGGTTCGCCAGGTCGCCCAGCTTGCCGAGTCGAGCGTCGAGTTCGTCGAACGGCACGTTGCGCGCGTTCACGATGTGGCCGCGCCCGTACGCCTCGACGGAGCGCAGGTCGAGCACCAGGGCGTCCTTGTTGATCAGGGCCACCGCGTCCGCGGACGTGATCGTCAGGATGCCGCTCGCCTTGCGCCGAAGCTCCATGAAGATCAGCAGGAAAAAGCTGGCGACGAGCGCCACGACCAGCAACGTGTGGTTGCCGGCGAATTCAAGGTATCTGTCCATGCCTCGGTACGCGCGGGAGGCCGCGCCTGTGGAAAAACCGCCATTATAACAATACTCTGCGCCAATGAAGCGCATCGCCCTGCTCCCGCTCCTGCTGTGCCTGTCCCTCGTGGCGCCCGCGGACGAGGAAAACCTGACCAGAATCAAGGAACAGGAGCTCGAGGCCGTCCGCGAGCAGATCAGCGAGCTCAAGCAGTCGATGGACGCGGCCGCGCGCGACCGGGACCGGGTGACGGCAGAGCTCCAGGCCGCCGAAGTGACGATCGCCGGGAAGCGGCAGAAGCTCGCGGCGCTGGAGCGCGAGCGCGCCTACACCGAGAATCGGCGAGTCGAGCTGGAAGCCGAGATCGCCCGGGGCGAGGCGGACCTCGAGCGGGAAACGGGAGAGCTCGCGGCGCAGCTCCGGGCGGCGTACATGAGCGGCGACCAGGAGCGGCTGATGCTGCTTCTGAACCAGCAGGACCCGGCAATGCTGGGCCGCATGATGGCCTACTACACGTACCTGAACGAGCACCGGACCGGCAACATCAACACGGTCACCGGACGTATCCGCCGCCTGGCGAGCCTCAAGAGCGAGGTCGCGGCCGAAGAACAGCGTCTCGGGCGCATTGCCGACGAGCAGGCCGCCGAGCTGGCCGGTCTCGACGCGGCGCAGGCAGAGCGCCAGGGCCTGCTCGCCTCGTTGAAGCAGCGCTTGTCGACCGAGAGCCGCGAACTCGAACGCCTGGCGGCGCAGGAGAAGGACCTCGCGCGGCTGATCGACGAATTGACGGCCATACTCGCCGACTACCCGATACGCTCCGAGGAACCGTTCGCCTCGCTGAAGGGCCGCCTGACCTGGCCGGTGGCCGGCACGCTGCTGCACGACTTCGGGCAGCCGCGGGTCGGCGGCAAGCTGAAATGGAACGGCGTCGTGCTGGCCGCGCCCCTCGGTCGCGAGGTGCGGGCGGTGTACCACGGCCGCGTCGCGTTCGCCGACTGGCTGGCCGGCATGGGCCTGCTGGTCATCGTCGATCACGGCGACGGCTACATGAGCCTCTACGGCTACAACGAGACGATCCTGAAGAACCCGGGTGACTGGGTAGCGCCCGGTGATGCGATCGCGACGGTCGGCGAAAGCGGCGGCCAGCCGCAGCCGGCGCTCTATTTCGAGATCCGCAGCGGCAAGAGCCCGGTCAATCCGCGCCAGTGGGTGACGCGCCGCCCGGGCACGTGAAAGGCTTGTCATAATCCTTCGCCGCGCGCCCGAACGGTGACCCGCGTCGGTAGGCGCTCCCGGGGTGCTGTGCTATCGTCGAACGCGTCGAGCCGATTGCCGGCCGCCCCGGGCGGCCCGGTTCAGAGCGTCGCTCGGAGACTTGAATGTCATTGAGAACACGGGCTTTCCTGGTCGTCTTCATCGGCGTGCTCATGGGCGTCAGCCTGAGCGTCGGCGGCCAATGGCTCAATCCCGCGCCGGTGGAGCGGGAGCCCGACCTTGCCTGGGAGCAGGCCCGCCTGTTCGCCGAGGTGCTCGAACGCGTCAAGCGCGACTACGTCGAGCCCGTTGACGACGCCGTGCTGCTCGAGAACGCCATCCGCGGCATGGTCGCGGACCTCGACGCCCATTCCGAATACCTCGACGCCGAGGAATACCGCGACATTCGCATCAGCACGACCGGCAGCTACACCGGCGTCGGCATCGAGGTAGGCGAGATCGACGGCAACATCCAGGTCATCACCCCGATCGCCGGTTCGCCGGCGGCGCGCTCCGGCATCCGCAGCGGCGACCGGATCATCGGCGTGGACGGCCATTCCGTCGAGCGCGGCAACCTGAAGGACACGATACACCGCATGCGCGGGCGTCCCGGCAGCAAGGTCATGATCACCGTGCTCCGCGACGACGAGGCACTCGAGTACACGATGCGCCGCGAGATCGTGCGTGTCGCCAGCGTTCACAGCCAGCTCATGCAGCCGGCCTACGGCTATGCGCGCGTCAACCAGTTCAGCGAGACCACGGCCCGGGAACTGAGCCGCGCGGTGGACGAACTGGCCGACAACAACCGGGGCCTGCTCGACGGCCTCGTGCTCGACCTGCGCAACAACCCGGGCGGCGTGCTCGACGCCGCCGTCGACGTCGCCGACCTATTCCTGGATCGCGGCGTCATCGTAACGGCGGACGGCCGGTCGCCGGAATCGCATTTCGAGCGCGCGGCGCACCGCGGCGACATCCTCGACGGCGCCGGGCTGATCGTGCTGGTGAACGGCGGTTCGGCGTCCGCGTCCGAGATCGTGGCGGGCGCGTTGCAGGACCACGGCCGGGCGCTGGTCGTCGGTACGTCGACGTTCGGCAAGGGTCTCGTGCAGACGGTGATGCCGCTGTCGAAGGGCCGCGCGATCAAGCTGACGACGTCCCGCTACTACACGCCGTCGGGCGATTCGATTCACGACACCGGCATTACGCCGGACATCCACGTCGACGACACGCCGGGCTATCCGGACCTGAGCCTGACCGGGGCCATCGACCGCGAGTCGGACCAGCAGCTCGTCGAGGCACTCAACCGCCTCCAGAATCGCGGGGTCATGCACAGCCTCGCCCAATGACGCGCTTCGCCGTCGTACTCGCCGCGGCGCTGGCCTTCGGTCCGGCCGCCGCCGAACCCGCCCGCCCGCAGATCGCGATCATCATCGACGACCTCGGCTACCAGCAGCGCGCCGGCGAGCGCGCGATCGCGTTGCCCGGCCCCGTCGCGTACGCGATCCTGCCCGGTACGCCGCGTGCCGCGGTGCTGGCGAGCGCCGCGCAGATGTCGCAGAAGGAAGTGCTGCTGCACCTGCCCATGCAGGCGTCCGACCCGCCGCGCCGGGCGGAGCCGGGCATGTTGTCGCTGGGCATGGATCGCGCCGACGTGGCCGCGGCGCTGGACGCCGCGCTTGCGGACGTGCCGCAGGCCATCGGCGTCAGCAATCACCGCGGCAGCCTGCTCACGCAGCAGGACGCGCACATGCAGTGGCTGATGGAAGCGTTGGGCGCGCGGGAGCGCCTGTTCTTCGTCGACAGCTACACGACCCACAAGAGCATCGCGTTGCACGCCGCCCGCGGCAACGGCGTCCAGGCCGTCCGGCGCGACGTGTTCCTTGACGACGACCCGTCGACGGATCGCATCCGTGACGAGTTCGAGCGCCTGAAGCGCATCGCGCGGGAGCGCGGTGCGGCGATTGCGATCGGCCACCCGTACGAGACGACGCTCGGTTTCCTGGAGACCGCGCTGCCGGCACTCGCGGACGAAGGTTTCGAACTGGTGCCGATCAGCGTGCTGGTAACGAACCCCGCCGCATTCGCGTACTCTAAGAGCATGACGGGACCTGCGGGGCCCGGTATCACGGAGATGCTCGATGATTGACCGGAAACGGCTGTGTTGCCTCTTGCTGTTCGTCTTCGCGGCCGGCGCCGGCCGGGCGGAAAGCGTGGACGTTCGCCGGCTCTTCGAGTCGCCGCTCGTGCTGGCGCAGGCAGACGCGGACGCGGAGGTCTGCACCCAGCAGTACGACCCGGTCTGTGGCGCCGACGGCCAGACCTACAGCAATGAGTGCGTCGCCCGTACCGCCGGTGTCGTCGTTGCCGCGCGCGGCATCTGTGGCGAAGGGGACGAGGGCGTGAGCTGCCCGGAAACGTTCGACCCCGTTTGCGGCACGGACGGCAACACCTATATCAATGAGTGTTTCGCGCAGCGGTCGGGCGTGCCGCTGGCGGGCCTCGGCGCCTGCACGGCCATGGGCTGTCCCGCGATCGACGAGCCGGTGTGCGGCATGAACGGTCGCACCTACCTGAATCGCTGCGAAGCCGATGCGCGCAGCGTCCCCGTGCAGCGTGCCAGCGTCTGCGATATCGAGAACTGCCCGCTGGTCTTCGCGCCGGTGTGCGGCGAGGATGGGCAGACCTATGACAATGCCTGCCGGGCGGATGCGGCCGGCATCACCACCTACACGCCCGGCATCTGCAACGTCCGGCCGTGCCCGTCGATGTTCGTTCCCGTCTGCGGTGCGGACGGCATGACCTACGGCAACGCGTGCCAGGCGGAGCGGCGCGGGCAGCGCATCGACTATGCCGGCGTCTGCGAGGATCTGGGGCGCAATTGCCCGCGCGACTACGCGCCGGTCTGCGGCATGGACGGCGTCACCTACGACAACGACTGCCAGCTCGAGAATGCCGGGGTCATCAAGGCCTACGCCGGCGCCTGCCTCGGCGAATAGCGCCTCAATCCGTTCCGAGCCGTTCCGGAAAGCGCTCCCAGCGGATGCCGTCGTCGTAGGCGAACCAGCGGTGCACGATGCGGCCGCGCAGGCCCTCGATCGGTACCGGCCCGAACATGCGGCTGTCGAGTGAATTCCGCCGGTTATCGCCGAGCACGAACACGGCGTCGTCCGGGACGATGACGGCGGAGAAGTTCGAGAACCCGGGCAGCGCCGAATCCAGCAGCAGGACGTAAGGCTCGTCGACCGTCTCGCCGTTCCGGACGAGCACGTCATCGCGCAGCTCGAGCGTGTCGCCCGGCAGCCCGATGATGCGCTTGACGAAAACGGCACCCGGGCGGTTCGGGACTTCGAAGACCGCGATATCGCCGTAGGCCGGAGCCGTGCGACGGAAGTGCCAGGTATCGGTCATGACGTAGTCGCCGGGTTCGAGCGCGGGCGCCATGGACGACGCGGGCATGTGAAACGGCTCGTAGCCGAACCAGTCTGCGCGGTGCGGCGTCACCAGCGAGCTCGCCAGCATCCCCGCCACGATCCAGAGCAGGTAGGCCCACCAGCGCTGGTAGCGCTTGAGTACCGTCTCGCGCTCACGCGCGGCGATGCGCCATGCGTGGATCGCGAAGGCCACCTGGGCGCCGATCGCGCCAAGCGCCAGCGCCCAGGTCGCGATCGGGTCGAACACCAGCCGCGTCCAGCCCGCGACGGCGAGCACCAGGAAACTTCCGACCAGGACAGCGATCGCGAAGCGGCCGCGGCCGACGTACAGGTAGCCGAGGCCGGCGTAGAGGAGGTTTGCGATTCCTGCGAGCCAGGGGCGTCGCCGCCGTTTGCCCGGCTCCGCGACAGCAGCCTCGCTCATCGCGTTACCAGGCGGGCCGCAGGCGGCCCTTCTCGTCCGAGCTGTACGGCAGCCAGCCGAGGCCGAATACCGGCACCGCGATGTCGGTGGTTTTCGCGCGGATGACGACTTCGTCCAGTTCCTCGCCCTGCACGTCGACCGCCGTGTCGAGTTCCGCGATCTCGCGTTCGAGGTCCGCGTTCAGGGTCTCGATGTCCTTCTGCACGCGCGCGATCGTTTCCTCGGCGCGGTCCACGTCGGCGGACTCCTTGTGCGCGCCCCCGGCCGTCTTGATGGCGGTGCCGATCTTGCTCGCCGTCGTGCTGGAGAGTTTCTTGCGGCCGAACAGCGCGCCGAGAATCGCATTGCCGGCGGATACGACCGCGTCGAGGCGCTTCTTCGATACCTGTTCCTGCTGTCGCTCCAGTGCCTGCTCCGCCCGGTGCAGGCGGTCTTCCAGCGTCTTCAGCTTGCCGGCGTAGCGATCGCGCAGCTTGCCGACGGCGGCATCGCGTTCCTCGCTGGCCGCCTGCTGCAGTCGCACGCGGAAGTCGCCTTCCGACTCGCCGGCTTCGGACGTCAGCTTGAAGCGCTTGCTCTTGTACAGCGTCAGAGTTGCGTTTTGCCGCAGCCAGCGCTTGTAGTCCTTCTCCCAGCCCGCGTAGGCCTTCGGGTTGCTCGCCGACGCCGGGCAGTCGGCGAAGCCGGCGCTTGCCTCGGGCGCATCCCGCAACGCGTCGACCGGCAGCGTCAGCGCCTCGGCATCGTCCCAGTCGACGTCAACCGGGCCGTCGCCGATCTCGACGGCGTGCAGGAAGGCTTTCGTTTCGTTCACAGGCGGCCGCGCCCGTTCGTAGGCGATGTCGGCGGCGCCGAGCACGTAAGGGTAGTAGACGAGGTCCTCGCCCTCGCCCGGCACGTAGAACTGTGCGATGCCCGGTGGAAGCGCTGGTGCCTTGCCAGCCGTGGAGGCCGTCGCCTTCGCAGGGCCCGCGGGTGCCGTTGCTTCCGGCGGTTCGACCGTGCGGTCCGACATCAGCGTCCGGATCTGGTCGCGCGTAAGCGGGCCGGCGAGATAGGACATGACCCAACGTGTGCCGAACACGACCGGCGCGTCCTCGTGCACGTTGTGCAGCAGGAAGCGGCGCTTGCCGAGGCCGGCGAGCGTGCGCTCCATCCGCTGCTTGTCGAAGTTGCCGTCGCTCGCGCCCTCGAGGCCTTCCATGACCCGCGCCTTGTCGCGTTCGGTCTGCAGGCGCCCGATGAACCAGGTGCCGGTGTTCGACAGGCCCTTGTAGTCGAGGTCGACCGGATTTTGTGTTGCCAACACCAGGCCCACGCCGTAGGCGCGCGCCTGTTTCAGCAGCGTCAGGAACAGGTTCTTCGACGGCGGGTTCGCCACCGGTGGCACAAAACCTGCGATTTCGTCCATGTACAGGATCGCGCGCAGGCTGCCGGTGCCGGGCTGCGCGCGCATCCACGCGATGATCTCGTTTAAGAGCATCGTCACGAAGAACATGCGCGAACGATCGTCGAGGTGTGCGATCGACATCACCGAGACGCGCGGCTTGCCCTCGGCGGTGTACAAAAGGCTCTTCGCGCTGAGCGGCGCGCCCTGCATCCACGCCTCGAAGCCGGGCGCCGCGAGCAGGTTGTTCAATTGCATCGCGAGCGCGAAGCGGTCCTTCGGCGGGAAGAACTGGTCGACGGCCATAACGCCGATCTTCTGCACCGGCGGCGACTGGATCTCGCCGATCAGTCCGGCGATGTCGAGATCGCGCCCGGCGCGCCAGGCGTGGTCGAGCAGTTGCGAGATCAGGATGTGCTCGCGGCTCGTCACCGGGTCGGCGTCCTCGCCGATCAGCGTGAGGATGCTTGTCGCCGTGGCCTGGATGCGGTCGCGGTACAGGTCGGCGTCGTCGATCAGCTTCGCGTCTGGTGCAGCAAAGGTCTTCAGCACCGACACCGGCAGGCCGGCGCTGCTGCCCGGCGTGTACACGGTGAAGTCGGCGGCAGCCTTCAGTGCGGCGATGCGCTTGCCGTCCTGGCCCCATTCGCCGAGGCCCTTCTTCCACAGCCCGGCCTGCCCGTCGGCGTACTCCTCCGGCGTCTGGCCCTTGTCGCTCGCCGCGCGGCGGTTGATCCATGGCAGGAAGTCCCGGCCGCGCAGCTCCGGGAACGTGAGCAACAGGTTGCCCATGTCGCCCTTCGGGTCAATCGCGATCACCGGCACGTGGTCGAGCGCGGCCTCCTCGAGCAGGCCGATGCCGAGGCCGGTCTTGCCGGAGCCGGTCATGCCGATGATGACGGCGTGTGTCGTCAGGTCCTTGGAGTCGTACAGGACGAGATCGTCAGCCAGCTCGTCGACACCCTCGTCATGCCGCTTGCCGAGGTAGAACGCGCCGAGCTTCTCGAAATCGAGCAACGCAGGCTCCTCCTAGGTCGGCGGGTAGGTGTAGCTCGCCTGGATGCCCAGCGGGAACCCGATCGCGTAGTAGATCAGCAGGAAAACGGTCCACAACGCAATGAACGACATCGAGTACGGCAGCATCATCGCGGTCAGCGTGCCGATGCCGGTCGACTTCACGTAGCGCTGGCAGTAGACGACGACCAGCGGGAAGTACGGCATCAGCGGCGTGATGATGTTCGTGCTCGAGTCACCCACTCGATAAGCGGCCTGCGTCAGGTCCGGCGAGATGCCGAGGGACATGAGCATCGGCACGAAGATCGGCGCGAGCAGGCCCCACTTGCCGCTGGCGGACCCGACGAACAGGTTCACGAAGCCGGTCAGCAGTACGATGCCGACGATCGTCACGGCCGCCGGCATCGCCAGCGCCTTAAGGCCGGCCGCGCCCTGCAGCGCCAGCAGGACACCGAGGTTCGACTGCCCGAACGCGTACACGAACTGCGAGATGAAGAACATGATGACGAGGTAGTAGGCCATGCCGTGCATGGCGTGGCTCATGCCGTCGATCATGTCCTTGGAGCTCTTCATCGTTCCCGCCACGATGCCGTAGACGACGCCCGGCACCAGGAACAGCAGGAAAATCAACGAGACGATGGCGCGCATCATCGGCGCATCGGAGCTCGTCAGGTTGCCCGTGGGACTGCGCCATGCCGACATGCCCGGCACGCGCCACGAGATCTCCGTGAACGGTAATGAAATCGTCGAGCCCGGCAGTGCCGTCACAATCAGGATCACGATGCCGATCACCATCGACCACAGGGCCCAGCGCAGCCCCCGCTTCTCGTTCGGCTGCAGGTCGTGCATTTCCGGCAGGTCTTCGGCGTCGCCGTCGATCGTCGTGCCGCTGATCCGCGGCTCGACGACCTTATCGGTCAGGTACCAGCCGAGGCCGATGATCAGGACCGACGACGCGGTCGTGAAAAAGTAGTTGTTCAGCGGGTTCACGATGACCGCCGGGTCGAGGATCTGCGCGCCGGCCTGCGTCAGGCCCTGCAGCAGCGGGTCCAGCGACGACGGCACGAAGTTCGCCGAGAAGCCGCCCGACACACCGGCGAACGCGGCGGCGATGCCGGCCAGCGGGTGGCGCCCCGCCGCGTAGAAGATGACGCCGCCCAGCGGGATCACGAGCACGTAGCCGGCGTCGACGGCCGAGTGGCTGACGATGCCGACCAGGATCACCATCGGCGTCAGCAGCGACTTCGGCGTGACGTTCAGGAGCGAGCGGATCGCGGAATTGATGAAGCCCAGGTGCTCCGCGACGCCGATGCCCAGCATCGCGACCAGCACGACGCCCACCGGGTGGAAGTGCGAGAAGTTCGTCACCATGACGGACAGGAACTCCGTCAGCTCGCGCGGTGCCAGCAGGTTCTTGATGACCAGCGGCTGGCCCGAGCGCGGATCGATGACGTCATAGCTCAGGTAGGACAGCAGCCACGACAGGACCCAGGTGACGAACAGCAGCCCGACGAACAGCATGGCCGGGTCCGGCAGCTTGTTGCCGATGCGTTCGACGGCGGCGAGAAAGCCCCGCTGCGTTCCGTTGGTGGCTTCTTCTGCGGCCATGTTGTCTCCCCTGCTCTTGTTATGGGTGTTGCGGCCGGTCCCTTACCAACCGCAGCTCCGGCCCTCGTTCTGTTCCTTAAGATACGTCATCAGCGGCTGGAAGTAGTCGATGATGGCCGTTGCGTCCATCTCGCGCGTGCCGGTGAGCTTCTCCAGCGTGTCCTGCCAGGGCTGGCTGGCGCCCGCCTCGAGCATCGCCCACATCTTCTCGCCGGCTTCCTTGCTGCCGTAGATCGAGCAGGCGTGGAGTTCGCCCTCGTGGCCGGAAGCCTCACAGAGCGCGCGCTGGAACTGGAACTGCAGGATGTGCGCGAGGAAATAGCGCGTGTAGGACACGTTCGCCGGGATGTGGTACTTCGCGCCCGGGTCGAAGTCGGCCTCGCTGCGCGCCACCGGCGGCTGGATGCCCTGGTACTGCGTGCGCAGGTCCCACCAGCCCTGGTTGTAGTTCTCCGGCGGGATGGCGCCCGAGAAGACGCCCCAGCGCCACTCGTCGATCAGCTTGCCGAAGGGCAGGAACGCGAGCTTGTCGAGCGCCTGCATCATCTGCCGATTGATGACGCTCTCGCGGCTCTGATCGGCCGACGGGATCAGGCCGACTTCGGCCAGGTAGCCCGGCGTCATCGACAGCGTGATGGTGTCGCCGATCGCCTCGTGGAAGCCCGAGTGCGCGCCGTTCCAGAACAGCGGCTGCTCGTCCTTGTAGGCCCACTGGTAATAATTGTGGCCGAGCTCGTGGTAGATCACGCGCAGCTCGTCGTAGGTCTGCTTGATGCACATCTTGATGCGCAGGTCGTCGGCACCGTCCATCGTCCAGGCGCTCGCGTGGCAGACCACGTCGCGATTGTCCGGCTTCGAGAACATCGAGCGTTCCCAGAACGTGTCCGGCAGCCGCGGCATGCCGAGCGAGACGTAGAAGTTCTCGGCGGAACGCACCATCTCCTGCGGCGAGTAATTCTTGGTCTTCAGCGTCGCGTCGACATCCATGGTGGGCGCGTCCGGGTACGGCTCCACGATGTCGTAGATGAAGCTCCAGCCCTGCGACCACATGTTGCCAAGCAGATGGGCCGGGATCGGCGCGTCCTGCGGCACCTTGTCGGTGCCGTACTGCTCGCCGAGCTTCGCGCGGACATGGCAGTGCAGTTCGTCGTACAGCGGCTTCACCTGTTGCCACAGGCGCTCGGTCTCGGCTTCGAACTCGGCCGGGCTCATGTCGTATTCCGAACGCCACATCTCGCCCAGGTCCGAGTAGCCGAGTTCGCGGGCGCCCTCGTTCGCGAGTTCTACGAAGCGCTGGTACGGCTTCCGCATCGGCGGCGAGATCGTGCGCCAGCCCTGCCACGCGTCCAGCAGCTCGTCGTAGTCGCGGCTCTGCGCGAGGATGTCCTCGAGTTGCGGCAGCGTCTTGCAGTCACCCTCGCTCCTGCAGTACTTGCCGGCGCCGTAGACCGCCTCGAGCCGGCTCGCGATCTGCGAGAGTTCGCGGCGCTTCTCGGCGTCGTCCGGCGCGGGCTTCGACGTACCGAGCTTCAAGAGGTCGATCGCGCGCTGTACCTCGGGCGCGAGTTCCTTGCCGTCGTAGCGCATCGCCTGCTTCACGATGCCGGAGTGCCAGGCCGCGTAGCGTTCGCTCTGCGCGGCGGACAGGAGCTGCGTGTCCTCGGTGATGTAGGTCGCCATGACCCAGTCGGCGGCCGCGGTTTCCTTCCACAGGTCCGCGTACTCCGCGTTGGCGCGCGCAACGAACTCCTCGGCGGTCTCCTCCTCGTCGGTCGCCACATGCGACTCAACCGGGACGCGGTCGTCCGCCCCGCAGGCGGCGAGGACGAGGATGGAAAGGATCGAATACAGTTTCAGTTTCATTTCTCTTGCTCCCGCGGTTTCGACGGCGCTTCCGCCGGACCGCGTCCGTTTACTTGATACCGCCCATCAGGCGCTTGATCGGAATCGTCAGCAGCAGCATGACGAGGCCTGCGCCGCCGATGACCTTGACGATGTCCAGGTACTGGCCGGGCATCGACGCCAGGTTGTCCGGGTCGAACTCGCCGGCAATCTGGCCCGCGATGAGGTTGCCCAGCGCGGTTGCGAGGAACCACATGCCCATCATCTGCCCGACGAAACGCCTCGGTGCGAGTTTGGTCGTCGCGGACAGGCCGACCGGTGACAGCATCAACTCGCCCCACGTGTGAAACAGGTAGGTGAAGATCAGCCACGTCGGAGCCGCCTGGTCGCCGCTCACGACGATGCTGGCGGCAATGACCATCAGCCCGAAACCGGCGGCAAGCCACAGCAGGCCGAATCCAAACTTCAACGGCGTCGACGGGTTCAGGTTGTGGCGTGCGAGCCAGACCCAGAGCCACGCGAAGATCGGCGCGAAGACGATGATGAAGAAGGAGTTGACGGACTGGAACCACGTCGACGGAATGGAGATGCCGCCATAGTCGAGCTGCGTGTGCCGGTCCGCAAAGATATTCATCGAGCTGCCGGACTGTTCGAAACCGGACCAGAACATGGCACAGGCAAACAGAAGAACCAGCAGCGCAATGACGCGCTTCTTCTCGGTGCCGTCCAGGCCCGCGAGCAGCAGCACGTACGCAAAGAACAACACGAACATGCCGACGATCAGCGTCGTCGTCTTGGCTGCCACGTCGACCGGGTCCAGCTTGATGAGGCCGGCGAAGGCGGCGCCAAGGAACGCGACCAGCAGCACCAAACCGGCGATGAGAAGGGCCCAGCTGCGCTTCATCGACACCGCGTCCGCGGACGGATCGGCCTTGTGCGTCGGGTGCAGGCCGGCCTCTCCGAGGGAGCTCTTCGTCATCTGAAACTGGATCAGGCCGAACAACATGCCGACGCCGGCCGCAGCGAAGCCCCAGTGCCAGCCGAACGAGTCGCTCTGTGCCAAGCCGCCGCAGATCAGCGGGCCGAGCAGGCCGCCCACGTTGATGCCCATGTAAAAGATGCTGAAGCCGCCGTCCCGGCGCGGGTCACCCTCGGGGTACAGTTCGCCGACGATGGTGCTGACGTTGGGTTTCAGCAGGCCGGTGCCGAGGACGACGAGGATCAGGCCGAGGAAAAACGTCTGGACCGACGGGATCGCGAGGACGAAATGGCCGGACATGATGATCAGGCCGCCGACGAACACGGCGCGTTGTGAACCGATCAGCCGGTCGGCGATCCATCCGCCGGGCAGGCAGACGAGGTACACGGCGGCCGTGTAGATCCCGTATATCGCTGTCGCGCTTCGATCGTCGAGCGCCATGCCGCCGTTGACGATCTGGTCCGTCATGAAAAGGACCAGGAGTGCGCGCATGCCGTAGTAGCTCAGGCGCTCCCACATCTCGGTGAAAAACAGGGTCATCAGGCCCCTGGGGTGGCCGAACAGCTCCTGCTGGTCAAGGTCTCCCGCAGCCGCGGTGGCGGACTCGCTCATACATTCCCCTGTTGATGGTCTGGATCGAGTCCGAAGCCCCCCGGCGATCGGCCCGAAGTATCGTGTTTATGCGGCCGGAACCGGCACCGCATTAAACACCATTTCGCCTGTTACTTTCTACTTGACCGGGCGAATTGCGTTTGGTTTCAGGTCTTTATGTAAGACGGGGTGCCGCCCCGGGGTCGTCAGGGGTCGGCCGGCGCCGAGACCTCGTCGTCAGCATCACGCTTCTTCGCGACGAGGATGCGCGACATCACGATGCCCAGCTCGTAGAGCAGGTAGACCGGGATTGCGAGCAGCGTCTGGCTGAAGATATCCGGCGGCGTCAGGAACATGCCGATGACGAAGGCCATCAGGAACACGTAGGGCCGTGCCTTGCCCAGGCTCTGCTGCGAGACGAGCCCGGTCCACACGAGCAGAACGGTCGCGATCGGCACCTCGAACGCGAGGCCGAACGCGAACACGATCATCGTGATGAACGACAGGTAGCTCGAGATGTCCGTCATGACTTCGACGTCAGCGGGCGCGATCGCGACCAGGAAGCCGAAGATCAGCGGAAAGACGACGAAGTACGCGAACGCGACGCCGGCATAGAACAGCGCGATGCTGGAGAACAGCATCGGGAACGCGAAACGCTTTTCCTTGCGGTACAGGCCCGGCGCCACGAACGCCCAGACCTGGTACAGGACGACCGGCATCGCGATGAACAGTGCGACGAAAAACGTCAGCTTGAACGGTGCGAGCAGCGACGACGCGACCTCGGTCGCGATCATCTTGCCGCCGGGCAGCACGGCAACCAGCGGTGCCGAAACGATCTCGTAGATCTTGCGCGCGAACGGCAGCAGGCAGATGAAGACGCCGATGACGGCAGCCGCCACCTTGACGAGCCGCGAGCGCAGCTCGACGAGGTGCGACAGCAGCGTTCCCTCGGCGAGTTGCTCTTCGTTTTCCGGCGTTTCAGGCGTTTTGTCGCTGCTCAACGTCGTCGGTTCCGGGTTCGGCGTCGGCGCGGCTCACGTCCTCTTCGGGCACGTCGACGTCGTCGGGTTCTTCAGCGGCCGCCTCTGGCACGGCGGCCGTGACGGGCGGCGCGACCGCGGTTTCGTGCAGCGGCGAGTACGTGTCGTCATCGCGCGGCGGCGTGTACTTCGGCGGGCTGGTGTTCATGGCCTTCTCGAGGTCGAGTTCTTCCTCGAGCTGCCGTCGCAACGTGCGGGTCATGCGACGCGCCTGGCCGACCCAGTTGCCGATCTGGTTCGCAACCTGCGGCAAACGCTTCGGCCCGAGCACGATCAGGCCGATCATGCACAGCAGCAGAAACTCGAAAAAACTCGGCCCGGCGGACACGGCGGCCGGCCTCAGCGGTCCTTGCGGCTCTCTTCCGCCGGGGTGGTGTCGAAGTCGGCGTCCTTGGTCGACGCGTCACCGATTTTCGCGGACGACTTCTCTTCCTTTTCAGCGTCGTCCATCGCGGAGCGGAAGCCCTTGACGGCGCTGCCGAGGTCGGAGCCCAGCGTGCGCAGTCGCTTCGTGCCGAAAATAGCGAGCACGATCGCGAGTACGATCAAAAGCTGAACTGGGCCGATGTTGGAAAACATCTCTCTAACTCCCGGGAACACGGTTCCCTTGTCGGTATTGGGTCGAGTGTGTGTCGGTCGTGCGCCCGGCCTCGAGCGGGCGCGCATTATGTTCATGATACAGCGGGAGGCGCAACTCACCGAATATTTCACGGACAGCGCCCGGCGCACAGGACCGGGTTCGCAAATCGGCCGTATCGCTCAGCTTTCCAGCCAGAACGTCACGGGGCCGTCGTTGACGAGGCTCACCTGCATGTCGGCGCCGAAACGGCCGGTTTCCACGACCTCCAGGCACGCCCGGCAGCGCTCGACGACGCGATGGAAAAGGCGCTCTCCCACTTCCGGTTCCGCGGCGCGCGTAAAGCTCGCGCGGGTGCCCTTGCGGGTGTCGGCGGCCAGCGTGAACTGGGGTACCAGCAGCAAGCCGCCGCCGATGTCCGTGACGCTGCGGTTCATGCGCCCGCTCTCATCAGGAAAGACCCGGTAGCCCGTGATTCGTTCCGCCAGGCGGTCGGCGTCGCGCTCCGCGTCGTCGCGCTGCACGGCGACCAGCACCAGCAGGCCGCGGCCGATGCGGCCCACGTCCTCGCCGGCGATGGCGACGCTGGACGCGCTGACACGCTGCAGGAGACCGATCATGGGCTGCCGAGACCTTGGAAGACGAGCGGGAGACCTTTATTAATGCACAGCGCAGTTTGGAGCGCCAGAGTGGGATTCGTGCCGTGGCAGGATGATTCCCCGGCCGGCGGGTGGGTGAGATCGGCCGCCAGGGGGCGGGCGACGGGGCCGCGGCAAGGGACGGCCCAGGCCCCCGCACGCCCGTCGGCCGGGCCGAATGCTGGAAGCCGTCCCACGAATCCACAAAATTCCGCAAGATACAGCTCACGATTCCCACTCTGTCGAAAATTATATAACGGTGGGAAAGACAGCCTTTCATTGCCACACTCTTCGTGCGCCTGTGGGTCCTTAGCCCCTGCGCATCCGTGCATTGGCAAGCCGGACGGCCGTCCCTAAACTAGCGGCCTCGCGAAAATCACCCCGGGGGACCCATGAAAAGACGCGAATTCGTCGGCGGGCTGGCCGTCGCGGCCGGCCTCAGCGCCTGTGCCGGAGAGAGCAGCGACTGCAGCAACGGCGGCGACGGCGGAAGCGTCAGCGACGCGCGCTTCGAGTGGACCGCGGTGACGTCCTGGCCGCCGAAGTACCCGGGCCTCGGCATCGCGATCAACAACCTGGCCGACCGCGTCGAGACGGCATCGGCGGGCCGGTTGCGCATCAAGGTCTACGCCGGCGGCGAACTGGTGCCCCCGTTCGAGGTGTTCGACGCGGTGAGCCGCGGAACGGCGGAATGCGGCCACGGCGCTTCCTACTACCACAAGGGCAAGGTCGACGCGGCCCAGTTCTTCACCGCGGTCCCGTTCGGACTCACCGCGCAGGAGATGGCGGGCTGGCTGTATTACGGCGGCGGGCTCGAGCTGTGGCGCGAGCTCTATGCGCCGTTCAACCTGGTGCCGTTCCCCTGCGGCAACACGGGCGTCCAGATGGGCGGCTGGTTCAACAAGGAAATCAACAGCGTCGCCGACCTGAAGGGCCTGAAGATGCGCATCCCGGGCGTCGGCGGCGAAGTGCTGCGCCGGGCCGGCGGCACGCCGGTCACGTTGCCCGGTTCGGAGATTTTCACGTCACTGAAGACCGGCGCGATCGACGCGACGGAGTGGGTCGGCCCGTACAACGACCTCGCGTTCGGCCTGCACAAGGCCGCGAAGTACTACTACTACCCGGGCTGGCAGGAACCCGGGCCGACGCTCGAGTTCATCGTCAACGCCGAGGCCTGGAACGCGCTGCCGCCGGACCTCAAGGAAATCGTGCGCACGACGGCGCAGGCCATCGACCTCGACATGACGGCGGAGTACATGAACGGCAACGCCGGCGCCCTGGCCCAGCTGCGCCAGGACCCGGACGTCGAGATCCGCCGCTTCCCGGACGACGTCATCGCGCACCTCCGGTCGATCTCGGAGGAGGTCATGCAGGAACTGGCCGACAGTGACCCGGCGTCCGCAAAGGTCTACAAAGCGTTCGTGGCCTACCGCGAGGCGTCGACGCCGAACCAGCGCTTCACGGAGCAGGCGTACCTCGAAACACGGCCGTAGTTCGCAAACCCGCGGAAGCGCGACAGCGCGCTTACGGCGCCTGGGCGCCGCTCTCGGCACGGGGGACGAGTCGTCGCAATTGTGCTGGAACGCACATATTTAGCGACCGGAAAACCGCACACTGCCCATCAACTCCGGTAGGTGGGATCCCGCGCCGTGCACCCGATACGCCTTGTTCTTTCGCCGTCTGCCGCCACGCGCAGGCCGATGGCCTCCCTGTTGTCCGCCATCCTGGCATTGGCGCTCTGCGCCGGCGTGACCACAGCGGCAACCGTGCCCGACGGCTACACGCCGCTGACGCCGCCGGCCGGCCCGGATAACGACCAGTCCGCCTGGTTCGACGCTCAGAAGCAACGCGCTGCAAGCCGCCTCAACGGGAGCCGATTCGACGTTCTCGTCGTCCCGTTCCAGGTCGTGAACGACGGGCTGGACCCGGCCGCGCGCTCACTCATGACGCTGAGCCTGGGCGAGGGCATTCGCCGGCGAACGGGCCTCTCAGTCGCGACCCCGTCTCTCGTTGCACAGGCCCTGGGCCTGAATCGCCGCACCTTCAGTGACGACGAGATAGAAGCGCTCGCCGCGGATCTCGGCGTTCGTCACGTGCTTGTCGGCGCGGTCGGCCAGGCAGGCCCGGGAACGTTTCGCTACCAGGTCCGCATCGCCGACGTCGCGGCGAACGGCAAACTGGCGGATCGCCGGTTCTACGTGTCCGACACGCTGCCGCTCGATGACGTTCGCATTCCCTACGAGCAATTTCTCGGAACGCGCGACGCGCTGATCGCTGCGGCATTCAGTGGCGCCGGAAAGGCGGTCACGGAGCCCGTGACGCGGGAGCGGGAAAGCCTGCCGACAACGCTGGCCGACGTGATCGATGCCGACGGAACGACGGCGATCGAACGGGCACACCGGCTGCAGTTCCTCGCAATGCTCATGCCCGACCAGGCTTACTCGCTGTTGCAACAACACCTGTACGCCCGCTCGCTCGTCATGCTCGAGCGGGCCGACCCGGACTCGAGCGACTACGCGGTCCTTCGGGCGCGGGCTCTTCTGCACCTGCATAGACGCCCGGCAACCATGATGTTACTGGGCACCGAGCGCTCGCCCGCCGGGCAGGCGCTACGGGCGTACGCGAACGGGAACAGCACCGAACTCGCATCGCTGGCGCCGGAAATCGAGCCCGGTCTGCTCGCATTTGCGGGCAAGCTCGACGGCGACAGGCTGCGGCTGCAATACGGCGGAACGCCGGATTCTGTGTTCGCCGAAGCCCTCCTCGAACAGAACGCAACGTGGGGCCTGCTCATGTACGCGGCGCTCAATGACCGGCACCCCTGGCGGCAATACAGCGCCGCACCGGTCAAGCTGACACTGGAGCAGACACACCCGAATGCGGCCTTGTCGATCGAAACGTTCCTGACGGCGAAACTCGCTGTCGGCGAGCTAGTCGACGAATACAGCCTCACCGAACTTACCCTCAGGCACATGGACCGAGTCGACAAGGCGGCGAAGGCCCCGCCTGATACCGACGACCCCCTCGCCGCGACCCTTGCCGACTACGTCGAGGTTCTGCGCGAAATGCTGCCCGCCGACGTTGCCGCACAGGCCAGGCACCTGTCGGCAAGCATTGGCAAGCCGGAAGCAGCCCTCGAACTGCTGGACCAATACGAAGACCTGTTCTCCGGCTATCCGGCGATTCTCAACTCGCGACTGGCGGCACTGAGTCGAAAAGCGCAGAAGGATCACGGCAACTCGCAGGCATTGTTCCAGGATGCCGGGTTGAAGGCGGCGGGTCGGCAGGCCATCCGTGTTCCTGGCGGCGTGAACGTCGGAAACGCGTGGATGCAGCACAACCGCGGTTGGTACTTCGACGACAACGACGGGCGGTCCGCCGCGGAAATCGATCGACGGACCTATGCCTCCGACTGGCCGGCCGTCGAATCCGCCAATGATGTCGCCTTCAGGACGATCGATGACCAGATCCGGTCGCTTGCGCACTGCCTGGCCTACACCCTGACGGAAGTGGACTGCCTGACGCGACTTGCGGCGGTTCTCGTGGTACGCGACGCGGACGGTGGTGTCACGGGCGCGAAGCAGCTCCTGGCTGACAATTCCGCCCGGTTTCTCGGTCATCCGAATTACCTCGAGAGCATGAACCGCGCCCTTGCCGCCGTCGGCGACGACGACGCTACGGCTCGCCTGCATCGTGTCGCGGTCGAGAACGGCACGCCCGACTGGAGCGCGTACGACACACTGGGCCGGGCTTTGATCCGGCAAGCGCAATACGAGGAAGCACTCGACGTCGCGCTCAAGTACCCCGGCTTCAACGGCGAACCGACCCAGGGTGCTGTCGGCATTTCGGGCGCCGCGTACGAGTTCGGCAGCCAGCTCTACTGGGCGGGCGCGTACGAGCAGGCACGCCCCCTGTTCGTGATCGCAACGATGCAACCGACGGGTTCTGCGGCCGATATGGGCAGCGCCCAGAGACTCGCGTTGCTCGACGGCGATTACGTGGCCGCGCAGGAGCACGCCAGTCGTCGCGTGCGACGGTACTCCTCGGAGTACGGGCTTCGTGACGTCATGGGACTGCTCGTACTGAACGGTGCCCTGCCCCAGGCGCTCAGCGTGGCCGACGGCTTTGCCGCGATGCTGAACAAGGCCGCCACCTGGGACGGCGCGCTCACCGTGCTACGTGCCGACAAGCGGTCGGCGCAGGACGTCGCCGCATGGGGCTTCGACGACGAGAGAGCCTCGGTCGCCGGCAACGAGTCCTTGCTGCCCTTGCGCCTCGCGTTCCTTGCCTACACGCTGGACCGCAAAGTGGACGGGTCGCTTGCGGAGATGCTGCGCTCGCGAGATCGGCGCGAGCCGCTGGTCCTGCACAACGGCAGACACCTCAAACGCGGCGGTCGGCCGGCACAATGGCCCTCCATCTCGCCGAACAGGAACCCGATGCAAGCGAGGCCGGCCAACGTGTCGCAGGACTTGATCGACCAGATGCCGGATTCGCCGATGAAATTCCTGCTGCAGCCCAGCGGACCGTCGACCGCCGTGGTTGATGAGTTGACGGACTACGCGGCGCGTGCGCTCGCGGCACTGGAGGCGGGCGATGATGCCAAGGCTTATGCCGAGCTTCACGAAGCGTCGGAATTCCACGAATTGCGGGAGTTCCTGCCGTACTACGCCCTGGTCGCGGCCAGAACGTCGCAAACGCAGCGTATCGCGCGTTACCTCCGGGAATCCGGAGAAGCGAAGCGGAAAGCAGAGAGCAACGGTAACCGAATTCACGGGCTATGGTTCGATGACTACCTGGCGTCGGCGGCCCTTGAGGGCGGCACCGGGCAGCATGCGTCGGCACTGAACCACCTCGCGCGGGCCAACGCCACCGTGCGGCACAACGAAGAGCGCTTTGTGTACACGCGGTACCAGGTGCTCGAGATCGCCCGCCTCCTCTACCTGGGCACCAACGACGATCGCTACCGGTCCTTTGCGCACGACCTTGCAAGCCGGTACGCGGTCATCGAGCCGGCCGAGGCGTACCCGCATTCTTTCGTCGCTATGCTGTCCAACGACCGCCGCGAACGTGTCGTCGCGCTGGCCCGCGTCTTGTTGCTCGATCCGCACTCCCGCAGCCTGGACCTTGCCGACGCGAGCGAACTCGCCGAGGCCACGAACCTCGCGAAGGCCGGCTTTCCGCCGCTCAAGGGGGCCGCGTCCGACACGTAGTTGCCGGCGCGCCGCGCACTACTCCCCGTAGATCTTCCCGGGGAGCCAGGTGACGAGCTCGGGCGCCGCAGCCAGGACGAGCAGTGCCAGCAGCTGGATGGCGACGAACGGGATGACACCGCGGTAGATTTGCGCCGTCGAGACTTCGGGCGGCGCGACACCGCGCAGGTAGAACAGCGCGAACCCGAACGGCGGCGTCAGGAACGACGTCTGCAGGTTGATGGCGATCATGATGCCGAGCCAGACCGGGTCGAGACCCATCGCCAGCAGGATCGGGCCGACGATCGGCACGACGACGAACGTGATCTCGATGAAGTCCAGCACGAAGCCGAGCAGGAACATCACGAGCATGACGACGATCACGGCACCGGCCACGCCGCCGGGCAGCGCCTCCAGCAGGCCGTGCACGGCGTCGTCGCCGCCGTAGCCGCGGAACACCAGCGAGAACACCGACGCGCCGACGAGAATCATGAAGACCATGCTGCTGATCGTCAGCGTGGAGCGCATGATCTCGCGCAGCCGCTCGAGGTTCAGCTGGCGCCGCGCGAGCGCGAGCAGCAGCGCGCCCATGCCGCCGACCGCCGCGGCCTCGGTGGGTGTTGCGAGCCCGAACAGGATCGAGCCGAGTACTGCGAAAATGAGGAACAACGGCGGGAACAACGCGCGCACGACCCGGCCGAGGGAAATGCCCTTGTCGCTTTCGTGGGCCGGCATGCTCTCGGGCCGGAACAGCGCGACGCCGACCAGGTACAAAATGTACAGCGCGACGAGCAGCAGGCCCGGAATCAGCGCGCCGGCGAACAGGTCCCCGACCGACACCGTTTTCGGCTGGAAGATGCCCATGTCGAGCTGTGCCTGCTGGTAGGCGGACGTCAGCACGTCGCCCAGCATCACGAGGATGATCGACGGCGGGATGATCTGGCCCAGCGTGCCGGACGCGCAGATGGTCCCCGTCGCCACCTCCGGCGAGTAGCCGCGCTTCAGCATCGTCGGCAGCGACAGCAGGCCCATCGTGACGACCGTGGCACCCACGATGCCCGTGCTCGCCGCGAGCAGCATGCCGACCAGCGTGACCGAGATGCCGAGGCCGCCCCGCAGCGTGCCGAACAGGCAGCACAACGTGTCGAGCAGGTCCTCGGCGATGCGCGCGCGCTCCAGCGTCACCCCCATGAACACGAACAGCGGCACGGCGACCAGGGTTTCGTTGTTCATGATGCCGAACAGCCGGTTCGGCAGGCCCGACAGCAGCGCATCGTTGAACACGCCGGCCAGCGAGCCGACCGCCGCAAAGGCGAGTCCGACGCCGGCCAGCGTGAACGCGACAGGGAAGCCGGCCAGCAACACGATGACCACGGTGACGAACAGCAGGAGCGCGATCCACTCCACGGTCAGTGCTCCGCCGGTGCGCGCAGCGCGCGCAGCGATTTCTGCAGCAGCGAAAGCCCCTGGAGGCCGAGCAGCGCCGGCATCACCAGCAGCACGGACTTGAGCAGCGGGACGAACGGGTACGGCAATCCGCCGGACTCACGGGACGCCTCGCGGATCGACCACGATGCCGCCACGAAGTCCCACGCCTCCACGATGAGGTAGACGCAGAGCGGCAGCAGGAACAGCAGCACGCCGAGCAGGTCGACGATGGCGCGGCGCCGCGGCGACATGCCGCGGTAGAAGATGTCCACGCGCACGTGCTCCTCGTGCTGCAGTGCATAGGCTGCACCGAGCATGAACACCATCGCGTGCATCCAGGTGACCGACTCCTGGACCCAGATGAAGCCGGCGTCGAACACGTAGCGCAGGACGACGATGACGAACGTGACCACGGTCATCACGAGCGTGAGCCACGCGGTGGCCCGCCCGACGACGTCACTGAGCCGTTCGATGATGTCAGTGCCTCCAGAACATCGGGGTGATCAACACGAGCAGCGTGAAGATCTCGAGACGTCCCAGCAACATGCCGCCGACCGCCACCCATTTCGCCGTGTCGGACAGCGTCATGAAGCCGCTCGACACCTCGCCGAGGCCGGGGCCCAAGTTATTCAGCGTGGCCGCCACCGCCGAGAACGCGGTGACCTGGTCGAGCCCGGTCGACATCATGACGAGCATCATCACGCCGAAGACGACGATGTAGATGGAAAAGAAGCCCCACACGGCGTCGACCACCCGGTGCGGCACCGCCTTGTTGCCGAGCTTCACCGGGATCTCGGCGCTCGGGTGCACGAGCCGCGCGATCTCGCGCACGCCCTGCTTGTAGATCAGCAGCCAGCGGATGACCTTGATGCCGCCCGCCGTCGAGCCCGCCGAGCCGCCGATGAAGCTCGCGAAGATCAGCAGGACCGGCAGTGCCGCGGGCCACGTCGAGAAGTTGTCGGTCGTGAACCCGGTGGTGGTCGCGATCGATACGGCCTGGAATACGCCCTCGACGATGTTGTCCGACGCGGACTCGTAGTACTGGTACTGGAACAGGACCGCGACGACGAACAGCGACAACGCCACCAGCACCACCGTGTAGGCCCGAAACTCGGGGTCCTGGCTGTAGTGGCTGATCGACACGTAGCGCCAGGCGTAGAAGTGCAACGAGAAATTGATGCCGGCGGCGAACATGAAAATGATCGCGACGAGGTCCACGGCGGCGCTGTCGAAGTAGCCGATGCTCAGGTCGTGCGTCGAGAATCCGCCGATGGCCACCGTCGAGAACGCGTGGCACAGCGCATCGAACCAGTCCATGCCGGCGGCGAGGTAGGAGAGCGTGCACGCCGTCGTGAACGCGAGGTACACGTACCAGAGCGCCTTCGCCGTCTCGGTGATGCGCGGCGTCAGCTTGTTGTCCTTGACCGGCCCCGGCGTTTCGGCGCGGTACAGCTGCATGCCGCCGACGCCCAGCATCGGCAGTACCGCGACGGCGAGGACGATGATGCCCATGCCGCCCAGCCACTGCAGTTGCTGGCGGTAGTAGAGGATCGACTTCGGCAGGTCGTCGAGCCCGACGAGGATCGTCGCGCCGGTCGTCGTGAGCCCGGACATCGACTCGAACACCGCGTCGGTGAAGGACAGCGAGATCGAGTCGTCGAAAAACAACGGCGCGGCGCCGAACGTGCCGAGGACCGTCCAGAACGCCGCGACGATGAGGAAGCCGTCACGCAGCCGGAGGTCGCTCTTTGCACGGAACACCGGCGCCCAGCACAGCAAGCCCGCGAGCAGCGTCAGGCCGAAGCCCTCGAGGAAGGAAATCCAGGACTGGTCGCCGAAGATCAGGCTGATGATGATCGGCGGCAGCATCGTCAGGCTGAACAGCATCAGCAGCAGCCCGAGGATGCGTTGTACCGTCTTCCAGTTCATGGCATCGGCCGGTCAGACGAAAGAAACGTCGACCTGGAAGAGCAGCTCGATCTTGTCGATCTTGCGCCGGTCCGTCATGAAGAGGATGACGTGATCGTCGGCTTCGACGACCGTGTCGTGGTGCGCGATGATCGTCTGGTCGTCGCGGACGAGCGCGACGATGGCGGCGCCCTGCGGCAGCGGGATGTCCTCGATCGAGCGGCCCACGACCTTCGACGTTTCCTCATTGCCGTGCGCGATCGCCTCGATCGCCTCCGCGGCGCCGCGGCGCAGCGAATGCACCTTGACGACATCGCCGCGGCGCACGTGCGCGAGCAGCGAGCCGATCGTCACCTGCTGCGGGGAGATGGCGATGTCGATGCTGCCCGACTCGACGAGGTCGACGTAGGACGGGCGATTGATCAGCGCCATGACCTTGTGCGCGCCGAGGCGCTTCGCGAGCATGGAGCTCAGGATGTTCGCTTCTTCGGAGTTCGTCAGCGCGCAGAACACGTCGACGTTGTCCACGTTCTCCTCGAGCAGGAGTTCTTCGTCGGCGGCATCGCCGACCAGCACGATGGCCTTGTTGACCATCTCCGAGATCTGCCGGGCGCGGTTCGGGTCGCGCTCGATGATCTTGACCTGGTTCGTCTGCTCCAGCGCCAGCGCGAGGCGCACGCCGATGTTGCCGCCGCCGGCGATGACGACGCGCCGGACCGGGTCCTCCAGGCGCCGGATCTCGCTCATGAACACGCGGATGTCCTTGCGGTCGGCGATGAAGAACACCTCGTCGCCTTCCTCGATGACGGTGTCGCCGTCCGGCAGCATTGCTTCGCCGCCGCGGTAGATCGCGGCGATGCGCCCCTCGGTATTGGGGATGTGCTCCTTCAGCGTCGCGATGCGCTGGCCGACGAGCAGGCCGTCGTGCGCCGCGAGGACGCCGACCAGCCGCACGCGCCCGTTCGCGAAGTCCAGTACCTGCGTCGCGCCGGGGTACAGAATGAGCTGTTCCACGTATTCGCAGACGAGCTGCTCGGGACTGATGCGCACGTCGATCGGGATCGCGTCCTGCGTGAACAGCTTGTTCGCGCTCATGTACTCGGCCGCCCGGATACGCGCGATCTTGGTCGGCGTGTGGTACAGCGTGTACGCGATCTGGCAGGCGACCATGTTCGTCTCGTCGCTGTCGGTCAGGGCGACGACGATGTCGGCGTCGTTCGCGCCGGCGCGGTTCAGTACGTCCGGATAGGCGGCATGGCCGACGACGGTGCGGATGTCCAGGCGGTCCTGCAGGTCGCGCAGCACGTCGGGACGCATGTCGACGACGGTGACCTCGTTGGCTTCCTCGCGGGAGAGGTGGTAGGCCGCTGACGAGCCGACCTGACCTGCACCGAGTATGAGAATTTTCATTGTTTTTTGTGAGGCCTTCGAGCCCGGCCGCGGCCGGGTCAGGTGCCCAAGTTTACATCAGTTCGAGGTTCGCATACTGGAACACGAGGATCTTCGTGCCCGCGGTCTCGAAGTTGACGTGCACCTGCATGTGGGCGCCCTGTCCCTCGCAGTTCAGCACGACCCCGTCGCCGAACTTGCGGTGCCGGACGCGCTGCCCGAGGCGGATGCCCGCCTCCGAGGCCGCGTCAGCCGGGCGGCGCGGCTGGCCGCCGGTCCGCGGCCGCGCGGCGTGCATCGGTCGCGCGACCTGCACGCGCGGGCGCACCTCCTCGACGTGCTCGACCGGGACCTCGGCAATGAAGCGCGACGGCTGCGCGAAGCTGTCCATGCCGTGCAGCCGGCGCTGCTCCGCATAGGTTATGTACAGCGACTGCTTGGCCCGCGTAATGCCGACGTAACACAGGCGCCGTTCCTCCTCGAGGCCCTGCGGGTCCGCGACCGAGCGCTGGTGCGGGAACAGGCCGTCCTCCATGCCGCACAGGAACACGAGCGGGAACTCGAGGCCCTTGGCCGAGTGCATGGTCATGAGCTGCACGCAGTCCTCCCACGCGTCGGCCTGGCCTTCGCCGGATTCCAGCGCGGCGTGCGCGAGGAACTCGTCGAGCGGCGACATGTCTTCCTCGGCGAGCCCGGGCTCGAAGCCCTTCGCGGCGCTGACGAGCTCGAGCAGGTTCTCGACCCGCGTCTCCCCTTTCTCGCCCTTGTCCTTCTTGAAGAAGTCGACGAGGCCGCTGCCGTGGATGACGTGGTCGACCTGTTCGTGCAGGTCGAGGCCGGCCGTCTCGCGCGCGAGACGCTCGATGAGGTGCAGGAACGCGAGCACCGCGTTCGCGGCGCGGCTCGCCAGCTGGTCGCTCGCCAGCGCGCCGGCGGCCCGCCACAGCGAGCAGGCGTTGGCGCGGGCGTACTGGCGCATCTCCTCGACGGTGCGCGCGCCGATGCCGCGCGTGGGGCGATTCACGATGCGCTCGAACGACGCGTCGTCGTCGCGGTGCGAGATCAGGCGCAGGTAGGCGAGCGCGTCCTTGATTTCCGCGCGCTCGAAGAAGCGCAGGCCGCCGTACACGCGGTACGGGATGCGTGCGTTGATCAGGCCTTCTTCCAGCACGCGCGACTGGGCGTTGGAACGGTACAGGATCGCGGCGTCGGCACGCAGGTTGCCCTGGTCGATCCAGTCCCGGAGCCGGCCGACGACGAAGTCGGCCTCGTCGCGCTCGTTGTACGCGGCGTAGATCCGGATCGGCTCGCCGTCGGCGCCGTCGGTCCAGAGGTTCTTGCCCATTCGCGACGAGTTGTTCGCGATGACCGCGTTCGCGGCGTTCAGGATCGTCGCCGTCGAGCGGTAGTTCTGCTCCAGCTTGACGACCTTCGTGCCGGGGAAGTCCTTCTGGAACTGCCGGATGTGCTCGACGCGGGCGCCGCGCCAGCGGTAGATCGACTGGTCGTCGTCGCCCACGACGAACGGCACCGCCGCGTCGCCGGCGAGCAGGCGCAGCCATGCATACTGGATCGCGTTCGTGTCCTGGAACTCGTCGACGAGCAGGTGGCCGAAGCGGCGCTGGTAGTGCGCGAGCAGTTCGGGGTTCTTGAGCCACAATTCGTGCGCGCGGAGCAGCAGCTCGGCAAAGTCGACGAGGCCGCCGCGCTCGCACAATGCCTCGTACTCCTTGTACAGCGAAATCATCTGCCGCCGCTGCGGGTCGCCGTCGTCGTGCAGGTTCTTCGCGCGCAGGCCCTCGTCCTTCTGCGCGTTGATGAACCACTGCAGCTCCTTCGGCGGCCAGCGGCTGTCGTCGACCTCGAGGTTCCGCAGCAGGCGCTTGATGAGGCGCAGCTGGTCGTCGGAATCGATGATCTGGAAGTTCTGCGGCAGCGCGGCTTCGCGCCAGTGGCGCCGCAGCAGGCGGTGCGCGAGGCCGTGGAACGTGCCGATCCACAGGTGCTGCACCGGCATGTTCAGCAGCGCCTCGATGCGGTGGCGCATCTCGGCGGCGGCCTTGTTCGTGAACGTCACGGCCAGCAGGCCCTGCGGCGATACGCCCTCGACGTCGATCAGCCACGCGGCCCGGTGCACGAGGACGCGGGTCTTGCCGCTCCCGGCGCCGGCGATCACCAGCGTGGGCTCGGGCGGCGCCGTGACCGCCTCGCGCTGGCGATCGTTCAATGAGTCAAGGATGGGCGTGACGTCCATGTGTCGCGGGTAGGGCCGGGGAATTGCGCGATTCTAGCAGGTCGCGACGGCGGATCGGCCGGGACTTTTCCGCCATTGCGCCGGGACACGGGCCGGCGCCGCGGTCTACTGCGACCAGCGCACCCCGAGCGCGAACTGGTCGCGGTCGTACGCGATGCGGATGTCGTTCGATACCTTCTCGAAGTGGTCGGCACTCAGCACCAGGTACAGGTGCCGGGTCATCCGGAAGCTGATCTCCAGGTTCACGTCGAGGCGCTCGAGCGTCTTCCGGGGCAGGTTCGGGTCGTTGTAGGCGTAGGCGCGCGGATAATTGTAGAGCTGGTAGGCGCCGCCGGCCTGCAGGTTGAAGCGATAGCCGAACTGCCAGTAGAAACGCACGCCGTACTGGTCGCGCGTGTAGTCGTTGTAGCCCTCGAACTCGTCGGTCCGTTCGGTGCGCCGGTACTCGACGCCGAACCACATCTTGCGGGTGATCCGCTGCCGGGCCTCGAGGCTGACGTCGAGGTAGTCGTAGCGCAGCATCTCGTTCGCCGGTAGCTGCTCGCCGTCCAGGTTGTACGCGCGGCGATCGCCGAAGCGCCGGCTGGACCAGGCGCCGGCGACGCGGATCAGTGACGTCGACGTGAACGCATACTGGGTGTAAAGGTTCACGATGAAGTACTCGTGGTCGTATTCCGGCGCGACTTCCGTGTCCGTGTAGTTCCAGAGCTGCCCGGTCGCATCGAAACCGAACGCGAGCCGCTCGTGCGACTGGCGAAACGACAGTTCCGGGCCGTAGCGCAAGTAGTTCATCCGCTCGTCGATGAGGTCGCCGTCGACGCTGCGGGCGGAGCCGTCGTCCGGGTCGTAATAGACCTGGTCGTGCTGCGCGATCGTGAACGCGCTGAACACCTCGCGCGTGCGGCCCTTGTCTTCGTTGTGGCGCGCATACTCGCTGCCGAAGCTCAGCTCGTGCACGAACTCGTTGGCATTCTCGAGTTCCTCGTCGGGGTAGTAGCGCCCCGCGAGGCGATAGGCGCCGAAGAAGTTCTCGTGCTCGTACGCCTTGACGCGGTACTTCGCGCTCAGGCTGTAGGGCATGAAGGCGCCGGAGACGACCTCGGGCGTCACGACGGGCTGCGCCGGGTCGGAATAGTCGATGTAGGGCGTGTCGGCGGAACGGAACACGTTGTCGTCGTTGCCGAAGCTCATCGTGCCGCGCAGCTCGAGGCGCGCGAAGTCGGATTCGCGCTGGCGGCGCTCTTCCTCGATGACGATCGGGTCGGCGGATTGCTCGTTCGCGCGGATGCGCGCGATGGCCTCGCGCGCGTACTCGGCGATCCGGGCGTTGTCCTGCTGGTCGCGTGCGAGCCGCAGCCAGCGCAGCGCCTCTTCCGTCTCGCCGAGCTTCCAGGCATTCAGGCCGAGGTTGTATTGCGTCACCACCCGCAGGCCGGGTGATTCGACCGCGCGGAGCAGGTGCTCGCGGGCGCGGACATGCTGCCCGGCGCGGTAGTGCGCCACGCCGGTGTTGTAGTCGAGCAGCGGGCCGGTCATGCCGGCATCGGCCGCCTGGCCGTAACGCAGCAGCGCGGCCCAGTAGAGGTCGTCACGAAACAGCCGGTTGCCGTCGTCGAACAGCTCCTGCGCGGTCATCGCAACCGCCGGCGACGCGGCGACGACGCACAGCAGCGCGACCGCGAGGCAGGCGCGCGCGCGCAGCATGGCTGTCATGAAGAGACGAGAAATGGCGGTGTCCCGGCGTGTGCGTTATGTCAGGTTCCAGTGTACCGAGCCTGGCCCGGCGATCACTGTGACGTGGCGCAAGAAATTCGCGGCAGAACGCCGCCTGGAATCACTCCTGGGGGTACTCGTCGTCGGGCAGGTAGTCGTCTTCCGGCAGCATATCGAGGTCGACGTCCTCGCCCTCGGAGAACTCCCAGTCGCTCTCCGTCGCGAGCGCGTCCTCGGGCAGCGTCTCGTCGCGGCCGAAGCCGTCACGGCGCTCATCCGCGTCGCCGAACGGGTCTGCTTCGCGCTCGGCCTCCGATATCGCCGGGCTTTCGCCGGTGGCCTCGTCGCCGAGATCGCGGTCGACGCCGACCGTGGACGGGCCGCGCATCTCGTTGATCAGCAGATCGACCTCGGCCTCGTTGTCGAGTACCTCCATCGTGACGTCGAGGTCGCCGATCTCGTCCTGGGCCAGGGCCGGCAGGGGCAGCAGCAGCGCGGCGAGCAGGACGGGCAGCCGTCGGGAGTGACTCATGTTCGGTTCTCCGTATCCGTTTTCCGGCGTCCGGCCTCAGCCGACGTCGACGTGCAATCTGAAGGTGCGGCCTCGCGCCGTGTGTTCGAGCCGGGCGACGATCTCTCCGCCCGTACCGTCCACCGCGACCAGGGTCAGTGGCAGCCGGTTGCGCCCGGCCGCGAGGCTGGTTTCCCACTGCAGCTCGCGCCGGCCGGGGAAGCCGTCGACCTCGATACCCTCGGGCAGCAACAGTGTCAACTGCGCGCGCTCGAGCGGTTCGCCGGCCGCGAACACGAGGTTCACGGTGCGCGGCTCGTCCAGCGTCATCGTCACCGACGGCAACGGGCTCCCCGAGTGCGGCAACTCCGCGTCGAACAGGAGCCCGGCGACGACGACGGCGACGAGACCGGCCGCCACGGCGGAACCGGCACCCGCCAGCATCCAGCGCCACTTCGAGCGCCGCAGTGCGCGGCCGTGCTCGCGTTCCCGTACCGCCGTGGCCAGCGCGCGCTCGTAGAAGCCAGGCTTCGGCCGGGGCGCCGGCAGCTTGTCGAACAGCGCGTGCAGTTCGCGGTCGACGGGCGTGTCGTCAGTCATCGGGGCGTCCATCGTCAGTCTCTGTACCGGTACACGCTGCGCCGGCCGCGAAGGTTCCATCCGCGGCGCCGAGCAGTTCCCGCAGGCGCGCCCGGGCGCGGTGCAGGCGGGACTTCAGCGTGCCGATCGGCGTTCCCGTAAGTTCCTGTATTTCAGAGAGTTTATAGCCATCCGCGTCGTGCAGCAGCACGACGATGCGGTGCTCCTCCGACAGCCGCGCGAGCGCGTCCTCGATGATGGCCGCGACCTGTTCGCTGTCGCTGTCGCGCACCGGGTCGTCGTCGCCTGCAAATCCGGCAATGCCGTCCGCATCCAGCCGTCCTTCGTCCACCACGACCAGCCGCCGGCGAGCGCGCCGGCGGTGGCCGTCGACGAAGCGGTTGTACATGAGGCGCGCGAGCCACGGGCCGGGCTCGTCGACGGCGGCGAGACCGTCGAGGTCGGCGCAGGCCTTGACCATGATGTCCTGGAACAGGTCTTCGGCCTCGGCGTCGGAGCCGGTCAGCCGCCAGGCGAGGCGGTACAGGCGGTCGAGGTGCGGGCGCACGAGGCGCTCGAACTCGGCGGCGTCGGCGCCCGTGCTCATGGCGTCACCCGCCCTACGACTCGCGCAGGTAGCCCCAGGAGTGCAGCTTGTCGTGATCCTCGAACCAGCGGTCGCCGATGTCGGTGCGGTAATACATGTTCGGGATCAGGATGTTCTTCACGCGCTGGTAGGCCTGCTGCTGTGCCTGCTTCACCGAGATGCCGAGGCCGGTCACGACGAGCGCCACGCCGGTGTGACCGGTGATCAGCCATTCGCCGTTGACGAGACGGACGTCCTCGATGTGGATGCCTTCGAAGTTCGGTTTGCGGAAGATGATGACGCGGTCCTTCGAGTTCGCCTCGAAGGTCTTCGGGTCGTGGAACGGGAACGGCGGCACGACCACGCGCAGCCCGATCTGAAAGCCTTTCTTCGTCTTGAAGTTCGTGAGCGAGCCCTCGGCCATGCCGCGCAGGAACTCGCCCATCGGCATCGCGATGCCGTCGGACTGGATGCAGATCGTGGGGTATCCGAAGCGCGCGGTGAACTCGAGCGGGTAGATGCCCTGCCCGTTCACGATGCAGTTGACGTCGATGTAGCCGACGTAGCGCTCGTCGCGCAGTTTCTTCTCGAGCTTCGCGAGCGTTGCGGCGAACACCTTGTTCGGGCCGCTCCAGTACATGCAGGTGCCCATCTCGCCGGTCGCGGGGCCGATGTTGCCGGGGAACAGCGGCTTGTGCTCGAAGTTCACGTTGATCGGCATCATGAACTCGTGGCCGTTGAAGAACGCGCCCACCGCCATTTCCACGCCGCGCATGCGCCGCTGGAGCTGGAAGATCTTCACGGTGTCGGCGTACACGGCCTTGTACGAGCGCAGCACGTGGATGACGTCCTTGCCGTCGTCTTCCTGGCCGACGAACAGCAGCCGCTTGATGTTCTGCGCCTCGCCGCTCGGCTTGATGACGTAGGCCGCCGGGTGCGCCTCGACGTAGGCGATCGCCGAGTCGAAGTCGCTGAACTCCTGGAAAGGAATGATCGATACGCCGTGCTTCTTCAGCTCTTCCTGGCCGAACGTGCGGTCGTCCTCGAGCCGGTCCGTGTACGGCGTGCCGCCGACCACGGCCTTGCCCTGCTTGCGGACGCGGTCCGCCATCTCGCCGTGGCCGAGCACGTCGTCGAACACGACGACGTCGGCCCAGTCGACGTGCGGCTCCCACTCGTCCACCTTGGGCACGAAGCCGTCGCCGATGTCCTTCTCGACCGGGTTGGAGATGAAGTAGCGGACGTCGTTGCCTTCCGCGGTGACGCGCCAGGCGATGTCGCTGATCAGGCCGTCATAGGATACGAACAGGAACTTGGCGGGCATTCAGAGGGATAGCTGCAGCAGGAAGTAGTGGTCGACGAGCAATGCCGCGAACAGGAAGCCGAGGTACGTGATGGAGTACTTGAACGTGGCGTAGGCGCGTTCCAGGTCGTCCGGGTTGCGGCGCATCTGCAGCACGTAGTACAGGAAGATCGCGTCGAGCACCACGGCCGTCGCGAGGTAGATCAACCCGCTCATGCCGATCAGGTACGGCACGATCGTGATCACCGTGAGCAGGATCGTGTACAGCAGGATGTTGAGGCGCGTGTAGTCCTCGCCGTGGGTGACCGGCAACATCGGGATGCCGACCTTCGCGTACTCTTCCTTGCGGGCGATCGCCAGCGCCCAGAAGTGCGGGGGCGTCCAGATGAAGATGATCAGGAACAGCAACAGGGCGCTCGCGTGGATCTCGTTCGTGACCGCGGTCCAGCCCAGCACCGGCGGCGCCGCGCCGGCCGCGCCGCCGATCACGATGTTCTGCGGCGTCGCGCGCTTCAGGAACACCGTGTAGACGACCGCGTAGCCGATCAATGACAGGAACGTGAGCACCGCCGTGAGCGGGTTCACGAACAACCAGAGCACGAGCATCGAGATGAAACACAGCACGCTCGCGAACGCGAGCGCTCGGGCCTCCGAAATGCGGCCCTGGGGCAGCGGCCGGCCGCGCGTGCGCAGCATGTGGATGTCGATGCGTGCGTCGAGCACGTGATTGAACACGGCGGCGCCCGACGCGGCGAGACCGATGCCCAGCGTGCCGAGCAGCAGCGGGCCCGCACCCGGCCAGCCCGGAACTGCAAGGAACATGCCGACAATGGCCGTGAAGACGATCAGCATGACCACCCGCGGCTTCGTCAGCTCGTAGTAGTCACGCCAGTCGGTGTAGGTTTCTACGTTTGCACTCATAAGCCGGTATCGTCAACCGATGCGCGAGAGTTTCAGCAGGCGCTTGAGGTCGGCCACGATGTCCTTCGGCGCGAGATCGGGCGGGAAGTACATCACCAGGTTGCCCATCGGATCGATCAGGTAGTAGCCGCCGGGCTGTGCGCCGGCGGGTGTTTTTGTACTGATCAGCTCGGCGAGACCCCCGTCTTGCAGCGCCACCAACCCTTCGTGTTCTGCTGCCAGAAACACTGTATCGGGCGCTACCGGGCCGTGCAAGAAAATCCGCCCGAGGCGGTCCATTTCACGGCCGAGCATCCGGCGAAGCTGCCGTGTCGTGTACAGCCCTTCGCGGCACTCGGTCTCGCACGGGCCGTCGTACGCGTACAGCAGCAGCCAGGCGTCCTCGTGCAGCGGGGCCAGCGGCGCGCCGTCGACCTCGGTGTCGACGTTGACGAACGGTTCGAGCAGCACTCCGTGGTTCGCGCGGCCTTCCGGCTGCAGCGCCTCGCCGCCGTAATACAGCCACGCCGCGACCAGCAGCGGGCCGAAGAAGATGGCGGCGAGCAGCGCCAGCTGCAGGCGGCCGCGCGGATCGGGTCGATCAGTCATGTTCGCGCTCCCGGCGCCGGTAGTGCCAGACGAGCAGGCCCGCGAGGACGGCGCCCATCGCGAACCATTGCAGCGCATAGCCGAAATGTTTGCCCGGGCCCATCTCCTCGGGCACCCAGTGGCGGACGAAGCCGCCGTCGTCGTGCGGGTCCATCAACAGCACGAACGGCCGGACCTCGCGGCCCAGCGCGGCGGCGACGTCGCCCGTCGTGGGGTACACGGCGGTCTTCGGCCACTCCGTCGACGCGGGAATGGCCTCGCCGAGGCGCATGCCGGGCTTCGGCAGGGAGCCGACGCGCCCGCGCACCGTGACCCGCGCCTGCGGCAGCGCGAGGCTCCGTGCGAGCGCGGCAATATCCGGCTGCAGCCCGCCCTTCTCCATCCAGCCGCGATTGACCAGTAACAGCGGCTCGTCCGGGGCGATCTCGAACGGCGTCACGACGTAGTAGCCGTAGCGGCTGTTCAGGATGATGTTGTCGAGCAGGAACTGGCGCGCGCCGTCCCACTGCCCGGTGGCCTGCAGCGGCTGGTACGGGCGTACGTCATCGCCCCCGTAGTACGTCGAAAACGTGCCCGGCTCGCCCCAGGCCTCACGCTGCTCCAGTTTCTCGAACCCGCGGCTGATCTGCCAGGCGCACAACCCGGCGAACTGCAGCACCAGCAGCGCGCCAGCGGCGAACGGCAGCCAGCCGGGCAGGGAATTTTTCGCGGGGGTGTTCACGTTATACTGATGTTACGAAATCGAGCGTGCCGTGTATGAAAACCATCGTCATCCTGCTGCTGGCCGCCATCGTCATTAGCCTGGGCTCCGGCCTGTTCTTCCTGACGAAGGACCGGCAGGACTCCACCCGGATGCTGAAGGCCCTGAAGATCCGGGTCGCCCTGTCGATCGTGCTGATCGCGTTCCTGCTCGCCGCCTTCTATTCCGGCTGGCTGAACTAGCGACAACTCAAGCCTGAGGCCGGGTGCGGAGTCGCGGGCACGGCTTCGAGCGTCGTGTGCAGCGCCGCGAAGCAAGACGCCCGAGCAAGCGGAACGCGATGCCTGCCCGGCATGGATGCCGGGCGGGCTTTAAGCTCGAAGGCGTGCGCGCGACTACGCGGGACCCGAAACGCTTCGACGCCGGGCCGCCAAAATCACCTACATCCAGTAGACAAATACGTACAGGCCCACCCAGACGACGTCGACGAAGTGCCAGTACCAGGCCACCGCCTCGAACGCGAAATGCTTCTCGGGCGTGAAGTGCCCCTTCATGACGCGCAGCCAGATGATCAGCAACATGATCGCGCCGAGCGTCACGTGCATGCCGTGGAAGCCCGTGAGCATGAAGAACGTCGACCCGTAGATGCCGGTCGTGAGCTTCAGGTTCATGTGCTGGTAGGCCTCGATGTACTCCTCGGCCTGCAGGAACACGAAGATGAAGCCCAGGAGGAAGGTCAGCCCGAGGAAAATCTTCAGGAAGCCGCGGTGACCCGAAATCAAGTTGTGATGCGCGATCGTCACGGTCACCGAGCTCGCGAGCAGGATGGCCGTGTTGATCAGCGGCAGGCCGAACGGGCCCATCTTCTGGAACTCGCCGCCCATGTTGCCCGGGCCGTTCGTCGGCCACGTGCTTTCCCAGCCGGTCCACAGCAGCAGGTTCGTGAAGAAGTTGTTGCTGTCGCCGCCGAGCCACGGGATCGACATGTTGCGGGCGTAGAACAGCGCGCCGAAGAAGGCCGCGAAGAACATGACTTCGGAGAAGATGAACCAGAACATGCCCATGCGGAACGACGTGTCCACCTGGGCGTTGTAGACGCCGCTCTGGTTTTCACCGATGACGGTACCGAACCAGCCGACGACCATCGTGATGATCGTGGCGAAGCCCAGCATCATGACCCAGAAGCCGACGTCGCCGCCGTTCAGCCAGTTCGAGACGCCGACCATGAGGAATAGCAGGCCGATCGAGCCGACGATGGGCCAGTGGCTGCCATGCGGGACGTAATAGTGGTCGTGTGAGGTTGAGGACATGTGCGTTCTCTTGGCTACTTCGCCGACAGGCGGACGGTGTCATAAAAAGTGTATTGCAGCGTGATCGTTTCGACGTAGTCCGGCAGGTCCGGGTCGACGATGAACTGCAGCGGCATCGCGCGCTCTTCGTTCGCGGTGAATGCCTGGCTCGTGAAACAGAAACACTCGAGCTTCTGGAAATGCTCGCTCGCGGAAATCGGGGCGACGCTCGGGACGGCCTGCGCCACCTTGTCGTCGCCGGTCAGGTTCTTCGCGGTGAACGTCGCGAAGTACAGTTGCCCCGGGTGGACTTCCATGCTGGGCACGTCGGCCGCGAACTCCCAGGGCGCGTACTCGTTCGTCTGCGTGATGAACTCGATGCGCACGGTGCGCGACACGTCGGGCGCTTCCACCACGCTGGCGGCCTCGGTGTTCGTGCGGCCGCCGAAGCCGGTGATCTCGCAGAAGACGTCGTACAGCGGCACGAGCGCGTAACCGAAGGCAAAAAACGCCACGACCCAGCCCCCGAGGACCAGGATCAGTGACCGGTTTTTCTGCCCTTGTTCGTTCATGGGTTCAGATGTTGAGGACGCCCGACAGGATGAAGCCGAAATAGAAGACCAGGACGACGCCGAGCAGCATCAGCGCCGTGCGGCGGATCTTGCGCTTCGTCTCCTGGTCGACGTCGGTCATCAGGGGTTTTCCTGCGGGAACGCGACGGTGCGGTCGACGTGCACCGGCTCGTCGAACGTGTGGTACGGCGCCGGTGACGGCACGGTCCACTCGAGGCCGCGCGGCGCCTCCCAGACCTTGCCGGTCGCGTGCGCACCCTTCTTCGACGTCAGCAGGACGTACACGAAGATGAGCTGCGACAGGCCGAAGCCGAACGCGCCGACGCTGGCGATCAGGTTGAAGTCCGCGAACTGCGTCGAGTAGTCCGGGATGCGGCGTGGCATGCCGGCGAGCCCGAGGAAGTGCATCGGGAAGAACGTCACGTTCACGAAGATCGTCGACAGCCAGAAGTGCAGCTTGCCGGCGCGCTCGCTGTACATGTGGCCGGTCCACTTCGGCAGCCAGTAGTACGCGGCGGCCATCAGCGCGAAGATCGAGCCGGGCACGAGCACGTAATGGAAGTGCGCCACGACGAAGTAGCTGTCGTGGTACTGGATGTCGGACGGGACGATCGCGAGCATCAGGCCCGAGAAACCGCCGATCGTGAACAGGAAGATGAAGCCGAGGGAGAACAGCATCGGCGTCTCGAACGTCATCGAGCCGCGCCACATCGTGGCCACCCAGTTGAACACCTTCACGCCGGTCGGGACGGCGATGAGCATCGTCGCGAACATGAAGAACATCTGGCCGGTCAGCGGCATGCCCACGGTGAACATGTGGTGCGCCCATACGATGAACGACAGGAACGCGATGGACGCGGTGGCGTACACCATCGAGTCGTGGCCGAACAGCGGCTTGCGCGAGAACGTCGGCAGGATCTCGGAGACCACGCCGAACGCCGGCAGGATCATGATGTAGACCTCGGGGTGCCCGAAGAACCAGAAGATGTGCTGGAACATGACCGGGTCACCGCCGCCGGCGGCGAGGAAGAAGCTGGTGCCGAAGAACTGGTCGGTGAGCAGCATCGTCACGGCGCCGGCCAGGACCGGCATGACCGCGAGCAGCAGGTAGGCCGTGATCAGCCAGGTCCAAACGAACATCGGCATGCGGATCAGCGTCATTTCCGGCGTGCGCATGTTGATGATCGTGACGATGATGTTGATCGCGCCCATGATCGAGCTGATGCCCATCAGGTGGACCGAGAAGATCAGGAACGGAAACGCGTCGCCGGTCTGCAGCACGAGCGGCGGGTACATCGTCCAGCCGCTGGCCGGGGCGCCACCGTCCATGAAGAGCGTCGACAGGAGGATGCCGAACGCGACCGGCAGGATCCAGAACGACCAGTTGTTCATGCGCGGCAGGGCCATGTCGGGCGCGCCGATCTGCATCGGGATCATCCAGTTGGCGAGGCCCACGAAGGCGGGCATGACGGCGCCGAAGACCATGATCAGCGCGTGCATCGTCGTCATCTGGTTGAAGAATTCCGGGTGCACGAACTGCAGGCCCGGGACGGCGAGCTCGGAGCGGATGACCAGCGCCATCAGCCCGCCGATGAAGAACATCGCCAGGCTGAAGATCAGGTACATCGTGCCGATGTCCTTGTGGTTCGTCGTGAACAGCCAGCGCTTGATGCCCTTCTCCGGGCCGTGGTGATCGTGCGCGTCGTGCGAATCTGCTACGGCAGTACTCATGTCCTTGTTACTCCAAGCCTGACTGGTTGCTGGCGAGCGTCACGTCCGTCGTGCCGCCATTGGCTGCGACCCATTCTGCGAATGCCGCCTCGTCGACGACTTCGACGACGACCGGCATGTAGCCGTGGTCCTTGCCGCACAGTTCCGCGCACTGGCCGCGGTACGTGCCGGGCTCCGTTGCCTGGAACCAGGTTTCGTTGACCATGCCCGGGATCGCGTCTTTCTTGACCGCGAGGTCCGGCACCCACCACGCGTGCAGCACGTCGTTCGAGGTCAGCAGGATGCGCACCTTCGCGCCGACCGGCACGACGAGCGGGCGGTCGACTTCGAGCAGGTAGTTGTCGACGGTGAACGGGTCGACGCCGGCGCCCTTCGTGCGCGCTTCGAGACTCGGGCGGGCGAGCGAGGAATAGAACGCGACGTCCTGATCCTGGTACTTGTAGTGCCACTTCCACTGGTAACCGGTCACGACGACGGTCAGGTCCGGCTTCCGCGAGTCCTCGAGCTTGATCATCGTCTCGGCGGCGGGCACGGCCATCACGAGCAGGATCACGACCGGGATGATCGTCCAGACGATCTCGGCGAGCGTGCTGTGCGAGAACTTCGCCGGCGTAGCACCCGCCGCCTTGCGGTGCTTGATCAGCGAAATGATCATGACGCCGAAGACGACGATGCCGATGACCGTGCAGACCCAGAAGGCCATCATGTGCAGGTCGTAGGTCTCGGCACTGAGCTCGGTCACGCCGACCGGCATGTTGACTTCCCAGTCCGCGCTGGCCGCCGCTGCCCAGAAAAGTCCGAGCAAGCCCGTTACGGTATTTCGAATCATTGATGGTTCACCCTGCGGACCCCGGGGGGCCTTCGCATTCCGTCCGCACCCCCCGTGCCGTATCTGGCGATACGAGCCGGCACCGCGCGCTGCGAGCGCGGTTTCGGCAGCAACATCGGGTGGTGTGACAAGATGACCGGCAGCACACGCTGACCGGCGAAAAAAAGCGCGCAAAGTGTACTGAAAGGCCAGCGGCCATGCAATCCTGAAGTCCCCGTACGGGGAACGAAAATGAGTTGCATTACAGCGACTTAGCAGCTGGCGGTGAATCTGTAACAAATGCCCGCCGCGTCAGCGGGGCCGGCGCCGGACCGGGATGGAGCCCGGGTCGATGTGCACGTCGCCGCTCGGGCGTCCGCCGCGGCCCCAGCAATGCCCGTACACGAGTTCGAAGCCGATCCCGACTTCGGCACCGCCCGACGTGGCGGCGAGGGCGGCTTTCAGGCGGGCGAGCCGGCCGCGGCCCGACAGTGATTTTCGTTGCACGGCCAACGGGTTACGGCACCCGGTCGCGGCCAGGTCCCGGACCAGGGCGTCGGCAGAGGCGAAGTCGACGCGCAGCCGGTCGACGTCGAGTACGGGGTCGCGGAGCCCGGCCCGGACCAGCGCGTCGCCGACGTCGTGCATGTCCGGGAAGCCGGGGACGTGCACATCATCGTCGACGGCCGCCCAGGCACGGCGCAGTTCCAGCAGGCTGTCGGGGCCGAATGCGGCGAACGCGAACAGGCCGTCCTTGCGCAGCACGCGGCAGACCTCGGCGGCGAGCGCGGCCGGGTCGCCGAGATACGGCAGCAACAGGTTTGAGAACACGACGTCGACGCTGCCGTCCGCGAACGGCAGGGCATGGGCGTCGCTGCAGACGTAAGCCGCGCGCGACAGGAACCGGCGCCGCGCCCGTGCGGCGACGATCATCGCGGGCGAGACGTCGACGCCGACGACGCGCGCGCCGCGGAAGCGCTTCTCGAGCGCGTTGATCGCACTGCCGGTCGCACAGCCCAGGTCGACGACGAGCCTGGCATCGACCGTGACCGGTGCGAGCCGGGCGAGCAGCCCCTCGCGCGTGTGCGCGTGCACGAAGTCGGCGCTGTCGAACGTCGCCGCGGCGCGATCGAAATTTCGTCGCGCGTGCGCGGTGTTGAGGGAGGGCGTCGGGGGCACGTCGGCGAAGCGCAGCGGTGACGGGGCCGGTTACGTTAGCACGCTTTTTCGGGCGTATCGGGCCGATTCGGCGGCGGCAGGCCGGTAGCGCGGTTCGGTACGGTGGTCGCATGTTGACCGAGGTCCGCCGGGAACTGGCGGTTGCCGTGCGGTGGGTGGTTCGCGAGCTGATGCCGGTGTCCTGCGTGTTCTGCGGGGAGCCGGACGATGACCTCGGCCGTTACGTCTGCCCCGGCTGCGAGGCCGACCTCGTGCGCAACGCGCCGGCCTGCCGCCGCTGCGCGCTGCCGCTGGCGGCCGCGTCCGACGTGCCCTGCGGCGTGTGCCAGGCACAACCGCCGCCGTTCGCGGCGGTCGTCGCGCCGCTCGTCTACACGTACCCGGTGGATGTCGCGATCCGGCAGTTCAAGTTTCACCGCAAGCTTTGGTACGTGCCCGGGTTCGCCGAGATCCTCGTCGCTGCGTCGGCATCACTGCCGCGCGACATCGATGCCGTGCTGCCGGTGCCGCTGCACCGTCTCCGGCAGGTGCGCCGCGGTTTCAACCAGGCGATCGAACTCGCCGCGCCGGTGGCGAAAGCGCGCGGGGTGCCGATGCTGCGCAACGTCGTGCGCCGCCGGCGGACGCCGTACCAGTCCGGCCTGCCGGCGGCGCACCGGCGCCGCAACCTGAAGAACGCGTTCGCCGTACGCGGGCGCATCGACGCCTGCCACGTGCTGATCGTCGACGACGTGCTGACGACCGGGTCGACCTGCCGGCAACTGGCGCTGCTGCTCCGGCAGCACGGCGTGGGCTCGGTGAGCGTGCTCGCGCTCGCCCGCGCGATTACGGATTGAAGCTGTAGTGCAGGACGATGCCGATGAAGACGACGAGACCGATGCGATGGTTCTCGAGGAACGCCCGGAAGCAGGCGGAGGGTTCACGGTCACGCGCGAGCCACAGGTGCCGCGCCATCAGGCAGGCCGAGAGTGCAACGGACAAGTAGTACCAGAAGCCGACCCCGGTGCGCAGGCCGATGAGCACGAGCGTGGCGAGCATGAGGAGCTGCAGCCCGCCGATGACGAAGAGGTCCATGTCGCCGAACAGGATCGCCGTGGATTTCACGCCGATCTTCTGGTCGTCCACGCGATCGACCATGGCGTAAAACGTGTCGTAAATGACGGCCCAGATCAGTGCGGCGGCGAATACCAGCCAGCCGATCACCGGTACGTCGCCAAGCTGGGCGGCATAGGCCATCGGCACGGCCATGCCGAACGCGGCGCCCAGGATGAACTGCGGTACGGACACGAAGCGCTTGATGAACGGGTAGACGATCGTGAGCGCGGCGCCGATCGCCGCGAGGATCTGCGCGGGGCGGTTCAGCATGGCCGCGAGGCCGATCGCGATCAGGCCGAGGGCGGCAAACAGTGTCAGGGCCTCGAGCGGTGCGACGGCGCCGGATGCGATGGGCCGGTTGCGCGTGCGCTCGACGTACGGGTCGATCTTGCGGTCCGCGTAATCGTTCATGACGCAGCCGGCCGAACGCATCACGAATACGCCGATGACGAACACGACGAACAGGCCCTGGTCCGGGTGGCCGTCACCAGCGAGCCACAGCGCCCACAGCGTCGGCCACAGCAACAGCCAGTAGCCGATGGGCTTGTCGATGCGCATCAGCCGGCCGTAGTTCGACAGCTGCGTGCGCAGGTGCGGCGGCAACCATTCCGCGGGGGATTTCATGCGCCGGAGTGTACGTGACTGACGGACCGCGGTGCAGGGCCAATTGAGGTGGCCGGGGCGACCGATTTCCCGTCTGGTCTCCGTCCAACTCCGCATGAGCAGTGTGAATCCGACGCGGCGGACCGACACCGCGATGCCCGTGATCGTGATCAGCCTCCCCGGCGAACGCGAACGCCGGGAGCATGCGCGGCGGCAGCTCGAGATCGCCGGCGTGCCCTTCACGTTCTTCGATGCGATCGGCGGCGAGGCGGCCGCAGCCGGCTATTTCGAGAAGCTGGACGAGGAGGAGTTCGTCCTCAACTGCGGGCGTCGCGTCGTTCCCGGCGAGGTCGGCTGTTTCGCCAGCCACCGCGCACTGTGGGTGCAGTCCGCGGAAACGAACACGCCAGTCGTGATTCTCGAAGACGACTTCAGCCTGACCCCGGCGTTCCCGCAAGCACTCAGGGTTGCGTCCTCGCTCATCGGCAAGCTCGGCTTCATACGCCTGCAGGCCGACCTGCGCGCGCGCAAGGTGGCCGTCGGCCACCCGGACCCCTTTGTCGTTCAGCGCTACACCAAGCCGCCGCACGGTCTGATGGGCTACTGCGTTTCACCGGCCGTCGCCCGTGCCTTCGTCGATGACACGAATGTCCTTGATGCCCCGGTCGACGTGTACGTGAAAAAGTACTGGGAGCACGGCCAGCCGCTTTATGCGCTGACGCCGTACAGCGTCCGGTCGTCGAGCCTTTGCGAGGCGACCGGCATCATCGGGCGCAAAAAGCACACGAAGCCGCTGCCGGTGGCCGCTCGGCGCTTCGCCCGCCGGTGCCGGTGGCTCGTCCGTCGCCTCAGTGCGAACCGGGTGTTTCGCCAGCGCGAGGCCTCCGCCGCGAAGTCTGCCATGGTGCGAGCGGCTGGCCGCGAAGACCGTCGAGGCCCGGCCCGGGGCCAGCAAGGCGACATCGTCCCGCGTAAGTCGTAACCTCTGCGCTCCATCGCCGATCGGGATGCGCCCGCTTCATGTCGATACTGAGCTCCCTGCCCCTGTGGGCCGTGTTCGTACTGACGACCGTGCTGTTCTTCGTGGGCTACGAGGCGGGGCACGTCGCGGGCAGGCGGCGGCGCTCACGCGGCGCCGAAGAGAAGGAGGAACTCGGCTCACTCGTCGGCGCGATGCTCGGTCTGCTCGGCTTCATCATCGCGATCACGTTCGGCAGCCAGCTCGCGCGCTACGATGCGGCGAAGGGGCTGTTGCTTGACGAAGCCACCGCGATCTACACGACATTCCTGCGCGCCGACATGCTGCCGGACGCCGCGCGGGACGAAACGCGCGAGCTGCTGTACCGGTATACGCGGGCACGCAGCGATACGAACCGCGACGTGACCGAGCGCATCCGGGAAGCGGAGCGCTTCCAGGGCGAGTTGTGGCGCATCGCAATCAGTGCATCGCCCGGCATACCGGAGCAGTTCCCGCAGGAGGTCTACTTCGATTCGTTGAACGAGGTGATCGCGCTGCACGAGAAGCGTGTCACAGTGGGCATCTCGCACCGGATGCCCGCAACGTTCTGGATCGTGTTGTACGTGCTGGCGGTCCTGTCGTTCGTCGTCACGGGGTATCACGGCGGCGTGTCTTCGGGCTCGCGTTCGCCCATTCGTCCGATCGCGGTGCTCGGTTTCGCGGTGCTGGTAATGCTGGTGGCCGACCTCGACGATTTCGGCCAGGGCGGACTGCGCGTCGACCAGGCAGCGCTGAACGACGTGGCGGACCGGATGGGTGAGGCGCTGGTCCGGTAGCAACCGCACGGCGCCGGGAATAGTCAGGGGCCTCGATCGATCCTGGAGTAATGCGCGAGCATGCTTCGCACGTTGTCGGCCGGGAAGAAGAGGGCCACAACGCAGGCGAACAGCCCAGCAAGGCACAGCATCGGCCCGATCACGAAGCCTGCGTAAAGGTACTTCGGCGGATCCTTGACCGTCACGAGGAAGAACAGCGCTCCGGCGACGCCGAACACGAGTCCGGCCACGAGCAGCAGCAGGCGCGAACCGAGAGCGGACTGTTCAACGGCAGCACCCGGTTTTCCCGTTCGCCGGGCGAAGTGGATCAACAGCCCGAACACGGCGGCCAGCGCCAGGATAGTCAAGTGCGTCATGGGCTCATCCTGTTCGACGCGAGTCGCGCAGCTTCGTCAAGGTGAAACACCGCGAGGTCCCAGTCGATGGTGTCGCCGGCGTACCACTTGGCGATACAGGTTTCAGCGTCGATGCCGAGGCGGTCGAAGCGGTGTTTCAGCCAGGCTGTGGGGTCTTCGCCGCGCGGGACGGGCTCCAGCGCCGGCGTGTTCGTGAGCAGCGTGCCCTGCGGGTCCCGGAACTCGACGTTACCGCGGAAACGCCGTTCGCAGCTGAAGCCGCCTTCGTGCACCAGCCGGTGATGGTGCCGGCAGAGCAGGACCAGGTTCTCGAGGCTGGTCTCGCCGCCGTTCGCCCAGTGCTCGATATGGTGCCCGTCCACGAAGCGCGTGTGGGTGCAGCCCGGGAACCGGCAGCCCTTGTCCCGCGCGATCAGCGCACGGCGCATTGGCGGCGGAATCGTGCGGGATTTACGGCCGATGGACAGTGGCTCGCCTTTCTGGTCCTTCACCAGCCGGACCAGTGACGCATCGCAGGCGATGCGGCGTGACGTTTCCGCGGTAACGCCGGGGCCATCCTCGATATGCGATGGAGCCTTCTGCGCACCGACGCGTGGTTGGTGTTCCGGAGGCGCATCCCTTGAGGTCGATGCGTGTCCCGATCGCAAGGGGTCGACGGTTCGAGGCGTTACCGCGGTAACGTCGCTGTCACTCGCATCACCGTCCATCAACGTTTCCGCGGTAACGTGCACCACCACCTGGTGCCGGTCGGCGGAGTTGCAGGGCACGTTGTCCGACCCGAGGTAGCCCTCGGCCACCTCGGCCAGTGCATCCGCCCGCCGTGCCGAGATCGGCTCCGGCGTTTCCGCGGTAACGTCTTGGGCATCGGGCGCCGACGTTTCCGCGGTAACGTCCGGCTGCTGCTCGACCGCGGCGTCGAGGGCTTTCAGCACCAGCGCCCCCTGTTCCGGCGACAGCCGTGCCTCGATCACCAGCATGCCGTCCTCGTCGGTGTGATAGTGCAGTGCCCGGGATCGATAGGTCGGCGCCCCTTCTTCCTGGGCGGCCCGCAGCCGGCGCACCCGCCGGAACTTCCGTACCAGCGTCTCGACGTGGTACGCGGTGCCGTGGGTCGCGATCATCATCAGGTACTCCTCATTCTCCGGCGTGGCCACCCGGGTCATGGCCCGCACCTTCGAGTAGCTGACCCGGCCCTCGGAGAATGCAGCAGCGATCGTTGGCAAGCCGGCCAGCGCGTTCGCCACCCGGACTTTCTCCCGCGCGGCGTTCAGGCCGATGCCGCATTTGAAGTTCAGCCAGTGGGCACAGGAGTGCAGGCCGAGGCGCTCCCAGCAGCGTTCGGCGTCGAACTCGCGCAGCAGGGAAAGAAATCGGGCTTCCAGCGCATAGCGGTAGGCGCAGAGTTCGGTGAGTTCGGCGGCAAGGGATTCAGCGCGTTCCCGCGCGGGATTGGAGCGGACGGCAGCCATGACATTCCTCCCTGAGCGAATACTGTGAATACGTACAGTATACTACATAAGTCATTGGCAGGGAACGATAAAGTGGCCCCATCAGCCGGCTTTCCAGGGAAAGGTCAGGGTGGACGCAACCAGGTGTTCAGTGACTGCTTTCGCGAAGACCAGCTGATTGGATCTTCGGGGCTCAGGGGCGGCACTCGGCCAGGAGGGATCTTTCGCAATCCTGTCGATGCCCGAATGAATCATATTCGTAAAGCCAGTGCCCACAGAATTAACGCGAGCGAGGATGCGTAGACAACGAACGCCAATCGACATACCCATCTCTGCGATCGGCTAAGCTCCCATGTTTCGTATTTCATCGGCAAGATGAAGGCGAACGCCAAGTAGAGTGGGCTGGCAATACTGGAAAACACGCCGCTCGGCGCACTGATCTCTGCGTACTCACTGGGTCGTTCTTCGCGAATGATGGCAACGATCATCGCTGTTAGCACGAAAGCCAACGGAGCCAAAGTGAGAAACCAGATAGCACCGGGCCCAGTATCAGACACAAGACACCCCTTGGCTCTCACCAGCACAAAAGTGACAGCAGCAGTCCCCTGAATATATCAGGCGAGCGGTCGCTAATGTCTAAATTGCGGACAGAATCAGTGCGCAGCGTCTGCTTCTTCCAGTAGCAGCCACTGAATGGTCAGGGCATGGGCGGCGCCTTCCGGCCAGGAGCGGGCTTTGCCAATGCGATGCTCATAAGCGCGACTAACGTAGGAGCGGCATCTTGCCGCGATCGCGGCTGGAAGCCGCTCCTACGGCGCTGATGAATTATCGACCGCAGTGGGTCAGTAGCAGCCCGCAAATAGTATCAACTAAGCGACTGCCAGGCGCTCTGCTGCGGACGTAACCGGCAACGAGTACCGGCGCTTGCGCGCGGCTCAATTACACCTTCCCGTAGTGCCCTCGACTCCCGAGCCACCGGCGCACGATCCGTTCCGCGTTGTCCGGCGCGCGGCGTTCGAGGGTCTCCGCCGCGACCTGCACCTTCGGCATCAGCGACGCGTCTCGGCCAAGGTCGGCGACGCGGTAGTCCGGCAGGCCCGTCTGGCGCGTACCGAGCAGCTCACCCGGCCCGCGCAGCTCGAGGTCCCGTTGTGCCACGACGAAACCGTCGTTCGATTCGCGCAGCACCGCGAGCCGGCTTTTCGCGAGTTGGCCGAGCGGCGGCTTGTACATCAGCACACAGTGGCTTTGCGCCGCGCCGCGGCCGACGCGCCCGCGCAACTGGTGCAGTTGCGACAGCCCCATGCGTTCCGCATTCTCGATGATCATCAGGCTCGCGTTTGGCACGTCGACCCCGACCTCTATCACCGTCGTCGCGACGAGCAGCTGGATCAGCCCTTCCTTGAACGCGCGCATGCCCTTCTCTTTTTCCGCTGGCCGCATGCGACCGTGCACGAGCCCGACCCGCACGTCCGGCAGTGCCTCGGTGAGCATCGCGTAGCTCGCCTCCGCCGCCTGGTAGTCGAGCAGCTCCGACTCCTCGATCAATGGGCACACCCAGTACGCCTGCCCGCCCGCTGTACACGCCGAATGCACGCGCTGAACGACCTCGTCGCGCCGCGTATCCGGGATCGCGACCGTCTGTACGGGCTGGCGGCCGGGCGGAAGTTCGTCGATGACCGACGTGTCGAGGTCGGCGTACGCCGCCATCGCCAGCGTGCGCGGAATCGGCGTCGCGGTCATGACGAGCTGGTGCGGATGGCCGCCCGGCCCCGCACCCTTGTCGCGCAGCGCCATGCGCTGGTGCACGCCGAAGCGGTGCTGTTCGTCGATCACGATAAGGCCGAGGTTCGCGAACTCGACGCCCTCCTGGAACAGCGCGTGCGTGCCGACGACGACGGATGCCGAGCCGTCGGCTATGGCGGCGAGCGCTTCCCGCCGCGCACTCGCCTTCTGGCTACCGGACAGCCACGCGGGCTCAATGCCGAGCGGGCGAAACCAGTCGCTGAAGCTGCGCCAGTGCTGTTCGGCGAGCAACTCGGTCGGCGCCATGATCGCGGCCTGCACGCCGTTCGCCACGGCCTTGCGGCAGGCGATCGCGGCGACGACGGTTTTGCCCGAGCCGACGTCGCCCTGGATCAGGCGCATCATCGGATGTGATCTGCCGAGGTCGGCAAGTATCTCGCCGACCACGCGTCGTTGTGCACCCGTCAACTCAAACGGCAATGCCGAAACGAACGCGTCGACTTCGGCGCCGCCACCAGTCAGCGCCGGCGCAGCTTCGGTCGCGGCGAGGGCACGCAGTCTCTTGAGGCTCAGGTAATGCGCGAGCAGCTCCTCGAACGCGAGGCGTTGCTGGCAGGGATGTTCGCCCGCCGCCAGCTTCGCCACGTCGGCGTCGGGCGGCGGGTTGTGCAGCATCTCGATCGCGTCGGCGAGCGGCGGCATCGAGAACTTCGCGAGCGTGTCCGCCGGCAGCAGTTCTTCGGGCGGCTCCCGGCGCATCTGCTTCAGCGCCTGGTTGACGAGGTTGCGAAGACGACCCTGCCCCACGCCCTCGGTCGCAGGGTAGATCGGCGTCAGCGCGTCGTTGATCGCGGCGTCCTGCCCGGCGCGGAGAATGCGGTACTCGGGGTGGATGATCTCGAGCCCGGCGCCGCCTTTACGGACCTCGCCGTAGGCGGTGACCTGCACGCCCGCACGGAACTGCTCCTGCTGCGCCTTCGAGAAGTAGAAGAAGCGCAGCGTGAGCTGGCCGCTGCCGTCGCTGATGCGCACGAGCAGGTTGCGGCGGCCGCGAAACGCGACTTCCGACAACAGCACTTCGCCGCTCACGAGGCAACGCATGCCCGCCGCCAGCGCGCCGAGCTTCACGAGCTGCGTGCGGTCCTCGTAACGCACAGGCAGCAGGAACAGCAGGTCCTCGACCCGGTTCAGGCCGAGCTTCTCGAGCTTCGTTGCCAGCGCCGGGCCGACGCCGGCGAGTTGGGTCAGCGCATCAGAGAGCAAGAATCGCGTCTGCCTCGACGTCGACGCCCTTCGGCAGCGAGGCGACGCCGACCGCCGCGCGCGCCGGGTAGGGTTCGGCGAAGTAGCCGGCCATGACCTCGTTCACGGTGGCGAAGTTGCCGAGGTCGGTGAGGAATATCGTGAGCTTGACGACGTCGTCGAGCGAGCCGCCGGCCTCCTCGGCCACGGCCTTCAGGTTCTCGAAGACCTGCTTCGCGCGGGCCGCGAAGTCGCCGGCGATCACGTCGCCGGTGGTCGGGTCGAGCGGGATCTGCCCGGACAGAAACACGAGGTTGCTCGTGCGGATGGCCTGCGAATAGGTGCCGATGGCCGCCGGTGCGGCGTCCGTGTGGATTGCTTGCTTGCTCATTCTCGCTCCGTGGTGTTCAGGCGCAGTCGCGTATGACGCGGATGACGTTCGGCATCTTGCGCACGTTGCGCATGATCTGCGCGAGATGCCGCCGGTCGCGTACCAGTAACAGGAACGACAGCATCGAGCAATCGTCGTGGCGCCCGAGCACCTCCACCTGCTCGATGTTCGAGCCGCAATCGGCGATCGTGGCCGCGACTTCGGCCAGCACGCCGGTCTTGTTGCGCGTCTCGCACTGGATCTGGGTCTGGAACTCGCGTGCGATTTCGCTCTCCCAGGTCACCGCGATCCATTTCTCCGGCTGCTTGCGGAAGTTGCTCAGGTTGCCGCAGACGTTGCGGTGAATGACGACGCCGCGGCCGGAGCTCAGGTAGCCCATGACCTCGTCGCCCGGGATCGGGTAGCAGCACTTGGCGTAGGAGACGACCATGCCTTCGGTGCCGGCGATCGTCAGGCTCGCCTGCTCGGTGGCGACGTCGCCCTCCACCTTGCTGCCCAGCAGGAAGCGCGCGGTCAGCGGGGCGAGGCGTTCGCCCAGCCCGAGCTGCTCGTAGAGCTCCGACGCGTTGTTGAAACCGAGCTCCGTCAGCGCCTCGTTCATGCGGACCTTACCGATCTTGCGGAGCGACGAGTCGAGATCCTTCAGCGAGCGGTCGAGCAGCCGCTTGCCGAGATCGATCGACTCGTTCGAGCGCAGGTTCTTCATGTACTGGCGGATCGCGGTGCGCGCTTTCGCCGTGCGCACGAACGTCAGCCAGTTCGGGTTCGGGTTCGCGTTGCGGCTCGTGACGGCCTCGACCGTCTGGCCGTTCGATAACTGCGTGCGCAGCGGCACCAGTGCCCGGTCGATCTTCGCGGCGACCGTGTGGTTGCCGATGTCGGTGTGTACCGCGTAGGCGAAATCCACGGTCGTCGAGCCCTTGGGCAGCGGCATGATGTCGCCCTTCGGCGTGAACACGTAGATCTTGTCCGGAAACAGGTCGACCTTGACGCTCTCGAGAAACTCCTCGGACGAGTCCGTCTTCTGCAATTCCGCAAGGCTCGAGAGCCATTCGCGGGCGCGGCGCTGCGGCGTGGCGTCGACGCGGTCCTCGGCCTTGTACTGCCAGTGCGAGGCGACGCCCGACTCGGCAACGCGGTCCATGTTGCGCGTCCGGATCTGCACTTCGAGCGGCAGCCCCTTCGGGCCGAACAGCGTCGTGTGCAGCGACTGGTAGCCGTTGATGCGCGGGATGGCAATGTAATCCTTGAAGCGGCCGGGCATTGGCTTGTACAGGCCGTGCACGATGCCCAGCACCTGGTAGCAGGTGGTGGGGTCGTCGACGATGATGCGGAAGCCGTACACGTCGACGACGTCGGACAGCAGGCGCTTCTTCTCCGCCATCTTCTTGTAGATGGAGTACAGGTGCTTCTCGCGGCCGATGACCTCGGCCTCGATCTCCTCGGCCTCGAGCGCAGTCTCGAACTCCTCCGAGATGCGCTTCACGATCTGCTTCTGCGTGCCCTTGCTCTTCTTCAACGCCTTGTCGAGCACGCGGTAGCGCATCGGGAACAGGTAACGGAAGCCGAGGTCCTCGAGCTCCACCTTCATGCGGTTGATGCCGAGGCGGTTCGCAATCGGGGCGTAGATGTCGAGCGTCTCGCGGGCGATGCGGCGCTTCTTTTCTTCCGGCATTGCGCCGAGCGTCTTCATGTTGTGCAGGCGGTCCGCGAGCTTGACGAGGATGACGCGGATGTCCTCGATCATCGCGAGCATCATCTTGCGGAAGCTCTCGGCCTGCGCCTCGGCGCGGGAGCGGAACTGTATCTGGTCCAGCTTGCTGACGCCGTCGACGAGCAGGGCCACCTCGTCGCCGAACTTCTCGCGGATGTCGTCCAGTGAGGCGTCGGTGTCCTCGACGACGTCGTGCAGGATCGCCGCGGCGATCGCCTGCGCGTCGAGGTGCATGTCGGCGAGTTCCTGCGCCACCGCGACCGGGTGCGTGATGTACGGCTCGCCGGTCTTCCGCGTCTGGCCCTCGTGGGCCGCGGCGCCGAAGTCGTAGGCGCGCATGATGATGGCTACCTGGTCATCGGGCAGGTAGGTCCCGAGGGTCGCGACCAGCCGATCGAAGCCGCGGTCGCGCCGCAGCGCGGCCGGGAGCTTCGAGAACAGGGTGGCGGCGTAGTCCATGGCTCGATCATACCGCTATCCCCGGGGGCGGAAAGGTCCGGGGACGTCCTGCCGCTCGCGCAAGCCCTGCGGAAATGGAGAGGGCTGCTCGTGAGAATGACGACAATGACCGAGCCGCATCCGGTCCGGATGTCGACACCGTCGCTTCGGGAAGCGAACCCGGAAAAATAGCGGCCGGCGGGAAGTTCGCCAAGTGCCGATCACAACGTCAGGATTCGTCGGCGGAGAATCAAAGGCTTGGCGAAAGCGCTCCGGCCCAGTAGATTGTTCGGCCGGTCAAATTTGCGCAGAACGGCGGCGCCGTCCCGCAACAGGTCTGCAAAGCACACATTTGACAATTCCCGGGGCGTGGAAGACGCTCGCCGGATTCGCGGGTCGTTGATCGAAAGGGGGGAGATTCGATGGACTTGATCGGTCGTGCTGCATTCGCCGGCACCGAATCCTCGTGCTCCCGTTCCGACGCGCTATTCCATTGACAGGAGCGGGCGCCCGGCCCGGCACGGATTATCACCATGAAACACATCTCGCGCTTCACCTTCCTTCTCTGCCTTCCGCTACTCGCCCATGCCGAACGCCTGCCGGTCGAGTCCTTCGGGCACCTGCCGGTCGTGGACATGCCATCCGTCACACCCGATGGGCGCTACGTTGCCGCCGTCCTGCACAGCGATGACGGCCCGACCATCGCCGTCGGCGAATTCGGCTCCCGCGAACTCGACGCCATCGTGCGCCTGAAGTACGGCGAGGACCGCATCGAGTACATCGAATGGGCCAACAACGACCGGCTGCTGGTCTCCGTGAGCAAGGCCGAGCGCGGTGGCCGGACGCCGTTCCGCGTCAGCCGCCTGTACCAGGTCGGCCGGGACGGCAGCGACATGAAGCAGATTCGCCGCAAGGAAGTCGGCGGCCTGTATGCGCGTGACCGGTACATCGATACCGACACGGTCCTGTCGATGCTGCCGGACGACCCGGAGCACATTCTCATGGAGCTCTGGGACAGCCGCGACAACGGCTTTGCCGTGTTTCGCGTCAACCTCGAGAAGAACAGCTTCGAGAAGCTGTTCGCGAACACCTATGATGTCGACCGCTGGTACGTCGATGGCACCGGCAAGGTCGTGCTCGGCATCGAGCGCTTCCAGAACCGCCTGACCACGTGGTACCGGCCGGGTGACGGCAACAAATGGGAAGTGCTCGACGAGCGCGAGCTGTTCGAGAGCGATTCCTTCAACGTGATCGCCATCGAAGGCGACGAGGCGATCGTCCTTTCCGACCGGGAGACGCGCTACGATTCTGCGTGGCGCTACGACCTGAAGGCCGGCGAGTTCGGCGAATTGATCTTCAGCCCGCAGGACCACGACATCAGTAGCGCCATTCTCTCGAACGACCGCACCCGCGTCATCGGCTTCTCCTGGCTCGATCACTACCGCGAGGATCACTACACCGACCCCGCCGCCGCCAAGACCTACGAGACCATCAAGACCAGCCTGCAGGGCTATTCGACCTACATCGCGTCGGCCAGCGACGATATGCAGAAGCTGATCGTCGTCGCCCAGCGCGACAACGCCGCGCCGAAGTACATCTGGATGGACCTCACGCGGCCGGCAGGCGGTGCGTGGTTCGCCCAGTACCCGTACCTCGAAGGCAAGACGCTGGCAACGAAGACGCCGTTCGCGTTCGAGACCAGTGACGGTACCCGTGTCGAGGGCTATCTCACATTGCCCACGGAGCCCACCAGCGAAAAGCCGTCGCTGGTCGTCCTGCCGCACGGCGGACCCTGGTCGCGCGACACCCAGAGCTTCGATCCGTGGGTGCAGTTCATCGCGAACCGCGGGCATGCGGTATTGCAGGTGAATTTCCGGGGATCTCGCGGCTTCGGGTCAAACTTCGAAGTGGCCGGCTACAAGGAATTCGGTCAGGCTATGCAGAAGGACGTCTACGACGCCATCGACTGGCTGGAAAGCCAGGGCACGGTGGACACGTCGAACGCCTGCGTCGTCGGGTTCAGCTACGGGGGCTACGTGGCGCTCACGGCGGCATGGCAACAGCCGAAGCGCTTCCGTTGCATCGCGTCGTTCGCCGGCATCGCCGACCTCTACCAGATGGTGCGATCGGAATCCATGCACACCGCAACGAAGCTCGTGCACGCGCAGATGATCGGCGACATCGGCAACGACGCCGACGCGGCGATGCTTCGCGAGCAGTCCCCGGTGAACCACGTGCGTGAAATGAAAGCGCCGATCCTGCTGATCCACGGCACGGAAGACACGCGGGTCGGCGTGGACCAGTCCCGGGACTTCGAGGTGAAGGCGAAGCAGGCCGGTCTCGACGTCGAGTACATCGAGATCGAGGACGGAACGCACTTCCTCGACGAACACCACAACCGGCTGACGGTCTTCAAGGCACTGGACGCTTTTCTGGACAAGCACCTGTAGGACGAGCGGTCTCTGCTAGGATAGTCGCCGACGCCGGATACGGCGTAACAGGCGGCGACATGATCCTGTCCGACGCACCGGTTCGACCGACACGACTCAGGCTCCTCGTTGCGAATGTCATCGCAACCGGGCTGGTCGCGGCGCTGCTCGGCCTTGCCGGCCTGGTCGCGAGCCGGTTCGTGGTCGATGCCGGCCGGATCGATTCAGGGCGCCTGCAGGTCGCGATCGTGCAGCCGACAGACGTGCGGCCAGCGCCGACAGGCGACGAGGATGCCGCCGGTCAACCGGCGTCACGGCAAGAGCCACCGGGCCGCGCCGTAGCCGAGCCGCTGCCGTCGCGCACGAGCGCATCAGCACCCGTGACGACCGACCACCGGCAGGCGCCCGACCTGCAACGCATCGCGGCCGATGCGGTCCGTTCGGTGATCAGCGACGTCGACCGCGACGAGTCACTCCGCGCCGGCATGTGGCGCCAGTCCGGTTCCCTGATGTTCCGCCCCTCGGGCCAGCCCGTCGCTGACGTGGACGAACCGGTACTCGAGGATTTCCGTTTCCGGCCCAAAGTGCACGTGGCCGGGCTCGGCGTCACGATCGGCTCCTGCTTCATCGGTGTTCCGCTGGTCGGCGTGCCGGTGGAAGACCGCACCGTGGCGATCACGCTGTTCGTCTGCGCGCGGGACTCCGGTTAGCTCCACATCACGGTCCCGGGCAGGCGCGGCCCGACCGTCGTTCGCTACCCCGGCTGGTAAAGCACCCCCGGCAGCCACAGCGCCACCGACGGGAAGACCACCAGCAACAGCAACACCAGGACGAGCGGCACCAGGAACGGCAGCGTCGCGCGCACGCACTCCTCGAATTTCAGTCGCGAGACCTTCGCGAGTACGTACAGCACCATGCCGACGGGCGGCGTCAGCAGGCCGATCATCAGGTTCAGCACCAGCACGATGCCGAGGTGCACCGGGTCAATGCCGGCCGCCAGCGCGACCGGCAGCACGAGCGGCGCAAGGATCGTGATCGCCGCGATCGTCTCCAGGAAGAACCCGACGACGAAAACGAGGAGCATGATCAGCAGCAGGAGCAGCGTCGGGTTCTCCGTCACTCCCGTGAGCAGGCCGGCCAGGTCCACCGCGACCTGGTTCAGCGTCAGCACCCACGCGAACAATGCCGCCGACGCCACGATCATCAGGATGGACGCGGTGATCTCGGCCGTCTCGACGAGGATGCTGCACACCGCGCGCCAGTCGAGCGTGCGAAATACGAGCCCGCCGACGAGGAGGGTGTAGACCACGGCGGCCACCGCCGCCTCGGTCGGCGTGAAGATGCCGAACACGATGCCGCCGATGATCAGCACCGGCGCGAACAGGGGCAGCAACGCGCGCCCGAACAGTCCCAGCAGTTCCCGACGCGCGAACGTCCGGTCACGCGGATAGCCGCGGCGCACGGCGAGCACGTGCACCATGACCATCAGCGCCAGTGCCATCAAAAGGCCCGGTACCAACCCGGCCGCGAAGAGCTGGCCGATCGACACCTCCGCGACCACGCCGTAGATAATGAGCGGCAGCGACGGCGGAATGATCGGGCCGATCGTCGACGAGGCCGCCGTTATGCCGACCGCAAAGCCGCGATCGTAGCCCGCATCACGCATCGCCTTGATTTCGACCGCGCCGAGCCCGCCGGCGTCCGCCACCGCGGCGCCGGACATGCCGGCAAAGATCATGCTCGAGCCGATGTTGACGTGGCCAAGCCCGCCCGGCGCCCAGCCGAACAGGCCACGGGCGAGCGCGAAGATGCGGTCCGTGAACCCGGAGGCATTCATCAACTGCCCCGCAAGCACGAAGAACGGGATCGCGATCAGCGGGAAGCTGTTGATACCGTTGATCATCGTGTGCACGGCCGCGCTCGCCGGGATGTCTGCCCCGATGAAGTACAGGAGCGACGCGACGCCGAGCGCAACGTGCACCGGCGTGCCGGCGAACAGCAGCGCAAGCAGCAGCGCGAGGACGAGCAACAGTTCCATCAGCCGGCCGCTTCCTCGCTGCAGCTTGCCTCGAGCTCCGCGAGTATCTCCTCCGGCGACTGGCGCCAGCGCCGCCGGGCGCGGGCGATCGCGAAGCCGGTGCAGGCGATGAGCGCCGCGCCCACGACGAAGTACACGAGGGCCTTGGGCGCGTCGACGGAGACCATGCGCTGGTCCGTCACGCGCGCGAGCTGGATGGCGAGTACGCCGAGCACGAGGTGGTATGCGACGCCCAGCACTTCCGTGCCCAGCGTAAGGGGCTTCAGGTTCTCGATGCGGGTACGCCGAAACAGCACTTCGAGAAACAGGTGCTCACCTTTGCGCAGCGCGCCGACCGCGCCGACATAGGCAACGGCGATCAGCAGGTACCGCGCAATCTCCTCGGTCCAGCCGAGGCTGTCGTTCAGCACGTAGCGCGTGAAGAACTGCAGGAACACGATCGCCAGCAGCGCGACGAACAATACGAGTGCCGGCACGTCGGCCAGGTCCGGCCACCGGCTCGATCGGGCGCTCACGGAGCCGCGAGAGCGCGCAGGCGCCGAAAGTACTCCCCTCCGATGGGCTTGCCTGCCTCGGCCAGCGCCGGCGCGAGCACATCGCGGAACGCATCGCGGTCCACGTCGACCACCGTGAGGCCCTGCGCGCGGAACCAGTCGGCAAGCTCCCGCTCCTGCCGGTCGATCTCGTTGGAGGCGCGTTCGTTGGATGCCGCAATCACGTCGAAGAGGACGTCACGCATCGGGTCGTCCAGCCGCTCGAGGGTGTGTGGCGAGACCAGTGTCAGCAGCGAGTTCGACATGTGGCCGGTCAGGCTGATGTGCGACTGCACCTCGTAGAAGCGCTTGAAGCGTATCGTCGTGAGCGGGTTCTCCTGCGCGTCGACCACGCCCTGTTGCAGCGCGAGATAGACCTCCGCGAACGGCATCGGCGCGGAATTGGCGCCGGTGTTGTCGGGCATCAGCAGGTACAACGGTGCATTCGGTACGCGGATCTTCAGGTTCTTCATGTCGTCCGGGTGACGGATCGGCCGGTTGGCCGTTACGTGCCGGAACCCGTAGTAGACGAATCCGGCCACCGTTATCCCGGTAACGTGGCGAAAGTTTTCCGCGATTTCGCGGAAAAGCTCGCTGTCGCGAAACGCCTTCCAGTGCGCGTAGTCATCGATGGCGAACGGGTGCTCGGCGATTGCAATCGGCGGGTACTGTGGCGCGACCAGTGACGGTCCGGTGTAGATGACGTCGATGGCGCCGATGCGGATCGCCTCGTTCAGGCTCACTTCGTTGCCGAGCACCGACGCCGGGTAAACCCGGATGCGGTACCGGCCGCCGGTACGCTCCTCGAACTCGGCCGCCGCCGCCAGCGCCTCCTGGTGGTAGGGCGAGCTGATTTCGTAGACGTGCGCCCAGCGCAGTTCGCCGCTGCTGCCGGGTCGCAGCAACAGGCCCACGGCAGCGACGCCCGCCACCGCCAGGAGCAACAACGAGGTCCGGTAGGTACGGAAGAAACGCACGGACGCGTCAGGCCACGCCGAGCCGGGCTGACCGGCACCGCCTTCGCGGTGAGTACGTGACTGGCGCTCGCTTAACGATGAGGCGTACTGCCCCCGGTCGGGCGGGTCATCATCCGCGTACAGGAGCAGGCGAGGCGGTCCGTGGTCTTCTCGCAGATCTTCTGCTGGCCGGGCGGGCACACCGCCGGGCCTTCCACGTCACGGGCGGCCCGAGCGTTGTCCTGGACCTCCGGGTCGGTGGCGCAGCCGGCGAGCGCCAGCGCCGCGAGAACCAACAGGGTCTTGCCGTTCGTCATGGTGGTACCCCCCGAACCGAGTCTAGTGCATGACACCGGTTCCCGCTAGCGAACGGCGGAAGGGGTCAGGCCGGTCGCCCGGCCTGGCGGATCGACGAGGGATCAGTCCCCGATCGAGATGCCGCGGAGCGGCATCAGGTCGTCGGCGAGGTCCGGCTGTTGCAGCAGTTCCTCGGCCGGCGGCTGCTCGATCTCGTCGAGGATGGCCGGCGTCACGTGGCCTTCCGCGATCTCGCGCAGTGCGATGACGGTGGGCTTGTCGTTCTCGAGGTCGACCATCGGGTCGGCGCCGTGGGCGATGCGGCGCGCGCGCTTGGCGGCAACCAGCACCATTTCGAAGATGTTGTCGATGTTGTCGAGGCAGTCCTCGACGGTAATGCGTGCCATGTCGGTTCCTTCACCGGGGCCGGAGGGGCCCGTTCAGTCGATGGCGGCAGACTAGCGGCGGTCGCGGCAGCCAGGCCACCCCATATAACCACACGTTATATAAGGCACCTGCAAGGTATTGTTTTCAATCGGAATCCGTCGTCCCTGCGGCCAGTCGCGCCACCATCTCGGCGGCGACAGGGGCCGCCGCGTCCGCGTCGTAGCCGTCCCGGCAGTCGAGGTGCGCGATGCCGCCGTAGTGCATGCCGAGGTATTCGAACGTGTCCCGGAACATCTCGACGAACGGCTCCGGCGCGTCCGGGTAGATCGAGGTACTCACGATGTAGGCCGTCTTGTCCCGCAGCCGCCGGCCTTGCGGGAGCAGCTCCGGCAGGTCGAGCAGATCGCAGACCCGGTCGAGGAATATCTTCATCGGCCCATTCGGGCCGTACCAGTACACCGGCGTCGCGAACACGATGCGCGGGTAGTCGAGCACGCGTTGCATGAGCGGCTCGAAGTCGTCGTCGCGGTTGGAGTGTTCGTAATCGTAGGGCGCGATCGCGAACGGCGCGAGGTCGACCACGTCCATGCTCGTGCCCGCCGCGATCGCATCGATCAGTTGCCCGGTGTTGCCGTGCCGCCGCCCGCTCGAGAACAGCGCGATCGCGAACGCGCTCACGTCCCGACGATGTCCCCGACCGCGGCGCGCAGCGCGGGCTCGTTCGTCGACGTCGCATCGCCGTGCCCGTCCACCACCGCGAGCAACCGCGCGACCGCGTCGTCCAGGTCGTCGTTGATGATCACGTGGTCGAACTCGCTCCAGTGGCTGATGTCGCCGAGCGCGTCGCGCAGGCGCCGCTGGATGACGTCCTCGGAATCCGTGCCGCGCGAACGCAGCCGTCGTTCGAGCTCCTCGACCGACGGCGGCATGATGAAGATCGACACGCACTCGGGCATCGCGTCGCGGACCTGCTGCGCGCCTTGCCAGTCGATCTCGAGGATCACGCCGTGGCCCTCGCCCAGGTGCTTCTCCACCTGCCGCCGGCTCGTGCCGTACAGGTTGTCGAATACCTCGGCCGACTCCAGCATTTCGCCGGCGTCGCGCAGCCGCTCGAATTCGTCGCGCTCGACGAACAGGTAGTCCACGCCGTGCGCCTCGTTGCGCCGCTTGCGCCGCGTCGTGTACGAAATCGAGAAGCGGAGCTCGGGGCGGCTCGTCACCAGCGCATGCACCAGCGTCGTCTTGCCGGCACCCGACGGCGCGGCGATCACGAACAGGCGCGGCGCGTCGTCGCTATTCGACATTCTGGATCTGCTCGCGCATCTGCTCGATCAGCACCTTCAGGTCGACGGCGGCCTTCGTCGTCTCGGCGTCGGCGGACTTCGAGCCGAGCGTGTTCGCCTCGCGGTTCAGTTCCTGCATCAGGAAGTCGAGTCGACGGCCGACCGGCTCGTCGCTCGCCACCGCGTCGCGGATCTCCTTCACGTGGCTCGCGAGCCGGTCCAGTTCCTCGTCGACGTCGAGCTTCTGCGCGACGAGTGCGAGCTCGGTTTCCAGCCGCGCCGGGTCAGCCTCGATGTCGAGCTTCTCGATGCGCTCCCGCTGCCGGACGCGTGTCGCCTCCAGGACCTCGGGCATGCGCGCGCGCACGGTATCGGCGATGCGCAGCACCTCGTCGCAGCGCGACAGGATCATCGCCTCGATGCGCTCGCCTTCGCTGCGGCGCATTGCGGCCAGCGCATCGAGCGTGGTTGCGAGCAGGGCCGTGGCCTCGCGGGCGAGCGGTTCCGCGTCGACCTCCGCCGGCCGGATGACGCCGGGCCAGCGCAGCACGTCCACGGGGTTCACGTCGTCGGCGTCCGGCAGCGCGTCGGCGATCTCACCGAGCCGCTTCCCGAGCAGTGCCACGAGTTCCGTGTCGAGCTGCATGTCGGACGACGCGTCGAGTGCGCGCCGGAAGTTCAGCAGGCACTCCACCTTGCCGCGATTCAGCCGCTCGCCGATGAGCTGCCGGAATGCCGCCTCGCTGGCGCGCAGGTCGTCCGGCATCTTGAACGTTATGTCCAGATAGCGGTGATTCACCGCGCGCAGCTCGCAGGTCAGCGCGCCCGGCGCGGATTCCGCCGATGCTCGCGCAAAGCCGGTCATACTGTGTAACATCGACGTCCTTCTCCCGAATCCCGGGGGCATAGTAAAAGCCCCGGCAGCAGAACGAAACTCCATGCAGGTCGAATACGCCAAGGTCTCCGCGCTCGGGGACCGGCAGGACAACCAGGACCGCGGTGCCGTCGTCGTCGCGAAGGACGCGGCGATGCTGTTGGTCTTCGACGGCATGGGCGGCCACTCCGACGGTGCGCGCGCCGCAGAGACGGCGCTCAAGGTCGTCCAGGACCTGTTCACGGCTGCGAAGCTGCCGGTGCTCGACCCGCAGGGTTTCCTCTACGCCGCACTGGCGCGGGCGCACGACGAGGTCGTCGCGCTCGGCAAGGACGTGGCCGTGGACTTTCGTCCCCGGGCCACCTGCGCGATCTGCCTGGTGCAGGAAGCGGGTTCGTTCTGGGCGCATATCGGCGACAGCCGCATCTACCAGGTGCGGAACGGCCGCGTGCTCTCGCGCTCGCGCGATCACAGCCACGTCGAGGTGCTGATCCAGGAAGGCGCGATCAGCGAGGAAGAGGCGCAGGACCACCCGATGCGCAACTTCGTGGAGTGCTGCCTGGGCGGTGACGCGCCGGTGCCGGACATGACGATCACGCCGAAGCAGCCACTCGCGGCCGGCGACGTGTTGCTGGCCTGTTCCGACGGGCTGTGGTCCGGCCTCGGCGACGACGACATGGCCGAGATCGGCACGCCGGGCGACGACAACCTCGCCGAGAACCTGAAGAACCTGAGCCTCAAGGCGTTGAACGCGAACTCCCCGTACAGCGACAATACGACGGGCACGGCGCTCCGCTGGCTCGGCCCCTGACCGGCGCGGCAGCGCCAGGAGACCCATCATCATGCGACCGAGCGGCCGTGACGCGGGCGAAATGCGCCCCGTGTCCTTCACCACCGATTTCACGCGACACGCCGAGGGCAGCGTCCTCGCCGCGTTCGGCGATACGCGCGTCCTGTGCACCGCCACGGTCGAGCCGCGCGTCCCGCCGTGGATGCGCAACCAGGGCACGGGCTGGGTCACCGGCGAATACGGCATGCTGCCGCGCGCGACGCACACGCGCTCGGCCCGCGAAGCCGCCCGCGGCAAGCAAAGCGGCCGCACGATGGAGATCTCGCGCCTGATCGGCCGCTCGCTGCGCGCGGTGATCGACCTTGCCGCGCTCGGCGAAAACACCGTCACGCTGGACTGCGACGTGTTGCAGGCCGACGGCGGTACGCGCACGGCGTCGATCAGCGGCGCTTACGTGGCACTGGCGCTCGCGATGCGGCGGCTGAACGCGAACCGCAAGCTGAAGAAGAACCCGTTGCACGGCCAGGTGGCCGCGATCTCCGTCGGCATCTACCGCGGCGTGCCGGTGCTGGACCTCGATTACGACGAGGACTCGGACGCCGAGACGGACATGAACGTCGTCATGAACGATGCCGGTCACTTCATCGAGGTGCAGGGCACCGCGGAAGGACATGCGTTCACGGGCGACGAGCTCGCATCGATGCTCGGGCTCGCCCGCGACGGGGTGGCGAGCATCGTCGAGGCGCAGAACCTCGCCCTCGACGCGGCCGTCTGAACCGGCGATGCCCAAGCCGACGACCCTCGTGCTTGCGAGCGGCAACCCCGGCAAACTTCGGGAACTCGCCGAGTTGCTCGCGCCGCTCAACGTGACGATCGTGCCGCAGTCCGACTACGGCGTCAGCGAGGCCGACGAGACCGGCACCACGTTCGAGGAGAACGCGATCATCAAGGCCGAGCACGCGATGCGGGCGACCGGGCTGCCGGCGATCGCCGACGATTCCGGTCTGGCCGTCGACGCGCTCGACGGCCGTCCCGGCGTGTACTCGGCGCGCTATGCCGGCCCGGGTGCGAGCGACGAGGCGAACGTCGACAAGCTGCTCGCCGAGCTCGGCGACAATGCCGAGCGCGGCGCCGCGTTTCACTGCGTCGTCTGCTTTGTCGCGCCGGACCAGGCCGAGCCCGTGCTCGCGCGCGGCGAGTGGCGCGGCGAGATCCTTCACGAGCGTCGCGGCACCGGCGGCTTCGGCTATGACCCGGTGTTCCTCGACCCGGCCTCCGGCCGCGCGTCCGCCGAGCTCACGCCGGACGAGAAAAACGCCCGCAGCCACCGCGGCAAGGCGCTCAGCGCACTCTCCTTGCAGCTGAGCCAGCGTTACGGCGCATGAACGCGCCGCCGCTCGCGCTGTACCTGCACCTGCCCTGGTGCGTGCAGAAGTGCCCGTACTGCGACTTCAACTCCTACACGGCCGGGCCCGACGCACCGCGTGAACGGTACGTGGATGCCGTCGTCCGCGACCTGGGCCTTGAAGCGCGGCGCGCGCCGGACCGCGACATCACGAGTGTGTTCATCGGCGGCGGCACGCCGAGTTTCTTCCCGCCGGCCGCGATCGCCCGGATCCTCGAAGCGGCCAGCGCCCGTTTCCGGCTCGTGCCGGACGTCGAGATCACGATGGAGGCGAACCCGGGCACCGTCGAGTTCGGCGACCCGGCCGGCTATCGCGCCGCCGGCGTGAACCGCCTGTCCATCGGCGCGCAGTCGTTCTCCGCCGATGCGCTGAAGACGCTCGGCCGTATCCACGGCGTGGACGACATTCATCGCGCCGTCGACGCGGCGCGCGCCGCGGGCTTCGAGCGCCTGAACCTCGACCTGATGCACGGACTGCCCGGCCAGGACGTGGGCGCGGCGACGACCGACCTGGAAGCCGCGCTCGCGCTCGATCCCGGCCACCTGTCCTGGTACCAGCTCACGCTCGAGCCGAACACGGTGTTTCACGCGCGGCCGCCGGCCGGATTGCCGGACGACGAGCTCGCGTGGGATATCCAGAGCGCGGGGCACGCGTTGCTCGAGGAACACGGCTACCGGCAGTACGAGGTGTCGGCGTGGGCGCGCCCCGGCGACGAGTGCCGCCACAACCGCAACTACTGGACGTTCGGGGACTACCTCGCGGTCGGTGCCGGCGCGCACGGCAAGCTGACGGTCCCGGATGGCGTGCGCCGCTACCGGAAGCCGGCGAACCCGCTGGGCTACCTCCGGGACGTGGAGGGCCGCGATTCACCGCAACCGCTGGAGGCGCCGCTCGACGATGCCGACCGGCTGTTCGAGTTCATGCTGAACGCCCTCCGGCTGCGGGAGGGCTTCGACGAGGCGCTGCTCGAGGAGCGGGCGCTCGTGCCCGCCGGGCAGCTCGCCGGGAAGGCTGCCGGGGCGGTCGAGCGGGGCCTGATCGAGCGCATCGGCGCGGGCCATTGGCGGCCGACGGCGCTGGGCCGCCGCTTCCTCGACGACCTCCAGGCGGCGTTCCTGCCGTGAGGGTTTATGCACAACACCGGGGCGCGCCTGTTTTTTTAGTGCGAAAGCCCAATGATCTGAGTCTGAGGCTCTCAAACCGCGTGTAAGTTACTGATTTCAGTCCCTTTCACAAAATGGCCATAATTTAGTCATATTGGCAGGCGGCTTTGAAAATCCGCATCTTAGGGCATCGGTTCAATTTCGATCCACAATGTTATCCACAGGTTCTGTGGATAAGATCGGCCCGCCCGGGGCGGGGCTTGCGGCTCCATGGCCTTCCCGATATATTACGCGCCCTTTTGACGCGGCCCGCGCCGCAGAGAGCCCAGAAATGAAAGCCGACATTCATCCCGCGTACAACGAGATCAAGGTGACTTGCAGCTGCGGCAACGAGTTCATGACCCGTTCGACGCTCGGCGACGATCTGACGATCGAAGTGTGCTCTTCCTGTCATCCGTTTTACACCGGCAAGCAGAAGATCGTCGATACCGGCGGCCGCGTGGACAAGTTCCGCAAGAAGTACGGTCGGTAAGCCCGTATCCGGGCTGGGTCCCGGTTCTGCTATGCTCGCATGTCTGTCCGCCGGTGGTCGCAGCCACTCGGCGCCCCGGTCGCTCGCGCCGGGATTCGTACTGGACAACATAAGAGGATAACAATGAGCCAGGATGCTTTTCGGCTGACGAGCCCCGACGGGAAAACACTCGACCTTCCGATTCACCGCGGAACCTGCGGCCCCGACGTCATCGACGTCGCCACCCTGTACCGCGAGCAAGGCGTCTTCACCTACGACCCGGGCTTCGTGTCCACGGGCAGCTGCTCGTCGGACATCACGTTCATCGACGGCGAGAAGGGCATCCTGATGTACCGGGGGTACCCGGTGGAGCAGCTTGCCGAACACTCGAGCTTCCTCGAGGTGTCCTACCTGCTCCTGCACGGCGAGCTGCCGACTGCCGAGCAGCTGGCCGGGTTCGACCGCACCATCCGCACGCACACGATGCTGAACGAAGGCATGCTGCGGTTCTTCAATGGCTTCCGCTACGACGCGCACCCGATGGCGATGCTGTCGGCCGTCGTCGGCTCGATGTCGGCGTACTACCACGACACGACGAACGCGGATGACCCGGAGCACCGGGACATCTTTTCCCACCGCATCCTGGCGAAGCTGCCCACGATCGCGGCCGCGGCGTACAAGCTGAACATCGGCCAGCCCTTCATGTACCCGCGCAACGACCTGAACTACTGCGAGAACCTGCTGCACATGTTCTTCGCGGTGCCGGCCGAGCCGTACGAAATCGACCCGATCGCTGCCGAGGCGCTCGACCTGCTGTTCATCCTGCATGCCGACCACGAGCAGAACTGCTCGACGTCGACGGTGCGCATGGCCGGCAGCTCCGGCGCGAACCCGTACTCCGCGATCGCCGCCGGCATCGCGGCATTGTGGGGACCGGCCCACGGCGGCGCGAACGAGGCCGTGCTCAGCATGCTCGAGCAGATCGGGCACACGAAGAACATCGGCAAGTTCATCGAGAAGGCGAAGGACAAGAACGACCCGTTCCGCCTGATGGGCTTCGGCCACCGCGTGTACAAGAACTTCGACCCGCGTGCGACGATCATTCGCGAGATGTGCCACAAGGTCCTCGCGAAGCTCGGCCGGCAGGACACGCCGTTGTTCGACCTCGCGCTGGAACTGGAGCAGGTCGCCCTGAACGACGACTACTTCAAGGAAAAGAACCTGTACCCGAACGTCGACTTCTATTCGGGCATCATTTACCGCGCCCTCGGCATCCCGACGTCGATGTTCACCGTGATGTTCGCGATCGGGCGTTCCGTGGGCTGGACAGCGCACTGGCGGGAGATGATCTCCGACCCGAAGGGCAAGATCGCGCGCCCGCGCCAGCTCTACACCGGCTCCCCGCAGCGCGACTACGTCGACATTTCAAAGCGCGGCTAGCCCGCCCCCGGGCGCCGCTTGTGCTGGCGCCCCCGTGAGCTATGCTTTTCCCCGGTGCCGTCGACACCGGGGAACGCCATGCGCTGCCTGCGAGTCCTGATCGTCCTGTGTGCCCTGGCCCTGACCGGGGGCTGCGCGGGTGTCAACGAGGAGCCCGCCGGGCCGGGCGTGTTCGGGCGACCCCTGCCCGACTATCCCAAGTCCGAGCTGACCCGCCAGCGCGAGGGCTGGGTGATCGTGCATCACGGGGTGGGGCGCAGCGGCCTGGTCGAGCGCGCGGACGTCTACGATTCCAGCGGGAACCGGGCCTTCGAGAAGGCGGCGGTCGACGCGATACGCCGCTGGCGGTACGAGCCGGGCGACCTTCGCGAACTCAACGTGCTCGTCAACTTCGTGTTCGACTACCCGGTGGTCGAGCTGTCGCGGAAGTTCGTCTCCCGCAACGCAAAGGTGCACGCGCTGATCGACGCCGGCGATCTCGACGGCGCACAGAAGGCGCTCGAGCGGCTGCGCGGTGACCGGAACCTGACGCCGTATGAACTCGCCTACTCCCGGCTGACGGAGGGCCGCATCGCCGAGGTGCGCGGCGACGCGGCGAACCAGTTGCTGGCCTTTCGCAAGGCGATGCTCGACGACGGCCGCTGGCTCACGCGCGAGACGTACCTGTCCTGCCTGCGCGCCGTCGTCGCGCTGGAGGTCGACCAGGGCGACTATGCTTCGGCTCAACGCGATTACGCACTGCTGATGGACTCGCCGGCAGGGCGCGAACGCGGTGAGGTGCTCGGCGAGACGATGCAATCCGTGTCGCAGTGGCTGGCTGCAACGGCGGAAGAGAATGCGAGCCTGTGGGTCGTCGCCGACGCCACGATCTCGGTGGAGCGCGAACGGCCGCCGGCCGTCACCGACGAGCGCCATGTGCCGCGCGCCGACGACCGGGCGGCCGCGCCGCCGGCACAGTCACCGGCCACGAAGTAGGCTCAGGCCATCAGCCGCAGCGCCACGTAAGGCGCAAGAAAGAACGCCATGATGAACAGCTTGTAGCGGGCGAGGTACGCAAAGGATTCGTTCCTCGCCGTCTGTTCGTCGACGGCGAACAGGCGGCTGCTGATGTTGCCGACTAGCCCCTTGAACAGCATCAACGCCAGGGCGGTGAACGCGTAGAAGGCGATATTGAGCACCAGCGCCCAGCCGAAGAACGTGGTCAGTGTGTCGAGGTTCATGGACAGCTCTCCCTGATTCTGGCGTCAGACTAACAGGTTGTTCACCCGCGTGATGTCCGCCCGCTGCATCGGGCGGCCGTCGACCGGGCTCAGCGGGGCCTGGCGCAGCCCGTCGTAGGGAAACACCGTCGCCTGCACCGTGACGCCGTTGCACTCGAACTCGTAGCCTGCGAAGACGTCCGTGTGGTCACGCCGGCTCTTCAGGCGGCGTTCGTAACTGCGTGACGACAGCCCGGTGGCGTCGAGGTGCGAGCCGACCGCCTCCGCGCTGTCGCTGAAGACGTGCAGGTTGACGGCAGAGTTCTCGTCGGCGGTGCCGTTCAGCACGGGCCCGACGAGTCGCGGCTCGAACGGCTCGAGGATCTGCATCGCGGTGACTGCCGTGGCCCGCAACGCGCGCAGCATGTCGGCGTGGTTCTCGCCGCCGAAAATCTGGTGATAGTCCTCGATCGCGCGCTCGATCTCGCCGTTGCCGGGCAGCGAGCCCCGGTCGTTCATGCCGAGACGCTCCGCGGCCTTGCGCTTGGCCGCGCCGAAGTCGCGGATGCCCTGCGTCACGATGATGCGCGCGGTTTCCTGCGCGACCAGCTGGCGCGAGCGCTCGTTGCCGTTTTTCCTGGCCATCGCAGCGTGCCTAGAACAGGGATTCGGGTTGCTCTTCCTCTTCCTCGTCGTCGCCGAAGCTGCCCTGGTCGTTGAAGATTTCCGGCAGCTCCTGCACTTCCTCGCAGACCGGTACGTGGCCTTCGCGGAATAACTCGAACATCGTGTTGCGATCGGTTGCGCTGGCCGGGCAGCCCGTATCGCGGTTGATCTTGCGGCTCACGATGCCGCGCGGCATCGGCATGCGGTTGTTCGGCACGCCGGCGAACGCGAGCCGCCCGAACTCCACCCAGATCGGCAGCGCGGTGCGCGAGCCTTCCTCGCCCGGGCCGAGGCCCTGGTCGTCGTCGTAGCCCACCCAGACCACCGCGGCGAGGTCGGCATTGAAGCCGCCGAACCAGGCGTCGCGCCGGTCGTTCGAGGTTCCCGTCTTGCCGGACAGGTCGTTCCGGCCGAGCGCCATCGCACGGCGGCCGGTACCTCGGGCGACGACGTCGCGCATCATGTCCTGGATCAGGAACGCGTTCTGCTCGCTGATCACGCGCGGTGCCTTGTTGACGTTCGCGAACAGCTCGGGGTCGACCGCGGCGTCCGGCCTGAAGTCCTCGGCCACCGCGACCATTTCCTCGAGCGACATCGGCTCGGCCGGGTCCTCCCCGAAGATCACTTCCGCGGGCTCGGCGTCGCACGCGCGGCACACGACGAGCGGCTCGGCCCGGTACAGTTCCTCGCCGTTCGGGCCGTAGATCGCGTCGATGACGTAGGGCTTCACGCCGTAGCCGCCGTTTGCGAGCACGGCGTAGCCCTGCACCATGTCCAGGGGCGACGCGTTGCCGCCGCCGAGCGCGAGCGAGCCGTTGTACGGAAGGGCGGCCTCCGGGAACCCGAACTTGCGGATGTGCTCGACGGCGTTGCCCACGCCGGTCTCGTACAGCAGCAGTCGCACCGACACGAGGTTCATCGAGCGCGTCAGCGCCTCGCGCAGGCGCGTGGGCCCGTAGAAGCGGCCCGAGTAGTTGATCGGCCGCCAGTCCGCCTCGAGTTCCGACGAGCGGATGACCACGGGCGAATCGTCGACGACCGTGGCCGCCGTGTTGCCGTGCTCGAGCGCGGCGGAATAGATGAACGGCTTGAACGACGAGCCCGGCTGCCGGTAGGCCTGGGTCACCCGGTTGAACTTGCTCATCGCGAAGTCGAAGCCGCCCGCGAGGCTCGTGATGGCGCCGTCGTCCGGGTCCATCGACACGATCGCGCTCTGCGCCTCGGGCACCTGGGCGAGCGCCCAGCTGCCCTTGTTCGTCGGCATCACGTAAATGAGGTCGCCTGCCGCCAGCACGTCGTTCACGGACTCGGGCGCGGCGCCGGTCGTCTCCCGGTCGATGAACGGCTTGGCCCAGCGCGTGCCGGACCATGGCAGCCTGGCCCGCGTGCCGTTCGCAAACAGGAGCCCGGCACTGTTGTCGTCCCGCGTGTCGGTCACCAGGGCCACCGACAGGCCGCCCGGCGCGTACTGGTCGAGTTCGCCGCGGAAGTCTTCCGGCCACTCCGGCAGCGGTGTCGCCAGCAGCTCGTCGGTGAGCTCGATGCGGCCGATCGGCCCGCGGTAACCGCGGCGGCGCGTGAACTCGAGCAGACCGTTGCGCAGTGCCCAGGTGGCGGCGCTCTGCAGCCGCGAGTCCAGCGTGGTCACGACGAGGTAGCCGTCCTCGTCGTAGGTCTCGCCGTAGCGCTTCTGCATCTCGCGGCGGACCATCTCGGCGACGTAGTCGGCCCGCAGCTCCACCGCCGCGCCGTGCAGTGCGGACAGCATCGGCGTTTCCATCGCCACGTCGTACTCGTCGCGGCTGATGAAGCCCAGGTCGAGCATGCGGCCGAGCACGTAGGTGCGGCGGTTCGTCGCCTCGATCGGGCTGCGCACCGGGTTGTAGCGGGACGGGGCCGGCAGTACGCCGGCGAGCGTCGCGGCCTCGGCGATCGAGAGGTCGGCCAGCTCCTTGTCGAAGAACACCTGGCCCGCCGCCGACACGCCGTAGGCCCGCTGCCCGAAGAACATCTTGTTCAGGAACAGCTCCATGATCTGTTCCTTCGTGAAGCTGTTCTCGATCTGGACCGCGAGCGCCGCTTCCATGAATTTGCGCCGTGCGGTCTGGTCCAGGTTCAGGAAGTAGCTGCGGGCGAGCTGCTGGGTGAGCGTGCTGCCGCCGGCCTCGACGCGCAGCGTCGTCAGGTACTGGAACGCGGCGCGCAGGACGCCGCGGTAGTCGATGCCGGGGTGCTCGAAGAAACGCCGGTCCTCGGCCGCGATGAAGGCGTTGACCACGTGCGGCGGCACGTCGTCGAACTGCACCAGCACGCGACGCTGTTCGCCGATCTCCTCGATCAGGCGGCCGTCGCGGCTGAAGATCCGGAGCGGGATCTGCAGCGGGATGTCGCGGATCGTGTCCGCCTGCGGCAGCGACGGCGACACATAATAATAGGCACCGATCACGCCGGCCACGCCGCCGACGCCGGCAAGGCCCGCGAGGCCCGCCAGCAGGATCAGCGCCCGTGCGACCCTTCTGCCGGACTTGTGACCTGCGTTGTGGTTACCGTTGTTGCTCTCAAGCATAGTCGCTGGCGTTTCGAGGCTAACGCCCTGATTTATAGCGGCGTTGGTCCTGGCAGTGAAACGTAAGGTGATGTCGGAAAGGTGCCCGGAATGTGGCTTTCCGGTGCCAAGCAAGGCGACAGATGATAGCGACCGCGTGCCGGCAGCCGCAACGTCGGCGACGCGACGACGGGGCCTGGCGACCGGGCGGGACGGGCCCGGAACGGTCGCCCCGATTCCCCCCGGCAGGCGTCGACCAGTTCACAGAATGCCGGCTCGGCGCGCAGTACCATGCGTTCGCGGGATCGTGAAGAAAGTCACGTTTTATTTAACATTTTATTGATATATAGTTAAATCGATTTGCTGAGTCCGAACCTACGTTTGGCTCGCAACCTACCGACAGGGAAGGGAAAAACCAGTGTTATTCGGAAAGAAATCTCAACCGTTGTTGGGCCTCGATATCACGACCTCGTCGGTAAAACTGATCGAGCTGTCGCAGAGCGGCAAACGCTACCGGGTGGAGTCCTACTCCGCCGAACCGACCCCCCCGAGCTCGGTCAGTGAAAAAGCCATCGTCGACGCAAAAGCCGTCGGCGAAGCCATCCGCCGGGCAGTCAAGCGCGCCGGCGCCAAAGCCACCGACGTCGCGGTCGCGATCAGTGGCGACGCCGCCATCACGAAAGTCATCCAGATGCCGTCCAGCCTGTCCGAGCGGGATCTCGAGGGCCAGGTGGAGATCCAGGCGGACCAGTACATCCCGTTCCCGATGGAAGAGGTCAGTTTCGACTACGAGATCATCGGCCCGAACGAGAAAGACCCCGAACTGATGGACGTGCTGCTCGTCGCAACGCGTACCGACAACGTCGAGCAGCGCCAGGCCGCGGTCACGGCGGCGGGCCTCGCCACGGCGGTCGTCGACGTCGAAGCCTTCGCGCTCGAAAACGCCTGCCAGCTCATGAGCCACCAGATCGCGGACGGCGGCATGGGCCAGTCGGTGGCAGTCGTCGACATCGGCGCCTCCTCGACGACGTTCAGCGTCCTGCAGGACCTCAAGGTCATCTACACGCGCGACTTCAACTTCGGCGGGCAGCAGCTCACCGAGGAAATCATGCGGACCTACGGCCTGTCGATGGAAGACGCCGGCCGCGCCAAGAAGCAGGGTGGCCTGCCGTCGAACTACCAGCCCGAAGTGCTGGAACCGTTCATCGACGACATGACGCAGCAGGTCAGCCGTTCGCTCCAGTTCTACCTGGCATCGGGCGGCGGCCGCGAGCAGCCGGACATGATTCTCGTGTGCGGCGGTTGCGCGAACATCCCGGGCATCGCCGACGTGATTTCGAGTCGGGTCGGCATCCCGACCGAGGTCGGCGACCCGCTGGGCCAGATGAAGATTTCGTCCAAAGCCAAGTCCCAGGGCGTACACAAGGACGCCACCGCACTACTCACCGCGTGCGGACTTGCACTCAGGAGCTTTGACTGATGCCACGCATTAACCTACTCCCCTGGCGCGAGGAAGAGCGCAAGCGGCGGCAACGCGATTTTGGCGTCGCCACGGCCGGCGCAGTGGTCGCCGGCGTTGCGGTCGTCATGGGCATCGTCTTTGCCTACTCGCAGATGATCAGCAACCAGGAGTCGCGCAACGAGCGCCTGCGCGCGGAGATCGCCGAGCTCGACAAGAGCATCGAGGAGATTTCGACACTCGAACGGCAAAAGGATCGACTGATCGCCCGCATGGAGATCATCGAGCAGTTGCAGAAGAGCCGCCCGGAAATCGTGCACCTGTTCGACGAGATTGCCCGGGAGATGCCGGAAGGCGTGTACCTCACCGGCATGAAGCAGACCGGTTCGCGCGTCGAGGTTCAGGGCGTCGCCCAGTCCAGCACGCGCGTTTCGGCGCTGATGCGCCAGGTCGACGCGTCCGAGTGGCTGTCGGACCCGGAAGTGCAGAAAGTTGAAACCACCACGTCCGGCGCATCGCGCCAGGCGGAGTTCACCGTGTACCTGAAACAGGTCCGGACGGATGCCGACCCGGAGGACCTGGAATGAATCTCGTAGAAGAACTTCGCAGTCTCGACGTCAACGACGTCGGCCGCTGGCCGCTGCCGTTCCGCCTGGCGGTCATCATCGTCGTGTTCATGGTCGTGGTCGGCCTCGGCTTCTACTGGTTCATCTACAAGGACAAGATGCCGGTACTCGAGCGCGCGCAGGCCGACGAGCTGCAGTACCGCGACACGTTCGAGAGCAAGCAGAAGAAGGCCGCGAACTACGACGCGTACAAGGCGCAGCTCGCGCAGATCGAGCAGTCGTTCGGCACGATGCTCCGCCAGCTTCCGGGCGAGACGGAGATTCCGAGCCTGATCGTCGACATTTCGCAGACCGGCCTCGGCGCGGGCCTGCAGGAGCGGCTGTTCGAGCCGCAGCCGGAAGTGCCGAAGGACTTCTATGCCGAAAAGCCGATCAAGATCCGGCTGACCGGCGGCTACCACGAGATCGGGCGTTTCGTCAGCGGCATTGCGGCGCTGCCCCGTATCGTGACGCTGCACAACATCACGATCACGCGTGAGAACCCGAATTCCTTCGACGACCTCTCGATGGAGGTCACCGCGCAAACCTACCGATATATCGAGGAGTCCAGGTAATGAAAGCGACCCTCACGGCCCGGAATGGCGCATTGCTGGCGTTGGCGTTCGCGCTCACGGCTTGCGGCGGCAACATGGACGAGCTGGATACCTACATCAACGAGATCAAGGCGCGTCCGGGCGGCCGCATCGAGCCGATTCCGGAAGTCAAACTGTACGATGCCTTTACGTACGTGGCCGATGCCGAGGGCGTGCGCTCGCCGTTCCTGCCGGACCGGCCGCAGGCGGCCGGCAACAGCCAGGGTCCGCAGCCCCCGCAGGGCCATACGCCGGAATACCTGGAGCAGTTTTCACTCGACACGCTCAGCATGGTCGGGACGATGGCGCTGGGCGATACGTCCTACGGCCTGATCCAGACGTCCGATGGCCTCGTCCATCGCGTCCTGCCCGGCCACTACATGGGCCAGAACTTCGGCCGCATCGTCAGCATCGACGAAGCGGAAATCAAACTGGTCGAACTTATCTCTGACGGGATCGGTGGCTACATCGAGAGAGATGCTGCCATCAGTCTTGCCGACTGATGCCTGTAAGGAACTGGGAGTAAATGGGAATGATGCTCAATAGCAAACCGACGGCCGCGTACCGCACAGCGATGCTGCGACTGGCCGCACTGGCACAGGCAGCAGTCCTGCTGTTTGCGGGCATGTCCGCCGCAAACGCGCAGGAGGGCAACCGTCTTCAGGATATCCAGGTGCAGAGCCTGCCCGGGCAGCGCGTGGAACTGAAGCTCATCATGAGCGAGACGGCACCCGAGCCGCTGGCATTCACGATCGAGAACCCCGCGCGCATCGCGCTGGACCTGCCGGACACCGCGCTCGGCATGTCGTCCCGCCGCCGCGACGTGAACATGGGGCCGCTCGACACCGTACTGACCGCCGAGGCCAACGGCCGTACGCGCGTCGTACTCAATCTCGACACGATGGTCGCTTACCAGACGAGCCGCAGCGGAAACGTTGTCACGGTGACGCTGGGCGACGGAGGCAACTACAGCGCCGGTACCACCCAGTTCGCCGCCGCTCCGCAGTCGTCTTCGTCCGCGCCGAGCTACGCAGCGCCGACCAGCCGTGCGATTACGAACGTCGATTTCCGTCGCACGCGTGACGGCGGCGGCCGCGTCATCGTCAACCTGACGGACCCCGGCACGCCCGTCGACATCCGCCAGGAAGGCGGCCGTGTCGTCGCCGTGTTCAAGGACACGTCGCTGCCGGCCGAGCTGATGCGTCGCCTAGACGTCATGGACTTCGCAACGCCGGTTACGACCGTCGACACGCTGCGCACGAACCTCGACACGCGCATCGTGATCTCGGCTGATGGCAAGTACGAGCAGCTTGCCTACCAGTCGGACAACGAATTCACGATCGAGGTGAACCCGGCACCGGAAGAGGCCTCGGGCGAATCCACGCTGTTCTCGGAGACCAAGGAATACGAAGGCCAGCGCCTGACGCTGAACTTCCAGGACATCGAGACCCGCGCCGTGCTGCAGCTCCTGGCCGAGACCTCGGGCCGCAACATCGTCGTCTCCGACACCGTGCAGGGCAACGTCACGCTGCGCCTGCGCAACGTGCCTTGGGACCAGGCGCTCGATATCGTCATGACGACGAAGGGCCTCGACATGCGCCAGAACGGCAACGTGATCATCGTTGCCCCGGCCGAGGAAATCGCGGCGCGTGAAACGGCCGACCTCGAAGCACGGCAGGCCATCAGCGAACTCGAGCCGCTGTACTCCGAGTTCCTGCAGGTGAACTACGCAAAGGCGGCTGATCTCGCATCGCTGATCAGCGGTGAGGGCGAGACCGCCATGCTGTCCCCGCGCGGCAGCATCGCCGTCGACGATCGCACGAACACGCTGCTGGTTACCGACACCGCGATCCGGCTGCAGGATATCCGTCGCATGGTGCGTACGCTCGACATCCCGATCAAGCAGGTGCTGATCGAGTCGCGCATTGTCGTCGTCAACGATGACTTCAGCCGCGACCTCGGCGTGCGCCTGGGCGTCACCGGTTACGACGATAATGACGACACGCTGATCGTGACCTCCGGTACCGGCGGCGGCACGGACACGATGATCAACTCGGCGCTGGACAACCTGGCCGACCCGGCGAACGGCACGCCGTTCCCGATCCAGATCCCGACGCTGTCGAACCGCTACAACGTGAACGTGCCGATTGCCGACCCGGCTGGCCGCTTCTCGCTGGCGGTCCTCGGTGAGGACTACCTGGTCGACCTCGAGCTGACGGCACTGGAGGCCGAAGGCCGCGGTGAGATCGTCTCGACGCCGCGTGTCATCACGGCAAACCAGAAGGAAGCCCGGATCGAGCAGGGTGTGGAAATTCCGTACCAGCAGTCGGCTTCGTCGGGTGCGACGACCATCCAGTTCAAGAAGGCCGTGCTGAGCCTGACGGTGACGCCGCAGATCACGCCGGACAACAACATCATCATGGATCTGATCGTGCACAAGGACAACGTCGGCGACATCATCTCGACGGGTGGCCTTGGCGGCACGGTCCCGAGTATCGATACCCGCGCGGTCGAAACGCAGGTGCTCGTGGCCGACGGCCAGACCGTCGTCCTCGGCGGCATCTACGAGACCGAGCGTCGCGAGACGATCAGCAAGGTACCGTTCCTGGGCGACATCCCGTTCGTCGGGGTGGCGTTCCGCAGCAAGCAACGCGTGGACAACAAGGCCGAGCTGCTGATTTTCGTGACGCCGCGGATCCTGGAAGAGGGTGGCAGCATCTACTAAGCTGCTCCCGGCAAGTACCCGAGAAAGCCAACCTCCGGGTTGGCTTTCTCATTCAGGGACCCTGAAACGCACGCCATGAAGAACCCGAAAAACGTTTTCCTGATCGGCCCGCCGGGCGCCGGCAAATCGGCCGTCGGCAAGCAGCTTGCACGTTCGATGCACCTCGCGTTCGTCGACAGCGACGAGGAAATCGAGTCGCGCACGGGCGTGGACATCCCGTTCATCTTCGAGAAGGAAGGCGAAGAAGGGTTCCGCGTTCGCGAGGCCAAGGTCATCGACGACCTGTCGAACCTCGACGGCATCGTGCTGGCGACGGGCGGCGGCGCGATCATCCGCGACGAGAACCGCAGCCGGCTGGGCGCCCGCGGATACGTCGTGTACCTCAAGACCGGCATCGACCAGCAGCTTGCCCGTACGCGCCGCGGCCGCGAGCGCCCGCTGCTGGCGAACGACGACCCGCGGGGGTCGCTGGTCGCGCTGATGGAAGCTCGCGAGCCGCTGTACCAGGAGATCGCGGACCTGACGGTGGAGACCGACGGCCGCAAGGTGCACGCGGTGACCACGGACATCCTGGAGGCCATCCAGGGCTGAGGCGCCCCGCCGGCGGCAACACCGGTCTATAATGTGCCTGCTCGGCCGTGTCACTGCGTGAACATCGGGGAACCGGCGTATGGACGATAAACGTCTCGAATCGAACTGGCTCAGGCGCACGGCGCTGGGCACCCTCGCGATGCTGGCCGCCGGCCTCGTCCTGGACGCGATACCCAATCCCCTTGCGACACCCGTCCCGCCGGACGGGTTCAGTTACTTCACGCCGGGCGTCGGGCTGTGGGCGGCGCTCGTCACGGCCGTCGCCGCCGCGATCGGCGCGTACGTGGCGCGGGTGCGATTCGTGATCGTCGCCACACTGCTGGCCACCGCGGCCGGACTCGCCGGCTTCCTCTTTCTTCAGTGGATCGCCGAACCGGTACGCCACGTGCCCTACCTCGAGATCATGGCGCGCAACGCCACAGGCCTTGCCTGCACGGTCGTCGCAGCGGCCGTCGGCGCCGAGCTGGGCTGGCGCGCGGTGCGGCATCGCGCTGGAGCAGGGTCGTAAGGCAGCTCCGGTCCCGACCGGGTACCCTCCCGAACAGCACCACGCCGGTGACGCGGGAGCGGGCCGGCTACACCCGGCAGCTGCTGGTGGCAGCCCTGCTGGCCTGTGCGCTGCCGCTGCAGGCCGTCGAGCTCGAGAACGCCGGCTTCGAAGCTGACGTTGCGGGCCCCGAGGCCGATGGCAGCTGGGAGGTGTTCGGGAGTGGGCAGGTGGTCGAGCGCGACTTCGACACGAAGACCGGCGGCGCCGCCAGTCTCCGGGTCACCTCCGAGACGCGGCAGTCCAGCACGATGTTGCGGCAGACCTTCGCCGCCGACGCGCTACGCGACGGCGGGCTGCGCCTGACCGGACACATCCGGACGCGCGGCCTCGAGGGTACTGCCACGCTGTTCGTCGTCGTAAACGACGCGGACACGCGCATCTTCCTGGACGACATGCGCGGGCGACCGGTCCAGGGTGACGCCGAGTGGACGCCCGCGGAGATTCGCGTACCCCGGCTGCCGAACGCCCGGACGATCGAGATGGGCGTACTCGTCATCGGGGCAGGCGTTGCGTGGTTCGACGACCTGGACGTCGAACGTGTCGTCAACACCGCAGAGACCACCGACGTGGCCGCCGATTACCTGGCCGAGGCGCTGGCCATCATGGAAGCGCGCTCCGTCCACAGTCCCGGCGCGAACTGGGTCATGCTGCGCGAGGAAGCGCGGATAGCCGCGTCGGGCAGCCAGGTACCCTCGGATACGTACCCGGCCATTCGTCTCGTCCTGCGGCGGCTCGGCGACTCGCACAGCTCCCTGTTCACGCCGGAACGGGCGGCACGGGTGGTCGAAGGGGGCGCCGACTCCACGGCCCTGCCGAAATGGGAGCCGCCCGTCGCAGCGATCATCAACGAACGTATCGCGAGCATCAGCGTCCCCGCGTACACGGGGGTCAACACCGAACGCATGTCGGCGTACGCGGACGAATTGCAGGCGCGCGTCAGGGAGCTCGACACGCAAGGACCCTGCGGATGGATCGTCGATCTCCGGCAGAACACGGGCGGCAACGTGTTCGCGATGCTCGCGGGCATCGGCCCGGTGCTGGGTGAGGGCGATGCCGGCGGCGGCGTCGCGATCGACGGGACCGAGGTCGTTCGCTCGTACGCGAACGGACGTTCCGGCCGGGCAGCCGTCAGTGGCGAGCCCTACGAACTCCGCCACTCTTCGCCGCCGGTCGCCGTGCTGCTCGGTCCCAATACGGCAAGCTCGGGGGAGGCCGTCGCGCTGGCTTTCGTCGGGCGACCGGACACCCGGACGTTCGGCGAACGCACGGCGGGTTACACCACGGGCAACGTGCCCATCCCGCTGAGCGACGGGGCCGTGCTCAACCTCGCCGTCACCGCCATGACCGACCGCAACCGGCAGGTCTACCGGGGCGCGATCGAACCGGACGTCGTCATTACCGGAAGTCCCGGCGCCGATCAGGCGCCCGATGCGGTCGTCGCGGCCGCGGCGGCCTGGCTGGAGGCGAACGACGCGTGCGCGGAAGCCCGTTGAGGATTGCATCGCGGGTACGTTCGGCATGAGCCCGGACGTCGAGGCAACGTTCCAGTCGTACCCGGCCGGCCAGCGCCAGAACTTGCTGCGCCTTCGCAAACTGATTCTTGACGTGGCGGCCGGTCTGCCCGGCGCGGGTAATGTCGAGGAAACGCTCAAATGGGGCGAGCCCAGTTACCGCGTCGAATCGGGCAGCCCCATCAGGCTGGGGTGGAAAGCCTCGCGCCCCGAGCACTACGCGATGTACTTCAACTGCAACACGAAACTGGTGGATACCTTCAGGCAATTGTACGCCGATGACCTGCGGTTCGAAGGTAACCGCGCGATCGTCTTTCACCGTGACGACGCCGTGCCGGCCGACGTACTGAAGCACTGCATCGAGCTGGCGCTGCGCTACCGCGATTTAAGGCACCTGCCTCTACTCGGCGCCTAGCCGGCTGGACTCCGGGCTGCCCTGCCGGTGCAAGAGGAATGCACGCGGCCGGCGCCGGCCGTTCAGCGTGGCGCCGATGAACGTGGACCGGACGAACAGGTCGTAGAGCAGCATCGCGCCGAGTATCGTCGCCAAAGAGATCCCCACGAGCTTGATGGACCAGTGCAGGCCGAGCTCCGCAACCGCGACCTGCAGCCAGATCACGATCGGCAGGTGCACGAGGTACAGCCAGTAGGACGCGTCGGCCACGTAGCGCACCGCCTTGCTCGGACGGTCGAGGTAACGCTTGAACAGCCCGATAGAGAGCGCCACCAGCGACCACATCATGATCGCGTACGCGAAGGAGAACGCGGCCTTCAGCAGCGCGAACTGCGGGTGACCGGCGTTCGCCTGGAACCCGGCCAAAGCGAGCGTGACGAGTGCGGCGGCCACGCAGACCGCGAACCGGCCCCACCCGAGGCGCGCGAACCGCTCGATGAGGCGTCCCTGGCGGTGAAGCAGCCAGCCGAAAGCGAAAAAGCCTCCGTAGACGAGCAGCACCGGTACGTGCGGCACGAGCGACTGGTCGGGCGTGTCCATGCCCCAGCTGTTCATGAACCACAGGCAGGCCGTGGTCGGGACGGCCACCGTGACGATCGCGAAGGGCGAGGTCGAAAGCCACGATGTGCTCGCATCGGCGATACGCGTGAGCCTCGCCACCGTCGGCTCGTGCAGGCACACCAGCCGGCGCAGCACCAGGACCAGCGCCGTGATCAGCAGCAGGTAGTACAGGAACCACAGGTGCGTGCCGACGAACAGTCCGTCTGGCAGGCTGCCGAGCGACGCGAAACCGGACTTCAGCGCACCCGGGACATCGACGTCGCCGCGCAGGCTCTCGCCGCCCATGATCCAGCCGGACACCAGCAGCGGACGCAGCAGGAACCAGCCGACAACGAACGGGATCGCGATCCTCACGAAGCGCGACGTCGCGAACGTCTGCAGCCCCTTGCCATGGTAGGTCATGTGGCTGAAGAAGCCGGCGATCAGGAAGAAGAGCTCCATGCGGAACGAGTGGCTGATCAGCATGAACACCGAGACGACATGGCTCGTGGACACGTCCATCACCGCCCAGCCGATGAAGATCGGCATGAACGAGATGCTCGCGTGAAACACGATGCCGAGCAGCAGGGCGAAGGCCCGGACGGCGTCGAGGTAGTCGAGTCGGCTATTCGTGGCAATCGAGTTCATAACACGGGTTCCGGTTTGTCGCCCTGAAGGATCGGCGAACGGGGCCTCGCAGGGAAGCCCCGTTGCCGACATAGCCGGACATCAGTAGAAACCGACTTCATCCAGCTCGAAGTCATACGCACCCTTCTGCACGCCGAAGGCGACGATGCTGAGGCTCGCGATCGAACTCGTGTTGAGCGGCGTCTGCTCGGACCAGGCGCGCTTCATCGACTCGAACGGGATCTTCACCTCGTGGAACGCGCCGTCCGTTTTCACGACCACCATCGCGGCATGGTAGTCGAAGTTCGTTACCTCGGTGCTGTTGGCGGACACCGAGACCATGCCGGCGGTGATCTTCATCCGCAGGCGGACGCCGTCGAAGCCGCTGAGGTCCCGCGGCAGTCCCTGCGGATCCAGCAACTGCACGGAACTCGACCAGCCGGGCTGACCGCGTGCGGGCGAGATCTCGCCCCGCACGTTCAGCACACCATCTGTGACGCGGGTCTCGGTCGTTGTGTTGCCGCCGACGGACGTGTCGTCGACGAACTGGCGCTGGATGCCGAGGCTGTTGTTCTGCGCATCGCTGAAGTCATCGAGCAGCGGGTCGAGGCCTTCACCCTGGCTGGGGCCGGCGGCGATGAACATCGCGGCCACGATGAAACCGGGCGAGCGAAAGAAGGCGGGGACATTGAGCGTCTTCATAGTCGTTTCCTGTCTGATGGGTTGCTAAGGTGACGGGCGGTCGGTGTCAGCGCCGATTCGCGTCGTCTGCCGTACAAGTGCCCGGCCGGCGCAGAAAGGTGACAGGAATGCCGAAAATCGCGGCAAATCGGGGGTTTCGGCCCGCCGCGGACATTGATTCCGGTATTCCTGTCACCTTTTCTCCGGCGCCGGGCACTTGTTGGTACGTAGCCTGTGGAGTGAGCCCATGAAGTTTCCGCCGCAACCAAAACGAGCGTCGACCGAGGATGTCGAACTGGTGATCGCGTCCCTGGGGGGCGACCGCCAGGCCTTCGGCGAGATCGTGTCTCGTTACCAGAGCCTGTTGTGTGCGCTGGCTTATTCCACGGTCGGCGACATCGCGCACAGCGAGGACATCGCGCAGGAGGCCTTTGTCGAAGCATGGAAGAAGCTCGACACGCTCCGGGAGCCTGCGAAGCTGAAGCCGTGGCTGTGCGGGATCCTGCGCTTCAAGGTGAGCCACTTTCACCGGAAGGAGGCGAATCAGCCGATCAAGGGCGCGGCCCTGCTCGACGAGCATGGCGACTACGAACCCGACCCGTTGAGAATCGAAGACATGGCCATACGCGACGAAGAACAGGCCCTGCTGTGGCAGGCAATGCAGAACGTGCCGGAGAATTACCGCGAGCCGCTGATTCTCTATTACCGGGAGAACCGCTCGATCCGGAACGTGGCCCAGGACCTGAATCTCTCCGAAGACACGGTGAAGCAACGGCTGTCGCGCGGCCGGAAGCTTGTCCAGGACGGGATGCTGCCGTTCGTCGAAGGCGCGCTGGCAAATAGCGGTCCGGGAGCCGCGTTCACGACCGGCGTGCTGGCGGCGATTGCCACGATCCCCCCCGCGGCGAAGGCCGCGGCCGTGGGCACCGCCGCGGCCGCGAAGGCCAGCACCTGGTTCAGCTGGGCGAATATCATCGCGACACCCGCGTCGTTGTCCGGCGTCGTCAGCGCGTTCTTCGGTTTCCGGTCGACCCTCGACCAGTCGCGCACCGTGGGCGAGCGACGCAATGCCTTCCGTGTTGCGGGCGTGCTGTTCTTCTATCCGGTGCTCGTCGTCGCGGCGATCTACGTGTTGCGGCAACTGGCCCTCGGCGCGGGTGAGAATGCGTTCCCGTACATCGTCGCGTCGCAGTGCATCGTCGGCGTCTTTGTCGTCAGCTACCTGTTCATCGTCATCGGCATGCTGCGTGGCACACGCCTGCTGCGCGCGCGGGAACGGGAAAGCCAGCCGGAGGCGTTCCGCAACCCGGCGGACCAGGTCGGTTCGCGGCAGCGCGAGTACAGGAGTCGCGCGACGCTGCTCGGCGTGCCGCTGCTGCACTTCCGGTTCGGAATGGCCGAGAAGGACGACAGGCCCTGTTTTGCCTGGGTCGCCGGCGGTGACCGGGCGTACGGGCTGCTGTTCGCGTGGGGCGGCATCGCGATTGCGCCGGTGAGCGTCGGCATCCTGTCCGTGGGCTTCCTCAGCTGCGGCGCAATAGGCCTGGGCGTGCTCGGCCTCGGCACCGTCGCGATAGGGTTCATCGGTTTCGGTGCCATTGCGGTCGGCTACAAGGCGTATGCGTGGATCTCGTCGCTCGGCTGGCAGAGCGCGTTCAGCACGGGTTTCGCGGTCGCGCACGAGGGGGCCATCGGCCCCGTCGCGCAGGCGCGGCACGTCAATACGGAGCAGGCGGCCGAGATCGTCAACATGGCTGCCTTCGGCCAGAGCTACCTGGTGGCGCTGGTCGGGATCGTGATCCTCGTGATCGTGCCGTCGGTCTGGCATTCGAACTCGGTGCGCCGTCGCATGGGATCCTCGCGCGGGTAAGACCCGGCAAGCACCCGACGGACGTTTCCGCGGTAACGCGGAGGGGCTGCCCACGGCGCCATGGAATTCCGGTAACCTTGCCGCCATGGCGACGACCACCACCACCGTCGAACTCGGCGAGCGCAGCTACCCGATCGTGATCGGGCACGGGCTGCTCGGCAGCTACGACCTTGCGGCTCACGTGCGGGGCCGCGACTGCCTCATCGTCAGCAACGAGACGGTCGCGCCGTTGTACCTGAAGGCGCTCACCGCCTGCCTCGGCGGCAAGTCGGTCGCGTCGATCGCACTGAAAGACGGCGAGGCTTACAAGACGCTGTCGGCCGTCGAGTCCATCCTCGATCGCCTCGTCGAGAGCGGCGCGAACCGCGACACGACGGTAATCGCGCTGGGCGGCGGGGTCGTCGGCGACATCGCCGGGTTCGCCGCCGCCTGTTACATGCGCGGCGTCGGCTTCATCCAGGTGCCGACGACGCTGCTGGCCCAGGTGGACTCCTCCGTCGGCGGCAAGACCGGCGTCAATCACACCGGCGGCAAGAACCTCGTCGGCGCGTTCCACCAGCCGCGCATCGTGCTCATCGACACCGACACGCTGCAGACGCTGCCGGACCGCGAACTGAAGGCCGGGTTGGCCGAGGTCATCAAGCACGGCGCCATCGCCGACGCCGACTTCTTCGCGTGGCTCGAGGCGAACATGTCGGCGCTGCTGGCGCGCGACCCCGACGCGCTCGCGCACGCCGTCCGGCGCTCCTGCGAGATCAAGGCCGAGGTCGTCGCCGAGGACGAGCGCGAGGCCGGGCGCCGCGCGATCCTGAATTTCGGGCACACGTTCGGGCACGCGATCGAGCGCTGCCAGGGCTACGGAGAATGGCTGCACGGCGAGGCCGTGGCGGCCGGCATGGTCATGGCCGCGCAACTCAGTGACATCGACGACGCGTCCCGCCGGCGCATCGCCGCGCTGATCGAGAGCGCGGGCCTGCCGGCCGAAGCGCCGAAGATCGGCTCGGCCGCGATGTCCGCCGCGATGGGCATGGACAAGAAGGTGCAGGACAAGAAGCTGCGCTTCGTGTTGCTGGACCGGCTCGGTCGCGCGTTCACGACGGCGGAGTTCGACGCGCAACGGCTGGCGGCGATCGTCGCGGCCGTCGACGGATGAGCCGTACGGGCCTCGCCGCTTTTGCCGCGAACGCGAAGCGCTCGCGCGGACGAGTCTACCCCGAGCCGCCGCCGGTCGAGCGTGGCGAATACCAGCGCGACCGGGACCGCATCATCCATTCCACTGCGTTCCGGCGGCTGATGTACAAGACGCAGGTCTTCGTGAACTACGAGGGCGACCTGTACCGCACGCGGCTCACGCACTCGCTGGAAGTCGCGCAGATCGGCCGCAGCGTGGCGCTCGCGCTGCGCCTGAACGAGCCGCTCACCGAAGCGATCTGCCTTGCGCACGACCTGGGTCACACGCCGTTCGGCCATGCCGGCCAGGACGCGTTGAACGCCTGCATGAAGGACTACGGCGGCTTCGAGCACAACCTTCAGTCGCTGCGCGTCGTCGACCTGCTCGAGACGCGCTACGCCGAGTTTCCCGGGCTGAACCTGATGTTCGAGACCCGCGAGGGCATCCTCAAGCATTGCTCGAAGCGGAACGCGAAGGCGCTGGGCGACCTCGGCACGCGTTTCCTCGAGCGCAAGCAGCCAGGACTCGAAGCGCAGATCGCGGACATCGCCGACGCGATTGCCTACAACCACCATGACGTCGACGACGGGCTGCGCGCCGGGCTCATCACGCTGCGCCAGCTCGCGCGGCAGCCGCTGTTCGGCGACTACTACCGCATCGTGCGGGCGAAGTACCCGAAGCTCGCGACCACGGATCGCCGGCTCGTCTACGAGACGATCCGCCGGATGATCGGCGCGGTCGTCAGCGACCTCGTGACGAACAGCCGGCGCAACCTGGAAGAGGCGGGGCCTGCGTCCATCGACGACGTGCGCGAGGCAGGCCGGGCGTTGATCACGATGTCGGCCGACATGCACGAGAAGCACGTCGCGCTGAAGAAGTTCCTGAACCGCCACCTCTACCGCCACGAGAAAAAGCTCGAGATGACGACGCGCGTGCAGGCCGTTCTGCGCACGCTGTTCATGTGTTACATGGATGATAACTCACTGATGCCAAATGAGTTTTCCAGCGCCGCGGAAGGGCGCCCGGAGGCGGAGCGTGCGCGTGTGGTGGCCGACTACATCGCTGGCATGACGGATCGCTTCGCGTTCCAGGCGCACGAGCGGATCGCAGGCTGCTAAAATCGCACGCCGCGCCGACCCCCGCCGGAGACACCGTGCAAGCCAAAGACATTCCCGCCCGCGATCGACTGATCTTCGCCATGGACGTGCCGACCTGCGAGCGCGCTCGCGAGCTCGCCACCGAGCTCGGCGACGCCGTCACGTTCTACAAGATCGGCCTCGAGCTGATGATGAGCGGCGAGTACTTCGAGCTGCTGGACTGGCTGCTCGAGCGCGAGAAAAAGGTCTTCTGTGACCTGAAGTTCTTCGACATCCCGGCGACGGTCGGTTCCGCGGTGCGCCAGCTCAAGGATCGCGGTGCGACGTTCGTCACCGTGCACGGCAATCGCTCGATCATGGAGGCGGCGGCCGAGAACAAGGGCGACTCGCTGAAGGTGCTCGGCGTGACCGTGCTGACGAGCCTCGATCGCGGCGACCTCGACGACCTGGGCTTCGACTGCGACGTCGACGCGCTCGTGCTGTCGCGCGCAAAGCAGTGCCTCGACGCCGGCTGTGACGGCGTCATCTCGTCGGGCCTCGAGGTGCCGAAGCTCCGCGAGTTCGTCGACGAGAAACTGCTTGTCGTCTCGCCGGGCATCCGCCCCGTCGACAACAAGCCCGCCGGGGACCAGAAGCGCGTCGTCACGGTCGAGACCGCGTTCGCGAACGGCTGCGACCACATCGTGGTCGGCCGGCCGATCCGCGACGCCGCGAATCCGCGGGAGGCGGCGCTCGGCATGCAGGCGTCGATCGCGGCGCAGTTCCCGTCGTGAGCGCGCCGCTCGAGAACGACCTGCTGCTGCGCGCGCTGCTCCGCGAGCCCGTGCCGCGCACGCCGGTGTGGATCATGCGCCAGGCCGGGCGCTACCTGCCCGAGTACCGCGCGACGCGCGAGCTGGCCGGCGACTTCATGAGCCTGTGCCGCAACGCGGAGCTGGCCTGCGAAGTGACGATGCAGCCGCTCCGGCGCTTCCCGCTCGACGCTGCGATCCTGTTTTCCGACATCCTCACCGTGCCCGACGCGATGGGCCTCGGCCTGTACTTCGAGACGGGCGAGGGCCCGAAGTTCGAGCGTCCGGTGCGCACGCCGGCGGACATCCGCAAGCTGCCGGCGCCCGACGTTTCGTCATCGCTCGCCTACGTGTTCGATGCGGTGCGCACGATCCGCACGGAGCTGGCCGGCAAGGTGCCGCTGATCGGGTTCGCCGGCAGTCCGTGGACCGTCGGCACCTACATGGTCGAGGGCGGGTCGAGCCGTGAGTTCAAGCGCATCCGCGGGCTCGCGGCCGAGGACCCGAAGGCACTCGACGCGTTGCTCGCACACGTCGCACGCACGACGACCGACTACCTCAACGGCCAGATCGCCGCCGGCGCGCAGGCGATCCAGATCTTCGACACCTGGGGCGGGGCGCTCGAGCGCGACGACTACCTGCGTTTCTCGCTGGCACCGATGCAGCAGATCCTGGACGGCCTGACGCGCGAACACGAAGGGCGGCGCGTGCCCGTCATCCTGTTCACGAAGGGCGCCGGCCCGCTGCTCGCCGACATGGCGAAATCGGGATGCGATGCGCTCGGCGTCGACTGGACGACGGACCTCGCCACCGCGCGGGAGTACGTGGACGATGCCGTCGCGCTGCAGGGCAATCTCGACCCGGCGACGCTGCGCGAGAGTCCCGACGTCATCCGTGCGGGTGTCGCGGATACGCTCGCGAGCTACGGGCACGGCCCCGGGCACGTCTTCAACCTCGGCCACGGCATCACGCCGGACATCGACCCGGAACACCTCGGCGCCTGCGTAGACGCGGTGCACGACCTGAGTCCGCAGTACCACGGCTGAGCGCGCCTGAGACGGCGCTCAGTCGCGCAATGCGCGGCGCAGGATCTTCCCGACGTTCGTCTTCGGCAGCTCGTCCCGGAACTCGACGGCCTTCGGCCGCTTGTAGGCGGTGAGGTTCGCGCGGCAGTAGTCGATGACGTCCTGCTCCGTGACGGAGTCGTCAGTGCGCACCGCGAAGATCTTGACGACCTCGCCGGAGCGCTCGTCCGGGATGCCGATCGCGGCGGCCTCGAGGATGCCTTCCATCTCGACGACGACGTTCTCGACTTCGTTCGGGTACACGTTGAAGCCGGACACGAGGATCATGTCCTTCTTGCGGTCCTCGATGAACAGGAAGCCGTCTTCGTCCATGCGCCCGACGTCACCGGTGCGCAGCCAGCCCCCGGGGAGCATGACCTCGGACGTCTCGGCGGGCCGCTGCCAGTAGCCTTCCATCACCTGCGGGCCTTTGATGCAGATCTCGCCGATCTCGCCCTGCGGCAGCGGGTTGCCGTCGTCGCCGGCGAGCATGACGTCGGTGTTCGGCACCGGCAGGCCGACGCTGCCGTTGAACGGACGCCCGTACGGCATGGCGGTGGCGACCGGCGACGTCTCGGTCAGGCCGTAGCCCTGGTCGATGTCGACGCCCGTCACTTCCTTCCAGCGCTTCGCGATGGCCGGCTGTACCGCCATGCCGCCGCCGACGGCGGACCGGAGGCTGCTGAAGTCGAGCTTGTCGAAGCCGGGCGTGTTCAGGAGCCCCGCGTACAGCGTGTTGACCCCGGTGATGGTGGAAAACGGCTGCTTGCCAAGTTCCTTGACGAAGCCGGGCATGTCGCGCGGGTTCGTGATGAGGATGTTCAGGCCGCCACGTGCGCTGATGCACAGGCAGTTCGATTGCAGCGAATAGATGTGGTAGAGCGGCAGCGCCGTGATGATCGTGATCAGGTCATTGCCGTGCGCGAGGTCGACGATCGGCCCCGTCTGGGCGACGTTGTACAGCATGTTGCGGTGGCTCAGCATCGCGCCTTTCGACACGCCGGTCGTACCGCCCGTGTATTGCAGGAACGCGATGTCCGCGAAGCCGAGCTCGACCGGTTTCAGCGTCTGCTTGCCGCCGCGTGCGAGCGCCGCGCGGAAACGCACGGCCGACGGGAGGTTGAACGCCGGTACTGCCTTCTTTACGTAGCGGATCACGGCGTCGACGATCCAGCCCTTCGGCTTCTTCAGCATCTCGCCGACGGACGCGATGATGACGTGGTCCAGCTTCGTCGAGTCCATGACCTGCTCGACCGTGTGTGCGAAATTCTCGAGCACGATGATCGCGCGTGCGCCGGAATCCGAGAGCTGATGCTGCAGTTCGCGCGCGGTGTACAGCGGGTTCACGTTCACGACGACGAGTCCGGCGCGGAAGATGCCGCACAGTGCGACCGGGTACTGCAGGATGTTCGGCAGCATGATGGCGACGCGTTCGCCGCGCGTGAGACCGAGTTCGCCCTGGAGGTAACCCGCGAACAGCATCGACAGCTCGTCGAGTTCCCGGTAGGTCATCGTCGTGCCCATGTTCGCGTACGCCGGACGATCGGCGTACTCCGCGAAACTGTGCTCGAACATGTCGCGCAGCGAGTGGAACGGCGGCTCGGGCACCTCGGCGGGCATGCCGTCCGGGTAGTTCTTCAGCCAGATTTTTTCCATGCGTCCCCCCCGGGAAATCGGAAACTTCAGTCGGCAGTGTCCCCCGACGCCGCCAGCGCATCCTCGATAATCGGCCACGCGTTGTCCAGCAATTTGGGCTGCGCGGCCGCGTTCGGGTGTATGCCATCGTCCTGCATGAGTTCCGGGTTGAGTGCGACGCCGTCCATGAAGAACTCGATCCAGCGGATGCCCTGGGTCTCGGCGACGTCGCCGAAGACGGCCTCGAACTCGGCGGTGTAGCGCGGCCCGTAATTCGGCGGGATGCGGATGCCGAGCAGCACGACCTCGGCGCCGCTGGCCAGTCCCGCGGCGACGATTTTCGACAGGTTTTCCTCGAGGCGGGCAGGCGGAAAGGCACGCAGTCCGTCGTTGCCGCCGAGTTCGAGGATGAGCAGCGAGGGCGCGAAGCGCTCGAGCGCGCCCGCGATGCGGGTGACGCCGCCTTCGCTGGTCTCGCCCGTGATGCTGGCGTTGATCACGCGATGTTCGTACCCTAGGGATGCCAGTCGTTCCTGCAACAAAGCGGCCCAGGACTGGTCGGATTCCATACCGTATCCCGCACTCAGGCTGTCGCCGAAGATGAGGATCGTCGGCTCGTCGCTACCGTGCGCGACGGCGGCTACAAACAGCAACAGCAGGCTCAGGAATTTTTGCATGTCGAAATTGAGGACCGGCGCCGTCCTTGTCGCGGATCGGGTAGGCAAAAAGGTTACCAGCCCGGAAGGTTCATTGACCATTCTTTCGGACGTGAGTTTCGCGATCGCCGGCGGTGATTCGGTGGCGATCGTCGGCCCGTCCGGCGCCGGCAAGTCGACCCTGCTGGCCCTGCTGGCCGGGCTGGACCTGCCGACCGAGGGCTCGGTCACGCTGAACGGCCACGACCTGAACACGCTCGACGAGGACGGCCGGGCGCGGGTGCGGGCGCAAAGCGTGGGCTTCGTGTTCCAGTCGTTTCACCTGGTGCCCTCGCTGAACGCGCTGGAGAACGTGATGCTGCCGCTCGAGCTCGCGGGCACGAAGGATGCGCGCGCCGCCGCGTTGCGTATCACCGAGGAGGTCGGCCTCGCGGAGCGGCGCAGCCACTACCCGGCGCAGCTCTCCGGCGGCGAGAAGCAGCGTGTCGCCATCGCGCGGGCGTTTGCGACCCGTCCCGCCGTGCTGTTTGCCGACGAACCGACCGGCAATCTCGACGCGCGCACCGGCGACAAGATCATGACGCTGATGTTCGACCTCAACCGCGACTCCTCGACGACACTGGTGCTCGTGACGCACGACAATCAGCTCGCGGCGCGCTGCGATCGCGTGCTCACGCTGGAAGCCGGCAAGCTCGTCGCCGACGAGGAAGCCGCCGCGTGAAGGCACTCGCGTTCGCGCTGAAAAGCCTTCGCCGCGAGCTGCGTTCCGGGGAGGTACTGGTCCTGCTCGCCGCGGTCACGCTGGCCGTGGCGGCACTGACCGCCGTGGGTTTTCTCACGGACCGCATCGGCAAGGCCGTGGCACGCCAGGCAAACGAGGTGCTGGCCGCGGACCTGCGCCTGCAGTCGCAGGAGCCGATCCCGGAATCCTGGCGGACGCTCGCGGCCGACTACGACCTTGAGACCGCCGACATGGCCTCGTTCCCGTCCGTCGTCTATCGCGGCGAGGACAATGCGCTGTCGACGCTGGTGGCGGTGGGCGACGGCTACCCGTTGCGCGGCACCGTGCGCATCGCCGACCGGCTGTTCGGCGACGAGCAGACGGCCAACGGGATTCCCGCGGCCGGCACCGTCTGGGCCGACGGGACGCTGATGGCGCGCCTCGGCGCCGAGGTCGGCGACGTACTCGAGGTCGGGAGCTCGCGCTTCCCGATCGCGGCCGTCGTGACCTATCGCCCGGACCAGTCGGTGGGCTTTGCGTCCTTCGCCCCGCGCCTGCTCATGAACATGGCGGATCTGTCGGCGACGGAGTTGATCGGCGTCGGCAGCCGCGTGCGGTACGCGCTGCTCGTCGCGGGCGCCGACGACGCCGTCGAGGACTATGCCGCGGCGATCGAACCGGAGCTGCCGGACTCGTTGCGGCTGCGGTCGGCTGAGGAGAGCAGCGAGCGCGCGTTCGCCGCCGCGGACCGGGCGCAGCGCTTCCTGTCGCTGACCGCGGTCATCAGCCTGCTGCTGTCCGCCGTGGCCATCGCGATGTCGGCGCGGCGTTTCGCGCTGCGGCGCATGGACCCGGTCGCACTGATGAAAAGCCTGGGCGCGACGCAGGACTTCGTCATCGGCGTCGCGACCGTGCAGATCCTGCTGATCGGGCTCATCGGTGTCGCGATCGGCTGCGTCATCGGCTTCGCGGTCGAAAGCGCGGTTTCCTGGGTGCTGGCCGACATCATCTCGGGTGACCTGCCGCCGGCCGGCCTGCGGCCGGTGGTGCTGGCCTGCGGCAGTGCGCTGCTCCTGCTCGCCGGCTTCGCGCTGCCGTCGCTGATCCGCCTGCGCAATACGCCGCCGTTGCGTGTGTTGCGGCACGACGCGATGCCGCCGGCACCGTCACGCATACTCGTCGCCGGCGCGTCGCTGGCCGCGGTCGCCGGCCTCCTGTACCAGTCCGTGGGCGACGCGGAACTGCTCGTGTACGTGCTCGGCGGGATCGTCGCGATCTCGGGCGTTCTCTACCTGCTCGGGCGCGGGCTCGTGGCGGCCCTCGGCCGCTTTCGTTCCGGCGTCGGCGTGGCGTGGCGCTATGGCCTCGCGAACGTGGCGCGGCGCGGCCGGGCCAGCGCGGTGCAGGTCGTCGCGTTCGGGCTCGGCCTGACCGTGCTGCTGTTGCTGACGCTCGTGCGCACCGACCTGATGGAAAGCTGGCGACGCACGCTGGACGAGAACGCGCCGAACCAGTTCCTGATCAACATACAGCCGGACGAGACCGCCTCCGTGCGCCGCATCTTCGAAGCACGCCGCATCGAGCCGCCCGCGCTGTCGCCGCTGATACGCGCGCGCATGACACTGATCAACGGCGAGTCGGTGAAGGACCGCAGCTACCCGGACGAGGGCGGCGAGTGGTTCGTGAACCGCGAGCAGAACCTGTCCTGGTCCGCCGAGCTGTCCGACAGCAACGAACTGCTGGACGGGGAATGGTGGCCGCCGGGCTACGAGGGCCCGCCACTCGTCTCGATCGAGGAAGAGCGGTCGATGGAGACCGGGCTCGGCGTCGGCGACCACCTGTCGTTCGAGGTGGCCGGGCAGACGGTCGAGGCCACGATCGCGAGCGTGCGCAAGGTGAACTGGGACTCGTTCCAGCCGAACTTCTTCCTCGTGTTCTCGCCCGGCGCGCTGGACGATTACCCGACGACCTGGATCGGGAGCCTGCGCGTCGAGCCGGAGGATCGCGACGCGCTGGTCGAGCTCGTGCGCGCGCACCCGACGATCTCGGTCATCGATCTCGACTCCGTGCTCAAGCAGGTTCGCGAAATCATCCAGAAGGCGACGCTCGCCGTGCAGGCCGTGTTCATCTTCACGCTCGCGGCCGGCATCGCCGTGCTGTTCGCCGCCGTGCAGTCGACGATCGACGAGCGCCGTTTCGAGAGCGCGATGCTGCGCGCGCTCGGCGCCGGCCAGCGCACGGTGCTGGCCGGCGTGATGGCGGAGTTCGCGGCGCTGGGTACGGCCGCGGGCCTGCTGGCGTCGGCCGGCGCGTCCGCGCTCGCAGCCGTGATCGCCGAGCAGCTCTTCAACCTCCCGTACATGTTCGACCCGTTGCTGTGGCTCGCGGGAGTCGGTTCCGGCGTCGTCGTGGTCTGTGCAAGCGGCTACCTGGCCGCGCGCGGCGCGATCAACGCGGCGCCGGTCGACGTGCTGCGCGGGGCCGCCGCGTGACGGACGTCAAGCTGTCCTGCGGCGTCGTCCTCGCGCGGCCGGACGGCGGCGGGCCGCGAACGCTGATGCTCAGGGCCTGGCACCACTGGGATTTCCCGAAAGGCATGCAGGAAGATGGCGAATCGCCGCTCGAGGCAGCACGGCGGGAGCTCGACGAGGAGACCGGGATCGGCGAGATCGAGCTTCGCTGGGGCGAGCGCTACCTGGAGTCGGGCCCGTACAGCCGCGGCAAGACCGCGCGCTATTACCTCGCCGCGACCGACATCGCCGACGTCGTGATGGGCCTCTCGCCCGAGACGGGCAAGCCCGAGCATCACGAATGGCGCTGGGTCAGTTTCGACGAAGCATTCGACCTCGCGTCACCGCGCGTCCGCGAAGTCGTCAAGTGGGCACGGCAGATCGTCGGGGCCTAGTGCTCAGGACTCGGCCAGCAGGATGTCATAGACGCCGGCCTGCCGCGACGCATCCATGATCTGAACGAGTACCCGGTTCGCGGAGCGATCGTGCGCGTCGATGACCACGCGGCGGCCCGGGTCTTCGGCGTGCAGGCGCGAGATGTTCGCGCGGACAGCGCGCGGGTCGATCATCCGCCCGTCGATCCAGATCCGGTTTCCCTCATCGACGATGACGAGGATTGCAGACGCCTCGACGGGCGGCCGGGTGGCGGTGTCCGAGCGGCTGACGTCGATGCCGTGCTCGCGCAGGAACGACGCCGTGACGATGAAAAAGATGAGCATGATGAACACGACGTCGAGCAGGGGCGTCAGGTCGACGTCCCCCTGCTGCGCCGCATCGCTGAGGCCGGTAGCGCGCTGCATGGGTTTCTCCTCCAGATTCCCGCCTGAAGAACGAAACGCAACTACCGGGCATTATACCTCTTAGTTAAAGGTATAGGGAACCGCGACTACTCCGCCGGCGCGACCGGCTCGTTGCTGCCCGCGCGGAACGGGAAGTGTTCGAAGTATTTCGGTACGGCCTCGTTGATGGTCTGTTCGAGGTTGTCACGCGCCTTGTCCGTCACGCGGCCGACACCGACGCATTCCCAGACGAGGCGTTTCTGCTCGGCATCGACGAGGTCGATGTTGAACGTGCCCTCGGTGTACTGCGACACGTGGGTATCCGTCGCGTAGCCGTAGCCCATCCAGGGGTCGTAGAAACCACCGCGGTAGCCGTAGTAGCCCACGCCGTAGCCCATGGACGGTGTCTGCGTGATCTTTGTCTTGTCCTGCAGGATCGCGTTGAAGTTGATCAGCAGGTCCGGGTTGTTCGACTTCGTGTAGCCGCGTGCCTGCATCTCGCGATCGATGGCGGCCTCGACGTACTGGGAGAACAGGTCCTGGTAGGAGTCGCCGCCGGGCCCGGCATCCGCGAAGAAGTTATAGGTTTCGTAGTCGGCGAAGTTCGCGCTCTTGTCGTAATCGGACCGGAAATCCGGGCCGGACGCACAGCCGGAGGCAACGAGTACGGCGCAGGTGGCGGTGAACAACTTCAACTGTCGGGATACGGAATACACGGTGTTTCTCCTGGAATGTCGGTTTGTTCTTGTTCGGCTAGTCGACACGATTTCTCGACTCGCCGGCGATGAACGCCCGCGTGTTCGCGGCCAGTTCATCGATCGCGTTCTGGCGCGCCTCGGCGCTGGCCCACGCGACGTGCGGTGTCACGATCAGGTTGGCGCCAGTGTAATCCAGCAGCGGATCACCGTCGACCGGCGGCTCCGTGGGGAGGACGTCCACGGCCGCACCGGCGATCGTGCCGTCCGCGAGCGCCCGCGCCAGGGCCCGGGAGTCCACGAGCCCGCCCCGGGCCGTGTTGACCAGCAGCGCCGCGGGCTTCATCTGCCGGAACTCGTCGGCGCCGAAGAGGTTGCGGGTGGCGTCGTTCAGCGGGCAATGCAGCGAGATGACGTCGGATTCGGCCAGGAGCGTCGCGAACGGCACCCGCCCGTCCGGTACGCGGTCCGACCCCGGCCGCGCCGAGACGAGCACGCGCATGCCGAGCGCCTCGCCGGCCTTCGCCACGCCCCGTCCGAGCTCGCCGTAGCCCACGATGCCGAGCGTGAGGTCGCCCAGTTGCCGGATCGGGTGGGCCAGCAGGAACGGCATGCCAGCGCGCTGCCATTCGCCGGCGGCCACGGACGCCCGGTAGGCGCCGAGGTTGTGCGTCAGCATCAGCAGCACGCCCAGCACGTGCTCCGTGACGGACTGCGTGCAGTAGCCGCGGATGTTGGCAACGGCGATCCCGCCGCGCCGCGCGGCTGCCAGGTCGATGTTGTCGCAGCCGGTGGCCGTGAGCCCGATGAAGCGCAGCTTCGGCGCGCCGGCGAGCAGTTCGTCCGACAGGCGCATCTTGTTCGTGAAGACGCAGTCCGCGTCCGCGAGTCGGCCGGGAAGTTCGTCGTCACCGGTGTTGTCGAAGACCCGGAGTTCGTCGACGGTCGCCTCGAGGACCCCGAGGTCGAGGCCGTCACCCATGGTGGCGAAATCCAGAAACACGGCTTTCATCGTCGTACTCTTTATACTCACGGCATCGGTGAAGGAGTAGCGCCGCACGATGGCGGAAGAATTCTGGAAACGCAAATCGCTCGGTGAGATGAACCGCGAAGAGTGGGAGTCGCTCTGCGACGGCTGCGCGCTGTGCTGCATGCACAAGGTCGAGGACGAGGACACCGGCGAGGTCTATTACACGAACCTGGCCTGCCGGCTGCTCGATACCGACAACTGCCGTTGCACCGACTACGCGAACCGCGCGCGCCTCGTGTCGGACTGCCTGACGCTGACTGCGGACACGAAAGACGCGTTCGAGTGGCTGCCGATGACCTGCGCGTACCGCCTCCTGTCGCGCGGCGAGGACCTGCCCGACTGGCACCCGCTCATCACCGGCGACCCGGACTCGGTGCACGAGGCCGGGATCTCCGTGCGGGGGCGCGTCGTCTCCGAGCGCGACACGGACGAGTGGACGGTGCTGTGGACCGTGCACGAACAGGAATGAAGGGGATCGAACCGTGACTGACTACCCGACGGTACCTCTGGAACGCTACCGCGAGTACCCGCCGGAGGAGATGCGGCGACGGGTACAGGCGTTCTACGAGAATCTCGACCGGCGCCGCACGGTGCGCGACTTCTCGGACCGTCCGGTGCCGCGCGACATCATCGAGACGGCATTGCGCGCGGCGAGCACCGCGCCGAGCGGCGCAAACCTGCAGCCCTGGCACTTCGTGGTCGTGAGCGAGGCCGCCACGAAACGGCGCATACGCGAGGCCGCGGAAGCCGAGGAGCGCGAGTTCTACGAGCACCGCGCGTCGGAGGAGTGGCTGGCCGCCCTGCGCCCGCTCGGTACCGACGCCGCGAAGCCGTTCCTCGAAACCGCGCCGTACCTGGTTGCCGTGTTCCTGCAGAAGTACGGCCGGCTCGAAGACGGCCGCAAGGTAAAACACTACTACCCGTCGGAGTCGACGGGGCTTGCCACCGGCATGCTGATCGCGGCGCTGCACGAGGCCGGGCTCGCCACGTTGACGCACACGCCGAGCCCGATGAAGTTCCTGAACGAGATCCTGGGCCGGCCGACGAGCGAGCGCCCGTTCCTGCTGCTCGTCACCGGTTACCCGGCGGCCGACGCGCGGGTGCCGGATATCCGCCGCAAGCCGCTCGAGGCGATCGCGACGTTCGTGGGCGACTGAGCGACGGGAGAGGACGATGGCCGGAGTGCTCAGTGAAGACGAAATTCGTGCGGCAATCGCGGCGGCAACCGGGGCGGATGATGCCGACGCGGCCTGGACGCACTGCGCCCCGCTGTGCGCGAGCCTCGAAACGGACCGGGATGCCGCACATGCCTTGTTGCACCTGATCGGAAAGGGGGTCATTGACACGGAGCACGCCGCCGACGTCGCGCAGCAGGTGCTCGATGCGCACGGCGCCGACACGATCATGCTCGCGGCCGTCGGCAACGTCCTGGCCGGTTGCCGGGACATCGACGACCTGAACGCGCCCGCCCCCGGGGCGCCGGTGTTCTCGAATGCGGTGAATGCACTGATCGACGCCACGGCGGCTGCCAGGGGGCGCGACGACGAAGCAGAACTGCTCGATTCGCTGGCCGGCGCAGCACGCCTCGCCGGGCGGCGGTGGGACGGCACCGCGGAAGCCGCGCACCGCCGTCTCTTGGCGCTGACCCCGGACGACCCGTTCGCACACTACAACTACGGCCTGTTCCTGAAGACCCGCGGGCGGTTCGCGGAGGGGCTGGAGGCGAACCGCCGCGCGCTCGAATTGTTCAGCGAGCCCAACGACGCAGCGCAGTGGAACTTCGGCATCTGCGCGACGGGTGCCGGCGCGGCCGAAGACGCGCTCGAGATGTGGCTGCAGATCGGTCAGAAGATCCGCATGGGGCGCTTCGGCCTGCCGGACGGCAGCTATCCACAATGCAAGGTGGGTCTCGTGGAGCGACCGCTCGCGCGGCGCCCGGCGGAGCAGGACGACCCGGGGGCCGAAGAAGCGATCTGGGTCGAACGGCTGAGTCCCTGCCACGGCATCATTCGCAGCGTGCTTTACCAGGAACTCGGCGCGGATTACGGCGACGTCGTGCTCTTCGACGGCGCCCCGATTACCTACCACCGCTACGGCGACGAGCAGGTCCCGGTCTTCCCGCAGATTGCCACGCTGCGTCGGTCGGGATACCGCTTCTACGACTTCGCGGGCACGCAGCGTGAGTCAGGGCGCATCGCGAACCTGAGCGAGGGCCTGGAACAGGACGCGATCGTCTACTCGCACACCGAAAACTTCGTGACCCTGTGCGGCCGATGCTGGAAAGACCCGGATGCGGATCACCAGCGTCACGAAAAAGAGGAGCATCGCGTCGTGACCGGCCGGATCGCCGCACCGCCGGATTACGATCCGTCAAAGCTGCTTGCGGACCTCGATGCCGCGGCCACGGACTGCCGGGTGTTTGCGCCCGCTCTGTGCGCCGCCGCGGGCGACGCGAAACGAGCGGATTTCGAGCAACGCAAGCTGGACACGCTGCGCGCCGGCGGCGACTAGCCCGTGTTCTGCAGTCCCTGCGCGATGCCGTTCACGCTCGCAAGCAGCGCGTGGAAGATGGCTTCGTCCTCGTAGTTCGTCGCGCGCCAGCGCTTCAGCAGGTCCACCTGCATCAGGCTCATCGGATCGACGTACGGGTTGCGCAGCATGATGGCGCGCTGCAGCGTGCGGTCGCCTTCGAGCAACTCGGCATGGTCCGAGTACTCGAGAATCAGCTTTCGCGTGAGTTCGTACTCCGCCTCGATGCGCGGGAAGAACTGCTCGTGCAGATCGCCGGCGAGCTTCGAGTAGATCTTCGCGATGCCCATGTCGGACTTCGCGAGCACCATCTCGACGTCGGCTGTCAGCGCCCGCATGAAATACCATTCCTGGAACATGCGCCGGAACGGGCCGATCTCGAACTGCTCGCTCGCGGCCTTCAGGCCGGTGCCGAAGCCGTACCAGCCCGGCAGCACGAAGCGTGCCTGCGTCCACGAAAACACCCAGGGAATCGCGCGCAGGTCGCGAATGCCGGCGTTCGCCCGGCGTGACGACGGCCGCGAGCCGATACGCATCCGCTCGATGACGTCGATCGGCGTGGCCGCGCGGAAGTAGGGCGTGAAGTCCGGATCGTTGTAGACGAGGTCGCGGTAGGCCTTGCGGCTTTCCTTCGCGATGACGTCCATCATCGCGTGCCACTCGGGCTCGTCGTTGCCGTGGTGCCGCGGCATCGCCGTGGCCAGCGCCACGGAGCCGGTGACCTGCTCAAGCGTGCGCAAGGCGATGCCGCGCAGGCCGTACTTCTCGTTGATGATTTCGCCCTGCTCGGTGACGCGGAGCCGGCCGTTGACGGTGCCCGGCGGCGCGCCCAGCACGGCCACGTGCGTCTTGCTGCCGCCGCGGCTGATCGTGCCGCCGCGACCGTGGAACAGCGTGAGCTCGATGCCTTGCGCCTCGACCGTGCGCACGAGCGCCTCCTGCGAGCTCTGCAGAGCCCAGCGCGCGGAGGCGAGGCCGCCGTCCTTGTTGCTGTCCGAGTAGCCGATCATCACCATCTGCCGGTTGTCGCGCGTCGCGAGGTGATCGCGGTACAGCGGCGTTGACAGCAGGCCCTCGAGAATCTCCGGCCCGCGCTGCAGGTCGTCCACCGTCTCGAGCAACGGTGCGACGTCGATCGGGATCTCGCCGCCGCGGTTGTGCAGTTCGCCCCAGCCGGCCAGCAGCAGCACCGACAGGATGTCGTCGGCGGCCTGCGTCATGCTGACGATGAACGGGCCGATCGCCTCCTTGCCGTACTTGCGGCGGCAGAACGCGATGGCCTGGAACGCGGCGATCGTCTTGCGTGCCTGCGCCGACGGGTTCAGCGGCGCGCCCTCGCGGTTCTCGATCGCCTCGGCGATACGCGCGGCGCGCTTGTCGGCCGGCCATTCCTCCCAGTCGTCGATGCCGAGGCATTCGCCGATGACCTGGCGGTGCACCAGCGCGTCCTGGCGGACGTCGAGCGTGACGAGGTGAAAGCCGAACGTCTCGATGCGCCGCAGCAGGCGCTGCACCGTGAACAGGCCGGCATGGTCGCCCTTATTCTCGCGCAGGCTGTCCGCGATGAGGCGGATGTCCGACTCGAACTGGCGCACGCGCTCATACGGAAACGCATCGTCGTCGAACGTGGCCTGCAGGCGCTGTTGCACGAGCCTGAGAAACACGCGGTACGGCATGTTGCGGTGGCGCACCGGTACCGAGTGATAGGCCTGCTGGAAGACGCCGCGGTACTCGTCGAGCTTGTCGAGCAGTTCCTTCTTCACGCCGACACGGTCCGTCGACTGGCTGAGTTTCGTCGCGAGCGCGCCGCACTCGTTGTAATAGAGGTCCAGCACCAAAGCGCGCTGGCGACTGAGCGTCGCGCGGATCGTCTTCGCGTTGACGTTCGGGTTGCCGTCCATGTCGCCGCCGACCCAGGAGCCGAAGCGCACGATCGTCTTCACGTCGAAGCGGAAGTCGGAGTCGCCGTAGATGCGTTCCAGCGCCGTCTCGATGTCCTCGTAGAACGGCGGAATCGTCCGGTACAGCACGTCGGTGAGAAAGAACAGCACGTGTTCGAGTTCGTCGGCGACCGTCATCTGTTCCGACGGATGCTCTTCGGTCTGCCAACCGGTCGTGATCAGCAGCCGGATGTTCGCAAGCGCCGCTTTCTTTTCCTGCGGCGTCATCGTCGGATTGAGCATGTCGACGAGGTAGCGGACGATGTTCTGTTCCTTGCGCAGCATCGTCCGGCGCGTCGGCTCCGTCGGGTGCGCGGTGAACACCGGCTCGATGCGCATGGCGTCGAGCAGCGCCTGCACGTCCTCGGCGGTCTTGCCGGCGGCTTTCAGCTTGATCAGCGAATCCTCGAGGCCGCCCGGCTGGTACAGGCCGACGTCGAGCAGGTACTCGCGCCGCCGGCGGATGCGGTGCACCTTCTCCGCGGTGTTCACCATCTGGAAGTAGGTCGAGAACGCGCGGATCACGGACAACGCCATCGTCGGGTCGAGGTCGTCGACCAGCGCGGCGAGCTCCTCGCCGGGCCGCTCGTTGTCTTCGCGCCGACGGATCGAACGCAGGCGTGCTTTCTCGACGAACTCGAACAGTTCGGGGCCGCCCTGCTCGACGAGCAGCTTGCCGATCATTGCACCAAGCGTGCGCACGTCGTCGCGCAGCGCCTGGTCCTTGTCTTCGAATGTGATGTCCTGGCGACGCAAGATTTGGGTAACCGTGTGGCGACCGGGGGCCCGGAAGGTGCGGGACAATAGCAAAAACTCCTGCACCTATACAGTTAGTGCGCGCGCACTGCGGCGGATGTCTCGCGGACAATCGGGACACCGCATCGCAGCGTCCACGGAAGGATGCCCGTGCCGAAATCGGGAATCACTCGAAAGCCGCCTGAGCCGGAACGTTCGGCGTGCCGCATCGACCAGGGCGGCCTGTCGATCGCCGTGTTGGTTCCCGATGTAATGAAATGCCCGGGCGCATACGCGCGCTTCATGGGCCAGGTCGTCGACCAGGTTGCGCGCGAAACTTCCGTCGCCGTCAACGCGATCGTGCACGACGGTGACATCGCGGTGCTTCGATCGTTCTGCACTACGATGGCGCGCACGCTGCGCGCCGCGGGCCTGCCTGCATCGCAGGTCGAGCTCAGCGTCGACGTCGCGTCCGTTGCGCCGGACGTCGCCGTCGATGTGCGTCGACAGGCCCTGGGCGCCGGCCCGGTCAATCTCCTGGTCGACGGTGCGTCGTTCACCCGGCACGCCCTCGCGCTGTGGCGTCTTCGCGGCGAACCCGGCGTGCGGGTCGCGGTGTGGCCGTGGGTGCGCAGCGCCTGCACGCTGCTCGGCGCGGAAACGGCCGGCGACGTCCTGCCCGTCACAGGGCTGCAGGTGCCGGCGGCATCCGCGTGGGTCATGGCCACATTGTCGCTCGCGGATCCGGTGTACGGCGGTTCGCCGGCCGAAGCCTGCGGGTTGTCGCGGGCGCTGCGCGATGCGCTCGATGAACGGCTTGCGGGCGCCGACGCGCTGCACGATGCCGCGCGGTGGCCGACGGCCGCGCTGCGCCAGGATGCGTGGCTCAACCGGCGCGTCGCGATTCGCGTGGACGGCATCGGTGATCATGTCCGCGGGCGCGGACTCGATCCGGGCAGGCACGAAACGCTCGCGCTGCTCGACGCGCTCCTGGCTGACATAAGACGGCATCTCGTCGCGGCATCCGCGGCTGCCGTGAGTCGCACCGAAACGCTGCCCGCGATTACCGCGGCGAGTCCGCGCATCGACGCTGGCCGGTGCGGCGAGTGGCAGCGGCACTGGTTGCGCGCGGTGCGGCGTGCAGCGCTGCGTCATCGCAATCTGCTGGCGCTGTCGCCGTGGAGCCTGTTTCCCAGCGGTGTCGACGATCCGGCGTATGCAAACCTGCTGCCGCTGTTGCACCACGCGGATGCCTGCTACTTTGCCGGCGCTCCCGCGCTCGCGTCCTGGAACGTCAAGGATTTCAGCTACTTCCACGCGCGCCTCGGCGCGCTGCTGCGCCGCGCACGCAGCGACTCCGTCGTTGCGGAAGGGCCATGATCTGGGATACGGTCGGGGCACTCCGAAGGGAGAGGAGCCTCCTTGAATCCGACTTCTCTGGACGCGCACGGCGTTGCGGTACTCGCGTTGACGGTTGTTGCACTGTTCCTGTTCACGCGCGACCGGATTCCGCTGGAGTCGTCTTCGCTGACGATACTGATCCTGCTCGTCGGCGGCTTCACGCTGTTTCCGTACGAGCGCAACGGCGAGGCTGCGTTGCAGGCGACGGATTTCTTCGCGGGCTTCGGCAACGAGGCGCTCGTCGCGATCTGTGCGTTGATGATGGTCGGCAAGGCGCTGGAGACGACGGGTGCGCTGCAGCCGCTGGCTCACGCGGTCAGTCGCGCCTGGTCCACGCGGCCGGTCATGGCGCTGCTGGCAACACTGGTCGCAGCCGCGGTCCTGAGCGCGTTCATGAACAACACGCCGATCGTCGTGCTGCTGATGCCGATCCTCGTCGGCGCGTCACTGCGCGCGAAGTTCCCGGTCTCCGGCGTCATGATGCCGATGGGCCTCGCGACGATCATCGGCGGCATGTCGACGACGATCGGTACGTCGACGAACCTGCTGGTCGTCGGCATCTCGCAGGACCTCGGCCTGCACCAGTTCACGATGTTCGAGTGGGTGCTGCCGGTCGCGATCGTCGGCGGCGTCGGCATCCTGTTCCTGTGGCTCGTCGCGCCGCGCATGTTGCCGGATCGCACGCCGCCGATGGCGGACACGTCGCCGCGGGTCTTCAGTGCCCAGCTCAACGTCAAGGAAGGCGGTTTCGCCGACGGTGCGACGCTGTCGGAGGTGCTCGCGAAGGCGGACGGCAACATGCGCGTGGACAAGATCCAGCGCAGCGACTCGCTGTTCCTCGCGAAACTCCCGTCGGTCACGTTGCAGCCCGGCGACCGGCTGTTCGTCAAGGACACGCCCGAGAACCTGAAGCATTACGAGCAGGTGCTCGGCGCGACGCTGTTCAACGTGTCGGACGACGAGCACCCGGTCGACGAGCAGACGCCGCTCAGGGCCGAAGGCCAGCAGCTCGCGGAGGTCGTCATCACGCGCGGTTCGCCGTTGCACCTCCGGAGCCTCGCCGCCGCCCGCTTCACGGCGAGCTACGGGCTGATGCCGCTCGCGCTGCATCGCGCACGCGCGCCGAGTTCGCAGGTCACCGGCGACCTGAACCTGATCCGGCTGCGCGCCGGCGACGTGCTGCTTGTGCAGGGCACGCGCGACGCGATCGCGAGCCTGCGCGACTCCGGGTCGATTCTCGTGCTCGACGGCACGACGGACCTGCCGCACACGCACCGCGCGAAGCGCGCGCTGTTCGTGATGGGCATGGTGATCCTCGTCGCCGCGCTGGGAATCATGCCGATCTCGGTCAGCGCCCTGATCGGCCTCGGGCTGATGATCGCGACCGGCTGCCTGACCTGGCGCGACTCCGCGAGCGCGCTGTCGATCCCCGTGATCATGATCATCGTGACCAGCCTCGCGCTCGGCAAGGCCCTGATGGGCACCGGCACCGCGCAGTACCTGGCGACCGGCTTCGTCTCCGGCACGTCGGCGCTGCCGACGCCGCTGATCCTCTCCGCCTTCATGCTGCTGATGACGATCATGACGAACATCGTCTCGAACAACGCGGCGGCGGTCATCGGCACGCCGATCGCGATCGGCATCGCGCAGCAGCTCGGCGTGCCGACCGAGCCGTTCGTGCTCGCGGTACTGCTCGGGGCGAACATGAGCTTCGCCACGCCGTACGGCTACCAGACGAACCTGCTGATCCTGAGTGCCGGCGGCTACAAGTTCTCGGATTTCATGCGGGTGGGCATCCCGCTGACCGTGATCATGTGGATCGGCTTCTCACTGGTCCTGCCCGTGATCTACAGCCTGTAGCGGCCGGACATGATGCGGCGGTTTCGGACGCAACGGTTGACGCTGGTGGCCGGGGCTGGCAATACTCGCGGCCATGAACGTTCGCAACGGCAGCGCATGGTGGTGGGCCAACCCGAAGGAGTGGGTAGCCGGCTGAGCCTCGCCTGAGCGAATCAAAACGACGAGCCCATCTCCGCGAATGCGAGGATGGGTTTTTTTTTGGGACACGCATGCACGCACCATTCGACATTGCCGCCGACCTGGATACACCGGTCTCGGCCTACCTGAAGCTCGGGCCGCTGGCGCCGCGCTACCTGCTCGAGTCCGTGGAGGGCGGGGAGCGGCTGGCGCGGTACTCGTTCATCGGCTTCGGCAAGGCGCTCGACGTGCGCATGGACGGCGAGACGTTCCATGTGAACGGCGACAGCCGGCCGCGGCCGACGACACAGAAGGAGTACCTCGATGCGCTGCGCGCGGCGCTGGCCGCGGCGCCCCGGCCGGTGGCCGACGTCGAGGGCCTGCCGTTCGCCGGCGGGCTCGTGGGCGTGTCCGGCTACGACGTGGTGCGGCTGTTCGAGCGGCTCCCGCGCCGGTCGTCGCCGCGCGAGAACATGCCGGAGGCCGCGTTCACGGCGACCGAGTCGCTGCTGGTGTTCGATCACCTGACGCGCCGGGTCGCGCTGTTGCACGACGGGCCCGACAGCGAGCGCGAGGCGCTCAGGCGCGAGGTCATCGAGTGCCTGCGCGGGGCGGTCCCCCGGCCGTCCGTGACGCCGTCGATCGGCCCGGCCTCGGCCAGCGTCAGCGAAGCCGAGCACGCCCGGCGCGTGGAGGCCTGCAAGGAATACATCGCGAGTGGCGACATCTACCAGATCGTGATCTCGGTGTTGTTCCGCGGCCGCGCCGAGGTCTCGCCGTTCGAGGTGTACCGCGCGATGCGCCTCATCAACCCGTCCCCGTACATGTTCTTCTTCGACTTCGACGACCTGAAGGTCGTCGGTTCGTCGCCCGAGGCGCTGGTCCGGCTGCACGGGCGCACCGCCTCGCTGCGGCCGATCGCCGGCACGCTGCCGCGCGGCGCGGACGCGGCCGAAGACGCCGCGAACGAGGCCCGCCTGCTGGCGGACCCGAAGGAAGCGGCCGAGCACGTGATGCTGGTCGACCTGGCGCGCAACGACCTCGGCCGCGTCGCGACGGCGGGCAGCGTGCACGTCGACCCGTACCGCTCGATCGAGCGCTACAGCCACGTCATGCACATCGTGAGCGGCGTGCAGGGCGAGCTCGCCGAAGGTTACGACCAGTTCGACCTGTTCGCCGCGAGCTTCCCGGCGGGCACGCTGGTCGGCGCGCCGAAGGTCCGCGCGATGGAGATCATCGAGGAGATGGAGGACGTGGGCCGCGGCCTGTACGGCGGCACGGCCGGGTACTTCGGCCTGTCCGGCGACATGGACCAGGCCATCACGATCCGCACGCTGGTCTTCTCGGGCGACGAGTACAGTTTCCAGGCCGGCGGCGGTATCGTCGCGGATTCCGTGCCGGCACACGAATACCAGGAAGTCATGGCGAAGAGTGCGATCCTGCGGCATGCGCTGGACATCGCGGGAGAAGGCTTGTGACGGCGGCCGGGGACTTCGGCAACGTGCGGATGTTGCTGATCGACAACTACGACTCCTTTACCTACAACCTCGTGCAGGCGTTCGCCGCGATGGGCGCCGACGTGCGCGTGTACCGCAATGACGCGATCACCGTCGACGAGGCACGCGCGCTCGAGCCCACGCACCTCGTCATCTCGCCCGGCCCCGGCCGGCCCGACGATGCCGGCGTGTCGCTGGCAATGATCGGCGCGTTCCAGGACACCGTGCCGGTGCTCGGCGTCTGCCTCGGGCACCAGTGCCTCGTGCAGCATTTCGGTGGCGAGATCGTGCGGGCGCCGCGGCTGATGCACGGCAAGACATCGGACGCGAAGCACGACGGCACGCGCCTGTTCGAGGGCATTTCGCAGCCGATGGAGGTGGGGCGGTATCATTCGCTGTGCGCCGAGCACGGCACGCTGCCGGCGGACCTAGAGGTCACGGCCGAGACGGACCGCGGCGAAATCATGGGCGTGCGGCACAGGCGCCTGCCGCTCGAGGGCGTGCAGTTTCACCCGGAGAGCGTGCTGACACCGGAAGGCAACCGACTGATGGCAAATTTCCTGCGCATGACGCTGGGCGGCGAGCGATGACGGCGCCGGCGAGCAAGCTGCTCGACCGGCTGCTCGATGGCGCTTCGCTCAGCGAGGACGACGCGCACGCACTGATGCTGAGTCTCGCCGAGGGCGAGATGCCGGCGGCGCTGGCAGGCGCCTTCCTCGCGGGGCTGCGCGCGAAGGGTGAGACCGCCGACGAGATCCGCGGTTTCGCGACCGCGATGCGCAAGCTCGCCGTGCACCCGAAGATCCCGCCGGGCCAGGCGACGGTCGACACGGTCGGCACCGGCGGCGACGGCTCCGGCAGCCTGAACCTCTCCACCGGCACCGGGCTGCTCGCCGCCGCGGCTGGCGCGCGCGTCGTGAAACACGGCAACCGCTCGGTCTCCAGCCGCTCCGGCAGCGCCGACATGCTCGAGTGCCTCGGCATGCCGCTGCCGCTGCACGAGAAGGACGCGGTGGCCTGCCTCGAGGCCACCGGTTTCACGTTCCTGTTCGCGCCCGCCTACCATCCCGCGATGAAGGCGGTCGTGCCGGTGCGCGGCGCGCTCGGCGTGCGCACCGTGTTCAACATGCTCGGGCCGCTGACGAACCCTGCGGCGCCGCCGTACCAGCTCATCGGCGCGTGGAGCGAGGCGGCGGCGCGCCTGATGGCCGACACGCTCGCCGGCATGCCGATCGAGCGCGCGTTCGTCGTGCACGGCTCGCCCGGCTGGGATGAGGCGACGCCGGCGGGCGAGTTCCTGCTGCTCGACGTGCGGCCGGGCAGCGTCACCGAGTCCGTGCGCACGCCCGACGACTACGGCATGGCGACCTGCGCGCCGGGCGACCTCGCCGGCGGCGACGCGGAGCACAACGCGCGCGAACTGCGCCGCGTGTTCGACCGCGACGACACCGGCGCACACCGCGACGCGCTGATCATGGGCACGGCACTCGTCCTCGAAGTGCAGGGCTCGGTCGCCGGTCCAGGCCAGGGCGTGGAAGCCGCGGCCGCGGCGCTCGATGACGGGCGCGCGGCGGCGTTGCTCGACCGGCTGCGGGAGCACTTCGCGGACCGATGAGCGACTTCCTCAAACAGATGGCGGCGGCGAGCGCTGAGCGCGCGGCCCGCGTGCGGCGCTTTACCGACGCGGAGCTCGACCGCCCGGTCGTGCCGCTCGCGCTCGGCGCGTTCGACGTCATCGCGGAGATCAAGGCGCGTTCGCCGGCCGAGGGCGCGCTCGCGACATCGTCGCTGGACCTCGGGGCCCGTGCGACGGACTACGCGCGCGGCGGCGCGGCGGCGATCTCGGTGTTGACGGAACCGTCGCGCTTCGACGGAACGCTCGCGCACCTGGAAGCGGTCGTGGCCGCGGTTCCCGACGTGCCGGTGATGCGCAAGGACTTCCTCGTCGATTCGAGGCAGGTCGAGGAGGCGCGCGCGAGCGGTGCCAGCGGCGTGCTGTTGATCGTGACGATGCTGCCGGACGACCGGCTGCGCGCGATGCTCGACGCCGCACGCGAGCACGGGCTGTTCGTACTGCTCGAGTCCTTTGACGCGGAAGACCTCGCGCGCCTGCCGGCGTTGCTGAATGCGCACGACCGGGACGCCGTTGCCAACGCAATGCTCCTGTTCGGCGTGAACACGCGCAACCTGCGAACGCTCGATGTCGACCCCGCGCGGCTCGCCGACCTCATAGGCCATCTGCCGGCCGGGCCCGCCGTTGCGGAAAGCGGCGTGCGATCGGCGGACGATGCCGCCGACGCGGCCGGCCTCGGTTATACCGCGGCGCTGGTCGGAACCGCGCTGATGCGGAGCCGGGACCCCGCCGCGCTGATCGCGGCCATGAAGCAGGCCGGTGCCGGGGCGCTCGCCGCATGAGCCTGTTCGTGAAAATCTGCGGACTGCGCAACGCGGCCGACGTCAGCGCGGCGGCGGCCGCGGGCGCGGACGCGATAGGCTTCGTGTTCGCGGATTCCGTGCGCCGGGTCACCCCACAGGAGGCGCGCGAAGCCGTGCGCCGTGCGCCGAAGCACCTGCTCAAGGTGGCCGTCATGCGGCACCCGTCGAACGACGAATGGCTGAGCGTGCTGGCCGAGTTCGGCCCGGACGTGCTGCAGACCGACGTTGCGGACTTCGCCTCGCTCGACGTGCCGTCGACGCTGGCGACCTGGCCCGTGCACCGGGAGGGCGACGGCGGCGATGCGCCGACCGGCACGTTCCTGTACGAGGGCCAGGCGAGCGGCAGCGGTGAAGCGGTCGACTGGCAACAGGCCGGGCGCGTCGCGCGCTGCGGTCGCATGATACTCGCCGGCGGACTGTCGCCCGCAAACGTGGGCCGGGCCATCGCCGCCGCGCGGCCGTGGGGCGTGGACGTGTCGAGCGGCGTCGAGTCGGCGCCGGGCCACAAGGACGCCGGCCTTATCCGGGAATTCGTAACGGCGGCACGTGCCGCGGAGTCAACTGCATGAACGGGTCACTGCCCGCCACCGAGCGCGAGCGCCTGCTCGCGGCCACGCTTGCGGGATCGCTGCCGGACGAACGGGGGCGTTTCGGCCCGTTCGGCGGGCGCTACGTGCCGGAGACGCTGGTCCCGGCCTTCGAACGGCTGGAAGAGGGCGTGCGGCAGCACCTGCACGATGCGTCGTTCCAGGACGAGTTCGGCCGCGAGCTGCGCAACTGGGTCGGCCGCCCGACGGCGCTCACGCACGCGCCCAGGCTCAGCGAGCGCTGGGGCGCGGACGTGTGGCTGAAGCGCGAGGACCTCGCGCACACCGGCGCACACAAGATCAACAACGCGATCGGCCAGGCGCTGCTGGCGAAACGCCTCGGCGCGAAACGCGTCATTGCCGAGACCGGCGCCGGCCAGCACGGTGTGGCGTCGGCCGCCGCGTGCGCGCGCGTCGGCCTGCCGTGTTCCGTGTACATGGGCGCCGTGGACATCGTGCGCCAGGCGCCGAACGTCGATCGCATGCGCCGTCTCGGCGCCGAGGTCGTGTCCGTCGAATCCGGCGACAAAACGCTGCGTGCCGCCATCGACGAGGCGCTGCGCGCGTGGGTCACCGACCCCGACGGCATCTACTACATTCTCGGATCGGCCGTCGGTGCGCACCCGTACCCGTACCTCGTGCGCGAACTGCAGTCCGTGATCGGCCGCGAAGCGCGGCAGCAGATGCTGGACCTGGCGGGCGGCCTGCCGGACGCGGCGTTCGCCTGCGTCGGCGGCGGCTCGAACGCGATCGGCCTGTTCCACCCGCTGCTCGGCGACGACATCGAGCTGATCGGCGTCGAGGCCGGCGGCACCGGCCCCGGCCTCGGGCAGAACGCCGCGACGCTCGCCACCGGCACGCCCGGCGTGCTGCAGGGCAGCTACACGGTCATCCTGCAGGACGACGACGGCCAGGTGCAGGAGACGCATTCGATTTCCGCCGGGCTCGACTACTCCGGCGTCGGCCCCGAGCACGCGCTGTTGCAGGCGATCGGGCGCGTGCGCTACATCTCGGCCACCGACGACGACGCGCTCGCCGCGCTCGAGGAGCTGTGCGAGTGCGAGGGCATACTCACCGCGCTCGAAACCTCGCACGCGATCGCCGCCGCCCGCGACTGGGCGCGCGAGAACCCCGGCAAGCGGATACTGATCGGCAACTCCGGCCGAGGCGACAAGGATATGCCGACGCTCACGAAATTCCCGGCAAAGGTGCGCAGCCATGCAGCCGCATGAACGAGTGACGGCGGCGATCCGCGCCGCGAAAGACGACGGCCGCACGGCGCTGGTGCCGTTCGTCACGGCGGGCTACCCGGAGCCGGGCGACTTCGTCGACACGCTGCGCGCCCTGGCAGGCAGCGGCGACGTCGTCGAGATCGGCATCCCGTTCTCGGACCCGATGGCCGACGGCATGACGATCCAGCGCTCGAGTTTCGAGGCGCTGAAGAAGGGCGTCAGCCTGAAGTGGATCTTCAACGAGCTCGAGTCCGCCGGCGACGTCGGCGCACCGCTCGTGATGATGTCCTACCTGAACCCGCTGCTCGCGTTCGGTTACGAGAAACTCGCGAAACGCGCCGCGGCCACCGGCGTCTGCGCGTTCATCGTGCCGGACCTGCCGTTCGAGGAGAGCGACGACCTGCGCGCCGCGCTCGAGGCCGAGGGCCTCGGCCTCGTGCAGCTCGTGACGCCGGCCACACCGTCCGAGCGCCTCGAGAAACTGTGCGCGGCGTCCCGCGGCTTCGTCTACGCGGTCACGATCACCGGCATCACCGGCGGCGGCGCCGGGCTGCCCGACGACCTTGCCGGCTACCTCGACCGCGTTTCCGGGGCGGCAGGCCTGCCGGTCTGTGCCGGCTTCGGCATTCGCAGCGCGGCGGACGTCGCGAACGTCGGCAAGCATGCCGCCGGTGCGATCATCGGCTCCGCGCTGGTCGAGGTGCTCGAGAACGGTGACGATGCGACCGCGTTCCTCGACGGATTGCGAACTGCATGAAGAAACTGACGTCGGCACCGACCACCGTCACGATCCATCACTACAAGAATATCCTCGCGTCGGAGGGCATCCGCAGCGTGATCCGCAACGAGCACTTCGGCTCCATCCTGGGCGAAATGCCGTTCACCGACACGTGGCCGCAGCTCTGGGTCGTCAACGACCTGGATTACGAGCGTGCGCTGCAACTGATTGGCGATGACGCGCTGGCCGAGAGCCCGGCCGATGAATGGCGCTGCGCGAAGTGCGGCGAGACGAACGAGGGCCAGTTCGCCGCCTGCTGGAACTGCGGGACCAGCGCGGAGTAAGTGTCCGCTACGGCATCCCGCGCGTGAGCAGGCGGGTGCCGGCGATCTCGCTGCGCAGCACCGCGGCGATCTTCTCCGGCTGCATCGGGCGGCTGATCAGGAAGCCCTGCGCGAGGTCGCAGTTGCAGCCCCGCAGGAACTCGAGCTGCGTCATCGTCTCGACGCCTTCCGCGGCGACCTCGATGTCGAGGCCCTGCGCCATCGCGATCGCGGCGCGCACGATGCGCTGGTGGCTGTCGTTGTCCGCGACGTCGGCGATCAGTGACGGGTCGAGCACGAAGCTGTCGACGAAGCCGTTGTCGAGCGACTCGAACGAAACGTCGGCGATGCCGAAGTGGTCGAGCGAGATGCGGACGCCGAGCTTGCGCAGCCCTTTCAGGGTTTCGACTTCCGCACTGCGGCGGCGCACGACGTTGCCGTCGCCGATCTCGAGGTCGATGCAGCCCGGGTCGAGCGCGGTGTTCGCGAGCGCGTTCGCGACGCAGTCGATGAGCCGCTTGTGCATGAGCTGCTGCGGCGACAGGTTGATGGACATCGACAGGTCGGGCAGTTCGAACTGCCGTTGCCACGCCGCGAGTTGCCGGCAGGCCCGGTCGATGACCCATTCGCCGGCGGAGTGAATCAGCCCGCTGGACTCCAGGATCGACAGGAAGCGCGCGGGCGGCAGCAGGCCGAAGCGCGGGTGCTGCCAGCGCAGCAGTGCCTCGAGGCCGATCAGGCGGCCGGTCGAGAGGTCGATGCGCGGCTGGTAGTGCAGCACGAACTCGTTGCGCACGAGCGCATGGCGCAGGCCGACCTCGAGTTCCTCACGCTGCGCGAGCTTGGAGTTCAGCGTGCTCGAGTAATACTGGAAACGTCCTCCGCCACGCTTCTTCGCCTCGCCCATCGCGATGTCGGCGGCCTTCACGAGGCGTTCGGCCTCGGTGCCCGATTCCGGGCAGATCGCGATGCCGATGCTGGGCGTGGCGTACACCTCGCTGTGCCCGGCGGCGTACTTCTCGGACAGCACCAGCAGGAGTTTCTGCGCCGCCGCGGCGGCGTTGGCGGGGTCGCCGAAATCCTCCAGGCAGACGACGAACTTGTCGCCGCCCCAGCGCCCGGAAAAGTCGCCGATACGCAGGTTCTTGCCGAGGCGCTCCGCGACGTCGACGAGGACCGCGTCGCCTACGTCGTGGCCCAGCGTGTCATTCACGGACTTGAAGCGGTCGAGGTCGATGAACAGCACGGCGATCGGGTGGCCGTTGCGCTGGCTGCGTCCGATGGCGCGCCGCAGGTAGTCGACGAACGCGCTGCGATTGGGCAGGTTCGTCAGCTCGTCGTAGCGCGCCCGCTTCTTCAGTTCGTTCGTCTGCCGCGTGACCTCGGTCGTGTCGCGGAACGTGATGAGCCCGCCCAGGAGTTCGCCCTTGCCGTCGTACAGGCCCTGGCCGTTGATCGACAGCCACACGTCGGGCTGCTCCGGTGCCCGGTAAATGGCGATGTGGTTCGAGAATTTCTCGCCATTGCGGGCGCGCACCAGCGGCAGGTCCGCCGCGTTGCGAACGCTGCCGCCTTGCGAGTCGAGGCAGCAGAACGTCCGTTCCCAGTCGCCGTGCGGCTGCCAGCGGGGATTCAGCCCGAGGATGGAGCGGCCGGCCGGGTTGATGTCGAGCACGTTCCCGCGACGGTCCGTCACGATCACGCCGTCGTTGATGTCGCGGAGGATCGACAGCACCGAGCTGTCGGTATCGGACATGCGGCGCAGCAGGTCGAAACGCCGCACCGCGTGGTCGAACAGCGATTCCTGCGCATCGACCGTCACGTCGTCGGTGCAGAGATAGGCCTGGGCGCCGGCCTGCGCGGCGGCGATGCCGCGGTGTTCGGCCGCCCGGCGCGTCAGCGCCACGACCGGGTAAGCGCGCAGGCGGTGCAGGATGTCGGGCAGGGCCTCGTCCTGCTCCTCGGCCTCGAACAGCACGAGATCGATGGCGGACGTGAGGTTCTCGGGCAGCGAGAGCGCGCCGTGGCGCATCAGCATCGTGCAGCAGGGCAGCGTTTCGAGTTCAGCCAGGTAGCCGGACGCGTGGGTGCTGCGCCCGAGAAACAGAATGGAGTGCCCCGCCATAAATGGTTCTTTTGACTTGTCCTTGCCCCAGAGGTGGCCGGCATAGAAACGGGCCAGCCGAATCATAACGTAAATCGGCCCGTCATACAGGCGCGAGGCCCCGCGGGACGGGCGATTCGGGCCCGAAATTCAAACCGCGATGCCCCGCCGGGCATCCAATGACCAGTAAGAACGGAGATATCCGTGTATGGCCGCGCTTTTGACGGCACAGACCAGCGACTATAGTCGGCCCATGGCAGTGGCCATGACACCGACAGCGGACGACGAATCGCTCTGGATACGGCGGGCACAGCGCGCGGACAGCCGTGCGTTCGAGGCCCTGTACCGGATGCACCTCGATCGCGTCTACGGCCTGTGCCTGCGGATGACCGGCAATCGCGCCGAGGCGGAGGACTGCACGCAGGAGGCTTTCATCCAGGCGTGGAACCAGATCCGGAAATTCCGCGGCGACAGCGCATTCGGCACCTGGCTCCACCGCATCGCGGTAAACGCGGTGCTCGGCCGGATCCGCAAGTCGAAGCGCGAGCAGGACCGCATCCAGGCGGCGCACGAGATCTCGTCGTCGCCGGCGGCGGTCGCCGATACCGGCGAGCTGCGCGACCTGGCGGAGGCCGTCGACCGGTTGCCGGAAGGCGCGCGACACGTCTTCGTTCTGAGTGCTGTTTACGGGTACAGCCACGACGAGGCGAGTAGCATGCTCGGCATCGCCGTGGGTACCAGCAAGGCCCAGCTGCATCGGGCGCGGCGATTGCTCGCGCAGCAGCTCGGCGAGGAAGGGTACGAGACATGAACACGGAATTTGACGACAAGCTGTTCGCGAACGCGGCGCGCCTGGCGAAGGACATCGCGCCCGAGCGCGACCTGTGGCCGGAAATCGCCGACGCCATCGCCGCACCGCCACGCCGCCGCCTCGCGCCGCAATGGGCGCAGGCGGCCGGTGTGCTGCTGCTGGTCGCCGCGTCGTCGATCCTCACCTACGTCACGACGCGCGAGGACCCGGTGATCATCGAGCGCACGGTGCCGGCCGACCTGTCGTTGCAGACGGCGTCCTTCGGCAGCGAGCATGAGCTGTCGAGCGGCTACAAGCTCGCGCGCACGAACCTGCAGGCGCAGATGGACCGTGAGCTGGATAAACTGTCCCCGGCGGCACGCGCCGGCGTGGAACAGAACCTGCAGGTGATCCGCGATGCGATCACGGAGATCAACGCGGCGCTGGAGCAGGAGCCGGGCAACGTGTTGCTGCAGGAGTTGCTGCTCAGGACGTATCGCGAGGAGTTGGCCGTGATGCGCAAGGTCGGTGGCCTGACGCAGGACGTCATGTCGAGGAATGACATCTAGTGTCCTGTCCGGATAAAGGACGAGTGGCGCATCGAGTTGAAGAGAGAACTCACATGAACAAGCTAGCCATAATTTCACTGTTCGCACTCGCGGCCGCCAATGCCGGGGCCAGGGAAGTCGACAGCCGGCTCGATGCCGACGACGACGGGCGGGTCAACGTGTCTAACCTGTCCGGCTCGATCACGGTCGAGGGCTGGGGCCGCAGCGAAGTGCATGTCACCGGCACCATCGACGACGACGTCGAGGAATTCATTTTCGAGCGCGACGGCCGCGAGATCACGATCAAGGTCAAGGCGCCGGAGCGCCGCTGGGGCCACAAGGACGTCTCGGCAGAGCTGACGATCCGTGTGCCGCAGGACAACTCGCTGGACATCGGCACCGTCAGCGCCGACATCGACGTGTCCGGCGTGCGCGGCGAACAGGAACTGCAGGCCGTCAGCGGCGACATCACGACCGAGGCGTATTCCAGCGACATCCGGGCCGGCACCGTCAGCGGCGACGTCGAGGTCGAAAGCGCGGACGGCCGCTCGGTCGGCGAGTGGGAGCTGTCGTCCGTCTCCGGCGACGTGACCGCCGAAGGCCTGTCCGGCGCCCTGTCCGCCGAGATCGTCAGCGGCGACATCGAGATCATCGACGGCACGTTCCGCCGCATCCGCGCCGAGACCGTCTCGGGCGACATCGTTCTCCTGGGCGGCCTCGAGGACGGCGGCCGGATCGACATGGAGTCCGTCAACGGCAGCATCGAAATCCAGTTCACCGGTCCCGTGTCCGCCCGCTTCGACATCGAGACCTTCAACGGCCGCATCAAGAACTGCTTCGGCCCGAAACCCGAACGCACCAGCAAGTACGCCCCCGGCCTCGAGGTGAGCTTCAAGGAAGGCTCGGGCGAAGGCCGCGTCTCGCTCGCCACGCTCAACGGCAGCATCGAGGTCTGCAAAGAATAGTCAGCGAGCCGGGGTGCGGCCGCCGGACACCCTGCGAGCTTGAGCTCGCCCGGCATCCCTGCCGGGCTCGCATCGCGCTCCGCTTGCTCGGGCGTCCTGCTTCGCGGCGCTGCACACGACGCTCGCAGGGTGTCCGGCGACCACACCCCGGCGCATTGATTGATGTCGAAGCGTGCGGGCGTGCACGCGAAGTGCCCTTCGGATTTGATACGCTAGGCGGCCCTGGAACAGGGCAATTCGCATGGGCAAAGCACTCAAATACCTGTTGATCGGGCTGGCGGCCGTCTTCGGCCTGCTGATCGCCGCGATCATCGTCTTTTCACTGACCTTCGACCCGAACGACTACCGGGACCGCATTTCGCTGGCGGCGAAGGAGGCCACGGGCCGCGACCTCGTCATCGAGGGCGATCTCGGCGTCAGCCTGTTCCCGTGGCTCGCGGTCGAGATCGGCCGCACCGAGCTCGGCAACGCCGAGGGCTTCGGGCCGGAACCGTTCGCCACCTTCGAATCCGCCGAGCTCAGCGTCCGCTTGCTGCCGCTGTTGCTGCGCCGGGAGGTCGAGGTCGGCAAGGCACGGCTCGAGGGCCTGCGCCTGAACCTCGCCGTCGCCGCCGACGGCCGCACGAACTGGGACGACCTTGCCGAAGGCGGCGATGCGCCCGCCGGCGACGCGGAGGGCGGCGAGGGGCCGGCCTCGCTCGGCATCGGCAGCGTCGAGGTGACGGATGCCGCGCTGACCTACGTCGACGCGCAGGCCGGCACGACGTACCGCCTCACCGGCCTGAACGTCGGCACCGGTGCGATTCGCGAGGGCGAGCCGGTCGCCGTCGAGGCGGGTTTCGCATTTGCCGCCGAGCCGGATGCGATGTCCGGCACTGTCGAACTCGACGCGGTACTCGCGCAGGACGGCGACGTGATCAGCCTGGCGGACGTCGTGCTCGCGTTGACGATGACCGGCGAGACGCCGCTCGACGCCGAGCTCCGCGCTCCGTCGATTAGCGCGGATCTCGCAAACAGCATTGCGAGCCCCGGCGAGCTCTCGTTCAGGGCGTTCGACGTGAGCGGCAAGGCCACGGTGCAGCCGTTCTCGTGGGCCGGCGACATCACGCCGACGGCGACGCTCTCCGTCGACGCGTTCTCGCCCCGCTCGCTGATGCAGGCGCTCGCGATCGAGGCGCCGGAGACGGCCGATCCGGACGCGCTCGGCAAGCTCGTGCTCGACGCGAAGGCCGTCGTCGGCACCAGCGACATCCGCCTGACCGACGTCGTCATGACACTCGACGACACGCGCTTCACCGGCAGCCTCGTGCTGCCGATGGACGCCGCGGGTACCTATCGCATGACGCTGGCCGCGGACAGCATCAATCTCGACCGCTACATGGCGCCGCCGTCCGAAGATGCCGCGGCCGCCGCCGCGGGCGAGGAACCACCGCTGGAGATCCCGGTGGACCTGATCCGGGAGCTGAACGCGAAGGGCACGTTCACGCTCGGCGAAGCCCTGATGGGTGGCATGACGTTCACCGACGTCGAGGTCGGCATCGAGAACGCGAACGCGCGCCTGCGCGTGCACCCGATCTCGGCGAACTTCTTCGACGGGCAGTACCAGGGCGACGTCCGCATCGACGCGAGCCAGCCGGTGGCGACGATCTCGGCGAACGAGCAGATCCGGGACGTCAGCATCGGCGCGATGGCGAAGGCGCTGTTCGAGCAGGAAAACGTGACCGGCCTCGTGAACGGCACGTTCAAACTCGGCGGCACCGGCAACAACATGGCCGACGTGCAGAAGACGCTGAACGGCGACCTGTCGTTCACGCTCGTCGACGGCGCTTACGAGGGCGTCGACGTGTGGTACCAGCTGCGCCGTGCCCGCGCGCTGTTCCGCCAGGAGACGCCGCCGGAGCCGGTGCTGCCGCCGCGCACGCCGTTCAGCGAAGTCTCCGCGACCGGCAAGGTGACCGACGGCGTCATGCAGAACGACGACTTCACGGCGGACCTGCCGTTCATGCGGCTCACGGGGTCCGGGCGCGTGAACCTCGTCTCCGGCGAGATCGACTACGGCCTGTCCGGCCGCGTGCTCGAGAAACCCGAGTCCGTGGGCAGCGCAACGCCGGAGGAGCTCGGTGACCTGACTCGCGCGGTGATCCCGCTGAAGGTCGCGGGCACGATCGACGCGCCGAAAGTGACCGTCGACATCGCCGGCATGGCGAAGCAGCGTGCCGAGGACGAGCTGCGCAATCGCCTGCTCGAGACACTCGGCGGTGACGAGGAAGAGGGCGCCGAGGGCGAGGAAGAAAAGGAAAAGGACGCGGAAGACCTGCTGAAGGACCGGCTGAAGGACCTGCTCAGCCGATGAACGGCCGCCGGGCGTTCGCGGTCGCGGCGCTGGCGTGTTCCGCGACCGCCGGCGCGGCCGACCTGCGGGCTATCGAGGTCGGTTACGAGGACGGCATCTACACCGTCGAGTCCGAGGTCTGGTTCGACGTCGGCCAGGACGTGCTGTACGACGTGTTCTCGCGCTGGGACCTGTCGGCGCAGTTCTCCAGCGCGATCGTCGAGTCGCGCGACATCCTGCCGGACGACGACAGCGGCCGCGGCTTCTACGTGCGCAACCGCGGCTGCTTCCTGTTCTTCTGCAAGACCGTCGAGCGCTACGGCTCCGTGGCGGCCGTGCCGCCGCTCGAGCTCAGCGCGTCGGCAGACCCGGCGCGCAGCGACTTCGAGATCAGCGACGAGCACTGGACGTTCTCCACCGAGGACGGCGGCACGGTCGTGCGCTACACGCTGCGCATGAAGCCGGGCTTCTGGGTGCCGCCGGTCATCGGGCCTTACGTCATCAAGCGCAAGCTGTCCGACGACGGCGGCGAAGCGCTGGACCGCATCGAGCAGATGGCGCAGGAGCGTGAAGGCCGTGGCTGATTTCGCCGGGCGCGTGCTCGGCTGGTTCGACGAGCACGGCCGCAAGGACCTGCCGTGGCAGGTGCCGGACCGCTACCGCGTGTGGATCTCCGAGATCATGCTGCAGCAGACGCAGGTGCGGACGGTGATCCCCTATTACGAACGCTTCCTCGACCGGTTTCCCGACGTGGTCTCGCTCGCCGATGCGCCGGTCGACGACGTGCTCGCGCTGTGGTCCGGCCTCGGCTACTATGCGCGCGCCCGCAACCTGCATGCCGCGGCGAAAGTCATTCGCGACCTGCACGGTGGCGAATTCCCGGACGAGTATGACGCGGTAGCCGGCCTGCCGGGCATCGGCCGCTCGACGGCCGGCGCGATTCTCGCGCTCGCGGATGGGCAGCGGCACCCGATCCTCGACGGCAACGTGAAGCGCGTGCTGGCGCGCCACGCCGCGGTCGCGGGCTGGCCGGGCAGGACGGCCGTGGGCGCCCGGCTGTGGGAGCTCGCGGAGGCACGCACGCCGAGCGAGCGCGTGCGCGATTACACGCAGGCGATGATGGACCTCGGTGCGACGGTCTGCACCCGTTCGCGTCCGGGCTGCGATGCCTGTCCCGTGGCCGCGGACTGCCGCGCGCTCGCGGACGACGACGTCGCGGCCTACCCGGGCCGCAAGCCTGCGAAAGACCGGCCGCAGAAGGCGACGACGATGGTGATCGCGGTGTCCGGCGATGCCGTGTATCTCGAACGCCGCCCGCCCGCCGGCATCTGGGGTGGCCTGTGGAGCCTGCCGGAGACGGACGGACCGGCGGCGGACTGGGTCGCGGAGCGCATCGGCGCCGGCGCCGGGCGCGAGACGGCGTGGCCGCCCTTGCGCCACAGCTTCAGCCACTACGACCTCGACATCTCGCCGGTCGTGCTGGAGCTCCGCGACGCGCCCCCCGCGGCGGCTTCCGGCGACGCGGTCTGGTATCGTCTGGGCGACGCGCCGCCGGGCGGGCTCGCCGCGCCGGTACGGAAACTACTCGACACGCTCAGGGATGCAACGAATGGCACGAACGGTTAACTGCGTACTGCTCGGCACGGAAGCCGAAGGACTCGACTACGCGCCCTACCCGGGCGAGCTCGGCGCGCGCATCTACGCGAGCGTCTCGAAGCAGGCGTGGCAGCGCTGGCTCGCGCACCAGACGATGCTGATCAACGAGTACCGGCTGACGCCGATCGAGCCCGAAGCCCGCAAGTTCCTCGAGACGGAAATGGAGAAATTTTTCTTCGGCGAAGGTTCGGCCGCGCCGAAGGAGTTCGTGCCGCCGTCGGACTAGACCAGAATATCGACCGCCGTGCCGGTGACGTCGATGCCGCCTTCCGCCGGCACGCTGACGGCGAGCAGGCTCGGGCGGCCCATATCCTCGCCCTGGCGGATCGTCATCTCGAACGGCGCAGTCACAAGACCCGCGTCGCGCAGGTAGCCGCCGAGCGCCGCGGCCGACGCGCCGGTCGCCGGGTCCTCGACCACGCCGCCCACCGGGAACGGGTTGCGCGAGTGCAGCACCGCGTCGCTTTCGCGCCAGACGAGCTGCAGCGTCGTGAGGTCGTTCGCCTCCATCAGCGCCTTCAACGCGTCGAAGTCGTAGTCCAGTTGTTCAAGCCGTTCGCGTGACGTGACGGCCAGCACGAGGTGCCACGCACCGGCGTAGGCGATGACGGGCGGGATCGCGTCATCCAGTTCGTCGCGGCTCCAGCCGAGTGCGGCGAGCGCCGGTTCGAGCACGGCATCCGCCGGCCGCTGGCGCGTATCGACCGACGTGAGCGTCGCGGTGAAGTCGCCGCCGTCGGCCGTGACGCGGACGTTCACCGGCCCCGCGAGCGTGTCGAGCAGGTAGTCGCCGGCACCGTCGCGGCGGCCGAGTACGACGCCGGAGGCAATCGTCGCGTGGCCGCAGAACGTCACCTCCGCGAGCGGGCTGTAATAGCGCACCGTGCGGGCGGGGCCGCTGGCCGGCGCGATGAATGCCGTCTCCGAGTAACCCACGTCGGCCGCGATGCGTTGCATCCCGGCGGCGTCCGGCAGCGCGGACCCGATCCAGACCCCGGCCGGGTTGCCGCCCGCCGGGTCGCGCGTGAACGCACTCAGGCGGTACAGCGTACCGGTGGGCAACGCATCGCGATTCATGGCCTGTCTTCCTTAGCTAAAGGTGGTCCGCTAGCGGCGCAACAGGTATTGCACGCTGAACAGCTCGTCCGGGTCGGTCCAGACCTGTGCGACCTCGAAGCCGGCCTTCCGCGCCATTGCCGCAAAACCGTCCAGCGTGTACTTGTGCGAATACTCCGTCAGGATGGCCTCGCCCTCGTCGATTTCAATAGTCGTCTCGTCAATTCGGACCCGCTGTTCCCGGTCGCTGACGAGGCGGATGACGACGCGGCCCGCATCCGGGTCGTAGCGCGCGTCGTGCGCCCAGGCGTCGAGGTCGAAGTCGGCGCCGAACTCGTTGTTGAGGCGCCGCAGCATGTTCAGGTTGAACTTCGCGGTGACGCCCGCGGCGTCGTTGTAGGCGGCCTCGATGATGGCCGGGTCCTTCTGCAGGTCGACGCCGATCAGCAGCGCGCCATTGTCACCGGCCTCGTGGTGCATGACCCGCAACAGGCCGAGTGCGTCGTCGTACTCCAGGTTGCCGATCGTGGAGCCGGGGAAGTACACGAGGTTGCGCACCGGCATGACCTTCGGCGACGGCAGATCGAAGGGCTTCGTGAAGTCCGCGACGACGGGCAGCACCTCGATGTGCGGGAACTCGGCGCGGATCGCGTCGGCCGCCGCGAGCAGGTGCTCCTCGGAGATGTCGACCGGCACGTACGCGGCCAGCGCGTGCAGGTGTTCGAGCAGGATGCGCGTCTTCAGGCTGGAGCCGCTGCCGAACTCGATCAGGCTCGCCCGCGGCCCGACGCGGTCGGCGATCTCGCCTGCGTGCCGTTGCATGATGTCGATCTCGGTGGCCGTCAGGTAATACTCGGGCAGCTCCGTGATGCGGTCGAAAAGCTGCGAGCCGCGCTCGTCGTAGAAGTACTTCGGCGACACGTGCTTCCGCGGCGCGGTCAGGCCGTCGACGATCTCCGCCAGTTCCTCGCGGTGGCTCACGATGCCGCGTCCTTCGCGAGGCGGAAGCCCGTGAACTGCCAGCGCGCTCCCGGGTAGAAGAAGCTGCGATAGGTCGCGCGGATGTGTCCCGGCGACGTCACGCAGGAGCCGCCGCGCACCGTGACCTGGTTGCACATGAACTTGCCGTTGTATTCGCCGAGCGAACCGGCGAGCGGCCGGAACGCGGGGTACGGCGCGTACGGCGACGACGTCCACTCCCACACGTCGCCGAACCAGCCGCTGCCGCCGCCCGACACCGGGTGCAGCCAGCCCGCGTCGAACAGGTTGCCGTCGGGTGCCTCGGCGGAAGCCGAATGTTCCCACTCGAACTCGGTGGGCAGGCGCCCGCCGGCCCAGCGGGCGTACGCATCCGCCTCGTAGAAGCTCACGTGCGCGACGGGTGCGTCCGGGTCGATCGGGCGCATGCCGCCGAGCGTGAACTCGGACTCGAGGTCCTCGTCCCAGTACAGCGGTCGTTCCCAGCCGTGCTCGTTCACCGCGGTCCAGCCGTCGGACAGCCACAGCGCGGGCGCCCGGTAGCCGCCGTCGTCGATGAACGCGCGGTACTCGCGGTTCGTGACGAGACGATTCGCGATCCGGTGCGGGTGCAGCAGCGCATCGTGGCGCGGCGTTTCGTTGTCGAAGCAGAACCCGTCGCCGCCGTTGCCGATGCGCACGATGCCGCCGGGCTGCGCATCGAACGCGAGCTTCGGCGCCGGCACGCGTTCCGGCACCGGCAGGTCCGGCATCACCGCGGGCCGGTGCGGGTGCACCGAGAACACGTGCTTGATGTCGGTGAGCAACAGCTCCTGGTGCTGCTGCTCGTGGTTCAGGCCGAGCACTATGAGCGCCGCGAGTTCGCGGCCCTGTTTATCCTCGCCCGTCTTCTCGATGAGCCGCTGCATGTGCTCGTCGACGTGCGTGCGGTACGCAAGAATCTCCGCGAACGTCGGCCGCGACAGCAAGCCGCGTTCCGGCCGCCGGTGCATGTCGCCCGCCGTCACGTAATAGGAGTTGAACAGGAAGTCGTAAGTCTTGTCGTACACCTCGTAGCCGGGCAGGTGCGCGTCGAGCAGGAAGCGCTCGAAAAACCAGGTCGTGTGGGCGAGGTGCCACTTCGTCGGGCTGACGTCCGGCATCGTCTGCACGACGGTGTCTTCGACCTCGAGCGTGTCGGTGAGCGTGACGGTGAGCGTGCGGACCTCTGCGTAGCGCGCCGACAGCGGCGCGGCGGCGGGTCCGGCGAGGGCTTCCGCAGTCGTTGCCATGGGTGTGCCTGCAAGCGAATCAGGGGCGGATCACCCTAGCGCATTTGCATTGCGCCCACCACCGCCGCCCGGGCCGCCGCGCGGCGCCGTGAATCAGGCGCGCAGCGGCAGCTCGGTCTTCTTCAGCACCGTGCGGATCGTGACGCTGGAGTTCACGCGGGCCACGCCCGGCAGGCGCGTGAGCTGGTCCTTGTGCAGTCGCTCGAAATCGGCCATGTCCGTGACGACGACGCGCAGCAGGTAGTCGAACTCGCCGGTCATCAGGTAGCACTCCATGACCTCGGGGATCTCGCGCACGGCCTGCTCGAACGCGGCCAGGTCGCGCTCCTCCTCGCGGTGCAGGCCGATCTGCACCAGCACGCTGCCCGGCAGCCCGACCTTCTGCTGCGACAGGAGCGCCACGTAGCGGTCGATGACGCCGGCCTCCTCGAGCGCGCGTACGCGCCGCAGGCAGGCGGATTCGGACAGGTTGACCCGGCTGGCGAGCTGAACGTTGGTGACGCGGCCGTCCTGCTGGAGGGCCGCCAGGATGGCGCGGTCGAACTTGTCAAAGGCCATGTGAAGAATCCACGAACATAGGGCACGCGGACCGCAGAATCTGCCACAGATAACGGCAGCTGTCACTGATTTCGCAATGAAACCGCCGGATCGTGGGAGTATCCTTTGAAACTATTCGTGGCGCTGTTGCCACGCCTGAGCGCGGTTGAGAGAGACAGACATGAAGATCGGGGTCCCCAAGGAAATCAAGACGCTGGAATTCCGGGTCGGCATGACGCCGTCCGGGGTCCGTGAACTGGTCAGTGACGGCCACGAGGTGTTCGTCGAGACGAACGCCGGCGAGGGCATCGGCATGAGCAACGCGGATTACGTCGCGGCCGGCGCCAAGGTGCTGGACAGTGCCGAGGACGTGTTCAAGCGCGCCGACATGATCGTCAAGGTCAAGGAGCCGCAGCTCAACGAGTGCGCGATGCTGCGCGACGACCAGGTGCTGTTCACCTACCTCCATCTCGCCGCCGACCCGGCGCAGACCGAGGCGCTGGTGAAGTCCGGCACGACCGCGATCGCCTACGAGACGGTCACGTCGAAAGACGGCTCGCTGCCGCTGCTGACGCCGATGTCGGAAGTGGCTGGCCGGCTGTCGATCCAGGCGGGCGCGTTCGCGCTGCAGAAAGCGAATGGCGGCCGCGGCATCCTCCTGGGCGGCGTCCCGGGTGTGCGCCCGGCCAAGGTGCTGGTCATCGGCGGTGGCGTTGCCGGCGCGAACGCGGCCGACATGGCCGTGGGCCTCGGCGCCGCGGTCACGATCCTCGACCGCTCGCTGCCGCGCCTGCGTGAGCTCGACGACATCTGGGGCGGCCGCGTGCGCACGGTCTACTCGACGAAGGACATCATCGACGAGCTGTCGGCCGAGTCCGACCTGATCATCGGCGCGGTCCTCGTGGCCGGCGCCGCCGCACCGAAACTCGTCACCGCGCAGAACGTGCGTGACATGAACGCCGGCGCCGTGATGGTCGACATCTCGATCGACCAGGGCGGCTGCTTCGAGACGAGCCGGCCCACGACACATGCCGAGCCGACCTACGTCGTCGACGACGTCGTGCATTACTGCGTGACGAACATGCCGGGCGCGGTGCCGCGCACGAGCACGTTCGCGCTGACGAACGCGACGCTGCCGTTCGTGAAGGCGCTGGCGAACCACGGCTGGCGCGAGGCACTGGCCCGCGACCCGCACCTGGCGAACGGCCTGAACGTGCATGCCGGCCACGTGAACCACGAGGCCGTGGCGCGCGATCTCGGTTACGAATACCTTTCCGCGGCGGAGGTACTGCGCGCCGCGTAATGACGACGTAATGAACACGACGGAGAATCGTCGAACCCCTTGAGGCCTGACCCCCGTTCCCCCCAACAGGTTAGGCTCAGCTGAGGCCGGGCATTCGCCCGGCCTTTTTTTATGCGCGGCGGCAATCCGTGGCGAGCAACAGCTCCGTGAGCGCGTCGTAGCGGCGGGCGTCGAGGCCGGTGAGGTCCGCGATCTTCTGCAGGCGCCCGTACACGGTGTTCGCGTGCACCGACAACGCCTTCGCGGCCCTGAGTACGTTCATGTCGGCATCGGCGTACGCGCGCAGCGTCGCCACGAGCGCGCCGCCCGCGTCGCGGTCGGCGGCCAGCAGCGCGTCGACCCACGCGGGCAGCGAGGCCTGCAACGCATCGCGCGCCTGGCGCAGCACCATCTGTCGCACCGGGATCGACGAGTAGCGAACGACGCGTTCGCCGACCGTCGCGAAGTCGAGCGCGACTTCCGCCTCGGCCAGCGCCTTCGGGATGTGCGACGTCGACGGCACGTCGGTGCTCATGCCGATGAGTGCGGCGGGGCCGATCCGCAGCAGCTCCTCGTAGACGCGGTCAGCCAGCCGGGTCTGCGGCGCGGTCCACCCGGACAGGCGGCGCGTGTCGGAGACGATGGCAACGACGCGGTCGTCGCGCACGCCGACGAGCTGCCGTCCCGGCAGGCGCGAGAGCACGTTCGTGATCGCGTCGGACATGCGCCGCGCGCGCGAGGGTTTCTCCATCTCGCGGGCATCGACCGAACGGGCGAGGGCGATGCAATAGGACTGCCGTTGCTCCAGGTAACCGGCGCGCCGCAGGAGCCGTGCGACACGCCCGTCCGACTCGTCGAAGCCGCCGAGCAGCACGCCGAGCAACTCGCTGCGCCGGTCGCCTTCCGCGGCCGCGAGCGTGCGGGTGTGCGCCACGTAGTCAGCGGCCACCACCGTGCTGATCAGGTCCGTGTACTCGATGGAGAAGTCGGCGATTGCGCTGCCGATCTGCGACTCGTCGACGTCCGGCGCCGACACGGCGTGCCGGCGGATCCAGTTGTAGAGAATCTTGTGGCCGCAGCGGTACGCGTGCAGCGTGGCTTCGAGCGGGAAGCGCTGTTCGGCACGGCGCTGTGCGTGGCGACGGACGAACGCGAGGTCGCCCGGCGCGCCCCCGCCGAGCAGCCGCACGATCTCCGCGACGTGTTCGCCCGAGTGCCCGGCGAGCTCCGGCAGGATGTCGGGGTTGCCGGTGGCCCGGAATGCCGGGATGCGCTCCAGGATCTCTGCGCCGAGTTCCCGGTGCACGGCGCCGACGTCCGCGGCGAGCGCGGCGCCGGTCGCCGGGACCACGCCCATGCCCTCGAGCGTGGCGAGGACGGCGCGGAGCGGTTGCAGGTCGGTCGATTCGGGCACGGGCTGTAGAAACTGCACAGTGACCTGCCGATATTATCAGCAAAATCGCCAGTGCCACGCCTCGTCGCTGGGCATATTCTCCATCCCGACCCGGCAATCCAACCAGAATGAGGAGAAGAACCATGGGCAAGTATTTGTTCGTTTACCACGGCGGCAGCGAGCCGGACACCGAGGCCGAGATGAAGGAAGTCATGGATGCCTGGGGCGCCTGGCTGGGCGGCATGGGGGCCGCGGTCATCGACGGCGGCAACCCGGTCGGCAAGTCGACCACGGTGCACCCGGACAGCTCGGTGACGGCCGACGGCGGCGCGAACCCGGTCAGCGGCTACAGCCTGATCGAGGCCGACAACGATGCCGATGCGATCGCGAAGGCGAAGGCCTGCCCGATCCTGGCCTCCGGCGGCTCGATCGAGCTCGCGCTGACGTTCGACATGTAAGTGCGCGGGTCGCGGGGCCACAGCGCCCCGCGGCCTGTCGTCAGCGGTCGACGTAGGCGGCGATCTCCGCGTGTGTCGCGAACCACACGCCGGGTTTCGATTTCATGTACGTGACGAGCTCGTCCAGCATCCGCATCCGGTAGCGGTGCCCGACGACCTGCGGGTGCATCGTGAGCAGGAACAGCGTGCCTTCCTCGTACGCGCCGTCGAACTCCCCCTGCCAAATGGCAAGCACGTCGTCGGGGTTGCGCATACCGTCGCGGCCGTCGGCCCAGTCGAGCTGGAAGTACGGCCAGTCGTCGAGGATCCACTCGACCGGCAGCTCGACGAGCGAGGAGGCCTTGCCGTCCTGCACCAGCCGGTACGGCCGGTCGTCCGCCATCAGGCTCGAGTCGTAGTCGAAGCCCAGGGCCTCGACGATGCCGATCGTTGCGGGCGTGAGGTCCCAGGCCGCGGAACGAAACCCGGCGGGGCGCGCGCCCACGTGCTTCACGAACAGGGCGAGGCCGTTCTCGTAGGCGGCGCGTTCGTCGGCGGGCGATAGCGCAAGAGGGTTCTCGTGCGCGTAGGAGTGGAAGCCGATCTCGTGCCGCGGGTCGGTCTTGATCGCCGGCACGATGCCCGGGTGTATCTCCATGCTCATGGCCGGCACGAAGAACGACGCGGGGATGTCGTGCTTCGCGAGCAGCGCGAGCACGCGAGGCAGCCCCGCCCGTGCCCCGTACTCGCCGCGCGACATCGTCGACGGGCTTTCGGCGCCGTCGTCGGCGAGCCAGACCAGTTCCGTGTCGACGTCGAAGGACAGCGCGACGGCCACGCGTGCCCCGTTCGGCCATCGCTCGGGCGTCAGGTCTTCGCCCGCGCGCACCATCGAAACCGAGGCCGCGAGCTCGGCCGGTGACTTCTGCCAGCGGGGCGTGTCCTCCGCTATCGCGGAACAGGCGACAAACAACGCGGCGGGCAGGGCGACGGAACGGAACATGAGAGGAGTTTAGCGCGCGGGTGGCGGTCCCAGAAGCGGCAGCCGCGGCAAAGCGGCAGCCAGCAAGACGAACCAGGCCTGCATCACCAGCGCGGCGCACCACTCGACCGCGTTCTCGAGCGGGTCGGGATCGGCGAGGAAGGGTTTGGTGACGAGGTTGACGAGGCCCAGCGCGAACGGGAGTGCGACGACGGTGAGCATGGCACGCACGAGGGTCGTCGGCGCCTTGCCGGAGCGGCGTATCGCGAGCGTCGCGAAGAGCTGCGTCAACACAAGCCCGAGGAAGTAGAGGTAGATGCCGCCGCGGCGCATGAACTCGTACAGCGCGAGCTGGCTGCCGAGCGTCAGCGTGTAGACGACGAGCGCCGCGGAGCTGATCGCGCCGCAGACCAGCACGGCGCGCGTGAGCCTCGGTGCGGGCGGCGAGAGCTGCGCGCGCAGCCGCCGCACCGTGACCCGCCACAGCACCAGCAGCAGCGCCGCCTGCAGTGGCATCGCGGGCTTGAAGACAAACGCGCCGGGGACGTGCCGGCCGGTAGAGCTGATCGACGTGCAGCCGTCGAGGTAGGGCAGGCACTGCGGGATCTGCTCGCGGGCGGCGCCGAGCACGTAGGCCGCGTTGATCGCGAGCACCGGCAACAGTGCGATGACGAGCGCGAGACCTTCCGCGCGCCGGCGCGGCGTGCCGCCGCTCATGAGGGCGCGGCGAGTGTGCACGGGGCCGCGGTCGATGCGGCCCCGTGCGTGTTCATCAGCGTGCCTGCAGTGCGGCGATGCGCTCGGGAATCGGCGGATGGCTCAGGAACAGCTTGCCGAAGGCCCGCTTGCCGCCGGAGATGCCGAAGGCCTCCAGCGACTCCGGCAGGTGCGCCGGCTGGCCGCCGCCCAGGCGCTGCAATGCGCGGACCATCGGCTCGCGCCCGTTCAGCTTCGCGGAGCCGGCGTCGGCCCGGAACTCGCGCCAGCGCGAGAACCACATGACGATGAGGCTCGCGAGGATGCCGAGCAGCACCTGCGCGGCGAGGACCGACACGAAGTAGCCGATGCCGTAGCCCCGTTCGTTCTTGAGCACCACGCGGTCGATGATGTGGCCGACGATGCGCGACAGGAAGATGACGAACGTGTTCAGCACGCCCTGCAGCAGCGTCATTGTGACCATGTCGCCGTTCGCGACGTGCGAGACCTCGTGCGCGAGCACGGCCTCGACCTCTTCCTTCGACATGCCGCGCAGCAACCCGGTGCTGACCGCGACGAGCGACGCGTCGCGACGCATGCCGGTGGCAAACGCGTTCATGTCCGGCGCGTCGTAGATCGCGACCTCGGGCATGCCGATGCCGGCGTCGCGCGCCTGGCGTTGCACGGTGTTGACCAGCCACGCCTCGGTGGCGTTCGCCGGCTGCTCGATGACACGCGCGCCGGTGGAACGCTTCGCGATCCACTTCGACATGGCGAGCGAGATGAACGAGCCGCCGAAGCCGATCACCAGCGACAGGATCAGCAGCGCCTGGTAATTGATGCCCGTTCCCGACTCGTCGAGGATCCGGTCGACGCCGAGCAAGCGCAGCACGACGCTCAGCACGAGCAGGACGGCGACGTTGGTGGCTACGAACAGGGCGACGCGTTTCAGCATGGGTTTCAGGCTCCGTAAATCGGGGTGTCGGGAGGAAATGGGGCCGGGCCGGCGGCCTTCAAGATCCGGTGCTGCGACCGGGCCGGCCGCCATTTTGGGCAAATCCCGGGCCGGTTGTCGCTACCCCCCCTGAGACGGACAGGAATGCCCCGGAATCGGCCGGGGCCCGTCCCGGGAGCAGTGACATGCGCAATGCCCATTCGACGCCGGCCGAGGGCCGGCAGCGCGGCCTGGCCGTTCTGGCCGGCGCCCTGGTCACCCTGGCCGCCGGCGCGCCGGCCGTGGCCGAGGTCACGCACCCGTTCGACGCGACGCCGGACGACAATCTCGGGCTGTCCGCGATACAGGGCGGGCTGTTCGGTGCGCACGTCGCCGGCGTCGTGGGTGGCGTTGCTGCACCGCCGCCGGCCGGCACCGGCTTCGAGATGGCGGCACTCGTGGCCGACCTGTCGCTGAAGAACACGCCCCCGATCCTGGAACTGCCCGGCGACCTCGAGCGCGACGCGAACGGTATCGCGACGCTGGGCACCGGCGGCGACAACTGCGTGTTTCGCTTCTATCACAGCGTGGGAGCCGTCGACGACGAGTACGACGACGGCATCGAGGACGGCTTCTCCAGCATCTACGCGATACCGTACAACCCGCTCGACGCCGTGTTCGGCGATATCGGCACGCCGGCCGTCTATCACCCGCAGGCGGACGTTCGCGTGCGCGCGACGAACCGCTACCTCGCGCGCCCGGACGACCCGGGCCTCGGCGACGACGCACGCACGCAGCTCCAGAAGCGGCCCGAGTTCCCGGCCGGCGAACACGACATCGCGTGGGAAGCGAACACGTCGATCAACCTGGTCATGGACTTCGACGTGCCGGCGTTGCTGATCCCGCTCGGCATCGCGGCCGAGCACATGGTCGCGCGCCGCGTCGCATCGAAGACGGCGCAGTCGGCCATCGGCTACACGATCGACTTCGCGTCCGAAGCAGGCCTGATCACCGCGGACGTGACAAGCGTCGCCGAGAAGGAGCAGTGGTACCAGGACACGCTGTACTACACGGCCGCGAACCGTGGCACGCAGAAGCTCACGGTCTGGGACTCCGCGCTGCCGTTCTTCCGCGACACGCAGACCGGCACGTCGTACATCGAGGTGCAGAACATCGAACTCGAGGCGACCGACTTCGGCGGCGTGCGCTTCGGCCGGGTACGGCAAGAGCTGCGCGACCGCTTCGAGCCGCGCGACCCCTGCGGCGAGGACTTCAACGTGACGACGCCGTCGCCGACATCGCGCCTGTTCACGGTGGGCGACGGCCCGCACGACCTGGTGTGGGAAGCGCGCGAAGTGGAAGGCGGGCCCTACAAGCCGGGCGCGCCGCTGAACGCGAACCAGGAAGCCGAGGGCAAGAGCCTCGTCACGCGGCTGGTCCAGCGCATCAGCGTCGTGGACACGCAGGCGCCGCTGCTGCTGCCGCCGGCGGGCTTCGCGCGCGAGACGACGGAAGACCTCGACCTGACGGCGGGCGCCTACCCGCTCGGCCGCCCGCGCGTCGCGGACCTCGCGGACCCGTCGCCCGTGGTGCAGAACGATGCCCCGGACGCCCTGCAGGCCGGCAGTGAAGGACGCCGCTACGAGATCCACTGGTGGGCGACGGACAACCAGGACAACACGACGTTGAGCGAGCCGGACCAGTCGCCGTACGTCCAGCTCGTCACTTTGAAGCCGCCGGGCACGAACACGGCGCCGACCGCGAACGACGCGAGCGCGCAGGCGACCGCGTCCGAACGCGTCGAAATCCAGCTCACCGCCGACGATGCGGACGTCATCGACGGCCGCGCCGACCCGCTCGAGTTCGAGATTCACAGCTACCCGGCGGCCGGCCAGTTCGAGGCGCCGCTGCTGCCGTACTTCATCGACGACTTCCGCCTGACGCCGGCGGGCGAGCGCGAGGACAGCGACACGCTGACGAGAACCAGCCCGCTGAAGCACCTCGCCGACGACTTCCGGCTCGCGGAACCGCAGGATCGCGGCATCTTCCTGAACGACAACATCTGCAACGCGGCGCCCGGCAGCCTCGAGGAGCAGGAGTTTGGCCACGTCATCCCGGTCGACTTCGTGTACCGGCCGAGCTACGTCTACGTCGACGACCAGAACTTCTATTACATCCGCGACAGCTTCTGGACCTGCGGCGAGGGTGAGAACGGCCACGCCCGCCCGGACGCGGAGCCCGTGCTGTCCAGCATCCCGCGCCTCTCGAAGTGGACGGACGCCGGCGAGATGGTCGCGATGCGCTCGCTGTACCCGACGGCGGATCCGCGCTTCGACAACACGAACCTCGACCCCGACTACTGGCCGGACGATCGCTTCTACGTCGACCACGAGGACCGCATCTGGTCGACGACCTACAACGACTATGTGGCGAACAACGGCGCGGTGCGTTACCGCGACTACTTCAGCTTCGACGAGAACCTGGGCGACATGCGCCTGCACGGCAACATCGAGTACGGCATCGACGAGAACCCGTACCTGAGCGGCATGGCGACGGACGAGCGCTACAACGTGCTGTACGAGATCAACAACCTGTCGTACCGGACGCCGCCGACCCGCTACCGCACGAACTGGATCGTGGCGCGCCGCTACGGCGACGACCTGCAGGCCGGCGAGCCCGCGAACGAGATCGGCCGGATCATGCCGGACTACGTGCTCGGGCCGATGAACGCCTCCAGCATCGCCGTCGACAGCGAGGGCTACGTGTACGCGGGCGACCGCTTCAAGCACCGCATCTACAAGTTCTCGCCCACGGTCATGAACGACGCGGGCGAGTGGGAGCTCGGCGAGTTCATGGGCTGGATGGGCCGTTGTACCGCGAACAAGACCGACGACAACGGCGTGCCGTACAGCGCCTGCGACGAGGACACTGAAACGTCCTATGGCTTCGCCTGCGACGACGCGAAGTGCGTGGGCTACATCCCGAACAACACAGCCTTTCCGGACGAATCCCTTTCCGGCGAGGCGCCCGGCCAGTTCAACGAGCCGTCGAGCATCGCCATCGACCCGCGCGACATCCTGTACGTCGCCGACTACGGCAACTCACGCGTGCAGCGCTTCGGCGCCGACGGCACGTTCGCCGGCGAGGCGAAGTCCACTGGCAGCGGCGTGAACCAGGGCGACGACCCCGGCTTCATCATCGGCAACATGGGCGAGCCGGAGATCGTCACGGTCAACTCGAGTTCGTTCTACGTGATGGAGGAAGACCCGGAGAACGGCGACTACTTCGTGCACTCGTTCAAGACGACGCCGTTCTACGACCTGACGGACTCCAGTGCGAAGATCGCCTACGTCTCGAACTTCGAGTTCCTGCCGAACGACGCGTTCTCCTACACGGTAACCGACGGCATCGCGAGCAGCGCGCCGGCGACGGTGAGCGTCGCGGTCACGCGTGCGTTCACGCCGCCCGAGCGCCTGCGCGGCATGTGCTACGCCGACGCGGCGCTGTCCATCGACGTGCCCTGCGAGCTCGACGAGGACACCGAGCTTTACATTCGCCTCAGCGCCTACGACCCGGACGGCTTTGTCAGCACCGGCGGCCTCGACACGCTGACGATCGAGATCCTCGACGAGCCGGCGAACGGCTCGCTGACGCTCGAGTCCACGACCGACAACGCGGCCGTGTACCGCTACGTGCCGTCCGCGAACTTCCACGGCGGTGACGCGTTGCGTTACCGCGCGTTTGACGGCGTGCACCACTCGGCCGACGACGCGCGCCTGGAGCTCGCCGTGCTGCCGGTGCCGGACCCGGTCGAGGTCGACTTCGACGACGACCTTACGGCCGCACGCGGTTTCGCCTCCGTCGTCCGCGCCGAGTTCACAGACGTGGACGAGGACCCGGACCTGCAGGCCTCGCTGGTGCGCTACGACTGGGGCGACGGGACGGTCGCCACGTCGGCGAACTGGACCGGCTCCGGCCGCGAGGACCTGAACGGCCGCGAGGTCAGCCCGCAATCGAACTACGGGCGCGGCCGCGGCGTGCTGCTCGCGCAGCACGAGTACGCGGATGCCGGAAATTACACCGTCAGCGTCACGATGGACCCGGCGCCGGAAGAGCCCGTCGCATCGACCGTGGCCACGGCGACCGTGAACGTCATCGAGGCGACCGTCGTCGGTGCGTACCAGGTCACGCCCGATGACGGGATCAACCCGGACGAGCCGTTCGCGTTCACGTTCGACGTGCAGAACTTCGAGCCGTCGAGCTATGCGGGCCTCACAGCCGGCGACGTCGAGGTCGCGTTCAACGTGCCCGACGGGCTCGCCCTCGCCGTCACGGACCCGAAGTGCTCGGGCACCGCGCGCGTCGTCTGCGAGCTCGGCGACCTCGATCCCGGCGAATCCGCCACCGTCACGCTCGGCGGGCTCGTCTCCCTGGCCGCGGCCCGCGAGCAGTCGACCTTCGAACTGATCCTCGAACTCACCGACGCCGGCCCGAAGGTGCGCGACGACAACGTCGCCAGCTTGCGCGTCGCCGTGGCGGACCGCGACGGCGACGGCACGATCGATGTCGACGACGCGTTCCCGGACGACGCGCGCTACGCGGCGGATTCCGACGGCGACGGCCTCGCCGACGAATGGGAGCGCAAGTACGGCTACGACCCGGACACCGCCGACGATGGCAACTCGGATTCGGACGGCGACGGCGTCACGCTCGCCGAGGAGTTTGCGAACGGCAGCTTCCCGCGGCTTGCGGAAAGCGAAGCAAACATCGTCGGCGACCGCCTCGAGTCGCCGGACAACGACGTGGAGGACCGCTTCGGCTACGCGCTGGCCGGCGGCGACCTGAACGGCGACGGCATCGACGACCTCGTCATCGGCGCGAGTGTGTACGACACGACGGGCGCGGTGTTCATCGCGTGGGGCACGCCGAGCGGCGTGTACACGACGCTCGAGGTGCTGCGGCCGCAGTCCGGCGAGACGACGTTCGGCCGCGACGTCGAGGTCGGCGACTGGGACGACAACGGCCTGCCGGACCTCGCGATCGCGGCGGCGGACACGGTTTCCATTCACTGGAACAACGGCGAGATCTACGAGCTGCCCGACAACCGGCTCGATGCGCTCCATGCCGGCAGCCTCGCCATCGACTCCGCGGACCTCGACAACGACGGCGTCGACGACCTGCTCGTGTACGCCCGCATCGACTCCAACAGCGAGCGAGTGGACGCCTATCTCTCGTCGACGGGCGGGCCCGACGCGGCGCCGCAGGTGCTCGTCGCCTCCGGCAACACCATCGTCGGCCACGCCACCGGCGACCTCGACGGCGACGGCAAGCTCGACCTGTTGTTCGGCATGCCGTCGCTGCCGGGCGTGTCCATCTTCTTCGGTGCGGACAACGACTGGCGCACGGACCCGGGCCTGACCAACCAGACCTATCTCCTGGCCCCGGTGGGGCTGAGCCAGTTCGGCTGGTCGCTCGCGGCGAACGGCGACGTGACCGGCGACGGCATCGACGACCTGGTCGTCGGCGCCTACGGCGGCCGCGGCGCCGTGGTGCTGTACGACAGCGCCAGCGACTACCTCACGACGTACCCGTCGGAACCGCTGCAGATCATCCGCGGCACCGCGGCGGGCGAGGGCGACACCCACTCGGACCAGCTCGGCGTGCACATGGCGCTCGGCCGCCTCGACACGGACGGCTACGCCGACCTGGTGGTGGGTGCAAACCGCGCGGGCACCGCGGACGAGGGCCAGGTGCGCATCCTGCATGGCAGCCCGGCCGGCTTCATGAACGACCAGGTCGAGGACGGCGACACCGCGTACGACCTGCTCGGCCACCGCGTCGCGATCCCGGGCGACCTCGACGGCAACGGCGTCGCCGACGTCGCGGGCGGCGCGTCGGACATCTTCACCGCGCAGAACCCGTCACCCGACGGCGGCTACGTGCAGCTCTGGTACCACGCGTTCGAGGCGATCGATGCGGACGACGACCCGGATAACGACGGTGTCGGCGCGGCCACGGACAACTGCGCGAACGCGGCGAACACGAACCAGGCGGACATGGACGGTGACGGCGAGGGCGATGCCTGCGACGCCGACATCGACGGCGACGGCCTCGAGAACACCGCGGACAACTGCCCGAACCATGCGTCGCTCGACCAGACCGATACCGACGGCGACCGCGACGGCAACCTGTGCGACGACGACGACGACAATGACGGCGTGCCCGACGAGGACGACGCGTTCCCGCTCGACAAGGCGTACCACGCGGACACGGACGGCGACGGCCAGCCGGACGGCTGGGAATCGGCGAACGGCCTCGACCCGGAAGACGCATCGGACGCGCAGCAGGACGCGGACGGCGACGGCACGAGCAACGTCGGCGAGTTCCAGGCCGGCACGGACCCGATTGCCGACGACTACGCGCCGGTGATCGACGCCGGCGGCACGCTGACGGTCACGTCCACCGGGCCACTCACGCCCGTATCGATTGCCCCGGCCACCGCCACCGACGGCAAGGACGGTAACGTGCCGGTCACGTCGGACGCGCAGGGTGCTTACGCGCCGGGCCGCCACGTCGTGACCTGGCACGCGACGGACGCCGCCGGCAACGCGGCCACGGAGACGCAGGCCGTGCACGTGATCCCGATGGTCGAGTTCGTGCGCAACGCGATGGACCTGCCGGAGGCCGGGTCGAACACGGTGTATGTGCGCCTGAACGGCGCTGCCGTGGACTACCCGGTGACGGTGCCGCTCATCGCGGGCGGCACGGCCGATGACGCGGACTACGTTCTGAGCACTGCCGAGGTCGTCATCGACAACTCGGGCATCGCGGCGGTCACCGTGAACGCGACCGACGACGGTGCCGGCGACGACGGCGAGACGCTCGTGCTGCAGCTCGGCGATCCGGCGAACGCCGCGGCCGGCCCGAACGACACGTTCACGGTCACGCTGCGCGAGATCAACCTGCCGCCGCTGCCGGCGATCACGGCCGAGCAGGGCGGCGCGCTCGTCACGACCGTGACGCAGGACGGCGGCAACGTCGTGCTCAGCGTCGATGCGAAGGACCCGCAGGTCGGCGACGCCCACGTCTACGACTGGAGCGGCACCGACGCCGCGCTGAACCCGCAGGAAGGCTACGCGCAGCCGACGTTCACGTTCGACCCGGCAGCGGTCGCGCCCGGCGTGTACCGCGCGTCGGTCGGCGTCGCCGACAGCGGCTTCCCGACGATGGCCGCGCTGCAACACCGCTACGTGCGCGTCATCGCCACGGCGCCCGCGCTGGACGGCAACACGGACAGCGATGGCGACGGCATCGACGACGCGGCCGAGGGCCTGCGCGACAGCAACGACAACGGCGCGAGCGACTACCTCGACCCGTCAGGAGTCAGCCACCACGTGCTATCGCGCAATGGCGGCAACGCGTTGCTGCAGACGCAGCCCGGCTTCGTCCTGGCGCTCGGCCGCACCGCGCTCACGACCGGCGACGACGCGCTGGTCTCGCGGCAGGACGTGGTCGAATTCGGTGACGCCGGCGGCCCGGCCGCGAACGGCAACGACGCGGACCACGACTACCCGGCTGGCATCCACGACTTCGAGCTGCACGGCCTGCCGCGCGCCGGCCACACGGCACTCGTCGTCATCCCGCAAACCGCAGCGCTGCCGGCGAACGGCACTTACCGCAAGTACGACGACGGCGCTGGCTGGCAGGACTTCGTGGTGAACGCCGCGAATGCCGTCAGCTCCGCCGCCGGCGAACCCGGCATCTGCCCGGCGCCCGGCAGCGCGGCGTATACGCCGGGCCTCACGGCCGGCCATCACTGCGTGCAGCTCTTGCTCGAAGACGGCGGGCCGAACGATGCGGACGGCGTGGCAAACCGCGTCATCCGCGACCCGGGCGGCGTGGCGGTCGATACCCAGGCCGCCGCGATCGGCGCGCAGCGTATAGACGTCGCGGACAAGACGGTCGCGAGCGGCGAGACGAACGTGGTGATGCTGCGCTTCAGCCTCACGAGCAACACGTCCGATGTCGTGCTGAACACGCTGACGCTGGATGCGTCCGGCACCGGCAACGACGCCACGGACGTGACGGCCGTGCGCGGCTGGCTCGACCGCAACGGCAACGGCGCCGTCGACGCCGGCGACACGGAGATCGCGAGCGGCAGCTTCGCCGAGAACAACGACTCGCTGACGCTGACGCTCGCCGCGCCGCTGATGCTCGACGCCGGCACCACCGACTTCATCGTGACTTACGACTACTGAGGACGCTTCGATGACACGCACTTCGAAAAGAGTACTTCCGGCGCTCGCCCCGTTGCTGTTCCTCGCCGCCTGCGGCGGCGGGGGCGGTGGTGGTGGCGACAACGGCGGCGGCCCACCGCCGCCGCCCCCGGTGGCTGTGACCTACTCGGTGACACTGACGGAGCTCGACCTCGAAGACACGCGCTCGGGCACCGCGGTGGACCCGACCGGCCTGCCGGTGGCCGGTGCGCAGGCCAGCCGCAATCCCTAGCCCGCAACCCCTGGGGCGCGCTTGACGGCCAAACCAAGTACCCTCGGCGCATGACCGGCGAGCACTGGCAGACACTCGAGGCCGCGTTCCAGCGGGCGCTCGAGCTCGGCGAGGACGAACGCGAGGCGTTCGTCGCCCGCTTCGCCGAAGAGCACCCGGACCTCGGCCAGCAACTGCGCGACCTGTTGGCCGCCGACGCCGAAGACGACGCCGGGCTGCGCTCGCCGATCGCCGCGACCGCGGAGTCGCTGTCCCAATCCTCGAACGACCCGTGGATAGGCCGCACCGTCGGCGCGTGGACGATCACGGAACGGCTCGCCGGCGGCGGGATGGGCGCCGTGTTCCTGGCCGAGCGCGCGGACGAGACGTACTCGCAGACGGCCGCGCTGAAGGTGATGGCGGCGCAGCTCGTCGCGACGCACGCGATCAACCGCTTCCGCGCCGAGCGCCAGATCCTCGCAAACCTGAACCACCCGTACATCGCGAAGCTCATCGACGGCGGCGAGACGGAGGACGGCGTGCCGTACCTCGTCATGGAGTACGTCCACGGCCTGCCGATCGACAGCCATTGCGATACGCACGCGCTCGACATCGACGCGCGGCTCAAACTGTTCCGCAAGGTGTGCGACGCGGTGGACTACGCGCACCGCAACCTCGTCGTGCACCGCGACCTGAAGCCGTCGAACATCCTGGTCGATGCGAACGGCGACCCGAAGCTCCTGGACTTCGGCATCGCAAAGCTGCTGGAAGCGGACGCGTACAACCAGACGATCGCGATGACGCGCGAGGGTTCGCGCGCGATGACGCCGGAGTACGCGAGCCCCGAGCAGGTGCGCGGCGAGGCCGTGACCGTGGCGACGGACGTGTACGCGCTCGGCGTGCTGCTGTTCCGGCTGATGACCGGGCAGTCGCCGTACGGCGCCACGACCGCGTCCTCGGCCGACTACGTGCGCGCGATTATCGAGGACGACCCGCGCAAGCCGAGCACGGTGGTGACGGCGCCGGAGACGGAGGTGGAGCCGGCCCCACGGCTCGCCATGTCCGCCGATCGGCTGCGCCGCTCGCTGAAGGGCGACCTCGACAACATCGTGCTGAAGGCGCTGCAGAAGGAACCGGCGCGCCGTTACCCGACCGCCGCCGCGCTCGCGGCAGACGTCGGCCGGTACCTCGCGCACGAGCCGGTGGAGGCGCGCGGCGACGACGCGTGGTACCGGGCGCGCAAGTTCGTCGTGCGCAACGCGCGTGGCCTCGCGATCACCGCGCTCGTGTTCGCCACGGTGGCGGGACTCGTCACCTACTACACCGTGCAGCTCGCGGACGAACGCGACCGTGCGAACCTGGCGGCCGCGGAATCCCAGGAGGTGGCGGACTTCCTGACGCGGCTGTTCGAGCAGGCCTCGCCGCACGAGGCCAAGGGCCAGCCCGTGACCGCGATCGAGCTCCTGCAGACCGGCCGCGAGCGCATCGAGGAACTGGACGGCCAGCCGAAGCTGCAGGCGCGACTGATGCAGACGATGGCGAGCAGCTCGACCGCACTGGGCGACCTCGAGCTGTCGATCACGATGCTGGACCGCGCGCTGGCGATGAAGGAGTCGGAGGAGCCGCCGGACCCGATCGGCATCTCGCTCGTCACGCACAGCCTCGCGGAAGCGCACCGGCAGCTCGGGCAGCTCGACGAGGCGGAGGCGTACGCGCAGCGGACGCTGGACATCGCGACGGCCGAGTTCGGCCCGACGCACGACAACGTCGCGTACCTCACGATGCGGCTCGGCGTGATCCTGTTCGATGCCCAGCGCACCGTGGAAGCACTCGCGCTGGAACAGCAGGCGCTGGACATGATGATCGCGAACGGCGACGGGGAGAGCTCGCGAGCCGTCGACGCGCGCGGCAACATCGCGAACGCGCTGTCGCGCCTCGGCCGCTACGACGAAGCGGCCGAACTGTCGCGCGAGACGATCGCGCTGTCCGAACAGGTGGACGGCGCGCTGCACCCGAACACGGCGATCCGCATCAGCAACTACGGCCTGGTGCTGGTCCGGCAGGGGAAACTCGAGGACGCCGTCGCCGCGTTTGACGACGCCATCGAGCGGGGTCGGCAGATCTGGCCCGCCGACTACGACGAAGTCGCGTTCATGACCGGCTCGAAGGCGGCCGCACTTAAGCGCCTCGGCCGCATGGACGAGTCGCTCGCCGCGTACCGAGAGGCGGCCGGCATCACGGAACGCGCAATAGGCACGGACAACACGAAGTACGTCGGCCGCCTGCGCGGACTCGGCAGCGTGCTGATGGACATGGGCCGCTACGACGAGGCACGGGCCGCATTCGACGAGGCGCTCGCGCTCGCCGCACAACTCGAAGGTGAAGACGGCAACCAGTCAGCGGTGATCCGCGCGTTCCTCGGGCAGATGGCGAACGACCGGCAGGCCTACGCGGAGGCCGAGTCCTGGCTCCGGCGCGTGCGCGACACCGGCAACAGCCTCGGCGTCGCGACGGACGCCATCGTGAGCAAGGAACTGGGCATCGCGGTCAGCGCGCAGGGCCGCTACGCCGAGGCGGAACCGCTGCTGCTCGACGCGCTCGATAGCCAGAAGGCATCGCTCGGCACGGACAGCCCGACCTTGCTGCCAACGCTCGCGGCACTCGCCGCGCACTTCCGGCGGGCGGGGGACATCGATGCATCACTCGGCTACGCGGAGCGCATCCGCGACATCGCCGCGATGGACCCCGAGCCGCTGACCTGGAGCGGCGCACTGGCGCTCGGCGAGGCAGGACGCACGTTCGAGGCCGCGGGCCGGGATGAAGCGCTAGCCGCCTACCGCACCGCGCACGCCGAGCTCGAACGCGTGTTCGGCCCGGACGACCCGCGCGTGCAGGCGCTCGCACCGAAGGTCAATTAGCCGAAATCGGGCACGCGTCGCGGGTGCGGCGCCTGCAGGGTGCTAGCATCCCCGCATGCCCGATTCCCCGGACATCACGCGACTGCTGAACGACTGGGCCGGCGGCGACAACGCGGCCGGCGACGTCCTTGCGCCGCTCGTCTACGACGAGCTGCGCGAACTCGCAGAGCGCCTGTTCCGCAGCGAGCGACGCGGGCATACGCTGCAGCCGACGGCGCTGGTGCACGAAGTCTACGGCCGGCTCGTCGACGTGGACGTCGCGTGGCAGGACCGCGCGCACTTCTACGCGCTGGCCGCGCGCATGATGCGGCGCCTGCTCGTGGACCACGCGAAGGCGCGGTCGGCCGCGAAGCGCGGCGGCGGCCTGCGCGTGACGCTGGACGAGGCCAGCCTGCCGGCCGGCGACGCGGACGCCGAGTTGCTCGACCTCGACGAAGCCCTCACCGCGCTCGCGGAACTCGACCCGCGCAAGGCGGAGCTGATCCAGCTCCAGTATTTCGGCGGCCTGTCGTTCAAGGAGATGGAAGCGGTGACGGGCCTGTCGTCGAGCAGCCTGGACCGCGACCTGCGCATGGCCCGTGCCTGGCTGAAGGACCGGCTGTCGAAGTAGGCGTGGGCTACAATGGCGTCATGCTGACGCTGCTCGCCGTGGTGACGTTCAACCCGCACTACCCGATGTGCGAGGACATCCCGGCGGCCATCGAAACCGTCGACACCCTGCGCTACGAGGGGCGCCTCGACCGGGCGATCCGCGAAGTGGACATGACGTTCGCCTGCGAGGAGCTGACGACCCCGGACAAGGTCACGTTGCATCTCCGCCTGGCCACCATCCACGACCGCAAGGGCCTGCACCACAACACGCGGCCCGTGCGGGCAGCACTGCAGGAGATCATGACGGCGCAGTCGCTGGCAGCCGAGAACGATCTTCCGTCGCAGGCGGCGATAAAGCTCGCGCTGGCGCGCTACTACTACCGCGCCGAGATGGCCGAGCGGAAGTTCACGCTCGCAGAGGACTACGCGACGGATGCGAGCAAGCGCTTCGCCGCGCTCGGCGACTCGCGCGGCGAGGCCGATGCCGCGCACCTGCTTGGGCTGGTTCATTTCCAGCGGGGCCAGATGGAACATGCCGAGTATTATTTCGGCGAGTCGCTGCGCCTCGAGGGGAAGGCGGCGCGCGACAATCCCGGGTCCGGCGCGCGGCCGGAGCTGATGTCGGACTTCGCACGGCACATGGCGTTCGTGTACGACGCGACCGGTCAACCGCAACAGGCGCTCGAGTACTATCGCGATGCACTGCGCATTCGCCGCGACGGCGGGCTCGTCGACGCGTCGATGTTCGCGGCGGTGTCCTACGCGAACGCGCTGATCGAGGCGGACCGTGCGGACGAGGCCGGCGAGTTCATCGCTGACGCGCTGAGGATCGCGGACCGCATCAACTCGCCGGTCGGCGAGATGCGCGCGCTGGCGACGCGCGCGAAGGAAAGAGAGGCGCTGGGAGATCCGGCCGCCGCCGTTGCCGATTATGCGGCCGTGCGCGCCCTCGCCGAGACCGTGGCCAGCGAGAGCTACCGCGACTGGGCCGACGCCGCGATCGCGCGGCTTACGCCCGAGTGAGCCGCATCGGCTGCCAGGACATGTAGGTCAGCGACCGCCACACCCACTCGAGCGGGCCGAAGCGGAACACCTTCAGCCACAGCGCCGAGAACACGCCCTGGAACACGAGGATGGCGAGGCAGACGAGCATCTGGTCGGCGCGGCCGACCTGGCCGTACAGCCCGAAGCCGTAGCCGTAGAAGATGATCGACAGGATCAGCGTCTGGCCGATGTAGTTCGTGAGCGCCATGCGGCCCATCGGTGCGAGCGCGCTGAGCACGCGCGCGCCGCGCTTCGTCATGGACAGCCACACGATGGCGCCGAGGTAACCGCCGCACACGAGGTACTCGCCGAGCACACTCAGGATGAAGCTGATCATCCCGATCGCGTCCACGATTTCGAAAACAGGCTGCTGGGCGAGTACGAGACCGTAGGCACTGATTGGCAGGCCGACAAGGAAACCGACGCCGGTGAGCCAGCGGAAGAAAGACGGGTGCTGCCGGTGATTCGGCAGGATACCGCTGGCAATGAGCCAGTAACCGATTAGGAATACCGGCAGCAGGATCAGGATTGCGAAGAACGGCACGGTGGCGAGCTCTTGCGGCAACTGTTTCCAACGCCATGCGGTGGCTTCAGCGTACGTGCCTTCTGCCAGCGCGGCGAACTCCTCCGCCGTGGTTGATTCCTTTTTCCGTTCCCAGTCGACCCACTCCTCGACCTGGGCAGCGACGCTGTCCTCGTCCTCTGCAGTTTCCGATTCGTCGGCGCTTTCGTCGGCGGCGTCGTCAGCTGCCGCAACGGTGTCGCCGGTGCTGTCTTCCATCGCCTCTGCCTCGTCTTCCGCGGGGGGCGGCAGTGCGAGCTGGGCTTCCACCAGCGCAGCGACTTCCTGCTGCTCCGCCCACACCTCCTCGTAGCTGGCGCCATCGCGAGTGAGCCCATCGAACACGGCAACCGCGCCTGTGCCGAGGAGAGGGATGAGCAGCATCGTAAGTGCGAAGCGTCCGAAGAACCCGGGCGTGTTGCGGCGCTCGAGCTTTTTCGTGCGAAACAGCATCAGCCACAGCAGCAGCACGACGCCGCCGGCCGCGTAGGCGTTGAGGATGTCGCCGGTGAAGATGAAGATGTAGTGCAGGATGCCGATGAGGAACAGCACCACCATGCGCCGGAAGAACCAGGCCTTGAACGGGCGGCCGGCTTTCTCGGCACGCAGCAGCATCACGGCGAAGCCCATGCCGAACAGCAGCGAGAACAGCTTGTAGAACTTGCCCTCGACGAGCCAGCGCACGAGCCAGCCGGCGGCGTGGTCGCCGCCGGTGAGCGTCATGTCGAACGAATGCAGCCCCCAGATCGCGCGGTTGAACCACTCGATGTTCATGACGAGGATGCCGATGAGCGCGAAGCCGCGCAGGATGTCCATGACGTCGAGGCGCTCGTCGGACGTGACCGGGGCGAGCTTCGGTGCGGGCGCCGGCATCGGTTGCGGTTCGTTCATGGCTTACCAGTCCTTGTTCGGATAGTGCATCGGCGGCGGCGGCGGCCAGGGGATGCCGCCTTCACGGACCTTCGCGGCGAAGTTCGGCGTGGTGTCGATATCCCAGGGCGCGCCGCAGGCACACCACTGGATGACATTCGTGAAGACGACGGGGCTGAACGCGTGCCGGTCGATCTGCTGCGCGTAGGCGTTGGCGTCATCGAGCTGCCCGCCCCAGGCCGAGATGATCAGCCACCAGTAGGCGCCGAGCTCGGGGTCGGCCAGCGCGATGTCGGCTGCGGCGCGATAGGCCTCGTCGTCGCCACGGTGCGCAGCGACCATCGCCCGGAGTACCTTGGGGGCGAGTGGATCGCTGATGTCGTTGCTGATGACGTCCAGCGCCTCGGCGTATTGCCCGTTTGCCACCAGCGCACGGACGAATGCCAGGTAGAGCCAGGCGCCGGGTGCGACGTCGGTGCCCTCGCGCGCGATCCTGAGCGCTTCTTCCGGCTGGCCCGACCGCAGGTACGCACGGGAGACGTTGAACCAGGACAGCGACCGGCGCGGGTCGCAGGCCAGCATGCGCTGCGCGTTCGCGAGGTGTTGTTCACCAAGCCCGAACGGGTAGGACACGAGCGAGGTCCACATGCCGTCGTAGCAGCCCTCGCTGGCAAGGGCCCGCTCCAGCCGCCCGGTGATGCCGCGCCAGTTGCCGCCGACGTAGGCGAGGTCGAACTCCGTCATGGTGCGCATCGAGGACGTCTTCGCGTAGCGCTCGGCGTTGCGGTAGTCGGCCAGGATCGCGTCCATCGCGGCCTGTACCTCGTCATCGGTCAGGGTGGCGGCGTCCCCGAAGGCGGCATCGTCCATCAGCTGGTGCATGTAAAGGTCGGAATGCATCGCGTAAGCGGGCGCGTAGTCAGGGACGCGTGCAATCACCTGGTCGAAATACTCGTTGGCCTGGTTGAGCCCAACCATTATGCCGACCTCGCCGTGCGCCCGGTCGAAGTAGTCGAGCCCCTTCTGGTACAGCGTGAACGCCTCGACGTCACGCAGGCCGGCCTGGCGCATGGCCTCCCGCTTGCCTTCATCGAGCACGACGTCGAGTGCGGCGGCGATCTGCTCGGCGATGTCCTCCTGCACGCTGATGGTGTCGGCGGACGTGCTGTCGTAGTTCTGGGACCAGAGGTGGAACGCGTCGCCGGCACGGATGAGCTGGGCGGTGACGCGCACGCGGTCGCCGGCGCGGCGCACGGAGCCCTCGACGACGTGCTGCACGTTCAGCGCCTCGGCGATCTGCTGCACGGGCAGGTCCTGGCCCTTGAACGAGAACGCGGAGGTGCGGGCGGTGACCAGCAGCTCGGGGAGCTGGGCCAGCGAGTTCAGGATCTCCTCGGTGAGGCCGTCGGCGAAGTACTCGTCGTCGGGCCCGCTCGACATCGCGACGAACGGCAGCACGGCGACGGACTTGTCGGCGGGCGCGGGCAACACGTCGGGTGCGGCGGCCTCTGCCGGCGTTGCATCGGCCACGGGCTCGTCGTCGGGGCCGGGCGCGAACTTGTCCCAGGCGAACCAGGCGACGGCCACGGCGAGGACGCCGATGATGACGCGGTCGAGCTTGCGGCCGGTCTGCGGGGTGATGGACTCGTCGCGCGGCACGTCGCGCTCGCGCTTGATGCCCTCGGGCGTGAGCTCGAAGGCCCAGGCGAAGATGAGTGCCAGCGGCAGGCCGAGGAGGAGGACGACGGTGAGGGACTTCAGCACCCAGTCCGGCGCGCCGAAGTTCTCGAACGCGAATTCGGCGACCTGCGCGACGACCCACGCGGCCACGCAATAGGCGGCACCGACGCGGATGACGTTGCGGCGCCGGAGTTCGGCAAACAGGGACATATTCTTGTTGTCTCTCCCCAGACGGGGGGGAGTATAAGGGACGCGCGGCCGGAACCCCATGATCGATTGGACAAAAGCCGGGCCGCGGCGGGCGTGCGGAACGCCCGGGGCTTCGGCATGCTAGCGGGAATTCACCCTCGGAGGGCGCTGGCGATGGACATCATGGAGCTGGGAGCACTGGGCGAGCTGCTCGGCGCGATAGCGGTGTTTTTCACCCTCGTGTACCTGGCCGTGCAGGTGCGGCAGAACACGCGGTCGATCGAGGCGGCACAGCGCCTGGCGCTGGCCCAGACCTACCAGATGCGCTCGGACGCGCTGCAGAGCATGCTGGTGCAGGCAGCCGCCTCGGACGTGGGCCGGATCATCGCGACGCTGACGCAGGCCGGCTACCCGGAACGGCTGGAGAGCCTGGACGAGCTCTCGCCGCTCGACCGCAGCCGCTTCCGCCAGTGGCAGATCGCCCAGCAGGCGCACTGGGACAACATGCACTTCCAGTACCAGCAGGGCTACCTCGCGGAGGAGTACTACCGCGACGAGTTCGTGGTGCGCACCCGCCGCCTGTGGCCAGTGTGGCAGAAGCTGGGGCTGACGAAGTCGAGAAGGAGCTTTATCGAGGAGCTGGAGCGGATTTCGGCGGAGGCGGCGAAGGCGGCCCCGCCGGCAGAGCCGGCCGAGGGCGAGGATTCCGGCCCAGACAGTTGACTGCCCGCCCCGGGCTGGGTCTAATACCCGGCCTCGCGGCCCCGCCCAAGGCGCTGCTCGACCCGCCGCTACCGGGTCCGGCAAGAACGCTGTAGGAGCCCGCTTGCGGGCGATCCACCCAGGATCGAACGCCAAGCCAGCCGCCGCGAGATGATGAAATGGACCGAGACCCCGCCTCCGCGACTCGCTCCAAAAAGATGGCCAGGTAGCTCAGTTGGTAGAGCAGCGGACTGAAAATCCGCGTGTCGGTGGTTCGATTCCGCCCCTGGCCACCATCTAACTGCTTGTTATTGCTGACGATGTCCTTCGTCCGCTATTCGTGCACGAGTCTCCAGTACGGTCAGAGCACCGTATTTGCGACTAAAGCACTTAGCAAACCTCAACCTTTCTCTATTTTTTTCATTTTCTTGCCTCGAAACAGGCATTGCCGCCACGCAACTAGTCAGCTCTATTTCGCTTCCGCCGTGCTTTCCTCGCGTACTCAGGCGCGACATTTTTCAGGCGACCGTCAACGATCTTGTAGTACTCGTTAGAGGCCCTATGCAGATCGGTATATGTTTCGACAGTAATTCCATCAGCAGCTAGCCGCTCTACCTTTCTCTGAATGTCTCCCGAATTGCTTAGCTGTCCAAGCACAAGCAGGCCATCTATGTGCCGGAATGCCTCAGGTCCAGTGCCCATCAGATTACTTCGCGCCCAGTCAACATATGACTCTATCTGTTCAAGGTCCTTTCTGGACAAAGTCTTCTCAGGGCGCTTAATTTCGACTACGGTCAGTGCCGAACCCGCAGTTACTCCAAGTATGTCTATTCGCCGATCTTTTTCGTCGAGGTCTTTTGGTCCCATGCAATTTCTTGCTAGGAGCTTTGAGTATGTCTGCTCGACCTGCGGTTCCGTCCAGCGCGGATTCAGCAGCCAAATGTTCTCTCGCAATAAGGGTTGCATCTGAGAAACTTCAAGTGCCCCAACCCGCATATATTCTTCCAGCTGCTTTATTGCAGCCCGACGGCCATCTGCGTGGCGGAGCATATCCCGTGCCTCAATAACGCGCCATTCGTCGAACAGCCCCAAAACTTGTGACGCACTGGTCGAATTCGCCTTTTCCAGCTCATCGAGGAGATCCAAGAATGCAGCTGACTCGATACTGCCTTTGATAACCTCGAGAAGTGGACGGGCAGATCTTGGATCGAGGTTCTCGTCGTCAGCCAAGAGCTTGATCATTCGTTTCGCGGCGCGTTGTTCGCGCGGCTCACGACTACTCAACCAAACGTCAAATTTTGCTTGGCGAATAATGATCTCTGACTTCTTCTTTCGGCGGAGTTCCAACCATTGTTCAAACGCCCATTTAAGTGTTTCCTGGCCCCATTTCTTTAGGGCTGCCGCCGCGGGGTCCTCCCAAAGAACAGAATTGCGGGCTGTGGCAACCAGGTCATTTTCGGGGTCGTCAAGGAAGTCAGCATGTACTTCACCGACCAAGCTGGCCCTCGCAAATTGAGCGTGAGTACTTGGGTACTCGAAAAAGCTGCCAAGTTCAGCAGATTTTCCATGCGCAAAGATATCGATTCCTCGCTCAGCTTGAGATGTAGTAGATAGAAATCCGATCCAGCCTGTAACAACCAGCCCATTTCCAACCTCATTTCCGTGAGGCAAGTCTTCGACTCTCCATATCGCACTTTTCTCGCACTTGCTACTTTGAACTCGATCGCCCGGTTGAATTGCTTTTCCGTTGACAAGAACCTCAAACTGAGGGCCGATAAAGGAGAGCCTTTTTGCTAACCCGCGTCGGACGATATCTTCGTTAACTCTGTTCTTGCGATGTAACTTGCGAAGCGTGATTTCAACGCCGTCGGAGTCCTTCGTCTCTCCTGATCGCGCTTGAATTACTGTGGGTTCGTAAGGCGCGTCACCTCTCGTTTCAGACCAAGTCTTAATCTCTTGATAATTGAGGCGAATAGTTACAGCGAACCCGTCTTTCACCGACCGAACTTCCATTTCTTCGGCTATGCCAAATGCAGAGAGCTTGCCTAGCCCCTTGCGCCCAGTAACCAGTCTTTTTCCAGACTTCGATTGCATCCTGTCGGAGTTCCGACCGCGACGGTTGCGCCCGATGGGGAGATACTCATTCTGTATCTCATCAGTTCCCATCGCGTGACCGTAGTCTCGAACAATCACTTCGCTTGTGTCCAGAATCGAATCCGTTGGCAAAGTTACCTCTACCCTTCTTGATTCTGAGTCATAGGCATTTGAGACTAGTTCCGATACAACCGGTGGCAACGTGCTGTAGAGACGCAAGCCCAAATGCTCAATTGTCCTCATTTGAAATGGCATCGTGAAGGTCGGAATCTTCATCGCAACTTACCCATGAGATACCTCATTCGTAGAATCCATTAGTGACCTTATCGGCCATCCCTGACATACGATTGATATTCTCATGCCTTGTCTGCCAATGGACGAGCTGTCGCATAGTCATATTACGTTGTTGTCGAGCGCGCTCCATAGCGCCAACGCAAGAAAGGATCGATAAGGCCTACACCGGTTTGGCTCAATTACCACGGTCGGATATTTATCGCGCAAACACGCCAGCGCCCGACGCAGGCTACCGTCCCCTGCCGGAAAGATGTCGGTATGCCCGAAGTGAAATATCCCTAAGATACCTGCAGTCCAATCAGACATTCCCCAATTTCTCTTGACTACGCTTCGGAGGCCTTCCCAGCTTAGGGTGCACCACTGGTCGATTTCATCAGGGTTCTTCATGTATGAATCACGAAACTCAATGATTGCGCGACACTTATTTCGACTAAGCCCGCATTCGCGCAAGCTGTCACTATCAAGCATCCAGGCCTCTTCTAACTGCAGTAATGATGCTTTCTCTATTACTCGCTCATGTATCGTACGTGCAACGCTGGTAGATAGCATCTGGCCAATTACCGTACGCAAAACTGCGTGTGGCGTCGGGTCGCCGCTCGCAGAAAGGCTATCTGGAATCTCGACCGACTCAAAGAACTGCTCTAGCTCCGGGTAAGTTGAAATCAGATGCTGTCTTGGCGTCCTTTTCACAGCGAAACTCGCCACTCGTTAGGGAGTGCTGAATTGAAAACCCGAAACGGCATTCGGTCAACAGCCCGATCGGTAATCGCGGGATATGCTGGTCGTTCAGCAACCTGTCGAGGCAAATGAGGGTCATTCTCCAGGTTTTGCCGAATTTCGCGGCTGTCGGGGGCTGCTGAATTCGTTAATATGTCCTTACAAACCCTTCGGTAGCCAGACATCCAATGCGAAACATCAGTCTCGAACCTCGCAAGCCCAAGACTCTGGACCTATTCTGCGGAATAGGGGGCCTAACTATAGGTTTGGAGCGCGCAGGGTTCGAGAGTCTCGGCGGAGTGGATATTTGGAAGGACGCTGGAGAGACATTTGTCTTCAACATCCCAAGCGTGCCGTTTCTTGAGGCGGATCTGACAGCAATTACGCCGCAGGAACTACTGAATCGACTGGGAATCAAAAAGGCGGACCTAGATCTAATAGCCGGCGGCCCGCCGTGCCAAGGATTTAGCACGGTCGGAAAAAGAGATGTCGATGATCCGCGTAACCGTCTTTGGACGCATTACCTGAAAATCGTAGATTACATACGGCCATCCTACGTGTTGATCGAGAACGTAGAAGGCTTAAACGTAATGAAAGGAGGTCAGGTTAGGGATTCGTTGATCGCTGCTTTTCACGATATCGGATACAGAATGAAGTCTCGCGTTTTGATTTCCGCTCAATACGGCGTACCTCAGTTGAGAAAGCGCATTGTTTTTCTTGGCTGGCTTCCGGGGCTTCAAGAACCAATTTTCCCGGTTCCAACTCATAGCGAAGATAGCTATGTTACGGTGGACGATGCTATTTCAGACTTGCCGGCATTGCGTAGCGGAGAGTCCAGGACGACCTATACAACTTCGGCACAATCGGAATTCCAAAAAAACATCAGGAGTATGGCTACTCATTTAGAAAACCATCATGCCGCGAATCATCCCCCACACCTAGTCGAGCTGCTGTCGCATATTCCGGATGGTGGAAACAGAAAAAGCATTCCGGACCACCTTCAGCCAAAAAGCGGCTTTCACAACAGCTACGCCAGATTAGCTAGCTTCAAGCCTGCCGTTGCGGTGACCTCAAACATGAGAAAACCGTCGTCGGCGCGAGCTACTCACCCTAGGCAAAATAGAGGATTGACTGTCCGAGAAGGGTTAAGACTGCAAACCTTTCCGGACACTTTTGTCGTTCAAGGCTCCAGGTCTTCTCAATATTTGCAAGTCGGCAATGCGGTGCCGCCAATTCTAGCAGAACGAATTGGGCATGAAATACTAGTTGCATATAGGGCCAACGCTGTCGACGAAGTGATACAAGAACGAGCGAACAAGGCGAAGCTTGAAAGACCAGTCTCAACTCTGCATGTCCAGCCGGATCTGCTCGCCGACTCTAGCTAGTCGGTTGTCAGAGCATAAGAATTCAAACAAACGTCGTACAGCTTTCTCGTTTTGCTCGATGTTGGCGAGATAGTGAAGTGTGCTCTCAATAGACAGTTCCTGTTTTCGAGAGTCCCAAAGCGAGACTATGGTTGTCAGCTCAGGCTCCGTTATCACTCTTGTGCCAAATGCATGAAGCCCCTCAGTCAATTCATTCGAGCAATCCTTACAAATGACGATGCCTAAGACACCTAGGTTCTTAACCTTGTTCTTGAAATCTCCGACTTCTCGCAGTGCGTTGTCGGAGTTCAACTCCAGATCCTTTACCTCGAAAGTTGCGGCTAGTAAGTGGCCAGCGTATGCATCAATGTCTCCGATTCGCTTCTGCCTGGCGGAGCCAGTCCGAACCTTGTCGGCGATGATGCTCAAGTGGTTGTAGGATTGACTAACGAAACCGTAGGCGATCGCTTGATACGCGAGTCCTCCGTTCTCGCTCTTATCGCTTCTCTCATATTCTCTAAGTATTCTTTCGAATGGACCGACCTCATTCGCCTCGAGCACAGCAACCTCCGACGTTTCGATCTTTGCGTTCCCAAACTTGAGGAGCTCAATAAGTAGGCGAAATCGGCCGGCTGTCGACAGTTGGAAAACGTCAAGCAGCAAGTCTTGGTACTTTGTCCACTGACCAGTGTTGTATACGTAAGCGCTGGGATACCCGAGCTTCTGTTTTTCATAGAAGTAATTCCGAACTAACTCCTCCAGTCTTCGGATACCAAAAGACTGGCCTGCGATGGTCAAGGTGAGTGTGTTGGCCTTCTTGCCGCCGCGCTCTGTTACGAGGTGATATCGCTTGAACAGGTTCTCCAACGTCAGCTCTGGATCAGGAGACGACAATACCTGGTCGTGGATCGAAAGCTGTTGAGCGAGAAGCGTAAAGTCGATTGCGAGTCCGAGAATGTATTTCATTTTGCTAAACCGGCTGGACACGTATTCGACACATCGGCCTATAGTTTCATTCTCCACGCGACAAACATCATCAGAGCGGCTCTCAGCGGGAAAGAACTCGCCAAAGTATTTTTCCTCAATCTGATTCATCGACTTCCACATCAGAGAACGGCTGTCGAGTATGTGGGATGAGGTAGTCGCTGTGAAGTAGGCCGGTCACATTTTCTGCAGAAACAAGGGGTTCCGAGACAATTACACGGCCTCAATATCGACTCGTTGCTAACCGCGCCAAGTCGACGGGATGCCTCCCATGAATCAATCAGCCAAATGTACGTTTCAGCCACCGACGCTGGCTACACGCCGAATACGTTGGCGCAGTTTCGCTGGCGCAGGATCGATCCGAGCGATCTGAAGGTGAGGAGTCGCATTCTTGATGCCATCGAGGAGCTGGATCATTGGGTTGAGGGTCGCGCTCCCGTAGAGAAGCGCTTCGCGGCCTGCTCTCGAGTCGCTCGGAACACGAACTAATGATCCAAGACCGCAATACTTGTTAACTGTTCGAACTACGGAACGGGGATCCGAGAAACAAGTTCGCCGAGCGTCCAGCTAAGAATACCGCGCAGTCCGTCCACCTGCGACATATCAACGACACCAACTCTGTGCTCCAAAATGAAATTGCTGTCGGTCAACCATGTTGTCTCTGGTTGGGCCGGTACTAACAATAGAGCTAAATCCGGACATCTACCTTGAACTCGCAAGGCGTCATGGTAAATATGCGCTGAAGCCATTGCATCAAGGACGTTTGTCCGACTTACTCTGTACTTGGCATCAAGAACAATCCATCGACGCAGTGCACCGTTTCGCCAGTAGCGAACCGTAATATCGGGTACTCGTTGCCGAGAGATAGACATCTTGTCGCCTGTCTCATCGCGATACGCGCCGAAGGTTTCCTGCAGACGCACTTCAACCCGCTTATTGCCTTGCGCGACGGTATATGATGCGCGATCACCTTTATAGAGCCGAACGTCAGCTGGAAGGAACTCTGAGTCGAGCATTCGCGCTACTGTTTCGCAAACCTCAACGAAACACCATCGCTCGAACACCTCCCAGCTGGTCGTTAGCTGGTGCCTTTCAGATGCGTCAATTCCTATGGCGCCGTGCCGCAGAATCGACCACGCGAGACGATGGGCGCGCGCATAGAGCGGATGTCCACGCAGGGCATTCAATCCGGCCGATGTCAACTCCCGCCGTGAAACTGACGAAAAAGGTGTGCGACGCGACACCATCCGCAGGCTACGATCCAGGCTGGTAAGCACGCGATTTCGCTCCGGCCAACGCGCCGAAAGCTCGGTGCGTGTCTCGCTTAGTCTTGTTTCTGTAGCCAGCTGCTGGCGCACGTAACGGAGGCGAGCGAGGACATTATCCAGAAAATAGCGCATTGCCCGGTTCGCGCCGTTGTCGAAGGTTTCTTCGGCAAATGGAAGATCGAAGAGTGCGCGTTCCGGATTGTCATGAACTCCCGCGAGCGCCAGCGCCGCTGCAGAATTGCTCCTGACAGCACGCACCGTCTGGATATCGACGCGTCGCGCGTCGCCGATTCGTCCAAGTTGCCGCCGACGCTGTTGGCGTCGAATCGGCTTGTAGCCAATTTCCTTGAGTGCGGCGACGTATGCCTCGCCATATTGGCGCAAGCGCAGATACTGCAGGTTTGGGTTGATCAGATCTCCTTTGGTACCAATGGGTAGCAAGGCCGGCTCGGTGCCGAGAAGGAGCTGCGGGCTGACAGCCGCCAATCTGTCGACCATCGCATCGAACATGGGCCGGCCGAGCTTCGTTGGATCGGGAGAAACGTCCACACGGTATTGCGCTACTCTACGATCACTAGCATCGCGTAGCTCTACGCGCGCCTCTCCTGCAAAGAATCCCGGTGACCAGAGCCAGCAGGATTCGCCAGGTTTGCGTTCCGGCGCGATTTCGTCGATCAATAGCCTTCCTGAAAAGCCGGCCGGGAAGGCTATGCGATACTCGGCGGATTCCGATAGGCCAGAGAGTACTTCGTCCGGTCGGAGTAGACCTACTGAATCGCCGTCATTGTCTGTGACAACGAGCTGCATGTCATCGCCAAAACCGAGCGGTGCCGGTATGCTCTAGGTCCAAAAGTAGTTCACCAACCTTGCGTGCAGAGTCGGCAAGCCCATCCCTTTCCAGCACGGTCTGCAATTGGGCCAACGCTGTACGAAGCGACGGCGAATCATCGCCCCGCAACTTTGGCACCACTTTTGCGTAAACAACTGCGTCGGCCGCAGCAGAAAGAGTGAGCTGCTCTTCTTGGTAATTGAGTTCCGCGAAGCGCAACACATCCTCTATCACACGCCAGCCGAAATGCAGCCGAACCGGGCGCAGAGCGTCCATGACATCGCTCAGAAGTTTGAGGAGGAACTCCTTGTCCGCGTCGTCAAGTGCGGCCACTTTCCACCGTGGACAGTCGGCGACATCGACATCCCAGAACTCGCGAACGAAGGCGCGGTCGAGCACCTTATCGCTCAAGCCTTGTGTCGTCTCATCCATGTTCACAGTACCGATGATTACGAGATTTCGCGGATAGGGGATGGATCCCGGTATCCCGTCGACTTCTCCCCCCTGGCTGTGCAGATGAATCGCACTGCCTGTCTCCATAGCGGAAAACAGCGGCGCGAGATACTGCTCCGGATGCGAAAGATTCATTTCGTCGAACACGACGGTGTACGGCACTTCCGGATCTGATGCAGCTTGCATTAGGAACCGTAGGAAGTGCGTGGAGACGTAGGTCTCTTCGTTGAGCGGGTTGACGTAGCCGAGGATGGCCGATGGATCGTACCAGCCGGGTTGCACGGCCACAGTAATCAGGTTGCGCGCTCTACTCGGAATCGAGTGGTTCAACGCCGCACCATACGCGCGAGCGAGCATCGTCTTACCAGCGCCGGAGAGTCCAGAAAGCACTGCGAAGTGTCGAATCTCCCGTGCCCACAGCCCGAAATGCAAAGTCGCCACCAAGGTATCGGGCACCACAACGCCTGCTTCGGCAATCCGCTGCAAGATCGCTTCAACTGTCGGCCTGCGGACGCTGGCACCGCGGTCCATTTGCTTGTCATCTGTTGCGTCGGATTCGTCATCTTCCGTATCGACTTCAAGCTTCTCCGGCGTCCAAGTGATCAGTTCCGACCATTGCTCGCCGTCCTTGGAAAGACGCAACATGCCATGCGGCAACCGTTCCAGCAGGCCGAGCTTGATCTGCCAGTTCGTCATGGCGTCCGGCGCATAGTTTGACGTCCAGCCAGGGTTCACTGTCTTCAACTCCATCGCGGCGTCAAGCTTTCGCAACGGCTGGTTCCGTTTCACGTGCCACAGCAGGTAGTCAAATCCAAGCACACGAGTCAGCAACCAGTCGGACAGCTCGATAGGGTCACCGGAATCCAGAAACTCCGCGCCACGATCCGTAAGTTCGATATGCGAGCCCGCGGACCGAAGTACGCCCCATTCCGCAATCAGGGCGTTGATATTGGTCGGAACGGATCTCTCGCTGAGATTAGGATTGATCGATCGAATGTGTTCACGCAGGTCGTCGCGTTCGCAGCCGTCTTTCACGAACTCAAGAATGGCCAAAACAGTATCGACGTAGCCACCAATGGCGAGCATGCCGCGCCGCCGACGTGCGGCTGGCAAGGGATTCAGTTGCGTGTCACCCGGCGAATCTGACACGGTTTCGGTCGCGTCCTCGTCGCCGCCCTGCAGATGATCAACGTAAAGCCACCAAGGAAGAATCAATCGTGTGGCAACGTCTGGCAGTGATGCAGAGTTTACTGGCCCGAGCGACCTATCGAGGATATCGAGAATCGCACGCGAGCGGTCGACCACATGCATACGGCCGCGCGGCCCTCCGATACCACGATGAGTCTCACCCAAACGACGCCGATGTGCTATCGAGGTGAATTCCGTCGGGAAAGCAATCGCGAACACGCGCAGTACCTTAAGCCAAGGCATCTTGTTTATGTGAGGTTTGAGCACCCGTGTCACGCCCTCGAAAAGCGCGCGAATTGAGTCTGTTCGCGATTGTCCGGCTTGTGTAGCGGTCTGCTCAAACAGCTTCGCTACTATGTCCCGGAAATTGGACTCTTCCAGTGCTGCATCGACGGAAATCTGACCCTGTCCGGTGGCGGCAACCGGATTGTCGTTCCAAAGCCGCCGCTGAAATTCGATCGAGCGGCGTTCGTGCGGAGTCGCGGTGCGCGCCCATTCGATAAACTCGACGACGGCTTGGTGCCAGCGCTTCGCTGTCGGTTCGTTGGCGTGTCGCGTGAGCGACTCGTGGCAAGCTCTCTTCAGTTCATCCTCTGTAAGCGGCATGGAAATTCCCTTAGGCGCAGCGAGCGAGCAGGCGTGATCATGAGGTAGTCGTGCGATGTCTTGTCATTCCGGTTACTCACACCGTCGGAAAGAGCCAGAGCCGCCCTAGACGTACGTAGTTTCTCAAGCTATGGACCGACGCAGAGCAAAAGTAGACTACGCCGCCCAGAAGTAGCAAGCAATGGCGTGCGCATTCCCAGGCTCTGGCTCGGCACCAAGTTGCCGCGACGCCTGAAAAGCGTAGCGGACGTCCAAGATAGATCCGGTGAAATTGCATTGCGATAGCCTCCAGGCCTATGATTCGGCGGGTCGCAGGCACGTGGTGTTGTTCGCTCCGAATAGCTGGCTTCACCGAGCCCGACATGATTCGTTTTCGTCAAGTGAATCAGGGTATCCCCGACGAAGACGTGACCGAAATGATACGAGACAATCCGCCTGAAAATTTCTTTGCTGATTTTCAGGCCAACTTTTTCAGTGGCGCATTCCGTGTGTTAAAACGAGTCATCAAGATGCGCAATATAGCGCCACCAGTTGTCGAAAGACGAGAAAAGGCTACGCTTCATTTTCTCAATAGGGAAATACGGGAATCGCGAGGCGGCCGATGACGGCGGAGGGGGACGACTCCGCAATCTCTTTTCTAGCGCACTCCGGGCATATCCTTATGCGCGCGCGCAAGTCCTATGAACGGTCTGCCGAATCAGACAAGTACGAAGCCCTGTCTTCGATTCTATTGTCCGCGATAGGCTTTGAGAGTTTCATCAACGAACTTGAGCATAGGCTGCAGGCCGAAACACTCATGCAGGGCCAACCGCGCCTGTGCGATCTTGCCTATACGCTGAGTGTCCTGGAGCACCGCCGCGCTGGTATGGCTCAGAAAATCGAGGCGATCCACTACTTTCTGACGCGAGAGAAGCCAGACTGGGGTGCGCTTCCCTATCAGGACCTGCGATTTCTCAACTCGTTGCGCAACGAACTCGTACACCGAAAGCCGGAGCCCTTCGTGTTTTCACCCGGCGACCCAGACCGCACTTACGAACCGCACCGATACGTCCAATACCTTGTGAGTCGTCGTGTGATCGATGCGCCGAACCCGCGGAATCCGCCGCAATGGGGTGCATACGTCGTTTGCCCCCAAACAGCTCGCTGGGCCCACAACACCGTAGTAACAACCCTCTGTGATCTCGTTACAAAACTACCCGAAGGCAATTTCGCCGAGGTAACGCGGTTTCTCCTAAGAGATCTGAAGCCAATTTGATCGTATCGCCGCACCTTCGGCAATTGTTACAAACTTCTGGCGACATTCCTTGAATTGCCAAGTGTTTTGGAGCGGCCTGGTGAAACGAGCGGGACAATGACAATAGACGTGTCAGGGCTAAGCTACGAAGTGGCGGAACGGAGCGATGCCTTTTTGCGGAACTCAAATTAGAGAACTTTCGATTGCTCGAAAATGGCGAGTGCGACTCGAGATAAGCTGCCGTCGTCGATGCGCGCTGGTCTGCACTGGGACCACACGATAAGGAATTTCGTTGCATTGACGACGATAATTTTCATTGCCATCCCGATCGCGAGAAGAGCACGGAGATACGTGTTCGCTGCCGCTTCGATCAATTATCAGCTTCTGACACAAAAGTGTTCAATGTCACCGCCGGTAACCCGGGGCACACTGAACATGATGCGACCTGACACTAAAATGTGACGCATTTTGCACACAACGCTCCCCTGCCTGAGTAGCATATCTCTCCGTCTGTAAGTGCGAATGATCCGAGCCTGACATGGGTCGTCGTCGTCCCAACATTGCAAGAGACCTGTATGACATAGGAGTGTTGTTGCCTTGGTGGGCAACGCTCCTGCTGGCTGGGGGCGCATTCTTGCTGTTCCGTAGCTTGTCAGTGATGGACGTAGCGCCTGTTACCGGGACAGAGAACCTTGGCAGGGGAACGGTTCTTCAGGTCACAAAGCAAGTGTCGGTCTACATCCAATACGTCGTTCCGGCCCTGTTGGTCTTGGGCGCAATCACGTCGTTCATCGAAAGTCGGCGCCGATCTCGCCTGTTCGACCGAGTTTCGCGCGGTGAGCAATCCGATGGCGTCGATGCCCTGAACTGGGAGCAATTCGAGTCCCTCGTAAACGAGTGGTTTGCACGGAAAGGGTACTCCGTCACTGAAACGGCGAAAGGCCCGGACGGTGGCATTGACCTCAAGGTTCGAAAGGGTGGTGTCACAGCGACTGTCCAGTGCAAGCATTGGAAGGCCAGAAAAGTTGGCGTGAACATTGCCCGCGAGCAGTTTGGGGTCATGGCTGCTGAGAGGGTGGACCGGGGCTTCGTTGTTACCAGCGGCGAGTTCACGGCGGATGCCTACGCTTTCGCCGAAGGAAAGCCGCTAACTCTGGTGAATGGCGAGCAGCTCCAAGTGTGCATAGCACAGGGAGGCAAGTTTGGCTCGGCACCGCAGAGCCAAGACCGGCAAGAAGCCCAACCCTGCCCGAGGTGCGGATCGAGGATGGTTCTGCGAACCGCCCGAAACGGGCCCAGCGCCGGAACCGAATTCTGGGGCTGCAGTACCTTTCCAAAGTGTCGGGGAACGCGGCAGGCTACGTAGCATCCACACAGTCTTAGACTGTGTCTAGCACAAGGTCGACATATGTGGTCGAGACTGACATACGTACGTAGAATCTTGACAAGCTTGGGTACCCCTTGGCTCAAGGGTAAATAGCTTGATGATTCTGCGAGTCGCCCTAAGCTCGGGACCATTGCGTCGGAGATTGTCAAAGATTTGGAAGCCGCGCTTGCACGAATCCGGCAAGTCGTTGATGCCCAGAGACTGACATCTGAGGTCGAGGCGAGTTAGCAATGGCAGAGAACTGGAGCCGCCTTGAATGCGAAGCAATTGTCGAAGACTACTTGCAAATGCTTTCTGCAGAGTGTCGTGGCGAAAACTATAGCAAGACCGAACATCGCCGAAACCTAAAAAAGCTCTTGCGGAACCGGTCTGACGGCTCTATCGAATACAAGCATCAAAACATCAGCGCAGTTCTCATTCGCGCTGGGCATACATATGTTCGCGGCTACAAGCCGGCCTGGAACTACCAAGACCTACTGGAGGATGTCGTTCTCGATCGAGTTCAGGCACTTGGAACACAGCTAGATCTCGCTGAGGAGAGATTGAGCAATTTTGCTCCTGATCGGCTGCCTGCTACTAATCGGCCGGACCTCTTCGTCGATCCACCAGACCGACTTCCAGACCATCAACTTCAGGAACCGCGAGCGCGCCGAGCGCAAAAGATCGACTATGTCGTTCGAGAGGCAGCCAATCGAAGGTTAGGAGAGAGCGGCGAGAGTTTCGTGTTAGAAGTGGAGAAGCATCGGCTAGCAACAGCAGGCCGTAGCGACCTTGTGGACAGGGTGGAATGGACGAGCAAGGATCGAGGCGACGGTACAGGCTACGACCTGCAATCTTTCGAGCCAATGACCGGCGAGCCACTATACATAGAGGTCAAGACCACAAACTCTGGAAAGTATCAGCCGTTTCTGATCTCCGCCAACGAGGTGCGCTTCTCCAATGAGCACGCGGACCGCTTCGCTCTGTATCGAGTCTTTGACTTCTCGCGCAATCCCAACATTTTCGTCCTCGGCGGAGCGATTGGCGAGTTCGTTGACCTTAGTCCCACCGTCTTTCGGGCTACTTTCTAAGGCATGGAGTCATGACTAATAGCAAAGGCAGCATCCCGAATATGTAACCGCCATGACGGGTCGAATCGCAATTTCGGCCGGGACTCTGAGGAAGCGGCGGGTCAACCCCAGTTTCTCCCTGTGCCACCCCCCTGCTGGATAGAAATCATGCGTGAACGAGTTCAAGTAGGAACTATCGGCAGCCAGCGCTTGCTTCAGCGGGCTGTCAACAAGCGACCAGAGGTGCTTCGGTCGGCGCTGCGAAAATCGGGTGCGATCGATCGCCGAGAACCAATTGAGTGGCTGTCACCGCTGGAGGCAGATGCGTATACAGAGTACAGAGATCTGGAAGCGCAGCGCCGTCTCCGACTGGATCGGCGGCTAACTGTCCCGCTGAAGGACTATTGGCCGAAACGCGGTGCAGTTTGGGACGGGTTGGCCGTGGCCGGCGCCGACCGCCCGATATTGATAGAAGCGAAGGCACATATTCCGGAGTCAGCGTCGCCTGGCTCCAAGGCAACCCCTGCGTCGCTGGAACTGATACGGAAAAGCTTGCTCGCCGCCAAAGAGCACCTTGCACCACGAAGCAAAGCGGACTGGAGTGGCACCTTCTACCAGTACGCGAACCGGCTTGCGTATCAGTACTATCTTCGCGAGCTGAACAGGATTGACAGTAGTCTGGTCTTCGTGGATTTCCTAAACGCGACAGATGTGGACGGACCGAGCACGGAAGCCGAGTGGCGTGGCGCGACCCGACTGATTCATGCAATCCTGGGCTTGCCGGCGGACCTGACAAGCTTTCGTGTCTATCACGCCTACGTCGATGCGCGGCAGCTGAACGAAATCGACTGAGTAAGGCGATATTCGAGACCGGGTTGGTCCCCCGCGAAGATGGCACTTTGGTCTAGCTTGTCGTGAGCATCGTCGTCGGCCCGGCCGTTTACTGGCGGCATGAGATGACGCCAACGTGCATCGCAGTTAACAAAATCCAAGAGAACTGAATCGAATCTCCTTTCAATTTCTGTGTCGACGGTGCTATAACGACAGCACGGTGTCTGTGATTCAGCATCGCGTTTGGGCGTGTTCGGCTACTGGCTGTGCGCTACCGGTAATGTTCCCCGCTCGGGACATCCGGACTTCCATTTCAACAAGGAGTCTGAGATGTCCAAATCCATCAAGAAGAATCGTGCGCTGGCCTTCGAGTCTCAAGACGGCAAGTGCTGTTACTGCGGCTTTCCGATGTGGATCGGTAGTCCTGGCGACTACCTGCCGAGCAGATTTGCCTCAAAGCCCGCCATGAATCGACTTCGCTGTACTGCGGAGCACAAGGTGGCACGCGTCGATGGCGGTCCAAACTCGAGGCGAAACATTGTCGCGGCGTGCTGGTTCTGCAACCAGAATCGACACCGCCGACCTAATCCTCTCAGCTCTGAGAAGTACGCCGTTTTTGTTCAATCACGAGTCCGAGCCGGAAAGTGGCACCCGCCCGTGCTTCACACAATGAGAATGTATGTACAGGACGGTTAAGATTGCATGGTCGGAAATCTCCCGCCAGCTATGTCGGCCATGCTCAGCGATGGCAAGAACCTTATCGTAGTTCGTCCGTCCGTCACCCAAACACCCAAAGCCCTATAATCCCGCCCGGCATGCTTACCCTCACCGACATCTCACTTCGCCGCGGCCGCCAGCTCCTGATCGAGCACGCCACGCTGCAGGTACACGCCGGCCAGCGCGTGGGCGTCATTGGTGCGAACGGCTGCGGCAAGTCCTCGTTGTTCGCCATGCTCATGGGTGAACTCGAGCCCGACCAGGGCGAGCTCGGTCTCGACCCGGCCCTCGTGCTGGCGCATGTCGCGCAGGAGAGTCCGGACGGCAGCGACCCGGCGGTCGACTACGTGATCGATGGCGACCGCGAGTTGCGCGCCGTGCAGGCCGCCATTAAAGACGGCGAAACACGTGCGGAACGGCCGGACCTGCACCTGCTCTATGAGCGCCTCGAAGCGATCGACGGCTTTACGGCCGAAGCCCGCGCGTCGCGGTTGCTGCACGGCCTCGGTTTTGCGCCGGAGGAGTTCACGCAACCCGTCAATGCGTTCTCCGGCGGCTGGCGCATGCGCCTAAACCTTGCCCGCGCGCTCATGTGCCGGTCCGACATCCTGTTGCTCGACGAGCCCACAAACCATCTCGACCTGCCGGCCATCCTCTGGCTCGAACGCTGGCTAAAGCGCTACGCGGGCATTCTGCTCGTCATCTCGCACGACCGCGATTTCCTGGACCAGGTCTGCACGCGCATCGCCCACATCGAGAACCAGCAGATCAACCTCTATACCGGCAACTACAGCCAGTTCGAATCCATGCGCGCAGAGCAACTCGCGCAGCAGCAGGCCCTGTATGCCCGGCAGCAGAAGGAGATCAAGCACATCCAGAGCTATGTCGACCGCTTTCGCTACAAGGCGTCGAAAGCGCGCCAGGCGCAGAGCCGCATCAAGATGCTGGAGCGCATGGAGAAGATTGCACCCGCGCACGTCGACTCACCGTTTCGTTTTCACTTCCTCGAGCCGGACAAGCAGCCGCAACACCTGCTCGGCCTCCTGGATGCGCGCCTCGGCTACGGCGAGCGCGTTGTGCTCGATAACGTCAACCTGCAACTCCGGGCGGGCGACCGCTACGGGCTCCTGGGCGTCAATGGTGCGGGCAAGTCGACGCTCGTCAAGGCCCTCGCGACCGGCAGTACCCTGATCGGGGGCGAGCGTATCCTGGCCAAGGACACGAAGATCGGCTACTTCGCCCAGCATCAGCTCGAGCTGCTGCGCCCGGCGGAAAGTCCGCTCGACCACCTGCGCGAGATCGCGCCGGACGACCGCGAGCAGCAGCACCGCAATTACCTTGGCCGCTTCGGCTTCAGCGGCGAGCGGATCTTCGAGTCGGTCGAGCCCTTCTCCGGCGGTGAAAAGGCGCGCCTCGTGCTCGCGCTGATGATCCGCCAGGGGCCGAACCTGCTGCTGCTCGACGAGCCGACGAACCACCTCGACCTGGAGATGCGCCAGGCGCTCAGCGTGGCGCTCATCGAGTACAGCGGTGCACTCGTCGTCATCGCGCACGACAGGCACCTGCTGCGCAGCGTCTGCGACGAACTCCTCATCGTGCACGACGGCATCGTCGAGCCGTTCGATCGGAACCTCGACGACTACCCGGCCTGGCTCAGGGAGCAGGAGGAGGCGGCCGCGCAAGCCACAGCGGCACCAGAGGAACCGGCGGCCAGGCCCGTGAACCGCAAGCAGCAACGGCAGGAACAGGCCCGCGAGCGCCAGCGCCTGAAACCGCTGCAGGACCGGGTGCGCAAGGTGGAACAGCAACTGGCCGCCAACCGCGCCCGGCTGGCCGAGCTCGATCTCGAACTCGCCGATGGCGCGATCTACCGGGACCCGGGCCGGAAAGACGAGCTGACCGCGCTGCTACAGGGCCAGGCCGAAGCGAAGGCCGCCATCGAGACGCTCGAGTGGGAGTGGCTGGACGCGAGCGAGAAGCTTGAGCAGGCGAGTGGCGCTGCTACGGTGGCGGAGTAGGCGCTGGCCAAGAGCGGGTCGAACCGCGATTCCGGTCGTGGGAGATTGCGGTTCGACCCCTATTTTCCGCCTCTAGCAATAGCGAGAAAGTCATCCTGACTATCGAGCATGAGAACATCCCTCGTAAACAACTCGCTATCTCCTCCTGATCGAAGCACGCGGTCGCCTTCATACAGGTCATCCGCAAACTCGGCCAAAATCTCGCGCTCAATTGCTTCTGCTTCCTCTCTGGTCGCGTACGACCACGACTTGACCTCTACTATGAGTCTTCTATCCGCAATGCAGTATCGACTACGCAAGTTGTTGCAGGTAACGCCGATTTTCCAGAGGGGCCTTTCGTAAGCCTCTACGCGGGCATAGTAAACTTTGCTGGGCCAGCCGTATTCTGGCGGTCTGTATGAGGATTCATTGAGTAATCTTTCTCTAGCTCGCTCTGCCAGCACCACATAGATGTCCTCCGGCAACTCCTTCTTGCGCTTGCTGGAAAAAAGTTCGGGCGAAGCCGTTCTCGGTCGGCTGGGTGTTCTTTCCGCTTTGAAATACTCTCTTATTAGTCGCTCAGGTGAACGCTTCAGAGCTTGGGACCAACCTCGTTCGAAGTCGTTGTACTGAGCGCTCCCTGGCGAATACGGGTTGATGTATTGCCCTTTGTTTTTGTGAAAGCTCCTCCCTCCTTCTCTGATGTACTCACTCATGGCTAACCCCTCTTAGTCGCCTCGAACCAACGTGCCGTTCTGTCGAAAGCTGCCTGGACTCTCTCCCAATGTGTTACGCTTATCCTTTCAGAAAAAGCGTTACACCTTCAAGGGGCAGTTTTGGCAAGAAAAGCGTTACATAGTCAGAACGAGGTCTTCGCCTTTGAAAGGGAGGGCAAAGTTGAGATCTGGGATTACTTCGCAGAAGAAATAGTAGCGGCCATGAACAATGGCCTAGAGAGCAAGCTCACTCACAATTCGCCGCCCGACCGGATCTATCGGGCCCTGCGGAAATGGATGGGTCGATACCTTGAAGAGGGCATAACAGACGGCTTCTTGGATGATCTGAATGCTGCACTGCACGAGATTCGATACTCAAAGTACGTTCTTCCGGTAGATCTCCTTCCTTCGGGGAGCGGATTCCCAAGGTCAGCCTATGTTGCCCAATACAACACGATGCCCGCGCCAGAGGCGTACGCAGCTGACGATTTCTCAAAGCTTCTTACCAGTGGGATGCTAGAGCGACTCAAGCTCTGCCAATTGGAAGGGTGCGAGAAATTCTTCCTCGGCCCCCCGCAGGCGAAATGGTGTTCCAAAACCTGCGGATCCAAGTATCGAGTTCGCGAGAAGCGCAAGCGTGAATCTTCATAACTCCGGGCACGATTTAGGGTATGTCCTTCATGACGCGTACGAAACCGGGGTCGAACCGCCATCTCGGACGATGATCCAAGCGGACCGTGGTTCGATCCAAATTTCCGTTCGACCCTAATTTCTGAAGCACTGCTCCAACCTATGCAGTCAACGTCGTGCAGCCGTCGTTCCCCCGAGAAGTCCAGGAAAGTGTGACGCCCGTCACATCACGCCGCACTCGCTTGCTTCACAGGCCCAAATCTTGACCCAGGTATTACCAATATTGGGAACACAGGCCTAGATTCTGCGGATCAGCTACCCGACCACTTCGGAGGAATGCTGTGACAGTCCAGGCCGCACGAGTCGTCGCGATGTTATTGCTTTCGTGGTCCGTCATTGACGGATGCGGAGGTGGCGGAGGCGGGAGCAGCCCGTCGTCGACTCAACCGGAGCCTCCTCCTGTCGCCGATACCGGCCTGGATTGGGACGACGGCAACTGGGACGAGGAGGACTGGCAATGAAGGTTCCGAAACTCATCCTCGTATCGCTTCTCTTCGCGAACCTGTCTCTTGCACAAACGGAAGTGCCTCACCAGTTCCAGGCCGGTCAACCCGCACGGGCAATGGACGTAAACGAGAATTTCACAGCGCTCGCCGAGGCAATCGAGAGCAACACATCGGGACTCAGCGCGCTGAGCGACCTGACGGCGATCACGTGGATGGGCGAATGGCAGCCCGGTACCTCATACCTTGAAGACAACCTGGTCGTGTTTGAAGGTTCTGTCTATATCGCGAACGCCGATACTTCGGATACGGAGTTGCCCCCCACAAGCGTCGCCTGGTCTCTCTTTGCGGCCGGCGGCATCGACGGTGCTGACGGACAACAAGGGCCGGCCGGGCCGGTTGGTCCAGCGGGGCCCCAGGGCGTGCAAGGACAACAGGGTGCACCGGGCGTGCCCGGTCCGACGGGGCCGCAAGGGCCAGCCGGAGCAGATGGGTCGCAGGGTGCAGCAGGGCCTTCCGGGCCTCCGGGGCCCGAGGGCCCGCAGGGTCCGGCCGGATCAGATGGTCCGCAGGGTGCAACAGGGCCTGCGGGGCCGCAGGGGCCCGAGGGTCCGCAGGGACCAACCGGGTCGCCAGGCCCGCAGGGTGCAACTGGACCTTCCGGGCCTCAAGGGCCCGAGGGACCGCAGGGACCAACTGGAGCAACTGGCCCGCAGGGTGCAACAGGGCTTGCCGGGCCTCAGGGGCCCGAGGGGCCGCAGGGACCGACCGGTTCAACAGGCCCGCAGGGCGCGACAGGGATTGCCGGGCCTCAAGGGCCCGAGGGCCCGCCGGGGCCAACCGGATCACCAGGCCCGCAGGGTGCTACAGGGCCAGCGGGTCCTCAAGGACCCGAGGGCCCGCAAGGGCCGGCCGGATCAGACGGCCCGCAGGGCGCAACAGGGCCTGCGGGATCTCAGGGGCCCGAAGGCCCGCAGGGGCCAACCGGGGCAGCAGGTCCGCAGGGCGCAACAGGACCTACCGGGCCTCAGGGGCCCGAAGGACCGCAAGGGCCGGCCGGGCTCACGACTGTTGTTGTCGACGCCAATGACCAGCAACTGGCGGTCGTTGTCGGGTTCGCTTCGGATGATCGCATCATAGGGCTCGTTGACGTCGCTTCCGGTTGGGTGCCGGTGGTGCTCGATTCGGACGGTTTTGGCTGGCAGGGCTACGACATCTATTTCGAGAATGTCGATTGCACGGGCCACGCCAACAGAATCGAGACGGGAACGATTTTTCAGACCTACCCAACCGGGCAGACAGTGAAGTACAGCGACTACGCCGTTCTCCCGGACGGTACGGTTGCCAGGGTCGATGAATCGACCACGGTGTCTCGATTCCTCGTTCAGTCGCGAAAGGCGGGCGGTGCCAACGACGCGTGCGAAAGTCTGAGCGGCCTTGGGGCGCCAGCGGATCTGGATCGATTTGAAGCGGTTGGCTCTATCCCCGATCACACACCCGCTCTGTCCGTCACGGTTCAGTAGGGATGATCAGCCTTCGGCGTCTTCCTAGAGTCCGTCTTCGCAGCGGCAATTCCTGAAGACACCGGCGGAATAACCGGCCGTCATCACTGCCCGGACGCCCGCTCCAGCAAACTCCCAGCCGCCGCCTTCGCTGCTGAATCCGCACCCGCGACACTTATCGCCTTCCTGGCGGTGGCAACGGCCTGCTGTCGATCGCCGCGGGCGAGGTGGGTCTCGCCCAGTTCTACCCACAGGTAGGGGTCGCGCGGTTCGATGCGAATGGCCCGCTCGATGTCTGTGAAATGGGGTCGAACCGCGATCGCGGCCGTGACGAATAGTGGTTCGATCCCTAGTTCTCGTATTCGCCAAAAAGCCCGCGTCGGATCTCACCTGAATCCGCATCGGCATCCTCACGGATCCTGAAAACGGTCCGGCCGCCTTCTTCAACGGTATCGATGCCGGCCAATGCCAGGAATTGTGATACGGGTACCGTCTCCACTCCGTAAATATAACGGTCGAAAAAGTCCTTTTGGCTGGCGTTGTTCAGGCCGCCAAGCGCGCGTTCGATGTCTGTGAGCTCGTAGGCGTCATCATTGTGCTCATCGAACAGGTACCGCATCAGATCGTCAATACTCTTCTGGTTCCCGGTGACGGACCGGATACGCAGGTCCTGGGCGATGGCCACCAGCAACCCGCCCGAATAGATCAGGCCCCAGTGCTCGTGCTTCAGTTCGCCGCTGGTCATTGACAGTCGTCCGACGGCGTCATCACTGACGTAGCGTTGATAGAACACGTTGGCCAGCAATTCAAGGTAGGACTGATCGTTCAGGTAGCCGACATGATGCAGCGCTTTCAGCGCGTAGTAGTTGGTGAAGCCTTCCTTGAGCCACTCGCCGTCTTCGTCGGTGGGCATGAACGACTTGCCGTTCCACAAATGGAAAAACTCATGGGCAAAGATCAGGCGAGCGATGTGTTGCGACATCTGGTCGCCTGAAGGCTCGAGGAGAATGCTGATGTTGTTGCCTATAGCTTCGCCGTCGGTTGCGTCGGCCTCGTTGATAATCACCACCGGCGTAGATGCCGCATCCTGGGTCCCGAGCCTGGGAACGTCACCCATCAAGTCGACGTAGTAGTCAAGAATGCCTGCGGCCATGCTGGCGAACTCATCCTGCTGTGCCAGGACGCTCTCGCCGCCGAGCGCCAGCAGCAGCTTGAAAGGCCCGTTCTGAACGGACACCTCCGTGTGCGTACCCGCAAAGAACATCGACGTTGCGAGCGCGTCATGGTCGGGTACGGCAAACACGGTCGCGTCGCCGCCCACTGTCTGCCATGGGGCTGTCACCTGCCATTGATCGGGCAGACGGAACCGGACGGTGATGTGCTCGCGTTCGTCTCCGTTCACAATGAATAGCGAGCGCGCGGTATAGAAGACACCCCACTCTTTCCAGTAAGCGGCGCCATCAACACCACCGCTCCAGGCATGATCTTCGTGATCGAGCCTGACTCGGTAGCTGAGCGTCAACCTGCCTTTCGGCTCACTTGCCAGTTGCCACGAACCATCATCGCGGGCGGTGGCCGGAACGATCTGGCCGTCCTCGTCCTGAACCTGGAAATCGCTCACAAATGTCGCCCACCGCCGTGGCAGCTGGTTCGCACCCGGGAACATGTAGAACTCCCGGCCGGCGGGTGTCAGCGATGCGGTCACGATGGCGACGCGATGATCGTCCGCGGGAATACTGATCTCGTAGACCGCCGCGTTCGCCGGCGCGTCGGCTGCAGCCGCAGTGGAGAGCGTCCCGAGCAGCATTGCCAACCCGATCGCAAATAGTTTGCCTTTCATCATTGTTCGTCCCGGCGTCCTTTGACTCTTGATGCACGGGACACCCGATCGGATGCACGGTGTTTGGGTGTAACGGCCGTCAATTGCCCTGCGCAGTCGTGCAACTGGGGCAAGGGACGCCCCGGTGGTTGGTTGAAAACCACTTATCTAATCAACCGCTTACGTTTCTGAGTATCCGCGAACGGGCACCTGATGCAGGGCACCCTGAAGGCCCCGGCCAACGTCATTGTCCCAACGCCCGCTCCAGCAAACTCTCAGCCGCTGCCTTCGCTGCCGAATCCGCACCCGCGACACTCATCGCCTTCCTGGCGGTGGCGACGGCCTGCTGTCGATCGCCGCGGGCGAGGTGAGTCTCGCCCAGTTCCACCCACAGGTAGGGGTCGCGCGGCTCGATGCGAATTGCGCGCTCGATGTCGGCCAGCGCGTGCGCGTAGTCACCGCTGGCCCTGGACGTTCGGCTGCTCGCAACGAGTTCCCGCACGGCCTCGGCGGAGCCGCTCGCCGGTTCCGAACCCGCGTCTTCACCCGGAATGCTGGCGGGTTCGCCGCTTGCCGGGCCCGGCGCAGGGCTGAACGGCAGGTCGGCACAGGCCGAGAGGCCGAAAAGCAGGATGATCAGCGAACGCCGCATCGTGGTCAGTTCCCGATGGATTTGAGGAGGTCGAGCAGGCTGCTGCACCCGGGCTGCCGTCCCAGCCGGGTGCCCTCGGGCACGAGGATCTCCACGGCTTCCCGGCAGCCCTCGCGGGATTTCAGGCCCGTATCATAGTCGATCCACACGGGCTCGAGGTCGGCCGAGTAGGCCGGCTCGTAGCTTGACGTCGACTCCATGGTGGCCAGCATCGGCGCCCAGATCGACAGGGCACCCGAGGCACCGGTGAGCCCGATCGTTTCGTTGTCGTCGCGGCCGATCCAGACGACGGCCAGGTGGTCGCCGCTGAAACCCGCGAACCAGCTGTCGCGGTATTCGTCCGACGTGCCGGTCTTGCCGGCGACCTGGAGGTCTTCGGGCAGGTAGGCTCTCGATGATCGTCCCGTGCCCTGCTGCATCACCGCGACCAGCCCCCGGTTCAGTTGATGCACCGCGTTCGGGTCCGCGGCCTGGTCGACCTCGAGCGCGGTTCGGGTCAGCGGCTGTCCATTCGTATCGACCACCGAGCGCACCGCGCTCAGCGGCGTGCGAAAGCCGTCGTTCGCGAGCGTGCTGTACAGGCCGGCCACGTCGAACGGCGACAGGTCCACGGCACCCAGCAGCAGGGAAGGATAAGCGGGCGGTCGTTCCTCGATACCGAAGGCCGCGAGTGTTTCGACGAGCGCCTCGACGCCAATCTCCAGGCCGAGCCGGACCGTCGCCTGGTTGTAGGAATCCGCGAGCGCCTGCAGCAGCGTCACCGTGCCGTGCGATTCGCGATCGAAATTCTCGGGCGACCAGGTCCGGCCGTTCTCCATCGCCACTTCAATCGGTTCGTCCTCGACGGTACTCGCCAGCGTGTACGCGCCGGACTGCAGTGCGGTGAGATAGACGAACGGTTTGATCAGCGAGCCCACGGGCCGCTTCGCATCGAGCGCGCGGTTGAAGCCATCAGCCGCCACTTCGCGTCCGCCGACCATTGCGAGTACCGCCCCGGTTGCCGGTTGTGTGACCACGACGGCGCCTTCGAGAACGGCGGCCTCTTCGCCCTCCGGCTGCAGCCGCGCCAGGCCCTCGACAAGCTGCTCCTCCGCGAGTCGCTGCACGTTCGGGTCCAGGTTCGTGAACACCCTCAGGCCGATCGTCGCGATGCTCTCCTCCGAGTACTCCGTGGCGAGTTGCCGGCGGACCAGGTCCATGTACGCCGGCTGGTAGCGTGAGCCGACCCGCGAGCGCGCGGTCACGCCGAGCTCGCGGTTGATCGCCTCGGCAACCGCCTGTTCGTCGGCAACGTCGAGGTCGGCGAGTATTCCCAGCACCAGGTTACGTCGTTCCAGGGCGCGCTCGGGGTGGCGCCGCGGGTCGTAGTATGACGGTCCCTTGACCAGCGCCACCAGCAGCGCCGTCTCGTGCAGCTCGAGCTGCGACAGGTATTTGCCGAAGTAGAACTCGCTCGCGAGCCCGAAACCGTGGATGGCACGGGCGCCCTGCTGGCCGAGGTAGATCTCGTTGACGTAGGCGTGCAGGAGTTCTTCCTTGCTGTAGCGCAACTCCAGCGCCACCGCCATGACGGCTTCCTGGTACTTGCGGCGGAACGTCCTGCGGCCGTCGAGGAAGTAGCTCTTCACGAGCTGCTGCGTGAGCGTGCTGCCACCCTGGCGGATCTCGCCGCTCTTCAGGTTCACCCACGCGGCCCGCAGGATCGCGGTGAAGTCGAGGCCCATGTGCCGATCAAACTTGCGGTCCTCGACGGCCTTTAGCGCATCGACAAGCAGCGGCGGAATCGCGTCCGGTTCCACCAGCAGCCGGTCTTCGTGATGCGTGGCGAAAATGCTGCCCAGGCGCATCGGCTCCAGCCGCAACAGCGCGGTGCGCTGGCCGTCGCTATTCTCAAGCGAGCGAAGGCGGCCGTCGCCGAAATGCACGGTGTACCGGGCCGACGGATCGAGCCGGTCCCAGAACCGGAAGGCCCGTGTCCACAGCGTGACGCGGCCCGGCTCGATGCTGTACTGCCCCGGTCGCGTGACATCGTCGGCCTGCTGAAAGCCCAGTTGATCGAGCGTCCCGGACAGCCCGAGCGCATCGAGCCGCACGCCGGCATAGAGCTCGAGCGGCGCCGCGTAGACGCCGGCCGGGATATCCCAGCGCCGATCCTCGAACTGGCGGATCACGCTGGTACCCACGATGAGCATGTGGAGCAGCAGTGCGCCCAGCACGATCACGGCGATGGAACGCTTGGGCGCGCGAAGGAATGTCTGTTTCAGCTTTTGTATGGGTAAATTTTGAGTGGGCAAAGGATGTCGCCGTGGTCACGGACGGCGCCCAGCATGCCACCGATCCGGCGGCATTCAAGCGTGTCGGCGCGGAACGGGGACCGAAATGGGCTCGAACCGCGATTTCGGCTGAAATTCCGGGTTAATTGCGGTTCGACCCCTGTTTCCCAAGACTATTTTCCGCGTCAGCTGCGGAGAATAAGCGGGCTATTCTCCGCATCGACGTCCGGGCGACGAGGGTCCCATGCCAAATTCGCGTGGATCGCGCCCTGGTTGACGTCCAGCGTGAACGACCAGCCGTTGTGCTCGCAGAGTCGCTCGACGATGCTGAGCCCGAGTCCGAACCCTTGCGTGTCCGACCCGGGGGAGTGCCGTTTGCTCAATTCCTCGGGGTCGTCGACGGCCAGGCCGCTGTGGTTGCAGATAGACACCTGGTGATGGTCGATCCGGACGCTGACCGGGCCCTGGTCATGCGGCGTGTGTTCGAACGCGTTGCGGACCAGGTTGCCGACCGCGATTGCGAACGCCGGCGGGTGACCGAGCAAGCCCGGGCTGGCCAGGCGCTGCACATCGACGGTGATGTTCTTGTTGGCCAGCAGGTGGCGCTGTTGTTCGATCGCCCTGTCGACCAGGGGGGCGACCTCGAAGTGTTCGCGGTAGCGGCTGTCGTCGGCTTCGCGGGACAGGCACAGGAACATGTCGATCGTCGTTTGCATGTCGGTGGTCGCACGCTTGATGCGTCCCATTGCCCGGGCTTCGTTCCCGGGGAGCTCGGATTGCTCCAGGAGTTCCAGCGCGCCCCGGATGACGGTGACCGGCGTGCGCAGTTCGTGACTCGCGGCATTCGTGAAGTAGCGTTCCCGGTCGATGAACGCGCAGATACGCTTCAAGGTCTTCTCGATGGTGCGTGCCAGTAGCCCGACCTCGTCGTCGTCGAAGCTCTCCGCCTTGATGCGCCGCCAATCGTCGTCCGACAGCTGCTCCGGGTTGATGCCGCCCACCGCGTCGGCCAGGCGTATGACGGGGTTGATAGCACGGCGGCTGATATAGGCACCGATGGCGATCGCCAGCAGGGTCAGCATCGAGACAATCGTGACCAGGCCGGTGATCAGCCACGCTTCTTCGGTCGGCGTCGATTCGATGCCCGACACGTCCGCGACGACGTACAGGGGCCCCGCCGCTGCGTCGGTGTTGACCACGGCGACGTGCAATTCGTCACGCTCGAATTCGTAGTAGCCGGCATCGGGCATGCCGGCTGCCCACTCGCGCAACGATTCGGGTAGGTCGACGGGCTCACGATAGCTCCGCACGTACGCGGAGTGCGGCAGCGGCGCGTCGGGGTCGACCCCGGAACGGTCGACGTAGTCCGTCACGGTCAGGCGAAGCTGCTTCTCCAGTATGCGGTCTTCGGTGAGCACGATGGCCGCGAACGTAGCGAATCCGCTGGTGATGCCGAGCAGCGCCGCAAACAACCCGAACGCGAACAGAACGCGGGTGCGCAGGCTATGCCGGAACATCGTCGTCCGTCTCGGCCAGCCGGTAACCGATGCGATGCACGGTGTGCAGCAGCGGCCGGTCGAAGGGCCTGTCGATCACCTGGCGCAGCTTGTACAGGTGGGAGCGCAGCGCATCGCTGTCGGGCGGCTCATCACCCCACAGCAGGGTTTCCAGGCTGGCGCGCAGCACGACCGCGGGTGATGCTTCCATCAGCCGCTCCAGGATCTTCAGGCACGCGGGGTTGAGGCTCAGTTTCTGGTCGCCGCGCCGGATCTCGAGGGTCTGCTTGTCCAGCGTCAGGTCCCCGACGCTCAGCACTTGCGTGGTCTTCGTCTGGCTGCGCCGGTAGAGGGACAGCAGGCGCGCATAGAACTCCTGGAGCGCGAACGGTTTCACCAGGTAATCGTCGGCGCCGGCCTCAAAGCCCGCCAGCTTGTCCGGCAAGGTATCGCGCGCGGTCAGCATCAGGACCGGCGTATCGCGTTTCGCCTCCAGGCGCAGCTTCTGGCAGAACGTCAGGCCATCCATGCCGGGGAGCATGAGGTCGAGGACGATCACGTCGACCGGTTGCGTCAGGGCCAGGTGCATGGCGCTGATGCCGTCGTGGGCGAAATCCGTGATGTGGCCGCGGGCACCGAGAAAGTCGCCGATGTTCTCGCAGATGTCCCGGTTGTCTTCGACCACCAGTACACGGATGCAGTCCGCGCGCAGAGCCTGCGTCATCGTTGCCGCCCTCCCGCGGACGTTGCCGACTCGTTCCAGCTTGCCTCGCCGGAACTGACCAATCGGTCGCCGCAACGTGACCAAAACGTGAACGACCGCATCTCCTGCGTCCCTTTCGTCGCCAGGCAACGACCCGTGTCGTACCCCTGCAGGACGTCGGTTTCACACATCGACAGCACCGTCACGGTTCGGCGACATCTCTTTCACAGTCGCCACGCTACCGTTCGAACATCAGGCGATAACCCGAAGGTTCCGCGACAGTGAGAACGGCAGTATATCGGACGACGGTGTGTGCTGTCGGTGGCGCCCGGCGAACCGTCCGCCACGCACAACCCTGTTACATCCCCTTACAACCGGGCCGAAATCGCCGGCGTAAACTAATGCCAACGGCCGTCATGAGAGCCCGGCCGTTCCGGCGGATCGACTACTGCGGCCTGTCGCGCTGCCCGGTCGTGAGCGCAACACGATCGACCTCGAAATCACCCCTTCTCGCCAGGTCTTGCCATGCTACGTAGTATTCATCAAGCTGTTCTCGGGTCGCCAAAGGCCCTGTTGCTGCTACTCGCGACAACGCCCGCTGTTGCCGATGTTGGCGCGATATCGGTGGAGGTCGTCGATGCCGTGTCGCGCCGGTCGGTCGACGGCGTAACGATCACGGCGGAGTCGCGTGCTGGCGATGAGCGTTCGGCAACGACGGCCAATGGCCTGGCGCTGCTCGACGAACTGGAAGCCGGCTACTTTGAGCTGCGCGCGGAATCGGCGGGCTACGTCACGGCCGTCGAGCCCGCGGTCCGGGTGCTGGAACAGCGGACGGGCCGCCTGCGCTTCGAGCTGCAGCCGGTCGCCGACTCGATCGACGAGATTGTCGTAGTCGCCCGTGCCCGTGAGGCAGATCCGTTCGGCGCCGTCTCGGACTCATTCCTGAGCCGCGATGAGCTGCGCAACGCGCCCGGCAGCGGCAGTGACGTCATGCGCGCGCTAAGCGGCCTGCCCGGGGTCGTCTCCAATGGCGAGTTTGCGGCTTTTTCCGTGCGGGGGCATGGACCCAAGAGCAACCTCATCTACGTCGACGGTTTCCCGTTCCAGCAGGTCGTGCACTTCGAGCAGACGCTGGGCGAAGAGGAGGAGGTCATCAACGGCGGCCGCTATTCCATCTTCGCACCCAATGCCATTGCCGGCGCGGAGTTCTCGTCGGGTGGCTGGAGCGCGGAGTTCGGCGGCCGCGACGCGTCGCTGCTGCAACTCGAGGTCGTGGATGGCGCGCCGTCGCCGGTCGGCAGTCTGCGTCTCGACCTCGCTGGCGTCGAGGTCCTCTACGAGGGGCCGAGCGGCTTTCACGACGACACGACGATGTTCCTGCAGGCACGGCGCTTCGACTTCGGCCAATTCTTCGAGATCATCGAGGAAGAGTCGCTGGGTGCGCCGGTGTCCACGGACGTCATCCTGAAGACGCATACCCGTCTGGATGATGACGACGAGTTCGAGTTTCTCGCCATCTACGCGCCGGAGGAGTATTCGCGGGACATCACCCACATCCTCGCCGCCCAGGAGGATGAGGGCATCGAGGACGTCACGTTGCAGAACGAAGACCAGGATCTCGCGCTCTTCGGCGGTACCTGGCGGCGGATGTTTGGCGACGACTGCGAATGGACAAACCGGATCTACTTCCGCGAGAGCGACCGCGTGTCGTCCGAGGGCGAGGCCTTCCCGGACCTGGTGCCGCCCGGTACACCCGCCGACCAGGTGCCGGTCCGCGAGCAGCTCCTGATCGTGCAGGAGAAGGAGTCGGAAGTCGGCTGGCGCAGCGATGTGTCTTTCGGGAACAACCTCGGGATATTCCGTGCCGGGCTGCAGCTCACGAGCACCGATCTCGACTACTCGACGGAGCTTCGGGAGGACTGGATACGCTACGTCTACGAGTCCGACGACCCGCGTCCGCCGGGCGCCAACTACATCGTGCTGCAACCCGACGAGATCAACTCGGTCTACAGCGCCAGCGAAACGAACTACGCCGCTTACGGCGAGCAGTTGTTCGACTGGGGCAGTGCCAGTTTGCGGGCGGGTATTCGCTACGAGCGCAATGGCTTTGGGGACGAGGACCTCGTGTCGCCGCGGTTCGGCTTCAACTACGCGGTTTCGCCCCGGCTGAGATTGTCGGCAACGGCCGGCATCTTCTACGAGTCGCCAAGCAACCTCGCTCGGGCGGCGGATCCTGAGAACTTCGATCTCGAAAGCGAACGGCTTGCGCATGTCAGCGTGGGTTTCGACTACCGATTGAGCGACAACCTCGACCTGCTCGTCGAGGCGTACTACCAGGACCTAGACAACCGGCTCGTCGAAAGCGACCGCCTCAGCGGGCAGATTACAAACGACGGCGAGGGCACCAACACCGGCGTGGACATAGTGTTGCGGCGCACGTTCGACCGAGGCTGGTCGGCCGACTTCGTCTATTCCTGGAACCGCTACGAGGTGGACGATAACGACGGCCGCGGTGAGTACGACTGGGACTTCAACCGCGAGCACTTCGTCGCGGTCGGTGGCCGCTGGGAGATCAACGAGCGGTGGCAGGTGGCGGCACGCTGGAAGTACGGCTCCGGGCAACCCACGTACCGTTACACCGTGCACGATGACGTGCTGGCACCGAACCCGCCCGTCCGCTATTCCCAGGAGAGGTTCGATCTGAATGCCGAGCGCGGCGATGCGTTCCATTCACTCGATGTGCGCGTCGACTACCGCCGTCCGATCGGCCCGGTGGACCTCGTGCTGTTCGCCGACGTGCTGAACGTCTACGGCGGTCCGGCGGGCCTGCAGCGCGAGTTCAACATCCTGACGGGGGAGGTTATCAAGGAGGAGGAGGAAACCCTGCCGCTGCTCGGCTTTATCGTCGAGTACGCGTGGTGAAGCGAAGTAGGGGTCGAACCACGATTTCGGCCGGCATTCTGAAAGAACGGCGGTTCGACCCCAAACTGCTCACGTCCCGCCGGCTTCTCCTTTCGCATGCCGTCCCTGTCCTCGGGGCGGCTCTTTTTATTTTTAATTACAATCACTTAATGGCCTGATACGCGATTGCGTATAATCCAGACTTATACGCGTTTGCGTATATTGACAGTTTATACGCATTCGCGTATAAACTGGTCAGGAAGGAGATTTCGTGATGATTCAACGCGCCCGCACAAGCAAACAAATCGGGGCGATCATTCGCCGCGCGCGCCGCAATGCGGGGCTCACCCAAACCGAGCTCGGCAAAAGGATCGGCTTGCGCCAGGCGACGATCTCGAAGCTGGAGAAGGGCGAACCTGCAACCCAGCTTATTACGCTGCTCGATGCACTCACAGCACTCGGACTTGAGATCATCATCGACGAGCGCGGGAAGGGGGCCTTCCGTAACCTTGAGGACGTATTCTGATGGCCCGTAAGAGTACACATGTACCGCTGAATGTTTATCTCAACGGGCGACCGGTGGGGCGGCTGCAGCGCGAGCCTTCGGGCGCGATTGACTTTCAGTACGACGAAAGCTGGCTCAACTGGGAGAGCACTTTTCCAGTGTCTTTGTCACTGCCACTGCGCGAGGATCGCTATATCGGTGATCCGGTCATCGCTGTCTTCGACAACCTGCTTCCCGATAACGAGGATATTCGCCGCCGAGTAGCCGCGCGAACTGATGCCGACGGTATCGATCCGTACAGCCTGCTCTCCGCAATCGGACGCGACTGCGTGGGCGCTCTCCAGTTCTTGCCGGACGGTATGGACCCGGGCAAGGCCGGTGAAGTCAACTCCGAACCAATCAGTGATGACCGCATCGCGAAGATGCTAACCAATCTCGCATCGGCACCGCTCGGAATCGGCGAAGATCAGGAGTTCCGAATCTCAATTGCAGGTGCGCAGGACAAGACGGCCCTTCTGCGGGTTGAAGACACCTGGCATATACCCCTCGGTACGACCGCAACAACACATATTTTGAAGCCGCAAATCGGTCAGAGGGATCACTACGACCTCAGGCGCAGCGTCGAAAACGAACATATGTGCCTTGAGATTCTGGGGGCTCTGGGCCTGCCGGTTGCCAAGACCGAAATTGCGGACTTCGGGAAAACGCGCGCGCTCGTCGTAGAACGCTTCGACCGCCAGTGGGCAGGAGACGGACGATTGCTGCGTGTCCCACAGGAAGATTGTTGCCAGGCACTCTCATTCCCGCCGACACGCAAATATCAAAGCGATGGTGGCCCGAAACTGGTCGACCTGTTTGATCTCCTAAAGGGCAGTGATGACCCTGCCCACGACCAGCTCATACTCCTGAAAGCTCAAATTGCGTTCTGGCTCTTGGGCGCGATTGACGGACATGCAAAGAATTTCAGTGTGTTCCTGCACCCCGGCGGCGGATTTGAGCTCACACCTTTCTATGACGTGATGTCGGCGCAGCACCTGCTTGATGATAAGTCGCTACAGCGTAGGGCAATGAAGCTCGCCATGTCTGTCGGCACGAATCGGCACTATCGCATTGACGAAATTCAACCGCGCCATTTCGAGCAAACGGCAAAACAGGCAGGACTCGCCGACGGCATGGTCGAATCGGCCCTTACGCAGATCAGCGATGCGTTGCCCGACGCAATTGCGACAGTTTCCGCCTCCTTGCCGGAACGCTTTCCGGAAGAACTGCGCGATTCAATAGCGAAAGGAGCACTCAAACGTTGCGGCACCATCGCCGCAGCGGCTGCCTGAACATACCCGTATCCGTCCTGTTGTTCCGCCGCTGGTTCCAAGTCAACGCCGGGCCCATTCCGGACACATGGCCGGCAGCGCGGACAACCCGGGCGCAGGTGGCCGGTCCATCAGCAGCCACGACGAAAGCGACCAGGACGGCCTCTTGCCAGTCGTGAGTGGCAACGCCATCACGCCGGGAATCGGCGGCCTAGAGCCACGCAACTGATGCTGCCATACTGCGCGCCTTTGTCCGGAGCCTTGGCAGCCTCATGTTTCGCAATGTTCGTCTCTATTCCTTCACCAACCCGTGGCCGCAGAGCGAGGAAGACCTTTCCAGGGCGCTGCAAGGCGCGGCCTTCCAGCCCTGCGGGCCGCTGACCGAGCGCAGCTCCGGCTGGGAGCCGCCCGCGCCGGAAGCTGGCGGCAGCCTGGCCCGGCGGGTGAACGGGGCGGACCTGTTGCGGATGCGGAGCCAGTCCCGCGTACTGCCGGCCGCCGCGGTGAACGAGGAACTCGAAGTACGCGTCGACGACTACCGACAGCGCATGGGCGAGGAGCCGAGCGGGCGGGAGAAGCGGCGCCTGAAGGCGGAGGTCCGCGACGAATTGATGCCAAAGGCGATGGTGAAGTCCGACCGGATCTGGGGCACGGTCGACGTCGCCACGAAAGTCGTCGGCATCGACGCCGCGCAGCCGGCCATGGCCGAGCGATTCGTGAGCCGCCTGAAAGCCGCGTTCGGCGACCTCGATCTCGACCCGCTCACTTTCGAGAAGCCCGTGGATGGCTTTCTCAAAACCTTGTTCCTCGGCACGACCGCGCCGAATTTCGCGCTCGGCCACGAGTGCCGCATGCAGGCCGGCGGCGACGAAGCCTCGACGGTGCGCTGGATGAACTTCGACCTCGGCGACAAGGCGATCCGGCGCCACGTCGTCGACGGTATGCGGCTCACGCACCTGGGACTCGTCTACGACAACATCATGAGCTTCGTGCTCGACGAGAACGGCGTGATCACGAAGCTGAAGTTCCTCGGCATGGACGACGCGCCGGACGACGACAACGACCCGCTTGCGCGGCTCGATGCCGAGTACGTGTTGCTGACGGGATCGCTGCGGGCGTTGCTCAAGGACCTTAACAAGGTGCTCGGGTAGCGGGAGAATCCCCGGGGCAGATCTGGTTCCGGCACCGCGCCCATGTGAACCATGTGCGCCCGGTATCCGCGCCGGGCCGTCATCCTCCTTGCCCCGTGCTAAGCTACGCGCCGGGATTCTGAGCGGTACGGCTCATGTCATTCATTGCCGAGCTAAAACGACGCAATGTCGTTCGCATGGCGCTGCTATATGCGGTGGCCGGCTGGGTGATCCTGCAGATTGCCGACGTCCTCTTCGAACAGCTGGGTGTCCCGCCATGGGCGTTTCGCCTAGTGCTCGGGCTGCTGCTGCTCGGCTTCCCCATCGCACTGATCTTCTCCTGGATATTCGAGCTGACGCCCGAGGGTGTGAAGCGCACCGGGGACGTTGCTCCCGGCGAGTCGGTCGTCGGGCAAACCGGCCAGCGCATGAACCTGCTCATCGTAGTCCTGCTTGTGATCGCCATCGGCCTGCTGGCCACGGATCGCTTCTTCCCGGGCGACGACATTGCGACTGCCGGTTCGCCACGGCCCGGCGAAGCTCCGGTCACCGCGCAACAGCCGGACGAAACCGGCGCGCCGAACTCCAGCATCGCCGTTCTCCCGTTCGTGAACATGAGCGACGACCCGGACAATGACTATTTCTCGGACGGGCTTTCCGAGGAGCTGCTCAATACGCTGGTCAAGCTTGGCGGCCTCAAGGTGTCGGGGCGCACGTCATCCTTTGCCTTCAAGGGCCAGAACATTGACCTCCGTGAGGTCGGCGACATCCTGAACGTTGCCAACGTCCTCGAAGGCAGCGTTCGCAAGGCCGGAAACCGCGTGCGAATTACCGCGCAACTCGTAGAGACCCGCAACGGTTACCACCTCTGGTCCGAGACCTTCGACCGAGACCTCGACGACATTTTCGCCATTCAGGAAGAGATCGCCGCCCAGGTTGCCGATGCCATGCACGTGACCCTGCTCGGGGAATCGGCTGTGGTCGAAAGTGCCGACTCGAAGGCCTACGAGGAGTATCTCCGCGGCGTCTACATCTTCCAGCGCAACCCTGACGAGCTGGAGCCACTCAATCGCGCGCAAACGCATTTCGAGAACGCGCTGGCCATCGACCCTGAATACGTCGATGCGCTGGGCGGGCTGCTCAAGGTCTGGGATTTCAAGAATCGGAATGGTTGGGGCGATTTCCGGGACTCGCTCGAGCGGATGGAACAGATCGGCCGTGAGCTCGAACGCCTGGCCCCGGAAAGCGACCGCACGCTCAGCGCCATTGGCCGCATCGCTACTGTGAACTTCGACTACGCAAGGTCCGCGGAATACCTCGGCAAGGCCGCCGCGCGTTACCCCGCCAGTGTGCCGGTCCTCGGCGAGTACGCTGCCGCACTGACAAACCTGAACCTGTATCCCGAAGCGATAGCCACGATCGAGAAAGCCAGTAGCCTCGACCCGCTCTCGCTCGATATCCTGCGCTGGAAGTCTTACATCTACTTCAGGGCCGGTGACTGCGAGGTGGTGGAACAGGTCCGCAGGCGTGCGATTGAGATCGAACCGAGCGTTGGCCGCTTTCACTACTACTCGGCGATGTGCGTTTTCGAAGTTCACGGCGACGTTTCGGCAGCCATCGCACTGGCCGAACAGGAATCGCTCGGCTGGGCCCGCAACTCCGCACTCGCGATCCTGTACGAAGTGGCCGGCGATACCGACAAGGCGCAGGCAGAGGTTGACGCGATGCTCGCGAGGTACGGTAGCGCCGCGTCGTACCAGTACGCCCAGGTCTACGCCCAGTGGGGCGATACGGAGGCGGCGCTCGAGCAGGTGGAGCGGGCCCTCAGCATCCGCGACCCGGGCGTCATCCAGGCGGGCGGTGACCGGTTGCTAGATCCTATTGCAGAGGAGCCGCGGTTCCAGAAAGTGCTTCGGGACGCCGGTCACCTGTAGACGGGCCGAATCACGACGGCTGAGCCAGCCGTCGCAGCAGCACCAGCCGCCAGACCCACAACGCCAGCACGATGCCCGCCGTGACGATCAGCGCCGGCCCGGCGAAGCCGATCGCCACGAAATCGTAGATCCCGTGTAGCAGGGTACTGGCCGCAAGCCACGGTACCGTGGCACGCCACAGGCTGTCGCCATTCAGCCGCGCAACAGCAATCGGATACGCCCACATCGACGCGAACACGATGTGCACGAGCGGCGCCGCGAAGCCGCGCGCAAACGCCTCGCCGGGTGAGACGAACTGCAGGTAGTGCAGGTTCTCGACCAGCGAGTACCCGAGCGCGATGAACGACGCATACACGATCCCGTCGAGCGGCTCATCGAACGCGCGCAGCCAGATCACCACGGCGACGAACGGCAGCAGCTTCGACAGTTCTTCGGTAAGGCCGATGCCAAACACGGCGTAGGCGAACAGTCCGGGCAGGTTGTCGACCGCGAGTTCGTAAGCGTCGAAGCGCAGCCCGAGTAGCTCGAGGCCGGCGTACATACCGCGGCTGACCCAGGCGGCCGCCACGCCCAGCAGGATGCAGAGGAGCAGGCCGCCCAGCGGCTCCGGGCGGTGCCGGTCGTGGTAATAGTGGTACGCCGCCCAGAACATGAGCGGCACCAGCACGGCGAAGACGACGAGGGGCGCGGGGTTCATCGGGGCAGTATGCGGCGCGCCCGTGGGGGATTCGTCGGACGCCGTCACATCCGGCGACATTGCGATCCGGTCCTGAAACATGGCCAGGTCGAACCGTGGACGCACGGGTCTTGGACATCCACGAAACCCGGGTCCCGGAGGCTCCGTGCCCCCGGGGCCCGAGATCCTCGTTCTCGATTACTTCTGCCAGGCCTTCAGCGGCAGCACCTTCTCCGCGGTGCCCTGCATGACCGTGTTCGGGTTCGTCTGCAGCATCTTGACCTCCTTGCCAGACGGCCGGACTTGCAGCGTGAACGTGATGCCGTCGCCGAAGGTCAGCGTGCCGGTGCAGTTCGACTCCACCGTGTAGTAGCCGGGACTGCCCACCGGCGGCAGGATGATATTGCCGTTCACGGCGAGCGAGATGAACGGCGTCTCGACGTTGCCCTGGCCGTCGAACACCAGCGTTTCGATGATGGCTTTCGGCACGGCCGTGCCGTTGACGATGTTGTAGCCGCTGGTCGCGAACTGGTACACGCCCTTCAGCGTCTTGTTGCTGCAGGTGGCGGCGTCGTTGTTCGTGGCCGAGGCCGGCATCGGGAGGGCGAGGCCCAGGGCCAGCGAGACGGCGGTGGAGGTGAGCAGTTTCCGGGTGTTCATGGTGGTTTCCTCATTCATCTACAGGTGGTTGCCGGCCCGGCCCGCCTTGCGACGAACCGGCCGATACCCCTGTAAGCGGAAACCGGGGCCGAACGCCTTCATCCGGTTCGTCGAAAGTGGGCTGCGCATCTCCCCTTCCGGCCCCGGGTTGATCCATAATCCCGTCCACTGACCCCGTGGTCCGGCCGGTTCCTGTATGCATTGCAACCAGCTCGTCGGGCATAGGCTTGCCGCCGTCGCGGCACGGCCTGCTTTTTGCCGCTGAGTCCGGTTGTGCTCCCGGCCAATGACGCCCCGGCGGTGACCCTCCTGCTGCGCCAGTGGCAGGTCGGGGACGCCAACGCGCTCGCGCAACTCCTGCCACTGGTCCAGGACACCCTGCGCCGCCTGGCGCACCGTTACGTGAACCGGGAGCGACACAACCACACCTTGCAGACCACGGCCCTCGTGAACGAGGCGTTCATCCGGCTGGTCGGGCACAAGAGCGTCGACTGGGAGGGCCGCGCGCACTTCTTCGCGCTGTCGGCACAGGTGATGCGCCACATCCTTGTCGACTACGCGCGGCAACGGTCGTCCGGGAAGCGCGGCGGCGAGTACCGGCACGTCACGTTCGACGGCCGGGACATCGTCTCTCCCGAGCGTTCGGCCGAGCTCATCGCCTTGCACGATGCACTGGCGGCGTTCGAGGCCGTCAGCCCCCGCGGCGCAAAGGTCGTCGAGCTGCGCTACTTCGGCGGCATGAGCAACCCGGAAATCGCACGGGCGCTCGGCATCTCCGAGACCACGGTCGAGCGGGACTGGCGGCTGGCGAAGGCCTGGCTGTTCCGCGAACTTCAGGCGGGATAGCTTTCCATGCACGCACGCATGCTCGAGCGCATCGAACACATCTTCAACTCGGCACTGGAGTTGCCTGCCTCGCAGCGCGACACGTTCCTCGACGAAGCTTGCGCGAACGACCCGGACCTTCGGCGCGAGGTCGACTCCCTGATCGCATCGCATGAGCAGTCCGGCGACTTCATCGAGGACAGCGCCGCCGACATTGCCGCGGCCGTGCTCGGCGGCGACTCGCTCGAAGGCAGGCGGGTGGCGCAGTACGCGGTGGGCGAGCGCCTCGGCAGCGGCGGCATGGGTGACGTCTACCGGGCCACCGACCGGATGGGGCGCAGCGTCGCGCTGAAGGTGCTCGCGCCCGGCCTCGTCGCCGACCGCCAGTACGTCGCTCGCTTCCTGCAGGAAGCGCGGGCCGCGCTCGCGATGAACCACCCGAACATCGTCACCATCCACGACATCGGCGAGGCCGACGGCGTCTACTACATCGCGAGCGAGCTGATCGAGGGCGAGACGCTGCGTGCGGTGTTGTCGCGCGGCGCACCGGGTCTTGCCAGGTCCGTCGATGTCGCGATCCAGGTCGCCACCGCACTCGCCGCCGCCCACGAGCGGGGTGTCGTGCACCGCGACATCAAGCCCGAGAACGTGATGCTGCGCCCCGACGGCTACGTGAAGGTGCTCGACTTCGGCGTTGCGAAGCTCACCGAAACGTTTCGCGGCTACGGCGCGCTCGACGTGACGAACCTCGCGACGGCCGCCGGCCTGCTGATCGGGACCTCGTCGTACATGTCGCCCGAACAGGCCCGCGGCGGCAACGTCGACGCGCAGAGCGACGTATGGAGCTGCGGCGTGCTGCTCTACGAGATGATCGGCGGCGAGGTCCCGTTTGCCGGGGACAGCACGGCCGACGTGCTTGCGCGCATCCTCGAACGTGACGCGCCGCCGCTCGCGAGCCTGGCCCGTGACGTACCGGAAGAATTGCAGCGAATCGTGAGCAGGGCGCTGGAGAAGAACCCGGGTGATCGCTACCCATCGGCACAGGCGCTGCTCACCGACCTCAAGGCACTGCAACAGGACCTTGAGGTCGGCCGGAAGCTGAAGCAAAGCCGGCGCGGCGGGCGCGTCGTTGCCCGGCCAATGGCGATCGCGGCGATTGCCCTGTTCGCCCTCGCCGGAGCGTTCCTTGCGCGCACGTGGTTCAGCTCGCCGACGATCGACTCCGTTGCCGTGCTACCGATCACGAACGCGACCGGCGACCCCGGTCTCGACTACCTCACCGACGGCATGACGGAGTCGCTCATCAACGCGCTCGCGCGCCTGCCGGACCTGTCCGTGAAGGCGCGCAGCATGGTGTTCCGCTACAAGGGGCAGGACGTCGACGCGGAGACCGTCGCAAGAGCATTGTCGGTGAAAGGCGTCGTGCACGGGCGCCTCGAGCAGCAGGGCGATCGGCTGCTATTGTCACTCTCGCTCGCGAACGGCCGCGACGGCGACCAGGTGTGGGGCGAGCGCTACGACAGCACACTCGCGGACCTGCTCACGTTGCAGAGCGGAATTGCTCGCGATATTGCCGGCAAGTTGCACGGTGGCCTGTCGCGTGAGGACGAGCGCCAGGTTGCAAACGTGTACACGACCAGCGGCGAGGCCTACCAGCTCTACCTCAAAGGGCGCGACCACGTGCAGCGCGTTGCGCTGCCGGAGTTGCAGAAGGGCATCCAGTACCTGACGCAGGCGACTGCGCTGGACCCGGACTATGCGCTGGCCTACGTCGGCCTCGCCGATGCCTACCGCACGTCGTCCGCCGTGGACATGCTGCCCGCGCTGGTCCTGCCGAAGGCCATCGAAGCGGCCGAGAAGGCTGTGCAGCTCGACGACACGTCGTCGACCGCGCACACGCAGCTCGGCGTGCTGGCGATCTGGTACGACTGGGATGCGGCCGCGGCCGAGCGGCACTTCCGGCGCGCGCTGGAACTCGACCCGGAGAACGCCGAGGCGCACCTGTTCCTGGGGCACCTGCGGTCGAACCAGGGCCGGCACGATGAAGCCGCGCGCAGCGTGGAACGCGCGTTGTCGCTCGAGCCGTTCAATCCGCGCTTCAATGCGCTCGCGGGCCAGTTCCTCATCCACGCCGGACGTACTGACGAGGCGCTCGTGCGCCTGCAGTCGACGCTGGCGCTCGACCCGAACCACGTGCTCGCGCACATCTTCGCGTCCGCCGCCTACAGCGAGAAAGGCCGCTACGAGCAGGCGATCGCGGAAGCGGAACAGGCCGCTTCCATCACGCGGCGAACGATGTCGCACCCGCTGGGGCTCATCGGCTACGCGAAGGCGAAGTCGGGCGATGTAGCCGGCGCCGAGACGGTGCTCGAGGAACTGTTGGCCGCGTCGCAGTCACGCTACGTGGCGCCCTACGGTGTGGCACTCATCTACAACGCGCTCGGCGACACCGACGAGGCGCTCGCGTGGCTGGAACGCGGCTACGAGTCCGGCGACCACAAGATGAACCTGCTGAAGGTCGACCCGAAATGGGCGAACCTGCACGGGGACCCGAGATTCGAGGAGTTGGTGGGGCGAGTGGGGTTCTGAGGGACGTGCTACGGCCGACGATGGCCAGTTTTGAGAGCCACGTCGCATAGACGGTGTGAGCCAGATCCGGACTTGGCGCCCCTATCTGGGTAGTATCGACCGGATGAGTGCCCCTGCCGGGGTGCGAAGAGTCACGAAATGGCTGAACTCATACCGCCATTGAACAGCTGTCTCTCCCGGATGTGGCCGGGCGAAAAGCGCTTTGCCCGGAGGCTGGGTAGCCACCTCGAAGACGACTACCTGTGCTGGTACGAGACCCCGGTCGGGGAGCGCCCGCGGTACACGGACTTCGCGATCCTGCACCCGATGCGCGGGCTCCTGCTCCTCGAAGTGAAAGACTGGCGCCTGGACACGATCCGGTCGGCCAACCCCGATTCCTTCGAGCTATTGCTTCGAACCGGCCTCAAGACGGTCCAGAACCCGCTCAAACAGGCGCGGACCTGTGCGCTCAAACTGGCGAACCAGCTCGAAGAAGATCCGCAGCTCATCCACCACGAGGGTGAACACTGCGGCAAGCTGATCCTTCCCTACGGGTACGGCGTCGTCTTTACGAAGCTGACCCGAGCGCAGTTCGAAAGCTCACAGCTCGACCGGGTCATCCATCCGCACCTCGCCATCTGCATGGACGAGATGACCGAGAACACCGATGTCGAGGAGTTCCAGAAGCGGCTGTGGGACATGTTCCCCTACTGTTTCCACCGGCCACTGACCCAGCCGCAGATCGATCGCATCCGCTGGCACATGTTTCCGGAAATACGGATGCACCCGCAACCCCAGCTCGACCTGTCGCCCGAGGGTGAGACGGGCCTGTTCGATATCCCGGACATCATCAGGGTGATGGACCTGAAGCAGGAGCGCCTGGCGCGAGGCCTGGGGGCCGGGCATCGCGTCATTCACGGCGTTGCCGGTTCCGGCAAGACGATGATCCTCGGCTACCGCTGCCTGCACCTCGCCCAGTTGATGCACAAGCCGATCCTCGTGCTTTGTTACAACGTCGTTCTTGCCGCGCGGCTCCGGTCCCTGATCAACGACCAGGGCCTGGAAGGCAAGGTCAATGTCTACAGCATCCACAACTGGGCGAACACGATGCTGACGACGTACAACATCAAGCTGCCGAAGATCGTTGACCGGAACTTCGATGCGACCATCGAGTTACTCATCGAAAAGGTGGCAAAGGGGGACATACCGCGCGGCCAGTACGGCGCGATCCTCATCGACGAAGGTCACGACTTCAACCAGGAATGGCTGCGTCTTGTCGTTGACATGGTCGACCCGGAAACAAACTCCCTGCTGCTTCTCTACGACGACACGCAAAGTATCTACAAGCGCTCGTCGGGGCTCGGGTTCACGTTGAAGGACGTGGGCATCGAGGCGCAGGGCCGGACGACCATCCTCAAGCTGAATTACCGCAACACCGAGGAAGTGCTGAAGTTCGCGTTCGACTTCGTCGACGACTACGTTACGCCGACCGATGGCGACGACAATAAGTTGCCGATCGTCGAGCCGGACACTGCAGGCCGCCACGGGGCACTCCCGGCAGTGCGCAGCTTCGCCTCGTTCGACGAGGAGGCGCAGTACGTCGCGGCAACCTTCGCCAAGCTCCACGAACAGCGCGACATGGCCTGGTCCGACATGTGTGTTCTCTATTGCCACAACTGGATGGGGGCGTCGGTCGCCAACGCAATGACCAGGGCGGAAATCCCGTTCACCTGGCTGCGCAACTCGCGGAGCAAGCGGGAGTTCACCGGCGCAGAGGATTCAGTCAAGTTGCTGACGATGCACAGCAGCAAGGGTCTCGAGTTCCCTACCGTCGCGACCTGCGGCGTCGGATCGCTGGGGCAGGATGAAGAGCGTGTGAAGGAAGACGCGAAGCTTCTCTACGTCGCGATGACCAGGGCGACCGAGAACCTGCTGGTGACAAGCTCGAAGGCGTCTCTGTTCACGGTGAAGCTGCAAGAGATTCTGGAGAAGCAGAAGAGTGTCGTGGCGGCTTAAGGTTCGGGCCGAAATAGCAGCGGAAACGTTATTTCGCTGATGCCTCTGGGGGGGGTGTGCATGTGCGCGTCGACCAGCTGCGGATCCCGGAGACCAAAGCTGTGAGCCATGGCGATACCGCTCCGAATGACGAGTGTTCAGCCAGATCTGATTAGGGGGATGTGCGGAGCGCTTGATCCTGACCCGGCAATGATCTCCGTGACCACACGAGATTCGCATTTGGCGCCCTACCGCGACGGTCAATTCAATGAACAGGTTGCCACAGTGCCTAGAGCGGCGACCGGCTCCACCGAGCCGGCCGCCCTTCTCTTATCCTTACTTCAGCTTCCACTCCGTCTCCGGCGTACTGCCAGGATCGGTACCAGCAGTACGCAGATAAGCCAACCGGTGCTCCCGCCTCCACCTCCGCCAGCATTGTCGACGGGTGGAGGAGGCGGCGGAGGTGGGGGCGGCGGTGCATTCGATTCCGCGCGCACCGTTCTCGCGCCCGCGGCGCCTTCGGCGGACTGCAGCTCGAGGGAGACGGCGTTCGTGGCGTTCGCCAGGAGCAATCCGACCTCGTTGCCTCCCGCCGTCGAAACCAGAGTGCCGCGATAGCTGTCTGTCGGTGTCGCGTAGTCGCGGATCGCCAGCGCCGACCCATCCGCGACGCTGGTCATTCTTACCTGAAGCTCGCCGGCTTCCGACTGTGCCGCAATCGCGACGGCTTCAACCGAAGCGCCGGGCACACTGTGAATGCCAAGCAACGTCCAGCCGGTGTCGAACACCCCGAAACTGCCGACGGGATTGCCGGCGTCGTCCCAGGTCGTCACCGTGATGTCGCCGTTCAGTGTTTGCGTCGCCAGCGCAAAGCCGGTGCTTAGCGCCGCAAGTTTCGCCGAAACAGCGTCGCCGCCCGCCGCGGTGACGTCGATTACCGGTGCGCCGCCTGCAAGGCCGTGGATACTGGCAATGATCTCGCCCGTGTCGTTGCGTACGCCGGTGATAATCACCGCGTTGGAGCTCGCCAGTGCCACCATCCCCGTCGGCACGTACCCGCCACCAAGGTTCAGCGTCGTTACTGCCGCACCGTTCGCACCCGCCGACCGCACCAGCGACACGTTGCCACCGGCACCGACCAGCAGGCTCCACAGCTCGTCGCCAGCCGCCAGCACCCCGGCCGGTGTCGAGTCCGCAGCCGCGACCAGTACGTCGTAGCCCGGCGTCCCCGTTGCTGCGTCGAACCGTGCCAGCCGCACGTCACCGCCAGCCGCCCGGTACAAGGCGGCAACATCGCCCTCTGTTACCGCAAGCCCGGCCAGCGTCCGCTCTGCTACCGCACCCAGGTCGATGCGGTCCGCCAGTATCGACAGGTCCGCCTCGCTGTCTTTCAGGAACAGGTTGTAACGGCCGGCATCCGTTCGCAGCAGTGCGAAGTCGGCACCACCCGCGCCGTCCGCGTCGCCCAGCGCCAAGCCGGCCGCGAAGGCATCCGGGTCGCAGGCATCACCCGCACCGTCTCCGTCCTGGTCGTACTGGTTCCGGTTCGGAATCACCGGGCAGTTGTCGGCGTTGTCCGCCGCCTGGTCCCGGTCGCTGTCGCCCGAGTCCGGGCGCGTTCCGCGAGCGAACTCTTCCGCGTTCGTCAACGAGTCCGCATCGCCGTCGCCGGTCGCGTCGCCGGCGTTGCGGTCGTCCAGGCCGTAGCGGCGTTCCCAGGTGTCCGGCATCGCGTCGTTGTCGTCATCGAAGTCGGCGTTGTCGCCGATACCGTCGGCGTCGAAGTCGAATTGCTCGTTCGGGTCGCCGGGGAAGGCATCCGCGCTGTTGGCGACGCCGTCGCCGTCCGCGTCGCCGTCCGGGTTCATCACCAGCGGGTAGGTCTTTGTGTTCCCGACCATGCCATTGTGGTCTTTCTCCGCGGACGTGACGATGGCCATCACCGGCACGTCCGAGTCCTCGATCACCGAGCCGTCGCCTTCCACCTGGATCGCGATGTTGCCGAACTCGCCGTAGCCGATTTCGCCGATCGTGCAGTCGAGTTGTCGTGCGGACGTCGAACAGTTCACGGCCGATGCGCTGCCCGAGATGCCGATCACGCCGGCAGACCCGATTTGCAGTCCCTCGCCAAGCCGCGCCGTGAACGTGAGGCCGGTAGCGTCGAGCGGGTTCCTGACGTCGTTTGGTTCCAGGTTGTGCACGCGGAACAGGATGTCGAAGGACTCGCCATCGACCATCGGCGTCGGGAACTCCACACCCAGTTCGCCGGGCTCGGTCGGCGCCGTGTCGACGATTACCACGGCCTTGCTCACCATCGGTTCGATGATCACGTTGCGCAGGGCCAGCACCGTCACATTCGGGTCGCTGCAGCTCGTGAGCTGCGTGATGCCCGGCGCGTCGCTCGCGCAAAGCGTAATGGTCTTCAAGCCATCGTTGAAGTACGTCGCGGAATCGATCAGCAGTGCCGAGCCGTCGGCGGACGCGATGAACGACGGTTCTCCCTCGGCTGCTATTTGGCCCGGCGGCAGTACCGTGCCGCTCGCGAAGGATTCGCCCGGGCCCCAGTCAATGCCGTAGACGAGGTTGTCGTTCACGTCCACGTCAATGAGGTTCGCTTCGAACTTGATCTTGAAGCCGGTGCCGTAGCGCTCGCCAAGCTGCGAGAAAGTGATGATTGGCACGTCGTTCACCGGGGCGATGTCGATCGTCGCTTCGACCACCTCGGAGTCCATGCCGCCGTCGGTCGCGCTCCACGTGAACGTCTCCGTGCCGTAGTAGTCCGGGGCGGGGGTGTACGTGAATTGCGGCCCGAGGCCAGAGATCGTGCCGTGTTCCGGCTGCGACTCGATGCGGTACACCAGGTTCGGCTGGTCCTCCGCGTCCGGGTCGAACGCGGACAGCGTGAAGTCGAGCGCCTCGTCTTCGGTCCCGTTGAATACCATCGCCTCATCGGCAATCGGTGCACGGTAGTTACGCGTGACCGCGACCGAGACCGTGGCCTCGTTGCTCGTGGCCAGCCCGTCCGTCACGGCAAAGCCGAACGAGTCGGTGCCCGTGAAGCCGTTGTCGGCGACGTAGGTGACGCGTGCCGTCTGCGTCGGCTCCAGCGTGTCGTCGTCGAAGTCGGTGATCGGCGTCGTCTCGAACACGTGCAGCAGGTCGCGTTCCCGGTCCAGGACGTAGAAGTACTGCAGGTTGGCGCTGACGTCCTCCGGGTTGCCGAAGTCTCCGAGCACGAAGCAGCTGCCGTCGCACTCGGATTCCGCCTGGCCGGCGAAATAGCCCTCGGGCGTGAAGCGCTGCACGCGCAGGTTCTGGTGGTCCGTTACATACAGAACATCGTTCGCATCCAGCGCAATGCCGCGTGGCTCGTTGAACTGGCCTGGCTCCGTCCCGGCAGTTTGCGACACGCTGCAGCGCTCCGCCGTGCAGGAGTAGCCGTAGCTCGTTCCCTTCACCTCGTCACAGGCGCGGAACTCGGTGAGGTTCGCTTCGCAGCGGCCCATCCAGCCGACAAGGTCGCCTGGCGTGAAGTCCACGCTGCCGTCCTCGTGGCGCACGGCTGTGCTCGGCGAGAACTTGTAGACGCGGTCGAAGTCGATGTCGGAGATGTAGATGTTGCCTTCCGAGTCCATCGCCAGGTCCTTGCGTTGCTGGCCGCCGGAGTCCAGGTCGCCGACGCCCGCTATCGTGCCAAGCGGCGCCGGGTAGTTGTTGTCGACGTCCCTCAGGTCGTAGGCCGCGAGCGAGTAGCGCCCGTCCGTCACATACAGCACGTCATTCTCATCGGCCGTCATCGACTGGACGCGGGCCGTGGGCCACAGCCGGTCCGGGTTGCTCGTCGTGGTGTCGATCTCCACCCGCAGCACCGAGCAGTCCGTCAGATCCGGGTCGCAGCCGCGCACCGTGTCCGTCGTCGAGTCCACGGGCGTACCGCGGTAGTAGATGAAGCCGTTCTTCCCGATCGACAGTGAGCTCGGCTGTTCCGTACTCGTGTCGATCTGTACGTCGAACTCGAGCTCGTTGTCCGCGTTCTTGATGAACCGCGCGATGCGGTTCCGGGCTTCGATATGGCCCGACGAGTTGCTGCAGATGTAGTATCGGTCGCTGACGTAGGCGATGCCATCGTCGTCCACGGTGATGTAACGCGGTTGCAGCACGAAGTCGACCGGCGGTTCGAAGTTGCTCCGGTCCGCAAAGCACTCGTCGTCGAGGTACTCGTTCAGCTCCGAGGCGAGCAGGCCGAACGCGTTTTCCACGCGGTAGTCCTCGATGAAGTACGGAAACAGCGGCGCTTCGAAGAAGCCGTTCGCCGGCGGCGTCGTGATGCGGAACGCGAGCTGGTCGTAGCGGCCGGAGAGCAGGTCGTTGTCGCTCGCACGCAGCTCGATCTCCACCGGCTGGAACGTCAGCGCGCTGGCCGACACCGACTCGGCAACCGGCACCGTGTTCGTGCCGGGCGCCTTCAGCGTGATCCACTGGTTGGCTGTCGTCGAGTTACCGGACGCATCCGTGGCGCTCCACGTGACGAGCGTGCGCGTGTCCGGCGCGTAGGTCGCCGGCGCATCGTTCACGACCGTCGGTCGCACGTCGGCGAGGTCGAACACGGCCGGGCGGCCGAGGTTGACGGCCGTCGTCGTCGTGGACTCGATGACGCGGCCGATGGGCGGCACGACGATCGGCGGCAGCGTGTCCTGCACGAACACGCGCTGCACGTACTCCGTGCTGTTGAAACCGCCGTTGATGTCAACGGGCCCCATGTCGCGCGCAGTCCAGCGCACTTCGGTGGTTTCACCCACGCGCATGAAAGGCGTGCCCGAGTAGTTTACGATCGGGCGACGGTCGCAGGTATCGGTGATTTCGAGGGCGGCGCGCAACTCGGAGATGTGGTCACGCAGGTATTCGCCGCCGACCTGCGTCGCTTCCACGGTGAAGTCGCTCTGCAGTGCCGTGATGACCGGCACGGTCTCGTCGAATACCTTGAAGTTCTGGAAGCGCTCGTTGTAAATGCCGCGGCCGAACGTCGGTGTCGGCACGCTGTCCAGTACGAACCAGTCGAGGCCGAACGTGGCGCCCTCGACGCCGAGGTCGAGCGCGAGGCCCACGATTGCCTCCATGGCTTTTCGTCGAGCAGCCGGTGTTTTCAACGCGACAACGGCCTTGCGCGACGCTTGCTCCAGCACCTCGGCGAGCAGAAGGTGCCACGGCGGGTAGTCCAGGATCGGCGTGACCAGCGTCTGCCCGTGCCAGCGCAGCGCGTGCGAACCGACGGGCAGTGTGACCTCGCCGCTCAGTGCCTCGTCGCCGTTGAACACGCTCACAGCAACGTCCGTGTTGGCATGAAAGGCGTAGGGCGAGCCGAGGTCGTTCGACCAGACGAAGTCGTCCTCATGGTTGATCAGGATGCCGAGGTAATCCTTGCGCTCCTTCGTACCGGCGCCCCCGATCGTGAAGGTGTAACTGCACCCATCGCCGGAGTCCGGGCTGTAGCCCACCGGGCCCGGCGCGACCAGGACCGGCGGCATGTACTTCAAACCGAGGTTGGCCGTATAGGTGATGTTGCCGGCGTTGAGCCCGACGAACGGGTCCGGCGAAAACGACGGCGCGAATGCCAGGTTATGCACGACGCCGAGGGCGAGAATCTCGTCCTCCAGGCGGTCGTTGTCGTACTCCTGGATCTGGGCGGCGGCCGGCAAGCCGGCAACGGCCGCGGCGATGAGTACGAGCAGGCAGAAGGTCCGTGTAAACATGGCAGGCGCCTCGGGTGCAGCGGGCGCAAGGCGCCCCGGTACCCTGGATGGCGCCGCCACTGGCGAATCTGTAAACCGGCCGCTACTATCGAGCGGCAAGTGCATGTTTCGTAGAGGAAATTTCGCCCCACCAGGACGCCGGGATTATGTCGAAACACGAGATCACGCGGCTGCTCGAGCGCTGGCAGGGCGGCGACGAGGCGGCGCTCAACGACGTCCTGCCCTTTCTGCACGACGAGTTGAAGCGCATGGCCGCGCACTTCATGCGCAACGAACGCGCCGGGCACACACTGCAGTCCACGGCACTGGTCAACGAGGCCTACCTGCGGCTCGTGGACGTGAACCTCGACCTCGAGAGCAAGGCGCACTTTCTCGCGCTCGCCGCACGCACGATGCGCCGCGTGCTCGTTGACCACGCTCGCAGCCGCAACCGGCAGAAGCGCTCGTCCGGCCAGCGCCTGCTGACGCTGGACGAGTCCATCCTCCTCACCGACGAAGGAGACCCGCGCATCGCGGATCTCGACGAAGCGCTTAACAAACTGGAAGCGTTTGACGCCAGACTAGCCAGGACGGTGGAGCTCGTTTACTTCGGCGGGTTCACCACGCAGGAGGCCGCGGACCTGCTCGGGATCTCGCGGGTCACGCTGAACAAGGACATGAACCTGGCGCGGGCCTGGCTCACGCAGGCGATGGCCGACGAGCACTGACGGGGCGGCACCAATGGACGCGACACGCTGGCAACGCATCAAGACGATCTACCGCGACGCGCTGGATCGTCCCGGCGAGGAGCGCGAGGCCTACGTGCACCGCGAATGCGGCGACGATGCCGAACTCGCCGCGGAGATCCTCAATCTGCTCGGAGCGAACGACCGCGACAGCGATGCATTGACCCACATTGTCGACGAGGCCGGCGCCGACTGGAGCGCCGGGTCGGTTGCGGGAAAGCGCGTCGGCCCGTATCGCCTGGTCGACGTGATCGGCGAAGGCGGCATGGGCCAGGTATTCCTCGCCGAGCGCGCCGACGAGGAGTTCGAACAACGCGTCGCGATCAAGATGGCGAACTGGCTGCGCGTGAACCCGGATATCCTTGCGCGCTTCCAGCTCGAACGGCAGATCCTCGCCGGTCTGGAGCACCCCAATATCGCGCGTCTGCTCGATGGCGGCCGTACGGGCGAGGGCGTGCCGTACCTCGTCATGGAATACGTCGACGGCGAGTCGATACTGAACTACGCGGAAGCGCGCGCACTACCCGTCGACGAACGGCTCGACCTGTTCCTGGCCATCTGTGACGCGGTGCAGTACGCGCACGGCAAGCTCGTGGTGCATCGCGACCTGAAACCCTCGAACGTACTGGTGACCGACGAGGGCGCGCCGAAGCTGCTCGACTTCGGCATCGCGAAGCTGCTGGATCCGGGCAGCGCCGGTGAAGCAGTCACGCGCGCCGAGGTGCGCATCATGACGCCCGAGTACGCGAGCCCGGAACAGCTCTCCGGGCAGCCGGTCACGACGGCTACCGACGTGTATGGCCTCGGCCTTCTGCTGTACCAGCTGTTGACCGGGACGTTGCCGTTCGATCTGGGCTCGCGTACCTCGCCCGAGATCCGCGACATCGTCTGTCAAACCAGCCCGACACTGCCGAGCCTTGCGGCCGACATTGCGGGGCAAGGCGGTCTGGCCTCCCGGCTGCGCGGCGACCTCGACAACATCATCCTGATGGCGCTGCGCAAGGACCCTGAACGTCGCTACGCGACGGTGAAGGAACTTGCCGACGACGTGCGCCACTACCGGGCCAACGAGCCCGTGCGGGCGCGCGGCGACAGCTGGGCGTACCGCAGCGGCAAGTTCCTGCGCCGACATCACGCCGCCGTTGCCGCGACCGTGCTCGTTGCCGCGGCCGTTGCCACGCAGACCGCTTTTTATACGCAGCGCCTGGCAGCGGAGCGCGACGTCGCGCTGCACGAGCGCCAGGTGGCCGAGAGCACGACGGATTTTCTCGTTGACCTGTTCGACGTGTCCGACCCGGCCAACTCGTCCGGCGAGGACGTGACGGCGCGCGCGGTGCTCGATGCGGGTGCGAAACGCATCCGCGACGAGTTGAAAGACGACGACGAGATTCGCGGCCGGATGCTGCAGACGATCGGCCGCGTCTACGAGCGGCTCGGTCACTACGACGAAGCGCGCGAGCTCATGGAGGAGGCCGTCGAGCTGAATCGCGCCGTACTGGAACCGACGGACGCGCGCTTCATCGACGGAATGAACGAGCTGTCGTGGCTGCATTACCGTGCGGAGAATTGGGACGCGGCCAGGGCGGTGGCGGAAGAGGCGCTCGCGCTGCAGCGGTCTGCGGCCGGCGGCGATACGCCGGAGATGGCGCGCACGCTGAACATGATGGGCACTGTCGTCTACTACCAGGATGATATGCAAGGGTCGCTGGTCTATTACGATCGCGCGCTCGCTACGCTGGCTGGCCCGGAGTGGCGTGACGATCCGCTGCGCGCGACCACTCTGAATCACCTGGGCATCGTCTACGACATGCTGTCGCGCTACGATGAGGCTGAGGCGGCCTACCAGGAATCACTCGACATTCGTCTGCGCACGTTGGGCGAGGAGCATCCGCGCATCGCGATTGCCTACGTCAACCTGGCGACGCACTACCACAATACGAACCAACCGGAGAAAGCACGCGATCCGGCCGAAAAGGCCCTCGCGATCGATCGAGCGACGAAAGGCGAGGATCACGTCGACGTGGCGTTCGACCTCGGCATGCTGGCGGGCATCGAACGGTCCACAGGCAATTATGACAAGGCACTGGCGCTGCAACTGGAGGCGACCGACATCTGGAAGCAAAGCGCCGGGCCGACGCACTCGCGCTACGGCCGCGCGCTGGATCAGCTTGCCGAAACCTATCGGCTGCTCGGCCGGCTGGACGAGGCGGCGGCGTCAGGCCGCGAGAGCCTCGAGATACTCGAGAGTGCCTATGGGCCTGCGCACACGCTGACGTCCGACCCGCTGTACACGCTCGGCAAGATCTACCTGGCGCAGTCGCAATACGCCGATGCGCGCGCTCATCTGGAGCGCTCGCTGGCGATCAACGAGGCCGCGTATGGCGCGGACAACCGCACGGTCTGGCAGTCGATGCACATTCTCGCAAAGGTGGACATGGCCGAAGGCGAGCCGGAGGCCGCCATGAGCCGCGCGAACGCGGCGATGGCGTCGATCGAGCGAGCTCAACTCACGAGCCTCGATGTCTACGGCTGGCTGAACGACCTCGCCAATGCGGCACGGGAGGCGATGTAGGGTTGCTGCAGAATCAGTAAGGTCATCGACGCCGAACGACGGTAGACTTCACTCTCACGATCGTCAACGAACGATTACCTGGACGTAACAAAAAGAAGAAAGGGAGTTTCCGTGATACGACCGATCACGCTCGCGGCGCTGGCGCTGCTGCTCCATGCCGGCGCCGATGCACACGCAGAATTCGAAGGCTGGCCCGAGGACAAGGCGACGACGTACTGCGGCGCCATGGCCATGTACAACCGGTTCCTGAACCGGAGCGAGAGCGGCGAGCTGCCGACCTACACCGAGGACCAGCAGTTCTGGTGGGACTTGACGGTCGCGCTGCACCCGGACGAGGAGACGCTGCAGCAGGAGCTGGCGCTGGCCGGACGGAGTTTCGAGACCTGGTACATGAAGGCCAGCAACAACGAGACGAACCCGGACGTCACCCGCAAGTCCCTCGCGGCCACGCAGGACATCAGCTGCAGCAAGTACCGGATAGAGCGGCGGATCGCGGAACTCACTGCCCTGCGCGAACAGCAGCAGCGGACCGTGGACGCCTACACGGAGATTCAGCGCCGGGAAGACGCCGAGGCCGGCATCTCGTTCGATGAACCGCCGTTCGTGAACCTGGAGAGCAATGCTCGGGCCGCAACCCTCGATATCTACTTCTCCCTGGGCTGCAACCACTGCCTGCTGTTTCTCGACGAAAATCTCGACGCGTTGCTGGCGCTCAACGCCGCCGGCCAGCTGAACCTGCGCTTCCTCGAGGTGCCCGGGCTCGTACCGCCTCTGGTCGGCAGCGGGGAGATCGACCGGCCGACGCAGGCTGCCGCGGCGCGCGCCGTCGAGGCGTCCCGCTACGCGGCCTGTGCGGCAGCGAAGAGCCCGGAGACGTTCACGCAGTTCGTCGACCGGCTGATCGAGTCCGCGAAGGCGCAGTTGCCGGCCATCGAGTCCCAGTCGTGGGAGTACTACGCGCACGCGGTGCCTGCCGACTTTTCCGCATCGAGCCCCTATCGCTCCGTCGACGACCTGCTCGCGTCCGCGGCCGGGCCGCTCGGTATCCCGGTGCAGCAGTGCGACATGGACTACCTGCGGGAGCGCGCCGTGCAGGCCCGGGCGATCGTGAAATCGCTGCGGGGCAGCGTCTCCGTGCCGTTCTTCCGCTTCAACGGCCGTTATTACACCGAGCCCGACGAGTACGCGCACCTGATGGACGACGTCCGGGGCCGGGCAGATTCAAAGCCGGCGGCCGCGCGTTGAGTGTGGTCAGGCCCGCGACAAGACCGTGACGAAATGATCCAGTAGCTGTTCGAGCTCCCGACGCGCCAGTGTCGAGTTGAGCCGCTCACTTTCGAGCACCTCGATCGCCGGATCGAGTTCTTCGAGATCGATGATGGCGGCCTCCAGCCGGCGAATGACGTCGCTACGGCCCAGTTCATCGGCCTGCTCGAGCACGTTCTGCGACCGGAAGTCGTAGGCCTCGATGCGGCAGCACCAGGGTGTGCAGTGCTCGAGCGCCCGGAAGAACGAGCCCAGCGGATTCAGCGCGCCGTCGATGTTCCGGGCCTTCCTGCCGCCCAGGTCCGAATCCCTCGCGATCCACCGGCCTTCGCCGAGCGGTATGCCGAGGAGCCGGTGCTCGACGCTCCACGCGAGCGTCTTGTACGCGGGATTCGCGCGGATCTTCGCGTCGAGCGCCGCGAACCAGTGCTCGAAGTCCGGGCTGTTGCACAAACTCTCGTCAGTGATGACGAAACCCTCGTGCGCGTTCTCTGTCAGCGCAGCGGCCAGGCGTGCATAGTCCGACTCCGATATCCTGAACGGTTCCCACGTGTAAGCGTCACCGCTCTGCCCGCGATCGAACACGGCGTTCAAGAGCGGGAGCGGCGGCACGACGCCGTAGCCCTTGAGTGCCGTGTACAGGTCCCGATCCATGCCGGACATCACGAAATCTTCCAGCGACAGGTCGTTGTGCCCCGCGCTGCGCGAGTCCGGCGCGCTGTCGCCGGCGTGAGTGACGCGTATCGACTGCACCGTCGCTCTCCACAAGAAATTCCGGGCGACATTCTAACGTGTCGGCGTCGCATCGGCGCCTTGCCGGCCGGTTGGGCAGACAGGCGCCGGTGAGCGAACTAGAATGTGTCCCGTCTGGAAATCGCGCGCAGCGCGTCACCGGCCGGCCCCGTCGCCGGGACCCGACTGCCACCCGGAGTAACAACCCATGGAACGACGACAATGCCGCACGTCGGCCGGAGCCTCGTTTTGCTTCGCGCTCGGCCTGACCCTCGCCTGGCAGCCCGCCGACGCCGACATCGACAGCTCGCAGCTCTGCAACAAGGGGTCGGCGTCGCTGTATTTCGCCACGGTCGGCGAGAACGACGGCTATCTGCAGTCCGGCGCCATGGTGCAGGGGCTCGTCGAAGTGGCGCCGGGCCGCTGCGTGGATTTCGTCCCGAGTGGCATGAACAAGGTCATGCTCACGTTCTTCAGGAAGGACCAGCGGGGCATCCTGACCAACAACCGTGTCGCGCCGACGGACGCCGGACGGGTCAACAGCGAGATCGCGCACGTCTGCGTCAATATGAACCAGGCGTACCGTCTCTTCGGGTCACGCGACGAGATCTACTCGCGCTACGTCGACGCGGACTGCCCGGCCGGCTTCTCGCCGGCAGAGCCGGCCTGGATCCACCGGCCGGGCGGCCAGTCCACGTACAACATCGAGGTGCACAGTGGTGACACCGCTGTTCCCTGGCGGGATGCGGACGGCCGTCTCTACACGGATCCGCCGGTTCTGACGGTGAGCCCGCTCGAGTCCAGCGGCTCGATGATCGAGGCCAACCAGTCTGCCATCCGGGATCACGAGGCTGCGAAGGCGCTGCTGGAGGCGGCCGTCGAATTCAAGGAACAGGCCGAGCGCGATGCGCAGGCGCGCCAGGCGCAGGTCTGGGCGGAGCAGCAACGGCGCCGGCAGGCCTACGAAGCGCAGGTCGATGCGGCCGAGGCGTCGCTCGTCCGGCCGTCGGACGACGAATGCGCACGCTATGCCGACAAGCAGACCGTCAGCAGCGGGCGTGACGTCACGCTCTCGGGCGTGCGGCTCGGAATGGATCTCAGGAGTGCGCACGAGGCGCTGGTGTGCAACGGCTTCTCGATCGACCCGCAGAGGCTCGCGAGGGCCGGCGGTGTCGACAAGTTCTGGGCGAACTCCCGCGAGAAGACGTTCCAGAAGACGCTCGCGGACGGCACGGTCGTGTTCACCGACGTCGAAACGCGGCCGCCGCGCGGCGCGCCGCCTGGCGCCGATTACGTCGTCCTCACCGTGCGCATACGCTACCAGCTCGCCACGCGGCTTAGCGCGGCCGAGTGGAAGAGCATCAAAAGCGACTTCAGGGACCGCTACCGCGTCGGGAAGCGACCGCTCGAAAACGACTACGCCGTGCACATGCAGTACACGGACGACGTCGGCCAGCGCTCGCTGCAGCTGAACGCGGAAGACCTGAGAAACGGCAGCCTTTCGCGCTACAGCATCACCATCCTGTAGGCCTCGCGAGCCGGCTCCGAGCGGCCGCTCCCGGCCGGCAATATTCACGCACCTGGGCAACGGAAACGGATTTATGTTTGAACAGCTTGGCGCCATTCATCCCTCTCTGCCGCCGGCGACCGGTGTGCTGGCCCTGCTCATCGGCGCCATCGCCGTCGACCTCGTGGCCAAGCGCATCCTGGTGGGCTCGGCCCGCGCGTTCGCGAAGCGGTCCAGCGTGACCTGGGACGATGCTCTCATAGAGCACAACGTGTTCGGCCGCCTCGTGCAGGTCATTCCCGCGCAGATCGTCTTCGTGGGCCTGCCCTTCGTCGCCGGCCTTCCGGACAACGTCGAGCTGCTCATCCGCAACGTCGTGGTGGGCTACATGGTACTGATGCTGACGCTGGCGCTGACGGCAATGCTCAGCGCGGCAAACACCATCTACTCGGCGTTGCCGATCGCCCGCCACCGCCCGCTGAAGGGGTTCATCCAGCTCGTCCAGATCGTCGTCTGGATCATCGGCGGCGTCCTGATCGTGGCGGTGCTGCTCGATCGCTCGCCGCTGCTGCTGCTCAGCGGCTTCGGTGCGATGACGGCGATCGTGCTGCTGGTCTTCAAGGACACGATCCTGTCGCTGGTCGCCAGCGTCCAGCTCACCGCGCAGGACATGGTCCGCGTCGGCGACTGGATCGAGATGCCGCAGTTCGGCGCGGACGGCGACGTCATCGACGTACAGCTGCACACGATCAAGGTTCAGAACTGGGACAAGACGATCACGACGATCCCGACGCACCGCCTGATCTCGGAGTCGTTCCGGAACTGGCGTGGCATGTCACAGTCGGGCGGTCGCCGGATCAAGCGCTCCATCCATCTCGATGTCTCCACCATCCGGATGCAGACGCGCGACGAAGTCGAGCACTTCACGCGCTTCGCGTTGCTCGGGGACTACATCAGTGCCAAGAACCAGGAGCTGGCTGACTACAATGCCGCACTGGACGCCGAGGTCGATACCGACGTGAACTGCCGCAGGCTGACGAACGTCGGCACGTTTCGTGCCTACGCCTATAACTACCTGAAGAATCACCCGAAGATTCGCAAGGACATGACGCTGCTGGTGCGCCAGCTCGCGCCGGGGCCGGAAGGACTGCCGATTGAAATCTACTGCTTCACGAACACGACCGAGTGGTCGGCCTACGAAGACATCCAGTCGGACATCTTCGATCATCTGCTCGCGATCGTGCCGGAGTTCGGCCTGCGCCTGTACCAGAAGCCGGCCGGTTCGGACCTGGCCAATCTCGCCTGAGTCCACGCCACCGGGTGCGCTCCGGGAGTCGTCCTGCGGACTGCTGGAAAGTGCCGCCTGGTTCGTCTAACGGGTTGAATTCCGTAGCCCCTGGTTTGCGAACAGGCGGTTGCCTCCTTTCCTGATAATCACCGTCCGACCCGGTATTTCATGCATTCACTTTCGACAATTGCGACATCGGCCGCCTCGGTGGGTTCGCCGTCCGATCGACGGGTCGCTGCACTCGTCGCACTCACCGCGCTGCTGCTCGCCGCCTGCGGCGGCGACGCCCCGAAGCCACCGAACGTCGTCGTGTTCCTGGCGGACGATCTCGGTTATGGCGACGTCGGCGTCTACGGCAGTACCGAGATCGCCACGCCGAACATCGACCGGCTGGCGGCCGAGGGCGTACGCTTCACCGACTTCTACGCAAACGGGCCGCAATGCACGCCGACCCGGGCCGCTTTCCTGAGCGGTCAGTATCAACAGCGGCTCGGCGGGCTGGAGTCCGCCATCGGCGCAGGAAACGTCGGCCGTTATGACGAAGCGGTCTGGTTGCAGGAGCAGGGCGAGCTGGGGCTGCCGGTCGAGGCGTCGACGCTTACGCAGTCGCTCGGGCGGGCGGGCTACCGCACGGCGAAGTTCGGCAAGTGGCACCTGGGCTATGAACCAAAGTTCCGGCCCGACCGGCACGGGTTCGACGAGTCGTTCGGGCCGCTCGGTTACGGCGGCGACTACTTCTACCATGTCGAGCAGGTCGATCACGACCAGGCGGATTTTTCCGGCTCGCACACGCTCGCGGAGAACGGTAAGGAAGTCTTTGCGGACGGCCAGTACTTCACGGCGCTGATCGCCGAAAAAGCCGTCGCGTGGCTGGACGCGCAGCCGGCGGATGACCCGTTCTTCCTGTACCTGCCGTTTACAGCGCCGCATTCGCCCTTCCAGGGGCCGGACGACGACCTCGGCCGGCCGCTGGAGGGCGAGGAATGGCGTGTCCGGAGCCGCGACAAGTACATCGAGATGACAGAGGCCATGGACGACGCGATCGGCGACGTACTGGCCTACCTGTCCGACGAGCAGCTGGACAGGGATACGGTCGTCGTCTTCTTCTCGGATAACGGCGGCGTCGACGTGTCGGACAACGGCCCGTTCTCCGGCCTCAAGAGCGAGGTGTACGAGGGCGGCATACGTGTGCCGCTCGTGATCCGCTGGCCGGGACGGATTCCGGCGGGCCAGGTGTCGGAACAGGCCAGCATTTCCTTTGATCTCACCCGGTCGATCCTCGAACTGGCGGGGGTACCTACCGATGACCTGGAGCTCGACGGGTACGACATCGTCGAGCACGTGGCGAGCGGCACGGACGATTTCGACCGGACCCTGTTCTGGCGGTTCACACGCGACCCGCGCGTCGAGAAAGCGGTGCGCGACGGCAGCTACAAGTATTTCGTGCGCCGGGAAGAGGGCGCGGTGCTGGACGAAAAACTCGTCGACCTTTCGCGGGACCCGGCCGAGTCGACCAATCTGCTGGACGCCGAGCCGGCGGTGGCCGAGCGGCTGAAGGCCCTGCTGGCGCGATGGGAGGCGGGCGTTTCCGCGAAACGCCTCGAGGGATTCAGCGCCGAATAAGGCTTCCGGTCAACCAGGGCGGTTGGCAGCGGTGCGCGGGATTCCCGCGCCTTCCTACTCCGCCCGCACCGTCAACGCCTGCCGCGCCAGCACCGTGCGCGACTGTCCCTGGATGTAACGCAGCTCGTACTCGCCCGGCTCGTTCGGCACTCGCACGGTCGCCGGACTGCCTTGCGAGGTGTACGCGTACGTCTTCTGCGTGTTCCCGGGCTGGTCCGGCGTTGCGATCGCGATGTAGTCGCGGTCGTTGTCCGGCCCGGTCCAGGTGACGATGAGTTCGCCGCCCGCTACGGCTTCCGAGGCCGCGTCGAGGCTTGCCTCGGCCGGCAGCACCGTGAAGGCCTGGCTCGCAAGGATGGTCCGCGACTGGTCCTGGATGTACCGCACCTCGTAGGGGCCCGGTTCGTCCGGCACGCGCAGCGTCGCCGGGCTGCCGCCCGACGTGTAGGCGTAGCTCTTCTGTGCGTTGCCGGGCTGGTCCGGGGTCGCGATGGCGATGTAGTCGCGGTCGTTGTCCGGCCCGGTCCACGTCACTTCCAGCGTGCTGCCCGAGCCTGCTTCTGTGGCCGCCGACACGCTGGCGTCCACCGCGAGCACGGTGAGTTCGCGGCTCGCGAGGACGGTCCGCGACTGATCCTGGATGTAGCGAATTTCGTAAGCGCCCGGCTCGTCCGGCACGCGCAGCGTCGCCGGGCTGCCGTTCGATGTGTAGGCGTAGGCTTTCTGCGCATTGCCGGGCTGGTCCGGTGTGGCGATGGCGATGTAATCGCGGTAGTTGTCCGGCCCGGTCCAGGTCACTTCCAGCGTGCCGCCGGAGTGCGCGTTGTCCGCCGCATTCAGGCTGGCCTCGGCCGGCAGCACCGTCAGCCTGCGCTGCGCGAGTATCGTGCGCGACCGATGCTGGATGTAGCGCACTTCGTACTCGCCGGGTTCGTCCGGCACGCGCAGCGTTGCCGGGTTGCCGGATGCCGTGTAGACATAGCTCTTCTGCGCATTGCCCGGCTGGTCGGGTGTTGCGATCGCGATGTAGTCGCGGTCGTTGTCCGGCCCGGTCCAGGTGACGGTCAGCGTCGTGCCCGATCCGGCTTCGCTTTCCGCCGCGAGCGTGGCCTGCGCCTCGGTAATTTCGATCGGGGCTTCCGCGGCGACGCCGTTGCCGCTGACGTAGCGCACGACGTAGTTGCCGGGTGCGGCCGGCGCCGGCAGCGATACTTCGCCGGGCGTCGTCACCGTGCGGTACGTCTGGTACTGCAGTGCGTCGTCCGTTGGCGCCGCCACGGCCAGGAAGTCACCGGTGTAGCGGCTGCCCGACCAGGTGACCGGAAAGCTGCCTCCCGCGGATGCCGTGGCCGGAACCGCGATCTCGATGCCCTCGGCACTTCCGCCTTCGAGGTAGGTTGCCGGAAGCTCGGCGGCGGGCGGTGCGGTGCCGGCGTGCGCGGCGACGAAACTCTCGTCGCCGGTTACGGCGACGTCGAATACGCAGTCGCGGTAGCTCCGCGGGTGCACGATGCCGGCGCACGCAGCCTCTGCGGCGGCCACCGCGTCGGGATCCAGGTCCGCGAGCGTGACGCGCTTCTCCGGGAAGTCCGGCAGCGTGAACGTCGCGGTCGACTCCCCCTGCCCATACACGAACAGCGACTCGTCCTGCGTGATGCGCCAGCTGTTGGCGAATTCGCCGTAGAGCCGGTCATGGCCGGGATTCGAAGGCAGCGCCTGCCCGTCGCGCGTCACGAAATCGTCGGCACGGTCGCCGTTGTGGTTGCCGCCGATGCCGCGCAGCTTGCCGCCCCAGCCCGCTGCCACGTCGACAAAGATGCCGAGATTGCTCGTGTCGTTCCGGACGGCGACCACGGTGCCGTCCGGCCACGTGACGAAATAGCGGTTTGCGGCGCGCCTGATCGTGCCGCCCTGCTCGAGCGCGAGTTCAGTGCGGTCCTCGAGCACCGCGGCATTCCCGTTCACGAGCAGCGTGAATGATGGGTCGGCATAAAAGCCCACGACATCGCCGTTGACCCGCATCGCCGCGGCGGACGTCAGGCTTACCCAGCGGCCCCACGCCCGGGTGCGGAGCTGCAGCACGATCTCCCGCGCGGCGTCCTCGAAAGCGACGAACTCGCCGACGGCCTGGAAATCGAAGCGCAGCCCGTCGAGCGACGTGACGTGCACGTCACCCGTCGTGAGCGGCGGCGGCAACGGTGGCATGGGCGGCGGACGGTTATCGGGGCAGGCCTCCGGGTCCCGGACACAGCCGCCGTTCTCGCACTTCTCGCATTGGCCGCAGGCCTTGTAGACCTCGCCGCCGGGTTGTTCCGTCGTGTACTCCCAGGTGGCCGCGCTGTCGTAAGGGCCGAGGCCCAGCGACCAGCCGGATACATCGGTCATGCCGGCCAGGCCGGGGCGCGCGGCGCTGCGCGCGGCCTGGTTGCAAGCGAGCAGGCATTCGCCGTTTTCGAAGTTCGGTTGCTCGCCGGGCGGGACAGCCACGACCGGCGCGTGCGCGGGTGCGATTCCGAAGACGACGCCCAGGAAATCATTCGCCGTGAGCGGCGCGTTGTTGCACGCGTTCTTGCAATCCTCGAGCGCCGTGCAGGCGGAATGAATGCCGCAGGTGTAGGCGTCGCCGGAAACGACGAATCTGGGGTCCTCGGCATGGCAGCGCTGGAACGGCTCCACCGAGCAGTTGTCCGGACAGCCCTCGCCGCAGGCGCCCGGGCACATGCTCCCGTCCTCGCCGAATTCGTTGAAGAAGACCTCGGTCGACCCCGGCACGGGATGCTCCGGGATCGGTATCACCGGCGCCCACGCCGGCCGCGGCGCAAGCACGCCCAGCACGAGAATCGCTGCCAGCGACAGGCCGGTGGCGGAGTGGGCCGGGCGTCGGGTCGCCCGGCGGCGTTTCAACCGTGTCTTCACGAAATTCATGGGCGCGCCTCCGCCTGGCCTGCGCCATCGAACGGGAACAGGAACAGCGTCGTCGGTATAGGGTTGCCGTTGTCCCAGAGGACGGCGACGTTGAGGGCCTCGTCGCTCCCGGCTTCGCGGAACCCGGAGAAGCGGCAGCTCGATTCCGCGAGGAAATGCGGAATCGCGCGGCCGCGATCGGCTACCTCGTACTTCAGGACGACCTGCCACGGGAACATCAATGCAGCGAACGCGGCATCGTCCAGCGCCCGGGCTTCGTCGCGGCACCCGAGGTCGAGTGCGACCATCGTCAGCGCGCGGGCCAGCGGGCTCGTGCTGAGCGACCGCAGCGCTTCGCGTTCATCGTCGGCCAGCGTGCCGTAGCCGTCGATGCTGACGCCGTTCCAGACCAACGCGGCGGTATTACCGTCGAGCGTCACGGTCAGTGACGTGGCGTCGGGTAGCGTGTACTCCGCGGCGCCGCGCGTCGCGTCATGGCCGGTGGCGCTGAACGCTACGTCGCCGTAGCGGCCGCTGACGTCGTTGCTCCCGGCGTCGAGCAACTCGAGCTCGGCCACCGGCGGCATGTCGACGGTTATCGTGCCGGCGGCGAGCGCTTTGCCCGACTCTGCATCGGCAACCGAGTACGCATCCACCTGCGGGGTCAGCGGCGCGTTGTACCAGACGCGGCCGCCCTCCCGGTATATGTCACCGAACTCGGCGGCGAGCACGAACGGGTTGTCGGCGCCGCCGTCATCAAATTCGTAGTACAGGCCGGCACCCGGGTACAGCGGGCCGGAGTAGGCCGCCACCGGTTCCGCGTCGCGGCCGCAGCCGGACAGCGCGGTGATCGAAAGAAGTATCAGGCCGGGCGCAAGGCTTACGCGCGCGCCCGCGGCGTTACCGGCATCGCGCGTCGCGCGACGATGATGAGTCAGCATGGCGTTATTAATTCTTGTTGTGAATGCATCGAGGCAGTGACGATGTATAGCACAAGACCCCTGTCGATTCGAACGGATCGACAGGGGTGGCGGCGGGCGGGTGTGCGGGTCGAGGGAGCGCCGGGGCTACGCGGCAACGAACTCGTAACGGCCCGGGCCGACGTGCAGGGTCGTGCATCGCGGGTCCCGGTCGAGCACCGCGACGCCCGGCGCGGCCGATACGTCGGCGCCGTCCAGGCGCAACACGCGTTCGCTACCGACCGGAATGACGATCTCTGCCGTGGTGTTCGGCGGTATCGTCACATCGAGGCGAAACGCTTCCGGCGTCGCGTTCCACGACGATGCGATACGCCCGTACGTCGAGTCGTACTCCGCACTCGCGGAGTTCAGCCGCGCGTCCGGCGTCGGTGCGATCCGGATCTTCCGGTAGCCGGGCTCCAGCGCCTGGATGCCGGCAATGCCCTCGAAAAACCACTGGCCGATGGCGCCGTACGCATAGTGGTTGAACGAGTTCATCGCGGCGTCGCCGAAGCCGTCTTCGTGGCTGTAGCTGTTCCAGCGCTCCCACATCGTCGTCGCGCCCTGGTTGATCGAGTAGAACCAGGACGGGTAGGTTTCCTGGAACAGCATCGTGACCATCAGGTCGGCGCGGTCGTGCCGACCGAGAACCGGTGCCAGCAACGGCGTACCGAGAAAACCGGTGCGCAGGTGCTGGTCTGCCTCGTCGATGGTGCGCACCAGGTGCGACACGAGCTTTTCTCTTTCTGCCCCGGGCACCAGGTCGAACGCCAGCGCGTACAGGTAACCGGTCTGCGTCTCGACCGGTGTCGTCAGCCGGCCGTCGTCGTCGAAGAAGCGCGCCCGGACGTCCGCTCTTGCTGCCGCAAGCAATGCTTCGAGTTCTGCGGCGTCATCGTCCCGGCCGAGCGCTCTTGCCGCGTTCAGCGTCAGCTGTGTCGAGTAGGCGTAGTACGCGGCATCGGTCAGTTCGTCCGGCGTGTCGCCGCGCCGGGCGTCTTCCGGGTTGCCGGTGAACGGCTGCAGCCAGTCGCCGTAGGAGCGAAAGTTGCTGACGCGCTCGTCCGCCGTCATTCCGTAGTACGCGACCAGCTTCTTCATCGCATCGTAGTTGTCTTTCAGGAGGCGGATGTCGCCCGTTCGGACGTAGAGCTCCCAGGGAATCACCGTGATCGCGTCGGCCCAGCCGGAGCTGGCATCGTCGCCGCGGATGTTCGGCACGATGTTAGGGATGCCGCCGTCGGCGAACTGCGCATCGCGGCACGATTGCAGCCAGCTCGCCCAGAACGCGTGTACGTCTGCGTTCAGGAGAGAAGTGGCCGCGAAGATCTGCGCGTCGCCGGTCCAGCCGAGCCGCTCGTCGCGCTGCGGGCAGTCGGTCGGGATGTCGACGAAGTTCCCGCGCAGGCCCCAGTTGATGTTGCTCTGGAGCTGGTTGAGCTTTGCGTGCGACGACGAGAATGTGCCGGCCTTGTCGAAGTCGGAGTGCAGCACGACGCCGGTCACCCAGTCGGTGCTTTCCGGCACGGCGTCGTCGAACCCGGAGAGCTCGACGTAGCGGAAACCGTGGAACGTGAATGTCGGCCGCCAGCGGATGACGCCGTCGGCTTTCGGAATATAGAAGTCCGTCGATCGCGCGGAGCGGTAGTTGCCGAGGTAAAGCGTCCCGTCGTCCTCCAGCATCTCGGCGAAGCGGATTCGCACGCGTTGATTCTTCTTCACCGGAATGTTCACTTCGGCCACGCCGACGATGTTCTGGCCGAGGTCGAACACGGTGATGCCCGGTGCCGGGTGTGCGATCGCGACCGCGCCGACCCGCGCCTTGTCCGTCACCGCCGGATGACGCTTCGGTACGAGCCGCACGTCGGCGTCGACCGCCGCCGTGTCCACGGGCGCCCAGCCGCTCGCGTCGAAGCCCGGCTCGCTCCAGCCCGGCATCTCGAGATTGGCGTCGTAATCCTCGCCTTCGTAGATGTCGGAATAGCGGATGGGCCCGTTCGCCGTGCCGCGCCAGGTCGCATCCGAGCGGATCACCGCGCGTTCGCCGTTCCTGTACTGCACTTCGAGCTGCACCAGAGCCTCGGGCACCGGCCGCGGCCCCTTGTAACTCCGGTCGAGGCTGATCCGGCCGCTGTACCAGCCCTCGCCGACGGCGATGCCGAGCGCGTTGCCGCCCTCGTTCAAGGCGTCGGTAACGTCGTATGTCAGGGTCTCGATTCGCTTGCGGTAGGTCGTCCAGCCGGGCGTCATCCGGTCGCGGCCGACCTGCGCGCCGTTCAGTTGCGCCTCGAACAGGCCCTTCGCCGTGACGTACAGGCGCGCCTTCTCCACCGGGCCCGCGATGTCGAAGTCCTTTCGCAGGTACTGCGGCCGGTGGTACTGGAAGCCGCGTTCGGACGCGTCCGGCACATTGGACTCCTCGACGCTGATCCACTCGGCCTGCCAGTCGTCGTTCGCAAGGAGCCCGGTCTCCACCCTGGCCACGTCGCTCCACGCCGATGCCGCGCCGTCCTGGTTCCAGAACATCACCTGCCAGTAGATCGCCTGCCTTGATTGCAGCGGTGCACCGCCGAAGGCCATCCAGGCCGACTGGTCCGATTCCACCTTGCCGGAATCCCAGGTATCGGCCCGGTCCGGCAACAACCCAGGGTCGCTGGCGACGACGATGCGATACGCGCTTTGCGCGGTGACGTCGTCGGCAACCGGGAGTTTCCAGGAGAAGACGGGCTTCGCGTCGTAGAAGCCGAGAGGGTTTTTGAATCCCTCGTTTGCAGTCAGGTCTTTCGGGGGCAACATGGTCGAACAAGGGCTTCCTGTTTCGTGTCGGGGCCGCGCGGCAGGCCGCATGTATAACACAGAAAGCAGGATGCGGCCGGGAGGTCTCCCTCCCGGCCGCAGATCGGGTTTAAAGGTCCCCGACGGCCACGCTCTTGATGCTCGGCCAGGTCTTTTCGGCCTTGCGGAGGATGTTCTCCGAGTCGGCCTTGTACAGCTTGAAGACGTCCCCGTTGACGAACAGGTACAGCTTGCCGTCAACGATGTCGGCGAAACGCGGGTCGCCGTCGAACTTCTTGCCCTTGGCGACGGCGTAGGCGCAGAAGCCGCCGTACTGCGGTGCGTACTTGCCCGGGTTAGCAGAGAACAGGTCCGCGGATTTCTGCGAAGCGAAGTAGTAGGCGACGTCCTCGTGCACGACCGTGTACGTGGCCGTCCCTTCCGCGACGGCGCCCAGCGACGTCAGCGCGACGGCATCGACGCCGTGCAGGCCGAGCGGGACACCGGCCGCCGTGATGCCGGTCGACACGTTGTGCTCGTCGGCCGCGAATGCCGTGCCCTGGATGAGCAGCGTGGCGGCTGCGATGACGAGTACTGCTTTCAGCTTGGTGATCATGGTGATTCTCCTGTCAGTGGTTGGTTTCGTTGCTGTCGTACATCTTCCGAATCAATCCGGAATCGGTGCGCGCACGGGTCGTGCGCACAGAACTCGGTGTGTGGGCTACCGGCGGTACGCCGCCTTGATGGCCTGCACGGCGTCGGTGGTCGGCGCGATGTGGTTCGCGATCATGCGAAAGTTCGTGAGCGCCGCGGCGTAGCCGTCCCAGCCAGGCACCTGCGCGGCGGCCGTGCCGTCGGTGACGACCAGCACCTCGAAGCCCTGCTCGATCAGTTCGCGCATGTGCGACTCGGTGCACAGGTTTGCCGACATGCCGGCGAGGACAACCTTGCTGATGCCGGCCTTGCGCAGCTGCAGGACGAGGTCGTTAGTCTCGGGGCCGTACACCTTGTGCGGGCTCGTGACGACGGTCTGGCCGTCCTGGATGTACTTCTTGTACTGCGGTAGCCAGTCGGCGCCGGAGCCCTCAAACCCATCGAGGTTCAGCGCGTCCTTGCGATCGAACATGCCGATCGAGTGCATCAGCGCTTCCAGCGCGCCTTCGAACTGCCAGCGGTGGTCGTGCGGGTAGTAGTAGTGCGGGGAGATGAACACCGGCATGTCGACGGCCTTCGCGGTGGCGAACAGCGTGTCGATGTTCTGCACGGTGCGGTTCGCTTCCACGTTCTTGCCGACGACGCCCCAGGTGACCCCGTCGGGGCTCAGGAAGTCGTTCTGGGGGTCGGTGACGACCAGCGACGTCTTGCCGGGGACGATCTGCATGCCGGGGTCGGGCAGGCCGTCGGCCAGCGCCGAGCCGATGAGCAGGCCGGCGATGATGATGGCGCCGGCCACTGTCAGCGCCACGTCGGTGATGAGCTTGTATCTCGTGTATCGCATGGAAATCTCCTCAGGTCGGTAAATCGTCGGGTTGCGTGCTTACTCGTCGGCATCGATGCGACGGTCCGCCGCGGCGATGGGGGTGTCGTTGGCGCTCATGTCACGCCGCGTCATGTAGCCGTCCCTGTCGAACTCCCACAGCTCGTTGCCGTAGGTCCGGTACCACTGGCCGGTCTCGGCGTGCTGCCACTCGTACTCGAAGTGCACGGCGATCCGGTTGTCGGTGTAGGCCCAGAGCTCCTTCTTCAGGCGGTAATGCAGCTCGACCGACCACTTGCGCTCGAGGAACGCCCGGATCGCGTCGCGGCCCGTGAAGAACTCGTCGCGGTTGCGCCAGTCCGAGTCTTCCGAGTAGGCGAACGCAACCATCTCCGGATTGCGGGTGTTCCAGGCGTCCTCGGCGGCCTGCACCTTCTGGCGTGCGCTCTGGAACGTGAACGGGGGGACGGGTGGTCGTTGCATCAGGGGTCTCCTCAGAATGCGTTGGAACGTTGGTGATCCAGGTAGGCCGCGAACGCGTGCGGCGCTTCCGCCAGCGTCCCGTCGTCGTAGGCGCGGTACGCCTCGAGTGCATCGAGCTGGTCGGCCACCGGGATCGAGCCGTAGTTCGCGTGCGGGTAGGCCTCGCTGAGCGCAATGCGCAGCTCGGTGCTGTCCGGAAGCAGGTCTTCGTGCAGGTGCGTCATGACGATCCTCCTGGGTTCGGGGTTATCGATTCGGGCTGTCGATGGAAAAGGTGAGGGCGATGGCGTCGAGGCCCGGGTTCGTGCTGTTCAACCCGCCGTTCGACGTGTGCTGCACGCGCAGGGCCAGTTCGTATTCCCGCTGGCGGCCGAAATGCGCGCCCAGCGTTACCGACGACGTGAAATGCAGGTTGCCGCCGAGGTCGCGGTCGGCGAGTGTCGAGCCGCCGAGCAGCGTCGCGCTGAAGCCGAGCGCGAGCGACAGGCGTTGCGAGCGGTTCCGGAATTTCCACACGGGGCCGAGCGATGCGAACGGCCGCGTCTTCGTGGGTGACGAAAAGGCGCCGGCCGCGAACTCCAGGTGCTCGGCGCGCAGACGACGCGGCGGACGCAGCCTGGCGATCGCGCTGACCTGCCAGACGTCGTCGAACTTGTCGAAAGCCTTGGCGACGCGAATACCTGAGAACACCGCGTCGGCGGCGTGTGCGTTCTGACCGCTGACGAAAATCGACGCCATCACCAGCATGAACACCAGCCCGTGCCGCCAGCACGCGCGTCGGTCGTTCGCATCGTGTGTTTGCCTTGCCGGGTTCATGGTTTTGCTCCTCTGGATGCCGGCCGCGCCGACCTCGAAAATTCACGCGATAGCCATTGCAGGGAGCGTGCCAACTTGCACGCGTAATAAAATCAATGAGTTCTGAGGCTGCCGGACCGCAGGAATTTGCGATTCCCAAATTCCTGTGGTGTAGTCCCCAAAAAACTGAGGGAGCGCCGATGCCCGCAAGACACCATGAACGGCTGATTCGCCATTCGCCGTCGCTGCTCGTCGTGCTGGATTCGCGGCTGACCAGCCGCGGTCTCTCGGCGGCCTGGCAGGAGCGCCTGGACGCGGACGTCGCGGCCCAGGAAGGGCTATCCGCCGCCGACCTGTTCGACCTCGACGGCAGCCCCGGGCTGGCGCGGCGACTCACGGCGGCGACCCGCGACGGGACGGCGTTCGTGGATGCCGAGGCCGGCGTCCGACTGCGGGAAGGCCTGGTGCCGTGCCGGCTCTCCGGATGGCGCGCGGAAGGCAGCAACGGCAACGGGCCGATGGTGGTGGTTGCCGCAACCGACATCAGCGATCACGCGGCGGCAGTGTCGCAGCTCGCGGAACTGCGGTCGCAACACCGCATCATTCTCGACTCGGCAGGCGAGGGCATTTACGGCCTGGACGCCGAAGGCCGCGTCACGTTCGGCAATCGCGCCGCCGAGGACATCATCGGCTGGCGTACCGAGAAAATTCTGGGCCAGAAAGTGCACGACGTGCACCATCACTCGCACGTCGACGGCGCGCCCTATCCCGTCGAAGACTGCCCCGTCTACGCCGCTCTGACCGACGGCGACGTACACACCGTCGACGACGAGGTCTTCTGGCACGCGAACGGGACGGCCATCCCGGTCGAGTACACGAGCACGCCGATCCTGAAAGACGGCAAGCCCGACGGCGCCGTGGTCATCTTCCGCAACGTGACACAACGCCGCGAGCTGGAACGCCAGCGTGCCGAGGCGTTCGCGGAAATCCAGGTACTCAAGGAGCAGCTCGAGCAGGAACGCGACTACCTGCGTGACGAGATCAACGTCCGGCTCAACTACGGCGAGATCATCGGCGAGAGCGAGGCGCTGAAGCGCACGCTGGCACAGATCGAGGCCGTGGCGCCAACGCCGGCCAACGTCCTCGTGCTCGGCGAATCCGGCGTCGGCAAGGAAATGATCGCGCGTGCCATTCACCTGCAGGGCGACCGCGCCGGTAAACCGCTGGTCAAGGTGAATTGCGCGTCGATACCGAAAGACCTGTTCGAGAGCGAGTTCTTCGGACACATCAAGGGTGCCTTCACCGGTGCGCACCGCGACCGCACCGGTCGCCTGCAGCTCGCGCACGGCGGCACGCTGTTCCTCGACGAGGTCGGCGAGATTCCGCTGTCGCTGCAGGGCAAGCTGCTGCGGGCGTTGCAGGAGCGTGAGTTCGAGCGCGTCGGCGACGATCGCACGATCAAGGTCGATGTGCGCGTCGTGGCGGCAACGAACCGGAACCTCGAGGAAGAGGTGGAGGCCGGGCGCTTCCGGGAGGACCTGTTCTACCGTCTCAGCGTCTTCCCGATCGAGGTGCCGCCGCTGCGCGAGCGCGTCGACGACATCGGGCCCCTGGCCACGCATTTCCTGGAGACGATTTGCGCCGACCTCGGCCGGGAGCCGCCGAAGATGACGCGCCGTCATCTCGAGATCCTTCACGCACACCGCTGGCCGGGGAACATCCGCGAACTGCGCAACGTGATGGAGCGCGCCGTCATCTCTTCGCCCGGTGCCAAGTTGCGGCTGGAGTCGGTGCTGTCCGATGCCGCAGCGGACGCATCGCACGTCAGGCCCGCTGCACAGGCCGGCGATTCGGAGTTCCTGACGGAAGAAGAATTTCGTGCGCTGGAGAAGGCCAATCTCGTCGCGGCGCTCGAGCACGCGAGCTGGAAAGTCTGGGGTGAAGGCGGTGCCGCCGAGCTGCTCGGCATCAAGCCGTCGACGCTGACGTACCGGATGAAGAACTTCGGGATCGGCAAGGGCAAGGATTCGGGCTAGCCGAAGCATTGCCATACAGCGCGAAGGCGGGCCGGAGCTCGCCAGTGGCGCTGTAACCGAAACGGTCGTTTCCTCTGCTATATTTACAGAGTAGCCGCCGCCCCGGCTGGCGCGTCCTCCCATTCCTTCAACGAGGTATCGCACATGGCGACTGAGCTCGACGTCAACGGAAAGGTGCACACGGTCGATGTGCCGGGTGACAAGCCATTGCTCTGGGTGCTGCGGGAGGACCTTGGCGTGACCGGCACCAAGTTCGGCTGCGGCATCGCCCAGTGCGGCGCCTGCACGGTGCACCTCGACGGGCAACCGATGCGCTCGTGCATTGTGCCGGTATCCGCGGCCGCGGGCCGCAAGATCACGACCATCGAGGGTGTCGCCAGCCCGGCCGCGGTGGCGATCCGCAAGGCCTGGCGCGAGCTCGACGTCGTCCAGTGCGGCTACTGCCAGTCGGGACAGATCATGAGTGCCGCGGCGCTGCTCGAGTCGAACCCGTCACCGACCGACGAGGACATCGACACCGCGATGCGTGGCAACCTGTGCCGTTGCGCCACCTACCACCGAATTCGTGCGGCGATTCACCAGGCGGCCGCCGAGCTGGAGGCCTGACATGCTGGGGAAGATCGAAGCACGTCCTCTCGTCCGCCCGGCCCTGAGCCGGCGCGGTTTCCTGAAAGTCATCGGGCTGTCCGGCTCCGGCTTCCTGATCGGCTGCAGTGACTCGTCAGAACCGGGCCCGGCGGCCGGACCCGTTGCGATGAAAGAGCCGGTCGCACTCGCCGAGCTCGGCCCGTTCGTCCGGGTCGGCTCGGACAATACCGTCACGGTCATGGTCAAGCACCTCGATATGGGCCAGGGCGTGACGACCGGGCTGCCGACAATCGTGGCGGAAGAACTCGACGCCGACTGGTCGCAGATGCTGACTGAGTTCGCGCCCGCCGACGCGTCGCGTTACAACAATCTTTTCTTCGGCCCGTTCCAGGGGACCGGCGGCTCGTCGTCGATCGCGAATTCCTGGATGCAGCTGCGCCAGGCCTCGGCCGGTGCGCGCTCGATGCTGGTCGATGCCGCCGCCGCGCGGTGGAAAGTGCCGGCGGGCGAGATCAGCGTCAGCAGGGGCGTCGTCAGCCATGCCGCGTCGGGCAAGAAGGCGAGCTTCGGCGAACTGGCGGCTGCCGCGGCGGACATGACGCCGCCGGCCGAGCCCGTATTGAAGGACCCGAAGGACTTCACGCTGGTCGGCACGCGCGTCCCGCGCCTCGATTCGAACGCGAAGACCGACGGCAGCGCGCAGTTCACGCTGGACGTCACCCGTCCCGGCATGCTGACCGCGCTCGTGCAGCACCCGCCGAAGTTCGGCGCCACGGTGGCCTCGTTCGACCCTGCCGCCGCGCTGGATGTCCCGGGCGTCACCGACGTGGTGCAGATTCCGCGCGGTGTCGCCGTACTCGCCGACAACTTCTGGTCCGCGAAAAAGGGCCGCGACGCGTTGCAGGTCGTGTGGACCGAGGCGGATGCCGAGCAGCGCGGCAGCGACGAGCTGCTGGAGGCGTACAAGAGCCTCGCGGAAAAGGCGAGCCTGCCGGCGCGCAGCGACGGCGACGTGAATGCGGTGTTCGCGAGCGCGAAGAACGTCATCCGGCGCGAGTTCGCCGTGCCGTACCTCGCGCATGCGACGATGGAGCCGATGGATTGCATCGTCGAGCTGCGTGACGACGCCTGCGAGATCTGGAACGGCGCGCAGCTGCACACGGCCGACCAGGCGATGGCCGCGCACATCACCGGCCTGCAGCCAGAGCAGGTGATCATTCACACGCTGTTCGCGGGCGGCAGTTTCGGTCGCCGCGCAGTGCCGTCCGACGATTACGTGAGCGAGGCGGTGTCGATTGCGAAAGCGATCGACGGTCGCGCGCCGATCAAGCTCGTCTGGACGCGCGAGGATGACATGTCGGCGGGGCGGTACCGGCCGATGAGCTACCACATCCTGGAAGGCGCGCTCGATGGCGACGGCAACATCAGCGCGTGGCGGCATCGGGTCGCCGTGCAGTCCATCATGGCGGGTACGCCGTTCGAGGGCTTCATCGAGAATGGCATCGACCCCGCCTCCGTCGAAGGCTCGCGCGGATTGCCGTACACGATCCCGAACCTGAAGGTCGACCTCGCGAACGCCGACGGTGTCGGCGTGCCGGTGCTGTGGTGGCGTTCCGTCGGTCACACGCACAACGGCTACGTCACCGAGGCGTTCTTCGACGAGATGGCCGCGGCGGCCGGCAAGGACCCGTATGAACTGCGTCGAAACCTGCTCAAGAATCACCCGCGGCACCTGGGCGTGCTGGACCTCGCTGCCGAGAAGGCCGGTTGGGGCGACGACCTCGGGCCCGGGCGTGGCCGTGGTATCGCGGTGCACGAGTCCTTCGGCTCGTTCGTCGCCGAGGTCGTCGACGTGACCGTGGGTGACGACGGCGGGTTCTCGGTGGACCGGGTCGTGTGTGCCGTCGATTGCGGCATCGCGGTGAACCCGGACGTGATCCGCGCGCAGATGGAAGGCGGCATCGGCTACGCGCTGTCCGCGGCACTTCGCGAGGAAGTGACGCTGACGGCGGGCGAAGTGCAGCAACGCAACTTCGACCGGTATCGCCCGCTGCGCATCGACGAGATGCCCGAGATCGAGGTGCACATCGTGCCGTCCGCGGAGCCGCCGTCCGGCGTGGGCGAGCCGGGCGTGCCACCGCTCGCTCCGGCGCTCGTCAACGCACTTGCCGACGCCACTGGCAAACGCATTTACAAGATGCCGATCGGGGAGCAGCTCAAGGGCTGATGACCGTACTCGTCGTCGCAGCACGACGACCGGCGCTCGCACGGACGATCGCCTGGATGTTCGCCGGTGTCGCCGTTCCGTTCTTGCTGGTCCCCGGCTATGTGCGTCCCGTATGATGCACGGCCCGATTCCCCCCGACAGTCCCCAAGGAAGTAACCGTTGAAACAGTACCGCTCGATCCGGCGTCATCTCCTTCTTCTCGTTTCCCTGGCGACCCTGGCGGCGTGCGGCGACCAACAGGCCGGCAAGCAAGTCGAGGGACCGATCAACGTGCAGGCTTCTGACCAGGCCGACGACTACACCGGCTGGGAGCATCTCGCGAGTGACGTACCGGCCTGGTACGAGGACGCGAAGTTCGGCATCTACTTCCACTGGGGCGTGTACTCGGTGCCCGCACACCACAGCGAGTGGTACTCGCGGAACATGTACAACCCGGACACGTCGATTTACACGCATCACGTCGAGACCTACGGGCCGCTGAACGAGTTCGGCTACAAGGACTTCGTGCCGATGTTCCGCGCGGAGTCCTTCGACGCGGACGAATGGGTGGATCTCTTCGTCAGGGCCGGCGCGAAATTCACCGGGCCGGTGGCGGAGCACGCCGACGGGTTTTCCATGTGGGACAGCGAGGTGAACTCGTGGAACGCGGCGGACCGCGGGCCGAACATCGACGTGGTCGCCGAGATGGAGCGCGCGACGCGGGCGCGCGGCCTCAAGTTCCTGGCGACGTTCCATCATCAGTGGCACTGGGGCTGGTACCCGACGTTCAAGGACGCGTCCGAGGCGGATGCGGGCGACCCGGCGTACGCCGAGCTCTATGGCCCCGTGGTTTCCGAGGATGCCTGGCGCCATCGCAGGGGTGCCGAGCGCCCGAACGACGCGTTCAACCGCCTGTTCACCGACAAGGTGCTCGAGGTCGTCGACGGATACCAGCCGGACATGATCTATTTCGATTCGCGCCTGGGTCACATCGGCATCGACTACCGCAAGGAGATCGTGACGCGCTTTCTCGCGAGCCTGGAGGACGGCGATCGCGAGGGTGAAGGCGTCATTCTCTACAAGCACACGGACCTGCCCGACTACAGCGGCGTGCTGAACTTCGAAAAGGCGCGCATGAACCGCATCGCCGAGCGCGTATGGCAGACCGAGGAGCCGATCACGACGTTCGCGTGGAACTATTACGAGGGCATGGAGCTGAGGCCGGCCGCCGATATCCTGCATTCCATGATTGACGTCGTCAGCAAGAACGGCATCTACCTCCTTAACATCGGCCCGCGGGCCGACGGCGTCATCCCGGACGACCAGCAGGAAATCCTGCTGGCCATCGGCGACTGGCTGGGCCGGAACGGTGAGGCCATCTACGGCACGCGTCCCTGGTACACCTACGGTGAGGGGCCGCGCAAGGATGCGGAGCAGGTCGAGCCGGCCGAGGGCGACAAGAAGCTCGCGTACCACGAGCTGCATTACACGGCTGACGACGTGCGCTACACGAGCGACGGCGATACGGTCTACGCGATCCTGATGGGCCAGCCGGACAGCGGCTCGACCGTCACGCTGAGCGCGTTCGCCGCCGAAAGCGCGCCGGGCGTGGTCGACGCTTCGCTGCAGGCGTCCGGCGAGGGTCTGGCATGGACGCTCACGCCGGAAGGGCTCGCGCTCGAGCTGCCGGATGAGGTGCCGGACGAGATGGCCGTCGTGGTAAAGATCCGGACGCGCGCACTATAAGAAGAGTGCTTGGCTGCAGGCCCCTGCGTCGTCCGGCGGCGCAGGGGTCGCGCGCGACGGGATCTGCTCAGAGTCCGCCTAGCTGCAGCTCAGGTCGAAGCCGACGCGACCGTCCTCGCTGCGTCTGGTCTGCTTGACGAGCACGATGCAGTCGCCGCCTTCGGCTGGCACGTCGATCGTGTCGCCGACGCTGAGACGGGACTTCTGGCTGTTGAGGTTCACGTCCACCGCGTTCGACAGCGTGCGCACGACACCCAGCACGTTTCGTGAGTCACCGACGCTGACGCTTTCCCCGGAGCCCAGCCAGAAGTCGGCACCGCCGGCGAAGCGGTTCTCAGCAAGCGATTCTTCGCGCAGCGACTGCACCTGGCCGTCGAGGAAGGCAATCTGCTGGCTCGCCTTGCGCTGCAGATCATCCTGCCGTGCCACGAGCTTGCCCAATTCGGCGAGCGTCTTCGCCATCTCCGGGTCGGACGCCATGCCGCGCAGCGCCTCGATCCGCTCGCCCATCTCGTCGAAGTTGGATTCCTGCTCGGCAATCAGCGCCTCCACGGACGGGCCCAGCAATCCGGTGCTTTCGACGCCGGCCTGTACGCCGATGCCGACCAGGGAGCCGAGGATCATGCCGCCGAGTGCGAGTGCCGCGCCGATGAGCCGGGCCCGGGTCAGTAGGGGTTTCTTATCTTGTTCGTCGCTGCTCATTCAGTTCGTTCCGAGGTTTCTGAGATAGCCTTTCAGCGCCGAGTTCGAGCGTACACCGATAGAGCGGATGTAGGCAAAGACCCAGCCGAGCATGCCGACGACGGCGGCGACGATGGCGGTAAAGATGACGGACACCAGCAGCGCGGCGCCGAAGCTGTTCGCGTCGTTCGAGAACGCCGCGGACAGGATAAACAGTGCGGCGGCGACCATGGCCAGCGCCGCAATCTTCCACGGGAACATTTCCGAAATGACGCCCTTGGGATGGTTGCAGTGCTCGCGCGTGTTGTGATTGTAGGCGCGAAAATACGAGCCGCTGTCGCTCTTGCCCGCCGTTACCGCCAGCATCGTGAGCTTGTGTCCTTCCCTGCACGGCACACTGAAGTTGACGAGGTCGATGTTGTGCTCGACGCCTTCCTCGTCGGTCAGGTAGATGTTCTGGAAGCGCGTCGTCTTCGACTGCACGCTACCGGAGACGGGCGCCGAGTACCCATAGACACCGCCCCCACCACTGATACGGCCGCTGACTTCTGTTTCCGAGCGGGAGTCGGTCGAGTTGACGACACCCGTCCTGGCATGGATCTGGTATCGGGCGCCCAGCGAGCTTCCTTCGATGATCTGCGTTGACATGGTTACAGCTCCTCTTCTCGTTTACTCGGTCGTGCGGATTAGCTCGAGGCCCATGGGGCCGAACAGGCGGTCGTCGCGCCGCTTGAGGACGACGGTGCCCTGGGCGCTGGTCACCAGCACCGAATCACCGTCGATGCGATACTCGGCGTCGACGTCGGCACCCAGCACGTGAATCTGCACGTCGCCGTTCCGCGCGAACGCGTAGCGGGTGACGCCAGCTTCGTCCTCATAAGTTCCGTCGATGCCATTGCCGCAGCCCGCCAGCATCAGCAGTGCGACTGGCAGCCTTCGCCACAACGTGGTTTTCATGCGTGACCTCCGTCCGTCGGAACGCTAGGCTGGAGGCGCGGAATTTGCATCGACAGAAGGCGGGGTTTAGCGGCGTTTAACCCCGTTTTTTGCTCTGTGCTATAAAACTTTCGGGGAATCTGCCGGCAGTAGGGGCCATGAGCACCGGAAACGGCTCGCATCGAAAACGGGGCGTGCGTGCATCGCGCATAAAGCTCGCCCATGCGCTGACCGAGGCCGGCCTGAAGACGCAGGTGGCGCTCGCCGAGCGCATCGCCGATATCGAGGACCTCGAGTCGGTGCCGAAGGATGCCGTCAATCGCGTGTTTCGCGAGTTACCCGTCGATCCGATCACCATCGAGCGCGTCGCGCGCGCACTAGGCGTCGAGGCGCACACGCTGTACCTGTCGTCGGACGAGGAAGAACCGGTGTTCGACGCCTCGGCGGCGTCGCCACGCCGCCCGAGCCGCGGTGCCTACGGGCTTGCCGCAGCGATGCTGGCGCTGGTTATCGCCCTGAGTATTCGCGCGTGGTTCGCGGCGGAGTCGCCGCCGCCGGATTCGCAGGCCGACGCCGCGTCGGCGTCGCCGTCCGCGCTGTCACTCGGTACGCCGTCGCTGGCCGTGATCCCGTTTGACGACGACATGGATGACGCATTTGCCGCCGCATTGCGGGAGCAGCTCGCCGATCATTTCAACGTCGCGCTGCCGACGGCGGCCGTGCTCACCCGGTCACACGACCCGGTCGAAGTGGCGACGCTGCTGCGCACCGACGTCGTCATCGACGGCCACTTCACGCAGGTCGGGCGGCTGAGCGCGGTGCGTGTCTACTTGTACAAGGGCGGCGTCCGCCAGCAGGTCTGGTCCGACAGCGTACCGACCGCCGCGCTGGCGGATGCACTGCCGGTGTTCGCGGAGCAAACGGCGCTCGCCGTGCGCAGGGCCTTCGGTATGCCCGTGCCGGGTGCGGACGCCGGCCATTTCGCGCTGGCGCCGGTGCAGGACGATTACCTCGACGGCGAGTACTTCCTGGACCAGCCGTCCAGCGAATTGAACATCAAGCGGGCGCGCTCGCATTTCGAGTCGGCGCTGCGCAAGGACGCGAATTATGCGCGCGCTCATGCCGGGCTGTGCCAGGCATTGCTCGAAGAGCACTGGATGGGCAGCGAGGAGCGAGCACTGAACGATGCCTCGCTGGCGTGCGGGCAGGCGGTGCAGCTGGCGCCCGGCGATCGCGTGGTCGCATCGGCGCATGCCCACTTCCTGCGGCGCACCGGCCGCAATGACGAGGCCATTGCTCTCTACGAACAGACCGTCGAGCGGCACCCGAAGGACGCGATCGCGCTCGATGGGCTCGCAACGAGCCGGTTGTTCGCGTACCGGGAGAGTGGTGACCGCGCGATGCTGGTCATGGCCAAGGTGGCCGCACAGGAGGCCGCGGCGGTCGACCCGTACGTCTGGAAGCCGCTGTTCGCGCTGGCGACGATGGAGTGGTTCGACGGCGACGTGTCCGCCGCGATCGGCGCGTCCGAAGCAGCGCTCGCAAGAAACGAGAACGAGTACGTGCTCGCGAACCTAGGCAGCTTCTATCTGTGCGACGGCGCACTGGAGCAGGCGCGCGATGCCTACGCCCGGGCCCGCGATCTCAACCCGCTGTCCTACGTCGGCGACGAGTTCCTGGGGCAGGCGCATTATTTCCTCGGCGACTTCGAGCGTTCCGCGGCGCTGAGGCAGAAGGCGATCGACTCGGTCGCGACCGGCGACCCGGAGATTCACGAGATGTGGGGCAACCTCGCCGACGCCTATCGGCAGACGGGCGATCGCGACAAGGCCATCGAGGCCTACGTGCATGCCGCCGAGATCGCGGAGCGCGATCACCTGCGCGGCAACATGCCGGTGGGCGACCGCGCTGCCCGGGCCTACTACTACACGATGCTCGCGGCGCTCGACCCTGCCGCCGTGCCAGATTCCGTGCTCGGCAATATCGACGACGAGATCGACGAGATCGCGGCCGCGCTGGTATCCGCATCGTCATTGCGACGAATGGCGCAAACCTACCTGCAACGCGAGGAGATCGACAAGGCACGCGAGGCGCTCGGGCGCGCGACGCAAACCTGCAAGGGCTACGCGCTGTTGCCGGATCTTGCCGCGCTGCGCTGACGGGCGTCGCAATTCCGTGGCGCCCGGTGGGGCACGGCCTGTTTCGCGGATTCATCATCTATCCAGCAGGTCGATTTTTTCGCCTACGCGGAGGTCGAACCACCGCGGGCATCGGTGATATCCTGCGCGCTGCTCATCCGATTACCTGGAATACGCGCATGGCCCCGACCAAGAAACTATTTCGACATCTGCTGCTGCTCGGTCTCTTCGCGAGCTCCGTCGTGCACGCGGATGCGCTGGACGACATCCTCGAGCGCGGGACCCTGCGCATCGGCATCGCCGAGTTCATCCCCTGGGCCATGCCGGCGAAGCGCGGCGGTCACGTGGGCCACGACGTCGACCTGGCGAACAAGATCGCCCGTGACATGGGCGTTCGCGCAGAAATTGTCGTGTACGAATGGAAAGACCTGATCCCGGCGCTTGAAGCCGGGCACGTCGATATCGTCGGCAGCGGCATCGCCGTCACGCCGCAGCGGGCACTGCAGGTATCGTTTTCCGACCCGGTCGCGATGTCCGGTGTGGGAATGGCGACGAACACGGAGTTGACCCGGAACATCACGAACCTGGAGCAGCTCAACGACTCGAAGATCGTGATCGCCACGGTCACGAACACGTTTTCCGAAGGTGCGGCCCGATCGGTATTCGACAAGGCGGAAATCCACTCCTTCAACAACCAGGAAGAGGCGGAGAAGGAAGTCGTCGAGGGCCGGGCACACGCCTACGTGTCGTCGCTGCCGGCGGCGCAGTTCCTGGTCGCGAATAACCGGGACGTGGTCGACCTGCCCCTGAACGATCCGCTCGTCGGCTGGGCGGAAGCCATGGCCGTGCGCAAGGGCGAGCAGGAACTGCTGAACTTCCTCAACGCGTGGATCACGGCGCACCGGGCGGATCGCTGGTTGTCGACCACGCGGGACTACTGGTTCGAGTCGCTCGACTGGCTGCCGGAAGTGAAACGTTAATGCGCGTCGTCCACGCCTCCCGCCTGGCTCTTGCGGTAGCCGTGATGAGCGCGGTCGCCGTGGCGCACGCGCAGTCCGACGATGACGAGGGCGCAACGTCGGCAGACACGGCGGAAGACACGCGGCCGACCGAGGAGATCGAAGTGGTCGTGACCCCGGACGGCAGGACGCCGCTGGAGCACGCACGCTGGCGCGAGGAGATCATGCGCGAAGCGATCTACGCCGAAGTGGAGTTGCGGGCACGCGAGGAGGAAGAGATGGCCTGGCGGAAGGCGGATCCCGATCTCGACCAGCCGGAGTCCCGTATCAAGTGGGGCTACAGCCCGCAGGCGGAGCTCGACATGCGCCGCGAGAACGACTTCATGCACGAGCTGGCGACCGAGCAGGTCAAGCCGGCATCAGTCATTCGCATCGGCTTCTGACGCCGGGGCGCCGTGGCGTGACTAGGCCGCTGCCTCGGCGTTGACGCGCCGCGCGCTCCGCCACAACAGGACGCCGATCGCCAGCACGGCCAGCGCGCACGACAGGAATACTGCGCGGCCCCAGGCCGGGTTCGGAATCAGCGCCATCAACAGCACCCCGCAGCCCATCGCCATCACGGTCACGCCCAGCTTCGCTCTCTGCTGACGGTCGTACTCGTCCTGGCGATCGTCGGCGACGACCGGGGTTTCGAGGTCCGCGAAGAACGCTGCCCGGCTTTCTCTGTACCGATCCTCCGCTTCCCGGTAGAAAAGTGCCGTTGCGCAGAAGAACGGCGCGGTAATGAACAGGTGGCCCGCAATCGTCAGGATCAGGTGCAGGTCGTCGGCTTCGCGACCGGTCAGAGGCGGAAGTCCGATCCAGCCCGCGAACACGTCTGCGGTGATCACGTCCGCCATCAGCCACGAGACGAACAGCCCGAGTGCCACGGTGATCCACGGCGCCCAGGCCGGCGTCCTGCGGACGAACAGGCCGGCGATCAGCGGCACCAGCAGCGGTACCTGGACCATCACCGACAGTGACATCATGAGCTGGAACAGGCTGAGCTCGATCAGTGACGTGAAGAACAGCGCGAAGCCGATCGTGAGGATGCCGCCAATGAAACTCACCAGCCGGCTGACGAACAACAGCCGCCGGTCGTCCGTCTCGATGTTCCGGCGCGCGAGGAACGGCTGGTACACGCTGCGCACGAAGATGCCGGCGTTCTTGTTCAGTGCGGTGTCCATCGACGACATCGACGACGCGAACAGGCCGGCGAGTAGCAGGCCGACGGTGCCCAATGGCATCGCGTTGCGGGCGAACTCCAGGTACACGGCGTCGGCTGCCTTGTTGCCGAGTTGTGCATAGCCGTCGGCGGCGCCGGGGAACAGGATCGCCGACGCCCAGGGCGGCACGAACCAGATCAGGCTGCCGACGCCCATCAGCCCCATGGCGAGCAGCGACGCCTTGCGTGCATTGGCGGAGTCCCGGGCCGTCAGGAACCGGTACGAGTCGTGCAGGTTCATGATCGTGGTCAGCTGCTTGGCGAGAAAGAAGACGAGTGAGCAGACCAGCAGCAGCGGGTAGTTCATGTCGGGGCCCATCAGGAACCCGCCCGGGAAGCTTGTGACCATTGCCGCGGGCCCGCCGACCAGGACCAGCGCGACGACGGCGCAGGCCACCGACACGACCGCAACGACGATGGTCTGCACGAAGTCCGACGCGACCACGCCCCACGCGCCGGACAGCACGGAGACGAACAGCACGGTGAGACCGGTGACGATGATCGTCACGCGTATGTCGGCATCGAAGACCGCGCTCGTGAACACGCCCAGCGCGTTCAGCCACACGCCGGCATTCATCAGGCTGAACGCGATCAGCGCCCAGGAAAAAAACAGCTCGTTGCCGTCGCCGAAGCGGCGCCGGATGCCTTCCGTCGGCGTGTCGACCCGCATCTGGCGGAAGCGGTGCGCGAAGTACGCCCAGCCGCAGAAATAGGCGAACGTGTTGGCGAAGAAGACTAGGCTGACCGAGAAGCCGTCGGTGAAGGCCTTGCCCGCAGCGCCCGTGAACGTCCACGCAGAGAACTGCGCCATGAAAGCCGTCGAGCCGACCATCCACCACAGCATCCTGCCGCCACCGCGGAAGTAGTCGCTGGTCGACGTCTTCGCCATGCGCTTGAACGCCACGCCGATGCCCAGCACGAGCAGGAAGTAACCGGCGATGACGAGGGTGTCGTAGACCACGGGTTTTATTCGTGCTGCAGGTGGCGCACGTCCACCCAGTGGTCGTCTGTACGAATCAGGTCGATCAACTGCTGGTAGAGGCTGCCTTCGCGGAAGGTCTGGTAGGGCGTAAACGGCTCACCCTGGATGTCGCGCACGAACTCGCGGACGAGGTACTGCCAATTGCGCTGCGTGTCGTCCGCGACATCCGGCACGCTCGCGGCGATATCCGCCGGCAGCGGGATCTCGGTCCACGCCTTGTCGTCGCCCCACAGGTACAGCGGCCCGCTCGCGTAGTGGCCCTTGATGTAGATCGCGCCCCGGCTGCCGTAGAAAACGATGTGGTCCTCGTTGAAGCGCGGGTGCAGCCCGCCGTGCCGGAACAGCACGGACACGGGCCGGCTCGCGAGTGCACTCCGCAGGCGCGCGAGCACCGTGTATGACCACTCGACGTTGCTCTCGCCCCACTCGAGCGACGGGTCGTCGAGGTCGTCGGGGATGAAATCCCGCCGCGACTTGAAGTTGTGCACGCCTTTCACGATGGGTGCCTTACCGAGGTCGTCGCGCACCTCGGCCTTGAGGGCGAGGATCGTCTCGCCGACGACCGACGTGACGATCGACAGTTTGTGCGTGAAGTTGTTGTTCAGGCGTCCGCCGCCGTCCTCCTTGCGGTGCGACCAGCCGAACGGAATGTCCCGCTCCAGGTTGAAGTGCGAGATGCACTCGACTTCCAACGGCTCCCCCATGGCGCCATCGGCCACGAGTTGCTTCGCGTGCAGCACTTCCGGCATGTAACGGTAGCTCGAGGCAAATGCCGTCTTGACGCCTTTGGCGAGCGCGAGCCGGTAGAGCCGCGCGGCCGTCTCGCCGCTGTGCGTGAGTGGTTTGTCGCAGAACACGTGGCAGCCGTGCGCGATCGCGCTCGTGATGGGCTCGACGTGGGCGCCGCCCGGCGTGGCAATCGAGACAATGTCCGGCTCGCAGGCAGCAAGTGCCGCTTCCCAGTCGCACCCGGCGTACGGAACGCGCAGCTTCCTGGCGACGTCGGCCACGACGCTGTCGGTTCGGCCGACGATGCCCGTCACCTCGACGCCGACGGACCGGAAGGCTTCCGCGTGTCCCTGGCCGGCGTAGCCCGTGCCGTGAATCAGTACTTTCAGTGTCTTTTTCATCCTTACCAGTTCCACATCGTGCCGTCTTCCAGGCGGCAGACCGGGAGGTACGACCGCCGGTAGGGGAACGCCTTCGCGGCGTCCTCATCGAACTCGACGCCGAGCCCGGGCGTGTCGTCGACATTGGCCATGCCGGCTTCGACTTTGATGTTGTGTCGAAACACGCGGTTCAGCGGCTCATCGCCGAGGCCCACGAACTCCTGGATGCCGAAGTTCGGTGCCCAGGTGTCCAGGTGCAGCTGCGCGGCGATGCACACGGGCGACAGATCCGGCGCGCCGTGCGGCGCCGTCTTCACGTTGTACAGCGCAGCGTAGTCGGCGATGCGCCGCAAGCCAGTGATGCCGCCGGCATGCGTCGCCGCCGTCCGGATGTAATCGATGAGCTGCTCCTGGATCAGGGCTTTGCAGTCCCAGATCGTGTTGTAAGTCTCGCCGATGGCCAGCGGCGTCGTCGTGTGCTGGCGGATAAGGCGGTAGCTGTCCTGGTTCTCGGCAATCGACGCATCTTCGAGAAAAAGCAGGTTGAACGGCTCGAGCAGCTTGCCGAGTCTCGCCGACTCGATCGGCGTCAGCCGGTTGTGCACGTCGTGCAGCAAGTGGATCTCGTCGCCGAGCCGGGCGCGCGCTGTCTCGAACAGGTTGACGACCATGTCGACGTATTTCGGCGTGGACCAGGGTTCCTCGGGCGGCAGCGGCCGGTTGCCTTGCAGCTCGAAGTAGTCCTTCTTGTCGCCGAGCACGCCGTAGGTCGCGGACAGGCCGGGCACGGCCGACTGCAGCCGGATGGCCCGGAAGCCCTGGCCGGCCAGTTCCTCTGCCTTGTCGAGCGTGTCGCCGATGGACTCGCCGTTCGCGTGCGCGTACAGCGTGATGCCCTCGCGGCTCCTGCCGCCGAGCAGCTGGTAGACCGGCAGGCCCGCAACCTTGCCCTTGATGTCCCAGAGCGCCATGTCAATCGCGGCGATCGCCGCCATGTTGATCGGGCCGCGTCGCCAGTAGACGCCCTTGTACAGGTATTGCCAGGTATCCTCGATCGTGTGCGCGTCGCGGCCGATGAGGCAGGGCGCGACGTGTTCCTCGAGGAACGCCGCGACGGCCAGTTCGCGGCCGTTGACCGTCGCATCGCCCAGCCCGACGAATCCGTCGTCCGTGATGACCTGCACGGTCACGAAGTTGCGGCCGGGGCAGCACACCACGACCCTGATGTCCTTGATTTTCAACGGGGCAGTCTCATTGCCGCTCGATGTCGGCCAGATACTAGCGCAGTCGGTCGAGGCTATCCCGACGGCCCCGGGCGCTGGTCTGACCAGTCGCGATGGATCCGGAGTCCCTGGCGATCCGCGGGCGAACGGAGCGGCATGGGCAATCACTCTCCGCGACTGGCCGCGGCGTGCCGGCGATCGTGCTAATGTAGATCGGATGCGGACCGGGCAGTCTCGCGCATACAACCCGAACAACACCGCCATGCCCGACGTACGTCGTCCGATGCCCGCGTAAAGCCATGTCACCGCCGGTGCGCTCCCGGGCGTACGGGCGTGACGGCGCCCCGGGGCGCAGCACGCATCAATGTAAGGAGTGCAATTTGCGAAAAGTAGCTGTGGTAACCGGAGCCGGCTCCGGAATAGGCAAGGCGACGGCCCTGGCGCTGCTGCGCGCCGAGTATCGCGTGTTCTTCATTGGCCGGCGCGAATCCGCGCTCCGCGCCGCGACCGCCGAGTCGGGTTACCCGGGCATCGTGGCCACACCGCTGGTCTGCGACGTGTCCAATCCCGACGACGTCGAGAACGCGTTCGACAGGGTCCGCGACGAAGCGGGTCGCCTCGACCTGCTGTTCAACAATGCCGGCGTGGCCGCGCCCGAAGCGCCGATCGACGAGGTGAAGTTCGAGGACTGGCAGCGACTGGTCGACATCAATCTCACCGGCTCCTTCCTGTGCGCCCGCATGGCGTTTCGCATGATGCGTGAGCAGGACCCGCAGGGCGGGCGCATCATCAACAACGGTTCTCTCGCGGCTCACGTTCCGCGGCCGGGATTCAGCGCGTACACGGCAACGAAACATGGCATCTCCGGCCTGACCAAATCCATCTCGCTCGACGGGCGGCCGTTCAACATCGCGTGTGGCCAGATCGACGTCGGCAACGCGGTCACGGAGATGACGGCAACTTTTTTCGAGAAGAAGGGCGGCGGCGATGCGAGCGGCGAGCCGTTCATCCGGGCCGAGCAGGTGGCCGACGCCGTCGTGCACATGGCGCAGCAGCCGCCAGGGTCGAACATTCAGACGCTGACAATCCTGGCAACGAACATGCCGTACATCGGCCGCGGGTAAACCCGCGCCGACAATACTTCGGGGAAGCAACACGATGTGGAAAGGGAATTTCAACCTGGACGGCCGGCGCGTCGTCATCACCGGTGGCGCATCCGGCATCGGTTTCGGGCTGGCGAAGGCGCTGGGACAGCGAGGCGGCCGGGTGCTGATCGCCGAGCCGGATGCGGGGCGGTTGCGGGCTGCCGTGGAGAAACTGGGTGAACTCGGCGTCGATGCCACGTACACGACCTGCGACGTCACGGACCTCGCACAGGTCGAGGCGCTCGCCGACCGTGCCTGGGACGTGCTCGGCGGCGTTGACATGGTGTTCAACAACGCCGGCATCGGCATCCCGCAGGCGACGCTCGCCGACACGGCCATGGAAGACCTGCACCGGGTCTTCGACGTGAACTTCTTCGGTGTCTGGCACGGCTGCCGGGTATTCACACCCCGGCTGGTCGAGCAGGGCACGCCGGCCGGAATCTACAACACCGGTTCCGAGAACTCGGTGTTCAACGCCGTGCCGGACTTCGCTGCCTACATCGCGAGCAAGCACGCTGTGCTGGGTCTCACCGAGAATCTGCGCGAGCAGGTGCCGGACTACGTTCACGTCGGGCTGATTCTGCCGGGCTTCGTACTGTCCGGCCTGACGGAGGACTCGAGCGAGACCCCGATGGACACGGACAGGTTCGTGGCCCTTGCGCTGCGGCAGATTGGCGACGGCCGCTTCTACATCGTCTCGCATGCGTACAACAAGGTGCGCATCCAGCAGCGGTACGACGAGCTGCTGCGCGCGTTCGACGACTACGCGCCCCGCTACGACGGTGACGACGAGTTCGACATCCGCACGCTGCTGGCGAAGGGGAAGTAGCCGCATGCAGCGCACGCTGGGATGCACGACCGTCAGGTTGCCCGCGATCGGGCTCGGCTGCATGGGACTGTCCGACTTCTACGGCCCGCCCACCGAGCGGCGTGCGGCGATCCGGCTGTTGCACCAGGCCATCGACCTCGGCGTCACGCACTTCGACACCGCCGAGATCTACGGCATCGGCAGCACGAACGAAGCCTTGCTCGGCGAGGCGTTCGGGGACCGGCGGGACAAGGTATTCATCGCGACGAAGTTCGGCCCGCTGCGCGATCCGGCGACGGGCGAGTCGCTCGGCATCGACGGTTCCGCGAAGAACTGCCGGCGCGCGGTCGAGGGCTCGCTCAGGCGGTTGCAGACGGACGTGATCGACCTGTACTACCTGCACCGCGTGGACCCGAAGACGCCAATCGAGGATACGGTCGAAGCCATGGCGGCGCTCGTCGCCGAGGGCAAGGTGCGGGCGATCGGCCTGTCGGAGGCCTCGGCGGACACGATCCGCCGTGCGGCAGCGATACATCCCGTCACGGCCGTGCAGTCGGAGTACTCGATCTTCAGCCGCGACATCGAGGCCTCGGTCATCCCGGCGTGCCTCGACGTCGGCGCGTCGCTGGTGGCGTACTCGCCGCTGGGACGCGGCATGTTGTCCGGGCAATTCGCGAAGGAGGCGCTGACCGGCGACGACCGGCGCAACGCGGTACCGCGTTACCAGGGCGATGCGTACCGGGTGAACGTCGCGCTTGTTGACGAGATCAAGTCGGTGGCCGCGGCGCATTCATGCACGGCCGCACAGGTGGCGCTGGCCTGGGTGCTCGGTCGCGGCGAACACGTGTTGACGATTCCCGGCACGACGAAGCTCGCGAATCTTGAAGCAAATCTCGGAGCGTACGGAATTGCGCTCACCGACGAGGAAGAGGCGACGCTCGGGCGGCTCGCCGATCGCGTGACGGGCAACCGCTACGACGAGTACGGCATGGCCACGATCAATGGCTGATGTCAGCACGAAGTTCGCCATCATCACCGGCGGCAGCACCGGGATCGGCCGGCAGATCGTGCGCACGATGGCAGGCGCCGGGTACGCTGTTGCATTCAACTACGTCGGCACGCATGACGAAGCACGCGCCGTCGCCGCGGAGCTCGAAGCGAAAGGGCAGCCCGTGTACAGCGTCGAGTGCGACGTTGGCGACAAGGTGCAGGTCGGCGGCTTCGTTGCCGACGCGTGCGCGTGGCACGGCCGCGCGCCCGACGTGCTCGTGAACAATGCCGGCGTCCAGACCTGGGCGTCGCTGCTCGACCTCGACGAGGGCGACTGGGACCGCGTCATCCGTACGAACCTGAAGGGCTGCTTCCTGATGACGCAGGCGGTCGCACGCCTGATGAAAGGGCGCGGCGAGGGCGGCTCGATCGTCAACCTGGGTTCGGGCTGCAACAAGCTCGGCTTTCCGAAGCTCGTCGACTACACGGCATCGAAAGGCGGTATCGAGCAGTTCACAAAGGTATCGGCCGTCGAGCTCGGACCTTTCGGCATCCGCGTCAACTGCATCGCGCCCGGTTCGATTATCTCGGAGCGCACGCTCGTCGAGGACCCGGGCTACGAAGCAAAGTGGTCGCCGCTGACGCCGCTCGGCCGCGTCGGCACACCGTCGGACGTGGCGGACGCGCTGATGTTTTTCGTCAGTGACGGGTCGCGCTTCGTCAGCGGCCAGACGCTCTGGGTCGACGGCGGCCTGTTTGCGCGCGCGCCCTGGGCGTACTGAACTGTTCATTGTGTGTTTGTTAGTCACGAAATTTCTCTTGACAAACGTCGCGCGAAGCGTAGAGTGCGCGCCCCTATGAAAACGCAACACAACATTTTCATTGCTTGTTCACGCGGTGACGAACGGCGCAAGGACCTTTGCGCGTATCGACTGCGACGGACACGTATGCCTGCGAGTTTTGGGGCTGCGATGAATTAGCCTTCCCGCACACAAGCTGGAAGGCTCAAAGTGATTTGAACCTTCCAGAGCAATGGAGCCCTGGTTGGTACTGCTGACCGGGGCTTTTTTGTGCCCGGTCATTGTTCTTTAACAATGCGGATTGTGTAAGTGACGGAGCAGCGTCTTTGACGACAGTACCGCTGTGCGCGTGCGCGCCTGTTCCGATAAAGCCTGATGTCGATAAAGTGCCGTCTTCGCGGCGTCGAAACAGGCGTGAAGAAGGGGGATTAGTTCATCAGCGAGAACGTCGCCTTTGCAAGGCGAAGGGCGCGGTTGAAGTCCGCGATCCTCCACCACGGGACACTAGCTCAACGGTCAGAGCACCGGACCGTCGATCCGGAAGGTGTGGGTTGAAGCCCCGCGTGTCCCGCCATTTCTATTAAGACCGGTAGCTCAGTGGCAGAGTGCACGCCTGATTCGCGTGAAGCCGAGTGTTCGATTCACTCCCGGTCAACCATCTTTGACGGCATCGCCGTCATACCGAGGTCCGACCTCATGGCCACGTTCAGCGGTCCGGGTTCTGCATGCCCGGCTGGCGCGCCAACGCTAACCATCGCAACGCGCGTACCGAATGGCGACCTTGAGGCGCGATCCCACCAAGGGGAATTAGCTCAAAGGGTAGAGCATACGACTCAGGATCGTAGAGTTGCAGGTTCAAGTCCTGCATTTCCACATGGCCGTTACGCCATTCCGGGAGGATGCAAGTCCGCGGTTCGAGTCCGCCCCCGGGGCAGGAGCATGCCCCACCACCGCGGCTGCCGTCCGCGCCTCCCATTGACGGGCTTCGTCCCGCCGATGGTGAGACGCAGCAGTTCGTTCGCCGGCCCGCGCGCCGGCTTTCGCTCCCGAACCGGGGCCCGGCCACCGCTGACGCGTTGCGCCCTGGCGCGCTGCCGACGCGGCAGCCGCGCCCCGGTTCCGGACGACGGTCGCCCGCGGGTCCGCGCTCGCGCTGTGACCGCAGCCGCACCCCCTATTCAAGGCGCACCGGTTCGTGCCGCACGGCACGCGCCGGTGCATTTCATCAACGAGGAGCAAAGGAGAGAACCATGTTCTACGTTAAGCACATCGTGCGTAAGCACGAGCGCGCACTCCTGTTCCGCGACGGTGACTTCGTCAAGTTCCTCGAGCCTGGCGTGCACCGTTTCGTGACGGTTCTGCGCAACATCACGGTCGAACGTTTCGACCTCACCGTGCCGGTATGGGCGCATCGCCTCCAGGACTTCCTGGTCGAGCGTTACGCCGAGGACGTCGCGCGCTACTTCGACGTCGTCGATACCGGCAAGGACGAGATCGCGATCGTGTTCCACAACGAAAAGGTGACGCTGGTGCTCGCACCGGCGACGCGCAAGCTCTTCACGAAGGGCGTGCACCGCATTCGCGTGGAGCGCTTCCCGATCGCCGACACGCTCGAGGTCGACAAGCGCCTTGCCAAGCGACTGGTTGCGGGCACCGACCCGGTGCTGAAGGCCATCGCCGACAAGGCGATCTACTCGCGCGTCGTGCCGGAGGGCCACGTCGGCCTCCTGTACGTCGACGGCGAGCTCGTGCGTTCGCTGAAGCCGGGCTTCCACGCGTACTTCGCGGTGGAGCGCGGTGTCGGTGTTGATCTGTTCGATACCCGCGTCCAGACCCTCGAGGTCTCCGGCCAGGAAATCCTGACCAAGGACAAGGTGTCGCTGCGTATCAACCTGACGGCAACCTACCAGCTGACCGACGTCGAGACGGCGGTGCGCGCAACGCGCGACCCGCTGGATCACCTGTACAAGGAAGTGCAGTTCGGTCTGCGCGGCGCCGTCGGCATGCGCACGCTCGACGCTCTGCTCGAGGACAAGGGCGTCATCGACCGTACGGTCGCCGAGCACCTGAAGCAGCGCTTCGGTGAAATCGGCATCGCGGTGAAGTCCGTGGGTGTGAAGGACATCATCCTGCCTGGCGACATGAAGGAGCTGCTGGGCAAGGTGGTGGAGGCCGAGAAGGCCGCTCAGGCCAACGTGATCCGCCGCCGCGAGGAGACCAACGCTACGCGTTCCCTGCTCAACACCGCGAAGGTGATGGAGACGAACGCGGTCGCGCTGCGTCTCAAGGAGCTCGAGACGCTGGAGAAGATCACCGAGAAGATCGGTTCCATCTCCGTCTACGGTGGCCTCGACTCCGTGCTGAACGACCTGGTTCGCATGAAGCAGTAGTTCGGCGGGCGAAGGGGGTGCAATGCCCCCTTCGCTTTTTTTTTACGGCTGTAGCTCAGTGGCCAGAGCGCAACAGTGCGAACGTTGAAGCCGCAGGTTCGACTCCTGCCAGCCGTACCATTCTAGCTGCACACAATCCGCTCGCCGGGAACCTTTCGGCGGGAACCTGCATCTTCCGGGTCCTGCAACACCTCAGGACAAGCAAACCATGAACCAATGGATCTGCAGCGTCTGCGGCTTCGTCTATGACGAGTCGCTCGGAATGCCCGAAGAGGGCGTTCCGCCCGGCACTCGGTGGGCCGACGTCCCGGACGACTGGAGTTGCCCGGACTGCGGCGCCTCGAAGTCTTCGTTTGAAATGGAGCTGGTGCAATGAAGCACAGGACGAACCGTGGCATTGCGACGGACTTTCGGGGTAGCTCATGAAGTCTGCCCCGAGCCGGTTCATGCCGCTGCCGGACATCCAGTCGCTGGAAGACAGGCGCGGAATCGCGATCGACGAGGCGGGGATCCGTGGATTGCACCTGCCGTTTGAGATCGTCGACACGGACGGTATTCGCCAACAAACGGTCATCGAGATTTCCGCTGCCGTTGCCGTGCGCAAGGATCAGCGCGGTACGCACATGTCGAGGCTGATCGAGGCATTTGAGAAACTGGACGGGCGATTGAAGGTTGGCGGCCTCCCGGATCTGTTCGACGATATCTGCCGGGTCGCCGACGCCAGTCATGCCAGCATCGATCTCCGCTTTCCCTGGTTCGTGCAGAAGATCGCGCCCGTCTCCGGCATCCGGTCCACACTCGATATTCGCGTCGGATTCTCCGTGACGGGGCCGCGTCGTGATCCGGTCATTGCGCAGCACGTGGCCGTTCCCGTGACGACACTCTGTCCCTGTTCGAAGGCGATCTCGCGTTATGGCGCGCACAACCAGCGAACGATCGTCACTATCGACGTGAAGCCGGGAGAACCGATACCGCTCGACGAGCTGGTCATGCTGGTGGAGGCCTGCGCCTCCTGTGATGTCTACGGCATCCTCAAGCGTGCTGACGAGAAGATCGTCACCGAAGCAGCTTACGAATCACCCAAGTTCGTCGAGGATGTTGCACGGGATGTCTTCCTGGCGCTTCGCCGGCGCAGCGAGGGCTCGGAGGTGCGTATTCATGTCGAAAGCCTGGAGTCCATTCACAATCATCAGGCGTTCGCGCTGATCAATGGGCGCGATTCGGTACTCACCAACGCAGCACACGGATGAACGCAATGCGTGCGGGAACCTTTCGGTCTCGAGGTGCATCTCGCTGGGACAAACAACCCGTACTGTGAGAGATGCCATGTCCAGACTTGTGAAGCACACGGTCGCCGCAGTTGTCGCCCTGGCAGCGATTGGCTGTTCCGACAACGACGTCACTCTGCCTGTCGAGGAACCGCCGGTAACGTCATTCGACCCGCAGGATACGTTTCGCTATGACACCTACGGCGACGAGGCCTTGTGGACGGACGTGCTGCGATTCCACGAAGTCGTGGAGACGATCAGTCCGGCGGTCGCACTGGGTGTCGGACTGAAAGTGGACTCGGAGGCACTGCCCGACGGGCTGCTGGCAAGCGCGGACCTGAGCGATCCGGCTACGACCGTCGAGCTGTTGCGGCTCGACGCCGTCGTCGGCGTGAAGGCGGCGGTGAGCGACGACGGCCGGGTCACGTCCTTCGGGATTACCTGCGCGTTATGCCACTCGGATGTCGACGATTCGGTCGCCGACGGCGTGGGCATACGCCAGGACGGATGGCCGGCGCAGGACCTGGATCCAGGCCTGATCATCTCGCTGTCACCGTTCTTCGACGACAAACCGGTCGAGCGAGCACAGCTGCGCTCGTGGGGGCCGGGCAAGTACGACCCGTACTGGAACATCGACGGCATCAGTGACCCGGTCGTGATCGCACCCGCTTACGGTCTGAAGGACGTGGCACTCGAGACCTACACGGGCGAGGGCCCGGTCTCGTACTGGAACGCCTACGTCGCTGTAACGCAGATGGGCGGCCAGGGCAACTTCGAAGAGCCGCATCTCGGCATCAGCGTCCAGGCGGACCCGGACCTGGTGACGCCGAAACTGCCGGCATTGCTCGAGTACCAGGAAACGCTGGAACCGCCCCCTCCGCCGGCAGGCAGCTTCGACGAGGTGGCCGCAGAGCGCGGTAAGCAGCTATTCGAGAGCAAGGCCGAGTGTTCGGGGTGCCACAACGGACCGGCGCTGACGGATGCCGCCGTTACCCTGCACGAGGCCCACGAAGTTGGCGCCGATCCGTTGTACGCGACACGAACGATCACGCGGATGTACCGCACCACACCGCTGCGGGCGTTGTGGCACCACGCGCCGTACTACCACAACGGTGCCCTCGAGACGCTCGAGGAAGTGGTGGACCACTACGACCTGGTCCTGAACCTCGGGCTGCTGGACGACGAAAAATCCGATCTCGTCGAGTACCTGAAGTCGCTGTAAGCCCCCGATGACCGGCATCACGGGAACCTTTCGGCGCCAAGCCGCATCTCCCGGAACAGAAACGTAGCCCGCCACCGTTTGGCGGCTGCAATCACAAACGAATTCATGAGGTTAGTAACATGAACAACGAAAACCCGAAAAAAGCGCCCACAGGCCTCCTCGTGCAGACAGCGCGCAAGAGCCGTCGGAAGTTCATCGCCGAGGCCGGCGCCCTGACGTTCTCCGGCGTCGCCGTGGCCATGCTTGGCGGCCAGTCGACGGCCATTGCGGCCGGTATCGGCGACGCGGTCGTGGCCCAGGACGTACGCATCCTGCGGACCGCGGTCGCCGCGGAACACGAGGCGGTGGCCGCCTACCAGCTCGGCGCGGAAAGCGGGCTGCTCGAACCGGCTGTTCTCAAGGTCGCCGTGCAGTTCCAGGGGCATCACAAGGCGCACATCGAGGCGTTGGCCGACGCCATTCGCAAACTCGGTGGTGATGCGCCGGATGCCCTTAAGCAGTACGACTTTCCGGTGGAAAAGCTCGGCAATCAGGCCGACGTCCTGAATTTTGCCGCGGGCCTGGAGCGCGGTGCCGTGAGCGCCTATGCCGGCGCAATCCCCGCCTTCGACAACCGCGAGCTGTCGAGCGCGGCGGCAAGCATCCTGGCCGACGAGGCGATGCACTGGGCGGTGCTGCGGCACGCGCTCGGCCTCGACCCGGTCCCCGGCGCCTTCTTCTCCTGATGACGGTAGCTGCCGCAATGTTCCGCCCGGCGAATGCTCTTCTCCTGTTGCTGGTCGGTTGCATTGCGGCGGCACCGTCGCTTCTTCGAGAGGCTGCCGCCCAGGCTGACGCCGCCACGCCAGGCCATGAAACCTACAATCAGTGCATCGGATGTCACTCGCCGGAACGCAACCGTACCGGGCCGCTGCACTGCGGGCTGTTCGGACGGACGGCCGGTACGGTGCCCGGGTTCGAATACTCGCCTGCGATGCGCGATTCGCAGATCACGTGGGATGCAACGACCCTGGACTGGTTTCTCCGATCGCCGCTGGAGGCGATCCCCGGGACTACAATGGGGTTCGCGGGTATCAAGGATGATGCTCGTCGGGCCCGGCTGATCACATGGCTGGAAACGCTGGCCATGGACTCGCCGCAGTGTGCGGACGTACGGTAACCCTGGAGCCGGGAGAGTGGTATGACTGAGACGACACAACGACGACCGGTGCAAGACGAGGAATCCGACGGCGCGATGTTGCGTCGGGTGCTCGATGGCGACATCGCCGCCTATGAGGGCATCATGCGGCGCTACAACCAGCGCCTCTTCCGCCTCGCGCGAAGCATTGTCACCAACGATGCCGAAGCGATGGACGTCGTGCAGGAATCCTACGTCAAGGCTTATGAGCATCTCGCGGACCTCAAGCAGCCGGAGGCGCTCGGCGGATGGCTCGCCCGGATCGTCCGGAATGCCGCACTCATGCACTTACGGAAGACGCGCCGGTACCAGAATATGGAAGACACCGAGTTCGAGAACGTGCTGCATCTCGCGAAGCCGGTACAACAGCAAATGCGTCCGGACCGCGAACTGGCGAACGCACAACTCCGCCAGGTGCTCGAAGACTGTATCGACGAACTGCCGGATGCATTCCGCGCCGTCTTCATGCTGAGAGCCGTCGAGCAATGCAGTGTGAACACCTGTGCCGAGATGCTGGGAATCAAGGAAGCAACGGTGAAGACACGCTTTCACCGGGCGCGCGTCCTGCTTCAGGAGCGCCTGCTCGAAATCAGTGACGTGTCGACCATCGGGGTGCACGAATTTGCCGGCGATCGTTGCGACTCGATCGTCAAAGGTGTTCTGGCCGAGATAGGGCGGATCGTCGGTCAAACACGCGGTTGACGGTGTTTCGCACTCAGGCGGTCCACTAGTCACGCTCTTGCGACAATGGGCGCAGACGCCTGTTCTGTGAACTCTGCCGTATCAACTCACGAACAGGTCCGCGAGAATTGACCGCTGTATGCTCTGTTGCGCAACGGCAGGTCGAAAATCGTGAAACTGGTCCTCGGTATCCTGGTCCTCGCTACGGCGGGGTACTTCGGCTCGAAAGCCTATCTGCACCACGAAGTCGGTGAAAGCGTCGACCAGGCGGTCGTCATGATGTCGCCTTACGTGGCCGTGGAGTACGACGGCATCAGCTCTACGATGACGGGCGAACTGACGGTCGACGGCGTTCGTGCCACGGTGAAGGGCTTCGCGGACCCGATCACGATCGACAGTATCGGCATAGACACGCCGAGCTACCTGAGCCTGCTGCGGCTCACCGACCTGCGAAACGGTGGCAAGTCCGGCGCACCGGACATACCGGACGAACTCGCGTTCATCGTCGAGGGCTTGCGCGTGGCCACCGATTCCGACGTGTATCGCACGCTGCACCAGTTCCGGCTCGACATGCTGGACGCTGGTGACGGCAGTGAGCCCGCCGCCGAGTGCGTTGGCAAGTACGGGTTCTCGCCGGCGGCGCTGCTTGCCATGGGCTACGGCGAGCAGGTCGTCTCGTCCGCCTTCCGCTTTCGCAACACCGATACGCACTTTGCCGTGGAGGTCGACGGCGAAACGCGCGACATGTGGCGCTTCGCGATGGGCGTCGAATTCGACGGTAATCTGCTGACAGGCTTCGCGCAGGGAGCGGGTTATCGCCCGGCCATGCGTCGCATGCGTCTCGAGTACAATGACCTGTCGCTCAACGGTCGTATCGAAAAGTACTGCCGGTCGCTCGGCCTCTCGGACGACGACATCCTACAGGCGCACCTCGACTCGCTGGGTTCCATGGGTGCTGACTACGGTATCGTCTTCGACGAGTACGTCGTCGACCCGTATGTCGAATTCCTCGGTGGAAAGTCGACGATCGTTTTCAAGGCGGAACCGTCCGCACCGATCCGGATGTCGCAGCTCGCGTTGTACAAACCGGAAGACGTGCCGGCCCTGCTGAACCTCAGCGCGGAAGCGCTCTAGGGAAGCGCTCTAGGGAAGCGCGCTAGGGAAACGCTGTTCAACGCCCGTCGCGCACGACGGACACGCATCAGGGTCTGCCCGGGCTACTGTGCGCGTAACGCGGCGGCCCGGTCCGCCGCGGCCGCGGCGCCCGCCTCATCACCGGTTTGGCGTAGTGCATCCGCGTATACGTCCAACGCGCCCGCCACGTACGGGTGCGCGGGCCCGAGCACGTTCTCGCGGATTGCCAGACCGCGTTCGGCATCCGCCAATGCCGCCGCCGGGTCGCCCGTCGCCAGCCGCAGCTTCGCGCGATTGACGAGGCTCGTCGCCACGTCTTCGTGATCCGGGCCGAGCACGGCCTCGCGTACGCGCAGCGACTCCTCGATGCGGGGAGCGGCCTCGTCGACCAAACCCATGTCCAGCAGCAGCAGCCCGAGATTGTTCATGATACTGGCCGTGTGCGGGTGCTCCGGTCCGAGCGTGCGTTCCAGGTTCGCCAGTTCGCGTTCGAGCAGCGGGCGCGCGGCTTCGTAGTCGCCGAGGTTGTAGTTCAGGATGGCCAGGCTGTTGACGACGTAAGACACCTCCGGGTGACCCGGCTCCAGCACCTGGTCGTAGATCGCCAGTGCCTCGTCGTAGTCGCGGCGGGCCGCGTCGAAGTCGTTCTCCGCCCAATGCACGATGCCCTTGTTGCGAACGACGCGCGCGTATTCTGCGGACTGGGACATCCCGGCATTCGCCAACAGGACGCGGGCGCTTTCGAGCGCATCGAGCGCCTCCGCTTGCCGGTCCATCGAGTTGTAGACGCCGCCCAGGCTGCGGTACGCCGTGGCAAGCCACAGCGTGTCGGCTGCTTCCGGGCCACTCCCGGCCAGCGCAATGGCTTCCCGGTAGAGCGCGACGGCCTCATCGTGACGCGATGCCAGGTGAGCGACGCCCGCGAGTCCCGACAGCGTTTCCGCGATGGCGACGTCCGCCGCCGGCAGCGACCGGCGGATGGCGAGCGCCTCGTTGAACAGGTCCTCCGCCTCATCCAGCAGGCCGAGCTGAGCATAGACCGTGCCCATCTCCTGCATCAGGCGGCTCTGCACGGCCGGTTCGCCGGCGAGTTCCTCGCGGACACGCGCGACGCCGGTGTCGAGGACCTCCCGTGCGGTGATGGAGTTCGCCGCTTCCGCGCCCGGCTCGGAAACTCGAAACAGGCTCGTCAGGAAGTCGGTCACTTCGGCCGACGTGCGTGCTTCCGACTGCGCGACGCGCTCGGCGTCCCTGGCCCGCACGTAGCCCCAGGTCGCGGCCGCCAGGCCGGCGAGAATCGCGATCGTTACCACGCCGACCCCGACAACCAGTGCCCGGTGCCGGCGCGCGAACTTTCCAGCGCGGTACGCGGCGGACGGCGGGCCGGCGATGACCGGTTCGTCGTTCAGGTGTCGTCGCAGGTCCGCGGCGAGTTCGCTTGCGGTTGCGTAACGCCGCTCGCGGTCCTTTTCGAGTGCGCGCATCGTGATCCAGTCGAGGTCGCCGCGCAACGTCCGCAGCAGCGACTGAGTATCGGTGTGGCGCTTCTCGGCCAGCGCGGCCGCCGCCCCGTGCAACGTGCTCAGACGGGCGCTCGGCCGTGACGGTTCGTCTTCGCGTATCCGCCGGCAGATCTCGGCGTAGCCGGCGCGCCGAAGCTCCGTCGGTTCGAAGGGCAGGGCCCCGACCAGCAGTTCGAACAGCAGCACGCCCAGCGAATACACGTCCGAGCGCACGTCGACGTCCTGTTCGGCCAGGCCGGCCTGCTCCGGGCTCATGTACTCGGGCGTGCCGATGAGCATGCCGGCCTGCGTGAACATCGTCTGTTCGAGGGACCGTTGCTCCGTGGCCTTCGCAATCCCGAAGTCGATGATCTTCGGCACCGGCCTGCCGCCTTCTTCCGCGACGAGGACGTTGCCCGGTTTCAGGTCGCGATGAATGATGCCCTTCTGGTGGGCGTGCTGCAGGCCGGCGCAAACGTCGAGGAACAGGTCGAGACGCTGCGCCGTGTTCAGCCGCCGCGCGTCGCAATAGTGCGTGATCGGTTCGCCATCGATGTACTCCATGACGAAGTAGGGGCGGCCCGATTCGGTCGCGCCGGCGTCGATGACCTGCGCCACGTTCGGGTGGTTCATCCGCGCCAGTGCCTGGCGCTCCGCCTCGAAGCGGGCGACGACCTGCCGCGTGTCCATGCCGAGCCGGATCAGCTTCAGCGCGACGCGCCGGTCGAGCGGTTCCTGCTCCGCCTCGTACACGGCACCCATGCCACCGTGGCCGAGCTCGCGGACGATCCGGTATGCGCCGATGCGTTCGCCCGGCGCGGCGCTCGAGAGCTCACTGTTCGCGGAGAGGCCGTCGATGATCGCGGCGTCCGGCAGCTTGCCGTCCTGCTCGTGTGCCGCCAGCAAGGCGTCGAGTTCCGCGCGAAGGCCGGTGTTGCCGGCGCAGGCCTCGTCGAGATACGTGCGCCGCTGGTCGCCGGGCAGCTCCGCAGCACGGTGGAAAATGTCCCACATGTTGTCCCAGGTCGAGCTCACGCCGCGATCTCCCCTCGCCTCGATTGCGCCCCAGTCTCGCGGTTCGACCCGCGGGGGGCAAGGCGGGCATTGCGCGGGGCGGCCGCCACGTCAAACGCGCCTGACGGTACAACGCGACCGCGTATCAGGTGTCGCCGGTCCCCGGGGCATCGAGCAAGCGGCGCAGCGCCGCGACTTCGTCTTCGAGCCGCGCCACGCGGGCTTCGAGGTCCGACGCCGGACGCCGCACCGGCGCCGCGGCGGGTGCGGCGGTCTCGACCGCGGGAGCCTCGTCCACCGGGAGGGCGTCCCCGGAGAACCGGTGCATGTATTCCGAATCACGGCGGCCGGGCGTTCGCGGCAGCCGGGCAACGATGGGGCCGGCAGCGTGGCCGGCGAGCCCGTTCAATGCGGACACGACGGCCTCGTTGTCGCTGAAGTCGTGCAAGCGGCGACAGTTCGTTCGCAGCTCCCCCGGCGTCTGCGGCCCGCGGAGCAGGAGCACACACACGAGAGCGAGTTCGTGGGCTTCGAACCGCAGGTCCGTATAGCGCGTATTGCAGAACGTTTGTTGGTATTTCTCGACGCCGCTACGAAAATTCTCGTGTATGCGCACGAGGCTGCGGTCGCTGAGCTGGCGCGCGAAGCGCTGCACTTCACCCTTGCTGTAGGCCGTAACAGGATGGCGACTCGACTTCTGGTTGCAGGCGTTGACCAGCGCGTTCAGCGTCAGGGGATACTGGTCCGGTGTAACGACGGACTTTTCGATCAGCGAGCCGATGACGCGCGCTTCGTCGGCGGAGAGTGTCGGTAGCAAGGTCGGATTCCGCGTGTGAGGGCGACGTAGACTATAGGCGCTTTCGCCGGCGAACGCCCGAGACTATTCGTACATGCGCCATTCGGGCAGGTACGACAGGCCGAGGTTGACGATGCGCTGGATGAGCGCCTCGTAGCCGATGCCGGTCGACTCCGCGGACTCGGCGAAGTCCTCGCCGAACGTCAGGTCGGGGTTCGCGTTGGCCTCGAGCAGCAGCACGCTGCCATCCGGGCGCATCCGGAGGTCGAGACGCGCGTAGCCGCTGATGTGCAGGGCGCGATAGATGCGCTTGGCGAGCCGGACCAGGCGCTGCTGGTCGGCGTCGGATAGACCCGGCGCCGGCCCGGTCTTGATGCCGTGTTTTTCCTGGTACTTGCGATCCCACTTGACGCGCCGGGTGGCGATGCCCGCGCGACCCTGGTTCGAGGTGCCGAAGTCGATCTCCCAGATCGGGAAGGTCTTGAGGCGCGTGTTGCCGAGCACCCCGACATACAGCTCGCGGCCGTCGATGTACTCCTCGACGAGCGCGTCGCTCTGCACGTGATCGTGGATGAACTCGACGCGCTCCCGCAGGCTCTTCATGTCGTCGACGATGGAGGCCTGCGCGATGCCGAACGAGGCGTCTTCCGTGGCCGATTTGACGAACAGCGGAAACGCGAGCTTTTTCGGCTCGATGAAGCGCTTGCCGAACGGGAACAGGTGAAACGCCGGGGTTGCGATGCGGTGCCACGCCAGGACCTGCTTCGTCAGCACCTTGTCGCGCGACAGCATCAGTCCTCGCGGATTGCAGCCGGTGTAGCGCTGCCGGACCATTTCGAGATAAGCAACGACGTACTGGTCGTAGGAGGCGATGCCCGAGAATTCCTCGAGCAGGTTGAAGACGACATGCGGCTTCCAGTCACGGATCGTCTCCCGCAGCGCCGACAGCCGGTCCCCGATGCCGAGCACGCGGACCTTGTGGCCGAGGTTGCACAACGTCGAGTACACGTTGTACTCCGTCCGGAACGGGTCGATTTGCGCTTCGGACAGTCCCTCCGTCGTCTCCGGCGGAACGAGCGACTCGTGCGTCAACAGCGCGATGCGGCGGCGTTTCATAGCGCGTAGTTCTCCCGGTTGCGTTGCAGTACGTCGAGCACGATGCGCTCGTGCAGGCGCACCACGGGGCGTTTCGCGTCCCGCCGCGGCCCGCGGAGGACGAGGTCGAGTGCGCGCGTCCGCTGCCGCACCGTGCGGATCGCATGGTCGACGAAGTACGGGTGCAGGCGCGCGCGCCGTTCGAGCAGGCGCCGGAGCTGCGGTTCGATCTCTCGGACGAATCGGCTGGCGGCAATAGCGCGGGGCCGCCGCGCCCGCGCCGTGAACACCCGTGCCATCCAGCGGTCGTAGCGTTGCTCCGTGCCGCCGTACCGTTCCTTCTTCAGGCGGTAGTGCTCGCGCAACGTCTGGTCCACCTGCGCGAGCGGTTCGATGACGTTGCGGTTGCGGCGCCGCTGCGGCCGGTCCGCGACGGCTTCCATCAGGGCATCCACGAATTCGAGCTTGCGCAGCGCCGGCCAGTCCGCGTAGTCACGGCGCCAACGTGCTTTCGGCTGCAGCCACACGGCGAACGTCTCCGCGAAGTCCTCGGTCGGGTGGCTTTGTGCATACCAGTGGCCGAGGTGCAGCACATGCCGGCGGCTGCTCGGGCGCGGCGAATAGTCGTCGGGGTAGGGCGCGGAGGCGCGGCCGAAGACGCGCCGCCAGTCGGCGCGTCGCCGCAGGGCGTACGCATTGTCGATCGCGTGCCCGGTCTCGTGGCGCAGGATACGCATGCGCCACTTGTGGCTGCCGCCCTCGACGTCGCCCATGATGTTGCGTTCGAGTTGCCGCAGCCGGGGATGAGCCAGGTAGAACGGCACGGCGAATCCCGGAACGCCGTCCGGCGAAAACCACTCGGTGGACATCCAGACATGCGGCCGAAAACGAAAGCCGCGGCGATCGAGTTCGCCGCTCAGGCGTTCAACGTCCGGCCAGAACAGGCTGTTGCGCAGACGAAGCCTCAGGCTGCTGAAGCGCAGGTCGAGGAGCGCGTCGTCGTCGTAGTCGGCCCAGCGATAGTCGGGCAGGGCCTGCCGCGCGGATGAGGGGCGTCGGGTCGATGCCATTGGAACCCATGGTAACCAAATGCGCGCTGATCCTCATCGTTGCCGCCCGGCACGCGCGTTGAAAACGCTTGCCGGCCGCCGGGTTCCGGCGCAGAATCGCGCACCTTTTTCGAGAATGGCAGGTGCCGCACCGCTGCGCGTATGTCGAACCCTTGCATAACCTGCGGTGCCTGTTGCGCGTACTTTCGCGCGTCGTTCCATTGGCTCGAGACCACCGCCGCGCCCGACGGGCGGACACCCGCTGAACTGACGGTGCCGGTTACGCGGCACCTGGTTGCGATGCGCGGTTCCGACCGGAGTACGCCCCGCTGCGTGGCACTGGCCGGCGATATCGGCAGCAGCGTGCGCTGCACGATCTACGAGCACCGCGCGTCACCGTGCCGGGACTTCCCGTACTCGTGGGCCGACGGCGTGCACAACGAACGCTGCGACCGGGCGCGTGCCGCGCACGGCCTGCCGCCACTCTCGCCGCCAATGCCCGACGGTTCTCGGGTCGACGGCGGATTACCGGTGGATCCGGCGCTGCTCGCGTGCGCGGCGGCCGATACCGCGGAACCATCGCCGTTGCCCGGTTGACGCGGGTCGCCGGGTGGCCCAGCCTTGCCGGATGATCCGAAACTCCCCCACGTACGTTATCGCCCTGTGCTGTCTCGCCGGCCCGGCCATCGGCGCCGTGGCGAATACCGATTGCGCCAATTCCACCGCGCCTGCGGTGTACTACGATTTCGATCACCCCGTCGATGACGATGCGTCGAGGGAGCATGATCGAGGCCACTCCGGAACGGCGCTGTGGCTCGTGAACGGCGGCGGCGCGATGCGCGTTGCCGACGAGGCTTACCCCGGTGCGGGGATGGCGCTGGAGACCCGCCAGGTCAATCCGGAGCAGCGCGGCAACGACGACTGGAAGGCGGGCGTGTTCGATCGCGATGGCGTTGCGTCGCTGAAGGCGTTCAGCGCGGTGTGCGGCATCACGCTGGCCGGATGGGTCAAGCCGCTCGGGTCGCACCCGAACCCGAACTCGATGACGGAAGACCCCGATGACGCCTTCGGTGCGGTCGGCCTGTTCGGCGTGCTGTCCGGTACGTCGGAGGGCCATCTCGTCCGTGCCCTGCTCGAAGTCATAACAGTGAATGACGAGCTGCGTCTCGTCGCACTGGGTCGGCGTTTCGACGACGGCGAATCGCTGTTGCTCGTCGCTGACGCTCCCTGGGAGACGTTGCTGCCGGCCGGTGTCTGGACGCACCTCACCGCGACCTTCGACTTCGACAACGGCGCGATAGCGCTGTACCGGAACGGTAAGCTGCTGCCCGCGACGTACACCTCTGACGAGGACCGCTGGCAGGTGCAAGGCGATCCGGAACCCGACGCGAGTTCGCCGAGGCTGCCCAACGGCATCAAGATCGGCGGCAGCTACCCGCAGAACACGGAAGAGCGAAACCCGTTCAACGGGCGTTTCGACGATCTCCAGTTCTACAGCCGGTCGCTGAATGCGGCGCAGGTCGATCTGCTGTTCGGGCGTTCCGGCGCGATGCCGTAAGTCGCCTCAGCGGAAGTCGCGCTGCGCGTACAGCCGTATGTGCGGCTCGGTTCGCAGGTGTTCGACCACGATCGCGTCGACGCTGCCCGTGTTGCGCGGCGCATCGTAGAGCTCGCGCGTCAGCGTCCGCTCCCGCTTGGCGAGGTTCTGGAACGAGAAGCCGAGCGCCCAGTCAGGGCTGGGGAAGTACTCCGCGAACATGTCCATGCGCAGATCCTTCTCTTCTGTGCGCACCTCGGTGACCCGGTACTGCGGCTCCGAATCGCCGAACGGCAGCGACACACCCCAACGCATCCGCCGCTCTGGAAGGTCCTGCGTGAATGCGATGCTGCCGTCCCACGGGTATTCGACGCCGCCGATCCTGCGGTCCTCGCCGGTAACCGGGTCCGTCACCGATGACACCACGTAGGCGACGCTGCTCTGCAAGAGCCCGCCCGGAATGCCGAGCCGGTCCAGCGGCAGATTGAGGTCGAGCGCGATCTCGCTTTGCGAGCCGTCGCCGATGTTGCCCACGCCCTGGTAGGTCTCGGTAATCCCGTCGCCGTCCGTGTCCGCATACAGCGGCGCGATGTCGACGACGTCGGAAATCTCGGAGTGCAGCAGCGAGACGATGACGGTCGCATCGCTGCTCATCTGCCGCTCCCAGCTCGCAAGCAGGTCCCACGACGTCGATGGCTCGAGATCCGAGTTGCCGACGTTGACGGTGCCGGTGGACAGCTCGGCGGAGGATACGAAGTCGTCAAAGTCGAGCTGGCCGACGTTGCGCTGCAGGGTCAGGCGGACCTGGTCGCCGCGAGCCGGTTGCCAGGCGAGCAGTCCGCGCGGCTTGAAATACGACAGCGATTTGGACGTAGACGCGTCGCCGGTCTGGCGAATGCGTGAGCCTTCGAGGGCCGCGCCCAGTTCGGCGGTCACTGTCCGCGACGGTGACCAGCTGTAGCGACTGAACACTTCGCCGCGCGTCTCTTCAACGTCCACGCTCGCGGCCGGCAGTTCGACCGGCACGCCGTTTTCGGTCGCGACGGCATCGCTGCCGAGGAAGTTGAACGCGGCTTCACCGCCCCATTCGAACGAGCGGCTGCGATCGAGCGAAGTCCGCACCGTGGTGCGCAGAATCGATTCGCCGGCATTCCCTTCTTCCGAGAAGCGAGCGACGTCGGCGGCTGACGTTTCGGTCTCGACCGTGTCGAAGTCGCGCAATTGTTGCAGGAACAGGTATTCCGCGCGGCTCGCCGAGCCGACGTCGTGCCCGTACTGCACGCCGAACTCGGCATTGGAGTAATCACCGAGATTCGTGAACATGACGGTTTCTGCCGCCGGGTAGATCTCGGTGACACGCTCGTCGCTGCGGCTGCGACTGCCGCCGATGGTGCCGGTGAGGCGCAGGTCGCCGCGGCCCAGCGCCCGTTCGAGCCCGGCCGAGGCGGAGTAGCCCTGGGTGTCGCCATCGAGGCGCGTTGCACTATCGCGCAGCAGGTTGCCGGAGGCGTCGAAGCGCCGGCGGTAGCCGTCACCGCTGTCCTTGCCGACGTCGTAGGCGTGGAGCGTGCCTTCCATGACGTAGTCGGGGGTGCTACGCAGCCCTTCGATTCGCGCTTCCGGGCGCAGCTCGCCTTCGCCGTAAAGGCGCGCGGCTACAAGCGCGCGGACGTTTGTCGATGCGCCGGCACGGCGGATGACATTCGCAACGACCGGCTGCCCCTGCATGTCGATGCCCGGTGCCGAACCGCGAATCAGTTCCACGTGATCGACGGCGTCCGCGGGGATGCGCTTCAGCGCGTTTGCCAGCTGGCCGTACTTCGAGACCGGGCGCTTGCCGTCGATCAGCACGTTGCCGGCGCTGCCCGCGTAGCCGCGCACGCCGTTGTCACCGCCGTCCATCGCGAAGCCGGGCAGTCGTGAGACGAGATCCAGTGCAGTCCTCGGTTGCGACGCCTCGAACCAGGACAACGGGAAGACGCGCAAGCCGCTCGCATCATCGGTCGACGTCGCCATCGCCGGCATGCACGGCAGCGACAACAGTAACAATTGAATCAGTTTCGTACGTGCCTTTCCCGGCGACGAGCATTTGGCAATCGATAAAAAATAAGGCATGGCTACCCGAACGTGTGAGACGCGACGAGGATAATCGAAACCGGTGCGCGGTGCATGTCTCGCCGACGGGCGCGCGCAGTCGGACGCAAACGGTGCACGAGTGCAGTGTACGTCGGGAGGCCGCGACGGCCAGTGATCGGCGTCTCATGTCGCGGATGTCGGTCGCGCGAACTACTCGCCGAAGCGTGTCTCGACGGCGTGAAGTTCCTCGAGCAGCCGGTTCCATTCGCTGTACTTCGCTTCGCGCCAGGCATCGTAGGTTTCGAGGCGTTCGTCGAGTCGCTGGACGACAGGGCGTACCTCGTTGTCGAATGCGACGGCCATGTCGTCGCGTTCCTCGGCCGTTATGCGGCTGAACTTGTAGTTCTCGTAGGCGTACAGCAACGCTTCGTAGCTCCCGCGCTCACCGGGGACCGTGCCGTTCGCGATGCGACGTTCGTCCGACGCTTCGTACAGCAGCGACTGGCGATTGAATTCCCGCCAGACGCCGTAGATGGTGGTGACGTCGGCGTGCAGCAGTTCGTACTTCTCGTCGGTCGCGTCGACGATGACGTACTCCGCTTCGCGAATGCGCCGAATGCGGTCCAGCATCGGGTCGTTGTTCGCGGGCAGGCGCCGCACGGTGGTGCGGCCGTCCCTGGTCGTCTCGATGTACTGGCTGAAGGTCGAGGGTGCGAGCCGGGCACCGTAGCGAAGCAGCGCCGTGTCGCGCAGCCGCGCAAGGGCATCCGCCGAGCGTGATTGCCGCGCCGCCTCCAGCCGGGCGACGACGTCCGCGAAGAGTCGCTCGTAGGCCGGCCGGGCCGAGTCGGAGCCGGGCGCAGCGGAAAAGCGTTCGTCGAGCCACGTGTCGCCGCTCGCGTCGACGGCACGTATGTGCACCTCGAGGCCCCGGCCATCGGAGCGCAGGATATCGCCGTGAATGACGAGTTCCTCGATCGCGTCCACATCGTCCGCCACACGCACTGCGCCCCATGTGCCGGTGGCGGCGAGCTGCCGGCGGAGCGGGAACGGCAGGAACTGCGCTTCGATGGCGCGGATGCGCGGGAACACGCCGAACTCGGCATAGGCCGAGGAGTCGTCCGTGACGCCGGTGCCGAACACCGGGATCGTGACGTTGAGCGCGACACCGCCATCCTGCGCGGACGCGAAGGCCGGCAGCAGCAGCATCGCAAGCAGCAAACGGCGAATCATGGCGTGATCTCCCGTGTGCTGCAGACGCGCTTCATCGTCAGTGTTTCGATGCAGTGAAAGCCTGACGCCGGCTGGTCGAACTTGCGGTAGAAGCGGCGCAGCGTGAAGGGTACGCGCGACGTCGGCGACGTGACCGTGGTGATCACCCGCAACTGCTCTTCGTCCTCCGACACCGTGAGCCGGTGCACGACACGCAGTCCGTCGGCCAGGCTCAGCTGCGACACCAGGTCCGTGCCGGACCAGCCGCAGATCTCGTTGCCGGCGGAATTCGACACCGGGACCGTCTTGCCATCACCGAATCGGCAAACGAGCGAGAAATCGTCCTCACGGCCGACGCGGATCTCGTGGTCGTCCTGGACGATCGTCAGTACGTCGGAGCGCGTGATCAGCTCGGCGAGGCGTGCCAGCGCCACGACGGCATCCGCGTCACGCTGCGAGAGCATGCCGTACCCGCCGGGTGCGCCCTGGCGGTCCGGCGACGTGCGCGCGAGTTCATAGTAGGCCGCCTGTAGCGCGCGGCCGACCTCGTCATCGCGCGCGTAGTTGCGCTGCCACGACCCGGAAAAGTCCACCGGCGGCGGCGCATCGATCTTCCGCATGTCCTCGCTGACCGCCGGCTTTTGCGCGCAGGCGGACGACAGCAGGAGCAGGATGGTCAACGAGACGATACGCACGGATCGAAGGGCTTCCTCAGTATAAAGAGTCGTACCAGCAAAGATGAGGCGGGGCGCCGGTTCGTCGCAAATCCGGCGCGCCGACGTCAGTCGGCTTGTTCCTCGAGCAGGGCGGCGAGCGACGCCGTGCCCTCGGTGGGCCATACACCGTCCGGCATCGGCGTAGTCACGAGCGCGGCCGGGTCGAGCACCACGTGCTTGATGCGCTCGCGGTGCCACGTGTAGACGATGTGCACAAGGCCGTCTCGCGACTGGATCACGGCCGGGTACGAGAACTGCCGGTTCGGGGCGTCGAGGTAGTCGAGCACGAGCGCCGCCTCCCAGTCGACACCGTCAGGGCTGAGCGCGACATTCAGGATGCCACGGCCCTTGTGCCCCATGCCCTCCTGTTCGCGGGTGGAATGGTTGTAGACCAGGAGCTGGCGACCGTCCGCCAGGGTGACGGCGTCGAGCCCGGAGTTGTTGTTCGGGAGTACGGCCGGCGCCATCGGCGACCACGTCAGCCCGCCGTCGTCGGACACGCTTTCCGCGATGTAGCCGTGCTCCGAGTGCGTGCGGCAATACATCCGGAGGCGCCCGTCTGCGTGAACCATCAGCGCCGGCTGTATCGCGCCGACGACGTCCGGGTCGTTGAGTGGCCCGGTCATCTCCCAGGTCTCGCCGCCGTCCGTGCTGCGCTCGACGTGCACGACCCAACCGTCGTGTTCGGTGCTGGAACCCGCGACGATCGTGCCGTCGTCGAGTTCCACGGGCTTGTTCTTGACCGGCCCGATGAACCCGTCGCCCAGCGGCACCGCCGCGCTCCACGTACGACCGCCGTCGCCGGACGTCTTGACCATGCCCTGCCAGTCGGCGATCTCCGCCGACACCTTATAAAAGAGCATCACGTCGCCACCGTCTGGCTGGAACAGCACCGGGTTCCAGGTGGGTACGCGCGTTCCGTCGGGCTGCACGCCGTCGGCCACGCTGACCGGTGCGGTCCACTCGCCGCCGGGCGCCTTTCGGGACAGCCAGATCTCCACGTCGTCGGCGCCCTCTTCGGCACCACCGAAAAACGCGCTCAGCAGCTCACCGGACGAGAGCTCCAGGATCGTCGAGGCATGCACGGAGGGAAACGACGCAGACTCGTAGATGAACTCTTCGAGTACGATCCCGGGACGCTCCACGGCCGGCGGTTCAGACGGCGACGAGCAACCCACCGCCAGCGCCGGCAGGCCGAGCAGCAGGGCAATCGGGGTCGGGGCGCGGCGGGTTTCGGGTTCGAGCGTCGGGGTCATGTCACAGTCCTTGGGTCACCGGGGGTACCACCCGCGGCCGCAGGGGCCGGGCGTGGCGGCACAGCATAGCGGACCTGCGCCGTGGCGGAAAATTCCGCGTGTCGGGATGCCTGTGAAGAATGTGTTGCCCCCGAAACCTTCGGCTTTCGCGCGCCGGCACCGCGGCGAGAAGTGGTCAACAAGGCCGTTCCGAGGTAGTACCATGTTTCGCGACCAGCGTGGGCGGCGCGATCGGGGCGTGCTGGCTCGACCATACGAAGAACAACAATCGGGGGGACCGATCATGAGCACTACCGACCAGGGCAGGATTTTCTTTGCCTGCTGCCTGTCACTCGTTGTGACGGCAATGACCTTCGCCATTCGCGCCGGCATCCTCGGCGAGCTGAGTACGGAGTTCACGTTCAGCGACACGCAGCTTGGCTGGATCAACTCGATGGCGTTCCTCGGGTTTCCGGTTGCGACGATGATCGGCGGACTGGTGTACAACCACATCGGCGCCAAGAACCTGCTGCTGGTCGCGTTCGTAGGCCACGTGCTCGGGCTCGTTCTGACGATTTACTCGGGCGGCTTCTGGGGGCTGCTCGTCTCGACGTTCTGCATCGGCTTCGCGAACGGCTCCGTCGAAGCGGGCGCAAACCCGCTGATCGCCGACATGTACCACGACAACAAGACCACGATGCTGAACCGGTTCCACGTCTGGTTCCCGGGCGGCATCGTGATCGGTGCGCTCATTGCCTTCGCGATGACGAACATAGGAATGGGCTGGCAGCTGCAGATCGCCGTCATGCTGGTGCCGACCGCGATTTACGGATACCTCGTCCTGACCCAGTCATTCCCGGCCATGGCCAATTCGGAAGTGTCGACCTCGACGAACATCGTCAGCCTGTTCTCGCCGCTGTACATCTTCATGCTCATCTGCATGACACTCACCGCGACGACCGAGCTCGGCACGCAGCAGTGGGTGGAACGCATTCTCGGCGAGTCAGGCGCGCACCCGATGCTGATCCTGGCGATGGTGACCGGGCTGATGGCGGTCGGCCGCTACTTCGCCGGCCCGATCGTACACGCGCTGAACCCGGCCGGTGTGTTGCTGTTCGGGTCCGTCGTCGCGGCCATCGGCATCTACCTGATGAGCAGCGCTTCCGGCGGCATGGTGTACGTGTCGGCGATCCTGTTCGCCATCGGCGTCATGTACTTCTGGCCGACCATGCTCGGGTTCGTCAGCGAGTACCAGCCGAAGACGGGTGCACTAGGCCTGTCGTTGATCGGCGGTCTCGGCATGTTCTCGGTCAGCATCTGGAACCCGGTCATTGGCAACTGGATCGATTCGGCGCGCGAGGAAGCGCTGGCTGGCGGGTTATCACCCGAGGCGGCGAACCTGGCCGCGGGCCAGGCCACGCTCAGCAATCTCGCGCTGTTCCCGCTGGCGCTCGTCGTGCTGTTCGCGGGCTTGTACCTGTACATGCGCAAGCGGGGTCACGATCCCGAGAAAATGGAGCCGGCCAGGGAGCAGCCGCAGCTCTGACACCCGGGCCGGCGGTTGCCGGCGGTCTCGCTTATCCGGTGACCGCGCTCCCGCTTTCGGCGGCGGGAGCGGCCGGCTTGCCCGCTGCTTGCCGTGCCTGGAGCAGCGGCCACCAACCGTCCGGCGGCAGCGACCCGGCGAAGTACTGGCCGAACGCGCGCACTTTCGCGGTCAGGTAGCGGTTGCCCGGGTACACGAACATCAGCGCGGGCGACAGCGCGATGTACTCCGTCAGCACGGCGGTCAGCCGCCCGTCGACGAGCGACTGGTACGCGACGGCATCGGGGATCTGCGCGATGCCGAGGCCCGCGAGCGCCGCGTCGAGCGCGCCTTCCAGCGACGTCAGCTGGAGCTTGCCGCACAGATCCACGTTGACCGGGTGACCGTCCACGACGAAGGACCAGTCCCGGCCGCGCCCGGTCGACGGCGACACGAACCGGATGCACTCGTGCCGCCGCAGGTCGTCGATCGTCGCCGGGACACCGTGTGCCGCGAAGTATTCGGGTGACGCGCAGGTCATCCAGTGAGCGGTGGCCAGCTTGCGCGCGACCAGTCCGGAGTCGTCCGGTATCTCGACGCCGCGCAGCGCGCAGTCGATGCCTTCCTCGACCAGGTTGACGGCGCGGTCGGTGATGATCAGGTCCAGCCCCAGTTCCGGGTAGCGGTTCATGAAGTCCCTGAGTCTCGGCATCAGGATCTTCTCGCTGAAGGACTGCGGCACCGACACCCGCAGGCGGCCCCGCGGCACGAGGCGGGCACCCGACAGGCGGTCCTCGGCCTCGGCGATCTGGTCCAGCAGCCGCACGCAGTCCTCGTAATACGTCCGGCCCTCGTCGGTCAGGCTGACGCGCCGGGTGGTGCGGTTCAGCAGCCTGACGCCGAGCCGTTTCTCGAGCTTGCCGACCGCATCCGTGACGCTGGCCCGGGAGATGCCCATGTCGTCGGCCGCGCGGGCGAACGCGCCGTGCTCCACCACGCGGACAAAGGCCTTCATGCAGTGCAGCTGGTCCATGGCATTGTTCAGGGTCGCCGAACGATCAATTTATGCCTGTCCGGTTTTTCCGGCAACAGGCTGCCTATAGATTTGCAGCCGCTGAACCCGGCCGGCCGCAACCCGGCGCCGGGGCCCCGTCACGAGCCCACCTGGAGAGTCCGGTGCCACCCGTCCGCAGCCCCCTCCCCGCGATTGCCCTGCTGGCCCTGCTGGTCCCGGCCGGCGCCAGCGAACGCGCGCGCGAGGACGGCACCGGGGCCGGCGCGCCACCGGACCGGCTGTCGGAGACGGGCCTGTACGAGCCCGGCACTCTCCGGCTTTCGCCGGACGTGCTCGCGTTCAGCCCACGGTATGCCCTGTGGTCGGACGGTGCGGCGAAGCGGCGCTGGGTCTACCTGCCGCCCGGGACCGCGATCGACGCGTCGGATCCGGGCGCCTGGCAGTTCCCGCCGGGGACCCGGTTCTGGAAGGAATTCAGCCACGCGGCCGCGGTGGAAACCCGGCTGATCGAGCGCCTGGACGACGGCACCTGGCGCTACGCGGCCTACGTCTGGAACCGAGAGGGCACCGACGCATTCCTCGCCCCGGACTACGGCGTTGCGCGCCTGCCGGCCGATGGCGCGCCCGGGGGCACCTATGTTGTGCCGTCGCAGGAGGACTGCCGGATGTGCCACGAAGGCGGCCCCACGCCGGTCCTCGGCTTCAGCGCCTTCCAGCTTGCCGCCGATCGGGACGCTCTCGCGCCGAACGTCGAGCAGGCCGTCGACGGTGACGTGAACCTGCCGGCACTTGCGAGCCGCGGACTCGTGAGTGGCGTCGCGGATTTGCCGGCCGTGCGGCAGGCGCCTGCAGACGCGCTCGAGCGCACCGCGACCGGCTACCTGCATGCCAACTGCGCGCATTGCCACAACGATCGCGGGCCGCTGTCGGACCTCGACCTGTCGCTGAGCGTCGCGGATGCCGGCGGCGTGGACAGGATCCTGGAAACGCTGCTGAACCGCACGGCGGATTCGACCGTGCAGTCACTCCGCATTCGCGTCGTGCCGGGCGCGCCCGGAGACAGCCAGCTGGTCGCGAGAATGAAGACCCGCAACCCGAATCACCAGATGCCACCCCTCGGAACCCGGGTAACGGACAACGACGCCGTTGCCCTCGTCGAGCGGTGGATAGCGCACATGAAAACCCCGGAGGGGAATACACCATGAGAACGACCTTACTGACCGGTGCCGTCCTGAGCATTGCAGCGGGCATCGCGCTGGGCGCCGAACCGAACGCAGACGATGCGGAAGCGGCGAGCGTTGAGCGCGGCCGCTACATCGTGCACACGACGGGCTGCCACGACTGCCACACGCCGTGGATCGACGGTCCGGCCGGGCCGGAGCCCGACATGACGCGCGCGCTGATCGGGCATCCCGAATCCGACGGCGTGCCGGAGCCGGCGTCGCTGTCGGGGCCGTGGATCGCCGCCGTGTCGCCGACGAACACCGCGTGGAGCGGCCCGTGGGGCATCAGCTTCACGGCAAACCTGACGCCGGATCCAGAGACGGGTCTCGGCCAATGGACCGAACGCATGTTCCAGGACGCGATCCGGAACGCCCGTCACAAAGGGCGGGGCCGGCCGATCCTGCCGCCGATGCCGGTGATGGTGTACAAGAATTTCACGGACGAGGACCTCGCCGCGATCTTCGCCTACCTGCAGTCGCTTCCGCCCGTCCGCAACCAGGTGCCGGAGCCGGTGGCGCCGCCGGAGCGAGTCGCTGACACCACGCCGTAAGCCCGGTGTCGCGGGCGCCGCGCGCCGGCGCCCGCGACAGCCCCGTTTGTTACACTTGCAATCAGCCGCCGCACGGTCGGGCGGCGCGGGTGCGAGCGGAGCAGCGGGACACAGTGAACCAGGCAGTCGGGTTTGCCCGGGCGGTAGCGCCGGGCCTGTTGCTGAGTGCGACTATCGCGCTCGCCGTCCGCTTCATCAGCGAGCACCTCGGCGGCCCCGCCATGTTGTACGCGCTGCTGTTCGGCATGGCCTTCAACTTTCTCGCCACGGAAGCGCGCTTCGCGCCCGGCATCCGCTTTGCGAGCCGCAACCTGCTGCGCATCGGCGTGGCGCTGCTCGGCCTGCGCATCGCCGCCGATGACGTCATGGCGCTCGGCTGGCCCGTGCTGGCGCTGATCGCCGCGGGTGTCGTCGCGACGATTCTCGCGGGCATGCTCATCGGCCGCTTCGGCGGCCTCACCCGGGCGCACGCGGTGCTGTCGGCCGGCGCCGTGGCGATCTGTGGCGCATCGGCGGCTCTCGCGATTGCATCCGTCCTTCCTGCCGGCAAGGACCACGAACGCAACACGATACTCACGGTGGCGGGCGTCACGGCACTCAGCACGGTGGCGATGGTGTTCTACCCGCTGCTCGTCGGCTTGCTCGGCTATGACGACGTGACAGCCGGCGTGTTTCTCGGCGCGACGATTCACGACGTCGCGCAGGTTGTCGGCGCCGGCTACATCGTGTCGGAGACGACTGGGGAGATCTCGACGCTGGTGAAGCTGATCCGCGTTGCCTGCCTCGTGCCCGTCGTGCTGGCGATCTCCATGCTCGCGCAGCGGCGCCGTGCCGCCGGCGACGCGCGGGAGCCGCTGCTGCCCCTGTTTCTTGTCGCGTTCATGGCGCTCGTCCTGGCGAACAGCCTGGGCTGGATTCCGACGGACCTGCGCGCTGCGCTGACGCCGGTGTCGAGCTGGTTTTTGCTGACGGCGGTCGCGGCGCTCGGCGTGCGGACGTCACTGGCTGCGCTGGCCGAGGTCGGGCCGAAGCCGGTGCTGGTCATGGTCGGGCAAACGGCGTTCCTCGCGCTTTTCGCGATCGGGGGGATCGCACTGATCGGCTAGCGTTGCGACGCCTCGATGTCATCGAGGATTGCGGCGGCGGCGGCGATGGCTTCCTCGAATTCCTCGGTCAGGTGCAACTTGTAGCCGTAGCGCAGCTCGACCAGCGTGCGAAACCGGCTGTCCCGCAGGATGTCGTTCACGAGTTCCGGGCGTTCGGCGAGGTCGCGTTCCGGGATGTCCCAGTCCGGGTACCAGCCGCGCATCGTGACGCCGGCTGGCCAGTCTGCCGCCACGAAGTACGGAATATAGGTATCGAAGACCATCTTCGCGTTGCTGGCCTGGTCGTCCCAGACTTCGTAGATGACCCCGGGCCAGCCGGCGATCTTTTCGCGCAGCGGCTTGCTTTGGATCAGCTCGAGCCGGCCGGAACCCAGCAACGCCTCCAGCGCGCCACTGCCGAGATCGGTGGTGCGTGGCGAAAGCAATTCGAGAAATGCCGCTTCAATGACGGCTGCCTCATCGCCGCGGCGATCGCCGTCCATGCGCTGCAGCAGGGTTTTGAGCGATGAGAGGTTCTGCTCGTGCCTCTCGATATCGGCTTCCAGCGCGGACTTGATCACGGCGAACTCGTCGTGCAACGACGCCAGCATGACCTGCTCGTCACGCCGGTCCTGCCGATCGTCCCACCAGGCGTCGATGGCGAACGCGAGCAGGATGCTGGCGACAATCGCGATGCCCTCGGCGATCAGCTGCCGCCAGGGAATATCAGAGTGCCGGTTCATGTGCGGGTCCCGTGCCGGAAGCCCCGTATCTTAGCCCCGGCGCGCTCGAGGATACAGATCGCGCGTTTCCCGGATTGCCGCGCGACGACCTTTAGAAGCTCACCATGGAATTTCGCGTACGGTCTTCTGACCCCTTCGGGCCCATGCAGCGCAGCTTTGCCGCAGCGCTCGCGCGCAAGCGCGCTTCTGCGTCAAGAGCTTCGCTCGCGGGCGATCCCGACGATCAGGGAGCGAGGAATCCCATCGGCGGAGATGCGCTGCCCGGCGCATAGAATGTGCGGACGTTCGGCAGCACCGTGGCGAGGTCCGACGTTGGCACGCCGAACCACAACGCGAGCTCCGCGAAGTACTCGTCCACCGACGTCGTCGGCGCATAGATGCCGCGGCCGACGTCGAACGGGCTCGCCGGCGACAGCTCCGGGTAGTCGCCGTAGATCTGTCCGCCGATCACGTTGCCGCCCATGACGACGTGATGCCCGCCCCAGCCGTGGTCCGAGCCCTTGCCGTTCGACGTCATCGTGCGGCCGAAGTCCGAGGTCGTGAACGTCGTCACCTCGTCGAAGACGCCGAGTTCGACCAGCGCATCGCGGAACTCGCCGAGGCCGCGACTGACCGCGGGCAGCATGCGCGCCTGGTTGTCGAGCACTTCGTCGTGGTGGTCCCAGCCGCCGACCGTGACGAAGAACGTCTGGCGCGTGGCGCCGAGCACATCGCGCACGCTGATCACGCGCGCGATCTGGCGCAGGCTCTGCGAAAAATTGCCCTCGGAGAATGGCGTCTGCAGCGCCGGCGCGGCCTGCATGGCCTCGACGAACACGGCCTGCGCGTCGATGGCCGCGCGGAAGCGCCGCGCGTACTCGCGGCGCAGCACGTGCTGCTGGGGGACGGCAAGCAAGTCGTCGATCATGCGCTTCTTGAACGCGCCCCAATCGGTGCCGTCGTCGTAGGAGCTGATGCCCTGCGCACCGTCGCCCGAGGCCTCGATCGCGTACTCGCCGATCGAGTCGCCACTCTGGAATACGTTGCTGCCGGACAGCGAAATATTCATCGATACGCCGTTCTGCACGTTGACATCGCCGAGCAGGTCCGCGATGCGGCCGCCCCAGCCCTTCGCGATACGGGCATCCGGCACCGCGGTCTGCCACTGGTTGATCTGGTCCGCGTGCGAGAACAGGCCGAGCGGCAGCTTCGCGGTGCCGGCCGCCACCGCTTCCGCGTCGAACGCTTCGAGCAGCGTGCCGACACTCGCGATCATCGCCGCGTCACCGTTCGTGTACAGCGCCTGCAGTTCCGGCATGCCGGGGTGCAGGCCGTAGTGGCGCCCGTCGGCGGTCGTTCCCGGCAGCGTGAGAAGCTCCGCCTTCGGCAAGGCGAGGTCGGAACGGATACCGGCATACTCGTTGTACTGGTCGTCATCGACGGGCACGAGCATGTTGTACGAATCGTTTCCGCCGGCCAGCAGCACACAGACCAACGCGCGGTATCCCGGCGCCGACTGCGCCGCGGCACTGCGAGCGAGACCGAGTTGCAGCAGGCACGACGACGTCGTCGCCGCGGCCATGCCGAGCGAGCAGCTGTGAGTCAGGAAGCGTCGGCGTGAAATCACGTTCAGTACCTCACCGCGTAGTCCGGTGAAATCATCACCAGGTAGATGCCGATACGCACGCGGTAGTTCGGGTCGGCGACGTCGTTCAGGATGCCGGCGATGGCCATGCGCGTCGCCGGGTCCATGGTGCCGGCGGTCAGTACGCGGTCCAGGCGGTCGAGCAGGTCGTTGACGCTGCCGGCGACGGCGATGTAATCGCTGAAATCGAGTGATACCGGCAGGAACGGTTCCGGCGCGTCGGTGACGAAGTCGCCGACCACGGCATAGTCGATCAGGTTGCTGAGCCCGATGATTGCGTTGCTGGTCGCGATCTGGAACTCCGGCGCGACCAGGTCCGCTGTCGTCAGCTCGCCCTGCGGCATGTGCGCCGGCAGGAAAAAGTTGAAGACGCTCGGCGCCGACAGCGGGTGCTGGCGGCTGACACCCTGCAGGAAGTAGCCGGTGTTTGCGATGAAGTCATCGTCGCTGCGCGCGCCGAACTGCCGCAGCAGGGCCGCGTAGCGGACGACCGGCTCTCGCAGCTTGCCGAACGTCGCGCCGGGCGCCGGGGCGGACCGCGCTTCCGGGTCCGTGAGAACCGCACGGACGACGGCGCGCATGTCGCCGCGCACGCCCGTCGCATCGCCGTTGAAGGCGCGCGCCACGCGTTCGACGTAGGCGGGCGACGGGTTCGACGTCACGAGGCGCTGGATGAGCTGCCTGCCGATGAACGGGCCGGTGTTCGGGTGGTTGAACAGCACGTCGATGCCGGCCTCGACGTCCTGCATGCCGGTTTGCCCGGCCGGGACGACCGTGCTGCCGAGCAGGTGCTTCTCGCCGGGCTCGTGCCAGTTGTCGAACATCCGCATTGGCTCGCGAAAGCCGGGCCACGGGTTGCCGAAGTACGCGCCGCTGCCGCCGTAAGACAGGCCGGTGAAGATCTTCGCGAACTCACGGATGTCGGTATTCGAGTACGTGGGTATCGGCTGGCCGTCCGTGCCCGTCTGCACCGTGCCGTCGATGTTCAGCTCGAAAAGACCGATCGAGAACAGCTGCATCACTTCGCGCGCGTAGTTCTCGTCCGGGAACGTGTTCGCCGCCGGGTCCGATTTCCGGTTGTTGACGTGACTCAGGTAGATGCCCATCGCAGGGTGCAGCGTCACGTCGCGCAGCAGGTCGCGGAAGTTGCCGAACGCGTTGTCGAGCAGCATGTCGTAGTAGCCGGACAGCGACACCGGGTCGATGACGAGCGCGTCCACGTTGTCCGACACGACGAAGATCTCGCTCAGCGCGAACGCGACGCGCTGGCGCAGCGTGTCTTCGGCCGTGATCGTCGCGTGCCACCAGGACAGGCGCCGGAACATGATCAGGTACTCGATGTCCTGCTCGTACGCGGTGAATTCACCAGCATTGCGGCGCGCAATGAGCGCGTCGACGATCGGCAGGTGACGGGTCACCGGCAGGGCGAACTGTGCGTCGAGCCACGCGTCGATGCCTGACTCGGCCATGGCCTCAATGCCGTCATGGTCCATGCCGAAGGAGGCGGTGGCGGCGAAGCGCGCGGCGTCGTCCAGTTCCGCGGCGGTCGGTGGCGCGGGCGGCGCAGTCGGTGGCGTCGTGGGGGGAGACGGGTTTCCGCCGCCGCTGCCGCCCCCGCCGCAGGCGGCGAGCCACAGCGTGGCGGCCATCGCGGCGGCAAGCCGTCTCCCGGTCGTTCGTCTCGAGGTTGCGTCGTGCGGCATGAACGCTCCCGTGTCGATCACCCATGCTACGGCAAGATGCCGCGCGTTGCCCGGAATGAGCCCGGACTCAGGGCACGACGGCAACGTCACACAGTGTCGCAACCGCCGTGCCTGCTACCTGTTCATAGCGGCGCGCGGCGAGATCGGTTACACGGACGCGCCGACGGTCACTCGCGGGCGTCGCGAAGGGCGAGCGAACGTGACAGGACCCACGCGCGGATGGCCTCGGCCTCGTCCAGGCCGAGCTCGAACGGCGGCATGCCGTTCGCGCGCTTTGCGCCGCCGACCACGATGCCGGCCCACATCGCGTGCGTCTCGGTCGTGGCAAAGCGCAGGTCCGGCACGGAACCGTGCGCGCGGGCCACGGCGTCGATGCCGTGGCAGCCCTTGCAATAGCCGCCGTACAGCGCCTTGCCCAGCGCGAGGGTCTCCGCGGAGGCGTCGAGGTCGGGCTGCGGCGGAAGGACCTTCGCGTTGTCGGGAGCGGCCGGCAGGCTGCCACGACCGTCGAGCGTGAATGCCATCAGCCGCACCGGTCCGCGCGATTGCCCCGTCGTGTGCATCTGCGGGTAGTAGAACTGCAGTCCGCCGCCGCCGCCGACCGGCACGACGACGTATTGCGTGTCGCCGAGTGCGTAGCTCGACGGCGCGGCGCTGATGGCCGATCCTGTTGCAACGGACCACAGCGGCGTGCCGCCGTCCGCGCTGTAGGCGACGAGCTCACCCTGCGCGTTGCCCTGGAACACGAGATTGCCCGCCGTCGCCAGCACGCCGCCGTTGTACGGCAGCGGGTGATCGACCTGCCAGCGGATGGTCGCGGTGGCCGGGTCGAACGCGACCAGCTTGCCGGGGCTGTGCGGTTTGCCGTCCACCTCGGTCACGAGCACGTTGTCGTCGCTGAACTCGCCGTCCTCGCCGACGATGACTTTCGCGGGAATGTCGATGACCGGGATGTACGACAGGCGCGTGTCCGGGCTGTAGGCCATCGGGTTCCAGCTGTGCGAGCCCCACATGTTGGGCCACACCCAGGTCGTCTCGCCGATCCCGGCGTCCCAGTAGCGTGCCGCCGGGTCCATCACCGGCCGGCCGGTTTCCATGTTGATGTGCGTGGCCCAGTTCACCTTCGCAAACTTGCCCGCTGCAAGCAGCTCCCCGGTGCGCCGGTCGAGCGTGTAGTGGAAGCCGTTCTTGGGTGCTATGAGCAGCGTCTCGCGCCGCTTGCCATCGACCTCGATGTCCGCCAGCACGATGTTCATCGTTGCGTTGTAGTCCCAGCTGTCCTCGGGGACCGTCTGGTAGTGCCAGGCGTACTCGCCGGTGTCCGCGTGCACGGCGACCACCGATGACAGGAACAGGTTGTCGCCGCCGTCCGGGCTGCGGTCGTCGTAAATGTAGGGATACGCGCCCGACGTGCCGAAGAACAGCAGGTTCGACACCGGGTCGTAGGTCATCTCGTTCCAGCTCTGGCCGCCACCGCCGTGCTTCTCGAGAATGGCCTGCGACCAGGTCTTTGCGGCCATCCTCAACGCCGGCGTGTCGTTCTCCTCGGAGTTCGCGCTCGGCACGATGAAGAAGCGCCACAGGAGTTCGCCGTCGCTCGCGCGGTAGGCCGACACGTAGCCGCGGTTCGGCCGCGGCGATTCCGAACCCGCGTTGCCGACGAAGATCTTGTCGCCACCGACGTACGGCGAGTCCGTGATCGCGTAGTCGTCGGCCGGGTCGCAGGTCTGCTTCGACCAGGCTTCCTTGCCGGTGCCGGCATCGAGCGCGATCAGCCAGCAGTCCGCGGTCGTGACGTAGACCTTGCCCTGCCAGACGGCGACGCCACGGTTCGCGCGGGCCGGCCAGGACATGTTCGGGTCCGCCGCCTGCCGCTCGCGGACGCGCGGGTCGTGGGTCCACAGGACCTTGCCGGTGGCTGCATCGATCGCGAAGACGACCGAGTAGGCGCCCGACAGGTAGATCACGCCATCGATCACGATCGGCGTTGCGGCGATGCCGTCGGGTACCGGCAGGTCCGTCGACCAGGCGAGACCGAGGTCGTCGACGTTGCCGTCGGTGACCTGGGCCAGCGGCGAGTAGTGCTCGCCGTTGAAGCTGCCGCCCTTCAGGAACCAGTTGCGGCCGTCTTCCGCCTCCGCGATGACGCGCTTTTCGGTGACGTCGCCGGCGGCGAGCACGGCGGTCGCGGTGATGAGGCCAGCGAATATCCCAAGTGTCTTTATCAGGCGTGGGCGCATGGAATGTCCTTATTGACTATGTCGGACATTATCGCCCGCTGAGTCAATGTGAGTACACTCTGCGAAACTATACTTCGTCCGTGCCGTGCGACGCGAAGCCCGCCGAGCTGGTGGTCGACGTCGCATTCGAGTTTACCGGATCCGAATGCCTGGCTCGGGGAGACCGGATCGTCGAAAGGGGCCGGCCGCAAGATTCGGGATATCTGCGACCTGATGTTCGACCTGCGCGAGTCAAAGCCCGGCGATGTGGTGTCGTTTGTGCCTATGCAGGGTGCCGAGCGCATTTCGGGAAAAATAACGTTCGGCGAAAGTACGAGGCGCTGACCAGGGATTGCGGAATCTCCGTATCCAGAATATCGGCGGGTTGTGTTACGTATACCGTCCGACGGGCGTTCCCGGAGCGCAACCATGAAAGCCATCCGATGCCTGCTGCCGCTGGTCCTGCTGGCCGGCTGCTACAGCGACCCGATGTCACAGCGCGGCTTCAGCCTGCCCGACGGCGATGCCATGGCGGGCCGCGAAGCCTTCCTGTACATGCAGTGCAACCAGTGTCACACGATCGTCGACGAGGACCTGCCCGACATCCCCGGCGCCGAGCCTTACGTCGAGCTCGGCGGGAAAGTGACGCGCATCAAGACCTACGGCGAACTCGTGACGGCCATCATCAACCCGTCACACGACCTCGCCGACGGCTATGCCGCGGATATCGTGTCCGAGGACGGCGAGTCGAACATGTACAACTACAACGGCGTCATGACGGTGCAGGAACTGATCGATCTCGTCACGTTCCTGCAACCGCATTACAAGGTGTTCGTGCCGGAAACGGCGTACCCCGAGTACCACATCCGCGCCGCGCACTAACGCGCGGCCCGCTCAGCGTATCGCGTAGGTCACGTGCACGTTAACGCCGATGCTAAGTTCGCCGGCAGAAATGCTGGGTGCCATCTCGTCGTCTGCCATGGCCATGCGGGCCATGGGCCGCGGGTAGCCGCCGCCGGATGACATCGACAGCGTCAGTACCTCGCCGAGTTCGACGCCGGCCAGCCGCGCCAGGGCCTCGGCCTTCGCGCGGGCGTCGGCCATGGCAGCCTCGCGCGCCCTGGTCTCTAGCGCGTCGGTGTCGTCGATGCCGAAGTTGATGCCGTTGATCGTGTTGGCGCCCGCGCCCGTGATCGTGCCGAGTACGCTGCCGAGCTTGCCGAGATCGCGGACCACGACGCGCACCGTGTTGTTCACGCGATAGCCGGTGATCGTGACCTCGCCCGTACCCTTCGGGTCGTGGCGCTGCTCGGGCCAGATGCTGTAGTCGGCAGTCTGGATGTCCCGGTCGGCGATGCCGCTTTTCTTCAGCGCGGCCATCACGCGGGAGATCAGCGCCTCGTTCTGTTTCGATGCATCGATCGCGGTCGGCGCCACGGTCTGCACACCGACAGTGATGGTGGCGATGTCCGGTGTGCCGGACGCTTCGCCCGTGCCGCTCACCGAGATGTTGCGTTGTTCGCTAACGGCGACTTGCGCGCCTGCCGTTCCAACCGCGAGCAGCGTCGCGAGCAGCGCCAACAACCACCTGTTCCGTCCACACATGGTCAAACTCCTGTCAGGGATCGAGAATCCGGGCGCCAAGTCTACCCGTTTGCGCTTTGCGGGAAAGTGGCTGTTTTTGGTCCAGCCCCGGGCGGCGGCGTACCCCGTCAGGCGAAGTGGGCACCGCGCGCGTTGACGTAGATCGCGTAGACCGACTGGCTGGCGGTAACGAACAGGCGGTTGCGGTCCTTGCCGCCGAAACACAGGTTCGAGCAGATCTCCGGCATGATGATCTGCCCAATGCGGTCGCCGTCAGGCGCGAACACGTGCACGCCGTCGTAGCCGTCGCCGCCCCAACCGGCGCCGACCCAGAGGTTGCCGTTCGTGTCGGCGCGCAGGCCGTCGGCGACGCCGCTCTGCCCGTCGTCCATCTCCATGGACGCGAACGTACGCCCGTTCGACAGGCGCTTGCCGCTGACGTCCCACGCCCGAATCTCGCGTGCCGCATCCGGGTAATGTGACGAGCCAGTTTCGGCGGCGTACAGCGTCTTGTAGTCGGGCGAGAAACACAGGCCGTTCGGCTTGTAGATCTCGTCGGTGACGCGTTCGACGCGGCCGTTCGGGTCGATGCGGTAGATCGACTCTTTCAACTCGAGGTCGCCGGGCTGGCCCTCGTACCAGTTCAGCCCGTAGCCCGGGTCCGTGAACCAGACGCTGCCGTCGGCGAGTGCCACGACGTCATTCGGGCCGTTGAAGGGTTTGCCGTCGTAGCGGTCGGCGAGCACGGTTTCCGAGCCATCGGTTTCATAGCGGACCACGCGGCGGTGCAGGTGCTGGCAGGAAACCTGCCGGCCGTTCGCGTCGAAGGTATTGCCGTTCGACTTGCCGCACGGCTGCCGCAGGACGCTCACGTGTCCGTCGTCGTCCAGCCAGCGCCGCTGGGTGTCGGCCGGGATGTCACTCCACACGAGGTAACGGCCGTTACCGCTCCACGCGGGGCCTTCCGCCCACAGGTTGCCGGACGCGATGCGGACGATCGGCGTGTTGCCGATCGTCATGCCGCCGAATCGCGGGTCCAGGGACCGAAAACGGGATTCGGGGTAGCGTTCCGTGATCGAGCCGAGCGCGGCAGCACCGGCACCCCCGGCCAGCGTGACGCCGGCGGCGGCCGACAACGAAAGAAATCCCCGGCGCGTGATCGCACCCGATACCTGGCTCATGCATCCCCCAATGCGCGGCGTCGCGGAACCGGCGACGCCGTGGCGATCTCACAGACCGGGGAAGTGTGCGGGAACCCGCTTCGGCGGGTCAATTCGGGCGGTGTCAGGCGGCCTTCAGTTCGCCGGCGTGCATGCCGAGCCAGTCGCGAAAGGTCAGGAGCTCCGGGTTCAGTCGGCGCGCTGTCGCCACGTCCCGGGCGCCGCGAAACGCGTCGTTGAACTCGGCCTTGTACTGGAACATGTTGCCGAGGTCGTCCGCGCCCGGAAAGCCGAGTGCCCGGTAATCCGCCGGGTCCATCGCAACGTAGACAACCGGTTCGCCCAGCGTGTCGCTCAGGGCGCCGGCCATCTCGTCGCCGGTGAGGTGTTCACCGGCCACGCCGATCGTCTTGCCAATGGTGTCGGCACCGGCCCTGAAGATGCCGTAGGCGCACTTGCCGATGTCCGCGACGGCGATGCCCGGCAATGCCTTGTCGGCCATCGGCAGCACGAGTGCAAGCCGGCCGTCCGCGCCGCGCTGTGGCGACATCCCGAAGTGAATAAGGTTGTCCCAGTAGAACGACGTGAGCAGGAACGTCGTCGGTACGTCGCGTTCCGTGAACTCGCTGTTTGCGTAGCCCTTGGCGTCGAAGTGCGGCACCTTGTACTGGCCCATCAGCGTCGGCATGCGGTCGTCGTCCAGCGGCACCGCGAGGCGCGTGTCCTCGAGCGTCGACCAGATGACGTGTTCGACGTCCGCATGGAACGCCGCCTCCGCCAGGTGCTGCGCCTGCGTGATTTCCTTTTCCGGCGAGTAGTGCTCCCAGTAGTTCGTCACGCAGTAGGCACCCCAGGCGCCGTCGAAGGCCTTCTTCAGGCTGCGGGCGTCGTCGAGGTCCGCCTGGACGACGTCGGCGCCGAGGGCGGCGAGCGCCTTTGCCTTGTCGGAAGTGGGGTCGCGGGTGATCGCGCGGACGCGAAAGCCGCCGTCCGGGTCGTCGAGGATGGCGCGGACGAGACCGCCGCCCTGAGCGCCGGTGGCGCCGACGACGGTGATGAGCCGGGGAATTGCGGACATGGGCGGTGATCCTCGCAACGGGGTCGCTGACCGAAGCCGATACTCTGGCAAGCGTTCGGCCGCCAGGCAAGATGCGGCCGGCCTTTCACTGGCCAGAGAACCCAGGCTTGGGTAACTTGTCACATGAGTTGTCGCCGTCAGAACGATCCGGGAGCACCATGAAGCACTTGCCAATAACCCTACTCATCGCCTGCGCCGCCATTACCAGCGCCTGCGCCCAGGCCTCGTTGCCGTTCAACGTCGACGTGGTCGCTGATTTCGAGGAGCCGTGGGCGCTTGCCTTCCTGCCTGACGGCCGGATGCTCGTGACGGAAAAGAAAGGTCGCCTGTACATCGTGTCGCAAAGTGGCGAAAAATCGCGGCCGGTGGCCGGCGTGCCGGATGTGGACTACGGCGGGCAGGGCGGCTTCGGCGACGTCGCGCTGCACCCGGAGTTTGCGTCGAACCGAACCGTGTACCTGAGCTATGCCGAGGCGGGTGCCGGTGACACGCGCGGCGCCGCGGTGGCGCGCGCGATCCTCGTCGAGAACGATGCCGGCGCGCGCCTCGAAGAGGTGACAGTCGTGTGGCGGCAGTATCCGAAGGTGGTCGGCAGGGGGCATTACGGCCACCGCATCCTGTTCGATGACGAAGGCTACCTGTGGATCTCGTCCGGCGATCGGCAGAAGTTCACGCCGGCGCAGGACATGCAGTCGAACATGGGCAAGATCCTGAGGCTCAACGACGACGGTTCCGTGCCGGACGACAACCCCTTCGTCGACTTCCACGCCGCGGAAGCCTCGGTCGACGACGAGGGCGTCTACGGCCAGGTCTGGTCGCTTGGGCACCGCAACCCGCTCGGCATCGCGTTCGATCTCGACGGCAACCTGTGGGACATCGAGATGGGTCCGAAGGGCGGCGACGAACTGAACCGGGTGCAGCGCGGCGGCAACTACGGCTACCCCGTCGTCTCGAACGGCGATCACTACGACGGCCGTGAGATCCCCGATCACGACACGCGCCCCGAGTTCATCGCGCCGGCGATCTGGTGGACGCCGGTCATCTCGCCCGGCAACGTCATCGTGTACGGCGGCGAAGCGTTCGGCGACTGGCGCGGCAACGCGCTGGCGGCCGGTCTGTCGTCGCAGGCCATCGTCCGCATCGAGCTCGACGGCGACACGGCCCGCGAGGTCGAGCGCTACCCGATGGGCGCGCGCATACGCTCCGTCGTCGAAGGCCCGGACGGGCTGCTCTGGGTGCTGGAGGACGAACGCGGCGGCAGCACGGGGCGGTTGCTGAAAATTTCGCCCTAGCCGCTTCAGCCGGGTCCGCGCCAGCTTACCGCAACGGGTAGAACGCGATGATCGCGCCGGCCTCGGCTGACGTGTCGTCGTCTTGGTCGTCGCTTTGGGCGTCTGCGAGCCAGTCGTCCAGCGCCTTCCGGAGTTGAGCCAGCCGCGCAGGCGAACCCTTGATGCGCAAGCGCATCACGAGCGGCGGGTTTGCCTCGTCTACGGTGTCGAGGGCCCCGAGCAGTTCTTCCTCGCCCGCGCGCAGCAGGTCGCGAATCGCCTGGTTGCCGCCATCGTCGTCGCTGAACAGCGCATGGTCCACCTCGAAACGCCGCGCGATGCTGCGAAACGTCCGTTCGACGGTGCCGCGTTTCTTCGCCTCGTGCGTGATCTCGATCAGGCCCGCATCGTGCAGAGCGTCCACGTGGCGGTACAGCCGCGTCAGGTTTTCGCCGAGTTCGTCCGCGGCGTCGCGCACCGTCCGCGGCCGTTCCGCGAACACCTGGATGAGTCTGAGCTTCAACGGATCGGCCAGCAGCCTGACCTGCTCGAGGTCGCTGACGCGATGGATTTCCTGCATGTCCGGCACGGCCGATTTCCCCGGGGCTTGATTATTCATGAATACGTGAATATTATTATTCACACTCTTGTGAATGGTGAGGTTACCGACGGCCATGATGATTGTCGACCACCTGTTGATGCTCGCGCTCTTCGTTGTCCAGCCGCTGCACGGCGCCTGGGCTTACCGCCGTTACGTCGCCCGGATCGAAGGCGGCGAAGCGCCCGACCGGATCGGCCAGTACCGCGACGTGCTGATCATGGAATGGGTGGCCTTCGCCGTACTGGTCGCGGTCTGGGTATTCTGCGCGCGGCCGTTCGCAGACCTGGGCTTCGTTCCACCTCGCGGCACCGGTTTCGTGGCCGGCCTCGTGCTCCTCGTCGCGGCGACAGCCTGGCTCGGACACGCATGGCGCCAGGCCCGGCACGCCGATGACGACGAGCGGCGCAAGCTGGCGGCCGCGCTCGGCGACCTGGTTCACTTCCTGCCGAACACGCGGCGCACGTACCGGGTGTTCTGCGGCGTTTCGGTCACGGCCGGCATCGTCGAGGAGACCGTGTATCGCGGTTTCGCCTTCTGGTACCTCGCGGCCTGGCTGCCGATGTGGGCGGTCGTGCTGGTCTCCGCGGTGATATTCGGGCTCGGCCATTCCTACCAGGGCATGAGCGGCATGTTCCGTGTGACCGCGATCGGCATCGCGTTCGGACTGTTCTACTGGCTGACCGGATCGATCTGGCTGCCCATGGCTGCGCACATGATCCTCGACATCCTCCAGGGGGGGATGCTCTACAAGATGTTGAAGCGGAACGGCAAGGGCCCGGTCGCCGCGGAATCGCCGATCTCGTAGAGTGGTGGCATGCCGGAGCATGTCGACACGGTCATCGTTGGCGCGGGCCTTGCGGGCCTGTGCGCGGCACGCACACTCAAGCGCGCCGGACAGCGGGTGTGCGTCCTCGAAGCACGTGACCGCCCGGGCGGCCGCACGTGGACCGCGCCGTTTCCCGGCACGCAGGTCGGCGTGGACTGGGGCGCGGAGTGGATCATCCCGGACCTGCACCCGAGGCTCTGCGCGCTCGCCGATGAGTTTGGTGCGGCAACCGAGGCGGAAGGCGATCGCGTCGAATGGCGGGTGCCGGGACAGGCCTACGACGACGATTACGCGGCGCTGCGTCGCAAGCGCCCGGGCTTCGCCGCCGGACTCGATGCGCTGCAGGCCTGGTACGACGCGGGAAAAGACGGCAACGAGCGCACGCTCGCCGAACTGCTGCGCGAGCGCGTACCCGATCCGACGGACCGCGCCCTTATCGAGGCTGCCTTCTTTCCGCTGACCGGCGCCGACCCGTCGCACATCTCGACGACGGCGGAGCACGAAGAGATCCGCTTCCACGGGGGCGATATCGCCATGACGCTCGCGCCCGTCACGTACCGGTTCCGGGACGGTACCGGCGTGATTGTCGCGGGACTCGCCGATGCCCTCGGCGACGTCGTCAGGCTGGCGAGCCCCGTCGACTCGATCATGGAAGCAAACGCGGGCGTGCGCGTGCGTGGACAGGGCAGTGACCTCGTTGCGGATCGCGTGCTTGTCGCGGTGCCGGTCGCCGTTCTCTCCCGGATCGCCTTTGAACCCGCACTGCCGGTCCTGGCCGACGGCCTCGGCGAACGGGTGAACTGCGGCCGTGTCACGAAGATCTGGGCGGACGTCCGCGGTGGCACGATCCCGTCGCTGTTGCAGACGGACCATCCGCTGCGACTGGTCTACGAAAGGCGCGTCGGAGATACCGTGCTCGTCAGCGCGCAGGCGCTGTGCGGCGACGTGCCCGACTGCCGGCCCGCCGCGCTCGTGGAACTCCTCGAATCGGCCTGTCCGGGTACGGAGGTCATCGACGCCCGCGCACACGACTGGACGGCGGACCCGCTTGCCGGCGCGAGCTGGATGACCGGCCGCGCCGGGGTGTACCCGGCGTTTCGCTCGGCACTGGAGGATGCGCCTGGCAGGGTCCGCCTGATCGGAGGCGATGTCGCCGACGACTGGTCCGGCTGGATGGAGGGTGCCGTGCTGTCCGCGGAGGAGGGCGCAAACTGGGCGTTGGACCCGGGCCGCGATGCCTGAAAAAAAGCCGCCCCCTTGCGGGGGCGGAAGTGAATCGCTGTCAGCTTGCGGGGGAGCAGTGCGCTGATAGCGTTGGGGGTTCGGTCAGGCGCGCCGTGCTCAGAGTTCCTCGGGCTCGGCTCCGGCGTCCCTTGCGTGCCGGGGCTTGCGCGGACGATGCTGTTCCATCAACAGCTCGAACTTCTCGATCTGTGCCGGTGTCAGGACCACGGCGAGTTCGTCCAGCGTCGCGGAGCGCATCGCCTCGTGCTCGGCGCGCATCGTTTCGCGGTCGGGACGAGTGCCGGAGGCCCTGAATTCCTCACGCTTCGCCTGCGCAGCATCCCGTTGTGCCGTCAGGATGTTGTCGACTTCCTGTTTCTGGTAGTCGTCGAGATCCAGCAACACGGCCAGGTTGTCGATGTCCATGCGCGGGCCGTCGTGGCGCGGTCCGGGTTCCGCTGTCGCGTGGACGGTCACCAGCAGGACGAACAGGACGAAGAGTGGTCGCAGGACGGTATTGGCAGTGCCGTTCATTTCATTGTGCTCCTTGGGCTGCGGGGTACGGTTCCTACGATAGGGCGTCGGCGCGCGAAGAGACGTAAGCAATTGTTAGGAAGTGTTGGCCGTCCGGTGCCGGATCACGCGCTGCGCGGCAGCGTGAGTACGGCTTCCAGTCCCCGTGATTCGCGGTTGCGCAGAACGAGTGAGCCGCCGTGTGCCTGGGCAATGTCACGCGCAATCGCGAGCCCGAGTCCGGTGCCGCCGGTGGACGGGTTGCGGGAGGGTTCCAGGCGGAAGAACGGCTCGAAGACCAGTTCCAGGTACTCGGCCGGCAGGCCGGGGCCTTCGTCGCACACGCGGATGACCAGCGCCTCGCCGTCTTCGACCCGCACGATTGCGCGCTCGCCGTACTTGATGGCATTCGTCAACAGGTTGGTGAGGCAGCACTTCAGCGCACAAGGCTTCGCGTTCACCGGTCCGTGAACGGACCCCTCGACGAACACGTCGGCATCCATATCGCCGAACTCTTCCTGCAGCTCCGACAGCAGCGCCGCGACGTCGACCGCCTCGTAGGTCTCTTCGTTATTCATGTCGCGGAACAGGTCGAGCGTCGCCTTCAGCATCGCCGTCATCTGGTCGACGTCGGACACGAATTTCGCGCGCATTGCCTCATCCGGCAGGCGCTCGGCGCGCAGGCGCAGGCGTGTCAGCGGCGTCCGCAGGTCGTGCGACATTGCGGCCAGCATCCGGTTGCGGCTCTTCATGTAGCGTTGCAGACGGTCGTGCATGGCGTTGAATGCCCGCGTCGCGTGCCGAATCTCCGCCGCGCCCTCCTCCGGGAGTGGATCCAGGGCGTCGCCGCGGCTCATGGCCTCGGCAGAGCGGGCCAGCGCAGACAACGGCTTCGTGATGCCGCGCGCAAGCCACAGCAGCAGCAACGACAGCACCAAAGCGACCAGGATCAGCTCCGCGAAAATTCGCAGCGGCAGCGGCGGGCCGGAGCGCGGTGCCGGAACCCGGTAGCGTACGGAATCACCGTCGCTCAACGACACGACGACGTCCAGCTCGTGCAGCGCGCCGGGAGGACGTTCGCGCCAGCGTTCCGGTCGGTGGGCTGCGTCGGGACGGCGCGGGAAGTCGTACCGGATGCGAATGAAGTCGCGCTGCGAAGGCATGGCCGGCCGTACCTCGACGCGAAAGTCGCCGCCGAGTTCGCGTTGCAGGCGCCTCGCGTACGTCCGCGCAGCGGCAATGTCGTCATAGCCCGGCGCGCGTCGTTCGGGTTGCGCATTTCGCGAAATCGCGAGCGGCTCCTGCTTCAGCGACGCGACCTGCGCGTCGCGTTCGTCGTCCGGCAGCGCTGCCAGCGCCTCGCTGGTGTTCGCGAGGAACTCGATGAGCTCGGTACTGTCGCCGCCCCAGAACACCATCTCGCGCCGCTCGCGCTGCACCAGCCAGACGAGGATGACTGCGGATACGACAACGGCCGCGAGCATCGCGGTAATCAGCCGGCCGACCAGGGACGCGGGAATGATTCGCACGCTAATCAGCCACGACGTCCACGCCGAGCGTATAGCCCTCGCCGTAGATCGTCTTGATGATGTTCGGGGCGCGGGCGTCGTCGCCGAGCAACTGGCGCAGCCGGCTGATACGCACATCGATGCTCCGGTCGAACGGGTCGTGTTCGCGGCCGCGCAGTGCTTCCGTGAGTTCCCCGCGTGACAACACCCGGCCTGCATTCGCGAGCAGGATGTCGAGCACGCGGTACTCCGCGCCGCTCAGGTCGACCGGACGGCCGTCCGAGCCCTCGAGCGAGCGTGCCACCCGGTCGAGGCGCCATCCGGCGAAGCGCCAGCCCCGGGTCACCGTCGCGCCGCCCGCCGCGTTCTTCGCCCGTCGCAATACGGCGCGTATGCGGCTGACGAGTTCGCGGGGATCGAAGGGCTTGGGCAGGTAGTCGTCGGCCCCGACTTCGAGGCCTACGATCCGGTCGATCGTCTCGCCGAGCGCGGTCAGCATGATCACCGATGTCGGTGTCGTACCACGAAGCGTGCGGCAGAAATCGATTCCGCTCTCGCCCGGCAGCATCAGGTCGAGCACGACGAGGTCCGCCGGATCGTGCGACAGCACGTCGCGGGCCTGCGTGGTGTCCGCTGCCTGCGACGTGCGGAAGCCTTTGCCGTCCAGGTAATCGCTGAGCAGGTCCAGGATCTCGGGATCGTCGTCCACGAGCAGAATGTGGGGGTTGTGTTCCATGGCAATTCGTCGGGTGGCGCGGGTAACGCCGGCAGGAAGGACAGAATAGTGCGAACGGTTTCAGCGGAATGTAAGGAAGTGTTAAGCGGCCCGTTCGCGCATTGAACCCCGGTGATCGGGTAGGCATCATCGGTCACAGACCCAACGGCCGCGCTGCCGCCGCGCGCCGAAAAATCCCTGCACCGAGGAGCTGTTGTCCATGCTGAAGTCCCCTGTTCGCCTGATCGTCCTGCTTGCCGCCGTCGGCGTCGCCACCCTTGCGGCGGCGAGTGATGACCCGCGCGTCGTGCGCAGCGAAACGATGAAAGGCGTGCGGGAGGCCGCGAAGCCGCTCGGCGGCATGCTGCGCGGCAACGTCGAATTTGATGCCGACACGGTCGCGACATCGCTCGCAACGTTCGAACAGGCGGCCTCGACGTTCGGCACGCTGTTCCCGGAGGGCTCTGACACCGGCCTGGAAACCGAGGCGGCACCGGCGATCTGGACGGATCGCGAGGGTTTCGACGCCGCGCTCGCGAAGTTTGCTTCGGCGGTCGAAAACGCGCAGGCGGCAGCACCCGCATCGCTCGACGAGGCGAAGCCCGCGCTCGGGCCCATCTTCCAATCGTGCAAAGGCTGCCACGACGACTACCGCATCGAGAAGGACTAGGCGCGTCCCGCGACCTCGATGGCAACGAAGTGCGCACGTGCACGCGTAGTCCGTATCCTCTTCGGGGTGCTGCTGCTGGCCGCGATCGGGTGGTGGCTGACGGCGCCGCGCACGATTGACGCGCTGCCGGCGCACGAGCCGGACGCCGTGGCGGGCGAACGCATCTTCCACGCATCGGGGTGCGCGTCGTGCCATGCGACGCCGGTGGGCGGCAAGCGCGCGACCGGCGAAGCGAAGCGCCTGCTGGGCGGCGGCGCGGGCCTTGCGTCACCGTTCGGCACGTTCGTGGCGCCGAACATCTCGCCGGACCCGGACGACGGCATCGGCGGATGGACGATGCTCGAGTTCGTCAACGCGGTGCAGCGCGGCGTGTCGCCGGATGGCCGGCACTACTACCCCGCGTTTCCGTACACGTCTTACGCGCGCATGCGCACCGAGGACGTGATGGACCTGAAGGCCTATCTCGACGCGCTGCCAGCGGTGAGCGGAAAGGCGGAGCGCTTCCGGCTGGCGTTTCCCTGGTCACTTCGGCGCGGCATCGGCCTGTGGAAGTGGTGGAACCTGGACGACGGCCCCGTCGTGTCGTCTGATCCGCCGGACGCCGTCTTCGAGCGCGGGCGGCTGCTGGTCGAAGGGGCGGGCCACTGCGGCGAATGCCATACGCCGCGCGGTCGCCTCGGCGGTCTCGACTACGCGCGCTGGCTCGCGGGCGCGTCGAGCATGGATGGCGAGGGTCGCGTGCCGAACATCACGCCAGCCGGGAAGGGCGTAGCGGCCTGGTCCGCCGACGACATCGCGTATTACCTCGAATGCGGCTTCACGCCGGACTTCGACACGGTCGGCGGCGATATGGTCGCGGTGCAGGAGAACATGGCGGCGCTGCCCGCCGAGGACCGCGCGGCGATCGCCGCGTACCTGAAGGCCGTCCCGGCGATCGACTAATCCGGATTTGGTCCTTTCATTCCGTGGCAGGTCTGCTATAGTCCGCCGCGTCCTGGCGCACGTCGGTCTGCGCCATTCACTCCCACCCGCAACCGCGGCATCGGGAGCAACCCTGGATACCGGCCTGGATCGAAGCATTTCCGGCGGCACAGCCGCCAAGATGCCGGGTGGTATCGGAGCAAAACACAAGTGTTATTCAACGAACTCGGCCTTACGGCCGAACTCGCGCGTGCGGTCGACGGTCTGGGCTTTACGTCCGCAACCCCGATCCAGCAGCGCGCCATTCCCCCGGTCCTCGAAGGTCGCGACGTTCTCGCCGCGGCGCAGACCGGCACCGGCAAGACGGCCGCCTTCATGCTGCCGCTGTTGCAGCGCCTGCAGGAAGGCACCGCGAACCGCCGCCGCGTGCGCGCGCTCGTTCTCGTGCCCACGCGTGAACTCGCGGCGCAGGTCGCCGAGTGCGCACGTGACTTCGGCCGGCACCTGCCGTTTCGTACGGCCGTCATCTACGGCGGCGTCAGCATCAATACGCAGATCGACAGGCTGCGGAAGGGTGTGGACGTCGTCATCGCGACGCCGGGCCGCCTGCTGGATCATCTCGAGCAGGGCACGGTCGATCTCGGCGCCATCGAGGTGCTGGTCCTGGACGAAGCGGATCGCATGCTCGACATGGGCTTCATTCGCGATATTCGCAAGGTGCTGAAGCGCCTGCCGCCGAAGCGCCAGAACCTGCTGTTCTCAGCGACGTTCTCCTCGGACATACGGCGGCTTGCCACGGACCTGCTCGACGATCCGGCCGAAGTCGAGATCGCCGCGAGCGGCACGACGGCCGATGGCGTCGAACAGGTCGTGTACCCGGTCGACAAGGCGCGCAAGCGCGAGTTGCTGTCGCACAAGATCGGCGCGGAGAACTGGCGCCAGGTGCTCGTCTTCACGCGCACCAAGCACGGTGCGAACCGGCTCGCGAAGCAGCTCGATGCTGACGGCCTGACCTGCGCGGCCATCCACGGCAACAAGTCGCAGTCGGCCCGTGTGCGCGCACTGAAAGACTTCAAGGACGGCAAGGTGCGCGTGCTGGTGGCGACGGACGTCGCCGCGCGCGGCCTCGACATCGAGCGCCTGCCCTACGTCGTGAATTTCGAGTTGCCACACGTCGCCGAAGACTACGTGCACCGCATCGGACGGACCGCGCGCGCCGGAAACACCGGGCGTGCCGTGTCGCTCGTGTGCGTCGACGAACACAAGCTGCTCGGCGGTATCGAGAAGCTGCTGGACCGGAAGATCCCGCAGGAAGTCGTTTCGGGCTACGCGCCGGATCCCCGGATCAAGGCCGAGCCGATCGTCGCCGGCCGCGGCAACAACAACGGCGGTGGCGGGCGCAAGCGCCGCGGCGGCAAGCTGCGCGCGGCCGGCAAAAAACAGGGCCAGCGGCGCCGGGCACGCGCCTCCGCGTAGCGCCGGCCCAACAAGGTTCGCTACCCCGCCAGGGATCGGCAGGGTAGCGGCTTGCCGGCGGACTAGCCGCCGTGCGCGACGACGGTCTGTTGCTGTGTGCCCAGTCCGTCGATGCCGAGCTCGATCACGTCGCCCGGCTTCAGGAATACCGGCGGCTTCTGGCCGAGGCCCACGCCCGGCGGTGTCCCGGTCGTAATGACGTCGCCCGGCTGCAGGCTCATGAATCGGCTCAGGTAACTCACGATGACTTTCGGCCCGAACACCATCGTGTTCGTGTTGCCGTCCTGGTACTGGTGGCCATTGACCTTCAGCCACATCGGCAGGTTCAGCGGGTCGTCGATCTCGTCACGCGTCACGAGCCACGGGCCAATCGGGCCGAACGTGTCGCAGCCCTTGCCCTTGTCCCACTGGCTGCCGCGCTCGAGCTGGAAGTTGCGTTCGGAGACGTCGTTGCAGACGCAATATCCGGCAATGTAATCCTCGGCCTCGTCTTCCGATACGTAGGACGCGTGCTTGCCGATGACGATCGCGAGCTCCACTTCCCAGTCGAGTTTCGTGCTGTCTTTCGGCTGGATGACGTCGTCGTCCGGTCCGCAGATGGCGCTCGTCGCTTTCGTGAAGATCTCGGGCTCCTTCGGCACGGCGGCGCCGGATTCGGCCGCATGGTCCGCGTAGTTCAGGCCGACGCACAGAAACTTTCCGACCTTGCCGACGCAGGGCCCGATCCGGCCCGGGTCATCGACCACCGGCAGGTCGTTCGCGTCCACGGAGGCCAACTTGCCGCTGGCGAGAGCCTCGCCGCCGATGTCGTTCACGATGCCGTCGAGGCTGCGAACCTCGCCATTGTCGTCGAGGATGCCCGGCTTCTCCTGGCCGGGCGGGCCGTAGCGCAGTAGTTTCATCAGTTCTTCCGTTTCAGCTATTGAGAGTGACAAAACCGCCGTCGATCGGGAAGTTCGATCCCGTGACAAATGCGGCTTCGTCGGAACAGAGGTAGGCAACCAGCCCGGCGACTTCGTCGGGCGTGCCCATGCGGCCGATGGGCTGGCTCTTTTCCAGCTTCTCGAACACTTCGTCGCGGTTGTCGGCGTAATACTTGTCCAGGAACTCGTCGACAAACGGCGTGTGCACCCGCGCCGGGGAAACGGCGTTGCAGCGGATCCCGTGCGCGACGTAGTCCTTCGCGACCGAATAGGTCATGGCGAGGATCGCGCCCTTCGTCATCGAGTAGGCAAAGCGCTCGCCGACGGCTACCGTCGCGGCGACGGACGCGATGTTGACGATGGCGCCGCGCCTGCGTGCCTTCATGCCGGGTACGACCGCGGCCAGCAGGTTGTAGGCGCCCTTCACGTTGACGCGGTACAGGCGGTCGAGGTCTTCCTCGCTCGTGGTCTCCACTGTACCGACGTGCGCGATGCCGGCGTTGTTGACCAGCGCGTCGATGGGGCCGAGCGCGAGGGTCTCGCCCACGGCTCGCGCGATGTCGGCACGATCGCCGACGTCAGCGGCGTGGCCCGAGGCCGCCCCGCCGGCCGCCTCGATTTCGGTCACCACCGCATTTGCTGCGCCGGCATCCAGGTCCAGCACACGCACCGTGGCACCCTCGCTCGCGAGCCGCCGGCAGATGGCGCGGCCGATCCCGCTGCCGCCGCCGGTCACCAGGGCCGTCTTGCCCGCCATTCGTTCCGTCATGTTCGTGGCTCCTTCGAGGCCTGCGTTGCCGGCAGCGGTGCATCGGCGCGAACCAGCTTCGCATCGCGCAATGCTTCCCAGAATGCCGCCGGAATGGACGCGTTGAAATAGCGTTGCGTGCTGTCCACGTGCTCTTTCCTGGCCAGGCCGGGAATCACGCCCGCGACCGCCGGGTGTGCCAGCGGGAATTGCAGCGCCGCGGCCGGCAACGGCACGTCGAAGTCGTCGCAGATAGCCTCAATGCGCCGCACTGTCGACAATATCGGTTCCGGCGCCGCCGCGTAATTGTAGTGGCCGTGGCCTCGGGTGCCGGTGACGAGGATGCCGGAGTTGTACGGGCCGCCGACGATCACCGAGCACTGCCGTTCGACGCATTTCGGCAGGAACGAGTCGAGCGCGGCCTGCTCGAGCAGCGTGTAACGCCCGGCGAGCAGGAAGCAGTCCCAGTCGCCGTGTTCCATCGCGGCCTCGCACACTTCCCATTCGTTGACGCCGAGCCCGATCGCCGAGATGCGGCCGTCCTGCCTCAGCTCATCGAGGGCGCGGTACCCGCCGTCCATAGCCGTTCGGAACAACGCGTCATTGTCGCTGCCGTGCGTGGCTTCGCCGATGTCGTGCAGGTGAAGGATGTCGATGCGGTCGAGTCCGAGGCGCTGCAGGCTGTCCTCGAACGAGCGCATCACGCCGTCGTAGGAGTAGTCGTAGACGATGTCGAACGGCATCGGTGAGCGGTACAGGTGCCGCTCGTCGGCGTAGCCGGCAGGGGTGAGCAGGCGACCGGCCTTCGTCGAAAGCACGACGCCTTCACCGCGGTGTGCTCGCAGCGCGTCGCCGACGCGGCGCTCGCTGAGCCCCTGCCCGTAGTGCGGCGCGGTGTCGAAGTAACGAAAGCCCGCGTCCCAGGCCGCGGTGAGCAGGTCGCGGGCGTCGCCGTCGCTGATACGGGCGTACAGGTTGCCGAGCGGCGCACAACCGAAGCCGAGCACGTCGACCGCAAGATCCGTCGTGCCGATGCGGCGTTGCTGTGCTCGATTCATGGTTACGGGAGGGGTAGTGCGCAGCCGCACGGGGCGCGCGGCTGACTTTCTATATATACAAACGTATTGTATAACTGCAAGTCTGTCAATCGGGCCGCCGCGACTCATGAACCGGGGGGATCATGTCGCCTGAAAGCAATAACAAGAAATCACCACCGGTACTGACGCGCGACATGATCCGGCCGTTCATCCTGGTGGCCATCCTGTTTCCGCTGTGGGGCTTCGCGAACGACGTGACGAACCCGCTGGTCAAGGCGTTCAAGGACATCTTTCTGATCTCGAACGCGCAGAGCAGTCTCGTGCAGTTCGCGTTCTATCTCGGCTACGGCATCATGGCGCTGCCCGCGGCAATCTTCATCCGCAGCTACACCTACAAGAGCGGCATACTCGCCGGCCTGGCCTTGTACGCGATCGGCGCGGCGCTGTTCATCCCCGCGAGCATCACGGCGCAGTTCAACTACTTTCTCGCGGCACTGTGCATTCTCACCTGCGGACTCGCGCTGCTCGAGGTGACGGCGAATCCTTACATCCTGTCGATGGGCCACCCGGAGACCGCGACGCGTCGGCTGAACCTGGCGCAGGCCTTCAACCCGGTCGGTTCGCTGACCGGCATGTTCGTCGCATCCAACTACATCCTGGGCGAATTGCAGGTCGAGGCGTTTCGCGCCGAACAGCGCGCGCTGAACCCTGATTACGCCACGATGCTGCCGTCGGAGGTGGACGGCCTGCTCACCAACGCGCTGAGCGATTTCGCGGCGAGCGAGCCCGCGGCGCACCAGGCCATGCAGGCGGCAGACCTGGCCACGGTCCGCGGGCCGTACGTCGCCATCGCCGCCATCGTCACGGTCCTGTTTCTCGTGTACCTCGTCAGCCGGCTGCCGAAGACGATGAAGCACGATCACCCGCTGACGCGTGCCGAGTTCACGGGCACGATGGCCCGGCTCGTGCGCAACCCGCGCTATTTGGAAGGCGTCGTCGCGCAGGCGTTCTACGTCGGCGCTCAGATCATGTGCTGGACGTTCATCATTCACTACGGCATGACCACGCTGGGGCTGACGGCCGCCGAGGCGCAGAACTACAACATCATCGCGATGCTTACGTTCCTGTCGAGCCGTTTCATCTGCACGTTCCTGCTGGGCTACGTGCGCCCGGGGGCCTTGCTCGCCGTCCTTGCCGTCGCGGGCGTCGCGCTCTGCCTCGGCACGGTGTTTCTCGACGGCTACGCCGGACTGTATTCGCTGATCGGCATCTCCGCGTGCATGTCGCTGATGTTCCCGACGATCTACGGCATTGCATTGAAGGGCATGGGCGACGACGCGAGCCTTGCCTCGGCCGGCCTGGTCATGGCGATCGTGGGCGGCGCACTGATGCCGCCGCTGCAGGGCCGGATGATCGACGCCGGCTCGATCATCGGCAGCATCCCGTCGGTGAAGACCTCGTTCCTGCTGCCGCTGGTCTGCTTCGTCGTCATCGCGATCTACGGCTACCGTGCACATCGGGTGCACGGGGCCTGAGGGGCGCGCTGATGGCAGGCTCGCGCAAGGACCGTTCGGCTGCGTCGCGCCGCAAACAGTACTCGGCGCCTGCGCTCGAAAAAGGCCTCGACATCCTGGAGCTCCTGGCCGGCGAGGCGCAGGGGCTGAACATCAGCGAGCTGGCCAAGCGGATGGGGCGATCGGTCGGTGAAGTATTTCGCATGATGGCCGTTCTCGAACAACGCGAATACATCCAGCTGCGCGATGATTCCGATGCGTACGTGCTCACACTGAAGATGTTCGCGTTGTCGCACCGCATCTCGCCCATATCGCGCTTATCGGCCGCCGCCGTACCGGTGATGCGGCAGCTCGCCTGTGATACGCGGCAGTCCTGCCACGTCGTGATCCACTACGAAGGGCAGGGACACGTGGTCGCCCAGGAGGATGCGCCGACGGATCGCATACTGAGTGTGCGCCTGGGCGCCGAGGCACCGTTGCTCGACACCTGTTCCGGCCACGTCCTGCTGGCCTTCGCCGACGACGTCGAAAGGCAGCGCATGCTGGACAAGATCCCGGGTTCACATCGCCGGCCGGCGGAGGGCGAGATCGACAAGCTGGTCAGGCGCGTCCGGAAGCGTGGATACGAGATCGTCCGGAGCGCGCAGGTGCGTGGCGTGCAGGACATCGGCTACCCGATCTTCGATCGCACCGGCCAGGTCATCGCCGCGCTCGCGGTCCCGTACCTGGCCTACCTCGATGACGACGATGCCGTCTCGCTGGATGACGTCGGGCCCCTGACGGCTGAAGCCGCCCACCGAATCTCCGCGGCGCTCGGCAAGGTTTGATCGCTCGATTCGTCCCCTTTCAGATGCCGGATTCGTTCATGTTCAGAATGCTCAAATGCTTCATCGCGCTCATCGTATTGCCGGCAGCCACCGTGCAGGCGGAACCGGATCGCGAGTGGTCCTACGAACCATCGCCATCCAACCTCGAGGCGCGTGAATGGTTCCGTGACGCGAAGTTCGGGATATTCATTCACTGGGGCCTGTACGCCGAACTGGCGGGCGCCGGCGAGATGAAGGTCGAGGCCTGGGTGATGCAGAACAAGCGCATTCCCATCGACAAGTACGAGCGACTCGCGGACTTCTTCAATCCGATCGCGTTCGACGCGGAAGAGTGGGTGCTGGCATTCAAGTCCGCCGGCGCAAACTACGTGACGATCACGTCGAAGCATCACGAAGGCTTCGCGATGTACGACTCGGCCGTCAGCGACTACGACATCGTTGACCGCACGCCCTTCGGCAGGGACGTGCTGGCGGAGTTGAAGGCGGCATGCGACAAGCACGGCCTGAAGCTGTTCTTCTATTACTCGCAACTCGATTGGCACCACCCGGACTACTACCCGCGCGGCCACACGGGACAGGGTTACACGGGCCGGCCGGACCACGGCGACTGGGACCGCTACATCGATTACATGAATGCGCAGCTCGAGGAGTTGCTGACGAACTATGGCGAGATCAGCGGTGTCTGGTTCGATGGATGGTGGGACCAGAAAGGGACGTCGATGGAACACCGCTGGCGCCTCCGGGAAACCTACGAGCTGATTCACAGGCTCCAGCCGCAGGCACTCATCATCAGCAACCACCACGTGGAGCCGTTACCCGGCGAGGATGTCCAGCCATTCGAGCGTGACCTGCCGGGAGAGAACACCAGCGGTTACAATCCGATGGATGTCAGCCAGCTCCCGCTGGAAATGGCACAGACGATGAACGGTTCCTGGGGTTACAGCCTCGTCGACGATGAATTCAAGTCGGCCGACGAGTTGGTGCGGACGATCGTCGCCGCCGCGGGCCGCGATTCGAATTTCCTGATGAACACCGGGCCCATGCCAGATGGCCGGCTGGTTCCGGAGAATGTGGAAACCTACAAGGAAATCGGCCGGTGGATGCAGGCCTATGGCGAAAGCATTTACGGGACACGCGGCGGGCCGATCTCTCCGCGACCCTGGGGCGTAACGACACAAAAGGACAATGTCGTGTACGTGCACATTCTCGACTGGTCGGACACCGAGCTGGCGCTGCCGCTGGTCGCCGACGTCCGGCAGGCAACACTCATGACGGGCGGCGGCGCTGTCCGCTTCGAGAAGACCGATGCCGGCTACCTGGTGACGCTGCCCGCTGACCTCGGCGACGGTCCGGTGGCAATCGTCAGGGTCGAACTCGACCAGGGCCCGTTCACCCAACGCACGGAGTGACTGCCGAAGCCGACTTTCGTGCCCGCCCGGACAGAGGCTGCGCCGCGTAGCACCATGACGTAGCGACCGACAACACCGCCGGCGCGAAAATCGCTTCTGCCCTCCGGGCAGCTCCCGGTTCCGCGGATTCCGGGCGCGTTCCCTGGCTGGCCCGACCGGGGGGGCGCCGCCGGCTGGCGATCACCGTCGATGTATCAGCGTCTCCTGTAGCCAGCAAAATCAACGGGTTTCCCCCGCCGTCCGCAGTCGCCCCGTCGGCCAACTATAGTCTTTATGGCCGGCGCCAATTCCGGCGCCCGGCCACGCCAACAAAAATGAAGGGGAAAATCATGAAACTGCACAGGTTACTGATCTACCCGGCGTTCGCCGCGCTGCTGCTCGGCGCGGGCACGGCTGCTGCCCAGGTCAGCGCTGACGGGCTCGGCAAGGTCCTCCCGGTCGAGCTGTTTGCCTGCAGCTTCAGGGACGACAAAGGCATGGCGGACTTCAACCAGGTCGTCGAACGCTGGAATGCCTACATGGACGACAACGAAGCGGATACCTATGCCGCATGGATCCTGAGACCGTACTTCTACGGGCCGGAACAGGAGTTCGACCTGCTCTGGTTGGGCGCCTGGCGTGACGGCAATGCCATGGGGGCCGGACAGCACGACTGGATCGCGAACGGCGGTGAACTGACGGCCGCCTTCTTCGAGGTCGTCGATTGCAATGCACACCTCGCGTTCTCGTCCGCCATGTACAAGGCACCGGCCGGTAACAACCCGCCGCCGTCGGGCCTGATCACGATGATGGATTGCTCGCTGAACGAAGGTCACAAGTACGAAGAGATCCAGGCCGCGGAACTGAAGTGGGTGGACCACCTGGAGAAGACCGGGTCGAAAGCAGCGTACTACCACTGGCAGCCGCTGTTCGGGGGTGGCGGTGCCGACTTCGACTACAAGGTCGTGTTCTCGTACCCCGACTTCAGGGAGATCGGCGCCGACTTCGAGCGCATCGCGAATGGCGGCGGCCGTGCGGTCGCGATGGAGGTCTTCGCGGATATCGACGAGTGCGACGATGCCCGAGTGTACGTCGCGAACAGCGTCCGCTCGGCGAAGATCAGGGACTGACGGCCCCGCGCTGGTGGCCGGGCGGCGGGCTGGACCGGCCGCCCGGCGCTGTCCCGGTTGTCTTTCGACAGGCGCGGCGGCAATGTGACTGCGTTGCTACGGCCTCGCCGAGGGGTGTCATGGATTTCACGGAACTGCAGTCGCGGCTGCACGCGTTCGCGGACGAGCGCGACTGGCACGGGTTTCACTCGCCGAAGAATCTCGCGATGGCCCTGTCCGTCGAGGCCGCGGAGTTGCTCGAGCATTTCCAGTGGCTGAGCGAGCAGGAATCGAAGAACGTCAGCCACCAGGCGCGTACCGAGATTGCAGCAGAGGTTGCCGACATCCAGATCTACCTCGCCATCCTCGCCGGCAAGCTCGGCATCGACATCGACGAGGCTGTTGAGGAGAAGATCGCCAGGAACGCCAGGAAGTACCCGCCGGGGTCGACGGGCCTGCGCTGAGTGCCGCCGATGTCGAACGACGACGAAACGCTGCGCATCGATCGATGGCTGTATCACTGCCGCTTCTTCAAGACGCGGACATTGGCGTCGAAGGCGGTCGCGGCCGGGCAGGTGAAGGTCAACGGCGAGCGCCCGGCGCCCGGAAGGCGGGTGCAGGCGGGCGACCGCATCGAGCTGGTGCGCGACCGGTTGCCGTATGCGTTTGACGTTCTCGCCATCCCGGCTCGTCGCGGGCCTGCAACTGAAGCCCGAAGCTGCTACCGGGAAGATGAAGACGTAATACGGCGTCGCGAGGAGCGCGCCGATGCGCTGCGCCAGGATCGACAGGCAATGCCAAGGACGCCGGGCCGGCCCGACAAGCACACGCGGCGCCTGCTGCGGCAGCGGAAGGAGCGCTGAGGCGTCAGACCCGGCCGAGGCGCATGCGCACGGGCCAGGTGATGCGGTGTTGCGCGTCGTTGTCACCGTAGAGCGAGCGAAGCTCCGCGGCAAACGCATCGAGTATCCCGCCCTGGCCATCGGCACGAGCACGCTTCGAGGCCGACCAGGTTTCGACGTAGCCCAGGAGTTCATCGGCGGTCCAGTCGCGTACGATGTCGAGCCGTGGTGGCGTCAGCTCGTCGAACGGAAACGGCAGGTCGCGGTACTCGTTCTCGATGAGTACGCGCTCCGGCGGCCAGTAGCGATAAACGTCCTTCCAGTAGAGCTGCTCGAACCGATCGGCGCCAGGGCCGTCGAGCACGGGAATGCAGTAGGTAACGAGGGCGAGAATCGCGTCGGGCACCGCTATGCGACGGACCTCTTCGTAGAACGCCGGCAGGTCGAACCAGTGCGCCGACTGCGCGGCGGTGATCAGGGCCGCAGTTGCGTCCTGGACCGGCAGCTCTTCGGCGGCAGAGACCGCATAGTTAGTGTTCCCGCAGGCTGCGGCATTCGCCACCTGGTCGGCACTTGCGTCAAAGGCAGATACGCGCTCGAAATGAGCCGCGAGCAGCACCGACAACTGTCCGGTGCCACAGCCGACGTCGACGGCGAGGGAACGGTTCGGCGCGAGCGCGGCGAGATATTCGGCCAGCGGCGGCGGGTACGTCGGGCGAAACCGGTCGTAGCTGGCGCCACCCGTTTCGAAATGACGACTGGACATGCCGCTCCCTCGCTCCGATGACGATGTCCATTCTGCCAATACACTGGCCACGCTGCGAAATGACGTTTGCTTCCGGTATCGCAGCGCACATTATGTCCGGAATTCTCCGGCTACCGTGCCTTTCGCCACTGCGGTATCCTTGGGCGTCAAGCAGCGCCACAAGACTGATTTTCCTGGGGTTCCAACGGCATGGCCGATGTCTTCGTTTCCTATGCCCGTAGCGACAAAGCACGGGTCGCGCCTCTCGTTGCCGCGATTTCGGCGAAGGGCTGGACCGTCTGGTGGGACCCGGAGATCACGCCCGGCCAGGAATTCGACGATATGATCGACGCCGAGATCGCCGCGGCCAAGGCGGTCATGGTCGTCTGGACGCCCACGTCGGTGACGTCGCGCTGGGTGCGCGGCGAGGCACGCGAGGGCGCCGATAACAACAAGCTGGTCCCGGTGCGCTTCGACAACGCGCGACTGCCGATGGACGTGCGCGCCATCCACACGACGGACCTCGACGGCTGGAACGAAGACCCGGAGAGTGCTCCGGCAAAGGAATTCCTGCATGCGCTGGGTGCGATGATCGCGCGTGCGCCGACGCCGGCCGTCAATCCTGCCGCGACTGAAGCGAGTACCGAAGAAAAAGCGGCGCCACGATTCACAGTCTGCGTGCTGCCGTTCACGAACATGAGCGGCGACCCGGAGCAGGAATATTTCAGCGACGGCATCACCGAGGACGTGATCACGGACCTCAGCAAGGTCTCCGCGCTCGGCATCATCTCCCGCAACAGCGCGTTCATGTACAAGGGCAAGCACGTCGACATCCCGAAGGTCGCCAGCGACCTGAATGCGAGTCATGTCCTCGAAGGCAGCGTGCGCAAGGCCGGTGGTCGTGTGCGCATCAGCGCGCAGCTCGTCGACGCGAGGACCAACAACCATCTCTGGGCCGAGCGCTATGACCGGGAGGCGAGCGACATCTTTGCACTGCAGGACGAGATCTCGCAGGCGATCGTGAAGGCGTTGCAGCTCAGGCTTCTTCCAAAGGAAAAGAAGGCGATCGAGCACCGCGGCACCGAGAGCGCCGATGCGCACAACCTGTACCTGATGGCACGCCAGACGCACGTGACCGGGCAGGAATCGGACGTCCGCTCCGCAGAGGCGATCGTGCGGCTGTGCCAGCGTACCGTCGAGATCGATCCGGACTACGCCGAAGCGTGGGCGCTGATGGCTGTCGGCTACCGGAAATTGCGCGAAGCGCGCGACGGAAACGCAGACGATGGCATGGCGGCCGCGCAAAGAGCCCTGGATCTGAATCCCGACCTGCCCGAAGCGCATGCGGTCCTCGCGCAGTTGCACCTGTCCAACGGCGATGCCGACGCAGCGGCGAAGGAAGTGGCGATCGCATTGAAGCTCAGCCCTGATTCCTACGAGGTCAATCGCTCGGCCGGACGCCTGCATTACCAGCAACACCGCCACGAAGAGGCCGCGCGTTGTTACGAGAAAGCCGCCGCGCTGATGGAGGGTGATCTCAATTCGCCGTCGATGCTGATCAGCGCCTACACCGCGCTGGGTGACAGGGCAGGCGTGCGCCGCGCGGCCGAACTGGCGCTCAATCGCGCCGAGGCGGTGCTCGCCCGCGACCCGAACAACTCGATGGTGGCCGGCTACAGTGCCTACGCCCTGGCCGCGCTCGAACAGGGCGAGCGCGCGAAAAGCCGCATGGAACGCGCGCTGCTCATCGATCCCGATAACCTCAACATGCGCTACAACTTCGCGTGTGCATTGTGCACGTACCTGGGAGACACGGAAGCCGCGCTCGACATGCTGGTCCCTGTGTTCGACGCGATCACCGCGAGCTTTCTTGTGTACACGAAGGCCGACCCGGACCTCGAGATGTTGCGCAGTGAGCCGCGCTACCAGGCGATGGTCGCGGCCGCCGAGGAGCGGCTGGCGGGATCGGGCGATGGGCAGGCGGCGTCGGGCTAAGACTCGCTACGCCGCATCCAGCCCGTCGTTCGCCGCGTCGTCTTTCTCGAACGCGGCCGCCAGCGCATCGTCCACCGTCTCCAGGAACACGAACTCGAGCTGCTTCCTGGCCGAGGCCGGGATGTCCTCGATGTCCTTCTTGTTGCGGGCCGGCAGCAGGATCGTCCTGATCCCGGCGCGCAGGGCGGCCAGCGACTTTTCCTTGATGCCGCCGATCGGCAGCACGAGGCCGCGCAGGCTGATCTCGCCCGTCATCGCGATGTCGCTGCGCACCGTCTTGCCGGACAGCAAGGACGCCACCGACAGGAACATTGCGACGCCGGCACTCGGTCCGTCCTTCGGAATCGCACCCGCCGGTACGTGGATGTGCAGGTGGGCGTCGTCCAGCGCGTCCTGCTCGATGCCGAGCTGTTCCAGCCTGCCTTTCACCAGTGTGACGGCGGCGCGTGCGCTTTCCTTCATCACGTCGCCGAGCTGGCCGGTCAGCACGAGGCTGTCCTTGCCCGGCACTCGAGCAGCTTCGATGAACAGGATGTCGCCGCCCACCGGCGTCCAGGCAAGGCCCGTCGCCACGCCCGGCACGCTCGTGCGCATGCGCACCTCGCTCTCGAACTTACGCGCGCCGAGGATGTCCGGCAGGTCCTTCGCGGCGATCGTGACGGATTCCGCCGTGCCCTCCGTGACTTTCATGGCCACGTTGCGCATGACCGCACCGATCTCGCGCTCGAGGTTTCGCACGCCCGCTTCGCGGGTGTAGCCGTCGATCAGCTCCGCCAGCGCATCCTCTTCGATGACGGCCTGTTCGGCGGTCAGGCCGGCGTTCTCGAGCTGGCGCGCGACGAGATAGCGTTTCGCGATCTCGAGCTTCTCTTCCTGCGTGTAACCCGGGAGCTCGATCACTTCCATGCGGTCGCGCAACGGCCCCGGGATGTTGTCGAGCACGTTTGCCGTGCCCACGAAGAACACGCGCGACAGGTCAAACGCCACGTCGAGGTAGTGATCCTTGAACGTGCTGTTCTGTTCCGGGTCCAGCACTTCGAGCAGCGCCGACGACACGTCGCCGTGGAAGCCCTGGCTCACCTTGTCCATCTCGTCCAGCATGAACACCGGGTTCCGGGTACCCGCGCGGCGAATGCTCTGGATGACCGAGCCCGGCATCGAGCCGATGTACGTACGCCGATGCCCGCGGATCTCCGCCTCGTCGTGCACGCCGCCCAGGCTCGCGCGCACGAACTCGAGGCCGAGTGCCCGCGCAATGCTGCGGCCGAGTGACGTCTTGCCCACGCCGGGCGGGCCGACGAAGCACAGGATCGGGCTGCGACCGTCCTTGTTCAGCTTGCGCACCGCGAGGTACTCGAGAATGCGCTTCTTCACCTTGTCGAGGCCGTAGTGGTCCTCGTCGAGAATCTCGCGCGCTTTCGCGATGTCGATCTGCTCGTCGTCCACTTTCGACCACGGCAGTGACGTCAGCCAGTCGAGGTAGGTGCGCAGCATCGAGTGTTCGGCGGCGCCTTCCGGCATGGCCTTCAGGCGCTTCAGTTCCTTCTTCGCCTGCTCGAGCGCTTCCTCCGGCATGCCGGCCTCGTCAACGGCCTTCGCCAGCTCCTCGATGTCGGCGCCGTCATCCTCGTCTTCACCGAGTTGCTGGCGAATCGTCTTCAACTGTTCGCGCAGCACGTACTCGCGCTGGCGGTCGTCGATCTTCTCCTGCGTTTGCTCGTCGATCTCCTTCGAGAGCTTCAGCACTTCGAGCCGGTGCGCGAGTTGCACCGTGAGTTTCTCGAGGCGCTCCTCGACGTCCACCAGCTCCAGGATCGCCTGCTTCTCGGCCGGCTTCGTGTCGAGCAGGCCGGCGATCAGGTCCGCGAGCAGGATCGGCGAGTCCACGCCACGCAACACGGCGTTGAGCTCCGACGGTGCTTCGGGCAGGAGTTCGAGCGCCTCGGTGGCCTGCTGGCGGATGTACGCGACCAGCGCCTCGACCTTCGGCGTCTTGCGCTCGACGTCGCGCACGATGTCGTAGCGCGCCGCGAGAAACGGCAGGTTCGGCACGAAGTCGAGCGCGCGAAAGCGCTGCTCGCCCTGGCAGATCAGGTGGTGCATGCCGCTCGCGGATTTCAGGTGCCGAACAACGGACACGACGGTGCCGACCTTGTACAGGTCGTCCGGCCCCGGCTCGTCGACGGACGGGTCCTTCTGCAGCAACAGCCCGAGCTTGCGCCCGTTCTTCGCGGCTTCCTCGGCCGCCCGTATCGAGACATCGCGGCCGAGGCCCACCTGCGTCACCGCGCCGGGGAACACCACGACGTTGCGCACCGGCAGCACGACGATCAGGTCGTCCGGCAGGTTGGACTTCTTCTCCGTCGCCTCGTCGGCGCCGGCGCTCATTTCCCAGGAGGTGGTCTTCTCGTTCATGCAGGACGAGATGGTGCTCTCGGCGGGTGATTTCAATGCAGTCGTGACACGCCCGGCTTGCGTCCATGCCACGAACGTGTTTTTATTTAACTGAATGGTTACAAACATTGATACTACTGGGCCCACGGCGTTCTCGGCGATCGCCGACCCGGTGCGGCGGGAAATCCTCGACCGGCTTCGGGGCGGCGAACTCGGGGCCGGCGAGATCGCCTCGCATTTCGAAATCAGCCGCCCGGCGATCGCCCGCCACGTGCGGGTATTGCGCCGTGCCGGGCTGGTCCGGGAGCGCCGCGAAGCGCAGCGCCGCTATTACTCGCTGGACCCGGCCGGCTTCCGGTCGCTCGACCGCTGGCTGGAACCGCACCGCCTGTTCTGGGCCGCGAGACTCGCCAGCCTGCGCACCTACGTCGAGAGCGGTGCCATGGATACCAAGGGAGACGAAAATGGCTGAATTCCGTCACGAATACTCGGGCCAGGTGCCGGCCAGGGTGGACGCCGTGTTTGCCGCGATGTCGCAGGCCGACAAGCTGACCCGGTGGTTTGCCGAGCACGTGGAAGTGTCCGCCGCAGCCGGCGGCCCGTTCCGGTTCTGGGGCAAGCACACGCTGGGAACACCGGATGGCGCATCGGCGAGCCAGACACTGACGGCATTCGATGAGAACCAGCGCATCGCCTTCCGCTGGCGCGTGCTCGACATCGACAGCGAGGTCACATGGGTGGTGCAGGCCACCGACGACGGAGACGGTACGAACGTCACGGTGACCCACGTGTTCCAGGAACCGCCGACCGACATCCGCACACGCGAGTTCGTCGACGACCTCTGGCGACTGAACATGGCAAACCTGACGGCCCATATGATGGGAGTCGAGCCGTTGCTGCCGGACTATGACGACCCCAACCCGGAAGTTCGCCAGTCGATCCTCATCGACGCACCCCGGGAGAAAGTTTTCGCCGCGTTGATCGAGCCGGAACACATGAAGGCCTGGGCCGGCGGTACCGACCCGGTCGCCGAACCCGTCGAAGGAGGCCGGTACTCCCTGGGCTGGCACTACGAAATGGACGGCAGAACCGTCGATGGCGGACCGACGAAAATCATCGAGATCGTGCCCAACGAAAAACTGGTCACGGACTGGCCGGACTGGCGGGGTGACCCGAACGTGCCCGCTCAGCGCGTGACCTGGCTGCTCGCTGACGAAGACGGCAAGACCCGCCTCACACTCATCCACGATGGGTTTACGCGCACCGTGGACATTTCGGACTACGGCTTCGGCTGGCTGTATTTCCTGGGCAACGTGCAGAAGGTGGCCGAGGGCAAGGGCTGACCGAGCCGCTACAGGCGTCTGTCAGGTCAGTCGGGCCACGGTGTCGCCGACTCGAATGTGGCCGTCGGTGACGACACGCGCCGTGATCCCGCCGTGGCCGCGCATCGCGTTGTAGCCGCCGGGCCCCAGGTTCGCTTCCATTAGCGAACAGGGGTGACAGAGTTCGCCGAACTCGAGCACCGCCGAACCGACCCTGAACGGGGCATCTTTCATGGCCAGCAAGTTGATGCCGCGCACGACGATGTTGCGGCGGATGAGGCCCGGGTCGATCGCGTCAACGCCGAGGATGGACGCGACGGCATCGAGGTGCTCACCCTGAATCAGCGTCACCTGCCGCGTCTTCATCCTGCTCTTGTAGTGGTCGCCGACAAGCCCGTCATCGGTTGTCACCTCGACTTCATTGACGACCGTGGGCGTTGCCCGGCGCTCCGCGCGAAGGCCGATCCAGGCAACCCGGCCCTGTTGCGGCAGTGTGTTCTTCAATTCCCCGATCGTCGGCATGGTTCCAGGCGGTTTCGAACGGAACTGCGCCATTGTACCCGCACCTTTCGTCGTTGCGGATCCTCCGCCGAGGACGAACCTGCTGCGCAACTGCTGCTGCAACCCCCTGATTCACGTAAACTTCGGCGCCATGTTGACCTTCCTGGCCGAACTCCGGCGCCGCAATGTCGGCCGCGTGGGCGCTGCCTACGCTGTTGTTGCGTGGGTCATTGCGCAGGTTCTCGACCTGGTCGCCGACAACTTCGGCGCCCCGGACTGGGTCATGAAGTTCGTGCTCGCAGCATTGCTGGCCGGGCTTCCCGTAGCGCTGTTCCTTGCCTGGGCTTACGAATTGACGCCGGACGGGGTAAAGAAGTCGGAGGACGTTCCGCTGTCGGACTCGATCACGCCGCGGACCGGCCGCAAGTTGAACATCGTCATTTCCGTCGCCCTGGTCCTCGCTTTGTCTTTTATCGCCTGGGACAAGCTGGGTCCGTCCGCCGACGCGTCACGGCGAGTCGCCGGCGACCCGGTGCTCGCGGTCCTGCCGTTCGTCAATATGTCCGGTATCGCGGACAACGAGTACTTCGCGGAAGGCATCTCCGAGGAGCTCCTGAACACGATCGTGCGAATGAACGTCATGGACGTGATCGGGCGTACGTCGTCGTTCCAGTTCAAGGGGCAGAACCTCGACCTGCGCGAGATAGGGCGGACGCTCAACGCCACGCATATCCTCGAGGGCAGCGTCCGCCGCGTCGGCGACCAGGTGCGCATTACCGCGCAGCTGATCGAGGCGCAATACGGCCTGCACCTGTGGTCCGAGACCTACGACCGGAACCTGGTGGACGTGCTCGCCGTCCAGTCCGAGGTCGCCGATGCGATCGCCGGCGAGCTGAACCTGACGCTGTCAGGCGCCGTACCCGGCGCCGGCCCGCACGTGTCGAGCAGCGAGGCGCTTGACCTGTACCTGCGCGTGCGGGCGGCCATTCGCGAGCACACCTTCGACTCCCTGGCGAACGCGGCGCAATGGATCGATGCGGCGATAGGGATGGATCCCGATTTCGCGCAGCTCTACGTTGCCAAGGCGGAGCTCATGCTCGACCAGGCGCGTATCGGGATCCGCCGCCAGGCTGAGGGCGCCGAGCTCGCGCTGACGCTGCTCGCCAAGGCGGACGAAAAAGGCGCAGGCAATACCGCCGAATTCCACCGGGTGCGCGGAACTGCGTGGCGCTATCTGGGCGACGCCGAAAAGGCGCGAGGGGACTTTCGTCGCGCGTTCGTCATCTCTCCGAAAGACCCGCTCGTTGCCGTGAATTACGCTTTCACATTGCCGCGGACTCCGGAAGGCCGCCGTGACACTATCGAGATACTCGAAGACATTGCCCGGCACGACCCTCTGGATTACTGGCACCCGTTCACGATCGCCGGAGTCTACGATCGTCTGCTCGACCGAGCCGAAGCCGAGCGCAATTACCTGAAGGCACTAAGGATCCGGCCAGAAGCCCCGACGCCTTCCGCGTTCTACGGTATTTTCCTCGCCCAGACCGGACGCATAGCGGAAGGAATTCGGCGCCTTGAGCTTTCGGCAACGTTCGACGCGGCGGATCCGGAATCGTACACGTTTCCGGCGACCGCCTTTCTGTCACTGGGTGATTTCGAAAGCGCCGCAGACTATGCGGATCGGGCGATTGCTATCAACCCGGACCGGGCCGACGCGGTCTACCTTCGAGAAGCGGCCCGCTACCTGGCCGCGCTGGAGCAGGGCGACGCGCACAGCGTCGTCGCAGACATCGACGCCCGGCTGCAGGCTGTGGTCACCAGCGCGGATTCGCTGTTTCGTCGCGTCGGCACCGGGGTCGAGGACTTCCGGGCGCTCCTGGCGCTTGACGCTGGCGACGCTGCCCGCGCGCTGCAGGACTTCGAGGCTCACACGCCGGAAGCGCTGGCAGGCGAGTTTCCGAGACACATCGACCGAAGCAACACGCTGGACGTTCGCTACCGCGCATTGCATGCGCGGCTGCTCAAACTTGCCGGCGAGACGGATCGTGCCGCGGTTCTCGACGCGGACCTCGCCTGGATCACGGAGGACAGCGTACCGGACCTGTTCGGCAGTGCGCTCAATGAAGAGGCCCTGTGGTTCCTGGTCGAAACCCGCACAGGCTTCGTGCCGGACGAACAGGTCATCGGCTGGCTCGACCGGTTGCACGAACTCGGCGCGTTCTACGAATGGCGCCCGCGCCTCATGCTGAGCCCGGGAATCCGGATGATCGAGGACCGGGAAGGGCTGGACGCCGTGATTGCAAAGTTCGAGGCCAGCATGGCCGCGGCGCGCGAAGAACTCGCGTCGTCCGAGGCAGCGGGCAGTCGCTAGACCCCTGCATTGTGGCGGTGCCGCAATGCTCGCGCGCAAGCGCGCTTCCGGCGCGCACTTTGATGTCGATCGCGCGTATCCCGGTGGATGCGCGACGACCTTTAGGGGTTGACCCGATAGATGCGATGACGCTTTCAAGGGCGCTAAAAAAAAGGCCGCCCGAAGGCGGCCAGGTCAGGGGGGCGGTGTCGGGGTTACGCCTGCTCGTAGATCGTCTTCATCACGTCGCGGGCGTTATAGGCATGGCCGTCTTCCGGCTCGTCGCCCTTGCCCATGACGATCTCGATCGAGTGCGCGTGGCGCTCCGCCGGGCGGCTCGTGTCGAAGCCGATGCGCGTCGTCTGGTAGCGGGCCGGGCGCACGCTCCGGCGACAGGCGAGCAGACCGCAGTCCTGCTCGACGTACCAGGTTTCCTCGTAGCCGAAATCGGCACCCGGTGCACGGCGGTCACGGGTTTCGGTCGTCATGGTTTCGCGATCGACGATCTCGAACCAGTCGTAGCCTTCGGCCAGCGTCAGCTCGGCGGCGCGCAGCAGCGCGTAGTCACGCGTCTCTTCGACGTCGGCGCGGTGGCGGCCGTTGAAGTTCACCCGGTAACGGTTCTCGGCGATCTTGCGGCTCGAGTAGCCGTAGTCGTAGGCACCGTCGGCTTCGACGTAGTCCGGCGACGACGCGCAGGCGCCCAGGGTCAGGAAAAAAGCGGCAATAACGGTCCGTGTCAGCATGATGGTTACCTCCTCGTGAAGGCCTCATTGGCCTGGTTTCGTGAGGTATACGGCCCGGGTGCGGGATTTATTCCCTCATTGCGGCGATTTTTTCCAACCTTCTGATATCAAACGGTTTTCTTCGGAAATGTCCAGCGGATCGGCCGGCCCGATCAGGCCGTCGACGGCTGCATCCACGGCCTCCGGGGTGTCGCTGCCGGCCGGCAGGTACACGCCGCCGGCATGACCGGCCGGGGCGTAGCCCAGTGCTTCGACCTGCCAGGCGCCGTCGCGGCGGCAGGCCACGCCGTGCAGTGCCTCGGGACCCGACGCCACCGCGACCTGGCGGCACCAGTCGCCGTCCCGGTCCTCGAACGTCAGCACCACCTCGCCGGTGGCGCCGCTCGCCAGCACCCGCGCTTCGCCGCTGACGCCGTCCTCTAGCAGTGCGTGCAGCGGCGAGGCCGCGGCAACGGCACCGCCCTGTTCGAGGTCGATGCCCATGGCCGGCTGTTCCTGCAGCACGTTGCTGATGAGGAAGCCCGCGACCAGCGCCACGCTCGCGGCCAGCGCGACCGGCACCTGGAAGAAGCGCTGCGCGCCGCGCGCGGGAAACGCGACCACGTTGTCGGCCGGCTTTGCGGGCGCCGCACCGAGCATCTCGAGTACCGCAGCCGGCATCGGCTCGTCGTCCACGCGTTCGAAGGCATCACGCACGGCGGCATCCCCGGCGCGCAGCGCTTCGAGTCGCCGCATCAGCAGCGGTTCGCGGGCGAGGCGCTCGGTGACGCGGTCGGCCTCGGCCGGCGGCAACTCGCCGTCGATGTAAGCGCTCAGCAAGGTGTCGTCGTCGTAGGTCTCTTCGTCGTGATTCATGATTCGATTCCTGCCGGCTAATGGGCCGGCGCTGCTGTCATCCCGCTCTTTACGAGCAATGCTTTCCGTGCCCGCGCGAGCCGGCTCATCACCGTTCCGGCGGGGATGCCGAGGACCTCGGCTGCTTCCTTGTAGGAGCAGCCTTCGACCGCGACGAGTTCCAGGACCGCACCCTGTTCCTCGGGCAACGTCGCCATCACCTGCTGAACCTCGCGCAGCGTCAGCTCCCCGAGTACCTCGCGTTCGCCGCTGGTGCTCGATTCGCTGGTCGCGGCAATCGCGTCGCCGGCGTCCCGGCGGACCTTGCGGTGCCGAACCTCGTCGATCCAGAGGTTCCGGCACACCTTCAGGCACCAGGGCAACACGGCCGCGTCGTCCGGCAACCCGCGTTCGAGCACGCGCTCGACCGTGGATTGCAGCAGGTCGTCCGCGTCCGCGAGGGAACCGGCGAGGCTCAGCGCGAAGCGCCTGAGATTCGGCAGGATCCCGAGCAATTCCTGCTGTCGATTGTCCAAAATGCGATCCATCTGCTTCACTGACGGTTGGCGAGCTGATTTTATTCCCAATGGAATAGGCGGGAGGGGCTGCCCGTTTGCGTTGCGATACTCGCCTGTACAGGATGACGCCATGAAACGTCTTTACCCAAGCCCAGTTTACATAATGGCAGCGATCGTGCTCGCGCCGTGTGCCGCCGAGGCCCAGGTCCTGCCGAACGTCACCGGCCCGCTGAACGACGTCGCCGGCGATACGCTGCGAGAGCAGCGGCTGCAGGAACTCGCGGAGCGCCGCGCCCGGCGCCTGGAAGCGGAGGCCGCGGAGGCGGTCGAGGACACCGCGGATGTCGTCGACGAGGTCGTCGAACCGGCCACTGATACGGTCGCGTCTGCCGCCGGTGAGGCGACCGGCGCGGTTGCGGGCGCGCTCCGCACCTTCACGTCAGCGGCGGCGCCGGACGGCAGCCAGATCGAGGCCGACGTGCTGGTGGCGCTGCTCGACGCCGACGACGTCGAAACCCTGCGCGCGGCCGGCTACGGCATCCTGGCGGAACGCGACATGCAGAACCTCGGGCGGGTGATGGTCACCCTGGAGGTGCCTGCCGGCATCGACCTCGACGGCGAACTTGGCCGGCTGCGCGGCGCATTGACCGGCGCCAGCCTCGACTACAACCACCTTTACCGCTGGGACGCCGCCGAAGCGGGCGCGCCGGAGGTGCCGGCAACGGACGCGACGGCATCGGTTCCGGCCGATGACTCGCGGCTGCGGATCGGCGTCATCGACTCCGCGGTGCAGGTCGACCATCGCGCACTGCGCGACGTGCACGTCGAGGCCCGGGACTTCGTCACGCACAATGCGAAGCGGCCGGAGACGCACGGCACGGCGGTCGCGTCGCTGGTCGCGCGAAGCGCGGGTGATGACGTCATCGTTTATTCCGCGTCGGTTTTTTTCGAGATGGAGGGCTACGCGCCGGGCGCGAGCACCGAGGGACTCGTCGCCGCGCTGGACTGGCTCGCAGGCCAGGAAGTGGACGTGATCAACATGAGCCTCTCCGGCCCGGGCAACGACCTGCTCGAAGCGGCCGTCGGCGCCGTGCTCGAAAGCGGCCAGACGGTCGTCGCCGCGGTCGGCAATGAGGGCCCGTCCAGTCCGCCGCGCTACCCGGCGGCTTACGATGGTGTGATCGGAGTGACCGCGGTCGATCGCAAGGAGCGGGTGTTTCGCGCCGCGAACCGCGGCGAGCACGTGGATTTCGCCGCACTGGGCGTGGACGTGAAGGTGGCGGACAGCACCACCGGAAGCTACCGGCTCGCGTCGGGAACGTCGATGGCATCGCCGCACATCGCCGTGGTGGCGGCGCGACTGTTGCGTGAGGGGGATGTTGCGCGCGACGCGCTGGAATCCTGGCTCATCGCGGGAGCCGAGGACCTCGGGCGACGAGGCTTCGATCCGGTGTACGGACACGGCCTCGTCACCCGGGTTCCCATGGTCGCTGCGTCGGACTAGGGAGTCCCCTAGAACGCCACGTCGAAGCTCAGGCCGGCGATCGTCCGGTCGAACTCGGCACTTTCCAGCGTCGACGTATTCGAGATCCGCGCCAGTTCGGCGCCCAGCTCGACGTGCTCACCCAGGGGCATCGACAGGACGACACCGGCGCGCAGCCGGCGGTCCTGGCGCGGCATTTCCTCCGACTCGGCCAGCGTGGCGTAGTCGCGCGACTCGTAGCGCAGCTCCGTCTTCAGCCTGACGGTCGCGATGCGGCTCTCGAACACCTGGCCGTAGGCGAGTGCCGCCCCATGGCCGCCGAAGTCCAGCGTATCGTCGAACGCGTCCTCGTCCACGCGCTGTGCGCTCAGCGAGACGTAGCGGTTCATGCCGTTGAGCAACCAGTAGACGTCGGTGCGCCAGGTCGCCGTATCGGCGTCGCGCGTGTCGTCGGTGTCGAAATCCTTCGACGCATTGCTGAAGGCCAGGCGCGCGTAAAGCGACGAGCCGAACAGCCGTGCGACGCTCGGGCTGAACTGCGACAGCGACAGGTAACCGTCGCCGGCGAGGTCGGCGTCGTAGTGGTCCGCCGCGATGCCGAATTCCGTGCCGGCCAGCGTCACGGCGAATCCGGCCGTCGCGTGCTGCAGCACGAGATCGAACGCGTCCTGCTCGGCATATGCGGTGCTGTCGATGTCGTAGCCCAGCGTCAGGCGTGCGTGGCGGCTCACAGGCAGCACCGCGTCGACGGCGGCGCGAAGGCGGGTCGCGGTATCCGCGGTACCGGAAATATCGTCGAGTTCCATGAGGGCCACGTTTGAGTCGTACTGGTAGCCGGCGCCGAACTCAATGCTCACGTCCGGCTTCGGTTCGCCGGCGGCGGACAGGCCCGGCACGAAGGCCACGGCCAGGATCAGGGTCAAAAAGCGGTTCATGGGAATTCTCCTGGGAAGAACAAGGTGGCGCCGGCGGGTTGCCCCGCCGGCGCCGGAGTGCGCTATTCACGTCCCGGCAGGGACAGCGCATTCACGAGGTCGGCCGCGATATCGGCACTGATGGCCTGGCGGACGTCGTCGGAGACCGAGCTGGCCACCGAGCCGGCCACGTCGCCCGACACTTCGGTCGAAACATCACCGGAAATGTCGTCGAGCGTGCTCGAGCCGGACTCGATCGTCTCGTCGGTCGTCGACCGGGCGTCGGCCTGGGTAGCAGCAATAGTGCTGTTCGCCGTTGCCTGGGCGTCGGCCGCCAGGTGGTTGACGCTGTCGGCGGTATCGACCGCGACGTCGGCGCCGAGAGCCACGGCTGCGTCGATCGAAGCGACGGCGGACTCGCCGGTCTCCGTCGCCGTGTCCGCGGCCGCGTCACCGGTCGCCTCGGCAGAAGCGTGGGCTTCCTCGCCGCTTTCCTCCGCGCTCGCGACGGTGCTTTCGCCCGTCTGCTCGGCGTTGTCGGCGGCAACTTCGCCCGACTGCTCCGCGTCGGCAGCCGCCTCACCGGCCATTTCCGTTTCCCGCGACGTGTCGGCGCGAGCATCGGCACGCGACGACGCGCCAGCGTTGCCGCGCACGTCATTGCCGTCCTTGCTGGCAGACGCGGACGCCGACACGCTGACGCTGGCTTCCGCCTCGAGTGCGTTCGAGACACCCGAGACCGACAACAGCGACAGGACACCGGCCGTCAAAAGGGCACGGGCCATCTTCAGGTTTTGATTGCAAGCCATGATCATTCCTCCATGTTGGGTGGTTGCAACCTGAATACGGGTGGCGGGGCGATTTATTCCCCGGTCGGCGATTTCTTTCGCACGCGGGCCCGCGGGCGGCGGTCGCGTAGAATGGCGAGCATGTCGATGTCGATCGCCCGTTGTTCGGTGGCTGCCGGCCTGCGGCGCTGCCTGCCCATGGTCCTGGTCGTCGCCGCGGCCTGCGGCAAGGACACCGGCCCGGCCGGGGATGCTCCACCGCCGGCGCCGCCACCCGGCGTGTATGCCGGCACCTATCCCTGCGACGGTTGCCCCGGCATCGACGTCGCGCTCTGGCTGCGCGACGACGGCACGTTCCTGCTCGAGCAGCGGTATCGTGCCGCCGCGGAATCGGCGCCTCCGCCGTCCCCGCCGTCGCACGCGCTCGGCAACTGGAACTGGCGGGCGGACGTCGAAGTGCTCGAGCTGTCCTCCGGCGGCCCGGAGCGCGTCTTCGACCGGGAGGGAGACGCGCTGATACAGCGAACGTCGTCGAGCGCCGAGCACCGGCTCGACAGGGATCCGGCGCGCGTGCGAATCGACGCCAGCCTGTGGTTGCGCGGAACGATACGGCAGGCGGGCGACGGCTACCGCTTTCGCGAGTGCCGCACGTCGCTCGAAGCGCCGGTTGCGGCCGGCGGGGAGTACCGGCGCTTTCACAACCAGTACCGCAACATCGTGCTGGGCACCGAGGCGTCGATCGTACTGATCGGGCACTTCGACTGGGGACCCGACGGGGCGCCGGTCTCACTCACCATCGACCAGTTCGTCACGTTGCGAGACGCGCCGGGCTGCTGAAACCGGCACGGCTGACATCCGTCTTGCCGAGCGAGTAAGCTTCGGGCCCATGCCGCATGCACCGCACACGCCCGCCAAACAACGTCCGCGCTGGAAGCTCGGGCCGCCGGGCGAACTGCTTGAACGCAACCGGCCGATCCTGAAGGAGGTCGACCGGCTGATCAGCGAGCGCAACGCCGACGAATTGCTCGACTACGTCGGCAACTGGCGCGCAGCGGAGCTGGTGGACCTGATGATCCACCTGCCGCTGAATCGTGCCCGCGTGTTGTACGAATGGCTGCCGTTGCACAGCGCGCTCAAGATGCTGGCGGAGATCAGCCCGGAAATGCGCGCGCTGCTGATGGAGGAAAGCGGCGTCGCGAAGATCGGCGAGATCCTGGCCGGCATGAACAGCGACGAGCAGGTCGAGATGCTCATCGAACTGCCCGACGAGCTCGTCGAGAAGGTGCTGCCGTCGCTGGCCAACGCGGACGAGTTGAGCGCGCGCCTCGCCTACAAGGAAGACTCGGCCGGCGGCATCATGAGCAATCGCTTCGTCGCCGTGCTGGACGGGTGGAACGTCGGCATGGCGACACGGCAGATCCGTCGCAACGCGAAGCACGTCAGGAAGATGTACGAGATCTACGTGGTCGACGAGAACCGGAAGCTCGTCGGTTACCTGAAGCTTCGCGACCTGCTGCTGAACAAGAAGTCCGTCCGCATCCGCGACATCATGCGCGAGCGCCCGGTCAGCGTCAGCGCCGACACGGACCAGGAGGAAGTGCTCGCGCTGGCCGAGCGTGCGCAGCTCGTCACGATCCCTGTCGTGGATCACGACCATCGGGTGCTCGGACGCATCACGATCGACGACTTGAAATACGTTGCGCGGCAGGAAGCGGAGGAGGACGTCCGCCTGATGAGCGGTGTCTCGCGCGACGCGCGCGCGGACGCCCGCGTCACCGAGATGGTGCGTGACCGGCTCCCGTGGCTCGTCGCGGGTCTCGCTGGCGCGAGCATCGCGGCGACGGTCGTTGCCGGCTTCGAGGAAGAACTGGTGCGGGTCGCTATCATCGCGAGTTTCATCCCGATCGTCATGGCGATGGCCGGTAATGCCGGCATCCAGGCAGCCACCATCACCGTGCAGGGCCTCGCGGCCGGCAACCTCTGGATCGGCGACCTGCGCTGGCGACTCGGCAAGGAGCTGCTCAGCGCCCTGGTGAACGGCGTGGTCGTCGCCGTGCTGACGGCGGTACTCGTCGGCATCGCCGCGCAGTTCGTCGATATTGCATCGCCCGGCAGGCTGGCGATTGCGGCCGGCGTGTCCGTGGCGACCGTCACGATCATGGCGGCCGTGCTCGGCTCGACGATCCCCGTGCTGCTCGACTACGTCGACATCGACCCGGCGGTGGCGACCGGCGTGTTTATCACGACTTGCAATGACGTGCTTGCCGTGCTGGTCTTCTTCCTGATTACGACACAGCTTTACTTTCCGGGCCTCTGAGTCCGTCATCGGAGCGCCCGTGCAACACACCGGCTCGTACTACGCCGCCACCGTCAACGACGTGACGGACCATGCGCCGTTGCGCGGCGAGCACAGCACCGACGTCTGCGTCATCGGCGCCGGTTTCACCGGCATCTCGGCGGCGCTGCACCTGGCGGAGCGCGGCTACCGCGTGACCGTCGTCGAGGCTCATAAGGTCGGCTGGGGCGCGTCGGGCCGAAACGGCGGGCAGATGATCGGCGGCATCGCCGGCGAGGCTGCCGTCGCGAAGCACTGGGGCCGCGATGTGGAAGAGCTGTTCGGCGAACTGCGGTGGGCCGGCCACGAGATCATCCGTGAACGCGTTGCGACCTACGGCATCGAGTGCGATCTGAAGTACGGCTACCTCGACGTCGCGATCAAGCCGCGGCACCTGCGGGCGTTCGAGGCCGATTGCGCCCGGTTGCACGCGCGCGGTTTCCCGCACGAAGTCCGGATGCTGGGCCGGGACGAAACGCGCGAAGCCACCGGCACCGGCAAGTACCTCGGCGCATTGCTGAACCGGGCGAACGGCCACCTGCATCCGCTGAACCTGTGCCTCGGCGAAGCCCGGGCGGCGGTGTCACGCGGCGTTGCGATTCACGAGCAATCACCGGTCACCCGAATCGAGTACGGCGCCCGGCCTCGCGTCGTCACTGCCGACGGGGCAGTCACCGCAGACGCCGTGATCCTCGCCGGAAACGCCTACCATGATGTGGAACGCCGTCTGCGCGGCACGATGTTCCCGGTCCGCAGTTACATCGTGGCGACCGAGCCGTTGTCGGAGGCGCAGGCCAGGGCCATCAATCCGCACGATCTTGCAATCTGCGATCCGAACTTCGTGCTGCAGTACTTCCGCCTGAGTGCGGACAGGCGACTGCTGTTCGGCGCACGCTTCAACTACTCGGGCGAGGACCCGGCAATTATCGAGCGACATCATCGGCGCGCGCTCGCGAAACTCTGGCCGGCGCTCGCGAACGTCCGGATCGACTACGCCTGGGGCGGCACGATCGGCGTGCCGCTGAACCGCGTGCCACGCTTCGGGCGGCTCGCACCGACGGTCTTCTACTGCCAGGGTTATTCCGGGCACGGCGTCAACGTGACGCACCTGGCCGGCCAGCTACTCGCGGATGCGGTCGGCGGGACACTGGAGCGATTCGACCTGTTTGCATCGGTACCGCCGGTCCGGGTGCCAGGCGGGCACTGGCTGCGGAAACCCATGGTGGCGCTCGGTGTGCTGTACTACCAGCTTCGGGATCGTTTGTAGTGACCAACGCAAGCGGGGGAGCGCCGTGAAGAAACTCATCCTGCTGATCGTGTTCGCGGTCGGCGCGTACGTCGCCTACCAGCAGCAGGGCCTGCCGCCAGCCACCGGGGTCGGTGCCGACACCGATGCCGATATCGCGCTGGCGTTCGAGCAGGGCCGTCACGGGCAGCAGGTGTCCGGGGCCGGCACGGTCAGCCGTATCCTGCCGGACGACAGGACCGGCAGCCGTCACCAGCGCTTCATCCTGCGCTTGGCGTCGGGCCAGACACTGCTCGTCGCGCACAACATCGATCTCGCGCCACGGATCCCGGGGCTCGCCATCGGTGACCGGGTGGCCTTTTACGGCGAGTACGAGTGGAACGAACGCGGCGGCGTCATCCACTGGACGCACCACGACCCGCAGGGGCGACACGTCGGCGGCTGGCTGGAGCACGAGGGCCGGCGCTACGAGTAGGCACGCGGGCGCACCGTCACCGTGCGGCAGCAGGACCACACGCTGCGGCGTGCGGACCATCCCTGCCGGACGTCACCGGCTATGGTTCAGGCGTCAACCAGGTTCCGCGGAGGTCCAGCCATGTTCAACCGGGTTCGCCTGAACTACGTCGTGCAGATCGCCATCTACCTGATGGCCATTGCCATCATCTTCTACCGCTGACGCCCGCTACAGCCCGATTGCCGGGCCGGCGTGCACCGAGAGCACCAGGAAGGCGATCGCGAGCAGGAAAACCTTGACCAGCAGCGGGCCGACGAACTTCACCCACGCCATGTAGGGAATGCGTCCCAGCACGAGCGCACCCATGACCAGCGCATTGGTCGGGTTGATCATGTTCGTGAAACCGTCGCCGAACTGGAACGCGAGCACCGCGGTCTGCTGAGGAACGTCGGTCAGCGTGGCAAGCGGCGACATGATCGGCATCGTGACAAAAGCCTGGCCGCTGCCCGACGGGATGAAGAAGTTGCAGATCGTCTGCACGAACAGCATGCCGACGGCCGACACATCGGCCGGCAGTCCGTCCAGCAGGCCGGCGATGCCGTAAACGACCGTGTCGATGATCTGCCCGTCCTCGAGCACGATCGCGATCGTGCGCGCGAAGCCGACGATCAGCGCCGGCGCGGTCATCTTCGCGCAGCCTTCCAGGAACAGGCGGCTGGTTTCGCCGGCCGGCATGCGCGCGATCAGTGCCGTGAGCAGCCCGATGCCGAGGAACACCGCGTTCAGCTCCGAGATGTACCAGTGGTGCTCGGCGGCCCCGTACACGAACAGCCCGACGCCGAGCAGGAACGCCACGAGTATGGCAACCCGGGCGCCCGTCATCGCGATGTCGTCGGGCGGTTCGAAGCCCTTGCTGTAGTCGACGTCCGCGACAAGACTCGCGGCGGGATCCTTCTGCACTTTCTTCGCGTAGCGGTATACGTGATGAAACGCCACCGCGAGGAACACGGCCATCATCGCGAGTTTCGTCAACGCGCCGGACGTGAGCGGCACGCCGGCAATGTTCTGCGCGATCAGCACGCCGAACGGGTTGATGCCGGCGCAGCCCCAGCCGATGCCGTACGGCACCCAGACCATGCCCATCGCCACCACCGCATCCATGCGCATGGCGAGGCTCATCGTGACGATGATCGGTATCAGCGGTATGTATTCCTCGCCCATGCCGATCGTGAACGAGCCCAGGCTGAACAGCAGGAAGCAGCCGCCGATCAGTATCCACGGGCTGTGCCCGAGACGCTCGACGGCGCCGTGCAGCGCGGCGTCGATGGCGCCACTCGCGCGCAGCAGTTCGATGACGCCACCGACGAGAAAGATCAGGAAGATGATGTCCTGCGCGTTCGCGAGGCCTTTTGTGATCGCGAGCAGGAAGTGCCAGGGCGCGAGCGTCACCTCGTCGGCTTCATCGACCGTGGCGTAGGTGCCGTCGACGACCATCTCGCGAGCCGGATTGTCCGGGTACGGCTGCCGCTCGAAGACGCCCTGCGGTATGACGTAGGAGAGCAGCTGCGCGATGATGATGAAGGAGAAGATCAGGACCAGCGCGTCGATCGTGATGCCGCGTGCTTTCATGTGTTGCCCCCGTCCCGGCACGTCTTGTTGTTGCGACAGTGTACCGGATTCAGGGCCTGCAGATTGCCAGATGCCGGCAGAATGGTAGGCTGCGTTGGCTCGAAGCCAACCGAGGGAGTCCCGAATGCCGAGTTACGTATTGCGCTTGATCGCCATCATCGCGCTCGCCGCAGCGTCACCAGCCGTCCATGCCGATGCATTACCGCCAGGCGATCCCGCCGACGAAGGGATGTCCGGGGAACGGCTTGCTCGCCTGGAAACTGCGATGCAGGCCTACGTCGACGACGGACAGCTTGCGGGCGCCGTCACCCTGGTCGCGCGAGATGGCGAGATCGTGTATTTCGATGCGGTGGGGCAACGCGACCGCGAAGCCGGCGCCCCGATGCAGAAGGACACGATCTTCCGCATCGCGTCGCAGACCAAGGCGGTGATCAGTGTTGCCGCGATGATCCTGCAGGAAGAGGGCAAGCTGCTGATCGGCGACCCGGTGGGCGACTACCTGCCCGGGTTCGGCGAGACGACGGTTGCCGTGGCGAACGACGACGGCGGCTACGACGTCGTTCCGGCGAATCGCCCGATCACGATACGCGACCTGCTCACGCACACGTCCGGCTACGACTACGGCGATGGGCTCGCGAAGGACGCCTGGCACGAGGCGGGCATCCATGGCTACTACTTCGCGGACCGTGACGAGCCGATCCGCGCGATCGTTGCACGCATGGCGGCGCTGCCGGCGGTCGCACAGCCCGGCGAGCGATTCGTCTATGGCTACAGTACCGACATACTCGGCGCCGTGGTCGAGGTGGCTTCCGGCATGCCGCTCGATGAGTTCCTGCGCTTAAAGATCTTCGAGCCGCTCGGCATGGTGGACACGCATTTCTTCCTGCCGCCCGCCAAGCGCGACCGGCTGGCCGCGGTCTACGAGATCAAGGACGGCGCGCTGGTCCGCACGCAGGACGACGGCTGGAACGGGCAGGGCGCGTACGTCGACGGACCCCGCAAGACCTTCTCCGGCGGCGCCGGATTGCTGTCGACGGCGCGGGATTACGCACTGTTCCTGCAGATGGTGCTGGACGGCGGCGAACTGGACGGGCGGCGTGTCCTCGGCCGCAAGTCGGTCGAGCTGATGAGCGTCGATCACCTGGGCGACGTCCCGTTCGCGGACGGCGAGGGCTTCGGCCTCGGTTTCAGCGTGCTCGAGGACCTCGGTCGGCGTGGAACACCGGGTACGGTCGGTGAGCTGGCCTGGGGCGGCGCCTATCACACGAAGTACTGGATCGACCCGGCGGAAGACCTCGTCGTCGTGCACATGACGCAGCTGCTGCCCGCCGGCGACGTCGACGACCACGAGAAGCTGCGCACGCTCATTTACCAGGCAATTGTCGACTAGGCCGGCGTCGGGGCAGTCTGTGGTTGCGGCACGCGGCCTTCGACTATGATCAGGTAAACCGCCCGGGCCGGAACGATTCGCCGGCCCCCGGGTCACAGGTAAAAATCTTTCGAGGGGACAGTCATGCAACACCGGATCCGGGCCATCGCGGCCGCCGCTCTCTTATGCGTCGTCGGTTCGGCCGCGGCCAGCGACATCGACATCCCGTACACGGAATTCACGCTCGACAACGGCCTGCGCGTGATCGTGCACGAGGACCACAAGGCACCGATCGTCGCCGTGAACATCTGGTACCACGTCGGCTCCAAGAACGAGAAGCCCGGCAAGACCGGGTTCGCGCACCTGTTCGAGCACCTGATGTTCAACGGGTCGGAGAACTGGAACGACGAGTACTTCGTGCCGTTCGACCGCGTCGGCGCGACGGCACAGAACGGCACGACGTGGCTCGATCGTACGAACTACTTCCAGAACGTCCCGTCCACCGCCGTGGACATGGCGTTGTGGATGGAGTCGGATCGGATGGGCCACATGCTCGGCGCCGTGACGCAGGAGCGCCTCGACGAACAGCGCGGCGTGGTGCAGAACGAGAAGCGCCAGGGCCAGAACCAGCCCTACGGCAAGGTCTGGGAGGTGCTGCAGAAGAACCTGTTCCCGTCCGATCACCCCTATTCCTGGGAGACGATCGGGTCGATGGACGACCTGAACGCCGCGTCGCTCGAGGACGTCAAGGAGTGGTTCGAGACCTATTACGGGCCGAACAACGCGGTGCTCGTCCTCGCCGGCGATATCACGCCGGCGCAAGCGCGGCAAAAGGCGGAACTCTATTTCGGCGACATCCCGCCGGGTCCGCCGATCACGAAGTTCGACGTGTGGGCGCCGGTTCTGGAAGCGGACCGTCGCGTCAGCATGCAGGACCGTGTGCCGCAGGCGCGCCTCTTCAAGGCGTGGGTCGGCCCCGAGTGGGGCACCGCCGACGCGGACATGCTGACGATTGCCGGTGCGATCCTGTCCACCGGCAAGACCTCGCGGCTGTATCAGCGCCTTGTCTACGAGGACCAGGTGGCAACGGCGGTCGATGCCGCACCGATCTTCTTCGAGATCGCCGGCATACTCGGCGTCGATGCGACGGCGCAGCCCGGCGGCGACCTGGCCGCGGTCGAGGCTGCCGTGGACGAAGAGCTGGCACGCTTTCTCAAGGACGGGCCGACGAAGGACGAAGTCGAGCGCGCCGTGACGCAGATTCGTGCGGGCCTCGTTCGCGGCCTGGAGCAGGTCGGCGGCTTCGGCGGCAAGGCCCAGCTGCTCGCGGAGAACGCGACCTACGGTGGTAACCCGGCGCATTACAAGGTATCGCTCGAACGCATGGAGAACGCGACGCCGGAGCAGGTATTGGCGGCAGCACGACGCTGGCACAATGCGCCGTCGCTGGCGCTCGAGGTGCATCCGTACCCCACGCTGGCGGCTGCGGGTGCGGGTGCGGATCGCAGCAACGGACCGCCGATGCCGGACACGTTTCCCGACGTGGACTTCGACGACTTCGAGCGCGGCTTCCTGAAGAACGGCCTGGAACTGCTCGTCGTCAATCGGGCGGCTGTGCCGGTCGTGCAATTCAACCTGTTGCTGGATGCCGGGCACTCGGCCGACACGTTTGCCAAGCTCGGAACGTCGAACCTCGTCATGACCATGCTCGACGAAGGCACGAAAAAGCGCACCGCCCTTGAGATCAGTGACGAGCTCGCGACGCTCGGAGCGATCCTGGGCGCCGGCGCAAACGTGGACCAGTCGACCGTGTCGCTGAATTCGCTCAAGGACAACCTCGACGAGTCACTGGACATCTTCGCCGACGTCGTCATGAATCCGCAGTTTCCCGATGCCGAGCTCGCGCGGCTGAAAAAGCTGGTGTCCGCCGGCATCAAGGCCGAGCAGAATTCGCCGCTGCAGCTCGCGCTCAGGCTGGTGCCGGGTCTCATCTATCCCGAGGGGCATGCGTACAACATGCCGCTGACGGGGTCCGGCACCGAAGCGTCCGTCGCGAGCATCACCCGCGACGACCTGGTGGCGTTCCACCAGACCTGGTTCCGGCCGAATAACGGGACGCTGGTCGTGGTGGGCGACACGACGCTGGCCGAGATCCAGCCGAAGCTCGAGTCGCTGTTCGCACGCTGGCAGCCGAAGGATGTGCCGCAGAAGAACATCGGACCGGCGAAGGAGATCGATGCACAGACCGTGTACATCGTCGACCGGCCGGACGCCGAGCAGAGCATCGTGATCTCCGCGGAGACCGTTCCGCCGACGAACAACGACGACGAGTTCGCGTTGCAGGCGATGAACGACGTGCTCGGCGGGACGTTCTCCGCGCGCGTGAACATGAATCTGCGCGAGGACAAGGCCTGGGCCTACGGCGCCTACACGTTCACGCTGTCCGGCGCGGGCCCGCGCCCGTTCATCGGTTACGCGCCGGTGCAGACGGACAAGACGGCGCCGTCGATGCAGGAACTGCGCAACGAGCTGGTGGCGATTCGCTCGTCCCGGCCGCCTGAAGCCGACGAACTCGCCCGTGTCATGGACGACGACACGCTGAGCCTGCCCGGCAACTGGGAGACGGCGGGCGCCGTCGCCGGGTCGCTGTCGCAGATGGTGCGCTACGGCTACGACGACGACTACTGGGACGAGTACGCGGATCGCGTGCGCGGATTGAGCCTGTCCGAGGTCTCGGCCGCCGCGAAGGAGCACCTGCACCCCGACAACCTGGTCTGGGTGATCGTCGGTGACCGCGAAAAGATCGAGGACGAAATCCGGGCGCTCGAGTTCGGCGAGGTCCGTTTCCTGGACGAGAACGGGAACCCGGTCGACGAGTAGGGTCTGCGAGTTCCAAGTTGTTGAATTGAAAGCAATGCCCGGATTGTTGGCGCAATCCGGGCCGTTTTTTCGCATGGGTAGGGGAGCACTCCTGAAACCGAGGAACCCGACATGCGATCCCTGCTTCCCTGCCTGCTGGTCACGGTCTTCCTGTTCGCGGCCGGACCCGCTGCCGCACAACAGTACCAGTACGACGCCGCCGGACGACTGACCGCCGCGATTTACCCGGACGGCGGCAGCATCCGCTACGAGTACGACGCAAACAGCAACATCACGCGGGTGCACTACGCTTCCGGTGGCGGCGGCGGCCTCGTGCCGCCGGACGGCGTCATCGACACGCCGGCCGACAACGTCAGCATTACGGCCGGCCAGACCGTCAACTTCACCGGAACCGGCACGGACCCGGATGGCGCGACGCCCCTGACGTACCTGTGGGACTTCGACAGCGGCGCGACCGACTCGACCGACGAGGACCCGGGCGATGTGGCGTTTGCCAACGCCGGCGTGTACACCGTGGAGTTCACGGTGACGGACGCGAGCGGCCTCGCCGACCCGACGCCCGATACGGTCGTCGTGACCGTGACGGCTGCGTCCGGCGGTGGTTCCGGCGGGGGCAGTGCCGGCGGCGGGGGTGGTGGCGGATCCCTGCTGCTGTTGCCGATGATCTGCGCCGCGGCGTGGCTGCTGCGCCGCCGGCGCGGCGTGCTGTTACTCGGCCTGCTGCTGGCAGGCGGCGCGCAGGCGCAAAGCTGGTCGCCGATGAATTCACCGACCAGCGAGAACCTGAACGACGTCTGGGCTTCGTCCGCGGACAACGCCTGGGCGGTCGGCGACGCCGGCACCGTGCTGCATTACGACGGCGCGAGCTGGACACCGGTCGATGTCGGAACGACTACGGACCTGACGGGGATCTGGGGTGCCTCCGCCGACGACATCATGGTCGTCGGTGCGAGCGGACTCGTCCTGCAGTACGACGGGTCCGCCTGGACGGCCGTCGACGTCGGGGCCGGGGCGATGCCGCTGACCGATGTGTGGTACACGGCCGGCGGTGCGCGCCACGTACTCGGCACGCGCGGCGTCTGGATCGACTCGGGCGGCGGCTGGGAGCGCCAGTTCCTCGACACGTCGTTCGACGGTCGCACGGACAACCCGCGCACGTCGATGAGCGCGATTCGTGCTTCGCAGAATCACCTGTTCATCGCCGGCAATGGCAACAGCGGCGGTGAGCCGGTGATCTTCGTCGACCTGGAAGAGGTCGGGCGCTGGGACACGAGCGCGCTCGCCGTCTTCGCCGACGACCAGGTCTTTGCCGTCGGGGAACAGAACCTGCGCGTGGACGGCGGCGACCCAACCGTCGGCAACACCGCGAACTGGCAGTTCTTCAGCACGGGAGCGACCGGCAATGCGGCCTGGGGGAGTGCGCCGGATAACGTCTACGTCGCGGGCGAATTCGGTACCTACGCGCGGATCGTGCACTTCGATGGCACCGACTGGACGTCGGTCGTCGACGTCAACTTCCGCCAGTTCCACGGCATCCACGGCGTCGACGCGCGCACGATCTTCGCCGTCGGCTCGCTCGGCATGATCTACGGTTACGTCGAACCACCGCCGACACCGACTGCCGCGAACTTCCCCTTCGCCGGTGTGACCGAGGGCAACGTCAACACATACACGGGCGAGCTCGTCTACGAGGTCACGGACTTCTCGATCGGGAGCGACCCGCTGGAACTCCGCCGGTACTACGCGTCGAAGCTCTGGGTGCAGGGCACCGTGGGCGAACGCATGGGCGAGAACTGGACGCACAACTACGAGTGGCGCATCGACGCGGGCTTCGGGCCGGGCGGCGACCAGGTGCGCATCACGGACTATCGCGGCACCGAGTACCTGTTCGACGCCGGCGGTACGTCGCGCGCACTCGTCTCGCCGACATGGGCGAACGTATCGCTCACGGAGGACGCCGATCGCTACTTTTTCACCGACCATGACGAGGAACGCATCCGGGCCTTCGACAAGCTGACGGGCAATCTCGTCTGGATCGAGGATCGCAACGGCAACCGGCATACGCTCGCCTACAACAGCGGCTACCTGGTCTCGGTCAGCAACGGCAAGGCGAACCTTATCGCGTTCGAGTACACGCCGAACGGCCGGCTGCTGCGTGCGTACCTGCCGCAGAACAACGAAGAGATGGAAGTCTCGTTCACGTACAACGGCGGACTGCTGACCGGCGTGACCGCGCCCGGAAACGTGCAGACCGGTTACACCTACGACGGCGGCGCGTTCCTTACAGCCGTCGATGTCGCCGGCGCCGTCGAGAAGGAGTGGGATTACGGCGCACAGGACCGGGTGGTTGCCACAACCTACACCGGCGGCGGGCCGTTCATCTACACCTACGACGGTGACCAGTTCACCGTGTCGGAGCCCGGAGCCACGATCCGCACATTCACGCATGACGCGGCCGGCCGGCTGTTGTCGCAGGTCAATGGTGTCGGGGCGGCGGAGAGTTGGACCTACGATGGCGAAGGGCGACGCATCTCGTACCGGGACGCGCTCGGACGCACGACGAACTGGGCGTACGACGCCGTGCACCGAAAGGTTGTGAGCCTCACACAACCGGGCGGCTTTACAACGACGTTCGACTACGTTGCCGGGTCCTCTGGGATGGGGATGCCGTTTCACGACCTCGTCGAGGTCACGCATCCCGACGCTGCTCTCGAGACCTTCGATCATGACGCGTTTGGCAACGTCGTATCGTATTTCGACGAGGAGCGGGACCGCTGGGACTACTACTACGACGCCTCCGGTGAGCTGGAGCAGGTCGTCAACCCGGAAGGCGGACCGACCACGTTCACGCGAAACGCCGACGGCGGCATTGCGTCAGTGACTGACCCGAACAACCGTACGACGCAGTACAGCTACGATGCCTTCCAGCGCCTCACGCGCGTCGACTACCCGGACGGCAGCGCTGCCGTCCTCGAGTATTCGACACGCTTCCGCCCGGACCGGGTCACGCTCAGGTCCGGCGCCGTGTTCGACTACAGCTTCGACGGGGGCGACCGCCTCGTGCGGGTCGACCGGTCGGACGGTTACTTCGAGCAGTACGGCTACGACACGGCCGGCGCGATCGTCTCGGAGACGTTACCCGGTAACCGGACGACGGAGTACCGCTACGACGCGCGGCGAAACATCGATCGCGTGCTCGCGGCCGATCTCACGTTCGAGCTGTTCCAGTACGACGCAGCGGATCGGCTTGTCCGCTACACGGACCCGGACGATCGGGCCTGGCAGTTCGAATACGCGCCGGACGATGCGCTGACAGCCGTGATTCGACCAGACGGGAACCGCATCGAGTACGACAGGAACGATGACCCGCGCGGCTTGCTCGGCGCCATCAGCGCAGGAACCGAGTCGACCACGTTCAGCTACGACAGCCGCGGTCGCCTCGGGACCGCAACCGATCCCCGCCAGCGAACGAACACGGTGACCCGGAACAGCCGCGGTGACATCGAACGGATCGTCACGGAACCGGTCGGCACTGAGCGAGCCTACGAGCACGACGCGCTCGGCAACGTGATCCGTTACACGACCCCCGGCGGGGGCGCCTGGAATCGTGTCTACGGCGACGACGGCCTGCTCGACAGCAGCACGAACCCGCTCGGCAATACGACGAGTTACCTGCGCGACGCGCTGAACAGGATCGAGTCCATCGACCGGGCGGACGGCACCGGCATCGAAGTGACCTACGCGTCGAGCGGTCTGCCGCAAAGGATCGTGGCGAGCGATGGTGCCGGGATCGACATCGACTCCACGCCGGAAGGCTACGTCGTCGGCGGCACGGGGCTGCTCCTCGGGCGCACGCCGACGGGCAAGGTCTCCGACTCGAACGGCATACTGATCGCCTACGACGAACGGGAGCTGATCGAGAGCATCACGCTGGCTCCGGGCAAGGTCGTCGAGTTCGATTACAACGACCGCGGCGACGTCGTCTCGGTGCGGGACTGGGAGGGCGGCGAGACGAGCCTGAGCTACACGCAGGCCGGGTATCTCGCCGGGCTGACCTACCCGAACGCGACGACGACCGCCTACACCTACGATGCGGCGGACAACATCACCGCGATCGACTACGGCGCCAACGGTTCGATCACGCTGAACCGCAACGCGGGTGGCCGCGTGGAGTCGGCGATCCGCAACCTGCCCGGGCCGGACGCACTTCCCGATGAGGACCGGCAGTACAGCTACGATGCGGCGTCGCAGCGCGTCGGTGCCACGTACGACCAGCGCGGCAATCTGCTGAATGACGGGCAGCGCTCCTGGACCTGGGATGGGCTCGACCGTCTCGTCGGCATCGATGGTGGCCTGTCCCTCGACTACGACGCGCTCGGCAGCCTGGTGGGAATCGACGGATCGGAATCCCGCGATTTCGTCATCAACTATGCGCTGGACATCCCGAGTGTCTCGATCGAGCTTGATGCCAACGGAAGCGTCAACTGGTACACCGTGCACACGCCCGACGGCCGCCTCTTGTACCGGATGAACGAATCTGGCGACCGCCAGCACTACCACTTCGACGAAAGCGGGCACACACGCTTCATGACGGATGATGCGGCGCAGGTCATCCAGACCTACGCGATCGCGCCGCACGGCGAGGTCTACGATGAATCCGGCAGCGTCGACAACGAGTACATCGTGGCCGCGGAGTTCGGCGGCCGGAACATCGATGAGTCGACGACCTGGGTGATCGGGGCGCGCTACAACGACGCGCGTACGGGGCACTTCCTGTCGCCGGAGCGCGGCGCTCCGCCCTCGGCCGAAGAAGGCGTGCTGGTCTTCGACGGTTCGCTCGGTCGCACGGTGACGCCGGGGGGCACGGATGCGCTGTTGCCGGACAATGCCTGGCCTGCCGGCGACGAGGATTTTTTCCGGCCGCTGAGACTGCGGTTCCCAGACAGGCCCGAGAAGGCGGATCACGCCCCGCTTCCATGGCCGGGCGCCGTCGCGGGGCCGGGTGACGAAGACCGCGCCCCGGACGGGTGGCTGCGGCGGACCGGCTTCGGCGCGCTTCTCTTCGGGAGCGACGAGCCGCCGGCGCCGAAGCCGAAACCGCCGGTGAGCTCGATCCTCAAGGAGGCGCCGGGCACGGTCCTCAGCAATTAGGCATTCGACTGCAGGGAAACGGCCCACCCGCTCACGGGCCGTGCAGGGGAGCCGGGGTGCGGAAGCGCCCCGGCTCCTTTTCTGGCAGCGGCTAGGGTGGTTCGGCTTTCGCGAGCTGCCGTCGCAGCCAGGCCTGCGCCGCGGTCCAGTGGCGATCGACGGTGCGCGGCGAGACCTCCAATGCATGCGCGGTCTCCGCCACCGTGAAGCCCACGAAGAACCGGAGCTTGACGACATGCGCCATCAGCTCGTCGCGCGCCTCGAGCTGGTCGAGCATCTCGTCCCACGCAACGAGGTCCTCGACGTCGGCGGCGTCCGGCAACGCGAGTCCGTCGAAATCGGTGCGGCGCAGTTCGCCGCCGTGCCGGACGGCCGCATACCGCCGTGCGCGGTCGATCAGGATCCGGCGCATCGTTTCCGCCGCCGCGGCGTAGAAGTGCCGCCGGTTTTCCCAGTCCGTGTCACTGCCGACCAGCCGCAGGTAGGCCTCGTGCACGAGTGCCGTCGGCTGCAACGTGAGACCGGGTCGCTCGTGGCGGAACAGCATCCTGGCGAGGTGCCGGAGCTCGTCGTAGACGAGCGGCAGCAACTCGTCCGACGCCTCGGCTTCGCCGCCGGCGGCTGCGGAGATCAGCGTGGTTACGTCGCGTCGGCTCAAGGTTCCGTCCCGTCGCGCGGGTCCGGTCGGCCCGCCCGCGGGTATCGTCGCACAAAGCGCAACGCCCGCAAAAAAGCCGGCCGGGGCGAACCCCGGCCGGCCATCCGTATCCGCCGCTTACCGGCGTGGGCTACTTTTTGAAGCGCAGTTTCTCGAAGAACAGGTCGAAGTCCGACGGCGTGATCTCGCCGGGGAAATCGAAGCTCTCGTAGGTCGTGCCCTTCGTCGACAGGCGCCGCGCCTTCGACAGGTTCGTCGACCCCGGGTCGTCCGCGCCGCCACCTTCCGTGATACCGACGAGCGTCGGCCCGAAGAATCCGAGCTCCCGGGTCGTCGCGCCGTAGTCGAAATCGACCTTGCCGTTCTTCTTCAGTTCGACCGAGAAGTAACTCGGGCCCGTCGGGAAGAACTGGCTGACGCTCACCCAGTGCACCGACGTCGAGTTCGAGTCGCTGTTCACGAGTACGAACCCGGGCACGCCGCCGCCGAAGAACCCGTCGGGTTCGAAATCGTCCCACAACGGTGCGATGCGCGGCGGACCGGCCAGCAGGTCGGCGACGCTCGGAATGAAGCTCAGCCCGTCTTCCTCGCCGAAGGTCAGGTGACCGTTCGAGTTGATGAACACAGAATCCCGCTTCTCGCCCTGGAACTTGAAGCCGTTGGGCAACGGAATCTCGAACGACGACTCGTCCGGGAAGCTGAGCACGTAATCCGGCTGCGGGTAGCTGCGGACCGAAACCACGTAGCGGCCGCCGAGCCCCCCGGCGCCCTCGAACGCGAGGTCGGGGTAGGTCGTGACGGCAAGCGCGAGGTTCAGGTCCTCGTTGACCTGGGTGATGATGCGCGACAGGCCGGCAAACCCGAGGCCGCCGAGGTACCCGCCGTCATCGTCGACGGCAAGCAGCTCGCCCGTGTCCGCGTTGAACAGGCCGATGACGGTGTCCAGTCCGAGGTTCAGGTTGTCGTTGTGCGTGCGTACGACCTCGGCCGCGATGACCTCGCCCGCCTTGGCGCGGAAGCGGTAGTAGTCCACGTCGTCGCCATCGGGCGAAATCGTCGTGATCTCGTCCGCGCTGTCGAACGGCAACTTGATACGTGTCGCGTTCGCGATCGAATCATTGTCCCGTCGGCCGTGATGGCCCCATCCGTCCTTGCGCTCGTACGAGTCATCGAGTTCGTCCGCGCCCTTGAAGATGAGGTGCCGGTGCGCGAGGTTCAGCGTCTCGGAGTCGTCGCCATTTGCCGTGAACTGCTCGAAGCGCGTACCCGGCTGGCGGTAGTCGCCGAACCAGATACTGCGACGCTTGAGGCCCTGCGTTTCATCCTCGAACCCGCTGGTGCCGTTCGCGCCGCAGCTGTAGCCGGCAATTCCGTCGGCGGCGGCGACGTCATCGTAGTCGACGCTGAACAGGTTGCCTTTCTTCGGGCCGAAGTACTCGAGAAACGGCCCCTTCCGGTACAGCGTGATGCTGAAGGAGTTCGCATCCGCGTTGCCGAACTGGGGCACCTGGTCCCAGATGACCGTGAACGAATAGTCCGTCTTGTCGAAGGTGACGACGCCCGCCGCGGACGGGTTCAGGTCATCCCAGACACCTGCGATCTGTGGCGGGCCCGACAAAAACTCCGGCGCTGATTCGCTGAAATCCCCGTTCGGCGCAATAAAGGAAATCGTGCCGTTCGCGTTCACGTACAGCGAGTCATGACGAACGCCGCAGAAGTCGAACGGAAAGTCGAGGAACAGCTGTACCGCGCCGTCGTCGCCGACCCCCAGCGGGTCGCCGGGTTGGGGCGCGTTCACGATGACGTCCACGCCGGCCACGAGCTGGCCGCTGCCGGCGGAGATGACCTGGAAGTCGAGCGGGTCGTCGACGGCAGGGTCGGACGACTCGTTCGCCCCGTTCCAGTACTCCTCCGGTCCCGGCAAGGGCGTCAGCGCACCGGTCGAGAACGCGCCGCCGGCCGCCGTCGTGACCCCGAGGTCGTCGATGAACAACGCGTACTGCGCGCCGGGCGTCAGCCCCGTGAGCGTGAACGTCCCGACCACGTCGCTCGTGCTGCCGTCGGTCGCGTCGGTAAAGCCGCCGGAGATGGCGGACACGGCATCGCCGAACGGGTCGGCGAGGTTGCGTGCGATGACATTGACGCCCGAGAGCCGCGTCGTGCCGTTCGGCCCGCGTACGCTGCCGGATACCGTGACCGTCGTGCCGGCGTAGTCGGCGGCCGGGTACAGCTGCGACACGGCGCTGATGTCGTCCGCGGCCGGCGTTTGTGTCCCGAGACCGGGCCCGAAGTAGAACGGGTACATCGTTTCGAGGATGTCGTCGGTGAAGAACTGGTCCGGGAAGACGATCGGGAACGTCGTCGTATCCGGGTCCGGCCCGGTGGCGTCGAGGGCGAGACCGATGGCACCGTTGACCTGCACGTGCGCAAGGTTCGTGTAGTGCCCGAACTCGTGCACCATGACGTCGGTTGCCGCTTCCGAGTCGCCGAAAGACGGTCCGTTCAGGAACGACAGTCCTTCCGTGATCGTGCACGTGGCCGGGTCGGCCCATTCCGGGCCGGCGAACCCGAGCACGCCCGAGCCCGGTCCGTACAACAGCTCGAAGATCTCGCCGGTGTCGTCAAAGACGATGGCCGACAGCCCGTCGGGTGCCGGCGCATCGAGGTACACACCGAAATTCGTGATGTCCACGTCCACCGGGAGTATGCCGCCGTTGGCGTAGCTCACCGTGGCGGAGGGAATGTCCGTCCATGCGTCGAAGGACGCCTGGACCTGGGCGATGGCGCCGGCGTTGTCGAGCGGGCCGAGCCCGCCCTGGTCCGGATTGAACGGTATGTTTGCGCCGCCGCCGCCCCACGTGTAGGGCACGCCGTCGCTGCAAATGGCAAGCGGGTCCGCCGCCTGGGCATTCAGCATCAGGGAAAAGGGAAGGCAGGCTGCCAGTGCGCAGCGCAGGGCAAGTGTCTGGTTCGTCATCTCGTTGCTCCTCCTTACTGCGCGGCCAGTACGGCGCGGATCCTGTCGGCCAGGTCGGCATAGGGCAGTGCGCCCTTCGACGGTCCCTGGACCGTCGCACCCTGGAAGAGTCCGAGATTCCCGGCCCGGTTCAGTGCCATGCTGCCGTTGATGTCGAAGCAGCCCTGGCCGAGGCCGACCGTCGTCGACAGGCCGATCCGGCTCTCCGCGCTGGTAAACAGCAGGTAGACGTCGCCCACTTTCAGTTTCGGCACGTCACGGAACACGCCGAGGCGAACCAGGCCATTCGATTCGTCGGGTGATTTCGGGTCGGTGATCATCGTGATTTTCGCGAGTTTCACGTCATCCTTGGCGATGAGGAAATCGCCCTTGAACGCGTCTTCCACTTTCAGCGTGTAAGTCACGGTGTGCAGCTCGGCGCCGCCGGCCTCGACCGTGCCGGGCTGAATGCTGATGACGGTGCCGCGGAAAATCTTGTCGGCATTGCCGGCGAGTTCGTCGATGTTCATGTGCTTGACGGACGTCGCCAGGACCGCCGCAGGTGTTGCCAACACGAATGCCAGCAGACTTGCGAACGCGATTCGCATCTTCATGAATAGGCTCCCTTATGCGTTGTTTTTTCTTCTTGCAGGCGACGCACCGGACTGCCTGATCGTACGCGGGGAATGCGTCGCGGATGAAACGATCATACGCCGCTGACTTGCGGCCGCAAATTTGAGCGTGCGGTTTATGCGCGTTGCGAATCCGGATGCCGTGGGCCGGGTGACACGGTCGCGTTCATCGGCAGTCGGGAAGCCCTTCGAATTTTCGAACCATTCCACGTGCATACGGCCGCAACCCGAAGCATTTCATCGGGAATCGAGCCCGGCCGACGGGCGTGTACCGTCGCGGAGGACGGCGCACTTTCGCTGCAGTGCAGCACGCGAAAGACGCTGCGCGTTGCGTAGTATCGACGCAATCGGAGGCCGGATCGTCGGCGGCCGCATAGCTAGTCTACGGTTGTGACGGCGAGTAACTTTTCCGGATCGTGCGAAGCACGAGCACGCCGAGCGGGATGTAAATCACGGCCCATGACAGGCTGAGCAGGGCCTCGCCCGTCGACCAGTCGATCGAGCCGTCATCGCCGAGTTGGCCCGTCCCGCGCTGGTACGGCCGCACGTACCAATGCTGCATGACGAATGGCATCACGCAGCCGTAAGCGATGAGTATCGCGGGTGCAATCAGCGTCAGGCGCAGCTTGCCGGCGTCCCGCTCCTCGGCCGGTACGCGATGCAGGTTTTCGCGAAACGCGGCTTCGGCCGCGGTCACCGCGCCGCGTCGTGATACGCCGATCGTCACCACCAGGCTGACGGCCGCACCGATGATGATCGGGTTGCCCCAGGACGGCAGGTCGATCACGCCGGTGTAGTCGAAGAACCAGGGCACCACGTTGCACACGAAGCCGGAGACGATGCCCCAGAATGCGCCGTCTTTCGTGATCCGCCGGCTCCAGATGCTCATGAAGCCGACCGGTCCCCACGACGACGCAAACACGGTGCCGACGAAGTAGGTCACCCAGAACAGGCTCGGCGGAAACAGGAACGTGGACACGAGCGCGAGCGTGCCGATGCCGAACATGACGAGGCGGCTCGTGCGCACGGCCTCCCGGTCGCTGCGCTCGCGGTGCCGCAGCATGTCGTTGCTCGCGCTGAATCCGACGAGCGACAGGAACGTCGATGCAGACGACAGCGCCGCGGCCATGATGCCGGCCAGGAGCAGCGCGCCCAGGAACTCGGGTACGAGGTTTTTCGACGCCCAGATCATGACCGCATCGGCGGGCTCTATGCCGGGATTCGCGAGGTTGACGATGCCGCCCGCGCCATAGATCAGCACCTGCAGGAACGCGACGGCCAGGCAGGCGTAAATAGCGGCGCGGATGACGACGTGCTCGTCGCGGGCCATCAGGTGCCGGCTGGACTGCCACGGGCTCACGGCGTAGGTGACGCCCCACGCGATGTCGATCGTGATCATCCACACCAGGAAGTCGAGTGGCGTCGGCCACTCGGTATCCGGACCCACGATGCCATGCCACGCCGCGATGCCGGGCTTGTCCTGCTGGCCGGCGATCTGTTCGACCGTCGAGGCCAGCCCGCCGAAGTGCTCGACGAGCGTGACGGCGACGAGGAACGACGCGAACGTGAACAGCAGGAACATGATCGTGTCGGTGAGAATCACGCCGCGCGAGCCCGAGTACAGCGTGAATGCGGTATAGCTGAGCCACGCGATGATCAGGGCCTCCGTGTAGCCGAGGCCGGTCAGGTCCGACAACAGGATTGCGGCGCCCTGCGTGACGACGACGAGGTAGCCCCCGAGCGCGAGGATGATCGTGACGCCGGCCGCAACCTGCACGCGGCGGCTGTCGAAGCGCCGACCGAAATACTCCGCCACCGTGGGTGCGCGGCTGCGCCGGAGATAGCGCCCGAACAACAGGGCGCCCACCACGTAGCCGACGGTCGAGCCCTGCGGGAACATCACGAACGGCCCCATCTGCCCGCTGTAGGTGAAGCCGGCCTCGCCGAGGAACATCGTCGAACTCATGACGCTGGCGACGAGCGTGCCGACGATGAGCAGTGTGGGTGCGCGGCGGCCCGCAACGTAGTAGTCGTCGAGCTTGCGCACGCGTCGCCCGGCGTAGTTACCGACCGCGATGTAGACGACGAGGCTGACGACCAGGGTGGCGGTAAAGACGTCCACGGAGTCTCCCTAGAGTTTCGCGCGTGCGCCCTCGCCGGTGGGCGACCGGTAGCGGCTCTCGCGCCAGACCAGCAGGATGTTCGACGCGATGACGATGAACGCGCCGGCAAAGACCGCCGTCGCAGGCCAGTCGTTCCACACCAGCCAGCCGAACAGCGTCGCCCAGACGATGCCCGAGTAGTTGAAGACGGTCACGATGGCGGCCGGCGCGTGCCGGTAGGCCATCGTCAGCAGCATCTGCGCGGCGGCGCCCGCGAGGCCGATGCCGGCCAGCAGCGGGATTTCGTCGGGCGTGGGCCGGACGGCGATGAACGGCAGCGGCAGCGCCGTGATCAGCGTCCCGATCAGGAAGAAGTAGAACGTGATGGTCTCGGGCCGTTCGTACTGGCCGAGGTAACGGAGAATGACCTGCAGTACCGCCTGCAGGAACGCCGCGCCCAGCGCGATCGCAACACCCATGACCACGGTGTCGCCGGAGGGCCGGGTCATGACGATGACGCCGGCAAAGCCTGCGACGACCGCGAACCAGCGCCAGGGTCCCACGTGCTCTTTCAGGAACACGACGCCGAGTACGGGCACGAACAGGGACGACGCGAACAGGAGTGCGGTCGTGTCCGCCATCGGCATCAGCGAGAACGCCGCGAACGTCAGCGCGAGTGACACCGTGCCGAAGACGGCGCGAAACAGCACGAGGCCCGGCTTTGCGCGGATCACCACGATGTCGCGGCGCCCGAGCGCAAACAGCATGAACAGGAACGGCAACAACGCGACGATGTTGCGGTAGAACGAGATCTCGATGACGGAATGGCGCTCGCTGAGCAGCTTCGCCAGCAGGTTCATCACCGTGAACATGAGAAACGCGCCGATCGCGGCCGCCATGCCGAGGACGACGTGCTCGTGGTGCGGTGCGGCTGTCCGTCGATCGGGCATGTGCCGCTAATGTAACCGCTTGCCGCCCGCCGCGCGCGCCCAATTGCCGCGGGGCCGGCGGCTGGCATCATTGGCGCGGCCGCGCATTGACATCGAGTGAATGAACGTTCATTCTCCGACGGCTGACCCCGATCTTCTCCCCCTGACCTGGACCTGCCATGCCGTTTGGAATAACGGCGCGTGCCCGCCGCTGGGCCGCGCTGCCGCTTGTCGCCGTAGTACTCGCCGCGTGCAGCGAACCGCCCGCTGCGGGCGCCGCCGCCACGGCGGCGCCCGTCCCCGTTTCCGTCGTCACACTGCGGACGGCGCCGGTCGCGCTCGAACGCGAACTGCCGGGCCGGACCCGCGCGTACCTCATCGCGGAGGTGCGACCGCAGGTCACCGGGATCGTGCTCGAGCGGCTGTTCGAGGAAGGCGCGGAAGTGCAGGCTGGCGATCCGCTCTACCAATTGGACGACGCGACCTACCGGGCCGCCGCGAACAGCGCCCGCGCGTCCATCGAGCGGGCCGAAGCCGCTCTCGACCTGGCGCGCCGGAACGCACGGCGCGCCGTCGAACTGCAGGACGTGCGCGCGATCAGCGAGCAGGAGTACCAGTCCCTGCTGTCGGCGCGGGAACAGGCGGAAGCCGACCTCGCGGTGGCCAAAGCCCAGCACGAAACCGCATCGGTGCGCCTGAACTACGCGCTGATCAAGGCGCCGATCAGCGGCCGTACCGGCCGCTCGAGCGTGACCCAGGGGGCGCTCGTCAATGCGGACCAGGCGACGGCCCTGACGACGATCCAGCGGCTGGACCCCGTGTACGTCGACGTCACTCAGTCCGCATCGGAGTTGCTCAGTCTGCGGCGCGCCCTGTCGGCCTCGGCAATCCGGGAGGCCGAGAAAATTCCGGTGCGAATCCTGCTGGACGACGGGACGCCGTACCCGATGGAGGGCGAACTGAAGTTCTCGGACGTTGCGGTCGACCCGATGACCGGCAGCGTGGCCATGCGCGTCGTCGTACCGAATCCGGACCATCTCCTGCTGCCGGGCATGTACGTGCGGGCAGTGGTCAGCAACGCCGTCGTCGAGAACGCGTTGCTGGTGCCGCAGCGCGGCATCATGCGGGATGCGAAGGGACAGGCGACGGCGATGGTGATTACCGCCGACGAGACCATCGAGGTTCGTGCCGTCGACGTCGATAGCACGATCGGTGATGCCTGGCTCGTCCGCGACGGCTTGTCGGCGGGCGACCGGGTGGTCGTCGAGGGGCTGCAGAAGGTCGCGCCCGGCGCCACGGTTGTCGCGACCGAGTTCGGCAGCGGCGACGAGTAGCGGGCGGGCAAAATGGCACAGTTTTTCATTGGTCGGCCGATCTTCGCCTGGGTGCTCGCGATCATCACGATGATTGCCGGTGCGCTGTCGATCACGCAGTTGCCCGTGTCGATGTACCCGGACATCGCGCCGCCGACGATCACGATTTCCGCGAATTACCCGGGCGCTTCCGCGAAGGTGGTCGAGGATTCGGTCACACAGGTGATCGAACAGAACATGAAAGGCCTCGACGGGCTTCTCTACCTGTCATCGAACAGTTCCGCCAGCGGCGGAATGTCGATCTCGATGACCTTCGACAACGGGGTCAACCCGGACATCGCACAGGTCCAGGTCCAGAACAAGCTGCAGCTGGCCATGCCGCTCCTGCCACAGGAGGTCCAGCGACAGGGTGTCAGCGTGCAGAAGGCCCGCAGCAGCTTCCTGATGGTCGTGGGCTTCGTCTCCGACGACGAGTCCGTCGCGCGGGAAGACATCGCGGACTACGTCAACGCCAACATCGTCGACCCGCTGAGCCGCGTGTCCGGCGTCGGCAGCATCCAGGTGTTCGGTTCGCAGTACGCCATGCGCATCTGGCTGGACCCGAACAAGCTGGACACCTACCGGCTGACGCCCGCGGACATCACCGCCGCGGTGCGAGCCCAGAACCAGCAGGTCGCCGTCGGGCAGCTCGGCGGCACACCGGCGGTGCCGGGGCAGCAGCTGAATGCGACGATCACCGCGCAGAGCCGGCTGCAGACCGCCGACGAGTTTCGCGACATCATTGTGCGCAGCAATCCGGACGGCTCCGTCCTGAAGCTCGCGGACGTCGCCCGCGTCGAACTGGGCGCGACCGATTACGGCTTTATCTCGCGCTACAACCGGCAACCCGCCTCCGGCATCGCGATCTCGCTTGCAACCGGCGCCAACGCCCTCGAGACGGCGGCCGCGGTCGAACAACGCGTCGAGGAACTGTCCGAATTCTTCCCGGGCCATCTCCGCGCGGTCGTTCCGTTCGAGACGACGCCATTTGTTCGCACCGCGATCTGGAACGTGATCCAGATCCTCGGCGAAGCGGTGTTGCTCGTGTTCGCCGTGATGTACCTGTTCCTGCAGAACTTCCGGGCGACGCTGATTCCCACGATCGCCGTGCCGGTCGTGCTGCTCGGTACCTTCGGGATTCTTGCGGCGCTCGGCTTTTCCGTGAACATGCTGACGATGTTCGCGATGGTGCTCGCCATCGGGCTGCTGGTCGACGACGCCATCGTCGTGGTCGAGAACGTCGAACGCGTCATGACCGAGGAAGGGCTGGACCCGGAAGCGGCAACCCGCAAGTCGATGCGCCAGATCACCGGCGCCCTGGTTGCGGTGGGCCTCGTGCTGTCGGCGGTGTTCGTCCCGATGGCATTCCTTGGCGGTGCGACCGGCGTGATCTACCGGCAGTTTTCCGCGACGATCGTGTCGGCGATGACCTTGTCGGTGTTCGTCGCCGTGATCCTGACGCCCGCGCTGTGCGCCACGATGCTCAAGCCGCTCCGGAAAGGTGAGCACCACGGGGAAAAGGGCTTCTTCGGCTGGTTCAACCGGGTCTTCAATCGCAATGCCGGCCGGTACCGGCAGGGCGTCCGCGGCATCATCGCCCGTCCCGCACGATTCACGGCCGTCTTCGTCCTGCTTGTCGGGCTGATGTGGATCCTGTTCGCGAACCGACCGACGTCGTTCCTGCCGCAGGAGGACCAGGGGATCATGTTCGCCCAGGCGATCACCCCGGTCGGCGCAACCCAGGAGCGGACGCTGGATACGCTGGTTCGCCTCGAAAACCATTTTTTGGACGAGGAATCGGAGGCCGTCGAGTCGATGTTCGGCGTCCTGGGCTTCAGCTTCGCCGGCGGCGGGCAGAACAATGCGTTCGCGTTCGTGAAGCTGAAGGACTGGAGCGAACGCGAGGACCCGGAACTGGGGGTGCAGGCGGTAGCGGCGCGGGCCTCCGGTGCGCTCGGCAAGATCAAGGACGCACTCGCCTTTGCCTTCGCGCCGCCCGCCATCCAGGAGCTGGGACGATCGGCCGGTTTTGCGTTTTTCGTGAAGGACAATGCCGGCCAGGGCCATGAAGCCCTTGTCGCTGCCAGCAACCAGTTCCTGGCGGCGGCCTCGCAAAGCCCGTTGCTCGTCAACGTGCGGCACAACGGTCAGGCGGACGCACCGCAGTTTCGGCTGCTCGTCGATTTCGAGAAAGCCTCGGCGCTCGGGCTGTCGATCGCCGACGTCAACTCGACGCTGCAGACGGCCTGGGGCGGCCAGTACATCGACGACTTCATCGATCGCGGGCGCGTCAAGCGCGTCTACCTGCAGGCCGACGCGCCGTACCGGATGGTTCCGGAGGACTTCAGGCTCTGGTCCGTTCGCAACAACGCGGGCGACATGGTTCCGCTGTCCGCGTTCACGACGTCACGCTGGGAATACGGCTCGCCGCGGCTCGAGCGCTACAACGGCGTGTCGGCCATGGAGTTCAACGGCGAGGCGGCGCCGGGCGTGAGTTCCGGGGTGGCGATGGCCGAGATCGAGCGGCTGGTCGCGGACCTGCCGGCCGGCTTCGGCATCGAGTGGACCGGGCTGTCGTTCCAGGAGCGGCGGGCCGGCGCACAGACGCCGCTGCTGTACACGCTGTCGCTGCTGATCGTCTTCCTGTGCCTAGCGGCGCTGTACGAAAGCTGGTCGATCCCGACGTCCGTGCTGATCGTCGCGCCGCTCGGCATCCTCGGCATAGCGCTGGCCGCCACGCTCCGCGGGCTGGACCGCGATATTTATTTCCAGGTCGCCATGCTGACGACGATTGGCCTGACCAGCAAGAACGCCATCCTCATCATCGCGTTCGCGAAGGAATACGTCGACGAAGGCATGGACGTGGTCGAGGCGACGTTACGGGCGGTGCGAGACCGGCTGCGCCCCATCATCATGACGTCGCTCGCCTTCGGCATGGGCGTGCTGCCGCTGGCGATCGCAAGCGGCGCGGGGTCCGGCGCGCAGGTCGCCATCGGCACCGGCGTGCTGGGCGGCATGATTGCCGGTGCATTCCTGGGACTCTTCTTCGTGCCGTTGTTCTTCGTGCTCATACAGCGCCTGTTCGCGCGGCGTTCGCCACGCCCGGCCCAGCCCGAAACGGAGGTGTCATGAGCGACCAGGCATCCGCGAGCGCATCACACAAGCAGCAGCAATGCGAGCGCATACTGAAGGCCGCGATGCAGTGCTTCGCGCGCAAGGGTTTTCACAACGCCAGCATGGCCACGATCGCTGCGACCGCGGAAATGAGCCCGGGTCTCATTTACCGCTACTTCGACAGCAAGAACGCCATCATCCTTGCGATCATCGAGTCGCAGCTCGCCATCATCCAGCGGCGCATTCGCGAGATGCGGAGTACGGATGACCTGGCGATGTCACTCGTCGACTATTTCGAGTCGCAGGACGCGGAAGACACCGATTCGATCAGTGCGCCGTTGTTCATGGAAATGTCTGCCGAGGCGCCGCGCGACGCGGAGATCGGTGCGGCCATTCACCGCATCGACCTGGCGGTACGTTCGGAGCTGGCGGACTGGCTGGCGCGCAGCCCTGAGGAAGGCGGGCACGGCTTCGCACCCGAAGTCGCGCGTCAGCGGGCGCTGGCCTTCGTCATGCTGATCGACGGGCTCAAGGCCCGCAAGACGCGCGAGCCGGAACTGGACCGGCGCTGCCTGAAACGGGCCGTCGATGCCCTGGTGACGGCGGTGCTCACTCGCTGACCGGGTCGTTACCCCGGCATCGCACGGGCGCCGGTATACTTCGCGCATGAGGACGAGCGCCACGGACCTTACTCGTTTCGTCGCGGATGCCGGCACCGTCACCGTGCTCTCCGGCGCCGGTGTCAGCACCGCCTCGGGGATTCCCGACTACCGGGACCGCGACGGCCACTGGAAGCACACGCCCCCCGTTCAGTACCAGGACTTCGTTTCGCATGCCGCGGTGCGTCGGCGCTACTGGGCACGCAGCTTCGCCGGCTGGCAGCGGATGGCGCGCGCGCGGCCGAACACGGCCCATGCCGCGCTCGCGGCGCTGGAGGAGGCCGGCCATGTCGATACGCTCGTCACCCAGAACGTCGACGGCCTGCACGGGCAAGCCGGCAGCCGCCGCGTCATCGACCTGCACGGGCGGCTCGATCGCGTTGTCTGTCTCGAGTGTGACGCGTACACCGATCGGCCGGCGTGGCAGGAGCGGCTCGTTGCGTCCAATCCCGGCTGGGACGGCGTCGTCGCCGGTTTGCGCCCCGACGGGGACGTGGAGTTCGCGGCCGCGGACATCGACGCGTTCCGGGTCCCGGGCTGCGGTGCCTGCGGCGGGATCGTGAAACCCGACGTCGTCTTCTTCGGCGAATCCGTGCCACCGGAACGCGTCGCTGAGGCCGCGGCATCGGTAAGCCGCGCGGGAGGCCTGCTGGTCGTCGGCTCGTCGCTGATGGTTTTCTCGGGGCTGCGCTTCGTCCGGCAGGCGGTATCGCTCGGCAAACGCGTGGCCGTATTGAATCAAGGCGTGACCCGGGCCGACGACGTCGTTCAGCTCAAGGTTGATGCCGACTGCGGCGAAGCGCTCGGCGAGATTGTCGCCGCATTGTCGCGAAACCGCGCACTTGCACAGCCGCACGCGTGACGCCGCTCGACAGCGTCTTCTACCAGCGTGACGACGTCACGCGTATCGCACGCGAACTGCTCGGCGCCGTCCTGCACACGCGCATTCGCGGTGCGCTGACGGCGCTGACCATCACCGACACCGAAGCGTACG